>Ga0334892_1000052_pt1 | contig 186500 bp, 154 predicted proteins | sample GraSluR3_MG_4_FD_207213 | JGI IMG/M metagenome (GOLD analysis project Ga0334892, IMG submission 207213) | Sludge microbial communities from methane-producing bioreactor in Wageningen University, Netherlands - Granular Sludge_15_04-R3 | ecosystem: Engineered > Bioreactor > Anaerobic >... | reverse complement strand
CCGGCCTCGATGGCGGGCAGCTTGTCCTCGTCCGACTCCAGCGCCGTGACCATGATCACCGGGACAAAGCGGGTGTGCTCGTCGTTTTTCAGGCGGCGGCAGACCTCGTACCCGTCGATGCCCGGCATGCGAATGTCCAGCAGCACGAGGTCGAGCGGCGCCGCCTGGGCGATCTCCAGCGCCTTTTCGCCGCTGTGCGCGGTCAGCACGCGATAGCCCGCCGCCACGAGATACCCTTCGAGCACCTCGCGGTTCATCCAGTCGTCATCGACGACCAGAACCGTCGGAGCTTCGCCCGTTATGACCGCCTACGACCTGTCCGGCACAATCGCCCCCAACCGCTCGGCCACGGCTTCCACCGGCCAGGATTGCGCGCCGTCCAGCACGACCACCGGGGCCTCGGCCCCCGGCGCGAGCAGCCACTCGTCGTGGCACGCTTCGAGCTGCTGGAGATACGCGAGCGTGATGCCGCGCTCCTCGGGCCGCCCACGCAGCCCCAACCGGCGGTAACACTCGTCCGCCGGGGTGCGCAGGTAGATGATCGCGTCCGGCGCGGGCACCACGCTCGACAGCCGGTCCCAGAAATGGCAGTACAGCGCCCACTCGGTATCGTCCATCAGCCCCTGCTGGTGGAGCGACCGGGCGAACACGTGCCGGTCGCAGTAGATCGAGCGCTCGAAAACGTGCACGGCCCGGTCGGACAGGCGGTCGAACATCTCCGCGCGGGTGACGAACGCGCCGATCTGCATGGTGAACGCCCAGCGCGGCGTGTCGCTGTAGAACCGTTCGAGCAGGTTGGCGGCAAAATCGGTTTGCCAGTGCGCGACCGGTTCGGGGATGAAATCAAATCTCTCGTCGGCAGCCAGGGCCTGGCCCAGCGTCGTCTTGCCGGCTGCGATGTTGCCTTCGAGTAAAACCAGCATCGATCACACATCCTCCGGGCTGAATCGATCACCGGTGAGGTACGAGCGCCCACCGGTGATCGCGGCCATGTGAATGGCAGAACGGTTGTTATTGATGATCGACCCCGCGCCGGATCGCCAGCTTCACCTCGCCAATCGCGCGCGTGACCTCGATCTCGCGCGGGCAGGCGGGCGTGCAGTTGAAGATCGTGCGGCAGCGCCACACGCCTTCCGGCTCGGCGAGGATCTGCAGGCGCTCGGCGGCGGCCTTGTCGCGGCTGTCGAAGATGAAGCGGTGCGCCTGGACGATGGCCGCCGGACCCACATAGACCTCGTTGGCCCAGAAGCTGGGGCAGGCCGTGGTGCAGCACGCGCACAGGATGCACTTGGTCGTGTCGTCGAACAGCGCGCGATCCTCCGGGCTTTGCAGGCGCTCGCGCCCGTCTTCCGGCACCGGATCGTCATTCATGAAGTACGGCATCACCGCGCGGTAATGCTCGAAGAACGGCTCCATATCGACCACCAGGTCCTTGATCACCTTGAGGCCCAGCAGCGGCTCGATCTGAATCTGGACGTGGTCGCCCGTGCCGAGCGCGTTGACCAGCACCTTGCACGCCAGCCGGTTCACGCCGTTGATCCGCATTCCGTCCGAGCCACACACGCCATGCGCGCACGACCGGCGGAAGGTGAGGGTGCCGTCCTGTTCCCACTTGACGCGGTGCAGCAGTTCGAGCACGCGGTCGTTAGGCTCGACATTGTCGAGCGTATATTCTCCCCAATAAGGCTGTTGATCCTGCTCGGGGTTAAAGCGCCGGATTCGCAATGTCACTTGCATGGTTATCCCTCTTCCGCCCCTTCTAATACACCCGTTCCTTCGGTTTGAAACGCTCGTCTTTTTCCGCCAGCGACAGGTCGACCGTCTTGTTGTGGTTCAGGCGCACCTCGCCATCCGGCGTCGGATAGGCCAGGGTGTGCACCATCCACGTTTCATCGTCGCGCTTGGGGAAATCTTCGCGCGAGTGGGCGCCGCGGCTCTCTTCGCGGGCCAGGGCGCTCACCGTGGTCACCTCGGCGATGTCGAGCAGGCAGCCCAGCTCCCACGCTTCGAGCAGGTCGCTGTTGAAGCGCTTGCCCCGGTCGTCGATCACCAGGTCGGTGCGATACTTCTCCTTCAGGCGGCGCACCGTGTCGAGGGCGGTCTGCATCCCCTCGGCGGTGCGAAAGACGCCGACGTGATCCATCATCACGTGCTGCATTTCAGCGCGAAGCTGGTAAGGTTTGGTCGACCCGCTGCTCTTGCGAATGCGCTCCAGCTCGGCCTCGACCTCGCCCGCGGGGTTGTCCGGCAGCGGGGTGAAGTCCACGCCCTGGCAGTACTGGACCATGTGCTTGCCGGACAGCCGCCCGAAGACGATCAGGTCGGTCAGGCTATTGGTGCCCAGGCGATTGGCGCCGTGCACGCTCACACACGCGCACTCGCCGGCAGCGTACAGGCCCGGCACCGGCGTGCGATTCTCGTCGCTGATGGCCCGCCCGTCGAGATCGGTCGGGATGCCGCCCATGCCATAATGTGCCGTCGGCTGGACGGGCATCGGCTCCCTGACCGGGTCCACGCCCAGGTACGTCCGGCAGAAATCGAGAATGTCGGGCAGCTTCGCTTCGACGTCTTCGCCGGTGATGCGGCGGCTCTCGCCGGCCTCGGCCAGGTAGCGGTTGACCGTTTCGGGCGTCACGTCCAGGTGAACGTAGCGCTGGCCCTTGATGCCGCGCCCCTCCTGAATTTCGAGGTAAATCGCGCGCGAGATCACGTCGCGGCTCGCCAGGTCCTTGATGCTCGGCGCGTATCGTTCCATGAAGCGCTCGCCGCGGTCGTTGAGCAGCACGCCACCTTCGCCGCGCACGCCCTCAGTGATCAGAATCCCCATCTTGTAAATGCCGGTCGGGTGGAACTGGAAGAACTCCATATCCTGCATAGGGACGCCCCGCCGGTAGGTGATCACGTTGCCATCGCCGGTCAGCGAGTGGGCGTTGCTGGTGATCTCCCAGACCTTGCCCCAGCCGCCGGTGGCGAACAGGACCGCCTTGCTGTGGAAGACGTGCAGCTCGCCATCGTCGATGTTGACGGCCACCACCCCAACCACTGTGTCGCCGTTGCGGATCAGGTCGACCACGTGAAACTCGTTGAAGAACGTGACCTCGTTCTTGATGCACTGCTGGTAGAGCGTTTGCAGGATCATGTGCCCGGTGCGGTCGGCAGCGTGGCACGCCCGGCGGACCGGCTGGCCGCCAAAGCCGCTGGTGTGGCCGCCGAACCGGCGCTGCGAGATGCGCCCCTCCGGCGTGCGGTCGAACGGCAGGCCGAGATGCTCCAGCTCGATCACCGCCTCGATGGCCCCTTCGGCCAGGACCAGCGCGGCGTCCTGGTCGGCGAGATAATCGCCGCCCTTGACCGTGTCGAACGCGTGCCATTCGGGCCGGTCCTCTTCCAGGTTGCCCAGGGCGGCGCCGATGCCCCCTTGCGCCGTCCCGGTGTGGGAACGCGTCGGGTACAGCTTGCTAATGACGGCGGTCTTCACCCCCCGCGAGGCATACAACGCCGCCATCAGCCCGGCTCCACCCGCGCCGACAATCAGTGCTTCGTACTGGTGTGTTTGCATAGTGTCCCTCAAACCTAATGTAAGACGATATCTTCGGCGATCTCGTAAGCTGTCTCGTCTACGCCCGCCAGCAACGCCCACGCGCCCACCACGATCAGCGCCACTGCACCAAAGACAATCGCCCAGTTGAGCGCCCGGTTGACCAACGGCGGATGAGCGTAGTCATTGACCACGTAGCGCAGGCCGTTGAACCCGTGCAGGACCACCAGCGCCAGCAGCAGGCCGTCGTACACGCGCCAGATGGCGACCCCCGCCAACAGCATATTCCACCGCGCGCCGACGAATTCCACCGCGTGGCCAGACTCGTTGACGATGTCGGTGCCCACCACCTGGATGCCCGCGCCGGTGATGTCGAACACGCCCTGGATGACGTGCATCATCGCCAGGTGACCGAACACCAGCGGCAGGATGAGCACGCCCGACAGCCGCATGAACGACCACAGCGTTGCTTCCGCCCGGCCCGGCAGGTTGAAGCCGGAACGGCTGCGCGAGATGACGCCGTACAGCGCGGAGAGCACCAGCGCCGCGACGATGATCGCGATGAAGCCCAGCAGGAACTTGGACTGCATCTCGACGATGCTGCTGAACGAGGCCAGCTCCGGATCGTCTTCGTAGAATTCGAGCACGTGGTTGAGCATGATCGCGAAGACGGGGATCAGCGTGATGGCCGTGGCCGCGAACACGATGTTCGCCGCCCGCTGCTGGTGCTTCCACCATTCCGGCTTGTAGTCGAACAGGATGATGCGCAGCCCGTTGTAGGCGTGGTATACCACGCACGCGATCAGGATGAATTCACCGATCGTAAACAGCGGGCTCTGGTACTGGTCGATTGCCTCGGCGTACAGGTCCGGAGCAAAGGCCGCCCACGACGTATCGATGACGTGAAGAATCAGGAACAGAAGCGTACCGAGGCCGGAGACACGGTGAAGCACCCAGCTCCATTGTCCGATCTTTCCCCGGTACCTGAGCGTTTCAGTAACCGTCGTGACCAAAGTTGTCATAACGCAATTGCCTCCGCACAAAAATTAGGGTGAAGCAGACCCATGCCAGTGCCGGTCACAATCTATGATACGCGGACTTTTTCGATGTCGCCATTGAAACAACACTGCAACAGCGCGGTAGCATGGCGCCGGTTCGCGTGGGGATCGCCGGCACGATCCCCCAAAATGGTTTGTAGCCAAAATAATCACCTGATATACTCTACCACAGAAAAGATGCCATGTCTGTCCGGTCAGCACGTACCTGGGGCTACGACCGAATACTACCCGACAACATGCTGTTCCCCACCCACAGCGTGGCGTCCGTTGCAGCCTGTCAGTGGCGGCACACCCATTTACCTGACTTTCGCTTTTTGAGGAGCACAATACACGATGGCAGAAGGTGAACAGAAAAAAGGCTTGGAAGGGATCGTCATTGCCGATACGCGCCTGAGCAAAGTCTTTGGCGATGTCGGCAAGCTGATCTACAGCGGTTACGAGATTCGGGACCTGGCGAACAACGCCTCGTTCGAAGAAGTGGTTTTCCTGTTGTGGTACGGCGCGCTGCCGACGCAGACGCAGCTCAAGCGCTTCCGCGAGACGCTCATCAGCGAGATGACTCTCCCCGCGCCGGTCCTGACGGCGATGAAGTCGTACCCCAGCAACGCGCACCCGATGGCGGTGCTCCGCACGGCAGTCTCCGGGCTGGGCCTGTACGACGCCGCCGCCGAGGACAACAGCCAGGACGCGAACTTCCGCAAGGCGATGCACCTCACCGCGAAGATCCCGACGATCATCGCGGCGTGGGCGCGCATCCGCAACGGGAAAGAGCCGGTCGCCCCGCGTGAGGACCTGGGGCTGGCGGCGAATTTCCTCTACATGCTGCGCGGCCACGATCCGGAACAGGTCGAGGTCGACGCCATCAACGTCTACCTGGTGCTGCTGGCCGATCACGGCATGAACGCCAGCACGTTCACCAGCCGCGTGGTGACCAGCACCGACGGCGACATGTACAGCGCCGTGACCGCGGCCATCGGCTCGCTGAAAGGCCCCAAGCACGGCGGCGCCAACGAGGCGGCGATGCGCATGTTCCGTGAGGTGAGCAAGGCGGGCAGCGCGGAGGAATGGTTCAAGCGCGAAGTGAAAGAACATGGCCGCCGTATCATGGGCATCGGCCACCGCGTCTACAAGGCGCCCGATCCGCGCGCCGAGATCCTCAAGGAACACGCGCATGCCCTGTGCGCCCAGAAGGAGAAATGCGGCCTGCTGGACGTGGCCGACCAGCTCGCCGAGCTGGCCTCCCAGGACGAGTATTTCATCGAGCGCAAGCTGTTCCCCAACGTGGACTACTACAGCGCGATCGTGCTCGACGCCATCGGCATCGAGACGGACATGATGACGCCGCTCTTCGCCATGTCGCGCATCGCCGGCTGGACCGCCCACATCATCGAGCAGTGGGCCGACAACCGGCTGATCCGCCCGCGCGGCAACTACGTTGGCCCGACGGACCTCAAGTGGGTTCCGCTGGAGGACCGCGTCGACTGAGCCGCCCCGATCGGACTCATACGGTGCCGGGCTGCCTGCACGGTCCGGCACTGTTTTGTATTGTGACAGGCAATCGACTTTTCACCAGGCACGACGATGAGCAGCGTATGGCAGCCAAAAACCTGACGATCTCGCTGGCCGAGGCCGCGGCCCTGGTCCAGCCGGGGCAGACGCTGGCCCTGGGCGGCAACATGCTCTACCGGCGGCCCGTCGCGTTCGTCGCGGAGCTGCTGCGCCGGCCCGCGCCCCCCACCGATCTCACCCTGTTGTGTTTCACCGCCGCGTTCGAATCCGATCTGCTGGTCGGCGCCGGGTGCGTCGCCCGCACGCGCACCTGCTACTTCGGGCTGGAGGCGTTCGGGTTCGCGCCGATGTTCACCCAGGCGGCCAACGCCGGGAAGCTCCAGGTCGTCGAGGAGACGGAAGCCAGCCTGGCGCTGGGCATCCGTGCGCAGATGAGCGGCCTGGGCTTCATGCCGTCGCGCGCCTGGCTGGGCACGGACCTGTTGGCGCTGCGCCCGGACGTCAAGACGATCGCCGATCCCTACACCGGTGAGACGCTGGTCGCCTTCCCGGCGATTCCGTGTGACGTGGCCGTGATTCATGCCCTGGTCGCCGACCGGACCGGCAACGCCCGGCTCAACAAAAACCTGGGCATCGACCCGGAGCTGGCGGTCATGGCCCCCCAGGTGATCGTTACCGCCGAGGCGATCGTCGACCGGCTGACGGACGACGTGCAGATTCCCGGCGCGCTGGTCACCGCCGTGGCCCATGCGCCGCGCGGGGCGTGGCCGACCTCGTGTTACCCGCTGTATCCGGTCGCCGGGGGCGAGATTTTGGACTATATTGAAGCATGTGACAACGGCGCGTTTCCGGCCTACGTGCAGCGCTTCACCGGCCAGGGCAACGCCGGGGAGTTCTCATCGGATTATTAGCCGGTTGGCGCCGGTTCGCGCTTATAATCTACTCAAGACCGCAAGCGGGTTCACGGAGTTATGACCCATGCAAAACCGGACGAGAATGTATTGGAAGTGGTTGACGGCCAGCTTCGCGCTGGCCCTGATCGTCGCAGTGTTCACCGGCGGCTACCTGCTGGGCACGCACGCCCCGCGCCCTTCGGTCCGCGCGCAGGGCAACCAGCCGCCCGAAACCGAGGCGCTTTTCGAGCCGTTTTGGGAAACCTGGACCCTGCTGCACGAGAATTACGTCGACCCGCTGGACGACGAGGACCTGATGGAAAGCGCCCTGCGCGGCATGATCCAGTCGCTCGGCGATCCGAACACCGATTACATGGACCCCGACACGTTCACCCGCGTCAACGAGAGCATGAGCGGCGAGTACGAGGGGATTGGAGCGTCGGTCCGCAAGAATGAGGACACGGGCGGCCTGGAGCTGGTCTCGATCTTCGACGGTTCACCGGCCCAGGCGGCGGGGCTGCGGCCCGGCGACCAGATCATCGAGGTGGACGGCGACAACGTGACGGACCTGTTGCAAGAGGAGATCATCGCCCTGGTGCGCGGCCCCGCGGGCACGGCGGTCACGCTGGGCATTCTGCGCGCCGACGAGCCGGACTTGCTGCAGATCGACGTGACGCGCGACCGCATCTCGGTGTCGACGGTCGCCCAGCGCGTGCTGGATGGCGAGATCGGGTACATCCGGCTGAGCCAGTTCGACTTCGAAACCGGCGGGCTGATGCGCGAAGCGCTCGAAGAGATGGACGTCGAGAGTCTCGACGGGCTGATCCTGGACGTGCGCGGCGATCCGGGCGGGTACCTCACCACGGCGATCGACGTCGCCAGCGCCTTCATCGACGAGGGCGCCGTCGTGATCGAGCGCTCGCCGGACAGCGAGTTCACGCACATGGCGCGCGGCGATGCCGTGGCGCCGGACGTGCCGATGGTGGTGCTCGTCGACCAGGGCAGCGCCAGCGCGTCCGAGCTGATCGCCGGGGCGCTCCAGGATCACGAGCGGGCGATCATCGTCGGGATGCCCACCTTCGGCAAGGGATCGGTCCAGACCTGGCGCGAGCTGTCCAACGGCGGCGGCGTGCGGATCACGATCTCACGCTGGTACACCCCCGACGGCCATTCGGTGAGCGAAGTCGGGATCACGCCCGACATCGAAGTGCCGTTCGACGTGGACGCGGCGCTGGAAGGCGTCGACAACCAGTTGGAAGCTGCCATCGCCATCCTGAATGGCACCTACGAGCCGAACACCGTCCTCGAACGCCAGTCGGTCGAGCCGGCGCTGCCGTGAGGGATTTTCTATCGCGTTTTTTACGGGCGGTCTGATGCCGTTCTAACCGGCGCAGCGTATAGTACAGCAAGTCAACCTGTGCAACGAATACTCTCACGGAGGGTAAGATGTTCTTCGACCCCAACTATCTCATATTTGTGATGCTGCCGACCCTGATCATCACCGGGCTGGCGCAGATGTGGGTCAAAGGGGCATACCAGAAATGGAGCCGGATCCCGAACAGCCGCGGGGTCAACGGCCAGCAGGCCGCCCAGACGATTATCCGCAGCGGCTCGATCCAGCCGGTCCGCCTGGAAGTGACCGGCGGCAACCTGACCGACCACTACGACCCGACCCAGCAGGTCGTCCGGCTGTCGCAGGGCGTCGCCATGCAGCCGTCGGTGGCGGCGATGGCGATCACCGCGCACGAGCTCGGCCACGTCCAGCAGGACCAGCAGAACAGCGCCCTGATGAGCGTGCGCGCGCTGCTGATCCCCAGCGCGCGGCTCGGCCCGTCGGTGGGCATCACGCTGATCATCCTGGGCCTGATCATGAACCTGACCGGGCTGGCGACGATCGGCCTGGTCCTGTTCGCAGGCGCGACCCTGTTCACGCTGGTCACGCTGCCCGTCGAGCTGGACGCCAGCCGCCGCGCGATGAAGATGCTCCGCGAGTCCGGCCTGATCGCCGACAGCCAGGACGCCGACGGCGCGCAGGCGGTGCTGCGGGCGGCGGCGTTCACCTACGTGGCCGCCGTGGCGACCTCGCTGCTGACGCTGATGTACTACGCCATGCTCGTCTTCGGCGGCAGCCGCCGCGATTGATCCGCATGATGGCAGACACCGGCCAGCCCGCCGCCGACTACACCATCGACGAGTTGATCGCCGTGTGCATTGCGCGGCAGGTCCGCGACGGCGATCACCTGGCGCACGGCCTCGCGACGCCGCTGGTGGCGGCAGGGTACATCCTGGCGCAGCGCACCCACGCCCCCAACGCCTACTTCGCCTCGGCGGTCGGCCAGGGCGTGGTGTACGACTGGGCGCCGCTGGGCGTGGCCCGCGTCGAGGAGTTGTGGCTGGGCAAGGCGCTGGCGAACGCCAGTTTCGTGACGCTGGTCGCGGATATACTGCACACGCTGGCGCCCAAAGAATTCTTCCGTCCCGCCCAGGTGGACCCTCACGGCAATTTCAATAACATCGCCATCGGGCGCGACTACGCCGCGCCGCGGCTGCGGCTGCCGGGCAGCGGCGGCATTCCCGACGTGTCGGTCGAATCCAGCCAGATGCATATGTACGTGCCGCGCCATTCGCGGGCCGTATTCGTGCCCCGGCTGGACTTCCTGAGCGGCATGGGGCACCACCCGGAGCGGCAGCGCGGCAGCGGGCCGGTCTACCTGATCAGCGACCTGGGCCAGTTCGATTGGGCCGATGGGACGATGCGCCTGACGTCGATTCACGCGGGGGTGACGGTGGAGCGAGTCCAGGCCAAGACCGGCTTCCCGCTGGCGATCGCGCCCGACCTGCACGAGACGCCGCCGCCCACCCAGGAGCAGGTCCGGCTGCTGCGCGACGAGATCGACCCGCTGGGGGTGCGCCGGCTGGAAACGCTGGCCGGGTCGGCGCGGCGCGATCATCTGCGGGCGATCCTGGCGAGCGAAGGCGTGCTTAGCCCGGAATCCCCACCTCAGCCCTGATCGGGCGCGCGCAGCGGCAGCACCACCTTGAAAACGCTGCCGGGGCAGCGGCGCTCGTCGTAGCCGTCGCTCTCGACCCACACCGCGCCGCCGTGCGCCTCGATGGCCCCCTTCACCAGCGCCAGCCCCAGCCCCGGCCCGCCGCCCTTGAACGTCGTCTTGCCGGACGAATGCTGGGCCGCCGTCCCGACCTGGTAGAACTTCTCGAAGATCAGGTCGTGATGGGCCGGATCGATGCCCACGCCGCTGTCCTGGACGTTCACCACCACCGCCGGGCCGATCCCCTCGACGTCGCTGAGCCAGGACGCGATCCGGATCGCGCCGCCGTCGGGCGTGTACTTGATCGCGTTGCTGAGAAGCTGGTAGAACGTCTTGTAGATCAGGTTGGGGTCGGCCTCGACGAACGGCAGGTCGTCGCCCTGCTCGATCTCCAGCGCCAGCCGGCGCTCGGTTAACACGTCGCGGAAGTCGTGCTTGAGCTCGGTGAACACGCTGCGCAGCAGCACCGGCACGCGCGCGACATTGAGCGTTTCGGTGTCGATCTTGGTGATGTCCAGCATGCCGTCGACGATCTCGTGCAGGCGCGCCGCGCCCTGGGCGATCCCGTGCGCGATCCCGCCCACGACCGGGTCCTGGGCAGCGGGATGATCGCGCAGCATGTCGGCGTAGCCCAGGATCGTGGTCAGTGGAGTGCGCAGCTCGTGCGCAGCGATCTGGATGAAGTCGAGCTTGGCCTGGTCCAGCCGCGCCAGGATGGTGTAGGCGTCGCGCAGGTCGTCCAGCGCGGCCTGGTCGTTAGTCCGCAGGCGGTCGAACGTCGTGCTCACGATGCGCCAGGCGAGGCCGGGGCTGGACACCATCAGGTGCTCGAACACGTCGCGGTCGAACTCGAGCAGGGTCGTGGGCCGGGTGGTCCGCACGCTGGCCGAGCGCGGTTGATCCTGGATGAGCGCCATCTCGCCGAAGAAGTCGCCCGCGCCGCTGTAGCGCAGCACGCGCTCCTCGCCGGCGGAGAGGTGCTTGGTGATGGCGACCTCGCCCGCAACGATGAGGTAGAACACGTCCTCATACGCCCCTTCCCGGCAGATCAGCGCGCCCGGCGGGTAGGGCTGGACGCGCACCAACGGCGCCAGCGTTTCGAGCGCCTCCGCGTCCAGATCGGGAAACGTGTCCTGCAGGATCTCCGTCACATCGATCGCCATCTACCCCTCCGTCCGTGCGCGATGCCCTGCTGTGCAGTGTAGCATACCTGGTCATTTACGACAGCCGGGGCGGCGTTTATAATCGGCGCCATGATGCAACCCCTACGCACCATAATAATCTCCGCGCCGCCCTGGCTTCGTTGGCTGGCCGTGCTGGCATGGCTGAGCGTGATCGGTGCCTTGCTGCTGCTGCCGGGCGATGGTCCGGTTGTGGCGAACACGCACGACTTCATCGGCGGCACCGCGCTGGCGGACTGGTTCGGGCACGTGTTCCTGTTCGGGGTGCTGGCCGCGCTGGTCTACTGGGCGCTGTGCGCGCATGTCGCGCCGCCCGCGGCCCTGCGCGCCACGCTCACCAGCACGATCCTGCTGGGCGCGGCCATCGAAGCCGCCCAGCTCCTGATCGACAGCCGCGGCGCGTCCGTGCTGGACGCGGTGGGGAATGGACTGGGCGTGGCGTTGTTCGCGGCGTGGATGTGGTGGCGCGGGCAGGCCCCGCTCCGCGACCGTCAAAACAGGTGACCGTCGACCAGGCGCGTGCCGGGACCGGGCCGGTTGGCGATCACGTCCCCCACGCCCGGCTCGGCCCGCAGCCGGGCCTCGATCGCGTCCGCGTGCGCCCCCTCGCACAGCACGTGCACGTTGGCCCCGGCGTCGATGGTGAAACAGGCGGGCAGGCCCTCGTCGCGCCACGCGCGGACCGCGTGCATCAGCCGCACCGTCTCCGGCGACCAGTAAAGCAGGCTGGGCCGCGACGTCATGGCGACGGCGTGCATCCGGATCGCTTCCTGCTCGGTTTCCTCGCCGAACGCCGCAAAATCGCGCGCCAGGATCGTCCGGCGGATGGTCGGCAGGGCGCGCTCCGCCTCGGCCAGCCGCGCCGCCGCGAACGGGCTGGTGCTCACCAGGGCGTTGCCCTTGCTGGAACCGACCGCCTTGTGCGCCGTCTGCACGATCGCGATCAGGTCGCGCAGGTCCCAATGCCCCGGCGGGGCGATGGACTCGGCATACGATCCCGCGCTGGTGTCCGCGGCATGCCACTCGACGAACCCGGTGGGGATCGACCGGCAGGCCGAGCCCGATCCCTGTCGCGCCAGGATCGACAGGGCGCGCTCGTCCAGCTCGACCCCGGCGGCGGCGCACGCGGCAGCGGTCAGCGCGGCGAAAGCGGACGCCGACGAGGCGATCCCGGCGCCCATGGGGAACGAGTTGCGCGAGGCGACGCGGGCGCGCGTCGTCATCCCCGCCAGCGCCCGGACCCGGTCGAGGTGTTCCGACACGCGGCGGGCGGCTCCCCCGCCGTCCTCCGCCCCGTGAATCGTCACCTCGTCGGCGGCCAGCGCCGGATCGAACGCGACGGTGGTGGTCGTCGTCGCGCCGTCGAGGTTCATCGAGATCGACGCGTTGAGCGGCAGGCGCAGCGCGTCGTCGCGGCGGCCCCAGTATTTGACGAACGCGATATTGGCGCAGCTTTGCGCCGTGGCGATGGCGGTCATGGCTGTTCCTCCAGGCGCACGCCGGGCGCGTTGGGCCGGACCTCGACCAGGGTCCCGCCCGCGGCCTCCAGCGCAGATCGAATTGCGGCGCGGCGGTCCTCCGGGGCCAGGACGATCACGATGTCGCCGCCGCCCGCCCCGCTGAGCTTGGCGCCCCAGGCCCCCACCGCGCGTGCCGCGAAGACCAGCCGCGCTGTTTCGAGCGTGTCCACGCCGGCGGCGTGCGCCAGCCCATGCTGCATATCCATGAGCTGGCCCAGCGCAGGCCAGTCGGCCCGTTCGAGCGCGGCGCGGCCATCGCGCACGATCTGGGCCATCGTGTCGAAGATGCCGGTCATGGCGGCGGGCCACGCGGCCAGCCGGTCGGCCACCTGCCGGACGACCGCCGGGGTGTCGGCCTTGAGACCCGAATAGGCGACCACCAGCGGCAGGTGCGGGGCGTCCAGCGGGACGATCTGGCGCGGCTGGCCGTTGTCGTAATACAGCGTCCCGCCGGTGATCGCCGCCGCCAGGTCGAAGCCGGAGCCGGTCTGCTGCACGCGGAAGATCGCTTGCCGCCCCAACTCGAACAGGTCGCCGGACGACAGGCTCACGCCGCTGACGTGCGCCAGCGCGAACAGCGCGCAGGCCACCGTCGCCGACGAACTGCCCAGCCCAAGCTGGCTGGAAAAGTCGCTGCGCGTGGTGATCGTGACGTCGCGCTCCAGGCCGAACCGCTCGCGCCAGACGGCCAGCGCGCTCTCGATGAAGCGCGTCCCGCGCGCCAGCGCTTCCCCGCCCGCCAGCGCGTCCGCCACGCGCCCGGTCACGCCCGCGACGCCCACGTCCGGCGCGTGGATGGTGAACGTCCCGCCGCCGGGCGGACCGGCAGCCAGCGTCAGGTATAGGCGCGAATCGACGGCGGTCACCAGGCAGGGGCGCGCATGGACGACAGCGTGCTCGCCCAGCAGCATCGTCTTGCCCGGCGCCGAAACGCGAACGGTCTGGTGTGCGGCGTGAACCATCGAATGCTCCTGAAAAGTGCTGCCGGAGAGTGTAAATCGTTTGAGGCCGGGCGGCAATGACAGATCGACCCAAACCGCGTACAATCGAGCACTCGACACGAACGGAATTGTGAAAGGACGCACCACCGTCATGGCCGCACAATCATTCGAAGCGTTATTCGGATCCATCGTCGCGGACATCGACGCCGACATGCAGGCCGCCCGCGCCGCGCAGACGCCCATCGCCCCGATCCTGTGGGAGATCATCGATTACCAATTCGGCTGGGACCTCGACGGCAGCGACGCCGCCCGGCGCATCAGCGGCAAGAAGATCCGCCCCTTGTTGATGGCCCTGGTCGCCCAGGCGATCGACGGGCGCTACGAGCACGTCCTGCCCGCCGGGACGGCGCTGGAGTTCATCCACAATTTCACCCTGATTCACGACGACGTGATGGACAAATCAGAAGAACGGCGCCACCGCCCCACCGTCTGGACGCGCTGGGGCGCCTACCAGGCGATCAACGCCGGGGATGGCCTGTACGCGCTGGGAAACCTGGCCGTGACGCGTCTGGAGGCGCTCGGCACGCCGCCCGCCAGGATCGTCGGCGTGATGCGATCGCTGGCCCAGGCGTGCCTGTGGACCGCCGAGGGCCAGATGCTCGACATGGACTTCGAAACGCGCGAGCGGGTCGCCACCGCCGACTACATCACGATGGTCGCCAACAAGTCGGCCACGCTCATCGAGTCGGCGGCGTACTGCGGCGCGCTGTTGAGCACGGACGACCCCGCGATCGTCGATGCCTACGCCCGGTTCGGGCGCAGCCTGGGGATCGCCTTCCAGATTCGCGACGATTACCTGGGCGTGTGGGGCGACGAGTCCGTCACCGGCAAGTCAGCGACCAGCGACATCCACGAGAAGAAAAAATCGTATCCCGTGCTGGTGGCGTTCGAGCAGGCGGACGCGTCCGACCGCGCGGCGCTGGACCGGATCTACGGGCAGGAAACGCTGTCCGGCACGGACGTCGAGGCGGTGCTGGCGATCCTGGCGCGCGTCGACGCCGCCGCGCAGACCGACCGCATCGCCAGCGAGTATTACGACGCGGCGCTGGCGCACCTGGAGCGCACCGGCATTCGCGGCGCAGCGCAGGACCTGATCCGGCAGTACGCGGCGTTTCTGGTGCGGCGAGCATATTGACGCAAAACCAGGGCGCTTGAGCCGATAACGACACGAGGCCAGCCCACCGGCTGACCTCGCGACTATGTGCCCGTTAGGCTACGGCGCGGATTATGCCCGTTCGAGCAGCGCCAGCGCCTCGTCGGCGACGCGCTCCGGCGTCAGGCCGAAGTGCTGGTAAATCTCCTTGTACGGAGCCGACGCGCCGAACCGGTCCACACCGACGACCACGCCCCGGTCACCGACCCACTTCTGCCAGCCGAGCGTCACCCCGGCCTCGACCGCCACCCGCGCCGTGATCGCCGGGGGCAGCACGCTGTCGCGGTAGCTCTGCGGCTGGCGCGCGAACCGCTCCCAGCTTGGCATGCTCACCACGCGGGCCGTGACGCCCTTCTCGGCCAGCAGCTTTTGCGCGTCGAGCGCGATGTGCACCTCGGAGCCGGTGCCGATCAGGATCACGTCGGCCTTGCCACCGGGACCGTCCGCCAGCACGTACGCGCCGCGATCCACGCCCTCGGCCATGCCCAGCGACGGGTCCAGCACGGGGATATTCTGGCGCGTGAACATCAACACCGTCGGGTGATCGGTGTTCCGGATGGCGCAGCGCCAGGCCGCCGCCGTCTCGTTGGCGTCCGCCGGGCGGATTACGTCCAGGTGGGGGATCAGCCGCAGCGACATGATCTGCTCGATGGGCTGGTGCGTGGGGCCGTCCTCGCCCAGGCCGATGCTGTCGTGCGTGAAGACGAAGATGGGGCGGAACTCGCTGAGCGCGGCGAGGCGGATCGAGGGCCGCATGTAGTCGGAGAACACGGCGAACGTCGCGGTGTAGGGGATCAAGCCGCCGTGAGCCGACATCCCGTTGACGATGCCGCCCATCGCGTGCTCGCGCACGCCAAAGCGCAGGTTGCGGTTGTGATACTGTCCGGCCTGGAAATCCTCGTCGCTGTTGATGTACGTCTTGGTCGAGGAGTCGAGGTCCGCCGCGCCGCCGATCAGGCCCGGCAGGTGGGCCGCCAGGGCGTTGATCACCTTGCTCGACGCGTTGCGCGTGGCGACCGGTTTTTCGGTCGGGAAGACGGGCAGATCGGCATCCCAGCCCGCGGGCAGCTCGCCGGACACCGTCTGCTGCCAGGTGGCCGCCCGGTCGGGGTTGGCCGCCGCCCACGCGTCTACGACCGCCTGCCAGCTCGCCTGGGCCGCCTTGCCGCGCTCCACCGCCTCGCGGAAGTGCGCCAGCACGTCGTCCGGCACCAGGAACGCCGGTTCCTGCGGCCAGCCGAGGTTGTCTTTGGTCGCTGTGACCTCGTCGGGGCCGAGGGCGGCGCCGTGCGCCGCGGCAGTGCCGGCCTTGTTGGGGCTGCCGTAGCCGATCACCGTCCGCACCATGATCAGCGAGGGACGCTCGGCATCCGCCTGGGCTTCCTTGATCGCGCTTTCGATCGCGTCCAGGTCGTTGCCGTCTTCCACGCGCAGCACCTGCCAGCCATAGGCGGCGAACCGCCCGGCGACGTCCTCGGTGAAGGCCATCTCGGTGCTGCCGTCCAGCGAGATCAGGTTGTCGTCGTACAGGTAGATCAGCTTGCCCAGCTTCAGGTGCCCGGCCAGCGAAGCGGCCTCGGCGGCGACGCCTTCCATCAGGTCGCCATCGCTGACGATCGCGTAAGTGTAATGGTCCATCACCGCGCTCTCAGCCGTGTTGAAGGTCGCTGCCAGGAAGCGCTCGGCGATCGCCATGCCCACGCCGTTGGCGAAGCCCTGCCCCAGCGGGCCGGTCGTCGTCTCGACGCCGGGGGTCGGGCCGTGTTCGGGGTGGCCGGGCGTCCGGCTTTCCCACTGGCGGAAGCGCTTGATCTCGTCGAGCGGCAGGTCGTAGCCGGTCAGGTACAGCAGCGCGTAGAGCAGCATGGAGCCGTGGCCCGCCGAGAGCACGAAGCGGTCGCGGTCGATCCACTTGGGATCGGCGGGGTTGTGTTTCAGGAAGCGCGTCCACAGCACGTACGCCATAGGCGCGCCGCCCATCGGCAGGCCGGGATGGCCGGAGTTGGCTTTTTGCACGGCGTCGACGGCCAGCATCCGGATCGTGTTGATACATTTCTGGTCAAAGTCAGTCATCGGAATCCTTCCAAACGCTACAGCGAGCGCCCCAGGCGCCCGCAGACTTGATTCAGTCGGGGGCAGACGACGGAATATTGTAACAACGACCGCGCAACTACGCATAAATCCCGCTTGTGTGTTAAGCTATCATCAGCGCCGGACCATTCACAACAACACGGACCAGAAAAGCTGATGAACGACGAGTTTGATGCAGTGTTCGACGACGAAGACGACAGCGACGAGATCGAAGCCTATTGCATGACGTGCCGGGCCAAGACGCCGATGGAGAATCCCCAGCCCATCTGGACGCGGCGCGGCGCGCCGGGCACGCGCGGCACGTGCTCGGTGTGTGGCACCACCGTCTTCCTGATGGGCAAGACCGCGGCCCACAGCCGCACCGGGCCGCCGGAGCCGCTCCAGGCCCCGGAAACGGGCAAGGCGGGCCGCAAGCGGCAAAGCGGCGTGACGTACCTCAACTTCTGCGTCTCGGATGCCGAGTTCGCCGAAATCCTGGCCGAGGACCTGAAGCGGATCGGGATTCAGACGTGGATGGCCGAGGAGCACGTCAAAGATGCCCAGTGGGCGACCGGCGTCCACCCGGCGCTGCTCGAATGCAAAAACATGATCGTCGTGCTCACGCCGCTGGGCATCAAGGCGACCAACGTCGTCGACGCGATCGACGTCTTCGCCAGCGCCCGCAAGCCGATCGTCGTGGCGCAGCTCCAGCCCGCCGACCTGCCGGACGTCCTGCGCCGCAAGCCGCGCTTCGATTTCTCCGGCGAGGACTACAAGAGCGCCTTCCGCGAGCTGGTCCAGGCGCTGACCGGGTGACGCGCAGCGCGTCACCGTCATTCCCCGGTGCGATCCCGGCGCGGCCATTCTCCGCGCCGGTTTTTCGTCCGCGCGCCCCCGCATCACTTGCGTCATCGCGGCCCGCTGCGGCACAATGGAGCGCGTTCAGTTGCCGGATGTGAACGTGTGGGAGACAGCCATGCCCAAAAAAGTAATGGTCAGCGGGTGTTTCGACCTGCTGCACAGCGGCCACGTGGCGTTTTTCAAGGAAGCCGCGGCCTATGGCGATCTGTATGTGGCGCTCGGATCGGACAAAACCGTGTTCGATCTCAAGGGCCGCCTGCCGGTCAACTCGGAGCAGGAGCGGCTGTTCATGGTCAAGGCGGTCGGCTACGTCAAGGACGCGTTCATCTCGCGTGGGTCCGGCCTGATGGATTTCGTCGACGAGTTCAAGGCGCTCCAGCCGGACGTCTTCATCGTCAACGAGGACGGCCACCTGCCCGACAAGCAAAAGCTGTGCGAGGATCACGGCGTGGAATACGTCGTCCTCAACCGCGAGCCCGCGGAAGGGCTGGCCCCCCGCTCGACGACCGCCCTGCGCACCGTCAACCGCATTCCGTTTCGCATCGACCTGGCGGGGGGATGGCTCGACCAGCCGTTCGTCTCCAAACACTATCCCGGCCCGGTGATCACGATCTCGATCGAGCCGACCATCGACTTCAACGAGCGCAGCGGCATGGCATCCAGCACGCGCAACGCCGCGATCGACCTGTGGGGCACGCGGCTGCCGCCCGGCGATCCGGAGAAGATCGCCAAGATCCTCTTCTGCTACGACAACCCGCCGGGCACCACCGAGATCTCCGGCTCGCAGGACGCGATCGGGATCGTCTTCCCCGGCCTGGCGATAGCGACCTACGAGGGCGAGTACTGGCCGACGCGCATCGAGCGCTACCACGACGAGGCCACCCTGCATTTCGTGGAGAGCGCGCTCTACCTGGTCGCGCTCGGCCCGCGTCACGACGATTTCGACGTCCTCTCGGACTTGCGCATCGACCGCGACAAGGCGCGCGCGCTGGCCGAGGCGACGGACGCCTGCTGGGACGCGATCCTGGCGCACGACATTCGCGGGTTCGGCGAGGCGGTGCGCCGCTCGTACGACGCGCAGATCGCCATGTTCCCCAAGATGGTCACGGAGCAGGTCAGCCGGTTGATCGACCAGTACCGCGATCAGGCCATCGGCTGGAAGCTCTCCGGCGCGGGCGGCGGCGGGTACCTCGTGCTCGTGGCCGACCGGCCCATCCCCAACGCGGTGCGCGTCGTGGCGCGGCGGCCCAGCGACTGACCTCAGCGGACGGCCCAGATCAGCGGGACGAGGGCGATCACCACGACGAAGATCACCAGCGTCAACAGCCCGCCGACCCGGATGAAATCCACGAACCGGTAGCGCCCGACGCTGTAGACGATGACGCTGGCGGGCTCCAGCGGGGTGATGAACGACGTGCTGGCCGCCAGCGCGATCGTGATCGCGAACGGGCGCGGGTTGTAGTCGAGCAGCGCGGCGGTGTGCAGCGCGATCGGGACCAGCACCGCCGCCGCGGCCTGGTTGGACATTGGCTGGGTGAGCACCACCGCCAGCATGAAGAACAGGCCGAGCAGCGCGACGGGGGACTGCTTGAGGGGCAGGTCGATGATCAGGCCGGCCAGGTATTCCGCGGTGCCGGTCGCCTGCATGGCCCTGCCGAACGCCAACATGCTGCCGATCAGGATGATCGTCTTCCACTGGATGTTGCGATACGCTTCCTCCGGCGTGATGCAGCCGGTCAGGAAGACGAGCAGCGCGCCCAGCATCACCGCCACCGCGATCGGCAGCAGGCCGAGCACGGCGGCAAGCAGCGATCCCGCGAAGATCGCGCTCGACAGCAGCGCCCGCCGGGTATCGTTCCAGGGCGTGTCGATCACGTCCAGCACGCGGAAGTACCGCTCGGTTTCCATCAGGTGCAGGTTGTCTTCGGGGATGGAGATCAGCAGGACGTCGCCCAGGTTGAACACCATCCGCCCGATGCGGCTGTAGCGGAGGATGCCCGCGCGGCGCACGGCCAGGATTTGCATCTGGAAGCGCTGGCGCAGCCTGAGCCCCTTGATGGTGCGCCCGACCAGCGGCGAGCCGGGCAGCAGCACGACCTCGGCCATGCGCGCCGTGCCGTTCCTGACGTATTCCTCCAGCTCCTGGATTTTGCCGCTGATCTCCACGTCCGCCAGGTACGGAAGCTGCACGATGTCCGCGCGCGGGCCCTCGACCAGCAGCACGTCGCCCGCCTGCAGGGCCGTCTCGGCCAGCGGCTTGAGGTGCTGCGAGCCGCGCTGAAGCTGGAGCATCCCCAGCCCCTTGTTTTTCTTGAGGATCGCCTCTTCGATGGTCTTCCCGGCGACCGGCGACCCGGCGGGGACGATCAGCTCGGTGAAGTACAGGTCGGCGTCGAACGGCGAGGAATCCTCGCGGTCGGCGTCGCGCTCCGGCAGCAGCCGCATCCCGACGGTCGCCATATAGGCCAGCCCGACGATCAGGATCGGCAGCCCGACCGGCGTCAGCTCGAACATGCTCAGCGGCGCCAGGCCGTGCTGCTGCATCAGGCCGCTGACCACGAGGTTGGTCGAAGTGCCGATGAAGGTCGTCGACCCGGCCAGGATCGCGGAGAAGGCCAGCGGCATCAGCAACCGCGACGAGCTGATCCGCAGGCGATTCGCCAGCCCCAGGGCAATCGGCAGAAAAAACGCCGCCGAGGCGGTGTTGCTGATGAAGGCGCTCATCACCGCCGGGGCGACGAGCATCACGACGCGCACGCGGCGCCTGCTCTGGCCGACCAGCGCCAGCAGCCGCTGCCCCACCAGGTCGATCAGGCCCGTGCTGACGAGCGTCTCGGTCAGGATCAGCAGGCCAAGGATCATCAGGACCGTCTCGCTGCCAAAGCCGGCGAACGCGTCGGCGGGGTCGAGTAGGCCGAGCACGATCAACGCCAGCATGAGTCCCAGCGCGGTCACGTCGGCGGGCACCCATTCGTAGCTGAACAGGGCCAGCGCGATGAAAAACAGCAGCAGAAACAGCGCGATATCGAGAGTCATGGCGCGAGTTGGCTTCCCTTCGTGGCCGCTCCGGGATCATGATACCGTGTCCGGGGCCAGGGCCGCAAAGGGCCGCCCACCGGCACAGTCAGAAAATCAGTAGATCAAGCGAAAATCGTCACAAAAGGGACCACCCGCCCGGTTTTAGCCGTATGATAAGGGTACCTAAAGGGGAGGCGGACATGAACAATCGCACCATTCTGGCAAATGCGTATATCGTCTGGTTCGTCATCGCGTCGCTGGTGATGGCAGTCGTGCTGGCGATGGCCTTCGAGGACGAATCGCTGTTGTTGTGGATTGTGGGCCTGGTCGCCTACGTGAGCCTCGTGCGCGGCGCGGCGTGCTGGTTCTGCAAGCGCAGGCGGGAGATCCTGGGCCAGGAAACGCCCTGATCGCCATCACCATCTGAGCGCGCCAAACAAAAACCCGGCAGGCGTGCGGCTGCCGGATTTCGCTCGTGTACCCCCACCAGGACTCGAACCTGGGCCTCTGCCTCCGGAGGGCAACGCTCTATCCTCTGAGCTATGGGGGCGCGTCGAGTAAATTGTACCAACATTGGTCAGGACGTCAAGGCTGCGCCTCGTCGCTCGCGGTTTCCTCCCCGGCGTCCGCGCCATCATCCGGCGGCTGCAGCATGGGCGCGACCTCGGCGCGGCTGGCGTGCTGCAGCACCTTGCTCTCGATCTTGAGCAGCGCGTTGATCCCGCCGCCGCCCGCATATACCACGTCGTACGCCAGCACTGCCGGGTCCATGAACGCGGGCATCGGCGTCTTGAGTCCCACCGGCGGGACGGTGCCCACCGCGTAGCCCGTCAGGTTGAGCACCTGATCGGCGTTCGCCAGCTTGACCTTCTTGCGGCTCACGTTCAGGCGGTCGGCCAGCCGGGTGTAGTCGACCAGCCGCACGCCGCAGCCGTACACCAGAAACGGCTGGTCGTCCACCAGGAACAACACCGACTTCACGATCTGGTCGGGCTCGACGCCGAGCGCCTCGGCGGCTGCGGGGACGGTGGGCGTCGGCGCGCCGGGGTAGACGATCTCGGCGGCGATGTTGTGCTCGTTGAGATAGGCTTGCAGGTTGTCGGGCCCCAGCGGCTTGTCGGTCAGCTCGTCGGACGCCTCGACGAACAGCAGCTCGACGACGTCCCCGGCGTACTCCATCAGGTCTTTGCCCGCCGCCACGCCTTCCGGCGAGGTCAGCGCCGCGTCGAGCATGTCGAAGGTGGGGAAGGCCAGCTCCAGCACGCGGTAGAACGGCGTCTCACCCGCCGGGCCGCCCACCACCGCGCCGACCTGAATCCGCTGGATGCCGGGCATCTTCTTGAGCAGCGCCAGGTTGCGCGTGTACCGGATCTCGAAGCCGGGCTTGTTGGCCGGGTGCCTGAACAACAGGACTAATTTTACCATCGATCACGTTTCCATCGTCTGCGTTGGGCCGCGAAACGTACCAGCGGCATTATACCGCAGTTCAGGCGTCCCGCCGGAAACTGTGGCCGAAGATCACGCCGACCACGAACGCGATCGCCACGGCCTGCCACGGCTTGGACTGGACGGCGTGCGTCGCGTCGCCGGTGATCTGGTCGATCGTGTGGCCGTGCAGGTACACGGCGGCGCGTTCCAGGCTGCGCGAGAGCTGCTGCGCCTGCCGGATCGTGAAATCGTCGCCGGAGCGAAACGCCTCGGCGCGGATGCGTTCCGCCGCCGAGATCAACTGGTCGGCGGCGGTCTCCTTGGTCGCGTAGACGCGCTGGAGCACCGTCCGGCGCGCGTCGCGCAGCGGCAGGCGCGCCCAGGGCGCTGCGAAATCGTCGCCGGGGTCCGCCGGGCCGGGGCCAGCGTTCGGATCGTTCGGGTTCATGGGAATCTCCTCGCCGTCTCGTTGCGGCATCGTTTGCCTCGCATTATAGTCTGATGTTGCATACGAGAGGCAACTTCCCGATGACACACCCACCTCGCGCGGTCCGGCTCCTGCTGGCGGCGCTGCCCCTGCCGGTCGCCGTGCTGCTCTACGGCTACACGGTCCGCCTGCCGTTCTTCCTGGACGACGGGCCGAACTTCCACTTCGTGCGCCACATCGACGGGCTGGAACAGTGGGCCGGGTCCGTCGCGTTCGACTACTACCGCCCGCTGCCGTTTTCGGTGTGGAAGCTGGGCGAGATCGCCCTGGGCGGGCACAGCCCAGCGGCGATGCACCTGCTCAACGTGCTGTGCTTCGGCCTGACGGGCGTCCTGCTCGGCCTGGTCACGCGGCGGCTGGCGCCCGGCGCGCCCGCCTACAAGTCCCTCGCCGGGACGTTTGCCGGGCTGGCCTTCGTGACCTTCCCCTTCAACTGCCAGGCGGTGACGCTGGTCAGCGGGCTGTTTCACCTGCTGTTCGCGCTGGGGCTGGCGCTCTGCATGTGGCTGGCGCTGCGCTGGTTGGATGGGCGCGGCGGCGCGCTGACGCTGGTCGCCTGCTGGATCGCGGCCTTCGCGGCGGCCTTCAGCCACGAAAACGCGCCGTTGATCGCCCCGCTGGTGGCCGGGGTGGCCGCCGTGGCGTGGCGGGAGAACCACGCGCCGCTGGCCCGCGTGGCGTGGGCGGTGGTTCCCCCCGCGCTGATCGCGGGGCTGTACACGCTGCTGTGGTTCACCGTGCCGCGCACGCACGCCGGCGAAGACCTGATCTGGAGCCAGGGCGTCCGCCTGTCGCTCGCGCAGCTCAGCCAGGGGCTGGCCTATCCCGCCGTCGCCCTCGCCGGGCTGTTCGTGGACGGGCAGACCGTCGAGGCGACGCGCGTGCTGCTGCTGGTGGCGGCGGTCGTCGCGCCGGTCGCCGGTTGGGTCGCGTGGCGGTCGCGGGCGGCGGGCGTTGTCGTGACGTTCGGCGTGGCGTGGTACGTCCTGGCGCTGATCCCCGCCGCGCTGTTCCTCGGCGCGGATTACGTGCTCGGCTCGCCGCGCCTGATGCTGGTCGCCTCGCTGGGCGGCGGGCTGGCCTGGGGCGTAGCCGGCGCGGAGATCGTCCGCGCGACGCGGGCGCTGCGCGGGCGCCGCCGCTGGATGCTGTGGGGGCCATTGGCCGCGCTGCCGCTCATCATCGCGCTGAACTTCCTGACCATGCGCCGCCACGACTTCCTGCACCTGGGCGCGTTTTCGTGGCGGCTGTATGACCTGCTGGGAGCCGCCGACATCGCCGGGCAGGACGTCCTGATCGTCAATTCGCCGAACTACCTCGCGCCTAAAGAGCCCACCTTCCTGCTCGGCGCGGAGGGCGCGACGTTTATGCTCAACGAATTGGGCTACGAGCAGCCGTACTGGCTCAACACCGGGCGGGACTTCCCCGAGGCGAACGTCGACGCGCTGGCCTACCGCCAGACGATCAAGTACCCCAGCCGGACCTACGCGCCCTATCAGGCGTTCGTCGAAGGGCCGGAGCTGATCGCGCGGCTGGGCGCGGCGTCGCGCCTGTTCACCACGCAGTTCGACGGCGCGCGCTTCCTGCCGGTCTACAGCGGCGGGGCGGATCTGCCGGGCGCGGATGCGCCGCTGGTCCGTTTCGACGCGGTCGGGCTGGCGATCACCGAACTGGAAGCCGCCTTCTCGCCCGCGCGGCAGGTCGTGACGATCCGCGCGCGCTGGCGGCTGGACCAGCCCGCGCCGGTCAAGTACTTCATGCACGCGTTCTGCAACGGCGAGCTGGTGGGGCAGGCCGATGGCTACGTCTGGAACGATCTCTACCCGTTCAGCGCGTGGCAGCCGGGCGACGTCCAGACCGACATCCGCGAGCTGTGGCTGACCGGCAGCGCGACGCCGGACTGTCTGCACCTGCTGACGGGCGTCTACTGGGAAGCCAACGCCGAGCGCCTGGCAGCCATCGACGCGGCGACGGGTGCGGAATACACGAACGGGCTGGTGCCGGTCCCGCTGGCGCGCGTGACGGACGACCTGATCCCGTTCCCGCCGGGGGAATAAATCACGCGGCGCGGGGGTCCGTCCCAGATTCGGAGCACAAGGTCCACCACAGAGGGCACTGAGGACACAGAGATATTCTGAGAGTTTCTCTAAAATCCTCCTCTGTGCTCTCCGTGTGCTCTGTGGTTCAAACCTCGTCCCAGAATTGAAGTGCGGCGCGGCGGTGGTTGGCCCCTGGCCCGGCTTGCTTTATACTGGAAACTATCGTGTTGGAATAGGAACGGGTGTAACCATGAGCGCTCCCAACGTCCCCTACCCCCGCTACCCGGCGCCGTCGCGCCTGACTCGCCCGCCGCGCCAGCAGGCCAACCCGTGGGTGCTCCGGCTGGCGCTGCTGAGCGTCACCGGCCTGATCCTGCTGTTCTTCGTGATGCTGGTGCTCATCAGCGGCTACCAGTTTCTGCACCAGGACGAGATCTATCCCGGCGTCTCGACCGTGCTCGACGTGAATCTGGCCGGGCTGACGCGCCAGGAAGCCATCGCGGCGCTGTCGGAACGCTTCACGTATGCCGACGAGGCGACGTTCGTCTTTCGCTATGGCGAGCAGACGTGGGAGCATTCCGCCGCCGACCTGGGCGTGACGCTCGACGTGCAGGCCACGGTCGATGAGGCGTTTGAGGCGGGCCGGGGCGGAAGCTGGCTCGCGAACCTGATCGAGCAGATGGACATGCGCGCCAACGGCTACCCGGTCGCGCCCGTGATCACGTTCAACCAGACGCGCGCCGAGCAGATCCTGACGCGCATCGCCGCGGACATGATCGACCGGCCCACGCTCGACTCGATGCTGACGATCCGCGACGGGCAGGCCCTATCCACGCCCAGCCAGATCGGGCGCCACGTGGACACCCCGACGACGCTCGCCGCGCTGCGCAGCCAGGTGTTGGGCCTCGCCACCCGCGCGGAGATCATGCTGATCGTGGAAGAAACGCCGCCCGTCGTGTGGGAAACCGATGCCGCCGCCGAGCGGATCAACGTAGCGCTGTCCGCGCCGGTCAAGTTCACCATGACCGGCGACGAACGCGGGCCGTGGGTGTCCGAAACGTCGTCGATCGAGCAGATGCTGGTGATCGACGAGGTGCGCCACGAGGACGGCACCGCGAGCTACGATGTCGGCCTAAACCTCGACCAGGCGCGGGCGTTCCTCGAAGAGCTCGCGCCGGAGCTGAGCGTCCAGCCGCAGAACGCGCGCTTCGTGTTCGACGACGACACGCGCCAGCTCCAGGTGATCGAGAACAGCGTCAACGGGCGGGTGCTGGACGTCGAGAGCACGCTGGCGCAATTCGAGGCGGCGGTCTTTGCCGATAACGCTGCCGACCGGCGCGTCGAGCTGGCCTTTCAGGACATCGCGCCCGACGTACCGGACACAGCCACCGCCGTCCAACTGGGCATCACCGAGCTGGTCACCCAGAAGACGACCTACTACTACGGCTCGACCGCGGCCCGCATCCGCAACATCGAGGTCGCCACCGCGAACTTCCACGGGCTGGTGATCCCGCCGGGTGGCATCTTCTCATTCAACGAGTGGCTCGGCGACGTGAGCGTCGAATCCGGCTACGAGCAGGGCCTGATCATCGTCGGCAACCAGACGATCACCGGCGTGGGCGGCGGCGTGTGCCAGGTGGCGACAACCGCCTTCCAAACGGCGTTCTACGCCGGGTTCCCGATCCTGGAGCGCGTCGAGCACGCCTACCGCGTCAGCTACTACGAGCACGGCGAAGGTCCCGGCCTGGACGCAACCGTCTATTCGCCGATCGTGGATTTCCGCTTCCGGAACGACACGCCCTATTACCTGCTGATCGAAACCTACAACAACCCCGGCAACGCCACGCTCACCTGGAAATTCTACAGCACGAGCATGAACCGCCGCGTGGTGAAAGAGGGGCCGGTCGTCCGCAACCAGACCTCGGCACCGCCGCCGATCTACCGCGCCAACTCCGAACTGTCGCCGGGCCAGATCCGGCAGGTGGATTACGCCGTCAGCGGCGCGGATGTGTACGTCTACCGGACCGTCTACCAGGACGATCAGATCATCATCGACCGCGAGGAATTCGCCAGCCACTACGTCCCATGGGCCAACCAGTTCGAGGTCGCCCCCGGCGATCGACGCATCAACCAGTGAGTCTCCCCGCCGGGGCGCGCGAAACGACCGTGTGCCCCGGCGCTTTCGGGCGTGCCGCAGATTCGGGATAAATATCCACCACCGAGATCGCAGAGGACACAGAGGGGGGTATTTTGAGGGGCTCCCCTCTGTGATCTCCGTGTGCTCCGTGGTTCAAACCTCGCCCCAGGTGTGAAATGCATCCTTTGCAATGACCTGTTAGCCGGGGCGCGGCGGCGTGCGCTATAATGGGGTTGTGGGGGTGTATGAGTCCCGGTGGACTTCCCGGTCTTCAAAACCGGCGGCGGGTCGCACAGCGCGGGCCGCGGTGGGTTCGACTCCCATACACTCCCGCCTTTTCCTCGCGCTGATCGCTGGTTCACCCTGCCTGACCGGTTGAGTCCGGTGATTGCCTGGAGCATCGCGGCAGAATCCTATGACACAACGTAGCGTGATAGTCGGGGCGATCATGCTGGCGGCGGCGGCGCTGCTGTTCGGGGCGCTGTGGCTCCCGGCGGAATCGTCGCGCCCCGGCGAAACGCCCACCGCCACAACGAGCGCGCAGAGCGCCACGCCCGAACGACCCGCCCGCGCCACCGACACGCCGGATCCGGCAGCGACCGGATTCGCCCCCGCGTCCACTGGCTCGCCAACGCCCTCGCCCACCCCGGCGACGGCATGCGCCGCCCGCTTCCCGATCGACAGCATCGAGGCCATCGAGCCGGGCCGCACGACCATCGCCCAGGTCGAGGCGGCGTTCGGCCAGGCCGATTTTCGCGGCGGGCGCCCGCTTCAGCTCCGGTTCTACGAGGGCGACTGCGAGCTGCGTATCATGGTGGGGATCGACGAGGCGCTGGAGGTCGAGGCGATCGAGTACAGCACGCTCGGCTGGCTGTTGGAACGCTACGGCCCGCCCGATGCCGCCGCCATCTCGGAGGGCAACCTCGCGCTCATTCTGCCGGACGTGACCGTGCTGCTCTACGCGGAGGCGGGCATCGTCGCCGTGCTGGACGCCCTGCCGGACGATCTCACCCGCGAGTCGCTGATCGACAGCCTCGTGTTCCGCCCCCCGTTCGAGGTCGACCGGCAGCTCACCCGCCTGAACGCGCGCGCCGTCGAGTGGCTGCCACCCCTGCGCTGAGAATTCCCCTGCGCCGCGAATCCCGGTACAATTGGCTTGTTGCCTTATGGTTTCGTTTATTTTGCATTGTGGCACACGGCCATCACTGCGGAGGCGCTGCATGGAAAATCTCAAAGAGATGATCGACTATCTGTGGCTGACCGACGATTTGCACTGGGATCTCGCGCTGTACTGGATTTTCCTGATCAACATCGTGATGCTGTTCACCCTGCCGGACGGGTCCACCCTGGGCACCAGCATCGCGATCATCGTGATCATCGGGGCGGTGATCGACAAGGTGTACGGCTTCGGCTTCATGCTCGATCCGGGGCGCTATACGCCGGAACGCTATCACGCGGAGATCTTCATCGGCACGTATCTCATGCGAGCCGTGATGTTCGTCGGCCCGCTGTCGGTCGCGGGGTCCACCGATAACCCGAAAACCCGCGCCGTGGGGATTCTGGCGGGGCTTTCGGGTGGCGTGTATTCCTTCGCTCGGTGGTACTTCGATCAGCGCGAGGTCAGCACGACGGATATCGGCCTGTACCTGCACTGGGAGATGTTCGCCCAATCAGCCGGTATGGTCCTGGTGCTGGCTCACCTTGCCCTGCGGCGCCGCTTCGGCTTCGTACACCGGGACGTTCCAGTGACGGTAACGCGGGTTCTTGCCGCGCACGACGTCGAAGTATAGGTTGCGCAGCTCGCGCACGACCGGGCCGATGGTGCCGGTGCCGATCTTGCGGTGATCGACTTCGGTGATGGCGACCACCTGGACACCCGTGCCGCAGAAGAACGCCTCTTCGGCGATGAACACCTCGGTCCGGTCGATCTCGCGCACCTGGACTTCCAGGCCCATCTCCTCGGCCAGCAGGTGCATGACCGTCCGCCGGGTGATGCCTTCGAGGATATTGGCGTAAATCGGCGGGGTGATCGCTACGCCGTCGCGCACCAGGAAGAAGTTCTCCGCGCTGCCTTCCGAGATGTGCCCGTTCTGGTTAAGCACCAGCGCCTCGTCGAAACCGGCCAGCATGGCGTCGGTCTTGATGAAGGCGGAGTTGGCATAGGCCCCGGTGATCTTGCCGCGCGCGGGGATCGAGTTGTCGTCGATGCGCCGCCAGGACGAGAACGTCACGCGCGAGCCTTCCTCGTTTTCGATGTAGCTCCCGAACGGCTGCGCGAACATCGTGAAGTCGCTCGCCAGGTCGTGGAGCCGGACGCCGATGACCTCCGCCGACTTGTAGATCAGCGGGCGGATGTAGACGTCCTGCCCCTGGTAGTTCTCCGTGCGCAGCAGCTCAAGCAGAATGTCCAGCATCGACTCCGGCGTGTAGGGCAGGTCCATCATCAACAGCTTGCCGGAGTTCAGCACGCGCCGGAAGTGATCCAGCGGGCGGAAGATGAACAGGTTGTCTTCCTCGTCGTTCCAATACGCGCGGACGCCGCCAAACGCGCCCGTGCCATAGTTGAGGGCGTGGGTCATCACGCTGACTTTGGCTTCCTCGATCGGTACGATTTTGCCTTGAAAATATGCATACGACGGTCCCATTTAAAACTCCTGTCGGCCTATGGATAACAGATGGGCGTTCTCGTACTTCAGTATACGCGGAATGGCCCGGCTGGCATGCAAACCATCTAGGACCATCCCGCCGGGTCGATGAACTCGAGCAGATCGGTGGGGGCGCCGTCCACGTCGCTGTAGAAGCCGCGCCGGTGCTCCGGCAGCAGCAGCGCGATCTGGAGCATGGCCTGGCGCGTCATCTCGTGCATGACGTCGCGCGGGATGCGCTCGCCCTCCCCGGCCCGGAAGCGGAACGCCCGCCCGAACCGCATGACGACGTGCGGGCGGCGCAAACGCTTGTACGCGGCGGGAAACTGGTCGGTGCCGTCCAGCCCGATGGGGACGACCACCGCGTTGGCTTTGGTAGCGACGTAGGTCATGCCATCCTTCGCCTCCGAGAGGGCCGGTCGCCGCGTGCCTTCGGGCGCGATCAGCACGGGGCGATTTTGCTGCAGCAGCTCGATCGTGCTCGCCAGCGCCTGCCGGTCGACCTCGCCGCGCCGCACCGGGTACACGCCCCACGTGCGCGATATGAATGCGACCAGCGGGTTGCGGTAGTTCTCGATCTTCGACATGGGCACCACGTCCCGCGCGGTGACGGCGCCGGTGACCACGAACGGATCGAGGGCCGCGATGTGGTTCATGACCAGCAGCGTCGGCCCGCTGGGCGGGATGTGCTCCAGCCCGGTGATGTCCGCCTTCACCAGCAGGCGGAACCCCAGCGGGCGCAGGAAATAGTCGCGCAGCAAGCGCCGCCGCAGGTTGTAGCGATCCTGGTTCAGCACGACGTCGTACGCGCGCGGGTTGCGCGAGGCGGTGGGCGTGCTCATGCGGGATCCCCTGTCTTCAAGCGCCGGACCTCTTTGGCCGACAGCTCGCGCCACTGGCCGGGGCGCAGGTGGCCGATCTCCAGCCACGCGATCTTGGTCCGTATCAGGCGTTTGGCCGGGTGACCGAGCAGCTCCGCCACGCGGCGGATCTGGCGCTTGCGCCCTTCGCGCATCACGATCTGGAGCCAGGTGCCGTCGTCGTCCTGCGACAGCACGCGCACCTTCGCCGGAGCGGTCATCTTGTCGTCCAGCAGCACGCCGTTGCGCCACTGTTCGAGCGTTTGCTGCAACGGCTTGCCCTCTACCAGCACGTGATACGTCTTGGTGTGCTCGTAGCGCGGGTGCATCAGGCGGTTGGCGAGCTCGCCGTCGTTGGTCAGGATGATCAGCCCTTCGCTGTCGGCGTCCAGCCGCCCGACGCTGAACAGGTGCCCTTCGTGCGGGACCAGCTCGCGCACGATGGGGCGGTCCTGGTCGGGAAAGCGGCGGTTGCTGCTGATCACGCCGCGCGGCTTGTAAAGCAGGTAGTAGACCATCTTCGGGCTGGCTTCCAGCCGCTGCCCGTCCACGATCACCACGTCCTGCGCCGGGTCGGCCTTGTCGCCCAGGTGAGCGACCTGGCCGTTGACCGTGACGCGCCCGGCCTCGATCAACCGCTCGGCGGCGCGGCGCGAGGCGATTCCCGCCTGGGAGATCAGTTTCTGCAATCGTTCGGCCACGTCACACCTGCCCCGTATAGCGCAGCACGACCAGCGTCGTATCGTCGAACGGCGGCGCCGCGCCCATGAAGGCCGTCACCGAGCGGGTGATCGCGTCCATCACCCCGGCAGCGGGCAGCGCTGCCGCCGCGCGCACCGCCTCCACCAGCCGGTCCTCGCCGTAAGGCTCGCCGCGCACGTTCTCCGATTCGGTCAGTCCGTCCGTGTAGAACACCAGGATATCGCCCGGATCGAGCCGGATCGGCAGGGCCTCGACCGGCAGCGTTTCGAACCAGCCCAGCGGGCGCCCGCCGCGCGGCAGGAATTCGTGCGTGCCCGCGCGCGTGTGGTAGTGCAGGGGCCGGTTGTGGCCCGCGTTCACGCCGGTGAGCTTCCCCCCCGGCTCGATGATCGCGTAGTACACCGTGACGAACATGCCGGACTGCGTATCGGTCAGGATGGTCAAGTTGGCGCGTTGGAGCGCTTCTTCGGGCGTGGCGGCGGTGATGGCCGTGCCGCGAATCAGGCTGCGCGCGACGGCCATGAACAGCGCGGCGGGCGCGCCCTTGTCGGACACGTCCGCGATGACCAGCCCCAGCTTGCCCCCGTTCAGCTCGAAGCAGTCGTAGAAGTCGCCGGCCACCTCGCGCGCGGATCGCCAGTCGGCGGCGATCTCGTAGCCGGGCAGCGCCGGCAGCTCGCGCGGGAGCAGGCCGCGCTGGATGTCTTTCGCCATCTGGAGCTCTTTTTCCATCCGGCCTTTTTCCACGGCCACCTGGTACAGCCGCGCATTTTCGATGGCGACCCCGGCCTGGCTGGCGAAGGCGGTCAGCAGGTCGCGGTGTTCCTCGTTGAACAGCCCCGCGTGCAGCCGGTTGTCGACGTACACCAGGCCGATGAACCGGTCTTTGACCAGGATCGGCACGCACAGGATCGAGCGCAGGCCGAGCACCATGATGCTCTCGCCGCGCTGGAAGCGCTCGTCGTACTGCGCGTTGTCGGTCAGCAGCGCCTTGCGGCTCTGTTTGACCTCGCGGATGATCGTCGTGCTCACCTGGAACGCGGGCGACGCCAGATCGCTGCGGTCGATGCCGCGCGCGACCTGGAATTCCAGCTCGTCCTGCTGGTCGTCGCACAGCATCAAGAAGCCGCGCTCGGCGCCGGTGACCTCGATCACCCGGTCCATGATGTTGTGGAGCACTTCGTCCAGGTCCAGGCTGGAATTGAGCGTGCGCGTGATCTCGTACAGCGTTGCGAGATGCGCTTGTTTCGGACCGGGGCCTGAAGACGTCGGATCGGTCATATGTCTGTCCTATCGTGGGTGGAATGCCCGCATTATAGCATCCGCCCGCGGGCTTTGCCCAGCCGTGTGTTATAATCGCGCCCGATAATGGTGGCACCTGGGCGAGGAGAAGACATGAATCCGTACGAATTCGTGGATGCAAACCGCAAAGAATTTATCGAGGAACTCAAAGAACTGCTGCGCATTCCCAGCGTCAGCACCATGTCGGAGCACAAAGGCGACGTCCGGCGGGCGGCGGAATGGCTGAAGGCACACCTGGAATCGATCGGGATGGGGCGCGTGGCGCTTTACGAAACGCCCGGCAACCCGATCGTGTACGCCGAATGGATGGAGGCCGGTGACGCGCCGACCGTCCTGATTTACGGGCATTATGACGTCCAGCCCGCCGACGACGCCGACAACCTGTGGCTGAGCGATCCCTTCGAGCCGGAAGTGCGCGACGGCAGCCTGTACGCGCGCGGTGCGACCGACGACAAAGGCCAGACCTTCACCCAGATCAAGGCGATCCAGAGCCTGCTGACGAACGGCCAGGTGCCGGTCAACGTCAAGTTCATCATCGAGGGCGAAGAGGAGAGCGGCTCGACCAACCTGTACCCGTTCGTGGAGCAGCACACCGACCTGCTGGCTGCCGACGTCGTGATCGTGTCCGACACCAGCATCCTCGGCCTGGATCGCCCGTCGATCGTGGTCGGGCTGCGCGGCATCGTCTCGCTGGAGATCGAGGTGCGCGGGCCGTCGCACGACCTGCACTCCGGCATGTACGGCGGCCTGGTCCAAAACCCCGCCCAGGCGCTGGTGCAAATCCTGGCGGCGATGCACGACGAGCACGGGCATATCACGGTGCCGGGCTTCTACGACAACGTGCGCGAGGTGGACGAGGCCGAGCGCGCCGAGCTGGCGAAAGCGCCCTTCACGCTCGAACGCCTGCAGCGCGAGACGGGCGTCCGCGTGGCCTGGGGCGAGCCGGAATACGCCCCGCACGAGCGCATCGGCATTCGCCCCACGCTGGAGTTCAACGGGCTGGTCAGCGGCTGGACCGGCGAGGGCGGCAAGACCGTGCTGCCCGCCAAAGCGCTGGCAAAAGTGACCTGCCGCCTCGTGCCCGACCAGTCGCCCGACGAGATCTACCGCAAGATCCGCGATTACGTCGCGGCCATCACGCCGGAGGCGGTCACCAGCGAGGTCCGCAAGCAGCACGAAGGCATGTGGGCCGTCGTCGATACCGAATCGGCGTACATGCAGGCGGCAGTGCGGGCGTATGAGTTCGGCTTCGGCAAGCGCCCGATCTTCATGCGCGAGGGCGGCTCGATCCCGATCGTCGGCACCTTCCAGCAGCACCTGGGCGCCCCGGTGATCCTGATGGGCTTCGGCCTGCCAGATGACGGGCTGCACGGGCCGAACGAGAAATATTCGCTGCACTGCTTCGACCGCGGCATGAAGACGGCGATCAAGTTCTACGAAGAGCTGGGCGGCTGAGCCCGCTCGCCCTGGCTGCTGCACCCCACGTCCCAATCCGGCACGTGGGGTGTTTTTCGTCCGGCTGCGGGAGTCCGGGGCCGGCCCCGGCGCGGCACGGTGCCGAAGAAAGAGGTGGACGGCCCCGTTTGCGAGCCAATCCCGCCGGGACTACAATGACCTTTTCCCGCGTCTCGCCCCCCAAAGGAGTGCGTCATGCCGTCACGCGCCCAATTTGCCCTGCTCGTCGTGCTGCTGATGGCCGGTTTCTTTCTGCGGGTGCACAATCCGGCCATCCAGGCGGCCTTCATCGACGAGTCCCGGCACATCGAGCGCGGGCAGATCGCCTACAGCCTTTCGACCAATCCCGTCGAGATTTTTCGCGGCAAGCTTCTGCTGTATTACTGGCTGGGCCTCTTCCAGCCGACCGGCCCCGGCGCCCTGGTTGTGTCGCGGCTGGCCGTGGCGATCGCCGCGCTGTTGAGCCACACGGCCACGGTAGCGATGGCGCGGACCTGCTTCGGTCGGCGCGCGATGCTGCCCGCCGCGCTGTTTATAGTCGCGCTGCCCTACGACGTGTTCTACAGCCGGCTGGCCCTGGCCGACCCGCTGGCGACGGCGCTGGCAACCCTGACGGTGTGGCAGGCGGTGCTGCTGGCGCGCCATCCAACCCGGCGGCGCGGCGTCATCGTCGGGGGCCTGCTGGGCGCGACCACGCTGGCGAAACTGACCACGGCGGCTTTGCTCGCGGTCCCGGTGATGGCGATCGCGCTGCTGGGCACGGTCCCGCTCGAGGGGTGGACGCGCGCCGCGATCGACCGCTGGAACGCGGGCACCGCCCGGCGCTATGGCCCGGCGCTGAAAGCGATCAGCGCCGTGTACCTGGCGATGTGGGGCGTGATCGGCCTGCTGTCGCTCTATAGCTGGCGGTTTGGCAGTGGCCCGTTCATCTTCGCCTTCCGTCTGGTCGGCGTCCGCGACCAGACCGGCAGCAAGTGGCGGATCAAGCTCGACACGTTTTGGGACATCCTCACCCACCTGGTATCCGCGCCGATGGTCGCGCTGTTGGTCGCGCTGGTGCTGGTGCTGCTCTGGAAGCGGCGCGCGGCCACGGTGTACGTGCTGGGTTGGCTGGCGCTGCTGTGGGGACCGAGCATGGTCTTCGGCATCCAGCCCGAGGCGCGCTACATGATGCTGGGCGGCCCGCCGCTGGCGATCCTGTTCGGCGGCGGGATGATCCTGGCCGGCGACTGGCTGGCGGACCGCTGGCCGGCTGTCCCGCGCCGCGCGGTTGCGGCGGCGTTGGTACTCATCGTCGTGGGCGCGTGGGGCGCCGGGTTTGCGCTGCCGTTCGCGCATGCCGCTATGACCGATCCGGAGGCGGTCGAGCTGCCCGAACTGGACGCCTACATCTTCTTCACCGGGCCGACCAACACCTGGGGCTTCCCCGAGGCGCTAGACGTCGCCGGGCAGATGTCCTCCGGCGGCGATCCGGTCCCCGTCGTGGGCGCGTTCGAGACGGTGGCGCACATGCACGGCTACTGCGAGATGTTCGCGCTGTACGTGCCGGAGGCGCTCGACTGGGCGTGCGTCTACCGGGAGAATGCGGACGGGGCCGCGAGCCCGGAATCGCCCGCGGCGTGGCCGGAGCTGGCCGATCACCTGGCGCGGCACCCGGCAGCCACCGTGATCGCGAATGCCCTCGATCCGGACTCGCCGCCCGCCGATCCCGCCGGGACGTGGACGCCGCTGCACACCATCGAGCGGATGCCGGGCAACGTGCTGACCGTCTGGCGCGTGACGGCGAACTGACCGCGCGCGCTGCATCCCACGCCCCAGCCCGGCGCGTGGGGCTTTTTTTGTTCCCCAATAAACACGATTGAAAAGAAAAAATTTGATATAATCGCGGTAACTTTTCACGAGGGACTCAAGGGGAAAACATTTCATGAGCAGCAACGGCAACGCATCCGGCGAGGTTTTTTACCCGCCCGAGCAAATCATCCGGCAGGCCAACCAGCCCGACTACGACGCCATCCACCAGGCCATGCTCGACGACCTGGCCGGGACGTGGGGCGCCATCGCCCGCGACGAGTTCGAGTGGTTCAAGCCCTGGGACAAGACGCTCGACGACTCCGAGGCGCCCTTCTACAAGTGGTTCGTCGGCGGCAAAGTCAACATCGTGCACAACGCGCTGGACCGGCATACCGAAACATGGCGGCGCAACAAGGTCGCGCTGTTGTGGGAGGGCGAGAAGTACGAGCAGCGCAGCTACACCTATCACCAGCTCCAGCGCGAGGTGTGCCGGTTCGCCAGCGTGCTGCGCGCGATGGGCGTCAACAAGGGCGACCGCGTGACGATCTATATGGGCCGCATCCCGGAGATCGTGATCGCCATGCTGGCCTGCGCCAAGATCGGCGCGGTGCATTCGGTGGTGTACGGCGGCTTTTCGGTCGAGGCGCTGCACGGGCGCATCGAGGACAGCCAGAGCAAGGTCGCCATCACCGCAGATGGCGCGTGGCTGCGCGGCAACATCGTCCCGCTCAAGGAGATCATGGACGAGGCGCTCCAGCGCGCGCCGACCGTGCAGACTGTGATCGTGGTCAAGCGCACCGGGCAGGACATCCACATGGAGCCGGGGCGCGACCTGTGGTATCACGACCTGATGAACCTGCCCATCGCCGAGACCTGCATCCCGACCGAAGCCGTGGACGCCGAAGACCCGCTCTTCTTGCTCTACACCAGCGGCACGACCGGCAAGCCGAAGGCCATCCTACACACGCACGGCGGCTACATGGTCGGCGTGGCGACGACGCTCAAATGGGTGTTCGACCTCAAGGAAGACGATACGTGGTGGTGCGCCGCCGATCCGGGCTGGATCACCGGGCACAGTTACATCGTCTACGGGCCGCTGCTGCTCGGCGCGACGAGCGTGATGTACGAGGGCGCGCCCAACCATCCCTTCCCCGATCGCTGGTGGGACGTGGTTGAACGGCACGGCGTGACGGTGCTCTACACCGCGCCGACGGCCATCCGCGGCCTGATGCGCTTCGGCGACGCGTGGCCCAACCGCCACGACCTGAGCGGCCTGCGCCTGTTGGGCAGCGTGGGCGAGCCGATCAACCCCGAGGCGTGGAAGTGGTATTACCGAGTGATCGGCAAGGAACAATGCCCGATCATGGATACGTGGTGGCAGACCGAAACCGGCGGTTTCATGATCACGCCGCTGCCGTCCACACCGCTCAAGCCGGGCAGCGCCACCAAACCCTTCCCCGGCGTGGTGGTGGACGTGCTCGACGAAGACGGCAACCCGGTCGGCCCCAACGAAGAGGGCTATCTGGTGATCAAGTCGCCCTGGCCGGCCATGCTGCGCACGGTCTACGGCGACCCGGACCGGTACGTAGAGCAGTATTGGAGCCGCTTCCCCGGCATGTACATGACCGGCGACAGCGCCAGGCGCGACGAAGACGGGTATATCTGGGTGATCGGGCGCGTGGACGACGTGATCAAGGTCAGCGGCTACCGGCTGGGCACCGCGGAGATCGAGAGCGCGCTGGTCAGCCACCCGTCGGTGGCCGAGGCCGCCGTGATCGGCGTGCCGGACGAGGTGCGCGGCAGCGTGATCCAGGCGTACTGCATCCTGGTGGCGGGCATGGAGCCGACCCAGCGGCTGGTCGAGATTCTGCGCGACCACGTGGCGCACGAGGTCGGACCGATCGCCAAGCCGGCCAGCATCGAGTTCGTGGACGCGCTGCCCAAGACGCGCAGCGGCAAGATCATGCGCCGCGTGCTCAAGGCGCGCGCGCTGGGGCAGGACGAAGGCGACCTGAGCACGCTCGAACAGTGACGGTGAGACGCCGCAGGTGAGGAATCAAAAACGGGAGCCGTGCTGGCTCCCGTTGGGTGTTGGAGGCGACGGTGGGAATCGAACCCACGGTGAGGGTTTTGCAGACCCTTGCCTTGCCACTTGGCGACGTCGCCCGGTAGGGTCCAACGTGTTGAGAGTATACACAAACCTCCGGCGGTTGACAAGGCTGTTTCGGCGGATTCAGCCCCGCGCCAGCCACTCGTCGCGCAGGATGCCATAGGCGAACAAGTCGTAGCGCTGGCCGTCGCGCTGGACGATCTGGCGCAGCACGCCCTCGCGCGTGAAGCCCGCCCGCTCGTACGCCCGGATGGCCTGCTCGTTGTAGCTGAGCACGGTCAGCCCGACGCGGTGCAGGTTCAGCTCGCTGAAGGCGTAATTCAGAATCAGGCGCAGGGCGTCGCGGCCATAGCCTTTGCCCCTGTCCGCCGCGTTGCCGATGCCGATCGCCATCTCCGCGGACTGGTTGCGCCACTTGATGTTGAACAGCACCACGAACCCGATCAGCCGGTCGTCGTCCAGCGTGCGCAGGTGGAAATACGTGCTGGTCGCGCCGTCGTGGCCGGTGGCGAACGACGCGAACTGCGACGGCGGTTCGGGGCGCACCGGGTCGTCATCCAGCAGGCGCAGGTAAACGTCGTCCTCGGTCCAGCGGGCGAACACCTCGGCGTCTTCGGGCAGGGGGGCGGCCAGCCGCAGGCGCTCCCCACGAAAAATGGGCGTGAACATTGCGCGTCTCCTTGTGGTGTCGTCCAAACGAAATGACCAGGGCCTGCCGCCCTGGTCATCGAAATCGGTATGTGGTTGTGCGCGTCTAGCTCAGATAGTCCCTCAGGTTGTGGGCCAGGCGCGGGTGGCGCAGCCGGCGCAGCGCTTCCTTTTCCAGTTGGCGGATGCGCTCGCGGCTGAGGCCGAATTTGTTGGCGATCTCTTCCAGGGTGTGCGGCTCGCCGCCGCCCAGGCCAAACCGCAGCCGCAGAATGTGGCTCTGGCGCGGGGTCAGCTCGCTGAGCACCTCTTCGATCGTCTCTTGCAGCAGGTGCTGCGTGGCCGCCTCGACCGGGCTGGGCGAGTCCTGGTCTTCGATGAAATCGCCGAACTCGCTGTCGCCGTCGTCGCCCACCGGGCGCTCCAGCGCGATCGCGTGCTGGCTGGCGTCCATCATGCCGCGCACGCTCTCCGGCGGCAGTTCCATCTCGTGGGCGATCTCTTCCGGGGTGGGCCGGTGCCCCAGCGTTTGCTCCAGCACCTGCGCCGTCCGGTACATCTGGCGGATGCGCTCGGTCATGTGGAGCGGAATGCGGATCGTGCGGGTCTTCTGGGCCAGCGCGCGGGTAATCGCCTGGCGAATCCACCAGGTGGCGTACGTGCTGAACCGGTTGCCGCGCTTGTAGTCGTACTTGTCGACGGCGCGCATCAGGCCGACGTTGCCTTCCTGGATCAGATCGGGGAAGGGCAGACCCTGGCCCATGTAGCGCTTGGCGATGCTGACCACCAGGCGGGTGTTGGCGCGGCCCAGGTGTTCGCGGGCGGCCTGCCCGTCGTCGATCAGCGCCTGCAAGCGGGCGTACTCGTCGCTGGCGGGGGCCACGCTGTCGATCAGCTCGACGGCGTCGCGCCCGGCTTCGATGCGCTTGGCGAGTTCGATCTCTTCGCCCGCCGTCAGCAGCGGCTCCTGCGCCATCTGCCGGAAGTAAAGCCCCACCGGGTCGTCTGCCGAAACCGCGTTGATATCGCCGACACCGGGATCGGTGGCGGTTTCGTCGGCTGCGAATTCGGGGTCGTTGGGGTCCAGTTCGTCGTCGTGGTTGCTTTCTTCCTGGCGAAGCTCGATTCCCAGTTCGTCGAGTTCATCCAGGACTGCCTCTATGGCGTTGACATCATCACTTTCTTCATCTAACAGCTCTAGCACGTCCTCAAACGTTACATAGCCACGTTGGTCTGCGCGGTTCATGAGTTCCTGAATCACCTGAGCTCCGTTGCCTCCTGAGGTATTGCTGATCGGAACCATTTTCAACCTTCGGTCCAGTCACCAAAACAGCACCGTATCAGCCTGTCAATAGGAGAACGTTCACAGATTATATCATGAATTATAGTGGCTTGGAAGCCCTAGAGAGGAAACCCTATAATTGTATCCACATCTTTTCGATTAGTACAAAATTTGATCGGGACCGATCTGGTAAGGGACGTTGAACATCGACCTAACCCGGTCGCTTGCGCGCGGCGGCCTCAGATACATTACCCGTTTCCTCGCCATCCGGTTCACCCGCTGCCAGCGCCGACAGCGGCACCCGCCGGTAAAACGCGCGCGCCGGCGCGCGGTTGATGTACCAGACCACGTACAGCGGCACGAGGATCAGGCCAGGCAGTTGGCAGCGCAACAATCCCTGCGAGATCTCCTGCGCCTGCCCGCCGGCGATCGGATCGATGGGCGTGGTCCAGGTCTGGGCTACGCGGTAGAGCATGACCACCGCCGGGAACAGGACCACGACCATGAACGCGTACCGGATCCACGCCGGGCGGCCCCACCACGCCAGCGCGCACATCACCAGCACCAGCCCGCCATAGGCCGCTTCGAGCTGGGTCCAGGTGTCGATGCCCACGCCGCCCATCACGAACGTCTCTTCGGTGGCCGCGTCGATCCGCCGCAGGAAATACACCTCCAGCAGCGGCATCACGCCGTACAGCAGCGCGACGGCCACAATGGCGAGGGTGAGGCCGAGCGGGCGGTAGACTCGATCGCTGGCTGGGGATGCGGGGCGGGTCATGCCGGTTGTCCTGACGGGTACATGGCGGTCCTTCGCGGGTGGGTGGGCATGGCGGCGCGGCTAGATGCCCTGCTCCGCGCGCCAGGCGAGAATGTCGTCGGCGTGCTCTTCTTCGTGCCAGATCGCGTTTTCGGCCACCAGGTAACTGAGCGGCTCGCCTTCCATCCACGGCCAGATCCGGTTGTCCTCCAGCGTGCGCTCGTCCAGGGCTTCCAGCGCCAGGATCAGGTGCTTGTGCACGCCGTGGAAATCGTCGAGGATGGCCGCCAGCGGGCGCGATGCGTTGATGCGGTACTGCTCGGCGTTCCACTCGTCGATGTCTTCGATCTCGGCGATGCGCGGTGCGGCGCGTTTGTACTGGTCCAGGCGTGACAGCGTGGTGACCAGCTCGGCCTCCCACGCGACCAGGTGCGCCAGCACATCCTTGACCGACCAGATGCCCACGGCGCCCACCTGCAGCATGTGCTCGTCGGACAGCCCGTCGATGGCCTCCAGCAGCCTGGCGCGGGCCGCGCGTACATCGGCAATGACCTCACTCTTAGCCATGCGCCCCTCGTGACTCGATTCGCGGTGACCGGTGACAGAACATCATCTGAGCATTATAGCATTGTGCCGGTGCCAAACTCAACTGCGCGCCCATCGCGCTAATCCCCAAAATTTGGGGGGTGACAAACGCCGCGATCTGCGTAGAGTTGCTCTTTCGATCGTCCTGCGCTATAACGCATCACTATGGGGCTGGTATCATTGGTTCGCCGCGCCTACCGACCCAGGGGCACACCATCCACCGCAGCTTCGATAGTTGATTTGCCATATACGACATCTGGCGCAGTGAGTCCATTGCTGCGTTTGTGCTCTTGCCAGGAAAGGATGACTGATGGCAACCGATAACTGGTATGCCTTACCTGCCGAAGAAGTGCTGCAGCGGCTCGAAACCGACACGGCCAACGGGCTGAGCGCCCAGGAAGTCGAGCGCCGGCGGGCCGAGCACGGTACGAACGAACTCCCTCGCGAAGGCGGTACCCCTCCCTGGAAAATCCTGCTCAGCCAATTCACCGAAATCATGGTCATCGTGCTGGTGGTCGCCGCCGCGATCTCGGTGTTGATCGGCGACACCAAAGACGCGATCGTGATCATGGCGATCGTCGTGCTGAACGCCGCGCTGGGGTTCTTCCAGGAATACCAGGCCGAGCAGGCGCTGGCTTCGCTGAGCGAGATGCAGACGCCGATCGTGCGCGTCCGGCGTGACGGGCACGTCCACGAGCTGAGCGCGGTGGACCTGGTCCCCGGCGACATCGTGCTGCTCGAAGCAGGCGACCGCATCCCCGCCGACGGGCGCCTGATTGAGGCGGTGAACCTGCAGATCGACGAGGCCGCGTTGACCGGCGAATCGTCGGCAGTCGAGAAGGACACCGCCGCGATGGACGGGGGCGACTCGCCGCCGGCGCTGGCCGACCGCACGAACGTCGCCTACATGGGCACGGCGGTGACCTACGGGCGCGGCCTGCTGGCCGTGACCGGCACCGGCCTCAAGACCCAGTTGGGCAACATCGCGGCCATGCTTCAGCAGGTGGAAAAAGGCCGCACGCCCCTGCAGGAACGGCTGGAAAAGGTAGGGTACCTCCTGGCGGGCGCGGCGCTGGCGGTGTGCGTGCTGGTGTTCGTCGTCGGCGTGGCGCGCGGCGAAGATTCCGAGCAGATGTTGCTGACGGCGATCAGCCTGGCGGTGGCGGCCATTCCCGAGGGCCTGCCCGCCGTGATCACGATCGCGCTGGCGCTGGGCGCCCGGCGCATGATCAAGCGGCGCGCGCTGATCCGCAAGCTGCCGGCGGTCGAGACGTTGGGCTCGGTGTCCGTGATCTGCTCGGACAAGACGGGCACGCTGACCCGCAACGAGATGACCGCGACCCTGCTGGCGCTGCCCGGACGGCCCGACGTCGCGGTGCGCGGCGTGGGGTACGAGCCGGTCGGCAATTTCTACGAGGGCAAACGCCAGATCAATCCCGTCAACGACGACGTGCTGGCGCGCATTCTCAAGGCGGCGGCGCTGAACACCGACGCCTATCTCGAACGTTCCGAAGAGGAGGACGGCGTCTGGACGGTCGTCGGTGACACGACCGAAGGCGCGCTGCTGGTGCTGGCGCAAAAAGCCGGCTGGAGCCGCTCGGCGCTGGAAGACGACCTGCCGCGCGTGGCCGAGCTGCCGTTTTCGTCCGAGCGCAAGGCGATGACCACCATCCACGAGCCGCGCGGGCGTTTCGCGGCGGCCCTGTTCGAGAACGCTAAGTTCGTCTCGTTCACCAAAGGCGCGCCCGATCAACTGGTGAGGTGGGCCTCGCAGGAAACGCTGCCCGACGGCCCGGCCCCGCTCACCGACGAGCGCCGCGACGCCTGGCGCCGGCAGATCGACAAGATGGCGGCGGAAGGGCTGCGCGTGCTCGGCCTGGGCTACCGCGCCCTGGACGCCATCCCCGGCGAGATGGACCCCGATCACCTGGAGCGCGACCTGACGCTGCTGGGCCTGGTCGGGATCGTGGACCCGCCGCGCACCGAGGCCAGGGAAGCGGTCAAGGTGGCGGAGACGGCGGGTATCCGCACCGTGATGATCACCGGCGATCACAAGATGACGGCGGTCGCCATCGCCAAGCAGTTGGGCATCATGGCCCAGGACGGCAACGCCCTGACCGGCGTCGAGCTGGACAGGCTGAGCGCGGACGAGCTGCGCGGCGTGGTGCTCGACACGTCCGTCTACGCGCGCGTGTCGCCGGAGCACAAGCTGCGCGTGGTCGAAGCCCTGCAATCCCACGGCCAGATCGTCGCCATGACCGGCGACGGCGTGAACGACGCCCCGGCGCTCAAGCAGGCCGATATCGGCGTGGCGATGGGCATCACCGGGACGGACGTCAGCCAGGGCGCGGCGGACATGGTGCTCACCGACGACAACTTCGCGAGCATCGTCGCGGCGGTGGAGGAAGGCCGCACGATTTTCGACAACATCCGCAAATTCATTCGCTACCTGTTGAGCACGAACGCCGGCGAGATCGTGTCGATGTTCGCCGCGCTGGTGATCGGCCTGCGCGTGCCGCTGCTCGCCATCCAGATTCTGTGGATCAACCTGGTGACGGATGGCCTGCCCGCGATCGCGCTGGGCTTCGAGCCCAGCGAGCCGGACGTCATGAAACGCAAGCCGCGCCCGCCCAAAGAGAGCATCTTCGCGCAGGGGGTCGGCTTCCACGTGCTGTGGGTCGGGCTGTGGATCGGCGTGTGCACGCTGATCGGGTACGTGTGGGCGCTCAACCGTCACGGCGGCGAGCTGTTCGACCCGACCGAGGACGCGCTGCTCGTCGCCCGGACGGTCGGCTTCAGCGTCCTGGCGCTCTCGCAGGTGTTCGAGGTTTCCGCCATTCACGCGGGGGATGCGTCGTTTCTGCGGGCGCCGCTGGCGCGCAACAAACTGCTGTGGGTCGCGGTGATGCTGACCGGCGTGCTGCAAATGGTGGTGATCTACGCGCCGTTCGCCCAGAACATTCTGGACACGACTTCGCTGGATGCCGTCGAGCTGATCGTCGCGTGGCTCCTGGCGGGCTCGCTCTTCCCGGCGGTCGAAATCGAGAAGTACCTCCGCCGCCGGCGCCGCCGCAAAAACGGCGAGCCGATCTAGCGCCTTTTCGCCTCACGCATAACAGCAGCGGACAGCCTCGCCGGGCTGTCCGTTTTTTCGTGCGAGTGGCGCGCGGTCACTTCCGGCGGCGCATCTGCTGGACCTTGAGCTGCATGAACGCCTGCACCCGCTCGACGGCGCGCTCGTCGCCTTCGATCACCAGCCGGTCGCGCGGGACGCTCGCCAGCCCGAACGGGTCCGGCTCCAGCGCCTCGATGAAGGCCGACCAGCCTTCGCCCGCCACACACAGCGTTTCGGTGGGCGTGCCGCCCGCCTGGACGAGGTAATCAATCACGCGGAAGCGCGGCAGGACGCGCAGCTCCAGCTCGACGCGCATGGCAATATTCTCCACAGGTGACGTATCCAACGCTGTGAAGATTGTACACAACCTGTCCCGCGGCGCCCTCATGTGCCCCGGCAGACCCCAGCCGGCCCGCCGGGCCTTCGCTTACGGCTCCGGGATCGCCAGGTCGGGCGATCCGACCGGCGACAGGCACAGCCGCGGATTGGTAGCCTGGATCAGCTCGTGGATGATCTGGGCGTGTTTGACCTTTTCGCGGGCGAAGGTGGCCAGCGCCTCGGGGCTGGACCACGGCTTGTACATCGCGCCCCCGCCCGCCACCAGCGCCGGCCCCGGCTCGATCTTGAAATAGCACGGCGCGCACACACGCGCCATCTCCGCCGCTTCGTAAAACCGATTGAAGCCCCCGAACGAGTCCGCCAGGTAGATGTGCAGGTCGAGCGGGATGTCCACGCCCTGGCGGATGCTGGCAAGCTGCGGCAGCGACAGGTCGCCCAGCGGGTTGAACGTGCCCGCGCCGAGCGTTTGCAGCACGCGCCCCCCGGCGGCGGAGGCGTGCCCGGCGAAGATGCTCACCTTGAAGACCACGTCCTGGGGAATGTACCCGCGCCGCTTGAGCTCGTTGAGCAGCCACAGCAGGCCCTCGTCGATCACCAGGAAGCCGCGAAAGCCCAGGTCCACACAGCGCATGATCTCGGCGACGACGTAGCTGAGCTGGTCCGACCCGCGGAAGCGCAGGCCGGACAGCCCGCCTTCGGGCGTGACGAGCTGCCGCCCCACGTCCCAGCCGGAGCGCGGGCCGGGCGTCATGATCACTTCGAGGCTCGCTTCGGCGGCCATCTGCGCGAAGTCGTGCAGTTCCGCGTCGTCGAGCAGGGTGGAGCCCATCACGACCGAGATCATGCGGTGCAGGTTGATCTTGCGCTTGTCCATCTCGTCGATCACCGCTTCGAGCACGTTCGGGCGCTCGATGCCGGAGATTTCCATGCGGTAGTGGCCGCCGTCGGGAAACGTCTTGTCGGATGACGGTAAATCGTAGGCGTCCCGGCCCGGTATCCCGATGGCCTGGATCACGTTTTGGATGTCCTTTAAGTTACGCATTTTGAGGAAGCCCTTTCGCCAAAAAACTAAAATCTAATCTTTCAGTTGGCCGAGGAGTTCGTCGTAATCGTCGTCTTTGATACTGAACCCGTGTTCCGGCTGGGGAAACGCGCGGTCCTGAACTTCGCGAACGTACTGCTTCACGCCGTTGAGGATCACCTCGCCCGCGTTGCCGTAGACCTTCGCCATCCGCGGCTTGAAGCGTGGGTACAGCCCGAACATGTCGTGGAAGATCAGGAGCTGGCCGTCGGCGTGGGGGCCGGAGCCGAGGCTGATGATCGGGATGTGGGCGCGCTCGGTGATGATCTGGCACACGCGGTCGGGTACCATTTCCAGCAGGACGGCATAGGCCCCGGCCTCTTCGAGGATGCGGGCGTCCTCGACGATGCGCAGGGCGCGCGCCGAGTCCTTGCCCTGGACGCGAAAGCCGCCCAGGCTGGAGGCGCTCTGCGGCGTCAGGCCGAGGTGGCCCATGCAGGGGATGCCCGCCGCGACGATCCCGGCCATGCGGTCGGCCATCTCGCGCCCGCCTTCCAGCTTGACGGCGTCGCAGCTCGCCTCGGCCATGAAGCGCCCGGCGTTGCGGATGGCGGTCTCGACCGAGGGCTGGTAGCTCATGTAGGGCATGTCGCCGATCAGCCAGGCAGTCGGCGCGCCGCGGCGCACGGCCTGCGCGTGGCGGATCATGTCGTCCATGGTGACCGGCAGCGTCGACTCGTAGCCGAGGATGGTCATGCCCAGGCTGTCGCCGACCAGGATCATCTCGATGCCGGCCTCCTCCTGTAGATAGGCGGTCGGGTAATCGTAGCAGGTCAGCATGGTGATCGGCTCGCCGCGGGCGCGTTTGTCGAACAGATAAGGGAGCGTAATTTTCTTGCGGTCGGTCATGGGGAATGTCCTCTACCTAAACATCAGTTGTTTGTATTATCAATCACAAATCCCGTTTATGGAAATCCTCCCCAGGTACGTTACAATTCGTGCTTCGGTTTTACGTATGTCTAGCTCCGAGAAAGTGCCATGCCATCCACCTCCCAACGCCACCCGCTGCTCCGGTTGATCAGCTATTCGCGCCGTCACCGGCGGCGCGTGATCGCGGCCAGCCTGTTTTCCGTGCTCAACAAGATCTTCGACCTGGCGCCCCCGGCGTTGATCGGCGCAGCGGTCGATATCGTCGTGCAGCAAAGCGACTCGTTCATCGCCCGGCTGGGCATCAGCGACCCGGCGGACCAACTGCTCGCCCTGGCCGGTTTGACGCTGGTCATCTGGATCCTGGAATCCGTGTTCGAATACGTGCACCGCGTGCTGTGGCGCAACCTGGCCCAGGTGCTCGAGCACGAGTTGCGCATCGACGCTTACGCGCACGTCCAGGACCTGGAGCTGGCTTACTACGAAGACCGCAGCACGGGCGGCCTGATGTCGATCCTCAACGACGACATCAACCAGTTGGAGCGTTTTCTGGACGTGGGCGCCAACGACCTGATCCAGGTGGCGACCACCGTGATCGTCATCGGCGGTATTTTCATCGGCGTGGCGCCCAGCGTCGCGTGGATGGCGCTGCTGCCCATGCCGCTGGTGATCTACGGCTCGGTGTGGTTCCAGCGCCGGCTGGCGCCGCGCTACGCCGCCGTGCGCGAGCAGGTGGGCATCCTCAACAGCCAGCTTTCCAACAACCTGAGCGGCATCGCCACCATCAAGAGCTTCACCTCCGAGCGCCACGAGGTCGAGCGGATGCGCGCCGAAAGCGACGTCTACCGCCAGCGCAACAAGGACGCCATCGCGCTCAGCTCGGCCTTCTCGCCGCTGATCCGCATGGTGATCGTGGCCGGGTTCATCGCAATCATGGTGTTTGGCGGGCGGCTGGCGCTGGACGGGACGCTCAACATCGGCGCGTACAGCGTGCTGGTGTTCATGACGCAGCGCCTGCTGTGGCCGCTGACGCGCCTGGGCGAGACGTTCGATCTCTACCAGCGCGCGATGGCCTCCACGACGCGCATCCTCGACCTGCTCGACGTGGAGCCGCAGATCGTCGATGGCCCGCGCCGCGTGCCGGTCGAGTCCGTGCGCGGCGAGGTGACGTTCGAGGACGTGCATTTCAACTACGGCAACGGCCAGAACGTGGTGCGCGGCCTGTCGCTGAACATTCCGGCGGGCGAGACGGCGGCCATCGTCGGCGCGACGGGCGCGGGCAAGAGCACGGTGATCAAGCTGCTGCTGCGCTTCTACGACGTCCAGCGCGGGCGGGTGCTGCTCGATGACCGGGACGTCCGCGAGTTCAACCTGGCCGATCTGCGCGGCGCGATCGGGCTGGTGAGCCAGGACGTGTTCCTGTTTCACGGCACCGTGCGCGAGAACATCGCCTATGGCACGTTCGGCGCCAGCGACGAGCAGATCGTCGCGGCGGCCCGGATCGCCGAGGCGCACGAGTTCATCATGGACCTGCCGCAAGGCTACGACACCGTTGTCGGCGAGCGCGGCCAGAAGCTGAGCGGCGGCCAGCGCCAGCGCATTTCGATCGCGCGGGCGGTGCTCAAGGACCCGCCGGTGCTGATTCTCGACGAGGCGACGTCGTCGGTGGACAACGAAACCGAGGCGGCCATCCAGCGCTCGATGGAGCGCATCGCGGTGGGGCGCACCACGATCGTGATCGCGCACCGGCTCTCGACCGTGCGCAACGCCGACCGTATCTTCGTGCTGGAGAACGGCGTCCTGCGCGAGCAGGGGCGGCACGAGGACCTGCTGCGCGATAACGGCATCTACGCGACGCTGTGGCGCGTCCAGACCGGCGAGCGGCTGCGGCTGGCGGGCGATTGAGCCGCGCCGGCGGGGCGGTTCCGTGCTAAGATGAGGGGTGAGCGCGCGATCTGGCGCGAGCGAGGAGACTGGCGATGACCCTGCAACTCACCAGCCCGGCATTTACCGAGGGCGGGGCGATCCCCGCGAAGTACACCTGCACCGGCCCGAACGTCTCGCCCGCCCTGGCATGGAGCGGCGCGCCGGACGGCGTGCAAACCTTCGCCCTGATCATGGACGATCCCGACGCGCCGCGCGGCACGTGGGTCCATTGGGTCGTCTTCGACCTGCCCGGCGACCTGTCCGGCCTGCCGGAGGACGTGGGGCAGGATGTGGGCATACAGGGCACCAACACCTGGGGCCGGACCGGCTACGGTGGCCCGTGCCCGCCGAGCGGGACACACCGCTATTTCTTCAAGCTGTACGCGCTCGACACGGCGCTGAGCCTGCGCGCCGGGGCGTCCAAAGAGGACGTGCTCCGGGCGATGGACGGGCACATCCTGGCCGAGGCGCAGTTGATGGGCACCTACCGCAAGTGACGCGCATCCCTACCGCGAGGAGACTGGCACCCCATGACATTTGATGCATCCCACCTGCACGGCGTGATCCCGCCGCTGGTCACGCCCATGCACCCCGACGGCTCGTTGAACCTGGCGGCGATGCCAACGCTGGTCGAGGCGATGCTCGACGCGGGCGTGCACGCGATCTTCACGCCGGGCAGCCAGAGCGAAGCTTACGCCCTGAGCGCCGACGAGCGCGCCCAGGTGATCGACGCCGCGCTGGAGGCGGTCGACGGGCGCGTGCCGGTCATCGCGGGCACGGGCGCGATCACGACCCGCGACGCCATCGCCCACTCGCAGCGGGCCGAGCGCGCCGGGGCCGATGCCCTGTCGATCCTGACGCCGTATTTCATCACGCCGTCCCAGGACGAGATTTACGCCTACTACGCCGACGTCGCGGCGGCGGTGTCGCTGCCGATCCTGGGCTATTCCAACCCGCAACGTGCCGTAGTCAGGATTGCGCCGTCCACGCTGGGCCGGCTGGCGGCGGACATCCCGCACTTCGTCGGGGTCAAAGATTCGAGCGGCGACGTGGCCGAAACCGCCGCCATCATCCGCGCCTGCCCGCCCGATTTCAAGGTGTTCGTCGGGCGCGACACGCTGATCTACCCCTCGCTGTGCATCGGGGCGGCGGGGACGGTCGCGCTGTCGGTGAACGTGGCGCCCCGGCTGGCGGTGGGCATCTACGAGGCGTTCCGCGCGAGCGACCACGCGCGGGCGCGGGCGCTGCAAGAGCGGCTGGCGCTGCTGCGCGAGGGGCTGCCCCGCTTCGGGTCGTACCCGGTGTGGGTCAAGGAGGCGATGGGCCTGCTGGGCCTGCCTGCCGGGCCGGCGCGCAAGCCGATCCTGCCGCTGGGCGAGGACCAGCGCGCCGAACTGCGGGCGCTGCTGGTGAGCGTTGGTCTGCTGGACGTGTGAGACAGGCGAGGAGGCGATCATGACGTTTGCGCCCGATTTCTGGACGAGCCACATGGGCAGCGTGCCCAACCCCGCGAGCGATGGCGTGGCCGGGCGGCTGGCCGCGCTGCTGGACGTGCCCGCCTGGCCCCAGCTTCCGCGCCGGACCTTCCGCGAGAACATGTATGTCCAGTACAGTGCTGGGCTGCCGGGGCTGGTGCTGGACGAGGCCAACGAGAAGGTCTACTTCGACACGTCCGGTGATCTCGCGCCCGCGCTGGAAGCGTTCTACGAGCGCGTCCTGGCCGACGACGTGGACTCCTTCGGGCTGGACGCGGACACCGCCGAGGGCTTCTTCGCCACGCTGGACGCGCTGCGCGCCATGCCCGGCGAGTGGGCCAAGGGGCAGGTCACCGGCCCGGTCAGCTTTGGGCTGACGGTCACCGATCACAACCTGCGCGCCAGCCTGTACGACGAGCGGCTGGCCGACCCAATCGTGACCCAACTCGCGATGAACGCCCGCTGGCAGGTCCGCCAGCTTCGCGCCGTCCGCTCGCAGACGATCATCTTCGTCGACGAGCCGTATATGGCGTCGTTCGGGTCGGCCTTCATCAGCCTGGGCCGCGAGGACGTGATCGCCATGCTCGACATCGTCTTCGACGCGATCCACCAGGAGGGCGCGCTGGCCGGGGTGCACTGCTGCGCCAACACCGATTGGGCCGTGCTGCTGGCGACCTCGGTCGATATCCTGAACCTGGACGCATACGGCTACCTGGATAATCTGGCGCTCTACCCGGCGGAGCTGCGCGCCTTTCTCGACCGGGGCGGCGTGGTGGCGTGGGGCATCGTGCCCAACACCGAGGCGATCTTCAGCACGACGCCGGACGACATCGCCCGGCGCTTGTGGGACGGTTTCGCGCTGATAAGCCAGAAGGCGGCGGCACGTGGCGTCGCGATCGCGGTCGAGGAGCTGGCCGCGCGCGCGATGATCATGCCGATCTGCGGCCTCGGCCCGGCGACGGTCGCGGTGGCCGAGCGCGTGTTCGAGGTGCTGCCCGCCACGGCTCGCTTGCTGCGCGAGGGCTAGGCGAGCGCCCGCCCTCACGACCGGTTGGGCAGGCCGTCCAGCGCGGCGGGGTACGAGCCGAGCATCTTGACGATCGACGCCTGCCGCAGCAGGTCCACCAGCGCGGCCTCGGCGCCGGGGTCTTTCCAGTGGCCCTCGAAATCCAGGTAGAACCAGTACTGCCACGGGCGCCCGCGCATCGGGCGCGATTCGATCTTGGTCAGGTTGATGTTGCGCAGCGCGAACGCGCCCAGCGCGTCGTAGAGCGCGCGCGGGCGGTGGCGCACGGCGAACACGAGTGACGTCTTGCTTGGGTCGCGCCGGACCGCGTCTTCCATGCCGATCACGAAAAAGCGCGTCGAGTTGCTCGGGTCGTTTTCGATGCCGCTTTCCAGCGTGGTCAGGCCGTACAATTCGCCTGCCAGCGCGCTGGCGATGACCGCCGTCGCGGGGTCCGGGTTGGCGGCCAGGTCGCGCGCGGCCCCGGCGGTGTCGTAGGTGGCGAGCGGCTCCCACCCGCGCCGCCGGATGTAGTCCGAGCACTGGGCCAGCGCCTGGGGGTGCGATTTCACCTGCTCGATCGCGTCCAGGCTCGCCCCTTCGGGCGCCAGCAGGTAATGCTGCACGGGCAGGATGTGCTCGGCCTGCACGCGAAAATCGTACTCCATCAGCAGTTCGTATGCCTGGGCGACGGTGCCCGCCACCGCGTTTTCGACCGGCAGCATGCCGTGGGTGGCCTTGCCGCGCTGGATGGCCTCGAAGATGCCCTTGAACGTCTCGCAGGGCAGCGTGGTCACGCCGTTGGCAAAATGGCGGTGGATCGCTTCCTCGCTGTACGCTCCGTGTTCGCCCTGGAAGGCGATAATCTGGTCGCTCAATCGGTCGTCCTCCTGTGCAGTTCGAGCAGCGCTTCGAGCGCCAGCCGGTAGCCCAGCCAGCCCAGCCCGCCGATCTGCCCCAGGCAAACCGGCGCGATCAGGGACGTGTGGCGGAACGGCTCGCGCGCGTGAATATTCGAGAGGTGTACTTCGATGGTGGGCAGGCCGACCGCGCTGATCGCGTCGCGCAGGGCGACGCTGGTATGGGTATAGCCGCCGGGGTTGATGATGATGCCCGCGGCCCAGCCGCGCGCCTCGTGGATGGCGTCGATCAGGCCGCCCTCGTGGTTGCTCTGGACGATGCGCAGCGCCGCGCCGTGTTGGGCGGCGGCCTCGCGCAGCCGGTCGTCGATCGCGTCGAGTGTCACGCGGCCATAGACCTCCGGCTCGCGCGTGCCGAGCAGGTTCAGGTTGGGTCCGTGCAGCACCAGGATGTTCATGCGTCCTCCCGCAGCCCGTCTAGCACGGCCAGCACGTCCGCGCGCGGCACGTCGCGAGCGATGACCGGCCTGCCGGCGTCTTCCAGCAGCACGAACGCCGCCGCGCCGTCGCGCCATTTCTTGTCGTGGCCCATCGCGTCCCACAGATCGGCGGGGTCCAGCCCGGCGAAACGGACCGGCAGGCCCAGCGCAGCCGTTGCGGCCTCGACCCGACCAGCCAGCCCGGCGCGGGCCACGCCCCGGCGCTCCGCCAGCCGCGCCGCGGCGACCATCCCCACAGCGACCGCCTGCCCGTGCTTCCACGCGTAGCCGCTGGCCTGCTCGATGGCGTGGGCGAAGGTGTGGCCCAGGTTGAGGAAGGCGCGCGGCCCGTGTTCGAGCCGGTCCTGGTTCACGATGGCGACCTTCACCGCGATGGCGCGCGCGATCACCGGCTCCATGCGGGGCGTTGGATCGGGCGGCAGGTCGTCCAGCAGCGGCGGATCGCCGATCAGCGCCGCCTTGAGCACCTCGGCCATGCCGCAGCGCCATTCGATCGCCGGCAGGGTCGCCAGCGCCGCCGTGTCCGCGAAGACGGCCAGCGGATCTTTGAACGCGCCGGCCAGGTTCTTGCCCTGGGGCAGGTCCACGCCGACCTTGCCGCCGATGCTCGCGTCGACCATCGCCAGCAGGCTGGTCGGCGCCTGGACGAACGGCACGCCGCGCATGAACGTCGCTGCGGCGAACCCGGCCACATCCCCAATCACGCCGCCGCCCAGCCCGACGATCAGCGTGGTGCGGTCGGCGCCCGCCGCCAGCAGGCCATCGTAGATCGCACGCAGTGTGTCGAGCGTTTTGTACTGCTCGCCGTCCGGCACGGTGATCAGGTGGCCGCCGGGCACCCGCCCGGCCAGCTCCGCGCCATAGAGTGGGGTGAGCGTGGTGTTGGTGACGACGGCGACGCGGGTGAAGCCGCGCGCCGCGACGAACGCGGGCAGCGCCTCGGCCAGCGCGCCCGGCGCGACGATCACCGGGTAGGCGCCCTCGGCGCCACGAACGGTCAGCTCTGCCATAAGCGGATGATCTCCTCGGCTACGTCGGGCGGGGCCAGGTGCGTCGTGTCGATCTGGTGCGGGACGCGCGCGTAGTGGGCGGCGCGGTCGGCCAGCAGCCGCGCCAGCCGGGCGCGTTCCCCGGCGAACAGCGGGCGGGCGGGATCGTCCCCCACGCGGCGCAGAATCTCGTCCAGGTCGCAGGTCAGGCCTACCAGCAGGCTCGACGCGGCCAGCGCGTCGAACACGCCGGGGTCGAGCAGCGCCCCGCCGCCCGCCGCGATCACCTGATCGCGCCCCGTGGCGACTTCGCGGCAGGTAGCGGCTTCCAGCGCGCGGAACGCCGGCTCGCCGTCCTGGGCGAAGATGTCCGCGATGGTCCGCCCGGCGCGCGCTTCGATCACGGCGTCGGTGTCGACGAAGGCCAGCCCCAGCCGCGCCGCGACCAGCCGCCCGGCGGTGGTCTTGCCCGTCCCCATGAATCCCCACAGCGCGATGTTGCGCTTATTCCCAGGCGTCATAGCCGAACCGCCATTCGGTGCCGTCGACCGGCAGATCGTCCACCTGGCCGCGCCGCAGCGCCGCGAAGCGCGGGCGCATCTCGTCCAGGCTGTCGCCGCCCAGCTTGCGGAGCAGTTCGCCGGCCAGCACCAGCGCGACCATTGCCTCGATGACCACCACGGCGCGCGGCGTGGCGCAGAAATCGCTGCGCTCGTAGACCGTCTGGTCCGGCTGGCCGGTCGCCAGGTTGACCGTGGGCAGCGGCGTGAGCGTGGTGCTGATCGGCTTCATGGCGGCGCGGACGACCAGCGGCTCGCCGGTCGTCATGCCGCCTTCCAGCCCGCCCGCCCGGTTGCTGCGCCGGACCAGCCGCCCGGCGTCGTCCACGTCGATCGCGTCGTGGACCTGCGTGCCGCGCCGCCGCGCGTTGTCGAACGCCGGGCCGACCTCCACGCCCTTGATGCTCTGCACGCTGCACACCGCCGCGGCCAGCCGCCCGGTCAGGCGGCGGTCGTAATGGACGTGCGATCCCAGGCCGGGCGGCAGCCCCAGCGCGACGACCTCGATCACGCCGCCCAGCGTGTCCCGGTCGACCTTGACCTGCCGGATCGCCTCTTGAATCCGCGCCGACGCGGCGGGATCGGGGCAGCGCACCTCGGACGCCTCGGCGGCGGCAAACCGCGCCGGGTAGTCGGGCGGCTCCGGCAGGCTGGCAGCGACCCCGCCGATCTCGGTCACGTAGCCGCCGACCGCGATCCCGAATTCGGCCAGCAGGCGCCTGGCGATCGCGCCCACGGCAACACGGGCCGCCGTCTCGCGCGCCGACGAGCGTTCGAGCGCCAGCCGCAGGTCGCGGTAGCCGTACTTGATCGTCCCCGTCAGGTCGGCGTGGCCGGGGCGGGGCGTGGTCAGCGGCGTGATGTCGCGCTCCGCCCAGTTCTTCCAGTCCCGGTTTTCGATCAACAGGCTGATCGGCCCGCCGGTGGTGAGGCCGTTCATCACCCCGCCGGTGACGCGCGCCCGGTCGCGCTCGATCTGCATCCGGCCCCCGCTGCCGTATCCCTGCTGGCGGCGGGCCATGTCGCGCTCGAGATCGGCGGGCGCCAGCGGCAGCCCGGCGGGCATCCCCTCAAGGATGGCGGTCAGCATCGGGCCGTGACTCTCGCCCGCGGTCAGAAATCGCAGCATAGGGGCCTCCCCGCGCGCTATACCCGCACCAGATGGTAGTTCTTCTTGCCCTTGCGCAGCACGATCACGCGCCCGTCGATCGCGTCGTCGAGCGTCACGGCGCGGTCGGGATCGTCCACGGCGCGGTTGTTGAGGTACAGCCCGCCGTTCTTGATCAGGTCGCGGATCAGCTTCTTGGAGCGGTCCAGCCCGGCTCCCAGCGCCAGGTCGACCACGTTGATCCCCGCGCCGGACAGGCCCCCCGCTTCCAGCGCGCTCGACGGCACTTCGGCGAAGATGTCGAGCAGGTCGTCGGCGCTCAGCCCTTCCAGGTCGCGCCCGCCGAACAGCACCTCGGTGGCGGCCTGGGCTTTGCGCAGCCCGTCCTCGCCGTGAACCGTGCGCGTGACCTCTTCGGCCAGCCGCGTCTGGGCGGCGCGGCGGTGCGGCTCGGTGGCGAGCGCGTGCTCCAACTCCGCGATCTCCTCGCGGCTCAGCAGCGTGAAGAACTTCAGGTACGGGATCGCGTCGCCGTCGGTCGTGTTGATCCAGAACTGGTAGAACCGGAACGGCGAGGTCCGCGCCGGATCGAGCCAGACGGCGCCCGCCTCGGTCTTGCCGAATTTCACCCCGCTCGTCGAGGTGACCAGCGGCACGGTCACGGCGTGGGCTTTGCCGTCGGCCACCTTGCGGATCAACTCCGTCCCGGCGGTGATGTTGCCCCACTGGTCGCTGCCGCCCATCTGGAACGTGCAGCGGTGGTCGAGATACAGGCGCAGGAAATCGTAGGATTGCAGCAGCATGTAGCTGAACTCGGTGAACGAAATGCCCTCGTCGCTCTCCAGCCGCGTCTTGACCGAGTCCTTGGCGAGCATGTAGTTGACGGTGAAATGCTTGCCGATGTCGCGCAGGAACTCGATCAGGTTGAGCGGGGCCAGCCAGTCCGCATTGTTGAGCATCAGCGCCGGGTTCTCGACGCCGTCGAAGTGCAGGAACGCGCCGAGCTGGCGCTTGATGCACTCGACGTTGTGCGCGATCTGCTCGTAGGTCAGCAACTGGCGCTCTTTGGTCTTGCCGCTCGGATCGCCGATCATGCCGGTGCCGCCCCCGGCCAGCGCGATGGGCGTGTGACCGTGGCGCTGGAGGTGCACCAGCACCATGATCGGCAGCAGGTGGCCGACGTGCAGGCTGTCGGCGGTCGGGTCGAAGCCGATGTACGCCGTCACCTTCTCGTTGATCAGCGCTTCCTCCGCGCCCTCGGTCGCGGTGTGGATCAGGCCGCGCCAGCGCAGCTCTTCGACGAGATGGGTCGCAGTTAAGACATTCAAGGCTGTGTATCCTCTCCGTGATGAACCTGATTCAAGGCGTGCCAGGCCGCCTCCAGCATGACGTCCAGCGGCGGCGCGATCCCGGTCCAGCGCTCGAAGGCCAGCGCCCCCTGCCGGACCAGCATCCCCAGCCCGCCCACCGTGCGCGCGCCGGCGGCCTGGGCATCGGCCATCAGGCGCGTGACGGGCGGATTATAGATCAGATCGACCAGCGCCGCCCCGCCAGGGAATGGCACACCCTCCGGCCAGGGACTCGCCGCCACGTCCGGGCTCATCCCGGCGGGCGTGCAGTTGACGATCAGGTCGGCGGTGGGAGCCAGCTGGGGCAGGTCGCCGTACCCGGCGACGCCGTCGCGCCCGTCCGGCTTCCGGCTGATCGCCGTGATCGCCGCCGCGCCGCCCGCCCGCAGCGCGTAGATCACCGCGCGCGCGCTGCCGCCCGTGCCCAGCACCAGGCACCGCGCCCCCTCGATCGTGATGCCGTGTGCGGCCAGGTCGTCCGCGAAGCCGCGCCAGTCGGTGTTGCCGGCGGCCAGCGTCCCGCCCGGCTCGACGACCAGCGTGTTGGCCGCGCCGGTGGCCTCCGCCGCCGGGTCGATGGCGCGCACCTGGGGCAGCCGCAGCGCCGCGCCCTTGTGCGGGATCGTCACGTTGAAGCCGCGATAGCCCGCCGCGATCCACCCGGCGACGGCGGCGGCGAACCGCTCCGGCGGGGCGGGCAGCAGGTCGTACTGCCAGTCCAGCCCCAGCGCCCGGAAGGCGGCGTTGTGCATGGCCGGGGAGACGCTGTGCCCCACCGGCCAGCCGATCAACCCGACGCGCTCAGTCATGGCGGCTCCAGGTCATGTCCGCGCCCAGGGCCTGCATCGTCTCGACGAAGCCGGGGAACGAGTCGTTCACGCAGCGCGCATCGGTGACGAGCGTCTCGCCCTGGGCGACCAGCCCGGCCACCGCCAGCGCCATCGCCACGCGGTGATCGTCGTGACCGTCCACCACCGCGCCGCGCAGCGCCTGCGGCCCCACCACGCGGAAGCCGTCCGGGCGCTCCTCGATTGCCGCGCCCAGCTTGCGCAACTCGGCGGTCATCACCGCCAGCCGGTCCGTCTCCTTGACGCGCATCTCGGCGGCGTCGCGCACGATCGTCTCGCCTTCGGCCTGCGTCGCGGCGACCATCAGCGCCGGGAACTCGTCGATGGCGCGCACGATCACCGCGCCGCCGACGTCCGCCCCGCGCAGCGCCGCCCGATTCACGGCCAGGTCGGCCACCGGCTCGCCGCCTTCCTCGCGCGGGTGGATCACGTCCACCGGCGCGCCCATCGCTGCCAGGATGTCCAGCACGCCGGTGCGCGTCGGATTGACGCCCACGCCGCCGATCGTGACCGGCCCGCCCGCGCTCAACAGCGCCGCTACCAGCACGAACGCCGCCGAGGAGATGTCCGCCGGGATCGTCATGTCGAGCGGGCGCAGCGCCCCGCCGGGCCGAATCGTGACGCGGTTTTCGTCCACGTTCAGACTCGCGCCCATGGCGCGCAGCATTCGCTCGGTGTGGTCGCGCGCCGGGCCCGGCTCGATGACGGTGACCGGCCCGTCCGCGAACAACCCGGCCAGCAGCAAACAGCTTTTGACCTGCGCGCTGGCGACCGGCATGGTGTACGTGATGCCGCGCAGCCGCGCCGGGGCGAAGCGCAGCGGCGCGCGCCCGTCCGCGTCCTCGATCTGCGCGCCCATCGCGCGCAGCGGATCGGTGACGCGGCGCATGGGGCGGCGGCGAAGCTGGTCGCTGCCGTCGAGCACGCTGGCGAACGGCTGCCCGGCCAGCACGCCCGCCAGCAGGCGCATGGCCGTCCCGGCGTGGACGCAGTTCAGCGGGGCGCCGGGCGCGCTCAGCCCGCCCAGGCCGCGGCCCGCCACGGTCAGCGCCCCGTTGCGCTCCTCGACGGCGATTCCCAGCGCGCGGATGCAGTCCAGCGTGGCGAGCGTGTCGCCCGCCGGCAGGAAGCCGCGCACCGTGCCGGTGCCGTCGGCCAGCGCGCCGAGGATCAGCGCCCGGTGCGACAGCGACTTGTCGCCGGGGACGCCGGTCCGCCCGGCCAGCGCGCCGCCGGGCCGGACGCGAATCGCGTTGGGAACAGCGCTCATGTGATCAACCGCTCCCCATAGGCGGCGGTGTAGGCCCGCCGCGCCTCGACGATGTGGCACAGCTCGGCGTCCAGGTCGCCCGGCGCGTCGAGCAGGGACTCGAGCCGGTCCAGGTGGGCGCGGAGCTGGCCGGTCATCTGGCGGATCTGGTCGGCGTTGGTGCTGAACATGCCGACGATCATCGCCGCGTCGGTGCGGGCCAGCCGGGTCGCGCCGTCGAAGCCGCCCGCCGCCAGCTCGTAGAGCGCCGTGTCTTCCGCCGCGCCGTCCATCGCCAGCCGCATCAGCGCGAAGCTGAGCAGGTGCGGCAGGTGGCTGGTGAGCGCGGTCAGGTGATCCTGCCGGGCGCGATCCATCCACAGCGGCTGGGCGCCCACGGCCCGCGCCAGCGCCTCGGCCAGCGCGCGGGCGCCGTCGGTGGTGCGCCGTGTCTCGCAGAGCACGAAGCGCGCCCCGTCGTACAGCGTCGGGATGGCGTGGCGGTAGCCATTTTCGGCCAGCCCGCACATTGGGTGCCCGCCCACGGCCAGCACGTCCGGCGGCAGGCGATCCAGCGCGTCGCAGATGCGCGTCTTGGTGCTGCCCAGGTCGATCACCAGCGCGCCGGGGCGCACCTGCAGCGCCGGGACCAGGTCGATGATCAGGTGCGTGGGAATCGCCAGCACGACGACGTCCGCTTCGGCGGCCTCCCCCACGGCGTCGATCACGCCCTGCACCAGCGCCGCGTCGAGCACGTCCGGGGCGATGTCTTCCGCCGTCAGCCGAGCAACCTTGCCGCGCAGGGCCATCGCCAGCGAGCCGCCCATCAGGCCCAGGCCGGTGATGTGCACCGTACAGGCCGCGAGTTCCTTCTTCATGCGCTACCGCACCGTTTCGCGAACCGGGAACTGCCGCCCGACGATCGGCGCGAGCTGGCGCGCCTTCTCCACCAGCGCGGCGAATTTCTCCGGCTTGAGCGACTGCCGCCCGTCCGATTGGGCGTTTTCCGGGTCGTGATGCACTTCCAGGATCAGGCCATCCGCGCCCGCCGCAATCGCCGCCAGCGACACGCTCTCGACGTATTCCCATTTGCCGGTGCCGTGACTCGGATCGGCGATGACCGGCAGATGCGACGCCTGTTTGAGCACGGGGATCGCGTTGATGTCGAACGTGTTGCGGGTGGCCGTCTCGAAGGTGCGAATCCCGCGCTCGCACAGCATGACGCGCATGTTGCCGTGGCTCAGGATGTACTCGGCGGACATCAGCAGTTCTTCGATCGTGCTGCTCATGCCGCGCTTGAGCAGCACCGGGTGCTGGCTCTCACCGACGGCGTGCAGCAGCGTGTAGTTCTGCATGTTGCGCGCCCCGATCTGCAGCACGTCCGCGTACTGGCAGACCAGCGGCACAGCCTGGGGATCCATGACCTCGGTGACGATCGGCAGGCCGGTTTCGGCGCGGGCGTCGGCCAGGTATTTGAGGCCCTCTTCGCCCAGCCCCTGGAAGCTGTACGGCGACGAGCGCGGCTTGAACGCCCCGCCGCGCAGCGCGGTTGCCCCGGCCTCGCGGACGGCGTGCGCGATCTCGATGATCTGCGTCCGGTCCTCGACCGAGCACGGCCCGGCGACGATCGCCAGGTCCGGCCCGCCCACCTGGACGCCGTTCAGCGGGATGAGCGTGTCGTCCGGGTGGTATTCGCGGCTGGCGATCTTGTAGGGGTGGCTGACCGGCATCACGTTCTGCACGCCGGACATCAGGCCGATCTGCTCGCGGTCGATGGGCCGCCCGCGCCCGATCACGCCGATGATCGTGCGCTCCTTGCCCTCGGACAGGTGTACGTCGAAGCCCATCGCCCGGATGCGGGCGATGACATCCGAGATGTCGCGGGCGCTGGCTTTGGCATCCATTACTACGATCATGGTGGTTCTCCCTGGCTGATAGCGACGTTATCGGGTCAATTGATTTGATCGTTCGGGGCGCAGCTCGACCGCGTCCCGCAGGTACACGTGATGGATCTCGCGTGCCGAGCGGGGCGTGTTCCACAGGATCATCACCCGCACGCATTTCGGCAGCCCGTGCGGCACGTTCATCTCGTGCGCGCACATCAGCGCCGCGTCCGTCCAGCCGAGCCGGCGCGCGGCCACGGCGGGATATTCCGCGTTCAGATCGGTCGTGGTGGTGAACCACACCGCGCCGATGTCGTCCGGCTCGATGCCGTTAGCATCGACCAGGGCGGTCAGCAGCTCGTGCGTCGCCGCCAGGATGGCCTCGGCGGTGTTCTCCTCGACGGTGATCGCGCCGCGCACGCCACGGCACAGATACGATCCGGCCAATCCGGTTGGGGTCACGCCTTGCTCCTTTCGCTCCTGAAAACAAAAAGGGCGCTGAGCTTGTGCTCTGCGCCCTCGATCCTCTATGGGATGGTGGGGGTGGCGACTCAGTCGCCAGCAGCCAAGCTCGGATCCGCCGTATGGCACCCAAAATAGAAATAAAAGTAGCCGAACCCGCCCCAGCCGAAGCTGAGGTTGGTGTTGAGGTCAGGCTTGGGTGCGCGCGAATCCGACAACATGACGTGGTCACTCCCATTGACAGGCACAGCTTAGCACGAGTGTGAAGGCATGTCAATAACCCGGCGCCAATTTAGTCGGATTGCACAAGGTGCTCGATCACGCGCGATCCGAACGCCGCCGTGCTGGCGGGCGTCTCGCCGGGCGCGACCAGGTCGGCGGTGCGCAGGCCATCGGCCAGCGCCGCATCCACGGCGGCCTCGACGGCGGCGGCCTCGGTTTCCAGCCCCAGGCTGTGTCGTAGCAGCATGGCCGCGCTCAGGATGGTGGCGACCGGGTTGGCGATGCCCCGCCCGGCGATGTCCGGCGCGGAGCCGTGAATTGGCTCGTAGACGCCGAACCGGCTGGCGTTCAGCGACGCCGAGGGCAGCATGCCCAGCGACCCGGCCAGCACCGAGGCTTCGTCGCTCAGGATGTCCCCGAACATGTTCCCGGCCAGGATCACGTCGAAGCGGGCCGGGTTGCGCAGCAGGTGCATCGTGCACGCGTCGACGAGCACGTGCTCAAGCTCCACGTCGGGATATTCGGCGGCGACCTCGTTGACCGTCCGGCGCCACAGGCGCATGGCGGCCAGCACGTTGGCCTTGTCGACCGACGCGACCTTGCCATAGCGCCGGCGGGCGGATTCGAACGCCACCCGCGCCACGCGCTCCACCTGGGCCACGGTGTAGAACAGGGTATCCCACGCCCGGTCGCCGTCGCCTTGCTCGTGGCGCTCGCCGAAGTAGATGCCGCTGGTCAGCTCGCGCACGAAGAGAATATCGACGCCGTCCAGCAGGTCAGCGCGCAGCGGGGCGTGCCCGGCCAGCGCGGGATAGGTGCGCACCGGGCGCAGATTGGCGAACAGGTCGAAATGCCGGCGCAGCCACAGTAGACCCTGTTCGGGACGGACGGCGGCGGTGGGATCGGACCACTGCGGCCCGCCCACCGCGCCGAGCAGCACGGCGTCGGCGGATTCGCAGGCGGCCAGCGTGGCCTCGGGCAGCGGGTCGCCCACGGCGTCGATAGCACAGCCGCCCATGAGCGCTTCCTCGAACGCGAAGGTGTGGCCGAAGCGCGCGGCCACCGCCTCCAGGACGCGCACCGCCTCGGCGATGACTTCCGGGCCGATCCCGTCGCCGGGCAGCGTGACGATCTTGGCTTGCATGACGAGTCTCCTACAGGGTAGCGGCCCGGTGCAAGCCGGGCCAGGAAAAATGACGCACAGGTTTCGAGCGGGCGCGGCGTCAGCCCGTCACGGTCAGGCCGTACTCGACGCTGTCGGCCAGGGCGCGCCAGCTCGCCTCGATGATGTTCGGACTGGCCCCGACCGTGCTCCACCGCCGGTGGCCGTTCTGCGTGTCGATCAGCACGCGCGTCGTCGCGCCAGCGCCGTTTTGCCCGTCCAGAATACGCACCTTGTAGTCGATCAGGTGGAAATCCTGAAGCTGGGGATAGACCGGGACAAGCGCCTTGCGCAGCGCCTTGTCGAGCGCGTCGACCGGGCCGTTGCCCTCCGCGACGGTGTGCAGCTCCCGCTGATCGACGCGCACCTTGACCGTGGCCTCGGCAAACAGGCCGCGCCCCGCGCGCCGCTCGACGACGACCATGAAATCGACCAGCTCGAACGGCGGGCGATAGTCCGGCTGGTGGCGGCGCATGAGCATCGCGACCGACGCCTCGGCGCCCTCGAAGACGAATCCCTGGTTCTCCAGCTCCTTGATCTCGCTCACCACGTCGCGCGCCGCCTCGGTTGACAGGTCCAGGCCATATTCCTCGGTCTTGCTGAGGATGTTGCCGCGTCCGCTGAGGTCCGAGACGAGGATGCGCATCTTGTTGCCGACCAGCGCCGGGTCGATGTGCTGGTAGCTGTCGACGTTGCGGCGGATGGCGGCGGCGTGCATCCCGCCCTTGTGCGCGAAGGCGCTCTTGCCCACGTAGGCCGCTTGGGTGTTGGGCATCATGTTGGCGATCTCCGACACGGTGTGCGCCACGTGGGTCAGGTTAGCCAGCGCCCCGTCCGGCAGGCACTGGCAGCCCATCTTCAGCTCCAGGTCGGGCACGATCGAGCACAGGTTGGCGTTGCCGCAGCGCTCGCCGTAGCCGTTGATTGTCCCCTGGACCTGGACCGCGCCCTGCCGCACGGCGGCTAGCGTGTTGGCGACGGCCAGCTCGCTGTCGTTGTGGGTGTGGATGCCCAGCCGCGCCGTGGGGAACGCGTCGCGCACGGTGGCGACGATCGTCTCGATCTCCCAGGGCAGCGAGCCGCCGTTGGTGTCGCACAGGACGAGCATCTCCGCGCCGCCGTCGAGCGCCGCCTGGAGTGTTTGCAGGGTGTAGTCGGCGTCGAGCTTGTACCCGTCGAAGAAATGCTCGGCGTCGTAGATCACCTCGCGGCCCTGGGCTTTGAGGTAGGCTAGGCTCTCGCGGATCAGGCGCAGGTTTTCGTCGGGCGTAGCGCGGATCACGTCGCGGACGTGCAGCAGCGAGGTCTTGCCGACGACGGTCACCGCCGGCGTCTGGGCGTCGATCAGCGCGCGGATGTTGTCGTCCTCGTCGGGCGTCGAGCCGACGCGGCACGTCATCCCGAAGGCGGTGATCGTGGCGTGCTTGAGGTCCAGGTCGCGCACGCGCTCGAAGTAGGCCGCGTCCTTCGGGTTGGAGCCGGGCCAGCCGCCCTCGATGTAGGCCACGCCGAGATCGTCCAGCAGGCGGGTGATTTTGAGCTTGTCGTCGACCGATAGCGAGACGTTCTCGCCCTGGGTGCCGTCGCGCAGGGTGGTATCATAGACCTCGATGGTGGTACTCATATCTGCCTCCTTTGGCGGGTATGGATGTCAACGTGCAGCGTTAGGTGTTTTCATAGGGGGCAGATCGTCCTGCGGCTGGCGGCAGACCTGCCCCTTGCGGAGCAGGCAGCCGCCGCTCCGCCAGCTCTAAATCTCAATACCCAGGGTGTGACGCGTGTACGGGACCAGCCCGCCGGCCTCGATGATCTGCAGCACGAAGGGCGGGAATGGCTTGGCCTGGTACGTCTTGCCGGTGCGCGCGTTGGTGATCGTCCCGGCGGTCAGGTCCACGCTCAGGGAGTCGCCGGGCTGCGCGTCGCGGGCGGCCTCGGCGCTCTCCAGGATGGGCAGGCCGATGTTGATCGCGTTGCGGAAGAAGATCCGCGCGAACGACTCGGCGACGATGCACGACACGCCCGCGCCCTTGATGCTGATCGGGGCGTGCTCGCGGCTGGAGCCGCAGCCGAAGTTCGCGCCGCCGACCATGATGTCGCCGGGCTGGACGTTCTGGGCGAAGCTCTCGTCGAGGTCTTCCATGCAGTGCGCGGCCAGCACCTTCGGATCGGTGGTGACGAGGTAGCGCGCCGGGATGATCACGTCGGTGTCGATGTTGTCGCCATACTTCCAGACTTTGCCTTCCAGTTTCATCGCGGTGCCTCCTCTACAGCTCGTCCGGGTGCGCCAGCCGGCCCATGATCGCGCTCGCCGCTGCGATGGCCGGGTTCGCCAGGAAAACGCGCGCGTCGCGGTGGCCCATGCGCCCGCGGAAGTTGCGGTTGCTGGTGCTCACGCAGACCTCGTCACCGGCCAGGACGCCCATGTGCCCGCCCAGGCAGGGCCCGCACGTGCTCACGCTGACGGCGCCCCCGGCCATGGTGAACAGCTCTATCCAGCCCTGGCGCAGCGCGTCGAGGTAGACCGCCTGCGAGCCGGGGATGATCATCACGCGCACGTCCGGGTGAAACTCGCGCCCGGTCCGCTGGAGGATATCGGCCACGATGGCGAGGTCCTCGAAGCGCCCGTTGGTGCAGCTCCCGATGAAGACCTGATCGACCTTCTCCGGCTTGATCTGGCTGATCGGGTGGACGTTGTCCGGCGAGTACGGGCAGGCGACCTGCGGCTCCATCGTCGAGAGGTCGAACTCGTGAACGGAGCAGTACTCGGCGTCGTCGTCGGCGAAGTACGGCGTGTAGGGGCGGGTGGCGCGCGCGTCGACGTACGCCTGCGCCACCTCGTCGAACGGCATGAACCCGCATTTGCCGCCCGCCTCGATGACCATGTTGGTCATGGTCAGCCGGTCGGACATCGGCAGATCGGCGATGCCTTCGCCGGTGAACTCCATCGAACGGTAGAGCGCGCCATCGACGGTGATCTCGCCGATCGTGCGCAGGATCATATCCTTGCCATAGACCCACGGCTGGCGCTTGCCGTTGTAGACGAATTTCATCGTCTCGGGCACGCGCAGCCAGGTCTTGCCGGTCGCCATGCCGACGGCGACGTCGGTCGAGCCCATGCCGGTGGCGAAGGCGCCCACCGCGCCGTAGGTGCAGGTGTGGCTGTCGCCGCCGATCACCAGGTCGCCGGGCAGCACGAGGCCCCGCTCCGGCAGGACGACGTGCTCGATCCCCGCGCGGCCCACCTGGAAGCGGTGCGTGAGCGCCTGGGCTTCGGCGAAGGTCGCCAGCGTGCGCGTTTGTTCGGCGCTCTTGATGTCCTTGTTGGGCGCGAAGTGGCTCGGCACCAGCATGATGTTGTCCGGGTTGTAGACTTCGCCCACGCCCACGGCATTGAACGATTCGATGGCGATCGGCGCGGTGATGTCGTTCGCCATGACGACGGTGACATCGACCGTCACCAGATCGCCAGCCGAGACTTCGGCCTCGTCGGAGTGTGCTGCAATGATCTTCTCGGCAAGTGTTTTTCCCATGATTCCTCGCTGTTGGTAGATGCGGTCACTTATCGGTCGGCGTCACGCGCGATTTGTCTTTGCTGGTCGAGAACATCGACAGCGCGTGCCCATCCCAGGCCAGGGCCCAACTCGTCGGCTCCGGAAAGGCCGGGAACAACGGCGGCTCGGGGGGCTGGGCGGGCGTTTTGCCGGGTTTCGGTGGCGTGTTCGGTTGGTTGGTCATGATCCTCGCTCCTCATGTGACGGGCTGGGGGCAGCGTCGCTGCCTCGTGCTGCTAGCGGGCGGCTCCGACGCTCACCCGGATGGTGGACGAATCCCCTTCGGGCTGGCGGTCCTCGAAGCCGGTGAAGGCCAGCATCTTGTTGATCGCGGCCAGGTACGCCTTGGCGCTGGCAACGATGATGTCGGTATCCGCGCCGTGGCCGCCGAACGTGCGGCGCCCGTTCTCGTCGCGGCGGATGCGGACCGTCACCTCGCCCAGGGCGTCGATGCCCTCGGTGATGGCGGCCACGCGAAACTCGACCAGGGTGTTGGGCACGCCGACGATCCGGTCGATGGCCTGGTAGGTGGCGTCGATCGGGCCGGCCCCGACCGCCGCTTCGATGCGCGTCGTACCGTCCGGGCCTGACAGCTTGATCGTCGCGGTGGGCATCCCCATCTGGCCGCAGGCGACCTGGATGCCTTCCATCTTGAAGACCTCGTCCGGGCCGTAGAATTCGTCCGCGATTACCGCCTCGATGTCGGCATCGGTGACGGTCTTCTTCTTGTCGGCCAGCTCCTTGAAACGCTGGAAGGCCAGGTTCAGATCGGCGTCTTCCATCTCGTAGCCCAGCTCTTCGAGCCGCACGCGGAACGCGTGGCGCCCGCTGTGCTTGCCCAGCACCAGATTGCTCTGCGACAGCCCGACCGTCTCCGGCGTCATGATCTCGTAGGTGGACTGGTGCTTGAGGATGCCGTCCTGGTGGATCCCGGCTTCGTGGCTGAAGGCGTTCGCGCCGACGATGGCCTTGTTCGGCTGGACCGGCATTCCGGTGTAGTTGCTGACCATGCGGCTGGTGCGCGTGATCTGCGTCGTGTCGATGTTCGTCGTCAGGTGGTAGAACGTGGGACGGGTGTGCAGCGCCATGGCGATCTCTTCCAGCGAGGTGTTGCCCGCCCGCTCGCCGATGCCGTTGATCGTCACTTCGGCCTGGCGCGCCCCGGCCTGCAGCCCGGCCAGCGTGTTGGCCGTCGCCAGCCCCAGGTCGTCGTGGCAGTGCACGGACCAGATCACGCCGTCGCCGCCGGGCGTCTCGCGGATCAACGTCTCCATCAGCATGAAATATTCCGCCGGGGCCAGATAGCCCACCGTGTCGGGGATGTTCAGCGTGGTGGCGCCGGCCTCGATGGCCGCGGCCAGCACTTCGACCAGGAAGGCCGGATCGGAGCGGCCCGCGTCTTCCGGCGAGAACTCGACGTCGTCGCAGTACTGCCGCGCATAGGCGACCATCTCGCGCGTGCGGGCGACGACCTGCTCGCGCGTCATGCGCAGCTTGTGCTGCATGTGAATGTCCGACGTGGCGAGAAACGTGTGGATGCGCGGCTTGGCCGCGTCGCGCACGGCTTCCCACGCCTTGTCGATGTCGCCGGGCGTGGCCCGCGCCAGCCCGCAGATCACCGGGCCATCGGGCGTGCCGACCTCGTTCGCCACGCGGCGCACGCCTTCCAGGTCGTCGGGCGATGCCGCCGGGAACCCGGCCTCGATGATGTCCACGCCCAGCCGGGCCAGTTGACGGGCGATGTCGATCTTCTCGGCGCTGGTCAGGCTGGCGCCGGGCGACTGCTCGCCGTCGCGCAAGGTGGTGTCGAATATCCGAACGGTGTTAACCCCAGACTCGTCCATTGTGTGCTGTTCCTTTCGTGTGTTCCGCTGCATGTGGCGGTCGCTAAGCTCGAACGAAAACGCTGCAATCCCGTAAGCCCGCTAAGGCCATCTTCGGACATTCACATCACCTCCTCTCCTCACGAACTCGCGGGCGGCTATTCGCCGGCACCCGGCACCGTCTTGGCGTTCAGGAAGGGCATCATGCTGCGCAGCTCGGCGCCCACCTGCTCGATCAGCAGGTCCTGCTCGGCCTGGCGCATCTTGCCGAACTGCGGGCGCCCGGCGCGGTTCTCGGCCATCCACTTTTCGGCGTAGGTGCCATCGCGGATCTCCTCCAACATGCGCCACATCTCGCCGGACGTCTCCTCGGTGATCAGGCGCTGGCCGCCGGTGTAGCCGCCGTGCTCGGCGGTGTCGGAGACGGAATACCACATGTAGCTCATGCCGCCCTGGTACATCAGGTCCACGATTAGCTTCAATTCGTGCAGCACCTCGAAGTACGCGATCTCCGGCTGGTAACCGGCCTTGACCAGCGTCTCGAAGCCGGCCTTGACCAGCGCCGTGACGCCGCCGCACAGCACCGCCTGCTCCCCGAACAGATCGGTTTCGGTCTCTTCGGCGAAGGTCGTCTCGATCACCCCGGCGCGGGTGCAGCCCAGCGCCCGCGCATAGGCCAGCGCCTGCGCTTTGGCGTGGCCGCTGGCGTCCTGCTCGACGGCGACCAGGCCGGGCGTGCCCGCCCCCTCGATGTACAGCTCGCGGACGCGGTGGCCGGGCGCTTTGGGCGCGACCATGCTCACGTCGACGAAATCCGGCGGCTGGATCTGCCCGAAGCGGATGTTGAACCCGTGCGCGAACATCAGCGTGTCGCCCGGCTTCAGGTGCGGGGCGATGCTCTCGGCGTAGACCTGCGCTTGCAGCGTGTCGGGAATGAGCATCATGACGACGTCGGCGGCCTGGGCGGCGTCCGCGACCGATTTCACGGTCACGCCGTCGGCCTCGGCTTTGGCCCAGGACCGGCTGCCCTCGTACAGCCCGACGACCACGTTCACACCGCTGTCGCGCAGGTTGAGCGCGTGGGCGTGGCCCTGGCTGCCATAGCCGACGATGGCGACGGTCTTGCCGTCCAGGTAACTCATGTTCGCGTCTTGGTCGTAGTACAGCTTAGCCACAGTCTGTCTCCTCGATGGGGTGCGGTAGGATCAAAGCACGTTCTGGCGGAAGCCGTTCGACCGGTTTCCGTTCGTCGCAAAGTAGAATTCCGGCGGGGCCAACACCTCGTCGCCGCGCGTCATGGTCACCACGCCGGTGCGGACCATCTCCAGGATGCCGATCGGCCTGAGCAGCTCGGTCATGCTGGTGATCTTGTCCTCGTTGCCGGTCACCTCGACGATCACCGTGTCCGGCCCGGCGTCCACGATGTGGGCGCGGAAGATGTCGCAGAGCTGGGTCACCTGGCCGCGCGTTTCGTTGTTCACCTGCACCTTGATCAGCGCCAGGTCGCGGCTGACGTTGGGCGTGTCGGTCACGTCCTCAACCTGGATGACGTTGACCAGCTTGTAGAGCTGTTTTTGCACCTTCTCGGCGTCGGCGTCCACGACAATCGTCATGCGCGAGACTTCGGGCGATTCGGTGCGGCCTACGGTCAGGCTGTCGATGTTAAAATTGCGCCGCCGGAACAGGCTCGCCACCCGGTTCAGCACGCCCGGCTTGTTCTCGACCAGAGCCACCAGTGTCTGTTTCATCGTCGGTTCTCTCCCCTCAAGGTGTTAAATGCCGTCTGGCGACGGCATGGGCCGGCGGATCATGTTGTGCAGGTCGGCGCCAGCCGGCACCATCGGATACACAATGTCGTGTTTCTCCACCACGAAATCGATCAGCACCGGGCCATCGGTGATGCTGTTGGCCCACTCGACCGCCGCGATCACCTCGTCGCGCGTGGTGACGCGCCGCGCCGGGATGCTGTAGGCTTCGGCCAGCTTCACGAAGTCCGGGTTGAACATCGGGGTGGCGTTGTAGCGTTCCTCGTAGAAGAACTCCTGCCACTGGCGGACCATGCCCAGGTAGCCGTTGTTGATGATCGCGATGTTGATCGGCACGCGTTCCTGCGCGGCGGTGCCCAGCTCGGTGATCGTCATCTGGAAGCCGCCATCCCCGACGATGGCCCACACGTTGGGCTGCTTGAGGCCCATCGCCGCGCCAATCGCCGCGGGCATCCCGAAGCCCATCGTGCCCAGGCCGCCGGACGTCAGCAGCGTGTGCGGGCGCTCGTGCGGGTAATACTGCGCTTCCCACATCTGGTGCTGGCCCACGTCGGTCACGATGATGGCGTCGCCGTTGGTCGCCGTCCACATGTCGTGGATGACGTGCGCGGCCAGCAGGCGGTTGCTCACGTTCTGGTTGACGATGTCGCGCTCGTCGGCGTCTTCCATCCAGTCGCGGATCTGCGCCATCCAGGCTTTGTGTTCGATCCGCTTCATGCGCGGCAGCAGTTGGTTGAGCACGGTTTTCAGGTCGCCCACGATCGGCACGTCGGCGCGCACGTTCTTGTGAATCTCCGACGAGTCGATGTCGACGTGGATCTTGCGGGCGTTGGGCGCGTAGGTCTTCAGGTTGCCGGTCACGCGGTCGTCGAAGCGCATCCCGAAGGCCAGCAGCAGGTCGGCGTTCTGGATCGCCAGGTTGGCCTGGCCGGTGCCGTGCATCCCCATCATGCCCAGCGACAGCGGGTGGTGTTCGGGCACGCCGCCCTTGCCCAGCAGCGTGAGCGCGATGGGCGTCTGCGTCATCTCGGCGAACTGCAGCAGCTCGCGCGAGGCGCCGGACATGATCACGCCGTGGCCGGCCAGGATGACCGGGCGCTCGGCGCTCTCGATCAGCTCCAGCGCGACCCGGACCTGCTCCTCCTCGGCGGCCTGGGGCGGGCGATAGCCGGGCAGGATGATCTCGTCTTCGGGATACTCGAACTCGGTGACGGCATTCTGCACGTCTTTCGGAACGTCCACCAGCACCGGGCCGGGCCGCCCCGTGCGCGCGATGTGGAACGCTTCCTTGATGGTGTAGGCCAGGTCTTCCACGTCGTACACCAGGTAGTTGTGCTTGGTGACGGGCAGCGTGACGCCGGTGACGTCCGTCTCCTGGAAGGCGTCGCTGCCGATGGCGGGGGTGGGCACCTGGCCGGTGATGCACACGATCGGTGAGGAGTCCATCATGGCGGTAGCGATGCCGGTGACGAGGTTCGTCGCGCCGGGGCCGGACGTGGCAATCGCCACGCCGACTTTGCCCGTCGCGCGGGCGTAGCCGTCGGCCATGTGCGCCGCGCCCTGCTCGTGCCGGACCAGCACATGCCGGAGCTGCGGGTATTTCGTCATGGCGTCATAGGTGGGCAGGATCGCGCCGCCGGGATAGCCGAACATCACCTCGACTCCCTCGCGGATCAAACACTCCAGGATAATTTCTGCGCCGGTTAGTTTCACGGTAGTTGCTCCTCTTGGCTGGTGTTTCGTCTTCGACGGTAATTCACAACCTGCAACGCTGGGTGCGATCAATCTCGCTCACGGAATCCTCAGTCCAGAAAAACGGCCCCGGTGCTGGCGCTGCTGACCAGTTTGGCGTAGCGCCGCAGCCAGCGGCTGTCGATCTGCGGTTCGAAGGGCGGCAGCGCCTCCAGCCGCCGCCGGACCTCGGCGGGATCGACCAGCAGGTCGAGGGTGCCCGCGTCCAGGTCGATCGCGATCCGGTCGCCGTTTTGCACGGCGGCCAGCGGCCCGCGCGCGGCGGCCTCGGGGCTGACGTGCCCGATCGAAATGCCGCGGCTCCCGCCGGAGAAGCGCCCATCGGTCACCAGCGCGACCTGATCGCCCAGGCCCATGCCTTGAATCTGCGCGGTCGGCCCCAGCATCTCCTGCATCCCCGGCCCGCCGCGCGGCCCCTCGTAGCGGATCACCACAACCTCGCCCGGCTGCACCTCGCGGTTGAGAATGCCGCGCGAGGCGTCTTCTTCGGCCTCGTAGACGCGGGCCGGACCTTCGAAGCGCCGCATGTGCGCCGGGGCGGCGCCGCTCTTGATCACCGCGCCATCGGGCGCCAGGCTGCCGAACAGCACGGCCAGCCCGCCGGTGGGGCTGTACGGGGTTTCGCGCGGGTGGATGACTTCGGAATCTTGGATGGTGGCGTGGGCGATGTTCTCGCGGAGGGTCTTGCCGGTGACGGTGGGGCGGTCCAGGTGGAGGGTGTTGCCATCTTTGGCGATCTCGTGCAAGATGGCTGGCACGCCGCCGGCGCGGTGCACGTCCTCCATGTGCCAGTGCGAGGCCGGGCTCACCTTACAGATGTGCGGCACGCGCGCGGCCACCTGGTTGATGCGGTCCAGCGGGTAATCCACGCCCGCCTCGTAGGCGATCGCCAGCGTGTGCAGCACGGTGTTGGTGCTGCCGCCCATCGCCATATCCAGCGCGAACGCGTCGTCGATGGCTTCGGGCGTGACGATCTGGCGCGGCGTCAGGTCCATGTCGATCAGCGTCACGATCTGGCGGGCGGCCTGCTGGGCCAGCGCGATGCGCTCCGGCGTTTCGGCCAGCGCCGAGCCGTTGTACGGCAGGGCCAGCCCCAGCGCTTCCATCAGGCAGTTCATCGAGTTGGCGGTGAACATGCCGGAGCACGATCCGCACGACGGGCAGCCGAAATCTTCCAGCATCTTGAGCTCGGCCTCGTCGATGTTCCCGGCTTTGTAGGCGCCCACGCCCTCGAACACGCTGATCAGGTCCACCGTGCGCCCGTCAGGCGTCTTGCCCGCGGGCATCGGCCCGCCGCTGATGAAGATCGTCGGGATGTCGAGCCGGACGGCGGCCATCAACATGCCGGGCACGATCTTGTCGCAGTTGGGGATGCAGATCATGCCGTCGAAGGCGTGCGCGGCGATCATCGTCTCGACGCTGTCCGCGATCAGCTCGCGGCTGGGCAGCGAGAAATTCATGCCGATGTGGCCCATCGCGATGCCGTCATCCACGCCGATGGTGTTGAACTCGAAGGGCACGCACCCCGCCGCGCGGACTGCCTGCTTGACCACCTGCCCGAACGACTGCAAGTGCACGTGGCCGGGGATGATGTCCACGTAGGAATTGACCACCGCGATGAACGGCTTGCCCATGTCGGCGTCGGTCACGCCGGTGGCCTTGAGCAGGCTGCGGTGCGGTGCTCGTTCGAAGCCTTTCTTGATCCGGTCTGAGCGCATACGGGTTCCTTTGGTGTCGTTCTGCATCGTCTGACTGCAACCTCTGAAAACGAAAGGGCCGCCCCTTCGGTTTGGGACGGCCCTTGCTCCGCTTATCTCGGTGTGTGCCCCTTAACGTCGCCTGCTCTGTTCCTCGCGTCGTATCGGGACCGGCACCGCCCCAAACCCTGAGCCCCCCTTCTCAATGACGAGAAGGAGGCCAATAACGATAACGATAAGAAGGGCCAGGGCGGAAATCGCTGTCATGTTCCTGTCCACCGGACTAAAAAAGCCTCCCGGCGGTTGGGAGGCTTTTGCTTCGCTGCTCAGGCTCAGCCTAGGACTCACCAACCGCACAGACCCCGCCAAGAATGACGAGGACCGGAAGAATGACGAGGGAGATAAGGCCGAGACGGTTACGCATGATGTGCTTTCTGTTACAGCTTTTTTACAACCTTGTCGCATAGCGTAGCGCACTTGGGGCGAATGTGTCAAGGGGGCGATCCAAAGTTTGGTAGTTTTGCACAAGATCCATTCGGGCGCTGCCGGCGTTGCGGCGGGCCCACCGCCCGGATTACAATGGGGCTGCGGGCCGGGTGCTGCCCGCCAGAACCGGGGATGGAAACCGATGTCGGACACATGCGAACGGGTGATCGAGGCGCTGCGCCAGCGCGGCGCGCGGCTGACGATCCAGCGGCGGCTGGTGATCGAGGCGCTGTGCGACGAGCCGGATCACCAGAGCGTGCAGGCGATCCAGGAGCGGGTGCGCGCGAAGGGGACTCGCCTCACCGAGCCGACCGTGTACCGGATCGTCCAATGGCTCAAAGCGCTGGGCCTGGTGTCGCAGACCGACCTGGGCCAGAGCGGGATCGTCTACCAGTTGATCGGCGACCGGCGGCACCATCACCTGGTCTGCCTGGCGTGCGGGCGCGTGATTGACCTGGACGACGGCATCATGGACGCGCTGCGCGCATCCGTGCGCCGGGACTACGACTTCGAGCCGCGCATCGACCACATGGCGATCTTCGGCCTGTGCCGCGACTGCCGCGAGCGGTCCGCCGGGGAATAGGCGCGGCGGGGGCGCCGCGCGCCCCCTGCCACACGGGGATCAGCCCTTCATGCCGGTCGTAGCGATGCCGCTGGTGATGAAGCGCTGCAAGAACGCGAACACCAGCGTGATCGGCAGCAGCGTGAGCACCGTCATCGCCAGGATGTAATGCCACTGCACGTCCAGCGCGCCCTGAAAGGCGTTCAGCCCCACCTGCAGCGTGAACTTGTCGTTGCGGCTCACCACGATCAGCGGCCACAGGAAATCGTTCCAGCGCCACATCACCGAGAAGATCGCCAGCACGGCGATGGCGGGCCGGGCCAGCGGCAGGATGACCTGCCAGTAGATGCGCCACTCGCTCGCGCCGTCGATGCGCGCCGAGTCGAGCAGCTCGTCGGGGATGGTCAGCATGTACTGGCGCAGCAGAAAAACGCCGGTCGGTGTGGCCGCGCCGGGGATGATCAGGCCCCACAGGCTGTTGACCCACCCCACTTTCGAGATCACCAGGAAGGCCGGGATCAGGATCACCGAGACGGGCACCATCAGCGTGCTGATGATGATCACGAAAACCAGGTCGCGCCCGGCGAAGTCGTACTTGCTGAGACCGAACGCGGCCATGCTGTTGATTACCAGCGTGATGATCGTCGCTGCGATGGTCACGATCACGCTGTTGCGCAGGTAGGTCCAGAAGTCGAAGGCGTCCATCGCTTCGGTGTAATTGGCCGTGTTGAAGTGCACCTCGCGGATCGGCTCGAACTCCGTGCTGGGGCCGAGCGGCGTGATGTACGAGAACGCCGTGATCTCGCCCGCGCCGGGATTGTCCGGGTCGATCAGGGTGTAGGCCGCGCCGGTGGGGCTGCCGATCTGGGCCAGCCGGCGCGTGACGCTGGGCTGCAGGTTCGCGGTCAGCGCCGCGCCGGACAGCGTTGGCAGCGGCTCGCCCGCGCTGCGGTACAGGTTGACCAGCAGGTAGCGATCCGGCAGGATGTGGTGCTCGAGCAGCTCGCGCAGCAGGGCCGGATCGCCGGCCAGGGCCGCGACCGCGTCGGCGCCGTATTTCTCCGCGAACGCCGCGAACGCTTCGTCGGTCGGCGCCAGGACGGTGTGCCGGTCGTCGCCGGAGAGCAAATCGTCCAGGCCGGCCCGCTCGACGAGCTGCGCCACGATCGACAGGCGGGCCTCGCCGCGCAGCGCGTCCGGCACGGTCACCTCGCCATCGGGCAGCGGGACCGGCTCGGCGGGTGCGGGGAGCGCGCTGTCCGCGCCAGAGGAAAGCCCGGCCAGCCGGTCGGCCAGCGCCGGCGGGACCAGCACGCGGTTGATGCCCTGCACGGCGCCGTTGTCGGCGCGCACGTCGCTGAGCACCACCGCCGCATCCTCGATCAGCACGTCCTTGAACGTCACGTCGTAAATCGGCAGCGGCTTGTCGTAGCCTTCGACGTCCACCGACACCTGCCGGTAGGGCAGGAAGGTGGGGTGCGGCTCGAAGAGCAGCGACTCGTCCTTGAAGGACGACATCACCAGCCACAGCACCGGGCCGAACATCACGAAAATGCCCGCGATCAGGTAAAGGTAGGTCACCACGTCGGTGATGTCCAGGCGTTTGCCACCCCGGCGGCGGGTCAGAAAGGCCCACACGCCGCGCCGTTCCGGTCGAGAAGAGGTCGTATCGCTCGTCATGGTATGCGTCCTTTCCGGCTAGGTGGCTTCGCTGCGCCGCGCGAAGAAAAGCTGCGCCAGCGTCATGACCATCAGCACCGAGGCCAGGATCAGCGAGGCCGCGGCGGCCATGCCGAACTGGGGCGGGCTGTTCACGAACGCCTCGCGGTAGATATACTGCACGATGTAAAGCGTCGCCGTGCCCGGACCGCCGCCCGTCAGGACGAAAACCTGGTCGAACACCTGCACGGCCCGGATGAAAGCCAGCACCAGCACGACCGTCATGGTCGGCATGAGCAGCGGCAGCGTGATGAACCGGAAGCGGCGCAAGGTGTTCGCCCCGTCGATCTCGGCGGCTTCGTACAACGAGGCCGGGATCGCCTGCAGCCCGGCGAGCAGGATCAGCGTGTAGAACCCCATCTGCGCCCAGTCGCTGACCACGATCACCCAGAACCGCGCCCACTGCGGATCGGCCAGGAACTGGATGCGGTCCTGGCCGAAGTTTTCGAGCAGGGCGTTGAGCAGGCCGTTGTCGTAGCGCAGGAACCATTTCCAGATGAGGGCGACGACGACCGGCGACAGCAGCACCGGGTAGAAGAACACGCTGCGGAAGAATCCGCGCAGGACGATCTTGCGGTTGAGCGCCAGCGCCGTGATCAGGGCCAGCACGACCATCGTGCTCACCTGCAGGGCGACGTAGGCGCCGGTGTTGCGCACGCCGCGCCAGAACAGGTCTTCCTTGCAGGTGTTCGGGTTGCCGTAGTCCTCGCAGGTCAGGATCGTCTCAAGGTTGTCCGTGCCGACGAACTCGCGGTTTTCGAGCAGGATCGACTGGCCGCTGGTGAAGCCGTAATAGAAATTGAGCACCATCGGCAGCAGGATGAAGATGCCGAAAATGATGAGGTTGGGGGCGATGAAAAAGTAGGCCATGCGCCGGACACCCAACACCCATTGCAGCGGGGCGATGGCGACGTCCAGGCCGGTCATGAGCAGCTCGAACGGTCTGTTGACGATGTGGCTGAAAGCCAGTCGATAGCGGCGGGGAATCCATCGGGTGAATAGGCTCATCGAACCTCTCCGGGGGCACTCACCGATAAAAAAAGCCCCAGGCCGCCAAGACACGGCAGCCTGGGTGATTGGTCGGGGTGGGGACGGTTACTCTCCGTAGACTTCGGCGTAGGCTTCGTCGACCGTTTCCTGGATCATGACGATGGCCTCGTCGAGCGTCAGCTCGCCGACGATCACCTGGCCCAGGCGGTCGCGAATGTTGACGTTCAGCGGGAAGCCGATCGGGCTGTACTGCAGGCCGTAGGCTTCTTCGGACAGCTTCGGCACTTCGGCCAGGAAGGTGTTCAGCGCCTGGAGCACGCTCGGGTCGTCGGTGTCATACTCCACACCCGCTTCGGCGATCCCGATGTGGCCGGGGATGAACAGGGTCCGCGCGGTGAACTCGGTCAGTACGTCCACGCTCGCCAGGTAATCCATCACCATCGCGACCTCTTCGGGGTGCGCAGTGGTGTTGATGCCCGCCATCACGGCGCCGCCGGGGATGCCCGTGCTGCCGCCCTCACCGTAGGGGTTGGGGACGGCTTGCCAGTCGAACGTGTCGCCGATGTCGGACGAAAAGCCCTGGATCTGCCAGCTACCGCTCATGTACATCACCAACTGGCCGTTGACGAATTCGGGGCGCGCCGACGCGTACTCGCCGCCGCTCTCCACCCACACGCCCAGCGGGGTGATGCCGCGCTCGTGCCAGTCGATGATCATCTGCGCCGTCTCGCGGAAGCCGGGGCTGTCCACCGTGAACGAACCGTCTTCGTTGAGGAAGGTCGCGCCGTTGCTCAGCGCCGGGCCCCACACGCGGTGGCCGGTGCGGTCGATGGCGACGGCATAGGGCACGCCGGTCACTTCAGCGACTTCGACCGCCGCCTCGACCCAGTCGTTCCAGGTCGGCTCGTCCATCACTTCACTGGGGACGTCCACGCCGGCCTGGTCGAACAGGGTGCGGTTGATGAACGGCCCGGTGACGGTGAACTGGGTGGGGAACCCGTAGATGCCCGTGTCGTCCGCGCCCTTGCGGAAGGAGTTGAGCACCGGCTCGGCGAAGCTGGCTTCCCAGTAGTCCGGATCGGGCAGGTAGGGAGTCAGGTCCAGGTAGAAGGGACGGTAGCGGGCAGTATCCGTCACGCGGACTATGTCCGGGGCGTTGGCGCCGCCGGCCTCGACCTGGGGCTGGAGCGTCTTGTCCAGGTCAGCATAGGCGACGGTGTCGATCTCGACCGTGATGTTGGGGTGTTCTTCCTCGAAGCGGTCGAGCAGGTCGCGCAGGACCTCGCCCTCGTTGCCGTCGTTGTACCACATGATGCGCAGCTCGACCTGGTCCTGAGCCATGATCGAGGCAGCCGGAACGGCCAGCGCCACCACCAATACCAGCAGCAAAACGGTTCTCAGTTTCACAATCTTCTCTCCTATGATGGGTTTAAGTTGAGGTCAGAATAGTAATCGAGCGAAAGTCTGTGCGCGGGCCAACCTTCCTTTCTCCCGACTCTATCATCGCGGTCCCTAAAAATCGTGATGGGTCTTGAATGTCATTATACACGATCTGGCGCCCGGCGCAATTAAATAATCCCGCAAATTAATTAATTCTGTGGCCTCTCATTCTTCCGCTGAGCCGGTTCACCTTCGGGCGGGGTTGTGCTACACTATCTGCGACGGCAATTGCACGCGCCCCGGCAAGGACCGCTCACGCCCGTGAGCGCAGGAGAGGGTTCGATGATCAAGCTGGCCTGTACGTCCCGTAGTTTTTGGCGCTCGTTCGACGACGGCTCGATGGCCGTGCTCGATTTCGTGAGGGTGTGCCGCGACCTGGGGCTGGACGGCGTCGACCTCGACGCCGGTTACCTGGCGAGCTTCGATCACGCGTACCTCTGGGAGATCAAATGGGCGTGCTTGCAGGGCGGCCTGAGCATCGCCAACATCGCGATTCCGAGCGATTTCACGCTGCCGCCGTCCGGCCTGCCCCACGAGCTGGAGAAAGTGAAGACCTACCTCGACACGGCCTCGTTCCTGAACGCGCCGATGGTCAGCCTGTCGCCGGGCGGCGAGGGGCCGCTCGACGAGGCGGCGTGGGAGCGGCTGGTGGCGTACGTCCGCGCCGCCGCCGATTACGGGGGGACGGTCGGCGTGGCGGTCGCCATCCGCAACGACAGCCCGCGCGGCCCGCTGGCGACCGGTGGGGACGTCCTGCGGCTGGTGGACGCCGTGAGCCATCCGAATTTCGGCTACGCCATGCAGGCGGGGCAGTTCGCTGACCTGCCGGATGCCATTCACCAGACGGCGCGGCTGGCGCTGCACGTCGCGGTGCCGGTCGAGCCGGGCGCCCCGCTGGACGTGGGGCAGATGGTCCAACTGCTGCGCGAAACCGGCTACAATGGCTTTGTGGCGCTGGACCTCGCCGGAGAGCCGGACCCACAGGCCGCCGCCGTGCGCGCGGTGCCGGCCCTGCGCGGGCTGATACTCCCCTGAACGACCGGAAGCCACCCGGTCGAGATCGTCCGGCACCGGCAGCGCCATCCACCGCCGGATCAGCCCACGTGAGCCTGTACTTAAGTTGAAGTCCGGTTTTCGCCTCTCTTTGCTGTAAGATTGCCGTTTCGTGCGCGGTGTTTCTAATGAGCGAAGGGCCGGAATCGCGTTCGCATCTCTGGCGGCAGGCGTTTGATCGGCCACAACACCCCGGTTAGGCCGGAGGAAGTCCTGAGTAAGAGGATGGGATTCCCGCAAGACCAAAGTCCACTCGCACGAAGACGGGAAACCTTATATCCTATGAGGTACATGTGAGGACTATCTCTTCGGCCAAACTATATGGTGACCCCGCCAGAGCACCGATTGATCGAGCGCGCCCAACAGGGCGATCCTGACGCGATAGCCGGCCTGTACCGCCAGTACGTGCAGGCTATTTCGCGGTATATCGCCTACCGGGTATCGGATGAGGCTGTCGTTGAAGACCTGACGGCGGACGTGTTCTTGCGGATGGTCGAGGGCTTACCCGCTTACGAGGTGACCGGGGCGCCGTTCGAGGCGTGGCTGTACCGGATTGCGGCGACACGGATCGCCGACTTCTACCGCCAGCGAGGACGCCACCCGGTCGAGGCGCTCAACGAAGGCATCGGCAGCGGCCACACGCCGCTGGAGATGACGTTGCAGGAACGTGAAGAACTGGACGAGCTGCGCGCGGCGCTGGCGCAGTTGGATGACGAACAGCAGACGATCCTGATCCTGCGGTTCGTCGAACGCAAGAGTCATAAAGAGGTGGCCCAAATTGTGGGCAAGAGTGTGCGCGCGATAGCGACCGCCCAGCACCGGGCGCTCAAACGCCTGGCGGAGTTGTTGGGCACCGAGAAGACGGGCCGCCACTATTTGCGGGGAAGAAAACGGCAATGACTTCACCTTCAGCCGGCGATCCGCACGAGCGGGACCTGACAGACCGCCTGGACCGGGCGATCCCGCCGCACCGGGACGAGATCGGTGCAAGCGACGGCGATCCGCTGGTGGATGCGGCGCGGCGTCTGGCGAACGGTCCCCGTCCCCGGCTGTCGAATGCTGCTGTGGGCCGCATCGAAGCCCGGCTGCGGGCGCAGGCTGCCGCGTCACGCGGGGCGTCCCTGTCCTCGCGCCGCGCGCCGCGCTTGCGGCTGGCGCCGGTGATGCGCCTGGGGCTGGTCGCCAGCCTGATCCTGATCCTGGTCATCACCGGGGCGGCGCGCGCGTCGGCGAACAGCCTGCCCGGCGACCTGCTGTACCCGGTCAAGCGGGCGGTCGAGCATGGACGGCTCGCCCTGGTTTCGGACGATAGCGAGCCGGCGCTGCGCGTGGAGTTCGCCGGGCGGCGCATCGACGAGTTCGATTCCCTGCTGGCCCGCCAGGAGATCGAGCCTGATGTGCTGGAGGAAGCATCCAACCAGCTTGCCCGCGCCCTCGACCTGATGGCGCAGGGCCACGGCAGCCGCCAGGACCTCGATCCGCAGATCGCCGATCTGGCCTATCGCCAGGCCGCGCTGAGCGAGCAGGCCCTGACGCTGGGAACCGGTCGCCCGGACGAGCGCCTGCAAGCGATCGTCCACGAGAGCATCGCCATCCAGGCGCGCATCGCGCAGGAAAGCCCGGACCCGGCGGCCATTGACGCGATCGTCGCGACGGCAACGCCCACCAGCACGGCGACCGCGACCAGCACGCTCACGCCGACCCACACCCCGACGGCGACGCCCACCGCAACCGCCACCCACATCCTCACGCCGACCAGTACCCCGACGGCGACGCTCACGGCCACGCCTTCGGCGACGGCAACACCTACCGCCACCGCGAGCGCGACTCAGGTGACCGCCGTGCCCGCGGTCATCGTGACAACCCTGCCCGCCATGCCGCCGCCGAATAACGGCGCGAATCCGACGCGCACTCCACCGGGGCACGGGCCGACGCCGGGCCTGGGCGACAACCCGCCCGGCCAGGGAGGCGATCATCCCGGCGTGGGCAACGACGGCCAGCCGCCCGGCCTGAGCGACAACCCGCCAGGGCCGCCCCACGTGCCCCCCGGCCAGGCCAAGAAGGACAAATAACCGCGCCTTTCTTACGCGATTTTTACACGCCGTTGAGGCGAATCTTACAGCCGTGTGCTACACACTGAATGAACTGCTTTTGCCGGTCATTCAGGAGAGAATCGCCCATGGCTGTCTCCGAGTCACAGACGTACACCTTCCAGGCTGAGATTCAGCAGCTTCTCAATATCCTGGTCCATTCGCTGTACACCGACCGGGAGATTTTTCTGCGCGAGCTGGTGTCGAACGCTTCCGACGCGCTCAACCGCTTCCAGTTCGAGCAGCTCACCAACGCGGACGTGCTCGATCCGGACGCCGAGCTGGCGATCCGCATCACCGCCGACAAGGACGCCGGCACCCTGGTCATCGAGGATACCGGGATCGGCATGAATCGCGACGAGCTGATCGCCAACCTGGGCACCATCGCCCAGTCGGGCGCGGCCAGCTTTCTCCAGCGGCTGCAAGAGCAGGACGGGCAGAACGTGTCCGCCACCGACCTGATCGGGCAGTTTGGCGTCGGGTTCTATTCCGTGTTCATGGTGGCCGACAAGGTCACGGTGACGTCGCGCTCGTTCCGCCCGGACGAGGCGGCCTGGACCTGGACGTCGGACGGCAGCACCACCTACACGCTCGAACCGGCAGATAAGGCCACGCGCGGGACGACGATCACCGTGTACGTCAAGGACGACGAGAAGGAATTCCTGGAGCCGTACCGCCTGCGCGCGATTGTCAAGAAACATTCGGACTTCATCGCCTTCCCGATCTACGTGGACGGCGAGATCGCCAACCAGCAGAAAGCGCTCTGGCGCCGCCCCCCGCGCGAACTGAGCGAGGACGATTACATGTCGTTCTACAAGCAGCTCACGCTCGACTACCGCGATCCCCTGCTGCACCTGCACATCGTCTCGGACGCGCCGGTCCAGTTTTACAGCGTGGTCTACATCCCCGAAAAGGCCGACCGCGGCCTCTTCAGCGCGCGCAGCGAGCACGGTCTGAAGCTCTACGCCCGTAAGGTCTTGATTCAGGACTACAACAAAGACTTTTTGCCGCCGTACATGCGCTTCATCGATGGCGTGGTCGACTCGGAAGACCTGCCGCTGAACGTGGCCCGCGAGTCGATCCAGACGACGCGCGCCATCAAGCGCATCGGTGCGTCGATCAAGGGCAAGGTGCTGGCCGAGCTGGAGCGCGTCGCCAGGGAAGACCCGGACCGCTACCGGGCGTTCTGGAAGGAATTCGGCGTGTTCCTCAAAGAGGGCATCGCCACCGAGCCGGGCGACGCCGAGCGCCTGTCGAAGCTGCTGCGCTTCCACTCGTCGGCCAGCGACGGCGAGACGCCGACCGTCACGCTCGATGAATACGTGGCGCGGATGCAGGATGGGCAGGCGCACATCTATTACATCCTGGCCGACGACCTCACATCGGTGGCGCACAGCCCGCACCTGGACACGTTCCACGCGCGGAATCTCGAAGTGCTGTACCTGATCGATACGGTGGACAGCTTCATGCTGATGAACCTGTCCGAGTATGACGGCAAGCCGCTGCGCAACGTGGACGACGCCTCGCTCGAACTGCCCGACACGACGCCCGAATCCGAGCCGGCGCAGGCTGCGCTCGAGGATGATACGTTCGAGGCGATCCGGGGCCGGTTCGCGTCGGTGCTGGGCGAGCGCGTGCTCGAAGTGCGCGAGTCGCACATGCTGACGGGCAGCCCGCTGCGCCTGGTGACGCCCGAAGGCCAGCCCGATCGCAACGTCCAGCGCGTGTATCGCATGTTGGAGCAGGATTTCGAGGTGCCGCGCAAGATCCTGGAGCTGAACCGCCGCCACCCGCTGATCGCGAATCTGGCGGGGCGGCTCGCCGTCGAGCAGGACTCCGCGCTGGTGGACGAGGTGATCGAGCAGTTGTACGAAAACGCGCTGCTGGCCGACGGCATCCACCCCAACCCGGCGAGCATGGTCGGGCGCATCCAGCGCCTGCTGGAGATCGCGACCCGGCAGGCGGAATGAACGCGCGCGCCAGGGCTGGATGCAGATAGGGTCCAGCCCTGTTGTTTTGGCGCGGCGCATTTGCCTTGAGAGACTACGGGGGCTTTCAAAACGGCGGCGAGGCAGGTATGATTACTCCCCGAACAAGGGAGGTTTCGTTTGTACGGTATCTCAATCGAAATTCTGCTGGGCCGCGTCGTGGGCCTCGTGATCGGGTTCACCCTGCACGAGTGGGCGCACGCCTGGAGCGCGTATCGCCTGGGCGACATGACCGCCTATCGCCAGGGCCGCCTGTCGCTCGATCCGCGCGTGCACATCGAGCCGATCGGGATTTTCCTGGCGCTGGTCGCCGGGTTTGGCTGGGCGAGGCCGGTGCCGGTGAATCCGGCGGCGTTTTACCCCAACGAGAAGCGCGGCCTGGTGCTGGTATCACTGGCCGGGCCGGTGACGAATCTGCTCATCGCCGGGTTCGTGGCGCTGTTCATCCGCATGATGGCCGCCGGCGGGCTGGTCGAAGGCGCGACCCGCGTGCTGGTCGGCAGCGGCGAATTGGTCGAGATCGGCATCGGGTCGGCGGGCGTGATCACGTTCCTGTACCGCGTGCTGGGGACGGTCGTGGTGTTCAACATCGTGCTGTTCATCTTCAACCTGCTGCCGCTGGCCCCGCTGGATGGCTACAAGATCGCGGTCGGCACGCTGCCCTACGAGGCCAGCCAGAGCATGATCCGCCGCGAGCGCGAAACCACGCTGATCCTGATGCTGGTGATCATGCTCGGCGTGCTGACCGATGGCCGGCTCGACGTTCTCGGCGCGATCCTCGGCCCGGTGATCCGGTTCTTCTTCGAAACGCTGACCGGCTTCTATCCCAGTTTCTAGCGATGGGCGCCTTACACCGGCTGGATCAGGGCTTGCGGGCGCTTGCGGCGTGGACGCGTCCGGTGGATGACGCGCTGGCCGCGCGCTACCTGTCGCCGGAGCTGGCCGCGCTGTACCGGCGAATGCGGCGCTCCGAGCGCCAGCACAGCCTGCGCGTGCTGCGGCGCCTGCTGGACGCCGGGCAGACCGATCCCGACCTGTTGGCGGCGGCGCTGCTGCACGACGTGGGCAAGGTGCGGACGCGGTTTTGGCTGCCGGAGAAGGTGCTGGTCGTGCTCGTCAAGGCGCTGGCCCCGGGCGCGTACCGGCGCTGGGGGAGCGGCCCGGCGCGCGGCTGGCGGCGCCCGTTTGCCGTCAGCATCCAGCACCCGGCCTGGGGCGCGGAGATGGTCGCGGCGGCGGGCGGCTCGCCGCTGGCGGTCGAGCTGGTGCGCCGCCACGCCGATCGCCTGGACGGCCCGCCGCAAACCGGGACCGACCGGCTGCTGCTGGCGCTCCAGGCGGTTGACGACCAGAGCTGACACATCAAACTTTTGACCGGCTCACGGTGTAGAATTACTATAGAAACTACATAACCTGAATTCGGGGTAAGCGGATAAGGGTACTTTTTCGCGAAAGCGGTATGCTTTCAGGGCGACGAAACTCAATGAAAGGTATTTAGCGGTAAGTATACTGAAACTGTTCTGCCACGTTGATGATTTCTGTCAATATCCCAAACTGAAGTTAACGAACAAAACCGTCGCGCTATCTCAGACAATCATAAGAGGCGTCACCACTGGACTCGAAATCAAACCGGCCCCGAATGATTACCTCATTGCCGGAGGCGTCATGTGTAGCGATTTTGAAATTTCCTCGAACCGTTTCGTATGGAGCATCGGGGAATACATCGAATTGCACCTCACCTAAAGTAATGTCTTGCGGGGAGAAATAAAAAGAAGTATCTCTATAATATAGTTCTCCAGCTATAAAGTAGTCTGTTCCAGGCGAGGCCGATTCGGAAAATGAATAAACTCTCTCAGATGTGTCAGGAAGAAGTTCCATCCGAATCCAACTCGAGTCAGTATTGGAGGATAGTTCAATAATCGGATGCCAAGGGGAGTCATTTACTTGGCCACAGCTAACAAAATGGCCCTTTCCGCCAAATTCCTTGCTGAACAGGTCATTACCAAATGACACCTTAAAATCCGAACTGGTAGAGAATCCACTAAATGAGCAAGACGCCAACGCTATGCTTAACAAAAGGAAACCGATTCGTTTCATCTTGGACACGTCTCCCTAGCTCCGCGTAAGCATATTTTAACATCATACCTCTGAGGAGAGGCGAAATGAGAAATGCAGGGCCAGGACAAGAGTCGATTGAGTAGTACAAAACAAACAAAAGCAACAGATATTGCGGGCTCGGTAATTATGGTCTTGGAAGCCATCGCCGAATTCACAGTACATAGAAACCATTTCATGCAAAGGATATACTGATGCACGTTCATGTGGCTATCATCGGCCTGGACCGCACCGGCACGTCGATCGGGCTGGCGCTCAAGCGCTACCAGAAACAGCCCCGCGCCGAGCATACCTTCACCATCATCGGCAGCGATCCCAAAGCCACGCCGATGAAAAGCGCCGAGAAAATGGGCGCGGTGGACAACTTCAACCGCGCGCTGCTCAAGGCCACGGACAACGCCGATCTGGTGTTCGTCAACGTGCCCTATGGCGACGTGGAAGAACTGTACGCGCGCCTGGGTCCGGAACTCAAACCGGGCGCGGTCGTCCTCGACCTGTCGCTGCTCAAGCAGCCGGTGATCGACCTGGCCGCGAAGCACTTCCGGACCAACGAGCAGGGCGCGCCGGTGGCCTACCTGGTGGGGATCACGCCGGTCGTTAACGTCAGCGGCCTGTACAGCGGCGACTTGAGCGCCGAGGCCGCGCGCGTCGACCTGTTCGACGAGGCCGAGTTCCTGGTCGCGCCCGACTCGAAGTGCCCCGCCGAGGCCATCGCCCTGGCCGAGGATGTGATCCGGCTGCTGGGCGGCAGGTCGCGGTTCATGGACCCGGTCGAGCACGATGGCCTGATCGCCGCGACCGAGGGCCTGCCGGCCCTGCTGGGGGCGTCCCTGTTCTACATGCTCAACCGGTCCGAGGGCTGGCTGGAGCTGCGCCGGATGGTCAACCCGTCGCTGGCGCTCGCCATGCAGAACCTGCGCCACCAGTCGCACCAGGACCTGTTCGCGCTGTTCATCCAGAATCGCGAGAACATCCAGCGTCACCTGGAAGCGCTGATCGGCACGCTCGACCAGGTCCGCGACGCGCTGGCCGATCCGGGCGAGGATGGCGAGTTCCTCAAGCTGGAAGTGCTGTTGAACACAGTCCAGGGCGAATGGGACAAGTGGGATGTGAAGCGTCACAGCGGCAAGTGGGAAGACGTCAAAGAGCCGGACCCGCTGCCCGGCCCGCTGGGGTCGCTGGGCGGACTCCTGACGCCGCGCCGCCGCAGGGACCGGGACGAGGACGAGTCCTGACGGTGATTTGCCGCGCCGCGATCGAAAAGCCTCACACCGGGCCGCCGGCGTGAGGCTTGGCATGAATCGCTATGGCGCGCGATCAGCCTTTGACCGCGCCTTCGGTCAGGCCGCTGACGAAGAAGCGCTGGAAGCTCAGGATCACGATCACGATCGGGATCGCGCCGATCAGCGCCCCCGCCGAGAACACGCCCCATTCCTGGTTGAAGCTGTCGGTGATGAAGCGGTTGAGGCCGATTGCCAGCGTCTGGACCTCTTTGTCCTTGAGCAGCGTCAGCGCGATGATCACGTCGCCATAGGTGCCGACGAACGACAGGATGCCCACCACCGCCAGGATCGGGCGCACCAGCGGGAAGATGATCCGCCAGAAGATCAGCCAGTCCGACGCGCCATCGATGCGGGCCGATTCGTCCAACTCGCGCGGGATCGAGTCGAAGAAGCCTTTCATCAGCCACGTATTGATCCCCAACGCGCCCCCCAGGTACACCAGGATCAGCCCGCCGTGCGAGTTGAGCCCGAAGGACGGGATGTGCCGCCCGATGGTCTGGATCAGCAGAAACGTCGCGACGATCGTCAGCGAGTTGGGGAAGACCTGCACCAGGAAGATGGTCAGCATCAGGTTGCGCCGCCCGGTGAACCGGAAGCGCGAGAACGCGTACGCGCCCAACGCGCACACGAACACCGTCAGCACCGCGGTGATGGCGGACACCTTGATCGAGTTCCACATCCACGTGGCGAACGGGTGCACGTCGCTCTCCAGCAGGGTCCGGTAGTTGTCCAGGCCGGCGTTGGTCGGGATCAGTTTCTGGGTGTTGAGGGTGCCGGTTTCGTTCACCGAGGCGGACACGATCCAGATGATCGGGAAGAAGGCGAACGCCAGCGCCGCGAACACAATGAGCAGGCGCCCAAAGTAGCCGAGCCACCGGTCGCGCTTCATCTTGTTGGACATGATATCCATCGTGGCGCTAGACATTTTCGGAAATCTCCTCCCACGATTGCGTAAAACGGAAGTTGAAGAAGGTAATCGTGGCGACCATCAGGAAGATCACGATCGTGATCGTCGAGGCGAAGCCGTAGTCGGCCCCGCGCCCGCTGCCGAAGGCGAGATCGTAGGTATAGGTGATCAGGATGTCGCTGTGCCCGGCGGCGGTATCCGGCGCGATGGGCGGGCCTCCTTTGTTGAACAGCTCGACCACCGTGAAGTTGTTGAAGTTGAACGCGAACGACGCGATCAGCAGCGGCCCCACCGCCACCAGCAGCAGCGGCAGCGTCAGGTGCCGGAACTGCTGGAACACGTTGGCGCCGTCCACGCGGGCCGCCTCGTAGATGTCGTGCGGGATCGATTGAAGCGCGCCGGTGCAGATCAGCAGCATGTACGGGAAGCCCAGCCAGAGCTGCACCAGCAAGATGCCGACCTTCACCCACATGGCGCTGGACGTCCAGCCGGGGCCGCTCACGCCCAACACGCTGCTGAGCGTCTTGTTGACGACCCCTAACTGCTCGTTCAACAAGCCCTTCCAGATCAGCACGCTGATGAAGGCGGGGATGGCGTAGGGCACCAGCAGCGCGGTGCGCATCACCGCCCTCCCAGGCATGAATTTGGCGTTGAGCACGATCGCCAGGAACAGGCCCAGCGAGAACGTGACGAAGACCGTGAACACCGCGTGCGCGATGGTCCATAGAAAGACGCGCACGAATGGCCCGCGGATGCGGTCGTTGTTGATCAGCCGCTTGATGTTGTCCAACCCGGTCACGACGTAGTAACCGGGGCGGACCACCGGCAGCGGGTTGCCCTCGGCATCGGTGACCTGGCCCTCGTCGTTGACGTAAGGTCCATCGACCGGGGTATAGGTTCCCTTGACGGCTTCATAGGTCACGCCGGTCTCGTTGTCGAACATCGTATCGTCGTCAGGAAACGAATATTTCTGGCGGAAGACGCCCGCCTCTTGCAGGGGGCGCCGGGGGCTGAGCTTGATCACGGCATCCGGATCGCCGAACTCGATCTGCGACAGCACGCTGTCCAGAATGGCGAGCAATTGGCCGCGCGCGACCTGTTCGTAGCCCGGCAGCCCGGTCGGGATGCCGTCTTCGTCGAGCGTGTTGTCGCCCAGATCGACCTCGTCCGCCGGGATGCTCTCGCCCTCCGTCGCCAGCACGGGCTGGTCGGCGCCTTGAATCGGGACCAGCCAGAGCGCGTAATCGCTCGGATCGTCGGTGGAGCGGAACGCCGTCCAGCTATACGTGGGCGCGTCGGGGGGCAGGTAGAGCTGATCTTCGAGCACGTCCCGCGCCTGGGGTTTGGTCAACAGGTTGCCGTCGCGATAGTTGGTGAAGGCGACGTAGACTGTGAAGATGGTGGGGAAGACGATGAACAGGATGAGTAGCGCCAGGCCGGGGGAAAACCACCGGTATGGGTACATCCCTTCGACCAGAAAAGCGGCGTTGATCAGCAGGGCGACCGCCGCCACCAGGATCGCCAGGATCACTTCGCCTTCTGGCACGAGCTGCGCTACGAACCAGATGGTGAACGCGTCGATGACGGCCAGCGCGACCAGGCGTACCACAATAGTAAGTAACGATCCAGAAAAGATTGCCGCCGGTTGTCGCGGGGCCGCATCGCCTGCGGACTGCGAATCAGTTGTCATGGGTCTTCAGGCGCACCGGCCCCAGCAGGGTGGGCGAGCGCGTTGCGCCGTCGCTCCTTTCACAGAGGTTGCCCTTTGGGAAACAGGGCCGGTGGAAGACGCTCCACCGACCCTGTATCATCACACTATCCGGGCTGGTCCACTAAGCAGCGGGCCGCCGGTGCGGGCTGTCCGTCCGATCACTCTTCACCGGCGATCGTGCTGCGGATCGTGTCGGCAGCGGTCGTGAAGAGCTCGGCGGGCGACTGGGACGTATCCTGCATCGCCAGGGTCACGGCGTCGCCCCAGGAGGTCCACACTGCGGACATTTCGGGGATGGCCGGCATGGGCAGGCCCACCGCGCCCGCTTCCGCCAGGGCGGCGAGGTACGGATCATCGAGCTGCTCCAGGGCGGACAGCAGCGCCGGGGCGCGGTTGCCCTCTTCGTACAGCGAGAGCTGGACGTCTTCGCGCGCCACGAATTCGGTCAGGAACGCCTGGGCCAGCAGCGGATTCTCGCTGAACGCGCTGACCATGAACGCCTGCGCGCCGATGAACGGCTTGCCGGGCTCGCCGCCTTCTTCACCCGCGGGGATGGCCGGGGCGATGGCGAAGTTCAGGCCGGCATCCAGGAAGTTCTGGATGTTCCACGGGCCGGTGATGTACATGGCCGCGTTGCCATCCATGAACAGCGTCTCGGCTGCCACACCGTCGAGGCCGGTCGGGATCAGGCCGTCTTTCACCATGTCCTGAACCCACTGCAGCGCCGCGATCGAGCCGGGGGCATCGATGCCGACATCGCTGGGATCGTAGCTGCCCTCAGCATCGATGCCGAACACGTAGCCGCCAAAGGCCGTCTGGATCGGGAAGAAGTGATAGGGATCGCCTTCCTGGCGGATGTAGCCGTAATCCGCCGCGCCGGAGTCCATGATCTCTTCCGACAGGCTGCGGACCTCGGCCCAGGTCGCGGGCGGGGTTTCGACCAGGTCGGTGTTGTAGAAGAACGCGATGTTCTCGGTCGCGTAGGGGACGCCGTAGAGATCGCCGTCATAGGTGAAGGCGTTGATGGCGACTTCGGAGAAGTCCGCCGCCGCGTCGCCCAGGTCGATCGGGCTCAGCAGGCCATTGAGGACCAGCTCGCCCAGCCAGTCGTGCGCGCCGACGATCACATCCGGGCCTTCGCCCGCCGGGCCGGCAATGCGCAACTGGTCGCGGATGTCGCCAAAGGCCAACTGCTGGACGTTGAGCGTCACGCCGTATTCCTCTTCGAAGGCTGCGCCGAGGTCTTCGACCACGACGGCGCGTGTTTCGTCCGCCCAGATGGTGAGCGCGGGCGCTTCTTCCTGAGCCTGAATGGTGCTCGCAAAGGGGACCATCACCATGACGGCCACCAGCAATAGAGTCAACCGTTTCTTCATCTTCAATCTCCATTTAGTTGTATGTATAGCGTTACTAACCACGACTTTTAACTCTTTGAAGTCGTCCTGAATACAAGATGCTGATCGCCAAAGTTTCTTAGAGTTCTATTCGCCGTCTCCTTTCAGCACGTCGTATGTTGTAAAATATATATCCATCGGGGCGCGATTGTCAAACCGCACGCGACACTCTGTGAAAAAAGGTAATTAATGTCATTTGATGTTAGTTCGATAACCGGTTTCATGCTTACTTCGCTGTGTACTTGTCTTGTGCCATGCTCCAACCGGCCCGCGCCGCCCGCGCGGTTTGATGTGTGTACCGCCGCCCGCTATAATCTGGCCTATGAGCGATCAAACGAATCGGACGAACTCCCCTGAACACGTGGGCATCCTGGCGGCGGCGGGGATCATTGCCGTGACCGGCTGGCTGGGCCTGTGGCTGCTCGTGACGTCCAGCCTGCCGACGGCCTTCCCGCGCTGGCTGTTCTTCGTGTTCCTGTACCTGGCCGTCACCGGGACGGTCCTGCCGTTCATCCGCTTCTTGAGCCTCCAGTTTGCCCGCGACGGCGAGCTGCCCTCCGGCGGGGTGATCATGCGCCAGAGCATCTGGGTGGGGCTGTTCGTCGTGGCGTGCGCCTGGCTCCAGATCCCGCGCGTGCTCACCCCGGTGATCGCGTTTTTTCTGGCGCTCAGCCTGATCGTGATCGAGATCTTTTTGCGAGTCCGCGAGCAAGACCAGTCCCACGACTGACCCGGTCCGCCCTGCGGCATTTTTGCAAACCCTTTTCGAGCGACTGCACCAAAGGAAAAGCAACCGACGATGAAAGCCGACCTGGATCGCCTGATGCACGAGCGCAGCCTGGACGCGCTGGTGCTGTTCCCCACCGAGTTCGAGGACCCCTACCGCGCTTACCTGAGCAACGGCGCCCATTTCTCCGGCGGGACCATCAAGCGGCGCGACGAGCCGCCGGTCCTCATCAGCAACGGGATGGAGATCGAAGAAGCCGCCCGGAGCGGGCTGACCGTCTACAGCACCGAGGACTTCGGCGAGAGCGAGCTGGTGCGCACCTACCGCGGCGATCATGACGGGCGGCAGGTGGCCTTCTACCGCCGCGTGTTCGACCGGCTGGGCGTGGCGGGCCGGGTGGGCGTCTACGGCGCGGGCGATGCGAACGCCGTCCTGCGGCTGGTGGGGCTGCTCTCGGTGGCATTGAGCGAGCAGGTCGAGTTCGTCACCGAGACGGTGCGCGCCACGATCTTCGATGCGGCTTACGAGACGAAAGACCCCGCCGAGCTGATCGCGCTGCGCGAGGTGGCCCGCCAGACCAGCGCCGTGATGCGCGCCGCGCGCGACTGGATCGCCGGGCACCGGGCCGCGGGCGACACGGTCGTGAAGGCGGACGGCACCCCGCTGACGATTGGCGACGTGAAGCGCTACGTGCGCGGCCAGTTGTTCGAGCGCGATCTGGAAGATCCCGAAGGCATGATCTTCGCCCAGGGGCGCGACGCGGCGCTGCCGCACAGCAAAGGCGAGGCGAGCCAGCCGCTGAAGCTCGGCGAGTCGATCGTGTTCGACCTGTTCCCGCGCCGCCCAGGGAGCTACTTCCACGACATGACGCGCACCTGGAGCATTGGCTATGCCAGGCCGGAAGTCCAGGCCGCGTACGACGCGGTGATGGAAGCCTTCCAGCGGTCGATGGCGCTGTGCAGGCCGGGCGTCTCGACGCGCGAGTCGCAGGTGATGGTCTGCGAGTATTTCGAGAGCCTCGGCCATCCGACCGTGCTCAACACGCCGGGCACGTCGAAGGGCTACGTGCACTCGCTGGCGCACGGCGTCGGGCTGAATGTCCACGAGGCGCCCTACTTCCCCACGTTCTCGGATACGTACACGATCAAAACCGGGAGCGTGTTCACCATCGAGCCGGGGCTGTATTACTCGGACGAGGGGTTCGGCGTGCGCATCGAGGACACGGTCGTGATGAGCGAGGCGGGAACTGCCGAGAGCCTGACCGACTGTCCGTACGATCTGGTCATCGAGTTGAAAGGCTGAGCGAGCGCGGCGGCGCGAGAGCCGCCAGTGAGACATCATGACACTGATTTTTGGCATCGAAACCTCGTGCGATGAAACCGCCGCCGCCGTCGTCGAAGACGGCGAGCGCATGTTGTCCAACGTCGTCGCGTCCCAGATCGACCTGCACGCGCAGTACGGCGGCGTCTTTCCCGAAGTGGCGTCGCGCGCGCACATCGAGGCGATCAGCCACGTCGCCCGGCAGGCGCTCGACGACGCGGGCGTGACGCTCGACGCGATCGACGCCATCGCCGTGACGCGCGGCCCCGGCCTGGCGGGATCGCTGCTGGTGGGCGTGAACTTCGCCAAGGGACTCGCCCTGGGCCGCGACCTGCCGCTGGTCGGCGTGAATCACCTGGAAGGACACGTCTATTCGCTGTGGCTGACCGGGCGCGAGGCGCCGGTTCGCTTCCCGGTGGTGTGCCTGATCGTGTCCGGCGGGCACAGCGAGATCGTGCTGATCGAAGGGCACGGGCAGTATACGCTCCTCGGCAGCACGATCGACGACGCGGCGGGCGAAGCCTTCGACAAGGTCGCGCGGCTGCTCGGCCTGTCGTATCCCGGCGGGCCGGTCATCGAGCGCGTCGCCCGCGAGGGCGATCCCCAGGCGTACAGCTTCCCGCGCGCGCTGCACGGCGAGGGCTACGATTTCAGCTTTTCGGGCCTCAAGACGGCGGTGCTGCGCGCCGTCCAGCCGTCGCAGGGGGGCAAGCGCCTGCCCAAGAACGAGGGCATGACGCCCGACCAGCTCGCGCCCGGCGTCAACGTGGCCGACGTGGCCGCCAGCTTCCAGGCGGCGGTGGTCGATGTGCTGGTCGAAAAAACGGTGGCCGCCGCCGGCGAGCACGGCGCGACCGAAATCTGGATGGCGGGCGGCGTGAGCGCCAACACCGCGTTGCGCGGGGCGATGTCGGCGGCCAGCCCGCTGCCGGTGCGCTACCCGCCGCTCAAGCTGTGCGTGGACAACGCCGCGATGATCGCGTCGGCGGGCTATTTCCGGTTCCGGGCGGGCTACCGCGACGACCTGGCGATGGACGTCCGCCCGATGTGGCCGCTGGTGTCCGTCGCGGAGGTGATGGCCCGCCCCGTGGCGCCGTGACCCCGCTCAGGGCGCGAAACGCTTTGCGCCGGGTGGCGGATTGGTTACAATCGAAACAGATTTGCATGACGAGTGAGTGAAAGTAGCTATTCCATGGCAGTTCGTGAAATCATCACGCCCAAGAATCCTATCCTGCGCAAGAAGGCGCGCAAGGTCACCAACTTCGACGACCCGAAGCTCCAGGCCCTGATCGACGACATGGTCGAAACGCTGTTCGACGCGCCGGGCGTCGGCCTGGCCGCGCCGCAGGTGGCGGTGAGCCAGCGCGTGATTGTCGTGTACCTGCCCGACGATGAGGAGTCCAGGGAAGAGTACGGCAAGGATGCGGGCGTGCTGCATATCCTGGTGAACCCGGAGATCGTGCGCGCCTCGCGCGATATGGTGGACGGCGTCGAAGCCTGCCTGTCGATCCCCGGCTATTACGGCTCGGTCGACCGGCACGCGGCGGTGACGGTCCAGGGCTACGACCGGCACGGCAAGCAGGTCCGCATCAAGGCGCGGGACTGGCTGGCGCGCGTGTTCCAGCACGAGATCGATCACCTGGACGGCATCCTGTTCATTGACCGCGCCAGCGAGATCTGGCGAGCGGTGCCGCAGGACGAGGCCGAAACGTTCGACGATCCGCTGGCCGGCGAAGTCACCGTGATCGAGAGCGAGGCCGAGGCGGGCGAATAGGCCCGGCAGAACGGCGCGATCGCGTCCCGGTGGGAACCTCGCCGGGGCGTTTTTTGTCGCGTGCAAACAGAACAAAAGTTCGGTATAATCTGGGTAGCATTGGATGCTGCCGAGGATGCCGGACATGGACGGTGAAGACCTGCTCAAAAACCTGCGCGGGGTGACCGAGTTCGAGGTTGCGGGCGACCAGCCTCAGCGCGCGCGCCCGGTCCGCTCGCCGCGCCTGCCGCCGGACCTGAGCGGGTGCGTGACGCACGTGACCGCGGGCAGCCGCAAGATGCCGGTGCTCAAAGCGCTGACGACCACTGCCTGCGAGCGCGACTGCTTCTACTGCCCGTTTCGCGCCGGGCGCTCGTCCATGCGCCGGATCACCTTCTCGCCGGACGACATGGCGCAGGGCTTCATGGCGCTGCACCGCGCCGGGGTGGTCGAGGGGCTGTTCCTGTCGTCGGGCGTGATTCGCGGCGGCGTCACCACCCAGGACTCGATCCTGGATACCGGCGCCATCCTGCGCGAGAAGTACGGCTATCGCGGCTACATCCACCTCAAGATCATGCCCGGCGCCGAGCGCGATCAGGTTCAGCGAGCGATGGAGCTGGCCGACCGCGTGTCGATCAACCTCGAAGCGCCGAACGCCCGCCGGTTGGAGGCTATCGCGCCGGGGAAGAATTTCGACGACGAGCTGCTGGCGCGGCTGCGCTGGGTGACCGATCTGCGGCGCGAAAGCGAGGGGCGGCTGCGGGCCAGCAGCACGACCGAGTTCGTGGTCGGCCCGGCGGGCGAGCGCGATCTCGAAATCCTGTCGATGACCGACGTGCTCTACCGGCAGTTGGGGCTGGCGCGCGCCTACTTCTCGGCCTTCCGCCCCGTGATGGACACGCCGCTCGACAACCTGCCCGCCACGGACAGCCTGCGCCAGCTTCGCCTGTATCAGGCCAGCTTCCTGCTGCGCGATTACGGGTTCGACCTGGAGGAACTGCCGTTCGTGGGCGAGGGCGACCTGCCCCAACAGATCGATCCCAAGCGGGCCTGGGCGGACCTGCACCTGGCGCAGACGCCGCTGGAGGTCAACAGTGCCTCGCGGCGCGAGCTGATGCGCGTGCCGGGGATCGGCGCGATGAGTGCCGACCGGATCATCGCGGCGCGGCGCAAGGGCCGCCTGCACGATCTGGCCGATTTGCGGGCGGTGGGCGTGGTGAACGTCAACCGGATGGCGCCCTACGTGCTGCTCGATGGCCGGCGGCCCGTGGAGCAGCCGCGCCTGTTCTAGCCGGTGGCGCTGGCCGGGCCGCGCTCGCCAACCCCGGACAGCTTGCGGATCAGGCGCAGGATGACGTTGCGCCGGTTGGGCGATCGGTCTGTGTCGCGGCGTGGCGCGGCGGGGGCCGGTTGGGAGGGCTGGTCTGCCGTGCTCCACCGGGAGACAAAGCGCGCGGGGAGCCATTCGGGCTGGTGGCCCTCGATGTGCAGCACGCCTTTATCCAGCAGGCGGATCACCGCGCCGCGCGGCATGTGAACGGCGGTCTCGCGGGCATCCTTCCAGCAGAATACGAGCGATTTGTCGGTCCACCTCACGAAATCGACCTCGTTACCGTCCCACCACACCTGGGTAACGAGCAAAGGCTCGGCCTGGCTCATCGGTGCCTCTCGCTGTGTAATCGCCTGTCTGGCGTTCAGTATAGGGCATCGAACTAGACAGGGCCTAAAAGATTTGTTAAGAAAACGTCAACCAGGGGCGTGAAACTCGCGCAGATAGGCCAGGCTGCGCACCAGTTCGTTGATGTCCTCGATCTCGAGGGCCAGGGCGGGCCGGTTGGGAAGCCGGCACAACTGGGGCAGGAGGGCGCGATAGTCGAGCACGCCGTCGTCCAGGGCGCGATGCACGTCGATCTCGCCGTCGTTGTTGTTGATGTGCACGTGCGCGATCACCTCGTGCAGCCGGTCGATCCACACTTCCAGCGGCACGTCCGAGAACAGGTGCGCGTGCCCCACGTCCAGGCACACGCGCAGGCCGGGCTGGTCCAGCCCGCGCACCACCTCGCCGATGATGTCCGGGTCGTATTCCCACATATTCTCCAGGGCGATGACCTGGCCCCGGCGCTGGGCCTGCTCGACCAGCGGCTCCCAGAATTCGATCTGCCGCTGGGTCCAGCCGCTCCGGTAATCGAGGTTGCGCATGGTGGCGATGAAGTTGGCGTGAAAGACGATCGTCTGGGCGCCCAGCTCGGCGGCGATGTGCAGCGCATGGCGGGCGCGCTCGCGCACCACGCGGTTGATCAGCGGGTCGACGCTGCCGCTCGCCATGTCCATGAACGGCCCGTGCAGCGCGACCGGCCCCGGCACGGACTCGAGCGCGTCCCGGTAGTGGTGGATCAGCGCCAGCCAGTCACCGTCCAGCGCGTCGGGATAGGCGAAGGTCTGCACCTCGATGCCCAGGCCGTGCTGCCGGGCGAGCGTCACGCACGCGTCGAAATTCGTCTGTTTGGCGCAAATCATCACATGATCGGACACGATACCCTCGGTTCACCTTCGACCACGGTCTTAGGTATTTTATACCAGAATAGGGATGGCATGGCCCGAATTCCCCCCAAAAGAATGGCATTCGGCAGTTGAAGTAAACCCTAACGGCCAGTATGATTGGGCGCAGTGCTGCCCCTGCTCGCCAGAAAGAAGAGCGCCATGACCGTGACATTCGATACCTCGACGACCGCGCGGCCCAACCCCCAAAAACGAAACCTGTTGATCCGCCGGTTGGCGCGGGCGCCGTGGTGGCTGCTGGTGCTGATCGTGCTGGTGCTGCTGTTCGTGCGCAGCGTGTCCGACCGCCACCCCTACCCGATCATCTGGGAAGCGGTGCAGCAGGGCATCTTGACCACGATCTGGGTGTCGATTGTGGCGTATGCGCTGGCGTTGGTGTTGGGCCTGTTGATCGCGCTGCTGCGCCGGTCGTCGAACGTGGTCGTCTACCAGACGGTCACGCTGTACGTCGAGCTGGTGCGCGGCATCCCGACCCTGGTGCTGGTCTACTACATGGCGCTGGCGCTCATCCCCCAGATCATCTACCTCGTGAACGATGCCGGCGAGTGGCTGAGCCACCTGGCAATCACGATCGAGTTCACCCGCGACATGACGTACACGATTACATTCATTGATACGGGCAACAGCCTGGCGGAGTTTCAAACGCGCGACTTTCCGAACACCTACCGCGCGATCATCGGGCTGGCGATCTCCTACAGCGCCTTCCTGTCGGAGATCTTCCGGGCGGGCATCGACAGCGTGGGCGAAGGCCAGCGCGAAGCCGCCCAGAGCCTGGGCATGACCCGCTGGCAGGTGATGCGCCTGATCGTGCTGCCGCAGGCGTTCCGCACGATTCTGCCGCCGCTGGGCAACGACTTCATCGCCCTGCTCAAGGAAAGCTCGCTCGTGTCCGTGCTGGGCGTGACCGACATCACCCGCCGCGGCCAGACGTACGCCTCCAGCACGTTCACCTTCTTTCAGTCGTACAACGTGGTCGCGCTCACCTACCTGACGCTGACGCTGGCGCTGTCGATGGCTGTCAAGGGCATGGAGTGGTACCTGGACCGCGGCAAGAAACGCGCCTCCTAGACCGGATACCCGGTGTGCCCAAAAGTGTGTTATACATTGCATGTAGCAGGCACGGATCCCCTGCGTATCAGATTCGGGCTTAGGACTCTGGCGCCTGCCCTGACATTTGAACAACGTCTATCCACGCAAACGGAAAATCGCAATATTTTGCAAGACGAGCGTCGTCGAGGTTGTTTACATTCTCCACATGGCACGAGAATACGCGAACTTCTGGCAGGCAGACGATCTCAACGGAATGGAACTCCTCCATGCCCGCTACATCACACATCGTTTCGACCGGCACATCCACCCGGGTTACGCGATCGGTGTGATCGAATGGGGCGCAGAAGGGTTCTACTATCGCGGCGTGCAAGCCGAAACCGCCCCTGTGGGGAGCATAGTCGCGATCAATCCCGGTGAGATTCACACGGGCTACGCACTCACGCCCGGTGGTTGGTGCTACCGAATGTTCTATCCAGGCATCGACTTCATGCAAACCGTCGCCTACGAACTCACCGGGCGTGAGTGTGGCACCCCGCACTTCGCAGCGCCCATCATTCACGATGCGGACTTGCGCGATAGATTCCTTCGACTGCACCGGATCCTGCAAACGTCCGATGACGCCCTGGTGCGCGAGAGCGCGGCGCGCGATGCCTTCGGGCTCATGCTCATGCGCCATTCAAGGACATTCACCTCTCCACGGCGCACGGGGGATGAGCGCGACGTCGTGCGAAAGGTGCGTGATTACATCGACGCTCACCTGGCAGAAAATACCAGCCTGAACGAACTGGCCGCTTACGTCGCGATGAGTCCGTACCATCTGCTGCGCGTCTTCCGGCAGGAGATGGGTATCCCCCCGCATACCTACCGCATCCAACAGCGTATCATCCACGCGAAAGCTCTGTTGGCGGCGGGAGTCCCGATCGTGGATGTCGCCGCTGCGACAGGGTTCACCGACCAGAGTCATTTCACCAACCGGTTCAAGGCGATTGTCGGGGTCACTCCCGGAGCTTATAGCAACTCGATATGATGGCAGGGCTGATGAAGATGCGCCGAGGTACGGTCACACCGTACTCACAGTTCGTGGCCGGGATGCGTGGCGTGGTGCCGATGGCTATCGGCGCGATACCGTTCGCGCTGATCTTTGGGGCGCTGGCCGTTTCCGAAGGCGGATTGAGCATTTGGGCCACCTCCGGCTTATCGCTGTTCGTGTTCGCCGGGAGCGCCCAGTTCATTGCCGTCAATCTGCTGTCGCAAGGGACCGGGCTCATCCCGATTGTGCTGACGACCCTGATCGTCAACATGCGCCATGTCCTCTACAGCGCGTCGCTCGCGCCCTACATGAAGCACCTCCCCAAGCGGTGGCTGCTGCCCCTGAGCTTCTGGCTCACGGACGAAACCTACGCCACGGTTATCAATGTGTGGCAAGACACCAACCACGACAGGTCGCATCAGGCATGGTATCACCTGGGGAATGCGGTGGCCATGTATACGAATTGGAACCTGTGGACGCTGCTTGGCGCGCTCTTTGGCAGTCAACTGCCGAACATCGAGCAATGGGGCATGGATTTTGCGCTGGTCGTGACCTTCATCAGTATTGTCGTGCCCATGCTCGTCACGCGTCCGATGCTCATCTGCGCGCTGGTGGCCGGGGGTGTCAGCCTGGTGACGTATGGCATGCCCCATAATCTGGGGCTTCTCATCGCAGCGACTGCGGCCATTGCGGTCGGCTATAGCGTGGAAACGCGACTACAGCCCGCCGCCGCTTCCAGGCCGGTTCCGGACACCGGTTCACAGGTTTGGCAATTGGATCAGAAGCATGAATGAGATTCTCCTGATCGTTGGGATGGCGGTTGTTACCTTTGCGGTCCGTTACCTGCCGCTGCTGATGTTGGGTCGTTTCGACCTGCCCATCAGCGTCACTCGCGCGCTGCGCTACGTGGCTGTAGCGGTGCTCACGGCTATTGCCGTGCCTTACATGTTCTACCGGGACGGCGTTCTCAGCATAAGTCACACCAATTCCTATCTGGTCGTAGGGCTGGCGGCAGTCGTCATTGGCTTTCGGTCGAAAAACCCCTCGGTAACCATCATCGTTGGTATGGCCCTGTTTGTCGCCTACCGTTTTCTATTGACTGCGCTGCCTGTTTAGAGCGTGTCACGCACCTCAAGCGTGAACGCGCTAGACCGGGATCGTCACGCGCTGCGCGCCGCCCGCGCCGGTGGCGATCTGCGCGCCGGGGGGCGCGAGGATGCGGCGCGTTTCGCCCGGCGGCAGCACGAACTCGATCGCGCTGTAGGGCAGCTCGTACCCGCCCGCCGCCTCGACCGCCAGCGCCACCTCAGCCGCGCTGGCGCGCACCGCCAGCCGGACCGCCGTCACCTCGCCGCGCCGGTAGCCGAAACTGGTCCCGTCGTCCTCGTACAGCGTGAACGTCCCCTCTCCGCTCGCCGGGTGCGGGAAGACGCGCACCTGCCGCAGATCGTCCGGCTGTTCGCCCACGAAGCGCATGACCTTGCCCAGCGGGATCAGGCTGCTCGCCGGGGCCAGCAGCGGGACCCGCTCCAGCGGCGCGTCGAGCGTCACCACCCCGCCGCCGGGATGCCACGCGCCGGTGTGGAAGTCGCACCACGGCGCCTCGCCCGGCAGGTAGACCTCGCGCCGGCGAGCGCCCGGCTCCAGCACGGACGCCACCAGCAGACCCGGCCCCAGCATGAAGTCGAACGACTCGGTGTGGCAGCGCGGATCGCCGGGGAAGGCGTAGACCATCGGGCGGATGATCGGGTGGCTCGTCTGCGCCGCCTCGACGAACAGGCTGTAGAGGTAGGGGATCAGCCGGTAGCGGAAGTGAATCGCCTCGCGGACGAGGGGCAGCACGTCCGGGTACATCCACGGCTCGTTGACCGTCCCGTCCTCGTTCCACGAGTGGATGCAGAAGCGCGGGTGAAAGATGCCGTTCTGGACCCACCGCACGAGCAGTTCCGGGTCCGGCCTGGGGCCGTTGAAGCCGCCGACGTCGTGGCCGGTGTTCGGCGCGCCGGACAGGCTGAGGCCCAGGCCCATCGGGATGTTGTAGCGGAGCGTGTTCCAGGACGTGTAATTATCGCCGGACCACGTCTGGGCGTAGCGCTGGATGCCGGGGCATCCCGACCGCGACAGGACGTAAGGCCGCTCGTCGGGGCGGGCGGCGCGCTGGGCCTCGTAGGAGGCGCGCACCATCAGCAGCGTCTGCACCGGGCGCAGGTGCCCCAGCCGGACCGGCTCGCCAAACCCGGCGCAGCGCGCATCGTCGTCCCAGATCGCATATTCGTTGTTGTCGTTCCACGTCGCGTCGATGCCCACGTCGAGCAGGCTCTCGCGGACGCGTGCCTGCCACCACGCAGCGCCCTCCGGCGCGGTGAAGTCAATGTGCGAGCCATCCCCGCCCCAGAAGACGTTGATCTCCGGCGCGCCGGACTCGGCGGCGCGGATGAACGCGCCCCGCGCGGCGGCCTCGTCGTACTGCGGGTGCGTGGTCAGCAGGCAGGGCTTGACGTTGGCCGCCAGCCGGATGCCCGCCCGGTGGAACGAGCCGGCCATGCCCGGCGGATCGGGCACGCGGTCGCGGTTCCAGGAGAAGACGTAGCGCTTCCCGTCCGCGCCGGTGGTGTAGCCCGACGACAGGTGGAACAGGTCGCATGGGATGTCGTGCTGGGCGCACAGCTCCACGAAGCGCTGAAGCTGGGCCTGGGCGTCGGGCGCTTCGGTGTAGCTCATCGTCGAGCCGAGGTAGCCCAGCGACCAGCGCGGCGGCAGGGCCATGCGTCCCGTCAGCGCGGCGAGCTTCTCCAGCACGGCGGGGATGGTCGGCCCGTAGATCAGGTAATAGTCGAGATCGCCGTCGTCGACCTGGTAGGTGCGGTAGGGAGCGTAATAGTTCTCGTGCTCGCGGCCCATGTCGAAGGTCGTGATCGCCAGGTTGTCATACAGCAGGCCATAGGCGATCTCCAGGTCGGGGACCCACGTAATGTAAAACGGGACGTGCTTGTAGAGCGGGTCGCTGGTTTCGGCGTTGTAGCCCATCGCGTCCAGGTTGAACATGCGCATGCGCATCCCGGCCTTGTCCAGCGGGCCGGAGCGCTCGCCGAAGCCGTAATAGTGCTCCCCGGCGCGGCGCTGCATGACGTGGTAGACCGCCCGCGAGGCCCGGTCGTAGCCGTAAGCGCGGCCCGGCAGGTCGGCGGCGAAGGTCCGGCCCGCCCGGTCCGACCAGCGCAGCGCCACGTCGCCCAGCGCGATCTCGACGTGCAGCGCCCCGGTGCGCAGCGCCGCGCGCCCTTCGCCCACCTCGAGATCGAACGGCGGCAGCGGGAACGGCGTCAGGTCGTCGCGGCGGCGGCCTTCGGGCGGGGTATCGCCGTCCGGCCCGACGATCATCCAGGTGCGGTCCAGCCGGGGCGCGCCGTCGGGCCAGTGCTGCACGCGAACCAGGTCGTGATCGAGCACGCTGATCTGGAGGTGCTCGCCGCGCTCGCCGCGCAGCGCCAGCGGGTGCGCTGCCGGGTCGATCAGCGAGACGTGGTCGGGGCGGGTGAGGCGCATGAGAACCGTCCTTTGTGGTGCGGCGTGCAGATGCTGCCTCTAGTGTAACGCCCCCTGGCCGGTGTGCCAGGGCGAGACGCGCCCGCGCTCACGCGTCCTGGTCGATCAGCGACGCGATTAGCGACTGCTTGAGATCCCACAGCCGGTCCGTCAGCGAGACGTGGTAGATGTGCGGGTTGATCAGGCGCGTCACGCCGGGGTCCAGGCGGTTCACGTCCGCCTCGCGGCGCTGGCGGATCGCGTCGATGGGCGGCGGGTCGTAGACCTGCTTCCCCTCGTGCAGCACTTCGACCAGCAGCGGCTCGATCTCGGCGATCTCGCTCCTGTCCAGGGCGCGGCACTTGGAATGGTCCGACGGGTGGCGCAGGATCAGCCGGTCCGCGGCGCGTGGGTCTTCGTCGTCGATGCTCATCAGGTCGGCGGTGGCGGTGCCGCGCGCGTCGTACACGCGCCACGCGCGCTTGTGGCCGGGGTTGGGCGTCTTGTCGGCGGAGTCCGACACCTTAATCGCGGGGATCCACCGCCCCTCGTCGCAGACGGCGACCAGCTTGTACACGCCGCCCAGCGCCGGCTCGCCCCAGGACGTGACCAGCCGCGTGCCGACGCCGTACGTCAGCCGCCCGATCAGGTGATCGGGGTCCACGCCCCAGCGCGGCGCCTCGTCACGGATCTGGGTGATGATCTGCCAGATCACCAGCTCGTCGAGGTTGTTGGAGAGCACGATTACGGTATCCGGGAACCCGGCAGCGTCGAGCATTTGGGCCGCCTGGATGCTCAGGTAGGCCAGGTCGCCCGAGTCGAGGCGGATGCCGACCGGCTCGTGCCCCTTGCGGCGCAGCTCCTCGAACACGGTGATCGCGTTGGGGATGCCGCTCTCCAGCGTGTCGATCGTGTCGACCAGCAGCAGGCAGTCGTCGGGATACAGGTCCGCGTAGGCGCGGAAGGCTCCCAGCTCGCCCATGCCCAGCGCCATGTAAATCTGCACCATGCTGTGCGCGTGGGTGCCTTTGGGCGGGTAGCCGAGCACGCGCGACATGCCCACGTTCGAGCTGAAGTCCGCGCCGCCGATCAGGGCCGCGCGCGCCCCGGCGTTGGCGCCGGTGCCCTGGCCGCGCCGCAGCCCGAAGTCCAGCAGCAGCCGCCCGCGCCCGCTGTGGTGCATCCGGCAGGCTTTGGTCGCGATCAGCGTCTGGTAGTTGAGCATGTTGAGCAGCGCGGTTTCGAGCAGTTGGGCCTGGACCATTGGCCCCTCCACGACCGTCAGCGGCACGTTGGGATGCACGACGCGCCCTTCGGGGATGGCGTGCAGCGTGATGCCGTCGAAGCTGCCATTGGCCCGCAGCCAGTCGAGAAAATCGTCGTGGAAGATGCGCGCGCCGCTGCCCGCCCGCTGGTCGCGCAGGTACGCGATGTCGTCGTCGGTGAAGCGCGCCTCGCGCATCCAGTCCAACAGCCATTCGAGCCCGGCGTTGATGCAGTACCCGGCCTCGTGCAGCCCGTAGTCGGGATAGCTGCGGAAGAAGTGATCGAACTGCACGCGCTTTTCGTGCAGGCCCGCCCGGTAATACAACTGGGCCATCGTCAACTGGTATTGATCGGTGAAGAGGATGCCTTCGGCGATGCGCTTGTCGGCTGGGTTCACGGGTCATCTCCCTGCAAAATAACCGCCGTCATACACATTATCGCGTATCCCGGCGGCTTTGGCACCTGTCCGAACTGGCCTATAATGGCGATCATCCTGTTGGCGTGGAACCAATCGGCGCCGGGTGACGTCCTAAGAGTAACGCAGCCGTAGAGAATCAGGGAGCGCTTACCGTGAACCTTTTGAAGATCCTTACGTTTCGGAGCGCCGCCCTCGGCCTGGGCGCGGCGCTGTTGGTGCTGGCCGGGAGCGTGCTCGCCCAGGACGACCAGGGACGTCTTCCCCCCAACGCGATCGACGTGTGGCCCTATCCCGGCGAAGAGGTGGCGCTCGATACGCCGGTCGAGGTGACGTTCGACCAGGCGATGGACCCGGCCAGCGTCGAAGCCGCTTGGCAGATCGATCCCCCCGCCGCCGGGCAGTTCACCTGGCGGGACGCGCGCACGCTGGCCTTCCTGCCCGGTGATGGGTGGGCGCGCGCCACGCGCTACACCGTCACCATCGGGACGGGCGCGGCGTCGGCGGATGGCGCCGCGCTCGAAGCACCGTTCGAGTTCATCGTGCAGACCGCCGGTTATCTCGAAGTGGCCGCTGTGATCCCCGCGCCGGATGCCGAAGGCGTCCAGGCCGACGCGACGATCACCGTCTCGTTCGATCGCCCCGTGGTGCCGCTCGTCTCGACCGAACAGCTCGACATCCTGCCCGATCCGCTGGTGTTCGACCCGCCGATCGACGGCGCGGGCGAGTGGATCAACACGTCGATCTACCAGTTCACGCCCGCCGAGCCGCTCAGCGGCGGGACGACCTTCGTCGCCAGCGTGCCCGCCGGCCTGACCGACGTCACCGGCTCGGTGCTAGAGGAGACGTATTCCTGGCGCTTCAAGACGCTGGCGCCCGAAATCCTGAGCATCACCCCCTACCAGGGCCAGACCGGCGTGCTGCTGGAAGCGCTGGTGAAAGTGCAGTTCAGCCAGCCGATGGATCGGCCCAGCACCGAGGCGGCGTTCATGCTGCTCTATGGCGGCGAGCGCGTGCCGGGTGATTTCGAGTGGTCCGCCGACGGGCGAGGGCTGACCTTCCAGCCCGCCGACCTGCTGCGCATCGAGACGCTGTACTCGATCAGCATCGCGCCCACCGCGCGCAGCGCCGAAGGCGACGCCACGCTCGAAGAAGGCGTCACCTACACGTTCAACACCGTGCCCTATCCGGGCATCGAGCGGACGTCCCCGGCCAACGGCGAGCGGGACGTGTACCCCGGCGGTGGGGTGACCTTCACCTTCAAGTCGCCGATGGACACCGAGACGTTCGCGGGCAAGGCCGAGATCGTGGAGCCGCCGGGCGTGGAATGGGAACCGGTGGTGCACGACAACCGCTCGTTCACGCTCAGCTTCGCCACTCAGCCCGAAACCGCGTACACCATCCGGTTCAACCGGGGCGCGGAAGACCTCTACGGCAACGCCATCGAAACCGACTACACGCTGAGCTTCCGCACCGGCGTGGTAGAGCCGTGGGCCATGCTGCCCTCGCGCGAGAACTTCATGATCACCAACGCCTACCGCGAGGATACGCGCATCGCCATGAGCGTGCAGGCCAAGCCGGTGGTCGGTTTCACGCTGTACCACATCGCCCCGCAGGACGCCGGGATGGTCATGCGCCGCTATTACGGCGAAGACACGAGCAGCGTGCTGCGCCGGTCCGAACGGCTGCGCGAGTGGTCGCAGCAGCTCGATGCCGGCCCGGTGCTGTCCGGCGTGGACGAGGTGCTGCTCGCGTCCGAGCAGGGCGGCCAGCTCGCGCCGGGGATCTACTTCCTCCAGGCGCGCGTGCCCAACTGGGACGATCCGCAGGCGCTGACGCTCGGCGTGGTGACGGCCAACCTGACCGTCAAGCGCGCGCCGGGCGAGGTCCTGATCTGGGCCACCGACCTGCAGAGCGCCGAGCCGCTGGCGGGCCTGCCGGTGACGCTGTATCGCTTTGACGGGACGGCCATCGCCAGCGGCCAGACCGACGCCGACGGCATCTACCGCGCCCCGTTGGCAGGCCCTGACGACGTGGACGACTTTCTGTACGCCATCGCCCAGGGCGAAACGGCTTACGGCGCGTGGTTCTCGTGGGGCGGATCGTCGCCGTCCGACGTGGCCGGGTACGTGTACACCGACCGCCCGATCTACCGCCCCGGCGAGACGGTTTACTTCCGGGGCGCGGTGCGCGACCGCGACGACATGACCTACACGCTGCCGCGCGCCGGGCAGGTTCACGTGACGATCGAGGCGAACTGGGGCGAACAGGTCCTGTTCGACGCGGACGTGCCGCTGACCGAGTTCGGCACGTTCAGCGGCGAGCTGGATCTGGCCGACGACGCGCCGATCGGCACGGGGAATATCGCCGTGCGCTACCGCTACGGGTACGATGCCCAGGTGCAGTTCAGCATCGCCGAGTTCCGCGTGCCCGAATACAAGGTCGAGGTCACGCCGGACTATCCCGTCATCACCCAGGGCGACCCGGTGAAGGCAATCATCGCGTCGTCGTACTACTTCGGCGGGCCGGTGAGCGGCGCGGACCTGTCGTGGTCGGCCATCGGCGACTCGGCGTACTTCAACTACGCCGGGCCGGGGCGCTACACCTTCTCCGACGAAACGCAGAGCCATTTCAGCTACGTCGACCTGGGCACCGGGAGCGCGGTCACCGACGCTGACGGGCAGGTGATCGTCACGCTGGAGAATACCCGGGCACCCTCCACCCGCCCGATGACGATCGCGCTGGAAGGCACGGTCGTCGACGAGAGCGGCCAGTACATCGCCGGGCGGACGTCGATCCTGGCGCACCCGGCGGACGTGTACGTCGGCCTGCGCACCGACCGCTACTTCGGGCGCGAGAACGTCCCGGTGACTCTCGACCTGATCGCCGTGACGCCGGACAGCGAGCCGCTGGCCGGGCAGGCCATCGAGCTGGACGTGGTCGAAATCCGCTGGGAGCGCATCCCGATCGAGGGCGAGTTCGGGCGCTACGAGTGGAAGCAGACCGAGATCGAGGTCGAATCCAGCCGCATCGTGACCGGCGACGACGGCACCGCCCAGGCCACCTTCACGCCGCCTCAGGCCGGGATCTACCGGGTGCGGGCGCTCAGCCGCGACGGGCGCGAGCGCGCCAACGCGGCCACGCTGCGCTTCTGGGTGACCGGACAGGCGTCGGTGTGGTGGGGCCGCCCCAGCGACACGATCGACCTGATCGCGGACAAGGACAGCTACCGGAGCGGCGACACCGCCGAAGTGCTCGTCCCGGTGCCGTTCACCGGCATCTCCTACGTGATGATGACCGTCGAGCGGGCAGGCATCCAGCAGGTGGACGTGCTGCGCGTGGACGGCTCGACGCTGGTCTACGAGCTGCCAATCGTCGAGGCGCACGTCCCGCGGGTATACGTCACGGCCACGCTGATGAAGGGCACCGATGCCGAGAACCTCAACCCGGCCTACCGGACCGGGACGCTGGCGCTCGACGTCGAGCCGGTCCACCAGCGCATCGACATCACGATCACGCCGTCGGCGGCGCTGGCCCAGCCGGGCGACACGGTGACGCTCGACATCAAGGCGGTCGACTCGCGCGGCGAACCGGTCAGCGCCGAGGTGGGCGTCGCCGTGACGGACCAGGCGATCCTCTCGCTGATGCCGCCCAACAGCGTCCCGCCGGAGGTGGCGTTCTACGGCTACCAGCCGAATTACATCTATACGGGCGTGGCGCTGGAAGCGCTGCTCGACACGATGACCGACGAGCTGATCAATCAGCAGGAGCGCATGGCCGCCCAGGCGCCGGAGGCCGCGCCCATGCCCACCATGACGGCGGCATTGGGCATGGCCGATGACATGGTGGCGGAGGAAGCCGCGGCTGATGGGTTGGGCGGCGGGCCGGGTGAGGTCGAGGTGACCGTCCGCGAAGACTTCCAGCAGACGCCGCTGTGGGCGCCGCACGTCGTCACCGACGCGACCGGGCAGGCGTCCGTCGCGGTGACGCTGCCCGACAACCTGACCACCTGGCACGTCGACGCGCGCGGCCTGACGGTCGATACGCGCGTGGGCGATGCCGCGCTGGACGTAGTGAGTACGCTGCCGCTGCTGGTTCGCCCGGTGGCGCCGCGCTTCTTCGTGGTGGGCGACCGCGTGACGCTGGCGAGCGTGATCAACAACAACACCGGCGCGGCGCAGACGGTCGAGGCCACGCTGCGCGCCGAGGGCGTGACGCTCGAAACGGACGCGACCCAGACCGTCACCATCGACGCGGCGAGCCGCGCCCGCGTGGAGTGGGTGGCGAACGTGCAGGATGTGCCGTTCGTCGACCTGACCTTCGTCGCCATCGGCGCGGACGGGTACCAGGATGCCAGCAAGCCCATCCTCGCCACCGGGCCGGACGGCACGATCCCGGTCTATCGCTACACGGCGCCGGACACGGTCGGGACGGGCGGCGTCCTGCGCGAGGCCGGATCGCGCAGCGAGGCGATCAGCCTGCCGCCGCGCCTGGACGTGGACCAGGGCGACCTGACGATCAAGGTCGATCCGTCGCTGGCGGCGACGGCGGTCGACGCGCTGGACTACCTGAAGAACTACCCGCACCAGTGCATCGAGCAGACCATCAGCCGCTTCCTGCCCAACGTGATGACCTACCGCGCGCTGGCCGACCTGGGCCTGGACGATCCCGACCTGGAAGCCAGCCTGACGGCGGTGCTCGGCGAAGCGCTGGTCAAGCTCGCCCACGAGCAGAATCCGGACGGTGGCTGGGGCTGGTTCAGCCGGATGGAGAGCAACCCCTACATCACCGCCTACGCCGCGCTGGGGTTGGTGGAAGCCCGCGACGCCGGTTTCGACGTCGACCAGGGCATGATCGACCGGGCGCTGAACTTTGTGCGGAGCCGGACGGCGCGGCCCACCATCGACACGCCGGCCTGGGAGCTGAACCGGCTGGGGTTCTACCTGTACGTCTTCGCCCGCGCCGACCAGGTCCAGGCGTCCGATCTGGCCCTGCTGCTCGATCACCGGCTGGAGATGGACTACTGGGCGCTCTCGTTCCTGCTGATGGCCTACCACGAGTTCGACCCGGCGGACCCGGCGATCCCGTCGCTGGTGAGCGACCTGCAAAGCGGCGCGATCCTCTCGGCCACCGGCGCTCACTGGGAAGAGGACGAGGTCGACTGGTGGAACTGGAGCAGCGACACGCGCACCACGGCGATGGCGCTCTCTGCGCTGACGCGCGTCCAGCCCGATCACGACCTGCTGCCCAACATCGTGCGATGGCTGATGGTGGCCCGCCAGGGCGATCACTGGGTCACCACCCAGGAAACGGCCTGGGCCGTGATGGCGCTCACCGACTGGATGAAGGCCAGCGGCGAGCTGCAAGGCGACTACGACTACGCCGTGACGCTCAACGGCGAGGCGCTGAGCGAGGGGACCGTCACGCCGGAGACGGTGCGCCAGGGCGCAACCCTGCGCGTCCAGGTGGCCGACCTGCTGCGCGACGAGGCCAACCGCCTGACGTTCTTGCGCGGCGAGGGCGAGGGCGTGCTGTACTACACCGCGCACCTCAACGCGCGGCTGTGGGCGTCCGAGGCGAAGCCGATCAGCCGGGGACTGACCGTCACGCGCGACTACTTCCTCGCAGGCGACCCGGAGACGCCGGTCACCGAGGCGGCGATGGGCGACGTGATCGACGTGCGCGTGACGATCACGCTGCCGCAGGAAATCTACTACTTCGTGCTCGAAGACCCGATCCCCGCCGGGACGGAGCCGGTCGACACCTCGCTGCTGACGACCAGCCAATTGAACGAGGCGCCGGTCATCCGCCCGGATCACGATCCGCGCTGGTACTGGGGCTGGTGGCTGTTCGACCACACCGAGATGCGCGACGAGCAGGTCAACCTGTACGCCGATTACCTGCCGCGTGGCACCTACGTCTACACCTACCAGATCCGCGCCACCGTGCCGGGCGAGTTCCAGACCATGCCCAGCCACGGTTACGCGTTCTACTTCCCCGAAGTGTTCGGTCGGGGCGCGGGGACGCTGTTTACCGTCGCGCCCGGCGAGTAGCGCTCGCGTTCCCCGGCCCGTATCCGCCGCCCGCAGGTAGCGTCTCTGCCTGCGGGCGGTTCTGAATGTTTTGTGAATTCTGCCTATGGTTAGTGTTTGGTTAAAGAGGTGTGGTACAATCCACCCCTGTAGGGTTGTGGTGGTGAGAGCAGTTTCTTTGGACGATGGGGGTGTGTGCCGCCGATGAACATCGTTTACGTTGAAGACGATCCGGCCAACATTTTGCTGTTGGAACGGGTGACCTATTCGACCGGGGACGCGTTGCTCACGTTTCAGGATGCCGAGAGCGCCCTGGAGAGCGGCGTGATTGGCGATGCCGACCTGCTGCTGGTGGACATTCACCTGCCCGGCGCGCTCAACGGCCTGGACATGACCGAGGTGCTGCGCGATCACGGCGTCGATGTGCCGGTAGTTATGCTCACGGCCTACGACCTGCCCGACTACGTCCAGCGCACGCGCGCGCTCGGCGGCGACCAGTACCTGGTTAAGCCGGTCAGCGTGTCGGACCTGATGAACCTGCTCAACGGGTACCGGATGTAGCCTGTCCGCGGGCAGGGCTGCGGCCTGCCCGCAGCGACATCGTAACAAAAAACCGGGGCGTGTCTGTGCGACGCGCCCCGGCTGATTCTAGCGAGCGTATGGCTCGGCGATTAGATGTCGAACTGAGCCCACTGCTCGTACATCTTCCAGCGGGTCTTGACGTCTTCGCGGGCCAGGTCGAGCAGCTTCTCCGCGCGCTCCGGATCGGCGTTGCGCAGGATGCGGAAGCGGTTCTGCTTGTACATGAACGTTTCGATATCCACGGTCGGCGCCTTGGAGTCCAGCATGAGCGGCTGCTTGCCCTCGCGCGTGTTGTCCGGGTTGAAGCGGTACAGCGGCCAGAACCCGCTATCGACCGCGTCCTTCTGGACCTGGTTGCCGTACAGCAGGTCGTAGCCGTGCGCAATGCACTGGCTGTAAGCGATGATCAGCGAGGGACCGTCGTAGGCTTCGGCCTCGGCGAAGGCTTTGATCGCCTGGTTCATGTTGGCGCCCATCGCGACCTGTGCCACGTAGATGTTGCCGTAGGTCATGGCGATCATGCCCAGGTCCTTCTTGGGCAGGCTCTTGCCGGCGGCGGCGAATTTCGCCACGGCGCCGCGCGGGGTCGCCTTCGACATCTGGCCGCCCGTGTTGGAGTAGACGCCGGTGTCGAGCAGCAGCACGTTGACGTTGCGCCCCGACGCCAGGACGTGATCCAGACCGCCGTAGCCGATGTCGTAGCCCCAGCCGTCGCCGCCGAAGATCCAGACCGACTTCGTGACCAGGTAATCGGCTACCGAATGGAGCTGGCTTGCCAGGTCGCTGCCGTCGGCTTCCAACAGTTTCTTCAGCTCGACCACGCGGGCGCGCTGCTCCTCGATGCCTTCCTGCGTGCTCATGTCGGCGTCGCGGATGGCGTGCAGCAGGTCCAGGTGGTTGCTGGCTCCGGCGATCAACCGGTCGAGCAGCTCGAACGCGTACTCGGTCAGCTTGTCGGCGGTCAGCCGCATCCCCATGCCGAACTCCGCCGCGTCTTCGAACAGCGAGTTCGACCAGGCCGGGCCGCGCCCGTCGTCGCGCACGGCGTAGGGCGTGGTGGGCAGGTTGCCGCCGTAGATCGACGAGCAGCCGGTGGCGTTGGCGATGACGGCGCGGTCGCCGAAGAGCTGCGACATCAGCTTGATGTAGGGCGTCTCGCCACAGCCCGCGCACGCGCCGGAGAACTCGAACAGCGGGCGGATGAACTGCGAGCCTTTGACCGTGAACCGGTTGAACGTGGCCGGGTCGGTTTCGGGCAGGGTCATGAAGTAGTCCCAGTTGGCCGCCTCGTTTTCGCGCAGCGTGTCGTCCAGCACGACCATGTTGATGGCCTTGCGGTCGGTCTTCTTGCCGTTTTCGTCCTTGGCATAGGCCGGGCAGGTATCCACGCACACGCCGCAGCCGGTGCAGTCCAGCGGCGACACCTGGAGCGTGTAGCTCATGCCCTTCCAGTCGCGGCCCTTGGCTTCCATCGCTTTGAAGGTGGCCGGGGCGTTGCCATTGGCGTACTCGCCGGGATAGACCTTCGGGCGGATGGTGGCGTGCGGGCACACGTAGGCGCACTGGTTGCACTGGATGCACACGTCGGGGTCCCACACCGGGATCTCGATGGCGATGTTGCGCTTCTCGTACTGCGTGGTCGCGGTCGGGAAGGTGCCATCGATCGGCATGGCCGACACGGGCAGTTGGTCGCCGCGCCCGGCGATGATTTCCGCCGTCACGTTCTTGACGAACTCGGGCGCGTCTGCCGGAACCGGCGGGCGCATCCGGACCTTGCCGGTCGCCTCGGCGGGATACTCCACGCGCTCGATGCGGTCCACCGCGATTTCGGCGCCCTTGATGTTCATTTCGACGACCTTGCCACCCTTCTTGCCGTAGGTGTCTTCGACCGCCGCCTGGATCATCTCCATGGCCTGTTCTTCGGGCAGCACGCCCGAAATCTTGAAGAACGCCGCCTGCATGATGATGTTGATGCGGCCACCCAGCCCAACCGACCGGGCGATGTCGTTGCCGTCGATGACGTAGAAGCGCGCCTTCTTGTCGATGATCTGCTGCTGCACTTCGCGCGGGATGCGATCCCATACCTCAGCCGCGCTGTACGGGCTGTTGAGCAGGAACACGCCGCCCTCTTGCAGGTTGGTGAGCATGTCGAACTGCTCGAGGAACGCGAAGTTGTGGCACGCGACGAACTGCGCCTGGTTGATCAGGTAGCTGCCGCGAATCGGCTTGGGGCTGAAGCGCAGGTGCGACACCGTGCGCGCGCCGGACTTCTTCGAGTCGTACACGAAGTAGCCCTGCGCGTAATTGTCGGTCGCCTTGCCGATGATCTTGATCGAGTTCTTGTTGGCGCCGACGGTGCCATCCGCGCCCAGGCCGAAGAACATCGCCCGGTGGACTTCCGGCCCCTCGGTCGAGAAGGCGGGATCGTAGTCCAGGCTGGTGTGGCTCACGTCGTCCTTGATGCCGATGGTGAAGTGATTCTTCGGCTTGGCGGCGGCCAGGTTGTCGAACACGCCCTTCGCCATCGCCGGGGTGAATTCCTTGGAACTGAGGCCATAGCGCCCACCCACAATCGCGGGCATCTGGGCGATCTCGCCGTTTTCCAGCGCCTCGGCATAGGCCGTGATCACGTCCTGGTAGAGCGGCTCGCCGGCTGCGCCGGGCTCTTTGGTGCGGTCGAGCACCGCGATGGCCTTGACGCTGGCGGGCAGCGCCTTGAGCAGCGCCGCGGCGTCGAAGGGACGGTACAGGCGAACCTTGAGCACGCCCACTTTCTCGCTGCGCTCGGCCAGGAAATCGACCGCCTCGTGCGTCACTTCCGCACCCGAGCCCATCATCACGATCACGCGCTCGGCGTCCGGCGCGCCCACGTAGTCGAACAGGTGATACTGGCGGCCTACGATTTGCGCGAAGCGGTCCATGACCTTCTGGACGATGGCGGGCGTCGCGGCGTAGAACGGGTTGACGGTCTCGCGTGCCTGGAAGAACACGTCCGGGTTCTGGGCCGTGCCGCGCAGCACCGGGCGGTCGGGCGACATGGCGCGCTGCCGGTGCTCGAACACCAGCCGGTCGTCGATCAGGGCGTGCAGGTCGTCGCGGTTGAGTTCTTCGATCTTCTGAATTTCGGATGACGTGCGGAAGCCGTCGAAGAAGTGCAGGAACGGAATGCGCGACTCCAGCGTGGCCGCCTGGGCGATCAGCGCGAAGTCGTGGACTTCCTGGATGCTGCCGGAGGCGAGCATGCCCCAACCGGTGCCCCGCGCGGCCATCACGTCGGAGTGATCGCCGAAGATCGACAGCGCGTGTGTCGCCACCGAGCGCGCGGCAATATGGAACACGGTCGGAGTCAGTTCCCCGGCGATTTTGTACATGTTGGGGATCATCAGCAGCAGGCCCTGCGACGCCGTGAAGGTCGTCGTCAGCGCGCCGGTCGTCAGCGCGCCGTGCACCGCGCCCGCGGCACCGGCCTCGGACTGCATCTCGGTGACATCCGGGATCGTGCCCCAGATGTTGGTTATGCCAGCTGCCGACAGCTCGTCGGCCAGCTCGCCCATCGAGGACGAGGGCGTGATCGGGTAGATGGCGATGACCTCGTTGAGGGCGTGCGCCACCTGGGCGGCAGCGGTGTTGCCGTCAATCGTCACCATATGGCGTTGCGAGTCAGACATTATGCCTCCTATTTCCTCACGTAACACGACCACAAGCCTGCACAAAAGGAATAGGAGCTTGTGATCACGATCACGTTCCAGAAGTTTATGCACGTTTCGTTGAGTGTTCGCCACCAGTCTAGTCCCTTTGGAGTGGGCTCAACAGTGTGAAATGTCGCAATATAATAGATGAGTGTCACTTTTGCGGTCGGGCTGGGCGGGATACCGTATCTGCAAGGAAGGTGTTGATGGGCGTCGAGTGGCTTGTCCTGTTCGATATCGATGGTACGCTGCTGCATTCGGGCGGATGCGGGCGCGCTGCGACGCGCCTGGCCCTGCAGGAGGTCTTCGGCACGACCGGCGTGCTGGACGAGGTGAGCTTTGCCGGGACGACCGACTGGCAGGTGCTGCTCGAAGCCCTGGTGCCAGCCGGGTTTTACGCCGAGGACATCCGGCGTGATCTGGACCGCTACGAGCGCGCCGTCGCCGGGCACCTCGCCCGGATCATCGACGAGTTCCCGATCCGGCCCTGCGCGGGTGCGCCGGACATCGTGGGGGCCCTGCGCGACGATCCCGCCGTGCTGCTGGGGCTGGTGACCGGCAACGTGCAGTCGCTGGTGGCGATCAAGCTGCGCGCCGCCGGGTACGATCCGCGCGACTTCAGGATCGGCGCGTTCGGCTCGGAGGGCTGGACGCGGCCCATGCTGCCGCCGCTGGCGCTCGACCGGGCCCGCCGGTTGGCCGGGCTGGACTTCGCGCCGGAGCGCGTCGTGATCATCGGCGACACGCCGGGCGATATCGAGTGCGCGGATAGCATCGGGGCGCGGACCATCGCCGTGGCGACCGGCCCGTTCTCCGTCGAGCAGTTGGCCGCCCACCGCCCCGACCACGTCTTCGCGGACATGGCGAACCGTGACGCCATCCTGAGCGCGATCTTCGCCAATGGGCACGCCCGCTAACCGCTTCCGGCGGACTGCGATCCTGGGGGTCCTGATCGGCGCGTTTGGCCTGCTGTGCCTGGGCGGCGGGCTGGCGCTGCTGGCGTGGCGGCTGCTCGCGCCGGAGGAGGCCGTGCTGCTGCCGCCGGGCGTGGTCATCACGCCGGAGGACACGCCGACGCCCGGCGTGTTGGGGCGCCCGCTGCCCGCCCCGCCGCTGCCGCCCGATCTGGCCCAGGTGGTGATCCTGCCGGAGAGCGAACTGCCTACGCCGACCGCGACCGGCACCCTGCCGCGCCCCTCGCCGTCGCCGCCTCCCAGCGACACGGCGGCGCCCTCGCCGTCCCGAACGCCCACCGCCTCCCCGACGCGCACGCCGGCCCCGGCCCGGACGCGCGCCGCGCCCACGCTTGCCCCGTCCCTCACGGCTACCTCCGCGCCTACCGTGCCGCCTTCCCGCACGCCTACCGCGCCGCCGCCTGCCATCCCGGACCGGATTCTGATCGACGCCATCGGCCTGAACGCGCCGGTGGTCCCGGTCGGGCAGTCCGCGGTCCGGCTGGAGGGCGAGGTCTACAGCCAGTGGGACGTGCCGGACGTCTTCGCGGCGGGCTGGCACCAGAATTCCGCGCCGCTGGGCCAGCCGGGCAACACCGTGATCAACGGGCACCACAACATTCACGGCCAGGTCTTCCGCCACCTGGTGGCGCTGGCGCCGGGTGACGTGATCGCGCTGGAGGCGGCGGGGCAGCGCTACTATTACCTGGTGGCCCAGACGATGACGCTCGCCGAGCAGGGCCAGCCCCTGGACGTCCGCCGCGAGAATGCGCGGTGGATATTGCCGACCGGTGACGAACGTGTTACGCTCATTACATGCTGGCCGTACAGCGCCAACACCCACCGGCTGGTGGTGATCGCCCAGCCCGCCTGGGCGTTGGGGCTGCCGGCTGAGTTGCCGTGACGGTTATACAGGGTAGACAACAACATGATCCAATTTCTCGCGGTTTTGGCTGCGCCCTTCCTCAACCTGCCCGTGATCCGCCGCATCCGGCGCAATCACGGCCTGGAGCACGCGACGATCCACATGTTGAGCCGCAAGCAGAAAAACCTCAACATCGCGGGCCGTTCGACCAACACCGGCTTCTACCTGTACGGCAACGTGCCGACCGGCGAGGTCGAGGCCGCCGCCCAGGAAGCGCTGCACCGCATGCGCCACGGCGAGCAGGGGCTGGCGATTCATCCCAACTGTGGGACGGGCCTGGTGACGGCGGGCGTGCTGACCAGCATCACCGCGCTGGCGGGCACGGCGGGCATGAAACAGAGCCTGGCCGACCGGCTCTCGCGCCTGCCGACGATCGTGCTGCTCTCGACCTTCTCGCTGATTCTCTCCCAGCCGCTGGGGCTGGCGCTCCAGCAGCATTTCACCACGCTCGGCGATCCAGGCCAACTGGAGATCGTGTCGATCAACCGCTACGAATTCCCGATCCCGCTGGCCGGCCAGCGCCTGACCGTGCATTTCGTGCGCACCACGCGCGGCTAGGCTCCAACAGGCGCCCATGAGCAAACGCGCTCCTACCTTTTACGTCCTGCACGGGCCGGACAACTTTAGCTGCCGGGCGCAGATTCACACCATGCGCGACCAGATGGGCGATCCGTCGCTGGCCGAGCTGAACACGACCGTGCTGGATGGCAAGACGGCCACCGCCGCCGACGTGCTCTCCTCGGCGGGCGCTATGCCGTTCCTGGGCGACAAGCGGCTGGTGATCGTCGAGGGGATGCTGTCGTGGCTGGGGCGCAAGGGCGCGGGCAAGGCGGGCAAAGCCCAGTTGGACGCGCTGGTCGAGGGGCTGAGCCGGCTTCCGCCGCATGCGCGCGTCGTGTTCGTCGAGAGCGAGGCCCTCTCCGAGCGCAACCCGGTGCTGAAGCTGGCGAAGACCGATCCGGGCGGATATCACAAGCTGTTCGACCCGCCGCGCGACGCCACGCGCTGGATCGTGAACCAGGCCCGGCAGGAGTACGACACCGAGATCGAGCCGCGCGCCGCCGCCGCGCTGGCCGCGCTGATCGAAAAGGACCTGCGCGCCGCCGACAGCGAGCTGGCGAAGCTGGCCGCGTACGTCGATGGCGAGCGCCCGATCACTGAGGAGGACGTCGCGCTGCTGACGCCTTACGTGGCCGAGGCCGACGTGTTCGAGATGGTCGACGCGCTGGGGCGGCGCGACGGCGCGGCGGCGGCCCGCCTGCTGCATCGCCTGCTGGACGACGACGACCCGCTGCGCCTGTTCGGGATGATCGTCCGGCAGTTCCGACTGTTGATCCTGGCCCGCGAATACCTCAACGAGGGCGGCGCCCCCGGCCAGATGGGCGCGGCGATTGGCGTGCATCCCTACGTGGCCGAAAAACTGACGCGCCAGGTGCGGGCGTTCACGCTCGACCAGCTCGAGATGATCTACCACTTCCTGCTCGAAACGGACGCCGGCATCAAGACCGGCAAGGTGAGCGACGTGCTGGCGCTCGACCTGCTGGTGGCCGGGATCGCGTCCTAGCCAGTCCCCCACTTTTTAGGCTGTTCTCCTCGCGGCTGGAACAACTCAGCCGCTTTTTGCGTATAGGATGATATATCGTTGATGCGGCAGGGAACCGGGGATGTGCCGTTGAGCAGGTAAACAGGTGTTACGATGGTCATGCAGTTAATTCAATCCAATCCGCAGCGCGTGCAGATCGTCGAGGTGTTGGGGCGGATCGATAACCACACTGTGGGCGAGCTGGTGACGCTGCTCGATCAAGCGATTGCCGAAGGGCAAAACCAGTTGGTGCTCGACATGAGCGGCGTGCAGTACATGAACAGCGCCGGCCTGCGCGAGCTGGTGCGCGTCTACGAACAGGTGTCGAACTCCGGCGGGATGGTGCACATCGCCAACCCGTCACCCCAGATACAAAAACTGCTGGAGCTGGTCGGGCTGGACACGGTCTTCCAGATTCACGTCGACCAGTTGTGGAGCATGGCCCGCCTGACCCACCACGGGCTGCCGGTGCGCCGCCACCAGGTGTGCATCTTCGCCTGAGCCGCGCTCCTCGATTTTCCTTCTACGGCAACTGAGACAGCGCCTCCAGCCGCCCCGGATCGTCTTCGGCGCGCCACACGGGGCCATGCCCCACGCAGATGATCGCGGGAGCGAGCGCCGCAACGCCCTGGACGCTGCGCCGGGCCGCCGCCGTGTCCCACGTGATGCGCGGCGGCGTCACGTTCAGCCCGTCCCGCATATTGAGCAGGTCGCCGGCGAACAGCACCCGCTCCCGCTCCCAGAAGTAGCTGACGTGATCGGGCGTGTGGCCCGGCGTGGCGATCACGCGGATGCCGCCCGCGATGTCGAGCACGTCCCCATCCGCGACGACCCGGCCCACCGGGGCCGCGCGCCGGGCGAGGAAACTCACCACGTTCGAGAAGACGTTCGCCGGGAATCCCAGATGCGGCGGGTTGCGGCGCTTTCGGATGTACCGCGCCGACTCCGCGCTGGCGACGACGGTCGCGCCGGTCGCGTCCGCGAGGGGCTTCAGGCCGCCCACGTGATCGATGTCGGCGTGCGTGATCAGGATGTGCGTCACGTCGCCGGGCGCGCGGCCCAGGGAGTCGATCAGCGCCAGAATGCGCGAAGCCGAGCCGGGCATCCCCGCGTCGATGAGGACCAGCGATCCGGCATCATCGAGCAGGTAGGCGTTCACGTTTGGCCCGATCACCCCATACACGCCGGGGGCGAGGGGCTGGGGTTGGTCCGTCATGGCATCTGTCCTTGTGTGCTAGAATAGGGAACGAATGGGGCGGGCTGCGCTGCACGTGAGGCGACGCAGGCGCCCATACTTGATATTACTGCAAAAATCATAAGGAGTCTGTGTATGACCGACACGAAAACCGCCTGGATCGCTGAGGAGATTGCCAGCCTGCAAGACCAGGGCCTATTCACCCACATTCGCACCCTGGGCAGCCCGCAAGGCGCGTGGCTGGTGGTGGATGGCAAGCGGGTCCTCAACTTCTCGTCGAACAACTACCTGGGCCTGGCGAACCATCCCCGGCTGGTCGAAGCGGCCAAACAGGCGATGGATACGCACGGCGTCGGGCCGGCGGCGGTGCGCACCATCGCGGGGACGATGGACCTGCACCTGGAACTCGAACAACGGCTGGCGGCCTTCAAGGGCGCCGAGGCCGCGGTCACCTTCCAGAGCGGGTTCACCGCGAACCTCGCGACGATCCCCGCGCTGGTGGGCAAGGGCGACGTGATCTTCTCCGACGAGTTGAATCACGCCAGCATCATCGACGGCTGCCGCCTGTCGCGGGCCGAGATCGTGCGCTTTCGCCACGCCGACCCCGATGACCTGCGCCAGCAGATCGCGGCTACCTCGGAATATGGCCGCCGCCTGATCATCACCGATGGCGTGTTCAGCATGGACGGCGACATCGCGCCTCTGCCGGCGCTGACCGACATCGCGGAGGCGCTGGGCATCCTGCTGATGGTCGACGACGCTCACGGCGAGGGCGTGTTGGGCAACGGCGGGCGCGGCATCGTCGATCACTTCGATCTGCATGGCAAGGTGGACGTGGAGATCGGCACGCTCAGCAAGGCGTTCGGCGTGGTCGGCGGCGTGGTCGCCGGCAAGCAGACAATCGTGGACTGGCTGCGCCAGCGCGGGCGCCCGTTCCTGTTCAGCAGCGCGATGACCGTGCCGGACGTGGCCGCGTGCATCGCGGCGGTGGACGTGCTGGAAGAGAGCACCGAGCTGGTCGACCGGCTGTGGAGCAACGCCGCCTATTTCAAGCGCGGCATGAACGACCTCGGCTTCGATACCGGCGAATCCCAAACGCCGATCGTGCCGGTGATGCTGGGCGAGGCGCCGCTGGCGCAGCGTTTCAGCAAGCGGCTGTTCGAGGAGGGCCTGTTCGCCATGGCGATCGGCTTCCCGACGGTGCCGCACGGCAAAGCCCGCATCCGCGTCATGAACAGCGCCACCCACACCCACGAGGACCTGGACCAGGCGCTGGAGATCTTCGCCAAAGTGGGCCGCGAGCTGGGCGTGATCGCCTGATCCGGCGCGATGGCGGCGGCACCCGTCGCATACGTAAAACGCCCGGTGGGTGCGTGCCTGCCGGGCGTTTTCGTTTGCGCGCGCGGGGGAAGGCTTAAAGCTGGAAGCCGGGCCGGAACTTGACGATCTTGCGGTTGTAGTTGGTCGCGTATTCCAGCAGTTTGTCTTCCAGGCCGTGCCAGGTGTCGCTGTGCATCACTTGGAGGATGGTGTCCAGGTCCTCGGCGACGAATTCGGCCTGCCGCAGTGGGCAGTCGCCATAGACCGTGTGAAACACCCGGAACATGTACAACTCCATCTCCTGGGCGGTGGGGATCATCTCGTTCATGATGAAGTCGTAATACGCGTCCATCGACTGAGGCTTCAGGTCGTAGAAAAGCATCAGTTTGTATCGCGGGACAATGTGTTTGGTCATGATTGCGCGTTCTTCCCTGCGTGATGAGTCTAGTGCCAGATGCCGGGGATTTGCGTGCCGCAGGTCGGGCAGGTGCCGCCCGTGTGGGCGAGCTTGTTCTCGTGGACCATGAACCCGTGCCGGCGAATGAGCGTCGTCTGGCAATGGGGGCAGCGGGTATTCTCCCATTCACCGGCGCGGCCCGGCAGGTTGCCCGCGTAGACGTACTTCAGGCCGGCTTCGGCCCCGATCTCGGCGGCGCGCTGGAGCGTCTCGGCGGGCGTGCGCGGCGGGTCGGTCATCTTGTAGTCGGGATGGAAAGCCGTCACGTGCCAGGGAATGTCCGGCGAGACGCTGTTGATGTAGCGCGCGGCGTCCCACAGCTCGTCGTTGCTGTCGTTGAAGCCGGGGATGACCAGCGTCAGCACTTCGAGCCAGATGCCCGCCTCGTGCACCCATTTGATCGTGTCGAGCACGTGCTGGAGCACGCCGCCCATCACCTTGCGGTAGTGCCGGTCCTGCATCGTCTTCAGGTCGATTTTGTAGCCGTCGATCCACGGCTTGAGGTAGTCGATCACCTCGCGGGTGCCGTTGCCGTTGGATACGTACATCGTCAGCATCCCGGCTTGCCGGGCCCGCTTGAAGACCTCGACCGCCCATTCGGTGGTGATCAGCGGCTCGTTATAGGTGCTGGCGACGGCCTGCGCGCGGCGCGACGTGCCCAGCGCGATCAGCTCGCCGGCTGACATGGGCATGTAGTCGCGGCCCGCCGCATCGTCGCGCAGGGTCTGCGAGATTTCCCAGTTCTGGCAGTAGCTGCACCGGAAATCGCAGCCGAGCATCCCGAAGCTGAGCACCGACATTCCCGGCAGGACGTGGAAGAACGGTTTCTTCTCGACCGGGTCGACTTGCAGCGCGCCCACGTAGCCGTGCGGGACGCGCAGCGTGCCCCCGTCGTTGTAGCGCACCTGGCAGATGCCCCGCCGCCCGTCTTTGATCAGGCAGCGGTGCCCACAGGCCAGGCAGCGGATCTTCCGTTCTTCGGCGTCGACTATTTCGAACAGCTCGCCGGCTGTTGTCATAGTGTCCAACCGGTCTTGCAGCGTCAACATGCCCTCTGCTCCGACATATCTGTTCTATGATCAGACTCTAGCATAAACGGTCGTTTCACTGCCCAATTTGAGCGCAAGATTCGGATAGCGTTTTGGCCCGTCTGCCGCTATTCTGAAGCTATCAAACAACGCAGCCATGCGAGGAACGCGAGTGATGCTTGATACCCTATCTCCCACTACCATGCCCGACGAGCGCGAATGCTGGCGGGCCGTCCAGAACCGGGATCGACAGTATGATGGTACGTTCGTATACGCCGTGGAGTCAACCGGCATCTACAGCCGGCCATCGTGCCCGGCGCGGCATCCCCGGCGCGAGAACGTCACCTTCTTCGCGTGCGCCGACGACGCGGAGCAGGCCGGTTTCCGGCCCTGCGGTCGCTGCCGTCCCAACGAAGTCGATTCCCAGGTCGACCTGGTGCGGCGCGCCTGCGACCTCATCGAAGCGGCGAACGGCTCCGCGCCGACGCTGGCCGAGTTGGGCGCGCGGCTGCACGTCAGCCCGTACCACCTGCAGCGCGTCTTCAAGCGGCTGACCGGCGTCACGCCGCGCCAGTACGCCGATGCGCGCCGCCTGGACCGCTTCAAGTCCCAGCTCAAGGAGGGCGAGACAGTCACGCGGGCGCTCTACGATGCCGGGTACGGCTCCAGCAGCCGCGCGTATGCCGGGCAGTTGGGCATGACACCCACCGCCTATGGCGGCGGCGGCGAGGGGATGGTGATCGCGTATACGGTGACGGACTGCCCGCTCGGATATGTGCTCGTCGCGGCTACGGCGCGCGGGCTGTGCGCCGTCAGTTTAGGCGATTCGCCGGAGGATCTCGAAGCCGACCTGGTGAAGGAGTATCCCGCCGCGTCGATTCACCGCGACGATACCGGCATGGGCGAGTGGGTGAGCCTGATCCGGGCCTACATGGACGGCGCGCCGTTACCGCCCGACCTGCCGCTGGACATCCGCGCGACGGCCTTCCAGCGCCGCGTGTGGGATGCCCTGCGCGCGATCCCGGTGGGCGCGACGCGCTCGTATGCCGAGATCGCCGCCAGCCTCAAACAGCCCACCGCCACGCGCGCCGTCGCCCAGGCGTGCGCTCACAACCCGGTCGCGATGATCATTCCGTGCCATCGCGTCGTGCGCAAGAACGGCGAGTTAGGCGGGTACCGCTGGGGCGTGGAGCGCAAGCAGGCGCTCCTGGAACGCGAACAGCAGGTGACGCATTCCGAGGAACCGGCATGAACACAGGGGCGTTTTGGACAGAGTCTTCTTCGAGCAATTACCGGGGCAGCCCGGAGCCTGACGCCGTCACCGGCCAGGCGGGCGGAGTCACCGTGATCGTCATTACCGGGGCAGGCAGGCCGGCCATCTTCGTCCCCGCGACGCGCCGGGCGCGATCCGCGGCCCTCCGGCGGGGCGATCTCTGGCTGGCGCCGGGCGAGGTGCAGAGCTTCGCGCGGGCGGGCCAGACGGTGCAGGTCGTGTCGGGCGGCGCCTGGGTGACGTTCGCCGGGCAGGATACGGTCGTGCTGCCCGGCCAGGGGATCGTGCTGGAGCCGGGGCCGGACGCGGCTGTCGTCTCGGCCCTGGGAACGGAGCCACTGGTGTATCGCGTGATCGACAGGCCCGAAGCGAGCGAATAAATCCCCCGGTCCGGGTGCCGGATAGGGGCCCGGTTTTCCACAACGCAACGTGATGAAGCAGGGCGTCAGGCAGTGGTTTCGAGCCGGCGCCCTTCTTTGAGGCGGCGCGCCAGCATCAGGATGTCGTAGGCGCTCTGGCGGGCGCTGTCCGTTTCGGCGCCCAGCATCTCGGCCAGCTCGTCGACGCGGCCCTGGTCGTCCAGCCGCTGGACCTGGGTCACCGTGCGCTTGTTCTGGACGCGTTTGCTGACGCGGTAGTGCGCGTCGCCGAACCCGGCGAGCTGCGCCAGGTGCGTGACGACCAGCACCTGGTGCCGGTCCGAGAGCCGCCAGAGCTTCTGGCCGACCAACGCGCCGACCCGCCCGCCGATGCCCTGGTCGATCTCGTCAAAGATGAGCGTGGGCACCTGGTCGGCGTGGGTCAGCACGCTCTTGAGCGCCAGCATGATCCGCGCCGTCTCGCCGCCGGACGCGACTTTCGCGATCGGGCGCAGCGGCTCGCCCACGTTGGCCGCCATGTAGAACTCCACCTGATCGATCCCGTTGGGGCCAAAGGCCAGCCGGCGGTCCTCGACGAAGCAGCCTTCGGGATCGTCTTCCCAGGCGATCTGTACCTCGAAGCGGGCGCCCTGCATTTTCAGTTCGTCCAGCTCGCGGACGATGGCCCCGGTCAGTTGTTGGGCGGCGGCCCGCCGTTTGGCGCTCAACTGCGCGGCCAGCGTGCCGATCTGGCGCAGCAGGCGGTTTTCCTGGGTCCGCAGATCGGCCAGCCGTTCCTCGCTGTGCGTGATGGATTCGAGCTCGGCGCGGGCTTTGTCGGCGTGCGCCAGCGCGGCCTCGATGCTGCCGCCATACTTGCGCTTGAGCCGCGTGATGATCTCGACCCGCTCCTCGATCTGGTCCAGCCGGTGCGGATCGTATTCGATCGTTTCGCGGTACTGCCGGACGGCGCGCGCCAGCTCGTCGGCCTGGGCGCTTAGGCTTTCGGCCAGCTCGGCGTATTCGGTAATCGTCGGGTCGAGCTTCGCCAGCCGCGACAGGTCGATCGCCGCCTGGGCCAGCAGATCGACGCCGGCTGTCTCGCCCATGTCGCCTAGCAGCGCGTACTGGGCCTCGGTCGCCAGCTCCGCGATCTTCTCGGCGTTGACCAGCCGGTTGCGCTCCTGCTGGAGTTCGTCTTCCTCGTCGGGGCGCAGGGCGGCGGTGTCGATCTCCTGGACCTGGTATTGCAGCATGTCCACGCGGCGGGCCAGGGCGGCCTCGTCGGTGAGCAGGCTCTTGATCTCGGCCTGGACCTGGTCCAGCGCGCGGACCACTTCCTTGAACCCGGCGCGGGCGTCTTCCAGCCCGGCGTAGCGGTCCAGCAGGTAGATGTGCTGGGCCGGGCGCAGCAGCGAGAGGTGCTCGCCCTGGCCGTGAATGTCGACCAGCATCCCGCCGATTTCGCGGTAGACGGTCAGGTTGCAGGTCGTGCCGTTGATGCGCGCCTGGCTGCGCCCGCTGCTGCGCACCTCGCGGGTGAGGATCACCTCGTCGGACGCCTCGCCGTCCAGCCCTTCGGCCTCCAGCAGGGCGTGCACCTCGGCCTGAAGCGCGGGCGGGATGGCGAAAATGCCCTCGATCACGGCCCGATCGGCCCCGCCACGGACCAGCGTCGCGTCCGAGCGCTCGCCGAGCAGCAGGTTGACCGCGTCGACGATGATCGACTTACCGGCCCCCGTCTCGCCGGTGATCACCAGGAAGCCGGAATCGAGGGTGAGGGTCAGCTCGTCGATGATTGCGAAATCTTTGATGCGCAGTTCGTGAAGCATACCGGACCACTCTCAGGTTGTCAGCCGCAGGCCAAACTGCGCGACCGCCGTGCCAGTCGCCATGAACAGGTAGATCCCGACGCTGAGCGGGTTGAACAGCAGGAAGGGCAGCGCGCCCAGCACGACGCAGGTGCCCACCACGGCGCCGGTATAGCGCCCGCGCCGCTTGCGGGTGAGCGCCATGACGGCTCTGCCGATCAGGCCGCCCGCTGCCGGCGCCAGGAAGAACGCGATGAAGAACCAGCCGATCCGCGCCAGGATCCCGGCGGCGAAGAAGCTCATGACCAGCGTCACACCCGCGGCGATCAGGTAGTCGAGCATCTGCGCGTTGAAAAACTTATCCTGCTGCTCGCGGACGCATTCCCGGCAGCGATAGCCGACCGGCGTCTTGACGGCGCAGCGGGTGCACATCGGGCGCCCGCAGCGGTTGCAGCGCAGGCTGGTGGCCGTATTCGGATGGACGGTGCAGTACACCACCTCTTCTTCGCTGGTGTCGGTGTCGTCGATTCGCTCTGAAACGGTCATCATCTTTCCTCAAGGTCGATGTTTCATCCCTGATTCTGGCTTGAATCGGTGGAATTGCCCACTGGCAGGCGGTTGGTGTGCGGCGGCACGCGCGGCTCCAGCCGGTCGAGCAGCGAGCGGTAAAAATAGTTGCGCTCGCGCAGGCGCACGAACTGCGTGATCCGGTCGCTGGCGCGCACGACCACCTCGTCGGACGGTTCCAGGCTGGCGATCAACTCGCCGTCCACGGTCAGGAACACTTCGGCCCGCGTCTGCGGCTCCACGACGACCGTGATCGTCGCGCCCTGCGACAGCACCATGGGCCGGTCCATGCTCAGGTGTGGCGCGACCGGCGTCACCAGGATGTTCTTCAGCTCCGGCGGCAGGATCGGCCCACCGACTGCCAGCGCGTAGGCCGTCGAGCCGGTCGGCGTGGCGATGATCAGGCCGTCGCCGTGATACGTCGTTGCCCAGCCGCCGTCGATGTACGTCTCCAGGCGGACCGACCGGGCGATGGCGCCGCGGCTGATTACCACGTCGTTGAGCGCGTCGTTGGTCCCCAGGCTCGCGCCGTCGCGCCGGATTTCATAGCGGATCATCATCCGCTCCTCGATCCAGTACCGGCCCGCCAGCAGAGCCTCCAGGCTTGGCTCCCATTCTTCCGGGTTGATCTCGGTCAGGAAGCCCAGGTAGCCCGTATTGATGCCGAACACCGGCACGCGCTCCGGCGCGCACACGCGGGCCGCGCGCAGCATCGCGCCGTCGCCGCCGATGGCAACCACCAGGTCCGAGTCGTGAACCAGGGGCCGGACGTTCGGCGTGTCCCACACGGTGCGCATCCAGGTCGTGATGTGATGATCTTCCAGGGACCGGGTCAGGTCCTGGGCGATGGGGACCGTGCCTGGGCGCAGCGGGTGAGCGAGTATGCCGATCGTCTGGAAGGTCTTCAACGAGTAGGCTCCCCTGGTGCGAGAAACGAGCGTAAAGCGATTATAGCCTGCTGGATAAGGGCGTCAAAACCGGGCTGGATCTTCCATTATACGAACAAAAGTTCTAACCCGCAAGCCAGAATAAAGACCAAACACTTGGTTCGCGAAGCGTTTGGTCTTGGGGGAGCACCCGGATGGCTGTGGGGGGCATCAGCCATCTCGGTACTATCCTGATCTTAGGCGGCGCCCCGCGGCCCAACTTGACGCCTGATCGATGGCTGGGCAACGGAACCCCGCCGGACCTGACAGAACCCTGACGCCTCGATCACGTCAGTCCCAGGACTGGCACCGCCGCCCCGTGAATCGCGCGCGCCGCGTCCGACGCCAGGAACAGGAACACGTCGGCCAGGTCTTCGGGCGGGACCCATTTATCGAAGTTAGCGTTGGGCATGGCCTCGCGGTTTTGCGGTGTGTCGATCGTGCCCGGCAGGATGCAGTTGACGTTGATCCCGTTGGCCTTCAGCTCGGCGGCCATGCTCTCGGTCAGGCGGATGACGGCGGCCTTCGAGGCGCTGTAGGCCGCGGAATTCTTGCGCCCCTTTTCGCCCGCCGGCGCGGCGGTGTGGATGATCTTGCCGCCGCCCTGCCGCAGCATGACCGGCACCACGGCGCGCCCCAGGATGAAGGCCGTCCGCGCGTTGAGCGACAGCATGAACTCGAACGTGTCCAGCGGCGTGTCGTGGACGGGGTCCCCCGCCCGGAAGCCGCCGACGGTGTTCGCCAGCACGTCGATCCGGCCAAACCGGTCGATCACCTGGGCGACCATGTGGCGCGTGGCCGGTTCGTCCGTCAGGTCCACGCCGCCCAGCAGCAGGTGATCGGGCGAGTCCGCGAGATCCGCGAACGCCGCGCGCAGGCCGTCGCCGGCGTGGTCGACCAGCGCCAGGGTGGCCCGCGCCGCCAGAAACCGGCGCGCGACGGCGCTGCCCAGGTTGCCGCGGGCGCCGGTGACGACCACGATCTGGTTCGAGAAGTCAAACATGGTCACGTCCCTTCGCTTGTGAACGTCAGACTTGTAGCAGATTGTACGGTTTTGGCGGCAGAACGGCGATCAAAGCTGGTACAATCTGGCATGGAAAACGAAACGCGACGACCACAGAAGGCAGGATGAATGGGTATGCACGGTGGCGGATGGTTCGCCTACGTTCGCGGCGAAGACGACAAAGACAAGAAGCGATACATGACGTGGCCGCTGCTCAAACGGGTGTTGGGCTATGCCCGGCCCTATCGCGGCCAGATCATTGTGCTGTTGGGCACGATCCTGGGGGTGACGGGCCTGGGCCTGTTGACGCCGCTGATCATGCGCGACCTGATCGACCGCACGCTGCCCGCCGGCGACGCGGGGCGGCTCAACCGGCTGGCGATAGCGCTCGTGCTGATCCCGATCGTCAGCGGCGGGATCAGCGTGTTCCAGCGCAAGCTGAACGCGTCGATCGGCGAGGGCGTGATCTACGACCTGCGGCTGGCACTCTACGCGCACTTGCAGCGGCTCTCGCTGCGCTTTTTCACGCACACCAAAACCGGCGAGCTGATCAGCCGCCTGAACAACGACGTGATCGACGCCCAGCGCGCGATCAGCAGCACGATCGTGGACATCGTGACCAACCTGATCCAGGTCACGGCGATCCTGATCGTCATGTTCTCGCTCGAATGGCGGCTGACGCTGCTGGGCGTGATGGTCCTGCCGGCGTTCATCATGGCGGCGCGGCGGCTGGGGGCCAAGCTCCGCCACATCGCCCGCGAGGCGATGGACAACAACGCGCAGATGAACGCGATCATGAACGAAACGCTCAACATCGGCGGCGTGCTGCTGGTCCGGCTGTTCGGGCGCACGGCGACCGAGGTCGACCGCTTCGACGTGCGGGCGGCGAAAGTGCGCGACATCGGCATCACGCGGGCGGTGACCGGCAGCCAGTTCTTCGTGATCATCGGGCTGGTCGGCGCAATCGGCACGGCGCTGGTGTACTGGGTCGGCGGGCACCTGGTGCTGAACGGCACGTTCACCATCGGCACGATCGTCGCGTTCGCGTCGTACCTCACCCAGTTGTACGGCGCGCTCCAGAACCTGACCAACGCGCCGGTCGCGTTTGCCACGTCGATGGTCAGTTTCGAGCGCGTGTTCGAGGTGGTGGACCTGCCGCTGGACATCGCCGAGAAACCGGGTGCGGTCGTCCTGCGCGACGTGCGCGGCGCGCTGACGTTCGAGGACGTGACCTTCGAGTACCGCATCGACGAGGAGCACCTGCTGCGCGGCGTGGAGCGTCACGGGCAGGTCGATATGGTCCAGGCGGTGCTGTCCGGCGGCGAGAAGACCAACGGCAAATCGAGCGAGCCGGTGGCGGCCAGCCAGGCGCGCGAGATCGCGCTGGAGCACGTGTCGTTCGACATCCAGCCGGGGCAGTTGGTGGCGCTGGTGGGACCGAGCGGCGCGGGCAAAACCACGCTGACCTACCTCATCCCGCGCCTGTACGATCCCACCGAGGGGCGCATCCTGCTCGACGGGCACGACCTGCGCGACGTGACGCTCAGCTCGCTGGCCGCCCAGGTGGGCATGGTCACGCAGGAAACGCACCTGTTCCACGACACGATCCGCACCAACCTGCTCTACGCCCGCCTGGACGCGACTCAGGACGAGATCGAGGCAGCCTGCCGCGCGGCCAACATTCACGACTTCATCGCCGGCCTGCCGGACGGCTACGACACGGTCGTCGGCGAGCGCGGCTATCGCCTGAGCGGGGGCGAAAAACAGCGCCTCGCCATCGCGCGCGTGATCCTCAAAGATCCGCGCATCCTGGTGCTGGACGAGGCGACCAGCCATCTCGACAGCCAGTCCGAGGCGCTAATCCAGGACGCGCTGAAGAAGGTGATGGCGGGCCGGACGAGCATCGTCATCGCGCACCGGCTGAGCACGATCCTGGCCGCCGACCTGATCCTGGTGATCGACCGGGGCCAGATCGTCGAGCAGGGCCGGCACGCCGACCTGATCGCGCAAGGTGGGCTGTACGCGCGGCTGTACGAGACGCAGTTCAGCCGCGATCAGAACGGCGCCCGGCTCGATCCGGCTTAGAACGGGTACAACAGCGGCACGCCGATCAACGCCACCAGCAGCATGAGCAGGATCATCGGCAGGCCGATTTTGATGTAGTCCACGAACCGGTATTCGCCCGCGCCCATCACCAGCGTGTTGACCGGCGAGGCCACCGGCGAGGCGAAGGCCATCGACGCGGCGATAGCGACCGCCATCAGGAATGCCTGGGGCGCGACGTCCAGCTCGCGGGCGGTCGCCAGCGCGATCGGCGCGATCAGCACGGCGGTGGCCGTGTTCGAGATCACCTGCGTGAAGGCCGACGTGATCAGGAACAGGCCGGCCATGATCACCAGCGGGCCGAAGTCGCCCAGGTGCTCGGTCAGGTTTTCGGCCACCAGCGACACCAGCCCGACCTGTTCGAGCGCCGTGCTCATGGGCAGCATGCCCGCGATCAGCACGATGCTCTTCCAGTCGATGGCCGCGTAGGCGTCGTCCATCGTCAGGCAGCCGGTCAGCACCATCAGCAGCCCGGCGGCCATGCTCACCGTCGCCACCGACCCCACGCCCGCGATCAGGGCGATCAGCATCCCGGCCAGGATCGCCAGCGCGATCGGCGCGCGGGACCGGTTCGGCGCGCCCAGCATCGACTCCGGCTGGCCCATCACGACGAAATCTTTTGGATTCTTCTTGAGCGCCAGGATGTCGTTCCAATAGCCCTGGACCAGCAGAATGTCGCCGAACTGGAGCCGCGTTTCTTTCAGGTCGAGCTTGCCGTCCTGGCCGGGGCGGCTGATGTTGAGCACCGTCAGCCTGTGGGTCGAGCCGAAGCGCGTTTCGACCAGCGTCTTGCCCACCAACGACGAGCGCGGCGGCAGCACCACCTCCGCGATTCCGGCTTCCTGGTTGATCAGCGCGGCCTCGTCGGCGGGCTGAACCGGCTGCATCACCAGGTTCCAATAGGCGACCGCCTCTTTGACCGCGGTTTCTTCGCCCTGCGCGATCAAGATGTCGCCCTCATGGATCACCGTGCCGGCGGTCGGGCGAACCGGCTCGGCAGTGTCCGACTGCCAGACCAGCCGCTGGTCGCCAAACCGGACCAGGGGCTGCGGCTCGGCGGTGCGCCGGATCTCCAGCACCGTGACGTCGAATTCCTGCCGGAACTGCGAGTCCGCGACCGTCTTGCCGGGCAGGTTGGACCCGGCAGGCACGCGCAGCCGGAAGAGGTTGTCCGGCAGGCGGTATACGTCGAGCAGCTCGCGCGGGCTGAGGAGTTGCTGCTGCAAGCTCTGTTTGCTGCGGCGGTCGGGCAGGATGCGGCGCCCGGCGACGATCATGAACGTGACCCCGGCCACGAGCATCATCACACCGACCGGCGTGTACGAGAAGAAATGGAACGGGTTTTCCGCGTTCTCGCGCAGCAGGTCGCTGACGATGATGTTGGCGGGCGTGCCGATCAGAGTCATGGCGCCGCCCAACAGCGCGCCATACGACAGCGGGATCAGCAGCTTGGACGGGCTGAGGTTGGCGGTGCGCGCCAGGCTGACGATGGCCGGCAGCAGCACGGCGACCGTCCCGGTGTCGCTCATGAATCCCGACAGCAGGCCGCTGGTCAGCATGATCACCAGCACCAGGCGCGTTTCGCTGTCGCCCGCAACGCGCAGGATTCGCTGGCCGATGACCGCCGCCAACCCCGTCTTTAGCACGGCCCCGCCCACGATGAACAGCGAGGCGACGATCAGCACGACGGGGTTGGAGAACCCGGCCAGCGCGTCGGCGGTCGAGAGCAAGCCGGTGACCATCAGCGTCACGACGACGCCCAACGCCACCACGTCCACGCGCAGCCATTCGGTCACGAACAACACGATGGCAACCGCCAGGATTGCCAGGGTCAGCCACATATCACCGGTCATACACACTCCAGGGAAATAGAGGGCCGGGGCGAGGTCACGGTGGTGCCCCGGCCCAAACAGGCTACAGGGTGGACAACGTATCGAAGGCGGGCTTGAGCGTGGGATACAAGTCCCGGTACAGCGCGTAAACCGCCTCGTAGTCCGGCGCGTGGGGGCCCGGCTCGACACGCTCGCCCAGTTTGACGGTCCGCTCGGCAGCCGTGGCGACGTCCGGCCACACGCCGCCGCCCACACCGGCCAGCAGCGCCGCGCCATAGGCCGCGCCTTCGATGGCCTCGGCGACGACCAGCGGCACGCCGAACACGTCGGCCAGGATCTGGCGCCAGACCGGGCTCTTGACGCCGCCGCCGCTGGCCCGCACCTCGTCGATGATTCCCGCCTCGCTGTTCTTGATCAGCTCGAAACCATCGCGCAGGCCGAAGGCGACGCCTTCCAGCACGGCGCGTGTCAGGTGAGCGCGCGAGTGCCGCGCCGTCAGGCCGACGAACGCGCCGCGCGCCAGCGGGTCCGGGTGGGGCGTGCGCTCGCCGGTCAGGTAGGGCAGGAAGACCAGCCCATCCGCGCCGGGCGCCACGCTCGCCGCTTCGCCCGTGAGCGGGCCGAAGTCCTCGCCGGGGGCCAGCGTGTCGCGGAACCATTGCAGGCTGCCCGCCGCGCTGAGCATCACGCCCATGAAATGCCACTGGCCGGGCACGGCGTGGCAGAAGGCGTGCAGCCGGCCTTCCGGCTCGTAGGCGTAGCTCGCCAGCGGCGCGAAGACCACGCCCGACGTGCCGACCGTGAGCGCGACGATGCCGGGCTTCACCGCGCCGACGCCGGTCGCCTGGGCGCCCTGGTCGCCGCCGCCGCCCACCACGGGCGTCCCGGCCTTCAACCCGGTCTGGCGGGCCGCATCGTCGCTCACGGTGCTGGTGATCTGCGGGCCTTCGTGCACGGGCGGCAGCCATTCGGCGGGGATGTCCAGCGCGCGCAGCACTTCGTCGGACCACTCGCGCCGGGCGACGTTGAGCAGCACGGTGCCCGCCGCCCCGGCCAGGTCGGTCGCGTAGCCGCCGGTGAGCCTGAAGCGAATGTAGTCTTTGGGCAGCAGAACGTGCGCGATCCGCGCGTAGACGTCCGGCTCGTGCTTGCGCACCCACAGGATCTTGGGCGCGGTGAAGCCGGTCAGGGCGCGGTTGCCGGTGAGCTGGATGAACCGCTCCTCGCCGACGGTGGCGTGAATCTCGTCACATTCGGCTTGCGTGCGCTGGTCGTTCCACAGGATCGCCGGGCGCAGCACCTCGCCGCGCGCGTCCAGGCACACCAGCCCGTGCATTTGCCCGGTGAGGCCGATGGCCTGGATCGCGCCGGGGTCGTCGATCTGCCCCAGCACGACCTTGATCGCCGCGGCCATGCCCGCCCACCAGTCGGACGGGTTCTGCTCGCTCCACAGCGGGCGGGGCTGGCTGAGGTCGTGCGGCGTGGTGTGGCTGGCGACCACGGCGCCCGTCTCGTCGATCAGGAGCGCCTTGGAGCCGGTGGTGCTCACATCCAGACCCAGTAAGTATCTCATTGTCCCTACTCCTCGTTAGCACAGAAACCAAAATGATCCGCGTTTAGTTGGGCGCCGCCAACACCTCGCCGAACGCGTGCAGGTTCTCGGCGGGCGTGTTGCGCGGGACCTCGCAGCCGGGCGCGGCCAGCCAGTTGGGACCGCCCGCATCGCGGCAGGCGAGAACCGCCTGGCGGATGCCCTCCGGCGTGCCGCTGTACAACACGGCCACCGGGTCGATATTGCCGCACAGCGCGATCGCCGGATCGATGTCTTCCACCTGGGCGCGCGCCTTCGCCAGGTCGACCTGCCAGTCCAGGTCGATGATCTGCGCGCCGCTGTGGGCCATGTCACCGACAATGCGCGTCGTGTTGCCGCAAATGTGCAGCCGCGCGCTGGCGCCCGCCCCGCGCACCGCCTCGAAGATGCGCTGTTCGTAGGGCAGCGCGAACCGGCGGTAGGCGGCAGGGTTCACCTGCGAGGCGATGGCGTCGCCCAGGCCGATGATCGTCGCCCCGGCCTCGACCTGCGCCAGCGCGAACGCGATGGCCGTTTCGGTGCAGCGCTCGAGCAGCTCCTCGACCCAGTCTTCCCGGTCGTAGAGATCGTACATCAGGGCGCTGACGCCGCGCAGGTCGGCGGCTTCGGCCAGCGCGCCCTCGACCCAGCCCTGGACCGGCACCTGCCCCCCGGCGCGCGCGTGAAACAGGCGGATCGCGTCCACCCGGTCGCGCATCCGGCTGCCGGGCGCCAGCGGATCGGGCGCGGGCAGCGTGGCGAGGTCGGACGTGTCCTTGAGGCGCAGCTCGGTGCAGATCGGCAGGCCGTTCTCCGGGAAAGTGATCTGCGCGCCGAAGTCGGCGGCTTCGCGGTACGGGTCGCTGATCGCGTCGAGGATGTCCAGGCCGAAGACCTCGACCGTCTTGAAATTCGCCTCGCACAGCACGTTGTAATCCTGATAGTAGCGGGCCAGCGGCGCGCCGATCTGGTCGGCGGCGAACTGCATGACCAGCGTCATGTTGGGGACGCGGTCGACCGGCTGCCCCCCCAGGCGCGCGGTGAGTCGTTCGGTAGATGTCATCATGGGTGGTGTGCGTCCTTTGGAACTATCCAAAAAATCGAAACCAGTGTGAAAAAGCGTGCCCTTCGTAACAGCAATGATACCGGCAAAACGCCGCTTTCTCGATTCTCCCTCACCGCCTGCGCACGACCTGCACCAACGACGTGACGTTCTCGTCCGTCCGATCCCGCTGGAGCCGGTAAATCGCGATGGCCTCCAGGTGGTAGACGACGGCGACGCCGGCTGTCAGGTATCCCAGGAGCGGGTAGAACCGGTCGAGCAGCATGGTGAGCATCAACAGCAGCACCAGCGCGGACGCCAGCTTGCCGCTGTAGAGATGGATGGCCGCCAGGTTGTGCAGATAGCGGTACGCCGTGGCGTACATCAGGATCGACGTGACGGTTGGGACGATGAACACGTGCGGGTAGTCCGGAAAGACCCTGGCGAACTCGTCCCAGACGAGCCAGACGAAGATCGCCATGCTGGGCAGCCAGATCGCCAGGTCGATCACCGTATCCAGCCGCCGCCCGAGGTCCGATTCGATGTGCAGCCGCCGCGCGACGAAACCGTCGATCGCGTCCAGGAACAATTGGGCGCCGAACAATCCCACGAACGCTTCGGGCTGTTGCAGGATTCCCGCGAGCACGATGAACGGCAGAAACCCCAGCCGGGAGATCGAGATGATGTTCGCCAACTGCTGGCGCTGAAAGACGATCCGCACTCCTCACGCCTCCTGATGAATGTACGCGGGCGCTCACCTCTCGTCGTGAGGGCCAACCCACAGCGAATGGGCGTCGTCCCACGTCCAGCCGGGCGCGGTGATGGTCACGGGCTGGCGGCCCCACCCGGCGGCCACGCGGGCTTGAGTCTCGTCCCAGGGCCGGACGCCGCTCAGGGCGTCGGCGGCTTCCACGTTGCACGCGCCGACCGCGACTGCGCTGGTCAGCGCCTCCTCGGGCGACTGCCCGCGCAGGATGCCCGCCAGGAACCCGGCGATGGTGGCGTCGCCCGCGCCGGTCGTGCCCACCAGCGGCTGGGGCTCGAAGCAGGGCGCCCACAGTTCGCGGCTCCGCCAGCCATTGCCGGGCAGGAACGGGACGCCCTCCGGCCCGGTGCGCAGGTACAGGCCGCGGTCGCCCAGCTTGAGCACCACGATCCACGCGCCGAGCGCCAGCATCTCGGCGGCGATGGTCGAGAGGAGCGCGTCGTCGGGCGGGTCGGCGGCGGGCATGTGCCCGCGCAGCATGACGACCAGCTCGTCCAGGCTGGGCAGGAAGATGTCCACGTGGGGCAGCGTGCGCGCGAAGACCGCCGGCCAATCCACCTGGCCGCCCAGCCCTTTCGGGTCGGGCATGGCCGTGTCGAGCGAGGTGATCGCCCCGGCGGCTTTGGCGCGGCGGTACATGGTGACCAGCTCCGCGCCGCCATTCGCCACCATGCGCGCCATGATCGGCGGGTAGCCGAAGTGGAACAACCGCGCCCCGGCCATCTGGTCGTAGCGCACGTCGTCCGCGCCGAAGGTGGCATTCGCCCCGGCACAGTGCAGAAACGTCCGGTCGTGGCCGGGCGGGCTGAACACGACCGAATAGGACGTCGTCTCGCCCGGCGTGACGATCATGTGATCGGCCAGGGCCGGGTCGTCGTCGCGCAACTGGTGCAGCACGATCCGCCCAAAGTCGTCGTCGCCAACCTTGCCCATCAGCCGGGTGCGAATCCCCAGGCGGTGCAGGTTGCGCCCGGTGTTGGAAACCGGCCCACCCGTCGCCAGAATGGCTGGGCCGATCTCGATGACGGCGCCCGGCCTGAGATCCGTCCGGACGTCGATCGGCGGCAGGTCGGGGATCATGTCCAGGCAGATATGACCGGCAACAACCGCGTCAGGTTGGGGCATGGGCCTATCCTTCCAGCTCGGCCAGCGCGCCGTCCACGTCGAGGTCGTCGTGAATCATCCGCCGCAGCACGCGCATCATCCGGCCCGGATCGGGCGCCTGGAACACGTTGCGCCCGATGAACATGCCGTTGGCCCCGGCGGCCAGCGCGCCGTGCACCATCTCCAGGGCTTCGCGCAGCGTCGCCGTTTTGGGGCCGCCCGCGATCAGCAGGGGCCGGTACGAGGCCGCCGTCACCTGGCGGAACGACTCGGCATCGCCGCTGTAATCCGTCTTCAGGATGTCCGCGCCCAATTCGCACGCCATCCGCGCGCCGGGCGCGATGTACTCAGGCCGGTAGATTTCGTGGTCGGCGCGCAGGCCGCGCGCCATCGGCTCGATGATGCAGCCGATCCCCAGGCGCTCGCACGCCTCGGCCACATGTGCCACGTCTTCGGTCTGGCGCGCTTCCGCGTCGGGATCGTGGTAGCCGATGAACATGTACACCAGCACCGCGTCGGCGCCCAGGCGGGCCGCGTCTTCCACCGACGCGATCAGCCGCCCGCGCCCCTCCTCCGAGCCGAGCAGGTCCGGCCCGCGCCAGCGATTGGTCCAGTCGACGCGCAGGATCAGGCCCGGCGCGCCGCGCCCGGTGAAGATCGAGGTGAACCGCCGCGCCGTGCCCGGCCCCACCAGGAACGCATCCGCCCCGGCTTCGGCCAGCGCGGCCAACGTCGGGCCGGGGTTCTCCGTGCCGGGGATGACGCCCAGGTGCACGCCGTGATCGAATGCGACGACCGCGGCGCGGTGGTTCTGCGGATTCAAGATACGGCCCAGGCGGATCGTCTTGCCGGGGTTGATGAATGTGTAGGGCGAATCGGCCATCGAGTCTCCTCCTCATGCGGGCGGGCAGCAGCGCCCCCCTATCACAGCGCGACGTCGCCGCACAGGTGCACGGTCACGCCCATCGCGTCCAGCATGGCGGCTTTGGCCGCCAGCGCCGCGTCGGCCTGTTTGGCGCTCGGTGCATAGGCGACGTTCAGATGGTTGGCCTTGTGCCGGGCCATCATCTGGTCGCGCGTGACGCCGTGCAGCACGGCGTTCATGATCGGCCACTGCGGCGAGGTGATCTGCCAGCGGCGCTCGACTTCTTCGCGCGGCAGCTCGACGGACGTCGCGCGGCCCAGGTCGGCGTGGAGCTCGCCGCCCATCACGTACACGCGGCTCCACACGACCTCGCCCGGCTTGCTGATCCCCTTGAGCGTGCCGCCGCCCAGCCGGAAGTACATCGGCGCCTGGCGCTCGCTGCTGGCCCCCGCGTACCCGCCGATGAAGTGCGCCGCCGGCGCCGCGCCGGAGATCAGGAATACCCACACGAACTGGCCGCCGTATTCTTCGCCGTAGCGCAGGTCGTGGAGCGTGGTCTCGGGCGGCAGGCCCATGCGCGTCCAGATGCGATTGGTCACCAGCACGTCCAGCCCGGCGCCCTCGTCCACCTCGTTGAAGTGGGGAATCGCCTGGCCGGGATACAGCTCCTCGCCCGTCTCCTGGTGGTATACCGGCGGTCGATCGACGTTGTTGAGCAGGCCCTCGACCAGGTCCGACGCCGGGACGAGGTCCTTCAGCCCCTGCTGATACTGGATGCCGATGGCCGCGCAGCCGAAATCGTGCGCGATGCGCGCGGCGGCGACGTACATCTTGCACTGGGTGAAAATCTGCGCGTCGGTGAGCTCGGTGGCCTCGTCGGTCCCGGTGACGAACGTCACGCCCTTCGCGTCCAGCCAGTCGCGGACGGCCTGGGCTTCGGCATCGGTCACCTGGAGCATGGCCGCGTACAGCGCCGACTGGCTGAGGCGCTCCTTGTAGACGCCCATCGGGTTGAGCATCTCGTCGTCGATGATGGCGTTGTACATGCCCATGCAGCCCTCGTCGAACACGCCGAGGATGGCCTTCTCGTGCTTGATCTGGCGGGCCAGCACGTGGCCGAGCTCTTTTTCGGCCTCCGGCAGGCGAGCCGGATCGAGATCGCGCACGTGGCTGGTGTCGTGGTCGATCTTCCCTTCGGCGATCCACTGGCGAATGCCCCGGCGGAAGAAGTCGTCGGTGAAATCCACGCTCCAGATCGTGCTATACTTCACACCCATCTTGGTCAGCGAGCCGTTCAGATTCAACAGGCCGACCAGCCCCGGCCACTGGCCGCTCCAGTTGGCGACGGTCAGGATCGGGCCGCGATGATCGCGCAGGCCGGCCAGTACGTGGTGGCTGTACTGCCACACGGCTTCGGCGACGATCAGGCGCGCGTCGGGGTGAATGTTCTTGAAGATGTCCATGCCCATGCGCTGGCTGGAAATGAAGCCGTGCTGTTCGTTGGGGTCGTAGGGGTGGCCGCGCCTGACGGTGATGCCCTCCGCCGCGAACGCCTGGATGACGCGCTGTTCCATGTCGTGCTGGGCGGGCCAGCACTGCTGGTTGGCAGCCAGCCGCAGGTCGCCGCTGGCGATGAGGATGGCTTCGTTCGGGGCCGGCGGTGCCGGTTCGACGATTTCCGGAAGCGAATAAGGCGCCATTGTGTCCTCCAAAAAAGATCAATTCAGCCAATAACCCACATCGTCTTTATTATAGTGGGTGATGGGCAATGGGGATAACTATGTGGGAATGTGGGAAAATGTTTGATTCCTGTTGGAAATGTTGATTGATGTGGGATAAGTCAGCCCGCCGCGGGGGATTCCTCAAGCTCGTGTTGATTCATGCCATCCACCGGCAAGCCCTCCATCGCCATGATCTTGAGCGCGTTGCTGGTGGGAGACGGTCCTGGGCGCAGCGTGTAATCGAACGTCATGCGGCCCCCGGCGACCGTCTCCGCGAAGTGGTAATTGTGCACGTGCGGGATTTCGTCAGCCAGCTTCACCAGCTCGAGATCGTGCGTCGAGAGCACGCCGACCCCGTTCTTCCCCGCCACGGCGCGGATGTACGCCCGGCTACCGATCAGCCGCTCGCGGTTGTTCGTGCCGCGGAAAATCTCGTCGATGAGGAAAAAGAGTGGGTAAGCGTGGGATTCCTGCAGCGCATCCAGCAGCACTTTCAGGCGCTTGACTTCGGCGTAGAAGTACGAGATGCCGTCGGTGACCGAGTCCGTCACGCGGATGCAGGTGGCGACGCGCAGCGGGGCGGTGGTGAACTCGCGCGCGACCACCGGGCCGCCCGCGTAGGCCAGGCACAGGTTGACGCCCAGCGTGCGCACGAAGGTGCTCTTGCCGGACATATTCGACCCGGTGATCAGGGCCACCTCGCCCAGGCGCGATAGCGCGAAATCGTTGCAGACGCGCGCGCTGCGCGGGATCAGCGGGTGGCCGACGCGCCCCGCGGCGAGGGCCGGGCCGTCCGGCTGGGCGGTCACGGTGGGGAAGGCGTAGTCCGGGTTGAGATCGGCGAAGGTCGCCAGCGCGCCGAGCGCCTCCAGCTCGTACCACATGTCCAGCCATTCGGGCATCAGGCGGGCGACCGCCGCCTTGCGTTGTTCCAGCCAGTGCGCGACCCATAAATCCCACGGCATCACCAGGTTGGCGACAAACCACAGGTACGGGTTGCCCCGCACGCTGGCCGCCGCCAGCACGCGCGTGATGCGCCGCAGGTGCGCCGAGGGGCGGTTGGCCGGGTCTAGGAACGGGGCGCACAGCGCGCGCAGCGCCGGGGTGTCGCCGTAGCGATCGCGTTCCAGGTGCTCGAAGACCGCCTTCAGGTTGGTGAGCGGGTCGCTGAGGGCGAACGCCTTTTGGAACAGGTCGCCGGTCCGCTGCATTTTCCACACGTACAGCCCAGCGTAGACCAGCAGCGTGTAGCGCCACAGCGGCGGCAGCAGTCCCGCGCCCAGGTCCAGCGCCAGCAGCGCGAGCGTGGTCAGCGACAGGGCGGTGAGGCCCCACAGCCAGGGTTTCAGCCCGCTCGACGGCGCGAACGACGCCAGCCAATCGAGCAGCGCCGCGCCGTCCCAGCGCCGGAATTTGCCCTTGGCCGCCAGCAGCGCGCTGAGCTGGAGCCGGTCGCGGAACAGGGCGTGCGCCGCCAGCTCGCGGACCAGCGCCTGCCGCCGCGCGATCGCGCCGGGATCGGGCGTGCCGGCGGCCAGCCAGTCGCGGAGCCGCAGGCTGCCCTCGCGCGAGACGGACGTATCCAACAGGCGGTGAATCCCGCGCGGGCCGGTCAGGTCCAGGTCGAGCTCCAGCGGGTGATCGGGGCGCGGCTCGGCGATCAGCGGCGGGGGCAGGCTGTCCCAGTCCAGCCGGGCGCGAGCGAGATGCGCCCGTTTGATGTCGCGCCAGATGTGATGGCGGATCGTGCTGTTCTTGATCCGCCCGTGGAAATGCGCCAGCGTGAGGAAGCCCACCAGCCCGGCGGCAGCGGCGATGGCCGCGATCCACACCCCGGTTGTGACCAGCAGCGCGACGCTGACGACCGCCCCGGCGACGAAGACCACCAGCCGCGCCAGGGCGATACGGACCCCGGCGACGTCCAGCCGGTACAGGCGCGCGTTCAGGCGCTCGACGTGGCGCTCGAGGGCGTGCTCGCGAGGCGGGGCACTCATGACGTGACCGGGTGCGCTTTGAGCCACAGCACCTGGTAGGGCTTGACGTCGAAAGCCGTGCTCTCCGCGACCGGCGTCCCGGTGATCAGGTCGGTGTAGCCCGTGATGCCGTCCAGCGGGACGGCGGACAGGTCGGCGCGGGCCGTCTGGCCGGACACGTTATGGATGGCGACGATCTGCTCGGCGCCGTCGGGCGAGGTCCGCAGCAGCGCGAACAGCGCCGGGTGAAGGTCGAGCACGGTCTGCGCGCCGTTGGGATGAAAGGCGCGCTCGCCGGTGCGCCGGGCGATCAGGTTGCGGTAGGCGAAGAACACCTTGCCACGCAGCGAGTCCGGGTCGGCCAGCGCCGCCTCGACCGCGCCGAGGTCGAGCTTTTCGCGGTTGATGCTGCGCAGGTGGCCGGTCTGGCGCACGCCGTCGTTCCAGTTGCGCGAGCCAAGCAGGCTGTGAATGTAGACGCCCGGCATGCCCATGAAGGCCAGCGCGATGGCCTGCGACACCAGGAAGCGCTGGACCTGCACATCCAGCGGCTCGTCCGCCGCCGGGTCTGAAAGCGCGTCGAAGTAGTTGATGTTCAGCTCGTACGGGCTTTGCGTGCCGTCGGCGTTGGCCTTGTACGACACCGCGCCGCCGTGCGCTTTGGCGCGCTCGACCAGCATCGCGACGTCCTCATCCGGCAGAATGCCCTCGACCGGGCGCACGCCGATCCCGTCGTGCGAGGCGGTGAAATTGAAGAACGTGGTCTGGTCCGAGATTTTCTCGACCCCGGCGGCCCACCGGCTGAGCACGGTCGCGTCGCCGGTGGCGATGGCGTGCAGTGCCAGCGGGGGCAGCGTGAACTGGTAGACGAGCTGGGCCTCGTCGCTGCCGCTGCCGAAATAGGACACGTTCTCCGGGTGCGGAACGTTCGTCTCGGTGATGATCGCCACGTGGGGCGCGGCGTAGTCGAGCACGTCGCGGAACAGCTTGACGACGGTGTGCGTTTCGTCGAGGTGGATGCAGCCGGTCCCGATGCACTTCCACAGGTAGGCGATGGCGTCCAGCCGGATGAAGCTCATCCCCTGCCCGACGTAGAACAGCAGGATCTCGATGATCTTGAGCAGTACCTCTTCGTTGGCGAAATTCAGATCAACCTGGTCGGCGCTGAACGTCGTCCAGACGTGGGCCGGGCCGTCGCTCGTCTCGAACTCGGTCAGCAGCGGCAGGCTGCGCGGGCGCACCACTTGCGAGAGATCGGTGTTTGGATCGACAGTGATGAAGAAATCCTGGTAGGCCGGGTCGCCGGCGAGGAAGCCGCGAAACCACGCGCTGTGGGCCGAGATGTGATTGATGACGGCGTCGAACATCAGCTTGAAGTCCTGCCCCAGCCGCCGGATGTCGGCCCAGTCGCCCAGGTCGGGATTGACGGCGGTGTAGTCGATCACCGAGAAGCCGTCGTCGGACGAATACGGGAAAAAGGGCAGGATGTGGACCGCCGAGATCACGCCCAACAGGTGTTGGCGCAGGAACCGGCCCAGCGTCTGGAGCGGCAGCAGGCCGGGCCGCTGCAGTGAGTCGCCGTAGGTGATCAGCATCACGTCGCGCTCGGTCACGCGCTCGCGCGGGTCGATGGCTTGGGCGGACAGGTCGGGACGTTGGGCGCGGAAGTCGTCCAGCAGGGACATCAGGCGGGCATGGCACGCGGCGCCGCGCTCGGCGCCATAGAGCGCGATCAGTTTTTGGTGCATGGACTCGGAATGTTCGGTCATCACACTCTCACAACTCGATTGGCAGGTGGGGCTCCATCCAATTAGATTAAAGTCTTTAGGGGGGTTCGTCAAGGTTTTTTGAACTCGGCCCATCCATCCTATAATGGTCCAACAGGTGAAAACAATTTTACGGGGGGTAAACCGCCGGTTAACAACTTATCGCATACTTATTGGCAGCCCTTTGTTTCCCGTCCGGGAACGATAGACACAGGAGAATTGACCTTGAAGAAACTGACTCTGGTGATCGGTTTGCTGGCGTGCTGCCTGGCCCCGCTGCTCGCCCCGGTGGGAACGCTGGGGGCGCAGGAGGCGGTCGAAATCACGTTCGTCCACATTTTCCCCGACGAGCGCGACATCCGCCGCAGCACGGTGGAGGAGATCGCGGCGGCGTTCATGGCCGAGAACCCCGGCGTGACGGTGAATGTCCAGACCACGACCGACGATTATAGCGAAGTGTTCGAGGGCGCGCTGCGCGCGGCGGAACAGGGCAACGCGCCGTACGTCGTCCAGATCGAGGACTCGCTCACGCAGATCGCCATCGACTCGCAGTACTTCGTCAAGATCGGCGACTATGCCAGCGAGGAACAGCTCGCCACCATCCCCGACATCATCGCGCCGATGCGCAACTTCTACAACCTGGACGATGAGATCTGGGGCATGCCGTGGAACGCGTCGAACCCGGTGATGTTCATCAACCCGACCATGTTCGAGGCCGCCGGGCTCGACCCGGCCAGCCCGCCCCAGACCTTCGAGGAGATCACCGCCGCCTGCGAGGCGATCATGAGTGCGGAGATCGAGAACCTGGGCGGCTGCATCAACTGGCCGGTCAATAGCTGGCTGCCGGAGCAGTGGCTCGCGATGCAGAACGCGCTGTTCGTCAACAACGACAACGGGCGCTCGGCCCGCGCGACCGAGGCGTACATCGACACGCCCGAAATGGCGCGCGTGTTCGACTGGTGGAACGACCTCGACGACAACGGCTATTTCACCTACAGCGGCACGCCCGGCGCGTACACGCCCGAGGGGCTGCTGTTCGTCACCAAGAAGACCGCGATCCACCTGACGACCAGCGCCGCGATCAGCAACATCTTCTCGTTCGCGCCGGTGATGGGCCAGTTCACGCCGGTCGTGGCGCCGTTCCCTAAGCCGTATGCCGAGGCGACGAACGGCATCACGGCGGGCGGCGCGGCAGTGTGGGTGATGGCCGGGCATCCGGACGCCGAGACGCAGGCCGCGGTCGATTTCATCTTCTACCTGACCAACACCGAGAACATCAAGACCTGGCACAAAGCCAGCGGCTATTTCCCGGTGCGGCAGAGCGCCATCGACGAGCTGGAGGCCGAGGGCTGGTTCGACGAGAATCCGGCCTACTTCATCCCGCTCCAGCAGCTCCTGGACTCGACGCCCAACCCGGCCAACGCGGGCGCCCGGTTTGGCGCGGCCAGCCAGGTGCGCGCCACCGTGATCGACGCGATCCTGTCGGTCATCGACAACGACGAAGACCCGGCGGCGGCGATGGCGGCGGCTCAGGACCGTGCCAACAAGGCCATCGCCGACTACAACAGCGTGATCGGCGGCTAGCCGCCCGCGACGGCACTCCGGCAGGTGGGATGGGCGGCGCCGCTCGTCCCGCCTGCGTTTTGGCGCCAGGAAAGGACAGGGCATGGACGACGACTCCCGGCTCCCGATCTCGCCCCAGGCTGCCCAGCGCGTGCTGCTCGGCGCGGCGTTGGGTTTTCTGCTGGTCTTCTTCGTCCCCCGGCTGGACGGGCTGGCCGCGCTGTGGGACCTGCTGCGCGACGCGATCGCCGGGCTGCCGGGGTTCGTGGTCGACGTGATCGACTACTACCGCGCCGCGCCGGGCGAGCAGGTGGCCTACTCCGCGCTGGTGGGGGCGATCTTTGGCGCGGTGACGACCGCGCTGGTCGCCGGGGTGTTCGATCCGGCGCGCTTTGCGCATGGGCGGACGTGGCTGGCCGTGCTGGCCGGGGCGGGCGCGGGGGCGCTCGGCGCGCAGATCCTGATGTTCCCGGCCCAGCACTGCACCTACGCGTCGGACATCGGCGGGGCGCAGTTCCGCGTGGGGCTGGTCGTGACGGCGCTCGGCGCGCTGGCGCTGCTCGTGCCGGTCTGGACGCTGCTGCGGGGCCGGCCAGGCGCGCGCGTGCAGCACGTCGCCGGGCATTTCAAACGCTCGCCGCTGCCCTACGTGTTCCTGGTCCCCACGGTGATCGTCCTGGCCGTGTTCCTGTACTACCCCGCCGCCCAGATCATGCTCGTCTCGCTGCGGCGCAAGATCTTCCCGCTGCCACAGGAACGCTTCGCCTGTATGCAGAACTACGTCGATCTGGCGAGCGACGCCGTCTACCGCAACAGTTTCGCGAGCACGCTGTACATCACCCTGTTCGTCGTGCTGTTCAGCCTGGCGATCGCGCTGGCGATTGCCGTGCTGGCCTCGCAGAAGGTCAAATGGGCGGGCGTCTACCGGACGCTGCTGGTGTGGCCCTACGCGATCTCGCCCGTGGTGACCGGCGTGATCTTCCTGTCGATGTTCCGCGAGGGCGGGGCCGGGCTGCTCAACTGGGCGCTGGGCAGCACGCTCGGCATCAACCCCGGCTGGCTGACCGACAAGGACCTCGCGCCCTGGGTGATCGTCGCCGCCTCGGTGTGGAACCTGCTGGGCTTCAACGTGCTGTTCTACATCGCCGGCTTGCAGAACATCCCCACCGACCTGCTCGAAGCCGCCTCGCTGGACGGCGCGGGGCGCGTGCGGCGCTTCTGGCGGATCACCTTCCCGCTGCTGTCGCCGTTCACGTTCTTCCTGCTGGTGACCAACGTCACCTATTCGTTCTACGGGATCTACGGCGTGGTGGACACGCTGACGCCGCAGGGCGGGCCGCGCTTTGGTCCCGGCGGCGAGAGCGGCGCGACGAACGTGCTGATCTTCAAGCTGTACAAAGACGCGTTCGACACCGGCGCGCCGGCGGGCCTGGGCGCTGCGCAGGCGGTCGTGCTGTTCCTGATGGTCGCCACGTTCACCGTGCTGCAGTTCCGCTTTCTCGAGCGCCGCGTAACTTACGAGGGATGAGCGCATGAACCGCCGGCCACGCTACGGAATTCACCTCGCGCTGATCGTCGTCTGCCTGGGCATGGCGTGCCCGGCCCTGTACGCGCTCCAGGTGTCGACCCTGACGCTCGAAGAGGCGTTCACCATCCCGCCCAAGCTGTTCCCGCCCTCGACCGATTTCGTCAGCAACGTGCGGACCCTGTTCGACGGGCAGCACTTTGGCCGCCTGATCGCCAACACGCTCACCGTGGCGCTGGTCGTCGTCGTCGGCAAGACGGCGTTCGCCATGCTGGCCGGGCTGGCGTTCGTGTACTTCCAGTTTCCCGGCAAGTGGGTGCTGTTCTTCTTCGTGCTGCTCACGCTGCTGATGCCGACCGAGCTGCTGTTGGTGCCGCTCTCGAACCTGATCGCGGACCTGCGATGGGCCAGCGACGATCCGCAGCTCGCGCTGACGATGCCCTTCCTGGCGAGCGCGCTGGGCGTGTTCCTGTTTCGCCAGCATTTCCGCAACATCCCCCGCGAGCTGCTCGAAGCGGCCCAGATCGACGGGGCGGGGCCGCTGCGCTATCTGCTGTGGGTGCTGCTGCCCATGTCGTGGAACGTGATCGGCGCGCACGCGGTGATCCAGTTCATCTCGATGTGGCACCAGTATGCCTGGCCGATCTTCCTCCAGCTCAGCCCCGAAGACCAGTTGATCCAGGTGGGCGTGCGCAACTCGGTGATCAGCGGCACGCAGACCGATTTCGGCCTGCTGATGGCGGCGGGCGTGGTCGCGTCGATCCCGCCGTTGGTCTTCTTCGTGCTGCTGCAAAAGCAGTTCATGAGCGGGTTCGCCCTCATGCGCGACAAGTAGTTTCGACGTTTAGTTAGATAAAAATATTCTAATCTGTTCGTGATCGAATAGCACGATATTAGCGATCGCGCTATAGTCAATTGGGACGCGGGTTGCAACCTGAGGGGGAGACGATGATGAGCAGAAACGCCTGGGGGTGGTCCCTGGTGTGCGCGGTCGCGATCGGGGCCGGGCTGGTGCTGGTCGCGGGATACGGTGTGGCGTTCGCCCAGGACGGCGACGCCCCCCAGCCCGAGCCGTTCGAGGGGCAGCCGCTGCCCACGGACAAAAACGCGTTCTTCGCGGGGGCGGGGGCATGCACGAGCTGTCACACCAACATGGTCGACGAGTCCGGCGCGGACGTGTCGATCGATGCGTATTGGCGCGCGACGATGATGGCAAACGCCGCGCGCGACCCGTACTGGCTGGCATCGGTGCGCGTCGAGACGCTGGGCGCGCCCGGCCTGAAGGACGTGATCGAGGATAAGTGCACGACCTGTCACATGCCGATGGCGCGCACGACCGTCGCCGTGCAGGACGAGGCGCCGGGCCTGCTGCACGGGGATGGCGGTTTCGCGGACCCGGATCACCCGCTGCACGCGCTGGCGAACGACGGCGTATCGTGCACGCTGTGCCACCAGGTCGAGCCGGAGGGCCTGGGCGAGCCGGCGAGCTTCAGCGGCGGATTCGCGATCGATACCGTGCGCGCGGCGGACGACCGGCCCGCGTACAATCCCTTCGCCAGCAACCCGGAATTGTCGGCGGTGATGCAGAACGCGTCCGGCTTTGTGCCGGAGCAGAGCGAGCACGTCACCAAGGCGGAACTGTGCGCGAGCTGTCACACGCTCTACACGCCCTACCTCGACAGCAGCGGCGCGATCGCGGGCGAGTTCCCCGAGCAAACGCCGTACTTCGAATGGCTCAACAGCCAGTACGTCGCCTCGACGCCGTGCCAGGGCTGCCACATGCCCACCGCCGAGGGGGGCGTGATCACGAGTGTGGTCGGCGGCGAGCCGCGCAGCCCGTTCGCCCGGCACGTCTTCGTCGGCGGGAACGTCTACATGCAGTCGATCTTCCGCGCCTTTGGCGACGACCTGGGCCTGACGGCCAGCAGCGAGCACGTCGAGGCGACGGGCGCCCGCACGCTGGACCAGTTGCAGGGCCGGACGGCGAGCCTGGCGCTCGAAAATCTGGGCTATGCCAGGTCGCAGGTGACGGCGAACGTGGTGGTGCGCAACCTGGCCGGGCACAAATTCCCCACCGGGTTCCCGTCGCGGCGGGCGTGGCTGCACCTGGTGATCGAGGACGCGGGCGGTAACGTCGTGTTCGAGTCGGGCGGTTACGACGAGCAGGGCCGCATCACCGGCGACAATCACGACGCCGATCCGGGCAGTTTCGAGCCGCACCGCAAGGTGATTCGCCAGCCGCACGAGGTCCAGATATACGAGTCGGTGATGGTCGATACCGATGGCAATGTGACCAACATCCTGCTGCGCGGATCGGGCTATATCAAGGACAACCGCTTACTGCCGGTGGGCTTCGACAAGATCACCGCGCCGGGCGACATCGCGCCGGACGAACTGGCCCTGGAGGACGCCAACTTCACCGGCGGCGGCGACCGCGTGATGTATTCGATCAACGTGGGCGACGCGCAAGGGCCGTTCACGGTGCGGGTCGACCTGCTGTACCTGTCGATTGGCTACAACTGGGCCGAAAAGCTGCGCGCCTTCACCACCGAAGAGAGTGCCGCGTTCATGGCGTATTTCGACGCCGTCCCGAACCTGCCGGTCGTGGTGGCCAGCGCATCCGCGACGGTTGGCGGCTGACCGGGAGTCCATTCGCACGCGACGGGCTGGCGACTGCCTGCGTGCCTGGCAGGTTGCAGTCGTCAGCCGTGCTGATAGGCACTAACCCCGCGATCGGCGATCGGGGTAGAATAGACGTGTTGCGCAGCCTATCCGGTGCCTCGGCGCGAATAGAGTTTTTGTGGCAGTTGATGTGCACCGGGCCGGTAGGCTTTTTTGATCAGGCTGATCTGAGTGAGGAGCTTTTGTATGAGCATTAGCCAGTTGGCCCGTTCGATCAAGGAATCGCCCACCCTGAAGCTCAACGAGGAAGCCCAAACCCTGCGGGCGCGCGGCGAGCCGGTGATCAACCTGGGGGTGGGCGAGCCGAAAAATAAGGCGCCGATCACGGCTGTGCTGGGGTCGGCGGCCAAGCTCAACGACGGGGACGTCAAATACGTGCCGGTGGACGGCACCAAGTCGCTGAAAAAGGCCATCATCCGCTACACCGAGGAGCACTATGGGCGGATGGTCGGCCCGGACAACGTGATCATCTCCACCGGCGCGAAGCAGTCGCTGTTCAACCTGCTGTTCTCGATCATCGATCCCCAGGACGAGGTCATCATCCTGGCGCCCTACTGGGTGAGCTATCCCGAAATGGTCAAGATGGTGTACGGCGTCCCGGTGATCGTCACGCCGGAGGACGGCTCGTTTCACCCGCAGATGAGCGAGATCGAGGAAGCGGTCAGCTCGTACACCAAAGCGATCATCGTCAACAGCCCGAACAACCCGTCCGGGGCGCTGTATTCAGCCGACTTCATCGCCGCGATCGTCGAGTTTTGCGAGAGCCGCGACATTTACCTGATCCTGGACGACATCTATCACAAGCTGGTGTTCGACGGCAAACAAGCACCGTCGCCCTTCAATTACACGAACAAAGACATCGAGACGACGCGCCTGGTGGTGTTGAACGGCGTTTCCAAGCTGTATGGCATGACCGGCTTCCGGATCGGGTGGGCTGTGGGCAACAGCCGCCTGATCGAAGTGATGGCTAACGTCCAGGGTCAAGTGACGTCGAACGCGTCCACGGTGTCGCAGGCCGCCGCCGAAGCGGCCCTGACCGGGCCCCAGAACGTGGTGGAAAACCTGCGCCTGGGCATCCAGAACAACCGCGACGTGATCATGAACGAGCTGCGGTCGTTCACCGATGTCCGCGTCACCAAGCCGGAAGGGACGTTCTACATCCTGCCGGACTTCCGCGCCTATACCAACGATTCGGTCGAGTTGGCGCAGTTCCTGCTGCGCAAAGCGCTGGTGGTGACCGTGCCCGGCAGGGAATTCGGCATGGAAGGCCACCTGCGCCTCAGCTACTCCGGCTCGGTCAAGGAGATCATCGAGGCGGTGGAGCGGCTGAAGTGGGCGTTAGATCCGAACGCGCCCAACGAGATTTACATTGGCGACCGGAAGTGCATCAGGGACTGGATGTAGGGAATTGGTGATGAACAACAACCTGCTGAACATCAAGACACCGGCCCAGGATCAGGCCCACGCGCTCAAAGCGGATTACGGCCTGAGCAATCACGGGCTGGGCAATCTGCGGCAGAGCTATTGGAACCTGCCCTCCGAGGCGCTGTACGAGGAGATCGTGTTTCGCGGCGAGGGCCGGATCAGCACGCGCGGCGCGCTGGTCGTGAACTCCGGCAAGCACAATGCCCGCGCCGCCCAGGACAAGTTCATCGTCCGCGAGCCGGACAGCGAAGATCACATCTGGTGGGGCGAATACAACCGCCCGATCAGCGCGGCGCAGTTCACCGATACGCTCAGCCGGCTGCAAGGCTTCCTGCAGGGGCGCGATCTGTTCGTGCAGGACTGCTACGCGGGCGCCAATCCGGAATACCGGATGCCGGTCCGGATCATCACTGAGTACGCCTGGCACAGCCTGTTCGCGCGGAACATGTTCATCCTGCCCAAAACCCGCGAGGAATATCGCCAGCACGTCCCGGACTTCACGCTGATCTGCGTGCCGTCGTTCAAGGGCTTCCCGGCCATCGACTCGACGCGCACCAGCACGTTCATCCTGCTCAACTTCGAGCAGCGGCTGTGCATTCTCGGCGACACGGCCTATGGCGGCGAGATCAAGAAGTCGATCTTCACGGTCATGAATTACCTGCTGCCGCTGGAAGGCGTGATGCCCATGCACTGTTCGGCCAACCGGGGCGACAACGGCGAAACGGCGCTGTTCTTCGGCCTGTCGGGCACGGGCAAGACCACGCTCTCCGCCGATCCCAGCCGCGGGCTGATCGGCGACGACGAGCACGGTTGGAGCGACGAGGGCGTGTTCAACTTCGAGAACGGCTGTTACGCCAAGGTGATCCAGCTCTCGCCCACGGCAGAGCCAGAGATCTACGCGGCCACGCGCCGGTTTGGCACCGTGCTGGAGAACGTGGTCTACGACCCGGTGACGCGTTACATCGATCTCGACGACGACGCCATCACCGAGAACACGCGCGCGTCGTACCCGCTGGAGTTCATCGAGAACGCGATCCCGTCCAAGATGGGCGGTCATCCCCGGAACGTCATCTTCCTGACGTGTGACGCGCAGGGCGTGATGCCGCCCATCGCCCGGCTGACGCCGGACCAGGCGCTGTACCATTTCATCTCCGGCTACACGTCCAAGGTGGGCGGCACGGAGGTGGGTCTGGGCGAAGAGCCGGAGATCACGTTCAGCACGTGCTTCGGCGCGCCGTTCATGGTGCACCACCCGACCTTCTACGCGGACCTGCTCAAGCGCAAGATCGAGCGCTACGACGCCCACTGCTGGCTGATCAATACCGGCTGGGTGGGCGGCCCGTATGGCGTGGGGAAGCGCATCAGCATTCGCCACACGCGCGCGCTGCTCACCGCGGCGCTCAACGGCGACCTGCTGGACGTCGACTACTACGCGGACCCCATCTTCGGCTTCCAGGTGCCCAAGTCGTGCCCGAACGTCCCCGAAGACGTGCTGTACCCCGCCGAGGCGTGGCCCAGCCAGGACGAATACTGGCACAAGTATCGCCAGCTCGCCACGCGGTTCGTCGACAACTTCAAGAAGTTCGCGCCCGAATGCCCGCCCGAAGTGCGCGCCGCCGGGCCGAAACTCTGACGCGCCGCGCCTCTTCGCGCCACGAATCCGCCGGGATGCCGCCGCCGCGCCGCATCCCGGCGTTGTATTTGGGGGCGTCCTGTGACCGTCAACCTGCGCTGTTCTGGCGGATGGCCGCGCCGGTGGGCAGGCCCGCCAGCGACGTCGCGGCCAGGACCGCGCACCGGATGGCCTGGGCGGTGACCTCTGCCGCGAAGGCGCCGATCACGCTGGCGTTGGCGTCGCCCGCGCTCCCGGTCGCCAGCGCGAAGATCGTGTCGCCGTCGAACAGCGTGTGCGCCGGGCGGACCGCCTGGGCGAGCCCGTCCTGGGCCATCTGCGCGACCTTGTTCGTTTGTTCCTTGGTGAGCCGGGCATTGGTCGCCACCACGCCGACGACCGTGTTGCCGGATCGCCTGGACGGCGTGCGGGCCATCGACGGCAGCAGCGCCATCGCCCCGGCGAACCGGTCGCCTTCCGGCGGCAGGCGCGTCCCGGCCAGGATCGTCCCGTCCGCCGCGATCACGTCCCCCGCCGCGTTGGCGACCATCAGCGCGGCCACGATCAGCCCGTCGCCCAGGTCGACGGCGGCGCTGCCCACGCCGCTTTTGCACGCGAAGCCCGGCCCCATCAGGCCGCCGACGCGCGCGCCCGCCCCCGCGCCGGCGCTGCCTTCCGCCACCGGATTGGCGCTCGCGGCCCGGCAGGCAGCATAGCCCATCGCGGCGTCGGGGCGGATCGCCGGGTCGCCGGTGTCCAGGTCGAAGATGATCGCCGCCGGGACGATGGGCACCACGCCCACATCCATGTCATAGCCGGTCCCCTGTTCCTCCAAAAAGCGCATGACGCCGCTCGCCGCGTCCAGGCCATAGGCGCTGCCCCCGGCCAGCAGCACGGCGTCGACGTGCTCGATCAGGTGCAGCGGGCGCAGCAGGTCCGTTTCGCGGGTGCCCGGCGCGCCCCCGCGCTGGTCCACCCCGCCGACCGTTCCGGGCGGGGGGAGCACGACCGTGCACCCGGTCGGTCCGTCCAGGTTGTGCGCGTGCCCGACGCGCAGACCGTCGATGGCCGTGAGAGTCTCGTTTACCATACAGTCCTCCTCCGTTTGGGGCTATAATCAGGCGCGTTGATGAGTAGTTTGCGTTGTGTAAAGGATCGACATTGACCATGCTGCTGGCGATTGACATTGGCAACACGAACATCGTTTTCGGCGTTCATGACGGGGCGCAGTGGGCGCATCACTGGCGCGTCCAGACCGTGCGCGAGCGGATGCCGGATGAATACGCGGTGATGTTTCACAACTTTCTGCGCGAGGCCGGCCTGGGCCTGGACCGGTTCGACCAGACCATCCTGAGCAGCGTCGTGCCATCGCTCACGTCCGGGCTGGCGGAGATGGTCGCCCAGCGCACCGGCTTTCGCCCGGTGGTGGTCAGCCACACGATCAACCTCGGCATCCGGATCGACGTCGATTATCCCGAAACCGTCGGCAGCGACCGCATCGCGGACGCGGTGGCCGCCTACGAGCGCTTCCATACGAACTGCATCGTGGTCGATTTCGGCACGGCGACGGCGTTCACTATCGTGTCCGGCGCCGGTGAGATGATCGGCGCGGTGATCGCGGCGGGGCTGGGCACCACGGCGGACGCGCTGGTGCGGCGCACGGCGCAGCTTCCGCAGATCGATCTGGTCCCGCCGCCGTCGGTGATTGGCCGCAACACGATCCACGCCATGCAGGCAGGGCTGGTGCTGGGCCACCTGGCGATGGTCGAGGGCCTGGTCACCCGGATCAAGGGCGAGTTGGGCAGCGCGAAGGTGATCGCGACCGGCGGGCTGGCGACTGCGCTGGGCGCCTACACCGACTGCTTCGACACGATCGATCCCTGGCTCACACTGGACGGTCTACGCCTGATCGCCGCCCGCAACCCCCGCGTGTGAGGCGGGCGGCGATCACGTTTGTCCGCCTTTGAGGATCATCTCCAACTGATCGATTAATTTCGGCAGATCGTACTGCACGGTGTCCCATACCACGTTGTAATCAATTGCGACGTAATCATGGATTACTTTGTTTCGCATTCCCGTGATTGCTTTCCATGGAATCTGCGGGAACGCCTCACGGGTCTCCTGTGTCACCTGGCTGGCGGCCTCACCAACGATCTCAATAGCCCGAACCAACGCATAGGCGAGCATATCATCTTCGTGAAGCGACTCACGAGTCCGATTAGCAGCGAATGAGCGGGCTTTGTATGCTGCATCGAGCATATCTCGTAGACGTGTTTCGTCTCTATCGTTCATAAATGACCTGCGCTGTTCTGACGACATCGTTTCGAAAGTGGGGGCTCAAGAAGCCTGGCGTGTTGAGATCGACCTCGCGGCCAATCAACGCGCTTAATTCATCTTGAATAGTGGCGAGCTTGAAAAAGCCAACGGGCACGCCTGGCTCGAACTCCACCAACACATCGACATCGCTCTCGGGACGGAAGTCATCGCGCAGCACAGACCCAAAGAGCGCCAGCTTGCGGATATGGTTGCGCCGGCAAAACTCTGCGATTGTATCGGGGGCAATCGTGATATGATGCCCGGTCATCGTGCCTCCTCCTCCGTACCGAGCAGCGCCGCCACCCGCGCAATGACCGCCTCGCCGACGCGGGCCTTGCTCGTCAGGTCGAGCGGGTGCTGCGCGCCGCCCGCGTCGATCAGCACCACCCGGTTGGTGTCCACGTTGAACCCGGCATCCGGCGCGGTGATGTCGTTGGCGACGATCAGGTCCAGCCCCTTGCGGCGGAGCTTGGCCTGCGCGTTTTCCAGCAGGTCGTGACTCTCTGCGGCGAACCCGATCACGGCGCGCGGGTGGCCGGTGGCGGCTCGCTGCGTCTTGATCGCCATCAGGATATCCGGCGTGCGGCGCAGCGCCAGCGTGGGCGCTTCGTCGTCCTGGTCGGCCTTCTTGATCTTGTGCTGGGCGATCTCCGCCGGGCGAAAATCTGCCACCGCCGCCGCCATGATCAGCGCGTCGGCGTCGCGCGAATACGTCAGCACGGCGTCGAGCATAGCCTCGGCGCTCTCGACGGGCACCAGCACGGCGCCCACCGGCACCGGTAGCTGCTGCGTGGCGCTGATCAGCGTGACGCACGCGCCCGCGTCGAGCGCGGCCTGGGCCAGCGCGTAGCCCTGCTTGCCGCTCGAACGGTTGGTGATGTAGCGCACCGGGTCGATCGGCTCGCGCGTGCCGCCCGCCGTGATCACGACCTTCATGTTTTCCAGCGAACCGCCGCGTCCCAGCGCGCGCCGGATGTGGCCGAGCAGCACCGGCGTCTCGGGCAGGCGGCCCCGCCCCACCAGCCCGGACGCGAAACGCCCGCGGGCCGGCTCGATCACGGTCACGCCGCGCTCGCGCAGCGCCGCGAGATTGGCCTGGGTGGTGGGATGCTCGTACATGCCGCCGTCCATCGCCGGGGCGACGACGACCGGGCAGCGCGCCGCCAGGGCCGTCACCGAGAGCAGGTCGTCGGCCAGCCCGTGCGCCAGTTTCGCCAGGCTGTTGGCGGTGACCGGCGCCACGACCAGCAGGTCGGCGCCTTCGCCCAGGCCGACGTGCGCGATGTGCGTCGGCAGGCCGCCGCCGGTGTCCGTTCCCCACATCGAGGTATACACCGGGCGCCCGGTCACGGCCTGGAAGGTCAGCGGCGCGACGAACCGCTGCGCGGCCCCGGTCATGATCACGTCGACGCGCGCCCCGGCCTGGGTCAGTTTGCTGGCGAGATCGACGGCTTTGTAGGCGGCGATGCTGCCCGTCACGCCGAGGATGATGCGTTTGTCGTCCAGTATGGTAATATGTTCCATAGCCCCGCCATTCGAGAACCACAAAAAAAACAGGTCCCCAGATTGTACCGGAGACCTGCCGGACTTTCACGATTTTCATGAACGGGGCGTCACTTGTTCAGTTTCTTGCGGAATTCCTCGTTCAGCCGGGGCAGAATGTCGAACAGGTCGCCGGCCATGCCATAGCGCGCCAGCTTGAAGATCGGCGCGTCGGCGTCCTTGTTGATGGCGACGATGACCTTGGCGGTGCGCATCCCGGCCTGGTGCTGGATCGCGCCCGAAATCCCGGCGGCGATGTACAGGTCCGGCGACACGACCTTGCCCGTCTGCCCGACCTGGTGCTCGTAGGGGATCCACCCGGCGTCCACCGCGGCGCGGCTGGCGCCCACGGCACCGCCCAGCGTCTCGGCCAGCTCTTTGACCGGCGCGAAGCCCTCCGGCCCGCCCACGCCGCGCCCTCCGGCGACGATGATGGTGGCGTCGGTCAGGCTGATCTGGCCGCCCGCCGATTCGACGCTCTCGACTTTGGCCGCGATGGCGTCTTCGGCCAGGGCGGGCGCCGCGTCGATGACGTCACCGCTCCGGCTGGCGTCCGGCTCCGGCTGGGGGAAGGCGCGGCTGCGCAGCGTGGCGAACTGCGGCCCGCCGGCGGTGACGGTTTCCACGCTGAGCACCTTGCCGCCCAGCACCGGGCGAACCGCCTTGAGCTTGTCGCCGTCGAGCGAAAGCTCGGTGACGTCGGTCAGCAGGCCGCCCTCGACATCCGCCGCCGCCCCGGCCAGTAGCTCGCGCCCGGACGTGGTCGCGGCGGCCAGCACGATGGCGGGGTTGTGTTGCTGGACCAGACCGGCCAGCAGCGCGACATATGGCTCGAACCGGTAGCGGGCCAGCGAGGCGTCGTCAGCCTTGATGATGGCATCCGCGCCGTGGGCGAACGCGGCCTTGACCGCATCCTCGACGCCCTGGCCGAAGACCAGCCCGGTCACGCGGTCGCCCAACTGGCGGGCCAGCCCCAGCGCCTCGAACGAGGCCGGGATGGGCTGGCCGTCGTGTACTTCGATCCACACAAAGACGCTCATATCACCTTCTCCTCCAGCAGCTTGTCGACCAGCAGGGCCGGGTCGTCGATCATCTCGACGGCGCCTTCGCGCTTGGGCAGGTCCTGGTACGCGAGGCGCTTGGCTTTGGGCGCCACGGCAGCGGCGTCCAGCCCCAAATCGTCCAGCGACCAGACCGGCATGCTGGCTTTGGCGGCCTTGCGAATGCCGATGAAGGTGGGGTATTTCGGCTCGTTGATATCCTTGAGCACGCTGATGACGGCGGGCAGGCGGCTGCTGACGGTTTCGGTGCCGCTCTCGACCTGCCGCTTGACGCGGATCGTCCCCGCGGCGGGGTCGAGCGCCTCGATCTTGGCGACGAAGCCGAGCGGGGTCCAGCCGAGCTTGCGAGCGGTCTGGAAGATGTGCGCGTCCGAGGCGATGTCGGGCAGCTCTTTGCCGAAGATCACCAGGTCGACGTCGCCCAGCTTGTCGATGGCCGCAGCCACGGCTTTGGCAAAGGCCAGGCTGTCCCAGCCTTGCAGGGCGTCGTCCCAGATGCGGATCGCCTGGTCGCACCCGATCGCCAGCCCGTGCTTGAGCGCCTCTTCGTGTTCTGGCCCGCCCAGGGTGAGGATCGACACCTGGGCGTTGTGCGCCTCTTTGAGCAGGATAGCCTCAGTGATGGCGTACTCGTCCCAGGGATTGACGACCAGCTTGTCGTCAACTTTCAGGTTGCCGCCGGCGTCGACCGCCACATCGGCGGCGGTGTCCGGCGTGCAGTTGGTTATGACTGCGACGTGCAAGGTACTCCCTCCTAAAGATGTTTTGTCTAATTCTCGCTCTGCCACCACTCGGGATCGTAACCCGGCAGCTCGCAGCGCAGCGGCCTGTCCTGGCGATAGCCCAGGGCGTAATCGGCCTGGATCAACTGCTGGATCTCGCTGGAGCCTTCGTAGATGGTCGCGCCCTTGGCGTTGCGCAGGTACCGCTCGACGTCGTACTCGTCGCTGAAACCGTACGCGCCGTGAAGCTGGATCGCTTCCAGGGCAGCTTTGACGCTCATATCGGTGGCGAACCACTTGGCTATGGCCGTCTCGCGGGTGTTGCGCGTGCCCTGGTTCTTGAGCCAGCCGGCCTTGAAGATGAGCAGCCGGGCGGCGTCGTACCACTGCTGCATGTACGCGATCTTCTGCTTGATCAACTGGTGCTGCGCGATCGGCACGTTGAACGTGTAGCGCTCCTTACTGTATTTCACGCTGTCTTCCAGGCAGGCGCGGATGCAGCCCACCGCCCCGGCCCCGACGGTGTAGCGCCCGTTGTCGAGGCAGCTCATGGCGATGTAGAAGCCCTCGCCCTCCTCGCCGATCCGGTTCTCGACCGGCACCTCGACATCCTGCATGGCGATCCAGCCGGTCGAGCCGGCGCGCACGCCCATCTTGCCCTTGATGTCGCCCACGGTGACGCCCTTCATGTCGCGCGTGATCATGAAGGCGGTGATGCCCTTGTACTCCGGCTGGGCGTTGGGGTCGGTCTTGGCGAAGACGAGCATGTGATCGGCCAGGGTCGCGAGGCTGATCCACATCTTCTCGCCGTTGAGGACGTACACGTCCCCCTCGCGGCGGGCGGTGGCGCGCAGCCGGACCGGGTCGCTGCCGGCGTCCGGCTCGGTGAGCGCGTAGCCGGCGTATTTTTCACCGGTGGCCTGCGGCACCAGGAAGCGCTGTTTCTGCTCCTCGGTGCCCCATTGCAGCAGCGCGAGGCTGTTGAGGCCCGCGTGGACCGACATGATCACGCGCAGGCTGGCGTCGACGCGCTCGAGTTCCTCGCACACCAGTGCCAGGGTGATGTAATCGAAGCCCTGCCCGCCGTAGCGAACCGGAACGTTGATCCCCAGGATGCCAAGCTCAGCCATGCGCGGCAGCACGTCGGGGTGCGGCTGGTGCTTGTGATCCCACTCTTTGATGGTCGGGTAGATTTCTTTCTGCGCAAAGTCCCGCACCATCTGCTGGGCCATGCGGTGCTCTTCGGTCAGTTCAAATTCCATAGGAGAAGCGTCCTTTTTGGTAAAAAAAGAAAGATCCAAACGTGCTGGTCAGGTGCCCGCCATTATAACATGCCCCTCGTGGATGTGACATCAGTCGCCAGCGAGCGCCGAGCCGGGACCAAACTCCTCTTTTCCGTTTGGCGGTGACACGTGTACAATGAACGTGTCGCGCCACACATCTTGGGGAGCGCTCCATAATGTCTGCGTCCGATCTGCACGCCCAACTTCAGGAAGCGATCACACTGGCCCAGGCCGGGCAGCGGTCCGAGGCCCGCGCCATGCTGCGCCAGATCGTCGAGGCCGACCCAGAACAGGAACTGGCCTGGCTGTGGCTGGCGACCGTGTCGACCAGGCGCGACGAGCGCATCACGTTTCTGGAGCGGGCGCTGGCCCTGAATCCCGATAACGCCACCAGCCGCCAGGCTTACGTCCAGCTCACCGGGCGCGAGTACGTGCCGCCGGTGGGCGCGCCGCTGGAGCCGCCGGGCGGGCGCTGGAGCAGCCTGACGCGCGACCGGTCGCTGTCGCTGACGCAGCTCGTCATCCTGATGCTCGTGGCGGCGGCGGGGGTGGCGGCGATCGTGATCGTGCTCAGCCTGCGCGACGACGGCGACGAGACGGCGGCGCCCACCTTCACGCCAACGCTCGGCCCGGTCACCGAGACGCCCACGCCGACCTCGCGCTATTCGCCGACGCCCAGCAACACGCCGCGCCCCACCTCGACGCCCGGCCCATCGCCGACCTCGGTGTGGGACAACCCGCCGCCGACCTGGACGCCCCCGCCCACGCTGACGACCGTGCCCAGCGCCACGCCGCTGCCGTCCTCGACGCCGCTGCCGACGAGCACGATCACGCCCACCGTGCCGCCGCGCACGCCCACCGACACGCGGATTCCGGCGAGCGCGACCGTGCCACCGCTGTTTCCTGCTGAGGAGGACGCCGAGCCGACCCTGACGCGGACGCCGGCGGGCAGGGACGCGACCGCCACGGCGCAGGCCGAACCGGCTCTCACGGTGACGGACGTGGAGGACGAATCGTTCAACTGAGCGAGCGCTACGGGAAAAGTTGTGCATCCTTTCGCGTATCGTGGTACAATCAACAAGCATACGATACGCGAGGCACTTACCAGACTCGTGGTCGTTCGTCAAACTGGCACGGAGAGTCTCTTCAACACGTTTGTAGTGGGGAAAGAGATCGCCCAGGTGTGGGAACGTGTCGAACGTATACTAGCGTCAGAACATAAGGAGTTTGAACCATGGCTATCGAATTCTATGATGTCAAAATCCGCCAGAAAGTCCAGATCCCTGAGAAGGACGTTGTGAAGACGACGTTCACCACCAAGAAGGGCCAGGTTCGCTATGGCCTGCGCGGCAAGACCGCCGATGGCCGCAACCTGACCAAATTCGTTAGCAAGGGCGACTGGGAAAAGATGAAGCTCCCCGAGGGCTAAACCCCAACCTGAATATCACCATGCAAAACCCGCGCCGGTAAAAAGCGCGGGTTTGTTTTTTATGGGGCGGGTTCCTCGCGGCTCGACGGGGTGCCCGGCGGGCGGAACAGGTCCTGCACCAGCGCCTGGATGTCGCTGTGGATCGGCATCAGGATTTGATCGCCGTCGGCGGTCGTGCCCAACTCCACCTCGCCGAACGAGATCTGGCTCTGGCGGATCTCGCTGTCGGGGATGCTCTCCGCCGTGCGGGCGAGGCTGATGACCTCTTCGAGCGTCAGGTCGGTGCGAATGTTGTCCTGCACCGACCGCCACAGGGCGGGGACCTGGGGCAGCAGCGACAACACGCCCCCGGCGCTGAGCACTTTGTCGCGCACGGCCAGGATCACCTCCTGCTGGCGGCTGGAGCGCCCGATGTCGCTGTCGCTGTGGCGCGTGCGGGCATATTGCAGCAGGCGTTCCGCGTCCAGCTCCTGGCACCCGGCGTCGAAGTGGATGCTGATGGTGCCATAGCTGCCGTCCGGGTACTGGTCGTCGTCGATCGGCTCCGGCGGGCATACCTCGACCGGCCCGATCGCGTCGATGAGCGTGGTGAAGACCTCGAAGTTGATCAGCACGTAATGCTGGATCGTGATGCCCAGCTCTTTCTCGACGACGCGGGCGGCGTAGGCCGGGCCGCCCCCGCCGGGGTAGTTGATGTCGTCGCCGATGATGTTGGCCGTGTTGATGCGCCCCGGCTGGTTGAGGCCGGGCATCTGGACCCACAGATCGCGCGGGATGGAGAGCAGCGCCCCGGTCTTGCCGACCGGGTCCAGCGACAGCAAAATGATCGTGTCGGTGGCGAAGGTGCCCGTTTCGCCGGCGCGCTGGTCGATGCCCAGCAGCAGGATCGACACGCGGCGCGGGTCCTGCCAGGGCGCCACGGCGACGAGCGTTTCTTCGGACGAAGGCTCGGCCTCGTCCGGCGCGGACTCGGTGGCCTGAGCCGCCGGCTCGTCCCCGGCGGCGGCGTCCAGCGTGGGAGTCAGGTCGCCGGTTGGCGCGGCGCCGTCGTCGGGCGTCGGCGTGGCCTCCATCTGGTCGGACGATCCGCTGCCGAGCTGCGGCAGCTCGGGCAGATCGACCACGCTGTCCAGCTCGGCGGCGCGGTCGCGCACGAAGGTGTATGCCAGCAGCGAGCCGCCGACCGCGATGGCGCCAAACACGACCACCCACGCCATCACAAACCATTGGGGAATGCTGCGCATCGGGAATCCTCCACATTGCCAGGTGGCGCGCATTATAACGCAAAACCGGCGGGCGACTGCCTCCTTCAGGTGAGCGTAGGGCAATCGCCCACTCGCCGCGCCTAGCCCCGGATGCGCCAGTCGAGCGCGGTCCAGCGGCGGGCGACCGCGTCGTTGCGTACGGCGATGGCGATGGCTTTGCGCGTGCCGACCAGCACGACGAGCTGCCTGGCCCGCGTGACCGCCGTGTACAGCAGGTTGCGCTGGAGCATCATGTAGTGCTGGGTGGCGACCGGCATCACCACGCAGGGGTATTCGCTGCCCTGGGCGCGGTGCACGCTGATGCAGTAGGCGTGAGTCAGCTCGTCGGCCTCGGACCAATCGTACTGCACGGGCCGCCCGTCCATCATCACGGTCATCACCTGTTCGGTCATGTCGAAGCTGTAGACCTGCCCGATGTCGCCGTTGAAGACGTCTTTTTCGTAGTTGTTGCGGGTCTGGATCACCTTGTCGCCCACGCGAAAGAGGGCGCCCATCAGCCGCCGCTCCGCCTTGCGCCCGCGCTCGTTGGGGTTGAGCCGTTCTTGCAGCACTTCGTTCAGCGCCGACACGCCGATCGGGCCGCGATACATCGGCGCCAGCACCTGGACATCCCCGATCGGATCGAGGCCGAATTTGCCGGGGATGCGCTCCTGCACGACGTTGACCAACAGCTCGGCGGCGGCCCCCGGGTCTTCTTCCACGAAGACGAAGAAATCGCCCCCCTGGTTGGACGTGTCCGGCGATTCGCCCTTGTTGATGCGGTGCGCGTTGCGGATGATCTGGCTGGTTTCCGCCTGCCGGAAGATCGTGTCCAGCCGCGTGACCGGCCCGGCGCCGCTGTGGATCATGTCGTTGAGCACGTCGCCCGCCCCCACGCTGGGAAGCTGGTCCACGTCCCCGACGAGCAGCAGGTGCGTGTCCGGGCTGATGGCTTTCAGCAGGTTGTAGAACAGGTGGAGGTCGAGCATCGACGCCTCGTCGACGACGACCATATCCGTATCGAGCGGGTTCTCCTCGTTGTAGGTGAAGCCGAATCCCTCCGCCGATGGGCTGAAGCCCAACATGCGGTGGATTGTCCGCGCGGGATGGCCGGTCGCTTCGCTGAGCCGTTTGGCGGCGCGCCCGGTGGGCGAGGCCAGCATGAAGCGGTGCCGCGTGCGTTCCAGCACGCCGATCAGCGTGCGCAGCGTGGTCGTCTTGCCGGTGCCGGGGCCGCCGGTCAGGATGCTGATCTTGTTCGTCAGCGCGGCGCGGACGGCCTGGCGCTGCTGTTCGGTGAGCGCGCCCGGCCCGCCGGCGGCGCTGGCGTCGAGCAGACGTTCCCAGTCCGCCGCGTGGAGATCGGCCAGCCGGCTGGAGGCCGCGCCGGTCATCTGCCTGACGCGGGCGGCGGCGCCCTTCTCGCTGTAGTACAGCGGCGGCAGGTAGACCGCCTCGACCTGCTCGAGTCCGTCCGGCACCACCTCGATCACGATCTCGCCGTGGGCCTGCTGCTGGCCGAGCAATGCTTCGACCGGGGCCGGGTCCAGGCCGAGGATCGCCGCTGCGTCCTCGATCAGGGTGTCGCGGGGCAGGAAGACGTGACCGTTGTCGGTCGCCTCGCTGAGCGCGAAGGCGATGCCCGCCGCGATGCGGGCCGGGGCGTCGGCGGGCAGGCCCAGGTCCTGGGCGATTCGGTCGGCGGTGCGAAACCCGATCCCGAAGATGTCCTTCGCCAGCCGGTACGGGTCGCGGCTGACGATCGCGATCGCCTGGTCGCCGTAGGTCTTGTAGATTTTCACGGCCAGCCCGGTGGTGATCCCGTGCCCTTGCAGGAACAGCATCACTTCCTTGATCTGCTGCTGCTCGACCCAGGCGTCGCCGATCATGCGGGCGCGGTGCTGGCCCACGCCGGGCACCTCCAGCACGCGGCGGGGCGTGCGGTCGAGGATGTCGAGCGTTTCGGCGCCGAAGTGATCGACGATGCGCTTGGCGGTGACCGGCCCTACGCCTTTGATCATGCCGCTGCCCAGGTAGCGCTTGATCGCCTCGGCGCTGGCGGGCCGGACCTGGGTCACCGTCTCGGCGCGGAACTGCCGCCCGAACTTGGGATGCGAGGTCCACTCGCCCTCCAGGCGGACGCTCTCGCCGGGCTGGACCTCCGGCATGTTGCCCACCACGGTCACGAGCTGGTCGCGGCCCAGTTGGAGCTGTTCGGGCCGCAGGCGCAAAACACAATAGTTCGTCTCTGCGTTATAGTAGGTAACGCGTTCGATCGATCCGCGTAGGACATCAGGCATGGGGACGTTTCCGCTTTCGTTTGCACTGCGCGATCTGCTGCCAGCGGCAGCATGACTATTGTATCGTATACTCAAGGTGAGCCGCCCATCCTGTTCCGGCGGAGCGGGCGGCAGGTAGAGCACGAAGGAGTGAGCTATGGCGAACACGCAGCGGGCCGAAAAACTACATTTCGAGGAGCGCGGCAAAGGGCTGCCGGTGGTGCTGCTGCACGGCTTTCCCTTCAGCCATCACATCTGGCGCGCCCAGATCGACGCGCTTAGCGACTCGTTCCGGATCATCGCGCCCGACCTGCGCGGCCACGGCCAGAGTCCCGCGCCGCGCGGCGTCTACGATATGGACCTGCTGGCGTCGGACGTGTGCGCGCTGCTCGACGACCTGGGGATCGAGCGGGCGGCCTGGGTCGGCCACAGCATGGGCGGCTATGTCCTGATGGCCGCGCTGCGCCGCCACCCGCGCTACGTTCGCGGCGCGGCGCTGGTGGCGACCCATCCCCTGCCGGATTCGCCCGACAAGCGGCTCCAACGGATGCAGAGCGCCGAAGTCGTGCTGAGCGAGGGTCCGTCCGACCTGGCGCTGAGCATGATGGCCGTGCTGTTCGCGCCCAAATTCGACCGGCAGTCGCCCGCCGCCAGGGACATCTACGAGCTGATGGCGACCACGCCCGCCTTCGGCGTGGCCGGGGCGCTGCGCGGCATGGCGGCGCGCCCGGACTCGGTCGAGACGCTGCGCCAGATCGCGGTGCCCGCCGTCGTCATCGCAGGGGCGGAGGACCAGGTCGTGAAGCCGGCGGTGGCCGAAGAGATGGCGCGATCCATGCCCGGCGTGGCGCTGGTGCGAATCGAGGGCGCGGGCCACATGCCGATGATCGAGCAGCCCGAGGCGACGACCGCCGCGCTGCGCGATTTTTTGAGCAGCCTGCCCCGTCGCTGAGCAGGACCGGCGGGGCATTTCTTCTATCGGCAGGGGTGAGATATACTTAATGCAGCATTGTGAATCCGCGCGGCTGGCCTATGTGACAGACCGGCCCACCGCCCACAGGTCATCGAGAATGTCGTATGGCGATGGAAGATTCTCTCATCGGGAAAAAACTTGGCGACTACGTCATACAGGGACTGCTGGGGCGCGGTGGCATGTCGCGGGTCTACCGGGGCTACGACGAGAATCTTCAGCGCTACGCCGCGGTGAAGGTCATCAGCGGTGATTTTGCCACGACGTCCGAAGAAGAATACACGCGCCGGTTCCAGAGCGAGGCCCGCGCCATCGCGCACCTGCGCCACCCGAACATCGTCGGCGTGTACCAGTTCGGGCGCTGGGAGGGCATCTATTACATGGCGCAGGTGTTCCTCGAAGGCAAGGACCTGCGCCAGCTTCTGAAGGACTACGACCAGCTTCACAAGCGCATCCCCGTGCCGGACATGCTGCGCATCGCGCGGGACGTCGCCAACGCGCTCGACTATGCCCACGAGCAGGGCGTGATTCACCGCGACATCAAGCCCTCGAACATCATGCTGGAGAAGAAAACAGGCCGCGCCATCCTGATGGATTTCGGCCTGGCGCTGACCGTGCAGGAAGGCACCATGGGCGACACCTTCGGCAGCGCGCACTACATCGCGCCGGAGCAGGCCATGTCGTCGGCGAAGGCCGTGCCCCAGAGCGACCTGTACGCGCTGGGCGTCGTGATCTACGAGATGCTGGCGGGGACCGTCCCGTTCGACGATCCCTCGGTGATGAGCGTGGCGCTCAAGCACCTGAACGAATCCCCCCCGCCGCTGAGCACCTTCGCGCCCGACGTGCCGCCGGTCGTCGAGCAGGTGGTCATGCGGTCGCTGGACAAAGACCCGAATCGCCGCTATACCACCGGCAGCGCCTTCGTCGACGCGCTCGAAGCGGCCTTTGGCGGCGAGGACGGGGCCGCCGCGTCCGAACGCGACTCGTCCGAGCCGTTCTCGACGCGCCGCCTGTTCCGTGCGGGGGCGGCGGACCGCGCGTCTGATTCGGACGCGTCCGCGGGCGGGATCGCTGCGCGGTTCATGCGGCGTAAGGCGCTCAAAGACGAAGAGTCGGCGCTGGCGGCGCTGGACGAGGACGACCTGCAAATCGACGACATCACGCTCGATTCGATCCTGAGGGGCTACAGCGATCCCAGCGCGCTGGGGTTGACGGGGCCGAGCGCCAGCCGCCCCGCGCGTCCTGCCGAGCGCGACGAGTCCGCGAGCGCGAGCCGCCCGGCCCGGCGGCGGTCGCGGGTTGGGCTGCTGCTGGCGTTGATCCTGGTGGCGGCGATCGCGGGCGGCGCGCTCTGGCTGAACACGCAGCGCGACGACGGCGGCGATGCGTCCGGCGGCGGGGCAGACCTGGACGCCACCGCGACCGGGGAGGCGCTGGCCGTGCTGGTTACCGAGGAGGCCACGCCCGACGCGGGTGACGACGTCACGCCAACCGCCACCGGCCAATCGCACACCGCCAGCCCGTCGCCGGGGATCACGGATGGCGAGCCGGACGCGACCACCGCGACGGAGCCCACTACGTCGGCGCCGGTCCAGGTCGGGAGCGGGACGGCCAGCGGCGCGGCGGACTTGCGACTGATTTACAGCGAGGAAGAATTCTTGCTGGTCAACGTGTCCGGCAGAACGCTCGACGTCAGCAGTCTGGTGTTCGAGCAGGAAGCGCCCGATGGCCGCGAGCTGGCCTTTGCGGCGACGCTGTGGGGCCAGGTTGCCATCGAGCGCCCGTCGCGCATGGGGCCGGATGGCTGCTACCAGATCGTGACCTCGACGGCGACCCAGCGCACGCCGTCCGGCAGCGTGTGCCCGCGCCTGTTGGGCTTTTTCCGCTCCAACCTGACACGGCGCTATTTCTGGGTTGCCGGCCAGCCGGGAGCGGCGTTCACCGTGCGCTATGCCGACGCGGACGCGCCGCTGGCGACCTGCCCAGTGGAAGCCGGAGAATGCACGATCGCGCTGGACGATTCCGTGCCTGTTGCGGCGAGCACAGCGACCGCCCCGCCGACCGAAACTCCCCCCCCGGCCACCGGCACGCCGGTCCCTACTGCTACCGGGCGCCCCAGCGATACCCCCACGCCGTCACCCACGCCGACCGCCACGGCGACCTCACCCGCGACGGCCACGCCCACCTTCACGCCTACCGAGGCGCTGCCGCCGTCGATCCGGTTGGTGTACGATGACGAATCGTTCCTGCTGATCAACGTGTCCGGCGAGACGCTGGACGTCAGCGGCCTGGCGTTCGCCCGGACGCTGGCGGGCGGCGAGGAACGCTCGTTCCGGGCGTCCACCTGGCGCGATACGCAGCAGATGCAGGCCGGCGGCTGCTACCAACTGCTCTCGACGGGCGCCGCGCAGTCTGTGCCGCCGGAGTCCGTGTGCGAGCGGTTCCTGGGCTGGTATCGCACCTCGCTCACCGAGCGGTATTTCTGGATGGCGGACCGTGCCGGGGCGACCTTCACCGTGCGCTCCGGGGGCGATCCGGCGCCGCTCGCGGAGTGCGACATCGACGCGGGCGAATGCGCGTTTCATCTCCCCCCCGGCGAATGACGCGCGGGGCGAAACGGGAATCGCGCCCCGGCCCCGCTGCCCGTGATGGCGCGGCGGGATTCCGTGACGCGTTTGGGCGATGGCGTAGCTAGCGTAATGGAAGGAACTCACTGATGTTCACCGTCGATCTTTCGGACAAAGTGGCGCTGGTCACCGGCGCCGGGCGCGGCATTGGCAAGGCTATCGCGGCGGCGCTGGCCGGTTCTGGCGCGGTTGTCGCCGTCAACGACATCGACGCGGCCAGCGCGGAGCGCACCGCCGGCGAGCTGGGGCGCGGGGCGCGCGCCTTCCCCGCGGACGTGGGCGATCCGGGCGCGGCGGCGCGGCTGGTCGAGGAGGTGGCCGCGCGTTTTGGCCGGCTCGATATCCTGGTCAACAACGCGGGGATCGAGCCGAAGGCGCCGGTCCTGGATCTGAGCGTGGCCGACTGGCAGCGCACGCTGGACGTGAACTTGAGCGCCGCGTTCTACACCAGCCAGGTTGCGGGCCGGATCATGCGCGCGGCGGGCGGCGGCGCCATCGTGAATATCGCGTCGATTGCCGGGCACAACATCCCGCTGCCTAACCGGTCGAGCTACGTCGCCAGCAAGGCCGGGCTAATCGGCTTCACGCGCGAGTGTGCCCGCGAGTTTGCTGCGTACGGCATCCGCGTAAACGCGGTGTGCCCTGGCGTGATCGAAACCGAGATGACCGCCGAGTCGCGGAGCAACGCCGCCCAGCTCGAGAAATGGCTGGCCGACATCCCCCAGGGGCGTTTGGGCCAGCCGCCGGACGTGGCCGGGCTGGTGTTGTTCCTGTGTTCGGATGGCGCGGCGTACCTGACCGGGCAGGCGATCAACGTGGACGGCGGCAAGGTCATGCTGTGACGCCCGGTTCGTCCGGGGTGCCAGAAATAACATGCGCGATACCCGATCCCTGGTATACTTGAGCCATTCGAAAAACGTTAGTGTGGGAAAGAGATATGCCCCAGTCGCCGCTTGACATCAGTGAGCAGGAGATCCGCAAGCGCTGCGGTCCGCTGCTCGAAGGCGCTATCGAAGAAGCGACCAGGCTACGTCACAACTATATCGGCACCGAGCACCTGTTCAACGGGCTGACTCAGGCGCCGGGCAGCCCCGCCGCGCGGATGCTGGTCGAAGCGGGGATCGAGCCGCGCGAGTTTCGCAACCTGATCCGGCGCGAAGTGGGCGCCGGGGATGACGTGGTGGGCGAGTGGCCGCCGCTCACGCCGCGCTCGCACCGCGTCCTGGCGATGGCCGTTTACCTGGCCGACGACGCCGGGGACCGGTTCGTGACCGAGGAGCAGCTTCTGCTGGCGCTGCTGCAAGAAGGGGAAGGCATCGCCGCCCGCGAGCTGATCAAGGCCGGCGTGGACATCGTGCACTGGATCGAACGCCTGCTGGACATCATCGAGGGCAGCAGCGACGACGACGATTTCGACGAATTCCTGTTCGACGACATCGACTCGTCGTTGATGGCTTTCGACGACGATGACGACGACGCGGGGCGCCGGATGCCGACGCCGCTGCTCGACAAGTACGGGCGCGATCTGACCGAGCAGGCTCGCCTGGGCAAGATCGGCCCGGCGATTGGCCGCGAGATGGAAATCCGCATGGTGGCGCGCACGCTGACGCGCAACAAGAAGAACAACCCGCTGCTGCTCGGTGATTCGGGCGTGGGCAAGACCGCGGTCGTCGAGGGGCTGGCCTATGCCATTGCCAACGGCACCGCGCCCAAGTTCCTGCACAACCGGCGGATCGTCGGGCTGGAGATCGGGATGCTGGTGGCGGGCACCAGCCTGCGCGGCCAGTTCGAGGAGCGGATCGTCGGCATCGTCGACGAGGTGAAGAACGCGCCGGAAGTGATCCTGTTCATCGACGAGATTCACACTATCGTCGGCGCGGGCGACACGATCGACAGCAACCTGGACGCGGCCAACATCCTCAAGCCGGCTCTGGCGCGCGGCGAGATCACGTGCATCGGCGCGACGACGTTCGAGGAATACCGCAAGGCCATCGCCAAAGACCCGGCGCTCGACCGCCGCTTCCGCACCATCGACATCAAAGAGCAGAGCGTGGCCGAGTCGCTGGTCGTGGTCGAGAACGTCTACCACCGCTACGAGGAGCACCACAAGGTCACCATTCTGCCGGAGGCGCGCGCCGCGGCGGTGCACCTTTCCGACCGTTACATGCGCGACCGCCGCCTGCCGGACAAGGCGCTCGACCTGCTCGACGAGGCGTGCGCCCGGCTGGTGATCCAGTCCAACAGCCCGGACCAGGACGAAGATGCCCCGCTGCTGGAAGTCTCCGCCGAGACGATCACCCAGGTGCTCAGCGAGTGGACCGGCATCCCGGTCAGCGAGCTGACGGCCAACGAGCGCCAGCGGTTCGCCACCATGGCCGACGCGCTGCGCCAGCGCGTGGTCGGGCAAGATCATGCCCTGGAGATCGTCTCCGATACGATCAAGACCAACCGGGCCGGGTTGGGCGATCCCCGGCGGCCCGTGGGCGTGTTCCTGTTCCTGGGGCCGAGCGGGGTCGGCAAAACGGAGTTGGCGAAGGCGGTGGCCGAATTCCTGTTCAACGATGACGACGCCATGATCCGGCTGGATATGTCCGAGTTCCACGACGAGCACACCGTCGCGCGGCTGATCGGCGCGCCGCCGGGCTACAAGGGCATGGAACAGGGCGGACAGCTCACCGAGGCGCTGCGCCGCAAGCCGTACAGCGTGGTACTGTTGGACGAGGTCGAGAAGGCCGCGCCGGAGGTGTTCGACATCTTCCTGCAGGTGTTCGACGAGGGCCGCCTGACGGACTCGCAGGGCGCGACCATCGACGGCCGCCACGCCGTCTGGATCATGACCAGCAACATCGGCACGGGCGATGTGGGCAAAGGGCTGGGCTTCACGGCGATGCCGGACCAGTTGCCCGATTACGACTTCCATCTCAAGAAGCATTTCCGGCCCGAATTTCTCAACCGGCTGGACGAGGTCGTCGTGTTCCGCGCGCTGACGCACGAGGCGCTGAACGGGATTCTGGACCTGCAACTTCGCGAGGTCCACGATCGCCTGGTCGAGCAGAAGCTCACGCTGACCCTCGACGAGGAGTCGCGGGCGCTGCTGCTGCGCGAGGGGTACGATCCCGCCAACGGGGCGCGCCCGCTGCGCCGCGCGATCTCGCGGCTGTTGACGCGTCCGCTCAGCACGGCGATTCTGAACGAGACGTTCGTGCCGGGTGATTCGATCCGGGTCGTCACGGCGGGCGACGAGCTGAAGCTGGCGAGCGAGAGCAGCCCGGCCAAGCACGACACGCCCGAAGGGAGCGCCGAGCGGGCCACCGCCGACGGGCCCGATCCGGCCCAGTCCGAAGCTGCTGGCGCCGAGTGAGCGCCGGTTATTCGTGGGGATGGGGACCGGCGTGGGGGTGCCGCGCGCCCCTGGCCGCGCCGGGATTCAATGACAGACGATAGAAACATATGACCACGAACGAGCTTCCTCCCGTTCCTCAAATCGGCGTGAACCCGCTGGACCTGCCGCCCGAGCAGGAGCAGCGCCTGCTGAACCGGCGGCGCAAAGCCGACCAGAGCGACCCATTCGCCACCGACCCGGACGAAGAGGTCCGGCGGCTGGGGCGGCTGGCGCTGCGCCGGGACGTCATGCACCCCTACGACTACCTGGCGTTGGGCGACCTGTGCGCGCGGCTGTCGCTGGTCGAGAATGACCGGCGGCTGCGCGTGTTCTACGTGGGCAAGGTGCTGTACGCTTATCGCCGGGCGATGGAGCTGGCCGGGTCCGATCCGGACGATCGCGAGCTGGCCGAGCGCGCTTACGAGTCCTTCGTGCGGTGGGTGGTGCGCGTGGCGCGCGCCGTGCCGTCGCGGCGCAATATCGCCGTGGCGCTGTGGACGGTGGCCGAGGTCGAGCAGAACGGCGCGCTGGACCGGCTGAGCGACGAGGCCCAACTGCTGGCGCTGTGGTACGTGGCGCCCCCCCAGGCCGAAGACATGACCCCCCCGCCGGACCGCACCCCGGCGCCCGAGCCGGAGGACGTCACCGAGATTTACCCGGACGAGATCGTGACGCACGGCGACGAGGGGACGGACGTGGGCACTGGCTTCCTCTCGATCGAAGCGCCGTCCGAGGTCAGCGAGACGCGCTCGGACAAATCCGACGTGTTCGTGCTGGAGATCGAGGCGACGCAGAGCGCCTCGCGCGGGCACACGTCCACGCCGGTCCCGCTGTTGAACGGTTTCGTGCGCCGCACCGAGGACGGCGAATTTGCCTATGGCGACCGGATCGACGGGCGCTACGAGGTGGCGCAGGTGCTGCGCGGCGGGATGGGCATCGTCTACCTGTGCTACGACCACGAGGACCGGAAATCGGTCGCCCTCAAGACGTTCCAGAGCCGTTTTCTGACCAACGAAAACGCCGTCGCTCGCTTCACCAACGAGGCGCTGACGTGGATCCGGCTGGAGAAGCACCGCCACATCGTGCGCGCCCAGCGCGTGCAGAAGTTCGAGGGGCGCCCGCACATCATCCTCGAGCACATCTCCGGGCCGGAGGGCCTGGGCCCGGACCTGCGAAGCTGGATCCGGCACAACCGGATCGACCTGCCCACCGCGCTCGAGTTCGGCCTGCACATCGTCCTGGGGATGCAGCACGCCTCGACCATGCTGCCCGGCCTGGTTCACCGCGACCTGAAGCCCGCCAACATCCTGGTGCGCCACGACGGCATCGCCAAGGTGACCGACTTCGGGCTGGTGCGCTCGCTGGACCTGGACGATCTGCCCGGCGCCGACGACGTCAACGGCGACGCCGCCCACCTGACGCGCGCCGGGGCGGTGATCGGCACCGCGCCGTACCTCTCGCCAGAGCAGTGCCGCGCCGCGCCGGTCGATATGCGCGCCGACATTTACGCCTTCGGGTGCGTGCTGTACGAGATGCTGACCCGGCACACCGTCTTCGAGGCCAAGCGCTTCAGCGAGTGGGTCGAGGCGCACCTACACGCGGCCCCGGCCTTTCCGGATTCGGCGGAGACGGTGCCCGACGAGGCGCGCGCGCTGGTGCTGGCCTGCCTGGAAAAAGACCCGGACAACCGCCCCCAGACGTGGGGCGAGCTGGTCGACGCGCTGGCGAGCATCTACGCGGCGGTGACCGGCGAGCCGCCCGAAATCGAATTGAGCGGCCCGGCGCTGGAAGTCCGCGAGCTGATGGACAAAGGTTACAGCCTGACCGAGCTGGGCTATGCCGAGGAAGCGCTCGAGGCGTACAACCGCGCGCTGGAAATCGAGCCGAAATCGGCCTGGGCCTGGGCGCGCAAGGGCCGCACGCTGCGCCTGCTGGGGCGCTATGACGAGGCGCTCGCCAGCTACGACCGCGCGCTGGAGCTCAATTCGCGCTTCGCCTGGGCATGGACCGGCAAGGGCCAGGTTTTGGAGCGCATGGGGCAAATCGAGCGGGCGCTGGCCGCCCACCAGACGGCGACCGAGCTCCAGCCGGGCAACGTGTGGGCGTGGTACAACCAGGCCGAGGCGCTGCACTCGCTGCGCGAATATGCCCAGGCGATGGACGTCCTCGACCGCGTGCTGGAGATCGATCCGCACCACGCCGAGAGCTGGGCCAAGCGCGGGCAGGTGCTGCGCGCCTTCGAGCGTTATCCCGAGGCGCTGAACGCCTACAACCGCGCGCTGGAACTCAACCCGCCTTACGCCTGGGCGTGGAACGGCAAAGGGCTGGCGCTGAAGGCGCTGGGCCGGCTGGAAGAGGCGCTCGAAGCGTTCGAGCAGGCGGCGCGCCACCAGCCGGGCGAGGTCTGGCACTGGTACAACCAGTCCGAGATGCTGGTCGAGATGGGCCGCTACCAGGAAGCGCTGGCGCCCACCCAGCAGGCGACGCGCATCGCGCCCGGCCACGCCTATTCGTGGGCCAAGTTGGGGCAGGTCTACCGCTACCTGGATCGTTTCGAGCAGGCGCTGCACGCCTACGATCAGGCGCTGGACCTGAAGCCGGATTACGCCTGGGCGGTCAACGGCAAGGGCATCGTCTACGAGCGCATGGGCCGGCTCGACGAGGCGCTGGAGATGTACCGGCAGGCGTCGGAGCTGGCGCCGGATGACGTGTGGCACTGGTACAACCAGGGCAACCTGCTGGTCCTCCAGGAGCAGTACGAAGAGGCGATTGCCATGCTCGAAAAGGCCATCGCCGTCAACCCGGACCACGCGCGCTCGTGGGCGCGGCTGGGCAACACCTACCGCCACATGGACGATCCGGCCAAGGCGTTGAGCTACCTGGCACGTGCGGTCAAGCTGGCGCCCGATTACGCGTGGGCGTGGAACGAGCGCGGCGTCGCGCTCGAAGTGCTGGGGCGCTATGACGAGGCGGTCGATGCCTATGGCCGGGCGTCGACTGCCGAGCCGGAGAACCCGCTCTACTGGTACAATAAAGGCGATACGCTGGTTTTCCTGAAGCGGCACGAAGAGTCGCTGGAGGCGTTCCAGCGTGCGCTGGAGGCTGATCCCCGCTACGTGCGGGCGTGGGCCAAACAGGGACAGGCGCTGCGCCGCATGGGCCGCTACGAGGAGGCGCTCGCCAGCTACAGCCGGGCGGTCGAGCTGGCGATGGACTATGCCTGGGCGTGGAACGGGCGCGGGCTGGCGCTGAGCGCGCTGGGTCGCCACGAGGAGGCGTTGAGCTGCTTCCGGCGGGCGGCGTCGCTCCAGCCCGATGACGTGTGGTTCTGGTACAACCAGGCCGACGAGCTGATCGTCATGCACCGCTACGAGGACGCGCTCGCGCCGCTGGAGCGCGCGCTGCGGCTGAGCCGCGACCATCCCGAAAGCTGGGCCAAGCGCGGGCAGGCGCTGCGCCGCCTGGGGCGCTACAAGGAGAGCGTCGCGGCCTACGACCACGCGCTGAAGCTGGAATCGCATTACGCCTGGGCGTGGAACGGGCGCGGGCTGGCGCTCGAGGCGATGGATCGCCGCGAGGAAGCCCTGCTCAGCTACGAGCGCGCGGCCCAGGAAGACCCGTCGAGCATCTGGTACTGGCTCAACCAGATCGAGCCGCTGGTGTCGTTGGGCCGCCAGGAGGACGCGCTCGACGTGATCGAGCAGGCGCTGGCGATCGACGCCAACAACGATTCGGCCTGGGCGCGCCGGGGGCAGGTGCTGCGCCGCCTGGACCGGCACGAAGAAGCGCTGGAGGCATACGATCGCTCGCTGGCGATCTCGCCGGATTATGGCTGGGCGTGGAACGGCAAGGGGCTGGCCTACGCCGCGCTGGAGCGCTGGCAGGAGGCGCTGGAGTGCTACGAGCAGGCGACGAAAGTCGCGCCGCGCGACGTGTGGTTCTGGCACAACCGGGGCGAGGCGCTCATGCAGTTGGAACAATGGGCGGACGCGGTGCGCGTGTTCAACAAGGCGCTGGAGATCGACCCGGCACACAAGCCCTCGCGCGATAAGCGCACCGAGGCGCGGCGCAAGCTGGACGATGGGGAAGAGTAGGAGCGGAAGCGGTGGACGAAATTGTGATTGCGTTGATGAGCGGGCCGCAGGATGGCGCCGTGCTGACGTTCGAAACGCTGCTCGATTCCGGCGAGCCGACCGAGATCACGATCGGGCGGCGCGAGGGCTGCGACATTAGTCTGAGCTACGACAGCCAGGTGTCGCGCGAGCACGCCATGCTGATCTACGATGGCGAGCAGTTCTGGCTGGAGGACACCAAGAGCACCAACGGCACGTTCATCGGTGAGGAGAAGATCACCGAGCGCACCGAGGTCTTCCCCGGCCAGTTGTTCCGCGTGGGGCGCACCTGGCTGCGCATCGAGCCGATGATCACCTTCACCTCGTCCGATATGGACGATCTCCCGTTCTAGGGCCGGAGCCGCGATGCCCTGCCGCGCCTGTATGATCGTCCTGCTGGTGCTGGCGCTGGTCGCGCCGGTGGCCGGTGTCGTGCACCCGCGGGCCGCCGCCCAGGACGAAGGCGTCCCGCTGCCGGTCGCCCGCATGGGCCAGCATCCCCGCCTGTTGATCACGGCTGAGTACATTGACGCCACGCTGAAGCCGCGCGTGGAAGCCGCCGCGCCGACCTGGACGGCGTTCGCGGCGTATGTCGACTCCGGCGAGCCGGAGGAGGACGCCGCCTGGACGGCGGGCACGGCCCTGCGCTCGCTGGCGGCGGCGTGGCTGGTCACCGGCGAGCGGACGTACGCCAACCGCGCCAAGACGATCATGGTCAACCTGGCGAACCGCGTCGAGTCGCACCCGGCGCTGTCCGGCGCGGGCGGCCTGGACGGTGCGCTGATGGACGACGTCGCGGCGCTGGCGCTGGGCTACGACTGGCTGCACGGCACGTTCACCGACCAGGATCGCGCCTACCTGCGCGGCACGCTGCTGCGCGCGTCGAATGCCCTGCGCGACCCGGCCCGCGACACGAGCGGGCTGATCTGGCTTGAGGGGCGGGTGATGGCGTTTGGCAATTACACGGCGCGCTGGCTGTGGGCGCTCAGCGCCACGGGGCTGGCGCTGTGGGGCGAGGATCAGGCCGCCAGCAGGCTGATCGAGTTCAGCCGCGACGTGCTCACCGGGACGGTGATCCCCGCGCTGGACATCCAGACGGGCGGCGCGTGGGCCGAAGGGCCGGTCTATGGCTTCATCGCCAACTGGGCGACGGTCCAGACGGCGCTGGCGTGGTGGACGGCGCGCGGCGAGAACGTGTTCGACGATAGTGACTGGTGGTACGACCGGCTGGCCTACGACCTGTTCCTGTACCACCCCGCCCCGACGCGCACCTATAACCAGGACTGGGGCGACCCGATGCACGACTACCCGGCGATCATCGGGGATGCGGAGCGCTATCACCCGGCGGTGTTCTATGGCCGCGCCCAGGATTTGCTGCTGAGGACCGTCTTCGCCGGGACGCCGCACGCCGATTGGATGGACTGGTTCTTGCGCCAGCCGCCGGATTCGATGCCCGGCTGGATGGCAGTCGAGGAATTTCTGTGGCGCGACCCGGACCGGACCGGCTACCCGCCGCTGGCGACGACCTGGATCGCGCCGTACACCGGGCACGTCTTCATGCGCTCGCGCTGGGCAGACGACGGCGGCCAGCTCGATCCCGCCGCCACCTACGTGAGCTTCGTCGCCGGGGACCGGCTGGCCTACCACCAGTTCTACGACCAGGGCAGCTTCACGATCTTCCACGGCGGGCGCGACCTGGTCGTGCGCAGCGGCGTCTACAGCGGCGACGGCACCTCCGACCACGACGCGAATTACGTCGCCCGCACTATCGCCGCCAACGCGATCCTGATCTGCGACCTGGCCGAGAATTTCGACGGCATCCGGCCCAACGGTGAGCGCGACGTGTGGCTCAACGACTGCGGCCAGCGCACCATGAACCCGTTCAGCCGCACCGCGATCGACGTCGATTACCTGATCGAGAACTGGCGCGCCTACGATACCGGCTCGCTGGTGCGCACGGGCGAGGCGGGTGACGTCACGTACCTGCGCGCCGACATCACCGGGGCGTACAACAGCACGGCCTACGCCACGCCGGAGAATCGCGCCAAAGTCGCGCAGGTCGTCCGCGAGCTGGTGTACTGGCGGCCCAACATCGTGATCGTGGCCGACCACGTCGTGACGACCTACCCCACCTATGCCCCGCTGCAGGTGTTCCACTTCCAGACCGAGCCGGTGCCGCACGGGCTGTTCTTCCGGTCCCAGGTGAATACGAGCGTGGTCTACATGCAGAACCTGCTGCCCAACAGCCAGGTGACGATGGTGCCGGGCTATCAGGTGGCCGGGCAAACGATCGATCAAAGCTGGGGCGAGCTGGTCCGCAACGCGTTCGAGGACGTGCCCTACGGCCCCTATCGGCTGGAGGTGGCGCCCGGCGATCCGGCGCTGGAGAACTGGTTCCTGACGGCGTTCGTCATGCAGGGCGACATGGACCCGCCGCCCGCCGAGGGGCTGCTGGTCACCGGCGAGAACGTGCGCGGCGTGGTGCGCGGCGCGGCGCAGGTGATGTTCGACGCGAATCCGGGCGACGGCGCGGACGTGGCGCGGGCGGCCTTCACCGTGGGCGCAGGCGTCGAATACGTCCTGGTGACGGGGCTGGCCCCCGGCGAGGATTATGCCGTGCAGGCCGAGGGGCAGCTCAACCAGACGCTGGCCGCCAGCGAGGCGGGCACGCTGCTGATCGGCGATCTCCAGCCGGGGGCGATGCGCCTCGCCCTCGTCGAATAAGCCCTCGCGCGCCCGATCCCCACGGGCGATCTGTGCATTTTCTCCAATAGACCCGCCCCCGGATCGCGGTACAATGCGACCAACGTATCACTTGTGAAGCGAGGAACTTATCATGGCATCCTGGAGTGAGTTTGCGGCTGCCGATCCCGATCTGGCCGCCTGGGGCGAAAAACGTTTCGAGCGCGAGCGCCTCGCCTACATCGCCACGCTGAACGAGGACGGGTCGCCGTGCGTCAACCCGGTGCACCCCGTCATCTGCCAGGGAAGACTGCTGCTGTTCATCGCGCCGGACCTGCCCAAAGCGCACAACCTGCGCCGCGATGGGCGGTACGCCATGCATTCGCTGGTGCACAACCTGAGCGGCACGGGCGGCGAGTTCCACCTCAACGGGCGGGCTGTGCTCATCGAGGATGACGCCGTTCGCCAGCGCGCGATCGAGGCCGCCTGCTATACGCCGGTGGGGCAGACCGTCCTGTTCGAGCTGAGCGTCGAGCGCGCCTATTCGACCGCGTATGAGGACGACCACGTCAAACGGCAGGAGTGGCGCACCAACGGCAAATAGCCCGGCGCGTCCCGCCTAATCCACGATCAGCGCCGCGAGCGAGCCGAGCCGGACGACCGCGTCGGGGTCCGGCGCGCCGTCCTGCACGACCGGCAGGCGCGTCACGTCCGGCAGGGTGTACATACCCGCGCGCAGGGTGACGTCTTCCGGCGCGACCTCGCCCAGGTCCAGCACGTGCTCGGTGCGCACGCGCTCGCCCGCGCTCCAGATGAACGTCGGGTACTGCCCGCCCCAGGGCCGGCGGTCGTCCTGCGCCACGTTGACTCCGTCCGGACCAATCGCGTGCACGAAGATCGTCGCGTCGAGCGCGGGCCGGTCGACGCGCGCTTCCCAGTCCAGGGCCAGCCGGATTCGCCCGCCGTCCATCCGCTGCGCGAAGGCCGACCGCAGAGCGATGCCCTCCCCCAGCGCGGCGTCGACCGCCCGCGCCGCCGGGTCTGGCTCTGGGACGGCGCGCTGCGGCACCTTGATCCAGCCGATGGTGGCCGCGTCGCCCAGGCTGGCGCCGTCCGATCCCACCGCCTCGACCGGCTCCCCGGCGAATACCGTGATATAGACGCCTGTCACCAGCCGGTACGCGCCGGGTTCCAGGCCGGCGGGGATGGTCAGGATGTGCTGGTCGGGGACGGAATCCGCTTCATCCCACAGCGTGGAGGGGTACAGCCAGCGCCAGATCAGCACGTCGTCCCCGGCCAGCCGCTGGCGATCCTGGGTTTGGAGTTGGAGATAGGCGCTGTACTGGTGGTGGGCGGACGGGTACGCCGCCCAGTCGAGCGTGTAGGCGATGGTCTGCGCGCCGGAGTCGGGGGGCAGCGTGTCCGGCCCGCGCCAGCCGAGCAGTTGGATCTGGTTATCGAAGATCGCCAGCGGCGAAGGCTCGCCGGAGCGCGGCGCGGTCCGCGGCTCGAAGGCCAGCGCGCCCTCATCCGGCACCGGCCCGACGCGCGCCATCAGGTCGCCGTTGGGCCGCGTGACCGCCTCGGCGTCGTCGATGCCGTCCAGCAGGCGGGCGTGCGCCGCCGCCGACAGCGGCGGCAGCAGCGTGATCGTGCCGTCGTGCAGCAGGCCATAGGCGCGCGTGTCGCGCAGGATGTCGTCGCGCTCCAACCACCACGGCACCACCAGCCGGGTTCCCGGCGGCAGCGTGAAGTCATCCCCGGCGGTCGTCACGTCCTGGTAGCGCGGCAGCAGCCACGCCCGCGTGGTCGGCAGGTCCAGCTCGTCGAGCGGCACCAGCAGCGGCGCATCCTGACCGGCCAGCCAGCGGCCCAGGTCGCGCTTGTCGGTCCGGAAGAACCATTCGCCGTGCCCCAGGTGACGGTCGTAGATCTCCCACACGTAGGACTTGTCCCAGTAGGCCGCGTAGATGCGATGGGCGCGCCGCGCGTCGAGGGCGGTGATCGCCACCAGCGCGACGACCATCCCCACGGCGACCAGACGCCACACCGGCGGGCGGCGCAGCCGGGCGGCCAGCGCCAGGATCAGCGCGACCCCGGCGGCGATCACCAGCGGGAACGCGGCATACGCGCCCGCGATGCGCAGGCCATGCGGCAGCTCGTTGGCGGCGGCGGCGGGGATGATGCTCAGCGCCAGCAGCGCGGCGATCAACACGGACGACGGCTGCCGGAGCCGGACCAGCAGCGCCAGCAGGCCCAGCCGGAACAGCCAGTCGAACACCGGGGGCAGCAGGGGAGCCGAGTCGGCGTTGTACTGGGGGTTGATGTCCCCGCGGGTGAAGAACTGCTCCCACACCAGCTCCGCCCGCCGCTCCAGCGTCTTGTCCCCGGCGTCGATCTCCTGGGTGCGGCCCAGCACGGCGTCGCGGTTGTGCAAGAACCGCCAGCCCACCGGCGCGACCAGCAGCGCGAAGGTCACGCCCAGCCAGACCAGATTCGGCAGCCAGCGACGCCACGTCTTGCGCCGGACGATCACCAGGGCCAGCGCCAGCGGCGCCAGCGCGGCGGGCACGATCAGCGCGGCGGTGTAGGTGGCGAACGTGGCGGCGAGGCTGACCCCGCTCAGCATGAACAGGCGGCGGTCGCCGGTGCGCAGCCCGCGCAGCAGCAGCCCGGCGAACAGCAGCGTGAACAGCGGCTGGGGCCCGGCGCGGTAGATGCTGCGCGAGAGCACGACGTGGCTCAGCGCGACGGCCAGCGCCGCCGCGGCGGCCAGCCCGGCGATCCCGCGCGTGGTGGGGTCGCGGTCGTAAAGGCACTGGCGCGCCGTCCAGTACAGGGTCGCGAGCGTCAACAGGCCGGTGTACACGTTGACCAGGCGCATCGTCCACACGCCCGGCCCGACGGCGAACGCCATGATCGCCAGGATGCCCTGGTACAGCGGCTCGGGCCGGGCGGGGTTTTCGTAGACGGGATATTTGCCGGTCTCGCTGATCTGGTAGGCGTCCATGACGTTCCCAGCTTCGTCCAGGCTCACGCCGGGCGGCCACGTGTCGAGCCGGTCCAGGCGCAGCCAGAAGCCCACCAGCAGCAGGGCGACCATCAGCCATTGGAAGTGTCGGGACGTCATAAGCTCAACTGATCTCGAAGATGTGCACCTGCCAGGGCTGCAAATCGACGTACAGGCCGAACTCGGCCATGTCGCCGCCGGCGCGCTCGTACTGCGCGCCGGTCATCACGTCGCGCAGGCGCCAGTCGCGCCCCGCCAGCCCGAACTCCGGCAGCGCGATGCGGCCCTGCGACGAAGATGCCGCGTAGTTGACCACGACCAGCCGCCGCTCGTCAGCGAGCCGCCACGTGAAGGCGATCAGGTTGTTGTGCGTGGCGTTCAGGTCCCAGGCCGGTGACGTCTCGCGCAGCGCCCATTCGCCGTGGTGGTAGACCGGGTGCGCGGCTTCTTCCAGCAGGGTGCGATAGAATGCCTCGATCACGGGGTCGATCTTCTCGGCGCCCCGGCGGCCCAACTGGACCGGCAGCCGGACGCGGGCGCCGTGAAGCTGGCCCTCGTGCAGCAGCGTGCCGCCCGGCAGCGCTGCGACCAGCCCGGCGGCGGCCAGGTGCCGCCCTGGTCCGAGCGCGTGCTCGGCGCGCTCCTCGTCGTGATTCTCGATGAAGCGCAGCATGTGCTGCTGGTAGCCGCGATCGGCGCCCAGGTGAGCCGTGATGGCGCGCACCGGGTCGTTCTTCAGCCGGTCGTAGAGCCGCTTGTCATACGTGTAATCGAAGCCCTGCTGCTGGAGCGCCCACTCCATGTCCCAGTACACCTCGGCGACGAACAGGGTGTTGGGGTGATGGCCTTTGACCGCGGGAATCACCACCGGCCAGAAGTCCAGCGCGGGCGGCGGACCGGCGCGCTCGCCCCAGGTCTGGGCGAACACCTGGTTGGTGACCAGCATCGCCATGTCGCAGCGAATGCCGTCGCACTGGGTCGCGATGTCGCGCAGCGTCTCGACGGCTTTTTCGCGCAGGACAGGGCTGAAGGCGTTGAGCTGGGCGGTGTCGGTCCAGGCGGGGAAGTACGGGTCGCGCCCGTTGGCGAAGACCTGCTCGTGGTTGGCGACGGGCCCCAGGAAAAAGTGATCGGGCTGGCGGTCCATGTCTTCGCTCGTGCCCCGGATGAAACATTCGGGGTGTGTCTCCAGCCAGGGATGGTCGACCGCGACGTGATTCGGCACGAAGTCCAGCACCAGCCGCAGCCCGCGCGCGGCGAGGCGTCCGCGCAGCTCGGCCAGTTCGTCGCGCCCGCCGAGGTGCGGATCGACCTCGTAGCGGCGGATGGCATACGGCGAGCCGACGACGTCCTCCGGCGAAAAGTCGGGCAGCGCGCGGCGGTATTCCGCCTGTAAGCCGGGGTGTTCCTGGGCGATGGCGCGGCCCGCCGGGCTGCGCTCCCACACACCCATCAGCCACACGGCGTCGAATCCCCAGCTTGCGAGCGCGTCCAGGTCGGCATCCGGCACGGTGCCGAGCGTGATCGCCCGCCCGTGGGACTGGCCCAGCGCGTGCAGCCACGGCCACGTGTTGATCTCGTAGATCAGGGGATTGTTGCGCCAGGTGGTGTCCAATTCGCGGCCCTCGCTGTTCCGGTTTCACCGCTTAGCATAACCCAGAACACAAAAAAAGCCACCGGCTTCCGACCGGTGGCTTGGGGTTGGCGTCAGGGGTTGGCTGCCCTGCTATTGCCGCTCGGTCACGGCGGGCTGCGCCTCGACTGGCTCGTGCTCGGCCAACCAGCGCTCGCAGGTCATGGCCGCGGCGGTGCCCTGCCCGACGGACGTGCCCACCTGGCGGAAAATGCGGTCCTGGACCTCGCCCGCCGCGAAGACACCCTCGACGTTGGTGTGCATCTCTTTATCGGTGATCACGTACCCGAACGGGTCGCGCTCCAACTGGCCGGTGAAGATATCGCTGTTGGGATCGTGCCCGATGAAGATGAACACGCCATCGGTCGGGAAGTCGGACACCGCGCCGGTCTTGACGTTGCGCAGGCGGACCGCCTCGACCTGGCCGTCGCCCTTGATCTCCTCGACGACGGTATCCCAGATGAAGTGCATCTTTTCATTGGCGAAGGCGCGGGCTTGCAGCGTCGCCCCGGCGCGCAGCTCGTCACGGCGGTGGATGACGTGCACTTCGCTGGCGAACCGCGTCAGGAACAGCCCTTCCTCGATGGCGCTGTCGCCGCCGCCGACCACGACGACCTTCTTATCGCGGAAGAAGAACCCGTCGCAAGTGCCGCAGTAGCTCACGCCGTGGCCGGTGAGTTCTTTCTCGCCGGGCACGTTCAGGTGGCGCGGCGTGGCCCCGGTCGTGACGATCACGGCATCGGCCAGGTATTCGCCGCCGTCGTCGGTCTTGATCCGGAACGGCGAACCGTTCTGGAAATCGACCTCGGTCACGGCGGTGAACGTTTTGATTCGCGCGCCGAATTTCTCGGCCTGCGTTTTCATCAGATCAACCAGCTCCTGCCCGCTGAGACCCTCGGGGAAGCCGGGATAGTTCTCGATCTCGTAGGTCAGCGACACTTGCCCGCCCAGCTCGTGCCCCGCGATGACCAGGGGGTCCAGCTTGGCGCGCGCGGTGTAGAGCGCCGCGGTCAGCCCTGCCGGGCCGGAGCCGATGATGATCACCTTCTCGTGCTGGATTCCGCCCTGGCTGTTTTCTGGTGCGCTTTGAGGGGTTGATGTGTTGAGCGAAAATGTCAGTTTGTCGTTCATTATGTCTCGCCTTCATGCTATCCGGGGGCGCGAGTCGCCCTCGATGAATGGGTTGTTTCTGATAACCTGACACTAAGCCTATCTCATTTGATGCAAAAACAGGCGATTGGGTTAGGTCTTTAATGTGATTCTAACACGGGCTTATAGCGGTTCGTCAAAGCGCTGGATCTCGACGAGGTACCCGTTCGGATCGCGCAGAAAGCAGTGATAGATCCGGAAGGTGTCGCTGTGGGCGGGCGGGGCTTCGAAGGTCACCCCCTGGGCGCGCAGGTGATGGTACCAGCCATCCACGTCATCAGTGACCAGTGTGAGGATGATCCCGCGCGACTGGGGCGGGGTATCTTCCCGGTGGCAGAAGCCCACGAATCCGCAGCCGAGGCGGTAAATCCGGCAGCTACCCTGATCGCGGGCGAGCGGCAGGCCCAGGACGCGCTCGTAGAAGTGCGCGGTTTGTTCCAGGTCGCGCGTGTAGAGGAAGGTGATCGGGTAGTCGAGCGGGAGCGAAGACATTCGCATCTCCTGGTGCACACACGGACCAGACGAGCTGTACATCCAGGGAGATGGCACCGGTCGTTTGCTGTGTAGGCTGGCCGGAGCGAGCAGGAAGCGCTCGCGTCATAAGCGCTTCCCGCCGTTCTGGCAGCGCTTCACAGAATCTTGCTCAGGAACAACTTGGTGCGCTCGTGCGACGGGTTGCTGAACAGCACGTCCGGCACGTCTTCCTCGACGATCTGGCCCATATCCATGAACACGGCCCGGTCCGCCGCCGCCCGCGCGAAGCCCATCTCGTGCGAGACGACGATCATCGTCATGCCTTCCTTCGCCAGGGCCATCATCACGTCCAGCACCTCCTTGATCATCTCCGGGTCCAGCGCCGAGGTCGGCTCGTCGAAGAGCATGATCTTGGGGTCCATCGCCAGCGCCCGCGCAATCGCGACGCGCTGCTGCTGCCCGCCGGAAAGTTGCCCCGGATAGGCGTCGGCTTTCTCCGGAATGCCCACCTTGACCAGCAGGTCGTGCGCTTTGGCCTCGGCCTCGGCGCGCCGGCGTTTGCGGACCACGCGCTGCGCCAGCATGATGTTGCCGAGCGCCGACCGGTCCGGAAACAGGTTGAAGCTCTGGAAGACCATGCCCACCTCGGCGCGCACTTTGTTGATGTTGCGCGCGCCGGTCAGGGGGATGCCATCGACGACGATGCTGCCCCCGTCGATGGTTTCCAGCCGGTTGATGCAGCGCAGCATGGTGCTCTTGCCGGACCCGCTGGGGCCGACGACCACGACCACCTCGCCGGGCATTACGTCCAGCGTCACGTTGTTCAGCGCGTGGACGGTCCCGCGCAGGGTATGGAAGCGCTTGTGAATGTTCCTGATTTTGATAATCGGTTCGCTGTTTTGGCTCATGGTGCAAATCCTAACCTGGCAGGCGCGAGCGCCGCTCGATGATCCGGACCAGCATGGACAGGAACAACGTCATCAGCAGGTACAGAATGGCGACGGTATTATACCCTTCGAACGCGCGGAACGTACGCGACACGTACAGGCGGCCCAACTGGAGCAGGTCTGGCAGGGCCAGCACCGAGATCAGCGCGGAATCCTTCAGCATGGCGATGAAGTCGTTGCCCAGCGGCGGCAGCACCACGCGCACCGCCTGCGGCAGAATCACGTATCGCATCGCCTGCGGATAGCTCATGCCCAGGCTGCGGGCGGCTTCCATCTGGCCGCGGCTGATGCTCTGGATGCCCGCCCGGAAGATCTCGGCGATGAAGGCGCCGTAGCCAAACGCCAGGCCGATGATCGCTTCCCATTCGTCGGACAGGCTGATCGGCGTGTTGTCGCGCAGCCACGGGCTGACGACGAACCCGGCGTACAGCAGGATCACCAGCAGCGGAATGCCGCGGATCACCTCGACGTAGAGCGTCGAAAAGGCGTAGAGGAACGGGTTGTGCTGGACGCGCATCAGCCCGATGATCAGCCCGATCAACAGCGCCAGCGCGTAGGCGATGAACGTCACGCGCAGCGTCAGGAAGATGCCGGCGTTGCAGCCGCGCAGGTTGTTCAGGGCACACACGCCCGGCTCCATCCGCCGGTTTTCGAGGATGCTGTCGCGGTCGAGCACGACGAACTCCGGCGCGACGGTCTGCACCGTGATCTCATCGTCCGTCTCTTCGAGCACGGCGCCGCTGATCGTCTCGTCCACTAGCTTCACCGTCACCTCACAACCGCGCTGGCATTCGCGCGGCGGAGTGGGCAGGATCACGCCGCTGTCCGGGTTCTCGTCCATCCAGCCGGCCACGGCCAGACGGTCCTCGTCGCTGGCGAGATACACCAGCCCGCTCACCTCACCGGTGCCGGTCGCCTCCAGCGCGGCGTCGATGTCCGGGTACGACACCAGCGCGGCGCGTGCTTCGCCGTCGGCGTATTGCAGCGGCACGGGGATGTCTTCGAGCGAGTTCAGCTCTTCGAGGGCGGCGGTGATGTCGGTGCCTTCGACGAACGCGATACGGACCTCGTCGCCCGGCGCGACGGACCGGTCGGCCCGATCCTGGTTGATGGCGATGGTCAGCGTCGGCACGTGGAAGTAATCGACGTCGCTCTGGCGAATTTCGCGCGTGTCGCCGCCCGGCAGCGCCAGGCTCATGTTCGTCTGGCTGAGCGTGTTGAGCGTGCCGGTGATGATCTCGCCCTGGCGCTCGATGGTGACGACCTCGCGATCCTCACAGCCGGGATTGGCGTCTCTGTCGCATGGGATCACCGTGCTCTCGCGGCTGAGAATGCGGTCGGTGGAGAAGGTCGTCGTCTCCTCGTTCACGGTGCGGATCGTCATGGTGTCGTCGTCACGGTCGGTCATGATGCCCGTCACGGTGACCCGGTCGATATACGTCAGGGTGATGCGGACACCGTCGCGATCTTCGGTCCGTTCCTCGGTTTCGATCCGGTCTTTGGGGATCGTGATAAGCTGGTTGTCCAGCGTGCGCACGGTGATCGCTGCCGGCGATTCCGACTCGATGAAACCGGTCTGCGTGACCAGATGGTGATCGATCACGTCGTCCAGCAGATTGTAGATCACCGTCTGGACGGAATCCTCGGTTTCGCCCACGTAGCGCCCGATGATCGACTGCGGCTCGCCGACGATCTGGACGACGGAGAAGAGGTCGGTCGTCGAGCTTTGCGGATCGTCGGTCAGGAAGCGGATCACGCGCTGGTAGGCGACGGAGGTGAGCATGGAATACAGCACGGCAACGGCCACCACGCCCAGGATGATCGCCCACCAGGGCAGGCTGGCTAACCAGCCGATGGTGCGCTCGTATGCACTTGGTTCAGGGATGCCTTCGCCGGAATGCTCGGGGGGAAGAACAGAAGCGGGTTGGACAGGGTCTGTGCGGCTGCTTTCGTCTGGCATGGCATTTCTCGCTGATCGATCAAAGCTTATACATAGACGCCAGGCCAGACCCGGCGCCCTGGTTGCTGACCTAAGTTAAGTTCAGTGCCGCACCGAACAATCGACCGGCAACGGACTGGGGTTTCCCTCACAAAAGGACGACCATTTAGACACACTGGGCGACTGGGAGTGGTCACCAGCCGCCCAGGTTCAGGCTTGCTCTCAGGTTACTCCGCGGGTTGGAACATGCTGGGTGCGTCGATGCCGAACCACTTGTTGTGGATGTCGTTGTAGGTGCCGTCGGCGATCAGCTCGGCGAGGGCGTCGTTGATGGCGTCGAGCAGTTCGGGCATGTCGGGCTGGACGGCGACGCCGTAGAACTCGTCGGTGAAGGG
>Ga0334892_1000051_pt1 | contig 187360 bp, 188 predicted proteins | sample GraSluR3_MG_4_FD_207213 | JGI IMG/M metagenome (GOLD analysis project Ga0334892, IMG submission 207213) | Sludge microbial communities from methane-producing bioreactor in Wageningen University, Netherlands - Granular Sludge_15_04-R3 | ecosystem: Engineered > Bioreactor > Anaerobic >... | reverse complement strand
TGCCGGGCATCGACGGGTACGAGGTCTGCCGCCGCCTGAAAAACGACGAGCACACCCGCTTTGTCCCGGTGATCATGGTCACGGCGCTGGAGTCGGACGAGGACAAGCTGCCCGCCATCGAGGCCGGCGCCGACGATTTCGTGACCAAGCCGTTCAACTCGCTGCTGATGCTCACGCGCGTGCGGTCGCTACTGCGCATCAAGCAGCTTCACGACGAGGTCGAAGCCCGCAACCGCCTGCTGCGCCAGGTTCTGGCGCGCTACGTGGCCGAAGACATGACGCGCGTCATCCTCTCGGACCCCGACCGCTATCTCAAGCTGGGCGGCGAGACGCGCTGCGTGACGGTGTTCTTCGCCGACATTCGCGGCTTTTCGACGTTCGCCGAGGCGCACGACGCCGCCGAGGTCGTGACCACGCTCAACCGCATTTTCGCCGCGCTGACCGAGGTGATCTTTCGCCACAACGGCACCTTCGACAAGTACATCGGCGACGAGATCATGGCCTTCTTCGGCGCGCCGGTATCGCACGACGACGACCCGCTCGACGCGGCGCGCATGGCGCTGGAAATGCGCGGCGTGTTCGCCGGGCTGCGCGCGGGGTGGGCGGGCGACGACCTGCGCGCGCTCGACCTGGGTATGGGCCTGCACACCGGCGAGGCGGCGGTGGGAAATGTGGGATCGGAGCGCGTGATGAGCTACACTGTTATCGGTGACACCGTCAACATCGCCCGGCGGCTCCAGCAGATGGCCGAGCCGGGGCAGGTGCTCATCAGCGAAGCGACGTATCGCCTGGTGGAGCCTTACGTACGTGCCCGGCCACTGGAGGCGCGCAAGCTGGCCGGTCGCAGCCATCCGATCGTTGTGTACGAGCTGCAAGCGGTGCACGGATAGCCGGCAGAGGGGGGCCCGTGACCGCGGCTGACGGAACGCGAAGGCAGTGTTCGATAGCTAGAGAGACTCATGGCACGCAGATCAGGACCTCCCCCTCTGTTGATCGTCGTCATCGGCGCCCTGATCGTCTTCGGCGGGTATTACGTCTGGAGCGGGGTTCTTCAGTTCCTGGAGGACGGCGGTAACATCACCGCCCCGGTAACGCGCGAGGCGTTTTCGACCGCCACCGCCCAGGTCGGCCCCACGATGCGCCCCACGATTTTCATGCCCGCCACGTTCACGCCGCTGCCGCCGTGCCAGATGTTCCGTGTGACCGCCGAGCGCGCCGTCTACCGCGACTGCCCCAGCCAGGACAACGACCTGTGCCCGATCGTCGAAGTCGTCCCGTATGACACCGAGCTGTGTGTCTACCACCGCGCGCCCGAAAACTCCGAATGGTACGTGATCGAGCTGAATCCCGGCGGCGCGTACCGGGACATCGTGTACATGCACGAGAGCGTGATCAAGCCGGTCAATCCCACGCCCACGCCGTCGCTGACGTCCACCCCGCTGCCGACGGTCAGCCCGCTGCCGTCCGACACGCCGCTGCCGACCGTCCCGGTCAGCCCGACGCCCACGCCCAACCCGGAAGTGACGCCCACCCCGTCACCCACGTTCACGCCGTCGCCATCGCCGCCCAGCGTCAGCCTCTAGGCGAGGCGGTTCGAATTCCGGTATACTTAAATAAACTTAATGTTCGGAATGGAATTATGACATGGCCGAATTCGAACTGACTCCGGTTGACGAGCCGCGCCACGTTCTCGCCATCGTCAACCCCGCGTCCGGTTCAAAACGCGGCGCCGCGGTCATTCAGCGGCTGCAGTCCATCACCCGCCCGCGCGTGACGCTGCGCATGACCACGCCCGATTTCGACTTCGCCGAGGCGATCCGGGCCGGGATTGCCGACGGCATCGACCGTATCCTGGTGGCCGGGGGCGACGGCACGCTGATGGAGGTCGTATCCGGCGCGCGGCGCGTGCTGGGCGACCGTCTGCTGCCGTTTTCATGGGTGCCGGTCGGGACGGGCAACGTCGTGTCCGGCTTCCTGGGCCTTCCGCACCGCGTCGAGCCGGCGCTCAAGCTGGCGCTGGGGCCGGGCGCCATCCGCCGGATCGACCTGGCGAAGGTCGGGGAGCGCTGTTCGGTGCTGCGCGTGTCGACCGGCTTCGAAGCCGAAGCGGCGCACAACGTCACGCGCGAAGACAAAGACCGGCTGGGCATCCTGGCGTATGGCATTTCGGGCCTGCGCTCGCTGCGCCAGACGCGCCCCGTGGAGTACATGATCTCGCTCGACGGGCAGCCGCCGATCCTGGTGGAGGGCATCATGGCGTTCGTCACCGCCACCGGCGCGCTGACGTGGATCAACAGCCTGTCGGTCATCAACGCGGCGATCCAGCCCGACGACGGCCTGCTATACGCGGGCGTGCTGCGCACGCTCAACCCCGGTCGCCTGCTCAACAGCTTCACCAACCTGTTCGCCGGCAGCGGCTTCCCCCCGGAGTCGATCATCTACTTCTCGGCGCGCAAGCGCATCGTCGTGGACTGCAAGACCCCCCAGCCCACCCAGATCGATGGCGATCCGCTCGGCACCACGCCGATCATCGCGGATTTGCTGCCGCGCGCGCTGCCGATCGTCGTCGCGCGGGACAGCAAACAGGGCGCCGCCGCCTATCTGGATTGGCTGTCGCAGGTCAGGGAGTAGGCGCAGCGGGCAGCCGGAACCAGAACACGCTGCCCTCGTCCGGCTGGCTTTGCACGTGGATGTCGCCGCCGTGTTTCTCGATGATCGCCTGCGCGATCTCCAGGCCCAGGCCGCTGCCTTCGATGCGCTGTGTTCGCGGGGTGTGGATGCGGTAAAACCGCTGGAAGATGTGCGGCAGGTGCTCCGGCTCGATCCCCAGCCCGTGATCCTCCACGCGCACGATCACGCCGTCGTGCCGCCGCCGGATCGAAATGTCCACCGGCCCGCCGTCGGGCGAATACTTGATCGCGTTGCTGATCAGGTTGTAGATCGCGCTCATCAGCCGCCGCTCGTCCGCGTGGAGGGGGCACCGCTCCGGCAGGTCCAGGTTGAGATGGACCTTCTGGCGCCGGGCGAACGGCTCCAGGTCGGTCACGGTCTGGCGCACCAGGTCGACCAAATCGGTCGCCACCGGCGACAGCTCGCCGCCCGTCTCCAGCCACGCCATGTCGAGCAGCTCGTGCACGCGCCCGAGCATCGTGTCCAGGCTGCCCAGCGCCCGCTGCGCGAACTCGGACTGCTTCTCGGTGAGATCGCCTGCCGCGCCGACGAGATCGACGAAGCCCTTCGCCGACGCAATCGGGATTTTCAGATCGTGGACGATGTCGCGCATGAGGTTCAGGAACTGGCTGGGGCTCTGGTGGAGCCGCTGTAGGATCGCCACCCGCACCTGGTCGGTGACTTCGACCACCCGCGCGTAGGCGGTCTTGCCGGACGGCAGGACGATCGGCTCCGGCTCGGCGTCATCCGGCGCGGCGCCCTGTTCGAACAGCCGGACCAGGCAGCGAGTCGCGCGGTGAGTGTGAACCGGCTGGTCCATGATCTCGCTCGCGCTGATGCCCAGGGCGTCCTCGGCGGCGGCGTTGAACAGGCACACCCGCCCGCGCTCATCGACGGCTACCAGCGCGTCCGAGAGATGATCGCTGATCGTTTCCAGAATCTCCGTGTCCACGGTTTGTGTCATTCCCCATCCCCTGCCAGCAGCGGCGGCAGATCGCGCAGCGCGTAGGCGAGACGCGTGCCGTACCATGTGAGCAGCGTGCGATCCAGCCGGTAGAAACGATCGTGCGCCGCTGCCGGAATCTCCAGAGCGCGGATGGTGGCGATGTCGGCGTCAGAGAAAAGGGCGGGCTCGTCCGGCAGTAAAACGACGTCGGGCTGGGCGCGTTCCACCTCGCCTGGCGTCACGGTTGGAAAGCGCGCGGCGTGGCCGCCGAATACGTTGCGCCCCCCGCACGCGCGCAGCACGTCATGCGCGTACGTTTCGCGGTTGAACGTCGTCCATTCCCCCCCCACCAGCGGCGCAAAGACCCGGACGGGCGCTGTGCCTGTGGCAGCCGCCTGGGTGTACTCGGCGGCGCGTTCTATTTCGCGAACGCGAGGAACCATGACGGCGTGATCGAACACGTGCATGATGTCCCACAACAAATTCACGGTGTCGAACACTGTGCGCGGGCCGAGAATCCAGACAGGCAGCCCGGCGGCCCGCAGTGCGTCGGCATCTTGTGGGCGATTGTCATCTGCGTCGAGCAGTACGAGATCGGGGGCCAGCGCGACGATCGAGTCGATGGCCGGCTGTTGACCGCCGCCGATCCTCGTCCACGACTGTACACCCATTGCCGGGGCGGCGCAAGCGTCCGTCACGCCGATCAGCCGGTCGCCCAGGTCCAGATCGAGCAGCGTGGCGGTGAGCTGGGGCGCCAGCGAAACCACCCGCCGGGGCGGGACCTCGACGGGGGATGGCTCCGGCCCGGTGTCCCAGGAGTGAAGGCCGCCGCCCATCGAATTCCCCTTTCGCCTAAAGGATGATCGCCTGGTCGCGTTCGGGGCCGACGCTGATCATCATGGCCGGCACGCCCGCGATCTGCTGCATGCGATCGATGTAATGGCGCGCCTGGCCGGGCAGGTCTTCCAGGCGGCGCGCGCCGGAGATGTCAGCCTGCCAGCCGGGCATCGTCTCGTAGACCGGCACGGCGCGCTCGGCGCTGGCGGTGTCGGGCGGCAGCGTCGCCAGCGACTCGCCGTCCAGCGTGTAGGACGTGGCGATGCGCAGCGGATCGATCCCGCTCAGCACGTCCAGCTTGGTGATCACGATCTCCGTCAGGCCGTTGACGCGCGCGGCGTAGCGCAGCGCGACGCCGTCCAGCCAGCCACAGCGCCGGGGCCGCCCGGTGGTGGTGCCGAATTCGTGACCCGCCCGGCGCATCTGCTCGCCGGTGGCGTCTTCGAGCTCGGTGGGGAAGGGGCCGTTGCCCACGCGCGTGCAGTAGGCTTTGGCGACGCCCACCACGCGCTCGACGGCGCGCGGGCCGAAGCCCAGCCCGGTCAGTGCGCCGCCCGCCGTCGGCGACGAGCTGGTGACGAAGGGATAATGCCCGTGATCGATGTCCAGCAGGGTGCCCTGGGCGCCTTCGCACAGCAGGCGCTGGCCCGCTTCGAGCAGGGTGTGGACCAGGTGCGTGGTGTCGGCGATGTACGGCGCCAGCCGTTCCGCCGCCGCCCGGTACTGATCGGCCAGCCCTGCCGGGTCGATCGGGTCCAGGCCATAGCGTTCGGTCAGCAGCCAGTTGGCGCTGTCCACCGCCGCGAGAATTTGCTCGGCGAAACCGGCGGGATCGCGCATGGCGCCGGTCAGGATGCCGGTCCGGGCGGCCTTGTCCATGTATGCCGGGCCGATGCCGCGCCGGGTGGTGCCGATCGACTCGCCGCCCAGCGCGCGCTCGGATGCGCCGTCCAGCGCCATGTGCCCCGGCGTGATGACGTGCGCCCGCCCGCTGATGTGGACCCGCGCCGGTGACACGTCCACGCCCTGCGCGGCGAGCATGTCCAGCTCCTCGACCAGCCGGATCGGGTTGATCACCATGCCGGCCCCCATGAAGCACTGCACGTTGGGATGGATCACGCCTGACGGGACGAGGTGCAGCTTGAACTCGCGCTCGCCCACCATCACCGTGTGCCCGGCGTTGTCGCCACCGGCACAGCGGGCCATGCCGTCCGTCTGGCGGGCCAGCCAGTCGGCGATGCGCCCTTTGCCTTCATCGCCCCACTGGGCGCCGATCAGAATGGTTACCGGCATGGTGTGTCTCCTCCCCTAGCCAGTGTTGTAATGCTGCCCAAGCGAAATCGTGATCGCGCCGTTGCCCCACACGTCCAGCTCGCTGTTGGGACCCAACATCAACGCCGCGCCCGCCCCCAGGCCCAGGCCGTAGCCGTCCGGGTGCTCGTGGACCCAGGCGCGCAGCCGGTCGGCGTCGTCGGGAGAATAGCCCGGCAGGATGATCGAGCTGGCCAGCCAGTTGAAGCCCTCGACCAGGTCCGGCCCGCGCACCGCGTAGGCGCCCCACATCGCCGCGCTGGGGCCGATGGCGTAGATCGTGGCTCCGCGCCGGTAGGCCTCCTCGATGGCGCGCATTGCCACCCCGACCAGCGCTTCCTGCAGCCGGTCGCCGGACGGGCCCTCGCCCAGGATGATCACCCCGGCCTCGCTCAACTGGCGGAACAGCGCGTCGTCCTCTTCGGTGAGGACGTCGACCAGGTACCCGGTGCGCGCGCCGAGATCGCGCAGCAGGTCCATGTGGCGGTCGGCCTGCTCGATGTTGCTGGCGGCCCAGATGTACGCGATCGGGCCTTGCGACAGCGTGTGGCTGAGCAGGTTGGCGGTGATGCTCAGGTTATCCTCAGAATTCCAGTCGCCGCCGCCGGCCAGCACGATCAGGCCGCGCCCGATCCGCCAGCGGAAAATGTTGTTTTGCAGCATGGTCCATCACGTTCCTTGTCTGCTCCCCGGTCCGGCCAGAAGGAGCCAGGGCGCCTGAACCCTACCCGCCTCGTCGATCGCGTTGGCGTTGCGCACGTCTGGCAGCGTGTACATCAACAATTGTATCCCAAGACCGCCATCCGGCAGCGAATCGCCCGGCGCGATCTCGACCGCGTTGGTGACGGTGTCGCCGGGCTTACTCCGGGATCACGTAGGACGCCACGGCGGCGGTCATCAGCCGGACCGCGAGCGAGATGGCCGCTTCGTCGAAGTCGAAGCGGGGATGGTGGTGAGGGTAATCCAGACCCCGCTGCCGGTTGGACGAGCCGACCAGGAAGAACGCGCCCGGCACCGCATTCAGGAAGAAGGCCATATCCTCGGCGGCCATCGTCACGTAGTCGCCCACCAGCCGGACATCCGGGGCGGCCTCCGCGAAGACGTGCCGCAGGCGGTCGTTGATCGCGGTGGCGTTGGTCACCGGGGGCGTCAGGTGCTGGATGTCCAGCTCGGCTGTGCAGCCCAGGCCCGCGGCAATGCCCTGCGCGAGCTCGCCCATCCGCCGCTCGATCAGGTCGCGCACGGCGGTCGAGAGCGTGCGGACCGTGCCGCGCAGCACGGCGCGCGGCGGGATCACGTTGAACGCCTCGCCCGCCTGGAAGGTCGTAACCGAGATTACGGCGACTTCGGTCGGCTTGACGTTGCGGCTGACGATGCTCTGCAGCCCGGTCACGATCTGGCTGGCGGCCAGGATCGGGTCGCGGGTTTCGTGGGGGAGGCCGCCGTGGCCGCCCTGCCCGGTGACCGTCAGCGTGAAGTCGCTGGCCCCGGCCATGATCGCGCCGTCGGTGATGGCGACCGTCCCCATCGGCAGCTCGTTCCACAGGTGCAGGCCCAGCGCCACGTCCGGCACAGGGGCCAGCAGCGCGCCATCCTCGATCATCGCGCTGGCCCCCTGCGCGATCTCCTCGGCGGGCTGAAAGACGAACTTGACGCGCCCTTGTATCTGCGCGCGGTGCTCGCTCAGCACCTCGGCCACCGCCAGCGCGATGGTCACGTGCCCGTCGTGCCCGCAGGCGTGCATCACGCCCGGCTGCTGCGAGGCGTAGTCCACCCCGTTCTCTTCCCGGACCGGCAGCGCGTCCATGTCGGCGCGGACGAGCACGGTCGGCCCATCCCCGGCCCCTTCGAGAATCCCGACGACGCCGGTTCTGCCGATCCCGGTCTGGACTTCGAGGCCCAGCCGGGTCAGCTCGCCAGCGACGATGCCGGCGGTCCGGATTTCGTTGAACGCCAGCTCGGGGCGCTGGTGCAGGTCGCGCCGCCGCGCGATCCAACCGGCCTGGCGCGCTTGAATGAGACCCGAAAGGTCGATCACAATTTGCTCCTCGGCGACAATCAACGCAGGTGGAAGATGCGGAACGACTCGGTATAGCGCTGGCCGTCCCCGGCGAACAGCGGATCGACGTTTTCGCGCTGGCGGCGCGCCATCTCGTCCATATCCGCGATCTGGCTCTTGTGCTCGCGCAGCGCGGCGATCTTGGTTTCGAGATGGTCGGTCACGTCGACCTTCGCGGTGGGGTCCTTCGCGCCGCACAGGTACACCTGCTTCACCTTGTGCGGGGCCAGCCCTTCCTCGCGGTACAGCTCGGAGAAGGTCAGGTGATCGCGCGCCGAAGGGAACACCGCATCCAGCGCCGCGTCGCCGATGGCGCGGTGATCGGGGTGGTTGAGGTAGTCCTGGCCGTACCAGCGCGCGGTCGGATCGTTGGTCACGACGACGTCGGGCCGCTTGAGGCGGATCAGGCGGGTGAGCTGGCGGCGCAGGTCCAGGGTGGGCTGAAGCTCGCCATCCGGATAGCGCAGGAAGATCACCTCGCGCACGCCCAGGCGCGCCGCGGCGGCGCGTTCTTCGGCCTCGCGCGTGGCGACCAGCCCCTCGGAGGTCATCGCCAGGTCGTTCGAGCCTTTGTCGCCGCTGGTCGCCAGCACGAAGACGATCTCTTTGCCCTCGGCGGCCCACTTGGCGAACGTGCCGCCACAGAAAAACTCGGGATCGTCGGGATGGGCGAAGATGCCCATCACGCGTTGGAAGGTGGTGTCGTTGTTATCACTCATGGACGATAGAATTCTCCGGTCTATTCAGCTTGATCCTTCTTGTTCCGGCGCAGACGCCCCCGGCGGGGATTGCGCCGCCCTCGCCGGCGCGAGTCGCTGCGGCGCCGCGAGCCGGACTTGTCCTCTGGCTGGGCCTCGGCGTTCTCCGCCTGGGCCGGTTCGCTGGTGCTGCTGTCCTCTTCGGTTTCGGCGGCGGCCTTGTTCCCGCCGCGCGCGCCACATTCGCACGGCTCGTCGTCCGACTTCGAGCAGGGCGTCTCGGCTTTCGCCTTGAGCGCTTCCCACTCTTCGATCGGGATCAGCTCCTCGCGCTCGACGAGGTAGCGCGTATCCTCGACAATCACGCTCACCGCGTCGCGCAGCGGGTGCACATCGATCACGCGGCCCTCGCCGTGGGGCGTGCCGACGCGCTTGTTGCGCTTGGGAAGCTGTTTGCGGGCCTCGACGTACTGCTCGTACTCGTAGATCAGGCAGCAGCGCAGCCGCCCGCACATCCCCGTGATCTCGGACGGGTTGAGCGAGATGCCCTGCGCTTTCGCCATCTTGATCGAGATCGGGCTGAAGTCGGTCAGGTGCGTGCTGCAGCAGCGCGGAATCCCGCAGGCGCCCATGCCGCCGATCAGCTTGGCGACGTCGCGCGGGCCAACCTGGCGCAGCTCGACCTTGGCCTTGTAGCTCCGCTGGAGCACGGACCGCAGCTTGTTGGTGTTGAGCTTGTCCTCGGCGGTGAAGAGGAACGTGAGCAGCGTGCCGTCGAAGTTGTACTGGGCGGCGATGAACTTGGCATCTTTGAACCCGCCCAGATCGGCGGCTTTTTCGCGGCAGTTGATCAGCGCCTCGACTTCGCGCGCCTGCCACAGCTTCTGGCTCATCGTGTCGGTGGGCGTGGCCTTGCGCAGGATGGGCTTGTAGTCGCGCTCTTTGCCGTCCGCGTCGAGCGGCATGATGCTCATCACCTGGCCCATCTGCCGCCCGCGGGCGGTTTCCACGATCACGTAGTCGCCGACCATCAGGTCGGGGAGGTGCTCGCAGCCAAAATGATAGAGCTTGCCCACTTCGTAGAACCGGACGCCGGCGATCTGGCCGGTTGTGGTCCGGGAGGTGTCTTCATTGGTTGCTGTCATGTTGGAGTGCCTTTCCGAACAATCGGATGGTTTTACGCCGACAACTATAGAAGATGTGCAGGGTGTTTGCAATAGATCGGCGTGAGATCGGCGTGAGATCGGCGTGAAAATTGTACAAACAAGGTGTTCGGTGTATGCTGGTACAGACAACGATTATCTCCTGGCGGTGCTGAGGAGCTCAAATGTTATGGTGAGATTGCAGGAATACACTCGAATCCGTCTGGTGGTCCTGTTGGCGCTCGTCGCGCTGGTGGTGTCCGCGTGTTACAAAGACGCGGGCGAAAACGTGCAGCCCACCTCGAACCGGGTGGACCTGAGCGATATCCAGCCGACCGCCGAGATACTCCCCACCGACCTGCCGACCGCGACCAACACGCCCGAAGACACCGCTGAGCCGGAGGACACCGCCGAGCCGGAGGTCACGGCCACGCGGACCCTGCTGCCGACCATCACCCCGGCGGACGATGCGGGGGAGGGCGGCGAAGCAGATGCGCCGGGCGCCTCGTCGCTGCAGGTCGCGCCGAGCTTCACGCCCGCGCCGGTGAATGCCACGCCGACCATGCTGGGGATCACGACGCCGGGCATGAGCGACATCATCCCCACGTCGACGCCCACGCCAACGATCGATCCGACCCTGATGCCGACCAACACGCCGCTGCCGCCGGAGGCGAACCCGTGCATTCACGTGGTCCAGCCGGGCGACACGCTCTTCTCGATTGCGCGCAACAAGGAAGTGGAACTGGGGGCGCTGGTGGCGGCCAACTCGGCGCTGCTGGGCGGCAGCGAGTTCACGCCGCTGCAGCTTGGCTGGGAGCTGAACATTCCCGGCTGCACCCCGCCGGGCGCGACCCCGCCCGCGGCTGAGGCCGGTCAGGCGGGCGAAGAGCCGGCGGCCCAGCCCACCGGGGCGGCGCCAGGGCAGCAAACCACGCACGTCGTCCAACCGGGCGACACGGTCTACTCGATTGGCCGGCAGTATGGCGTGAGTCCGGACGCGATCATCGCGGCGAACAACCTCGCCAATCCCAACCGGCTGGACGTCGGCCAGACGCTGGTCATCCCCGCGCCCTGATCGCGCGGGCCAGCCATGCCAGGCTCGACGGGCATAACGCTGCGGGGTTATGCCCGTTTTCGATTCCTACGAGCCGCCGTATTTTTTCGTCAGCAGGTCGAGGACGGTGCTGGCATCGACGGCGTCCTTGCCGCCCATCAGCGAAATCCCGCCCAGGAACCCGCTCTTGGACTGGCGCTCTTCCAGGTCCATGGTCAACTGGTCGAACGCGTCGGCGCTGAGGTTGTTGATCACTTTACGTTCCGATTCCGACAGGTCATAGCCTTCGAGCGCGGCCTCGACGTCGGACAGCAGCTTGTGGCGATAATCCTCGTCGGTGAGCGCGCGGCTGACGATGGTGGTGAGATCTTCGCGAGACATGTGCTTTCCTCCCAATCGGTGATGGACGGATGCCACCGTTTACCGTATAGTAGGGTGTATCCGGACGCGGCATCTGGTACCAGTCTGGCAGGCCAGCGTGACCGGAACGTGACCGGACAAGTTCATTGCCCGCATTGTAAAGAATTATAGCTTGTTTGCGGTTCGATCGCAGAAGGGAAGGACGGGCCGATGCGAACGTGGGGGGTGCTGGCGGCGCTGGTGACGCTGCTGAGCCTGGCGACCGGGACCGGCGCGCGCGCGTTTGTCGAACCCGAGCCGGCCCGCTGGCCGGCGTGCCCCTGCGGCCCGCAGAGCATCCCCACCGGCGAGCCGGTCACCGGTCCCCGGCCTGCCGGACACACCGGGCTGCCCAACCCGGCCCAGGGCCGCTATCTGGTTGGCACGTCTGACGATCCGCTGGCCGGGTTTTCGCGCCGCCCGCTCGACCGGTTCATGGTTCCCGCCGGCGGCACGTTCCTCGACCCGCTCCACCTGGACCCGCACTACGGCGTCGATTACACCTATCCCGACGACTACCTGGCCGGGAAAACCCTGTGGGTCCACCCGATCGGCCCCGGCTACGTGACGGCGCGCTCGGCGTGCCTGCTCTGTTTCGTGGAGGGCGACGCGCAGGGCCGGACCACGTACAAACTGCCGCGCTACAACTTCGGTTTTGGCGCCTTCATCCTCGTCGAGACGCCGTATACCTCGGACGTGTCGATCTACACCATGTACGCGCACCTGGCGCGCGACTTCGTCAGCCTGGGCGACTACGTGCACCCGGACGAGATCATCGGCGTGGCAGGCAATACCGGCTATTCGGAGAACGTGCACGTGCACGTCGAGGTCCGCTATGGCAGGCCGGGCCGCTTCTGGAATGCGGATTTTACGCAGTGGGCTACGCTGGACCGCTGGATGGCGATGATGTTCGTCAACCCGGCGTGGCTGGTCTTCCCCGAGAATCACGGCCTGATGATCCTGGCCCTGGACAAGTACATCGCCGAGCAACCCCGCCCGACGGACATCCCCTGAACCGGCCAGCCCCAGCAGCGCGCGCTATTCGCCGGGGTTGGCGCGCCGTTTGACGAAGCTGTAGAACGGGTAGGCCAGCGTTTGCGGATCGACCGGCCCGGTTTCGAGCGCCGCGCGGTTGGCCTGCTCGAAGTCGTGGTGCAGGCGCTCGACCATCTGGAGCTGGCTGTCCGACGGCTCCAGCGAGAACAGCGCGACCAGCGTCGTGAAGCTCCCCGGCACGAAACACAGCCACTGGCCATCTTCCAGCTCGGCGCTGCGCATCCCCGCGCGGAAGATCTCGGCGGCGGCGGAGCGGTAGCTACTGAGCATGGGCGCGATCTGCTCGTCCGCGATCGCGAAATCGCCAAACGTCTCGATCGTCGCGCCGCTCCGGTTGTCGACCACGCGCAGGCCCACGGCTTTCGCCGTCAGCCGCTGCTTGATGTTCAGCGTGTCCTCGGTGTCGCGGATAGCGTCGCGCCACGAGGCCGGGTCGGACTCGGCGATCATCTGCGCGACGGTCATGATCTGGCGCTGGTAGCGGTCGTAAAGCTGGTGAAACTGGGTGCGGTTGATCTCACCCTGAGCAAACTCCTGCACCAGCTTGCTCATTTTTCGGTGCACCTGGGCGATGAATTCCTGGCCTTGCTGTTCGCTTTGGCGAGGCGAGATACCGGGCGGGATTTTCGCCATACGGTGTGCTCCTCCAGTGATAATAGGTCGTGCAGTTGCCCCTATTATAACCAATCTTAGAGACCATTTGAGAACCCCCATCCCCGCGCACCCTTCGGGTCCGCTTCCCTTCCCCAACGAGGGGGACGGGTGAAGTAGACGAGGTTCGTCCCATCGAGTGCTCTACCAGCGAGAATATGAGGTCTTCTCGAATGGCCTTTCACACGGGTCATGTAGCCTGTTCGCCGCTTGGCCGGCGCGGCGGCCCCGCCCCGGTGATCCTGACAGAATGTGATCATTGGGATGTAGACATTGAATCGACGCCTGTGGTAAACTATTTGTAATAGTTCGCAACAGACTAAGCAGGCTTCGATTTATCGAACCGATCGAAGCGGGGCTGCTCGGGTGGAGGCACGATGGCAGATCATACGGATGCCATTAAAGTGGTTTGTATCGAAGACGATCCGGAGATGGTTGAGCTGGTCAAGCTCATCCTCACGCGCCAGGGCTACGAGGTGATCGGGGCGATGGGCGGGCGCGAGGGGCTCGAAACCGTCGAAGCGGTCCGGCCCGACCTGGTGCTGCTCGACCTGATGATGCCGGATATGGACGGGTGGGAAGTCTACCAGCAGATGAAGTCCAGCGAAACCATGCGGGACATCCCGGTTATCGTCGTGACGGCCAAAGCGCAGAGCATCGACAAGGTGCTGGGGCTGCACATCGCCAAGGTCAACGACTACATCACCAAGCCGTTTGGCCCCTCCGAGCTGCTGTCCAGCGTGCTGCGCGTGCTGGAGGAGGTCGGCATCGAGGCCGAAGAAGCCAAGTAACCAGCATTATCCGGTTTTGTGTTGTATCATTCAGGGTGCTGTTCAGCGCCCTTTTTGTTCGTCCGGTGTTCACCAGAGGGGAGAAAGTCTCATGCACACCACGCTCCAGGACCTGTTAGCGGCGGGCACGCCCGTGGTGGCCGATGGCGGCATGGGGACGATGCTGTTTTCGCTGGGGCTGGAGCAAGGCGCTTCGCCCGAGCTGTGGAACGTGGATCATCCCGACCGGATTCGCAGCGTGCACCGGGGATACATCGAGGCGGGCGCCCAGATCATTCTCACCAACAGCTTTGGCGGCAACCGTGTCCGGCTGGACACGCACGACCTGGCCGGTCGCGCCGCGGAGCTGAACACAGCGGCGGCTCGCCTGGCCCGCGCCGAAGCCGACGCGGTCCCGCAGCCGGTCGTCGTGGGCGGGTCGATGGGCCCGACCGGCCAGATGCTGGCGCCGATGGGGGCGCTGTCGTTCGAGGATGCCGTCGCGGCGTTCGCCGAGCAGGCGCGGGCGCTGGTCGAGGGCGGCGTCGACGTGCTGTGGATCGAGACCATGTCGGACCTCGAAGAAGTGCGGGCGGCTCACACGGCCTGCCGGCAGGTCGCGCCGGAAGTGCCGGTCGTCACCACGATGACCTTCGACACCAAAGGACGCACTATGATGGGCGTCACGCCGGAGCGCGCGCTGAGCACGCTCGGCGAGTTCGGCGTGATCGCGCTGGGCGCCAACTGTGGCAACGGCCCGGACGAGATCGAGGGCGTGATCGAGAAGATGCGCGCCGCCGGGCCGGACGTGCCGCTGGTCGCCAAGGCGAACGCCGGGCTGCCGCACATGGTCGATGGCGTAGCCGTGTACGACGCGACGCCGGACGTGATGGCCGGTTATGCGCGCCGGGTGCGCGAGCATGGCGCGCAGATCATCGGCGCGTGCTGTGGCAGCACGCCCGACCACATCCGCGCGATTGCCCAGGCGCTCAAGCCCTGACCGGCCCGCGTCGATGGCCGCATACCAGGACAAGGGGTGCAGTTCACACCTGGGCGAGTTTTGAACCACAGAGCACACGGAGATCACAGAGGGCGATTTTAGAGAAGCCCTCGGAATTATCTTCTCTCTGTGTCCTCGCGACCTCTGTGGTGGGGTTTTCGCCCCCAGATTTGAGGCACGCGCACCAGGACAAGTGGCCCGGTGTCCTGGCCGGTGAATCATGCTACACTAGAAGCCATTGGGCTTAACTCTTGACTGGAAGGGGGCCTCATGCGACTACGGACGACGTTCATCCTCCGCTATGGAATCAGCCTGGCGCTGCTGGCTGCGATCATGATGGTGGGGCTGCCGCTGCCCGGCCCGGCGGCGCACGCCTACCAGGGCGGCAACCTGCTGCAAAATCCGGGGTTCGAAGAGCCCTATGTCGCCATCAACGGCGATCAGACGCTGCGTTTGGCGAGTAGCTGGCAGCCCTGGAGCCTGCCGCAGGGGTCGTCGACGGCGATCAATGCGCGGCCCACGTACCAGCCCGCGCCGCCGACGCGCGTCCGGTCGGGCAGCGCGGCCCAGCAGTACGACACCTTCTTCGCCACGCATACCGGCGGCGTCTACCAGCGCGTGCCGGTCGCGCCGAACACGGACCTGCGCTTCAGCGTGTTCATTTACGTGTGGTCGTCGGCCACGTTCGACAACCCGAACGTCAGCACAGATCCCAACGATGTGAAGGTCAGTGTAGGTATCGATCCGACCGGCGGCACGGACGGCACCAGCTCGAATATCGTGTGGTCGTCCGAAGAAGAGTATTACGATCAATATCGCGAAGTGTCGGTGACCGCCACCTCGGCCAGCACCGCCGTGACGGTGTTCGTCCGCAGCGCGCCCGAAGGTTTTGTCGGCACGAATAATATTTACCTGGACGACGCGATGCTGGTGCCCTTGAACCAGGCGCCGCCCACCGCGACCCACCCCGGCCCCACCAACACGCCGGATTTCTTCCAGCCCACCCAGGAAGGCACCATCACCCCGGTGCCCACCTCGGCTTTCCCGACTCCGGTGCCGCCCACGGCAACGCCCGCGCTGCCCAGCGACTTCGATTCGTCGATCGTGTATACCGTTGTGGCGGGCGACACCGTCTCGCGGATCGCGCAGCGCTTCGGCAGCACGGTGAACGCTATCGCCCAGGTGAACGGCCTGAGCAACGTCGGCCTGATTTACGTCGGGCAGACGCTGATCGTGCCGGTGAGGGGTGGGTCCACCCAGCCGCCGACCTTCACCCCCGTGCCCGGTGGCCCCCCGGCGACGCCCATCCCGACGGCGGTGGCCGGTACCGGCACCTACACGGTGGTTCGCGGCGACACGCTCTACGACCTGGCGCGCCGCTTCAACACCACGATCGCCACGCTGGCGCAGTTGAACGGAATCGTGAATCCCAACCTGATCTATCCCGGCCAGGTGCTGACCGTGCCCGGCGCGGTGACGCCGCCGCCGACGGTGCCCACGGCTGTCCCGCCGCCCACCCAGCCGCGCACCCACGTCGTCCGGGCGGGCGAGAATCTGTTCCGCATCAGCCTGCAGTACGGCGTGACGGTCGATGCGCTGGTGCGGGCCAACAACCTGTGGAATCCCAACCTGATCTTCGCCGGACAGGTGCTGACGATTCCGTAATGGGCGACTGGCGCGTGATTCGGAACGCCGGCACGGGCGACGTCGTGCTGGCGCGGACGAAGTGGTGCCAGGATTTCTGGTGCCATTTTCGCGGGTTGCAGTTCCGGCGCGGCCTGCCCGAAGACGAGGGGCTTTTGTTCGTCTTCAAGCGGCAGGGCGTCGCCGAGACGTCGATACACATGTTCTTCGTGTTCTTCTCGATTGCGGCGGTGTGGATCAACGAGGAGGGCGTGGTGGTCGATGCCCGGCTGGCGAAGCCCTGGCGACCGGCCTATTTCCCCGCCCAGCCGGCGCGCTACCTGATCGAAGCGCGGCCCAGCCTGTTGGAGCGCGTCGCCGTGGGCGACCGGCTGAGCTTCGACGAGCAGGCTCCCGCGCCGGACGCCTGACGGTTAGCCGTCACTCAGCGTATAGCGGAGGGCAAGGGGCAGCGTCACGTGGACGGTGGTGCCTTTGCCCTCCTCGCTTTCGATGGTGATGTGACCGTGATAGCGGTCCAGCAGGGTGCGCACGGTTGACAGGCCGATGCCCGTCCCCGTGACCTGCAGCGTCTTGGTATTGCGCGCCCGGAAGAACTCGTCGAAGAGGCGCGGCATGTCGTCCGCCGGGATGCCGATCCCCGAATCCGACACGGTGATCTCGATCCGCTGGGCGGGCCGGTTCAGGCGATATTTCACGTTGACCCTGCCGCCTTCCGGCGTGTATTTGATGGCGTTGTTCAGCAGGTTCCCCAGGATGATGCCCAGCCCAACATCCCCCGCCATGACGACTCCGGCGTCGGTGGACTTGTCGCACGTCAGTTGAATGTTCTTGCGCTCGGCGTTGGGCATCTCGCGCTCGACGATCCGGTCCAGAATCGGGCAGACGCCGACCGGCTCCAACGGGACGTGGGCGGCGGTGACTTCCTGGCTGGCCGCCAGCGTCAGCAGGTCGTCGATCAGGGTGCGCAGCCCTTCCAGGCGGCGCGTCACGCGGTCCAGAATGTCGCCCTGTTCGGGCGTGAATTCGCCGGCATAGCCCTGCTGGATGTTGTGCATCAGCGACAGCCCGGCGCCCAGCGGCGCGCGCAGCTCGTGCGTCGCCACGCGCAGGAAGGTCGAGCGGGCTTCGTAAAGCTGGCGAATGCGTTCCTCGCGCTGGCGGAGCCGCTGGGCGATGCGCGTGACCAGCTCGGACAGCGTGAGGATGGCCGTACCGAAGAAGAAGACCACGCCGGTGATATAGGTGCCGTTCTGGTAGAGCGTGCCGCTCATCTCGAACTCCGGGATCGCCACGTGGGGCAGGATTCCTTCGCGCTCGGTGAGGGCGATCCCGATGACGATGGCCGTCGCCAGCACGGCCAGGCTGCGCGCCTGCCAGGGCAGCAGCACCGTGCCCGCCAGCGCCGCGTGAATCACGAAGTAGATCAGTGCCGGGCTGGTGATCCCGCCGGTGAAGTGGACCAGGGCCGCCATCGCCCCCCAGTCGAGGATCATCTGGCCCCACGCGGCGCGTTCCACCTGCCGGGCGTTGGTATCGCCCCGGCAGGTGAGCGACAGCAGGCTGTTGTACAGCAGCACCGCCACCCCGATCAGCATCAGGGCTGCCGTTTGCAGGCGGATATCCAGCGCGTAACGGGCGAAGGCGGTAACCGACAGAATACCTAACCCAGCCGCCCAACGCAGTTGGATGAGCAGCTGGATATTTTGGCACAATTCATCACGTGTGGGCCGCAACCCGCGCTCGTTGGTTGAAGACACGATGGGGGATTGCGTCGTGGTGAACATCTCAGGTCTTTTGCAGCAGCGTGGACACTTGAGCCAGCAGAGTCTTGGGGTCGATGGGCTTGTCGATGAAGGCATCAACCGGCAGGTAGTCGTCGTCTGGCGAGAAGCGCAGCGGCGTCGTCTGGTGGACGGCGGTCACCATCAGGATCGGGATGGCCTGGTGCTCGGGCTTGGCGCCCGCGCCGTGCAGTTTCTGCGCGAGCTGGAAGCCCGCGGTGTGCGTGTCCATCATCACGTCCAGGATGATCAGGTCGGGCTTGATCGTGTCCACGGCGGCGAGCCCTTCTTCCAGGGTCCCCGCGGAGAAGACCTCGTAGCCGGCCTGTTCGAGCGGCATCCGCGCGGCCAGCACGAGATCGGGGTCGTCATCGATAATCAAGATCTTAATCGTCATCTCAGCTTTCACTCCTGACTTCAGCGATCAGGGCCTCTATTAAGGGGGACAGCGCGCGCTCAACAGCCGGGCTGAGGGATTGATCCCATTCCATAGTGTGCGGTTGAACGCCGTAGAACACAACTTCGGGCGGCAGGCAGCCGAGAGTCTCTGCCAGGATCAGGGCATCGGTCAGGTCGGTCTGGTGCAGCGAAAGGCTGCGCCCGTGCCCGACCAGCCGGGCGTCGTCCCAGGTGAAGCGCCGGATCGCGCCGGGGGACAGGCCCATCGGCACGGCGTCCACCAGGATCACGCGGCCATACGGCTCCATCAGCGGGATCAGGCCCAGTCCGTCGGTGCCGCCGTCGACGACGTCCACCCCCGGCGGCAGCGCGGGATGTTCCCGCAGCCGCTGGATGGCGATCACGCCCACGGCGTCATCCCCCATCAGGGGGTTGCCGGTGCCCAGGATCAGCGTGGTTGGGTGCCTGTCCATCACGGACTGCCTCGCCCTCTGCCGGGGGCCGGAGAGGCGCCCAGAGCGCCCCTCCGCAGTTCCCGGCACGTTCGCCGGACTATTTGCCGGTGAACTCAACGTTCAAGAAATGCGTCGAGCAAGAAATGCACGGATCGTAGGCGCGAACCAGCATCTCCAGCTTGAGCGTGATCTGCTCCTCCGGCTCGGTCAGGATCGTCGGCACCAACGCGCGCATGTCGCGGTCGATGTTCGCCAGGTTCTGGCCGGTCGGGATGATGCAGTTGGCCTCTTCGATCAGCCCATCTTCGCCGATCTGGTATTCGTGGAACAGGATGCCGCGCGGCACGTCGCACGCCCCCACGCCGCGCGCGTGCGGCGAGAGCGTGACCGGTGCCGGGTCTTCCCGTTCGACGCCGCGCTCGATGAGCGTGTCGAGCACCTGGATCACGTCGTCGATGCAGTGCACGATCTCCACGACCTGGGCGGCGGAGTTGAGATAGGGCCGGTAGCACGGCGCCGACAGCCCCAGGTGTGCCGCCGCCGCTTTGGCGCGCGGTGACAGGTGCTGGTGCTTGAGGTTGTAGCGGGCCAGCGCGCCGACCATGTAGCTGTCGCGGTTGAAGGCGGCGTGCTTGGCCGTCGAGTGCGGCGCCAGCCGCTCGTTGGTGACCTGCCGGTACTCGTCGAGCTCCAGCTCGTAGCCGTCCGAGCTGCCGATCTTGCCGTCGATGAAACCGTAGTCATCCGGCTGGACCAGCGCGACAAACTCCGTCTCGCGCTCGAAGGCCGGCCAGGGCAGGGTGCCGAACAACTCGACCGTCGCGTCGACGTCCGCGATTAACGCCTCGGCCCGCTCGCGCAGCTCGACCAGCTCCTGCACGGTCGGGAAGTGCGTGAAGCCGCCGACCGTCATGGCAATCGGGTGCGTGTGGCGCCCGACGATGGTCTGGCACAGGTCGCCGGAGAACTTCTTCATGTGCAGCGCGCGCTTGACGATATCCGGGTGGCTGGTTGCCAGCGGGATCACGCTGCCCACGCCCAGGAAATCGGGCGCGACCAGCATGTACACGTGCAGGATGTGGCTGTCGAGAATCTCGCCGTGAAAGGCCAGGCGGCGCAGCAGTTGCGTTTGCTCGCTCAGTTGCACCTGGAGCGCGCGCTCGGTGGCGCGCAGGCTGGCGGTCGCGTGGCCGATAGCGCAGATCCCGCAGATGCGGCTGGTGATGTGCGACGCCTGGTGGTAGGGCCGCCCGCGCAGCATGGCCTCGAAGAAGCGCGGCGTCTCGACGATCTGAAGCTCGCACTTTTCGAGCGTGCCGTCGCGCACGTCGACCACGATGTTGCCGTGGCCCTCCACCCGCGTGACGTGATGAACGTTGACCTTGATGTTTTCGGGCATGGTGCTAGTCCTCCTTCGGCGCCGCGAAGCTGGATGTCGGGAGGCTGGTGTCGGTAACCGGGGCGACGGCCTCGCTCAGCGGAGCGTGCCCGCTCATCTGCTCCATCTGGTAGTGGTTGAACATGGTGAACCGGGCATCGATCTCGTGATCGCTCAGGCCATGCCCGCGGAGGATCTCCCGCATGTATTCGAAGTTGGCCTCAGGATGCCAGCCGCGACAGCCTTCGCAGCCGTCGCCATAGCTGGGGCAGATGGCCTCGCAGCCCGCGCGCGTGATCGGCCCCAGGCAGGGAATGCCCAGCGTGTTGAGGCAGGCGTTTTCGCGCAGCTTGCACTCCACGCACAGCGGATAGTCCGGCAGGCGGGGCGTGCGGCCCTGGAGCATCATCTGCACGACGCGCAGGAACTCGTGGCGGTCGATCGGGCAGCCGGGGATCACGGCGTCGACTTTGATCACCGCCGAGATGGGCCGGGCCGGGTAGCTTTCGTAAGCGTCTTTGCCGTTCTGGCCGTAGACATACGCCTGGACGTTTTCGATCGGCCAGCGATTTTTCATGCTGTTCACGCCGCCCAGGTGCGCGCAGGCGCCCAGCGCCACGACGGCGCTGGCCTGCTCGCGGATCGCCAGCAGGCGGGCCTCGTCGCTCTTGCGCGTGCACGAGCCTTCGATGAAGGCGATCTGGTAGTCCTGGCCCTTTTCACTCATCGCCTCGCGGAACTGCACGATTTCGACGAGGTCCAGCAGGCCGAGATGGGTTTGCAGCGCATCGATCACGGTTAACTGGCAGCCTTCACAACTGGTGAAGTCGAAGAAGGCGATTTTGGGTTTGGCAGACATTAGAGCGCCTCCTCGAAGGCAAGGGCTTCAGCATAGGTCCAGGCCGGACCATCCTGGCAGCTATAGCGATGGTTCACCTGGCAGTGGCCGCATTTGCCCACGCCGCACTTCATACGGCGCTCGAAGCTCATCCAGATCTGCTCGGGCGTCAGGCCCTTGCCAAGCAGCTCCATCACGACGAAACGGTACATAACGGGCGGGCCAACTGTGATGGCAACGGTGTGGTAGGGGTTGACCTGAATGTGCTCGAACAGCCGCGTGATCACGCCCACGTGCCCCAGCCACGCCTCGTCGGGCCGGTCGACTGTGAGCAGCGATTCGACGTCTTCACGCTCGTTCCATTCGGCCAGCGCATCACGGAAGAGGATCTCGGCGGGTGAGCGCGCGCCGTACAGGATGATCAGGCGCCCGAAGTTGGCCCGATTGTCGAGGATCTCGTCGATTAACGAGCGGGCGGGCGCCAGCCCCAGGCCGCCAACGGCGATCAGCACGTCTTTGCCTTTGTACAGGTCCACCGGGAAGCCGCGCCCAAACGGGCCGCGAATGCCGACCTTGTCGCCGGGTTTCAGCTTGTGGATGACGTTGGTCAGGTCGCCGGCGTTGCGAATGCACAGCCGGAAGGTCTGGCCGGTGCGGCTGGGCGAGGACATCACGCTGATCGGCGCCTCACCCACGCCGGGCAGGGAAACCATCACGAACTGGCCGGGCGTGTGGCCCAGGTTCTGGCCGCCGGGCAGCCGGACGGTATAGATTTTCTCTAGCTCGGTCTCGGTATGGACATCCTCGATGGTGGCAATGGTAGGGAGATAGATCGAGGTGTGCCCATTATATGCCCGAGGCGTTGTCGTAGTTGTCAGGTTAGGAATCATCGGCCACCTCGTCTCTATACACCCGATTCGACTTTCATCTCGTCATGCAGGGCGTTGAGCGTGCCGGGGATCGTGATGTCCACCAGGCAGGCCCGCTCGCAGCGCCCACAGCCGGTGCAGCCGCTCAGGCCGTGCACCTGCTTGATATACTTGCCCTTGCGCATCAGGCGGTGCCGCACGCGCGAGGCCTTGCTCTCGCGGAAGTTGTGGCCGCCCGCCACCAGCGCGAACTCGTGAAGCTGGCACGAGTCCCACACCCGGACGCGCTCGCCGTCCTGCATGTTGATGTCCATTTCGTCCTGCACGTCGAAGCAAAAGCACGTCGGGCAGACGTTGGTGCACGATCCACAGGCCAGGCAGCGCTCGCCCAGCTCTTCCCAGATGTGCGCGTTATAGCCCAGGGTCAGCAGGGACGGCGTCTGGTCCTTGCTCATCTTCAGACGCATCCGGAAGCGCGGCCACTTGGCCGACAGCACGCGGCCCAACCGCTGCATGTGATCGGTCGTCGCCATCTTCGCTTCCGAATAGTTCAGCAGCAGGCGCTCGCCTTTCTCGCTGCCCGTGTCGATCAGGTAGTCGTCGTCGACTTCGGTCATGTGCAAGTCGTAAATCGGCGGCGCGGTGAGGGTGCCCATATCCTTGCAAAACGAGGCGTCGTCGCACGGATGCAGGCATTCGATCCCGATGATCACCATCTTGTCCCGGCGCGTCATGTAGTGCTCGTCGCGAAAGCCTTCAGAGAAGACCTTGTCGTAGAGCATGATACCGCTCATGTCGCACGTGTGCATGCCGAAGATCACGGTGGGCTGCACGTCCTGGAACACAGGCTCGACGTCGACCGATTGCGCGCCTTCGGGGTTGCTGCCGGTGTGAAACTCGAACAGCGTTTCGCGTTGGGGCAAGAAGTATTTTTTCGGGGGCAGAATCGTCGTGGTGTAGTCTAGCTGGAGTTGATCGGCCTGCGTGATCTCCTCGAACGCGAAGCCGGTTGGGGTGCTGACGGGGCCCACCACCCGGAAACCGGCTTGCAGCGCCTGGACGAACGCAGGGAGCTTCTCCTTAGACAAGATGTATAGACTCATGGGTTGCTCCGCTAAGGTTCCCTTGTAAGATACGCGCTAATGCCTCTGCCGTGCTTTCGCCCGGCTCAGCGTGTTCGTTCCGTCTTAGAGTAACAAGAGGGGATACCCTCATTACAGTGGCGCTTGGCAACGTTTAGACTGACGTAAATCACTTCCCCCGTTTGTCACCAGCGCGCCCGCGTGCTTAAGATCGCGGATAGAAACACACTGCGTAAGAAATGAGTGAGTTGAGGACAGGTAGATGAAACGAACCGTATTATTGACCGTGATCGTCGTTCCGGTGACCGTCGCTGTGGCGCTTTTTGCCTTCGCCCCGTTCAGCGACAATCTGCCGGTCAGCAGCGCGGCGGCCCAGCAGCCCGCCGCCTTCCAGTTGGACGAAGTCGCCAGCGGCCTGTCGCGCCCGCTGTACGTCACCCATGCCGGGGATGGCTCGGGCCGGCTGTTCATCCTCGAGCAAGGCGGTCTGATCAAAGTCTGGCAGGATGGCGCGGTGCTCGACACGCCGTTTCTCGACGTGTCCGAGCTGATCAGCCAGGAAGCGCGCAGCGCCGACTACACCGAGCGCGGCCTGCTGGGGCTGGCGTTCCACCCGGACTACGCGACCAACGGGCAGTTCTTCATCAACTACACGGAGCGCGAGAATCACGGCACGGTCGTGGCGCGCTACACCGTCTCGCCCGACGATCCTAACCAGGCCGACCCGGCGAGCGAAGTCCAACTGCTGTACGTCCCGCAGCCCTATGGCAACCACAACGGCGGGCACATGGCCTTCGGGCCGGACGGCTACCTCTACATCTCGTTCGGCGACGGCGGCTCCGGCGGCGATCCGCAGGGGAACGGCCAGAACCTGGGCACCCTGTTGGGCACGCTGCTGCGCATCGACGTCGATACCGAGCAGGGCTATCTCGTCCCGGACGATAACCCGTTCGTGGGTAACGACACCGCCCGCCCCGAGATCTGGGCGTGGGGCCTGCGCAACGCGTGGCGCTTCAGCTTCGACCGCGAGACGGGCGACCTTTACATCGCCGACGTGGGGCAGTACAGTTGGGAAGAGGTCAGCTTCCAGCCCGCCGACAGCCCCGGCGGCGAGAACTACGGCTGGAACGCCATCGAGGGCACCCACGACTTTTCGGGCAATCCGCCCGCCTCGGACGTGGTGATGCCGATCTTCGAATACGGGCACAGCAATGGCCGCTGCTCGATCACCGGCGGGTACGTCTACCGCGGGACCGAGGTGCCGGGCTTGCAGGGCGTCTATCTTTACGGCGACTGGTGCACCGGCACCATCTGGACCGGCTGGCAGGACGAGAGCGGCACGTGGCAGACTCAGGTCGCGCTCGAATCCGGGCGGCAGATCAGCTCGTTCGGTGAGGACGAGAGCGGCGAGCTGTACGTGGTCGATCACGGTGGCGCGGTGTTGAAGGTCGTGCCCGGCCAGTAACGCTCACCGTTCCGAACGGAATCGCGCCCCTGCCCGGCGAGGATGCAGGGGCGCGCTTTTTTGCGGGCTGCGCGATCACTCCGGCTGGAGTACCCGCTCGACCTGGGGCGCGCAGCTCTCGCTGGCGACCGTGACCACGTGATCGCCCTCGCGAATGACCGTGTCGCCATGCGGGATGAGCACCCGCTTGTTTCGCCGGATCGCCACCATGATGCAGTCCGGCGGCAGGTCCTGCGCGATCTCGCGCACAGTCTTGCCTTCGAGCGCCAGGTTCTTCGAGACGTCCACCTCGATCACCCGCACGTTGCCCTCGTGGGCCTCGCGCAGTTCGCGCAGGCGGGCGCTCGTATCCTTCCGGCTGGCGATGGCGTGCTCGTAGGCCCGGACCACGTCCCGGCGGCGCAGCACACCCACCACGCGCCGCTGGTCGTCGCGCGCGATGATCGGCAGGCGGCCCACCCCGCGCACCCCCATGCGCCACAGCGCGGTGCTCATCGATTCGTCGGGATAGCCAACCGCCAGCCCGGTGGTGGTGGCAATGTCGGCCACGGTCCGCGTCTCGAAGTCCGGCCCCAGCATGGCTTTTTCCAGGTCGCCCAGGGTGACGACGCCGAACAGGCGGCTGTCGTCGTCCAGCACGGTGAAGCCGTGGTGGTGGGTGCGGTCGAATTCCTTCGCCAGCTCCTTGAGCGACATGCCCGGCTTCACGTGGTCGAAGTCGGTCGTCATCGCGTCGGCCACGGTGACCCCTTCCAGCAGATCGACGTCGCGCGGGCGGCGGGTGGGCACCTGGGCCTCGTACAGGCTTTTGTATTTCAGCCGGCCCGAACACGTCACCTGGACGAGATAGCTCAGTGTGACGACCAGCGCCGCCGGGGCCAGCAGGTGGTAGCCGCCGGTCATCTCCGGCACCATGAACAGCGTGGCGAACGGCACGCGCCCCGCCCCGCTGAAGACGGCGGCCATGCCCACGATCACGAATCCGGCGGGCGGCTGGTTGAACAGGTCGGCCAGGACGCCGCCCAGCATCGCGCCGACGAACAGGCTCGGCGCGAACACGCCGCCCGATCCGCCGGACCCGACGGTGAGCGCCATCGCCAGGAGCTTGGCGAACACCAGGGCGAGCATCAGCCCGACGGCCATGTTGCCGTCCATCGCTTGCTGGATCCAGCCGTAACCGCCGCCCAGCACTTCGGGCATGCCGAGCGCCATCAGGCCCACCGCCAGCCCGCCCACGGCTGGCTTGAAGTGGGGGCGCATCGGCAGGCGGTGGAACAGGTCGCGCGCGCCGTAGAAGATCACCGGCAGCAGCGCGGCGATCAGCCCACCGGCAATACCCAGGGCGGCGTATTCCAGGTATTCGGCGGCGTGCTCGACGCCCAGGTTCGCCGGCACCTGGAACAGCGGCTCCCAGCCGGAGATCATGCCGCCCACCGTGTACGCGACGACCGAGGCCAGCATGGTATACAACAGCGCGCCGGTTTCGAATTCCATGTCGCTGTACAGCACTTCGATGGCGAACACCGCCGCGCCGATGGGCGTGCGAAAAATGGCCGACAGCCCCGCCGAAATGCCGATCAGCACCAGCAGCCGGCGCTCGTCGTCCGACCGGTGGCGCACGGTGGCGTAGACCGAGCCCACCCCGGCGGCGATCAGCGCGGTCGGCCCCTCGCGCCCGGCAGCCCCGCCCGATCCGATCGTGATGGCCGAGGCGACCATCTTGAGCGGCACCACCCGCCCGCGGATGAAGCCGCCCGCGCGGTGGACGGCCTTCACCGCCGAGTCGGTGCCGTGACCCTCCGCTTCCGGGGCCAGCGAATACACCAGCACCCCGGCGAGCAGACCGCCCAGCGTCGTCACGACCGGGATCAGCCACAGCCCGTGAGAGCCTACGACTTCGACCAGCGTGCCGCCCTCGTTGGGCAGGCCGGGCGGCTTGTAGCCAGCGATGCCGTCCAGCAGCAGGCGCTGGGCCAGCTCGAGCAAAAACGTGAAGACTTGAGCCGCCGCCGCGCCCACCACCCCCAACCACAATGAATCGAGAACTAACCGGCGCTGCCGTTCGTCAGCCAAACTTAACACAATAGACCCCTTCGAGTGATGGTGATGTCGTTCGATGAAACGCTGTATAGTAATAACGCGTTTGCGCCGGGTGGGGGTAATCGGGATGTTCCAGGGGAGCGCGTGCCGCAAACGAAAGACCCCGGCGCTGCCGGGGTCCCAGTGACAGTGTGTTCGGTCGGTCGGAGACTACTCGGTGACGAGCGGGTAGTCCGCGCCGGTCCAGGCGTTGACGCCGCCCGCCAGCGAGCGGACGTCCTCGTAGCCCAGCATCTGCATCGCCATCATCGCGATCACCGAGCGGTGGCCGAGCGCGTAGACCACGACCGGCTGAGCCTTGTCCTCGGGCCAGTCGCTCATGCGATTCATGAATTCGCGCATCTCGATGTGAGTCGCGCCGCCGATGATGCCCTGCTCGACCTCGGAGTTGGTGCGCACGTCGATCAGCGCGGGCGGGTTCTCGATCAGCGCCAGGTTCAGATCGTCGGCCTTGATCGTGTAGAAGCCCGCCGGGATCGCCTTCATGTAGGCGTCCACCATCTCGAACACAGCAGGATCGACCTCCGGCGCGGCGCCGGCCTCGGCCTCGGCGGGCTCGGTGGTGACGTCGTACCCCGCGCCCGTCCAGGCGTTCATGCCCGACAGCATGCTGGTCGCGCCGTCGTAGCCCAGCAGATTGAGCGCCACCATCGCCATCGCCGAGCGGTGGCCGCTGCCGCACACGACCAGGATCGGGTCGTCCAGGTTGGGCAGCAGGTCCAGGTGATCGGTCACCTCGGTGAGCGGGATGTTGAGCGCGCCGGCGATGTGGCCTTCGGTGTATTCATCCACCGTGCGCACGTCTACGATCACCAGCTCCGGGTTAGAGTCGACCTGCTCCGCCGCATCGCCCACGCGAACGGCGTTGAAGCTGGCGGGCATCCCGGCCAGGTAATCCGACCACAGCGCGACCGGGTCGAATTCCTCAACCGCCGCTTCCGGGGCAGGTTCGCCGCCCTCGAAGGGCAGGCCCGCGGTCGACCAGGCGCCGAAGCCGCCCGCCATGTTGCGGACGCTGGTATAGCCCAGGGTGCGCATCAGGGTTGCGGCCATGTTGCCCCGGTGACCACCAGCGCAGTAGATCACGATGTTGGCGTCTTTGTCTTCGGGCCAGTCAGCGGCGAAGCTCATGAACTGCTCGAGCGGCTGGTTGACCGCCCCGGCGATATAGCCCTTTTCTTCCCACTCGGTGGGGGTGCGCACGTCGATCAGCAGCGCGGGTGGGTTCTCGATCAGCTCGATGTTGAAGTCCTCGGCCTTGACCGAGCCCCAGCCTTGCGGCAGGCCGGCGAGCTGCGCGTCCACGGCGGCAAGCACTTCCGGATCGACCTCGGGCGCGTCGCCGGCTTCCGCCTCGGTGACGTCGGTCGTCGTGGCGAATTCCTCACCCTGCCACGCGGCAAAACCGCCCGCCATGTTGCGGACATTGGTGTAGCCCAGCACCTGGAGCGAGGTCATGGCAATCGACGAGCGGAAAGCCGACCCGCAGTAGACGACGATCTCGGCGTCGAGGTCGGGCAGCTTGTCGAGAGTCTGCGCCAGCTCGCGGAGGGGGATGTTGAACGCGCCCGGAATGTGGGCCTCGGCGTACTCTTCCGGCTGGCGCACGTCGACCAGCACCAGGTCCGGCTTGTCGATCATCTCCACCGACAGATCGGCGACGGAAATGTTGCCGTAGCCGGCGGGCAGGTTTTCGTTGTAGGTTTCGAGGGCCGCCACCACGGTGGCCGATTCTTGTGCCAGCGCCGGGGCGAAGGGCACGGCCAGCGGCAGCGCCAGCGCCAGAACAAGCAGAAGGTATGAAAGTTTGCGCATAGGTGAATTCCTCCATCAAAGCAAAAGGTCGATTACGGGAACACGGTCGATTGGGTGCCTCTGGGAGGCTACTGCGCCCCCCAGAAGCTGTCATCACTCTCCGACTCTTCCGTGGCGGCGGGCTCGCTGTCGTCCGCGCCCCAGAAGCTGTCGTCGCTCGGCGTCTCGTCGGCGGCAGGCTCGCTATCGTCAACGCCCCAGAAGCTGTCGTCGCTCGGCGTCTCGTCGGCGGCAGGCTCGCCCTCATCGGCGCCCCAGAAGCTGTCATCGGTGCCGGGCTCAGGCGCTTCCCCGGCCTCGTCGATCGGGGATTCTGCCGGCGCTGCGCCGCCGGTGAAGAACTGGCCGACGTTGGCCGGCATGGGCGGGACCACGTCCACGATCACGTTCAGGTTGGCCCCGGCGCGCTCGGACTCGACCACTTTGTCGGCGGTCAGGAAGACGTCTTCGTTGCCGTGGCAGGCCGTGCAGCTTTCCGTCTGCGGCGTGTTGCGCTGGATGTTATGCGGCGTGGCATACGTCCAGGTGGGCCGGTTCAGGAAGTTCGGCAGCAAGTCCTCGCCATAGGCGCTGAACGACTCCGGATCGATCGGGACGTGCCGCACCGGGACGTACCGGTAAGGCCGCTCGGCGCTGCGCAGCGGGTTGCGCCCCAGGTAGAACCCGATCGAATGCTCCTCGATCTTGTAGAAGGGCACGTCTTCTTCCGTCCGGTCGACGTGGCAGTTGGTGCAGTTCGTGTAGGCCACGCTGTGGCAGGACTGGCACGACAGGATCTCGGTGCCGTGGATCTCGTGCTGCAAGATGCCCGATCCCACGCCAATCTGATCGGCGTGACAGTCTTCACACTGCGGCTCGCGCACGCCATCGTACCGGTGATTCGCGTCCACCGCGTCGCCCATGCCGTGCATCTGGTCGCCGGTGTGGCAGTCGGTGCAGGCCAGCCGCGCCTGCCGCAGGTGCACGTCGCCCGGAATGCCTTCGTTCAGCCCGTAGTACTCGTTCTTGACCCGGCTGCCGTGGCAGGCCGTGCAGGTCTGGCTCATGGGCGGCTGGCGGACAAAGGCGTGCCCTTCGAGCAGGCCGCCGCCCACCGAGTCCGGCTGGGCGATGTGGCAGTCGCCGCACGTGGCGTGACACTCGTTGCAGTGGTACGTCTCCATGAATTCGAGCGTGTCGTGGTGTTCGGGGATGCTGCGTTCATAGAGCGCCGTGTCGTAGCCGCGCAGCGTGTTATGCAGGCTGTCGGCGGCATAGGGCGCGATGTTCGGATGGCAGGTGCCGCATCCCGTTTCGGGATCGGCGGACGGGTCGGCGATCAGGCCATCGTGAGCAGACATGCTGCGCACCGGCTGGCCGCCATGACAGGCCGTGCAGGCAAGTGAAGCGTGCACGTCCGGGGCGTATGCTTCCTCGTCAATCCAGACCTTCACCCAGGCCTCCACCGGAGGCACCGAGCCACCTCAACCAGGACCTTCAGACAGGGTTTCGACCTCTTCTTCGACGGCCAGGCCCTGCATGATCGTCTGGTTGGTGTGGCAGTCCAGGCAATAAATATCGGTGACCGCCGCCGGGACGTCAGCTGCCGGGCTGTCCGTGTCAGCCTGAGCGACCTCGACGGGGTCGGTTGGAGTGACCAGGTTTTCGAGGCGAGCTTCGGTATTCAGCTCAGGGGCCGAGGTGTCTGGGGCACAGCTGGCCAGCGCTGCGCCGGCCAGCAACCACGCTCCGATAACGACGAAAAGCCAGAGGCCATGATGTTGTTTCATGAGTACTCCAGGTTTCTTTGTTGTGAGAAATCTCACTATGGCCCAGTTTAATCGAACTTTCTGATATGGGGCAATAACATTTATCCACTTTTCTTATGATGTTCGTCTATTTCGCAGCATCACGAAATCTGATAAGAATGAGACAGTTTGTGGCGCGCGCCTTATAACGAAAGCGTACAATCATGCTGGAGCTGCACGAGCTGCAGGTGTTTTTGGTGGCGGCGGAAACCGAGAACTTTTCCGAAGCGGGCCGCCTCCTGCAAATCTCTCAGCCGGCTGTCAGCGGCCAGATTCAGGCGTTGGAGAACCATCTCGGCACGCAGTTGTTCGACCGTGTCGGGCGTAGTATAAAACTGAATGAGGTCGGTGAGGCGCTGGTACCGATTGTGCGCAACTTGTTGAAGGAAGCCCAGCGCGTCGAGGAATTTGTCGCGCTGCGCCAGGGCACCGTGATTGGCCGGTTGATGATCGGGTGCAGCACGTCGGCGGGCAAGTACATCCTGCCGCGCATCATGGCGCGCTTTCTGGAGGCCTATCCCGACGTGCGGATTCACTGCGAAGTCGGGCCGCGCGGCGCGTTCCTCGACCGGCTGATCGCCGGTGAAATCGACGTCGCCGTCAGCAACCTGCGGGTGCCGCGCCGCGCGATCGAGTACCAGTATTTTTCGGACGACCTGGTCGTGCTGATCGTCCCCGCCGGGCATCCCTGGGCCGGGGCGAGCAGCCTGAGGCCGGCGGACCTGGTCGAGCATCCGCTGGTGCTGCGCGAGCCCGGCTCCGGCACGGTGTTCACGCTCAACCGGGCGCTGGTGGCGCACGACATGAGCCTGGACATGCTGAAGTCGCGCCTCACGCTGTGGAACACCGAGGCAGTCGTCCAGGCCGTGATGTGCGGTATTGGCGCGGCGTTTGTGTCGCGGGTCGCGGCTGGGCCGGCCCTCGACCACGGCAGCGCGGTCGAAGTCCCCGTCGAGGGGATGCGCCTGATCCAACGGCTGTATATCGCCCGGCACACGGGTTTTCGCGCAACTGAGGCGCAGACCGCGTTTTGGGATTTTGTCTTTGCGCCCGAAAACCAGGACTTGCGTCAGTTTTTTACATAAAGGATTCAGCGTATGCCGTACTCGTCCTTTTCTCGACATCTCGTACGATTCGCCATCGTGCTCGCTTTCGGCGTGATGGGCGCCGTCCTGGCCGAAGCGGGCGATCCTGCTCAGGGCAACCCACCCCAGCAATCGCCGGACCAGTGCGCGACCTGCCACGTGAACGTGGTGGGCGATTGGGAGAGCGGCGTCCACGCCCAGGCGTACAGCGATCCGATCTTCCAAGAAGCGTGGGAAGCTCAGGACCAGAATCCGCAGTGCCTGGCCTGCCACACCACCGGGTACGAGGCGCGCACCGGTGAATACAAACACGAGGGCGTGACCTGCGAGGCGTGTCACGGCGAAACGCCCGACGATCACCCGCCCGCGCCGATGGACCTGGAGCCGGGCGTCGAGGTGTGCGCGAGCTGCCACACGACGACCTTCCACGAATGGGAAGAGAGCCGCCACGGCGAGCTGCAACTGGCCTGCTCCACCTGCCACCAGCCGCATCCGCAAACGCTCCGGTTCGAGGACGCGAACACGCTCTGCCTGAACTGCCATAACGAGGACGCGCGCAACGATTACGCGCATCTGGTGCACGCCAACCAGCAGTGTGTGGACTGCCACTGGTTCCGCCCCTCCCTGGAAGACTTGCAGGAGCATTACGTCAGCGGGAACCTGTTCCCCACCGGCCACACCGGCGCCGTCGAGACGACCGCCTGCGTGACCTGTCACGAGGACATCAGCGAGAGCGGCATCATGGAAACCCAGGGCGAGGCCCAACAGGAACTGGGCCTGACCGAGAGCCAGCACCCGCTGCTGGAGGCGCAGGTGCGCATCCGCCAGCTGGAGGCCGAGGTCGATACCGTCAAGGCGCAGGGCGGCAACACGTCGTCGCTGAGGCTGGCCCAGGGGCTGATCATCGGATTGGCGGTGGGCGGCCTGGTCGTCTTCGGCGTGAACCGCTTCCGCGCACGGACCACCCGAATCGTCAAAGAACACAAAGAGTAGTCCTATGGCTGAGGAAAAATACCTAACGCGTCGCGAATTCATCGCCGCCATGGCGGCGGTGGGCGGCAGCATCGCCGTGGCGGCAGCGCTCAGCGAGGTCGACAGTCTCCGGGACTTGATCGAGCGCGAGCTGGCCCTGGAGTTGCCCGACGTCGTCCGCGAGGCTAAAGGCCACACGGTGGACGGCACGCACCACTGGGCGATGTTGATCGACCTGCGCAAATGCATCGGCTGCCAGTACTGCGTGTATGCCTGCCAGGCGGTGAACGACGTGCCGGACGACATGCGCTGGAACGTCTATCACCCCGAGGTGACCGACACCGGCATCCCGTTCCACATGACCCGGCCCTGCCTGCACTGCAATGATGCGCCGTGCGTGTCGGTGTGCCCCACGCGGGCGACCTGGCAGCGGGATGATGGCCTGGTGGTGATGGATTACCAGTTGTGCATCGGCTGCCGCTACTGCCAGGTGGCGTGCCCCTACGACGCGCGCAGCTTCAACTGGCAGGAGCGCGAAGGCCCCAGCGGCTACCAGCCCGAATGGGGCAACGCCGAGGTCGACCGCCGGCCTCGCGGCGTGGCCGAGAAATGCACGTTCTGCATTCACCGCATTGATCGCGGGCTGGCCCAGGGCCTCGTCCCCGGTGAGGATCGCGCGGCGACCCCGGCCTGCGTGAACATCTGCCCGGTCGAAGCGCGCGTCTTCGGCGACCTGAACGATCCCGACAGCAAGATCTCCAGGCTGCTCAAAGAGCTGCCGACGTTCCGGCTGCGCGAAGACCTGGGCACCGAGCCAAACGTTTATTATGTACCTCCGGAGGGGATGGCGATATGACAGCGATGATCGGAACCGTCCGGCGTCAGGTTCAAACCGCACCCCTGTTCAGCTTCTGGCTGTTCGTCCTGGGGATCATGGTGATCGTCGGCCTGATCTCCGGCATTCGCGTGCTGTGGTACGGGCTGGAAGTCACCAACCTGACCGACCGCGTGCCGTGGGGCTTGTGGATCACGGTCGACCTGTCGGCGATCGCGCTCGGCGCGGGGGCGTTCTCGCTCTCGACGGTGGCGTACATCTTCCGGGTCAAGTCGTTCGAGCGCATCGCGCGCATCGCGGTCTTCGTCGGGTTCGTCGGTTACACGTCGGCCATGCTCGCGCTGTTGATGGACATCGGGCGGCCCGACCGTTTCTGGCACCCGGTCATCTACTGGAACATTCACTCGGTGCTGTGGGAAATCACCATGTGCGTGATTCTCTACTCGATGGTGCTGGTCTTCGAGCTGGCGCCCGCCGTGCTGGAGAGCGATTTCGTCGCCCGCCGGTTCGCGCGCGGGCCCCGGTTGGGCCACTTCCTGCACCAGTTCACGCCGGCGGTGTCGATCGTCGGCCTCGGCCTGTCGCTGCTGCACCAGTCTTCGCTCGGCGCGACCTACGGCGTGCTGGTGGCGCGCCCGGTGTGGTTCAAGCCGTCGCTGCCGGTGATGTTCATCCTGTCCGCGGTGGCGGCGGGCTCCATCGTCACGCTGGCGCTCACGGTCTTCTACGAGAACATGATCCGCCAGCGCCAGATCGAAACGCGCCTGCGCAACGCCGTCGCCATGTTCGGCGGGCTGCTGATGATGGGCTACCTGTACCTCAAGCTGTGGGACTTCCTGGCGACGGCCTATTACAGCCATGTGCCGGAGCGCGTGCAGGCCAACAACCTGCTCGAAACGGCGACGCCCTACGGGCTCACCTTCTGGTGGATCGAAATCGTGGTCGGCGCGCTGGTCCCCGCGATCATCATGCTGACGCCGCGCCTGCGCCGCCAGGATAGCTGGGTGGTGGTGGCGGGCCTGCTGGCGATCGTGGGGGTCGTCGTCAACCGCTGGAACGTGACCCTGTCCGGGCTGGTGGTGCCGATGGACTGGTCGCCCGGCGCGGCGGAGTTGTTCCCGGTGCGCGAATACGTCCCCGCCATGTCCGAGTGGGGCGTGGCGATCGGCGTGCTGGGCTATGCGCTGCTCATGCTCACGCTGGGGCTGCGGTTCCTGCCCCTGTTCCCGAAGAGTCACGAGAAGGGCCATCACTGAGAGACCGTTTGAGAACCCCCATCCCCGCGAACCCTTCGGGTCCGCTTCCCTTCCCCAACGAGGGGGAAGGGTGAAAACTTGGAGGTTCGTCCCATTTAGTGCTCTGCCAGCGAGAATAGAAGTACTTCTCGAATGGCCTTTGAGGCGGCTGGCATACGATAGTCTCAGGAGCGATCTTCGCTCCGTTCAGTCGGGCGACTCCGGGGGGCAGTCGCCCGGCTTTTTTGCGCCGCGTTGGTATAATCGACATATGACCTCACTCAGCGATTTACCGAGCATCGACGCCCTGCTGCGGGCCAGCGCCGGACTCCAGGCGCAGTACGGCCACGCGCAGACGGTGCGCGCCCTGCGCGAAGCGGTCGAGACGGCGCGGCAGGCGGCGCTCGCCGGCAGCCCGATCCCCGATGCAACCAGCCTCGTCGGGCGGGCGGCGGCGAGGCTGGCCCGCGACGCCCAGCCGACGCTGCGCCCGGTGATCAACGCGACAGGCGTGATCGTGCACACCAACCTGGGCCGCGCCCCGCTGTCGGCGGAGGCCCTCGACGCGATCCGCGCGGTGGGCGGCGGCTACAGCACGCTCGAATACGACCTGGAGCCGGGCCAGCGTGGCAAGCGCGACCGCCACATCGAGCGCATTCTGCGCGACGTGACCGGCGCCGAGGCGGGCATGGTCGTCAACAACAACGCGTCCGGCGTGCTGCTGGCGCTGACGGCGCTGGCTGCCGGGCGCGAGGCGATCATCAGCCGGGGGCAGTTGGTCGAGATCGGCGGGGCGTTCCGTGTGCCGGACGTGATGCAGCAGTCCGGCGCGCGCATGGTCGAGGTGGGCACCACCAACCGCACCCGCCTGGGCGACTACGCCGCCGCGATCACCGCCGACTCGGCAGCCATCGTGCGCGCCCACGCCTCCAACTTCAAGGTGATCGGCTTCACCGAGTCCGTCCCGCTGGCGGAGCTGGCCGCCCTGGCCCACGAGCGCGGCCTGTGGCTGCTGGACGACATCGGCAGCGGCACGCTGATCGACACGACGCCGTTCGGGCTGGCCCCGGAGCCGCGCGTGCAGGACAGTCTTGCCGCCGGGGCCGACCTCGTGATGTTCAGCGGCGACAAGCTGCTCGGCGGGCCCCAGGCGGGGATCATCGTCGGGCGGGCGGACCTAATCGACCGGCTGAAACGCCACCCGCTGGCGCGGGCCATTCGGGCCGACAAGCTGTGCCTGGCCGGGCTGTCGGCCACGCTGGAGCACTACCGGCGCGGCGAAGCCCTCGAGCGGGTCCCGGTCTGGCGCATGATCGGCGCTGCGCCGGATGCGATCCGGGCGCGGGCCGAACGCTGGGCCGCCGCGGTGGGCGGCGATGTGATCCCGTCCGAGTCGACGGTGGGCGGCGGCAGTCTGCCGGGCGAGACACTGCCCACCTGGGCGCTGTCGCCGCGCGTGGACGCGCCCAACGCCGCCGCGGCGCGCCTGCGGGCGCACGACCCGCCGGTCATCGCGCGCGTGGCGCAGGATCGCCTGCTGCTCGATCCGCGCACCGTCCTGCCGGAACAGGACGCGGACCTGCTGGCTGCACTGAAAGAGTTGTGAGTATGCACGTCATTGGCACCGCCGGGCACGTCGATCACGGCAAATCCACCCTGACCCAGGCGCTGACCGGCATCAACCCGGACCGGCTGGCCGAGGAACAACTCCGTGAGATGACGATCGACATCGGTTTCGCGTGGCTGGACCTGCCCACCGGCGAGCGCGTCGGCATCGTGGACGTGCCGGGCCACCGCGACTTCATCGAGAACATGCTGGCCGGGGTGGGCGGCATCGACGCGGCAGTGCTGGTCATCGCCGCCGACGAGGGCGTGATGCCCCAGACGCGCGAGCATCTCGCCATCCTCGACCTGCTGGCGATCCCCACCGGCCTGATCGCGCTGACCAAGATCGACCTGGTCGACGACCCGGCGTGGCTGGAGCTGGTGCAGCTCGACGTCATGGAGACGGTCCAGGGCACCGTGCTCGACGGCAAGCCGATCGTCCCGGTGTCGGCGCGCTCCGGCGCAGGGCTGGACGACCTCGTCGCGGCGCTCGTCGCCATGCTGGCCGACCAGCCCGCCCGCCTTGACGCGGGCCAGCCGCGCCTGCCCATCGACCGGGTGTTCACCATCAGCGGCTTCGGCGTGGTCGTGACCGGGACGCTGCTCGGCGGCTCGCTCGAAGTCGGCCAGGAGGTCGAGATCCAGCCCGCCGGCGTGCGCGCGCGCATCCGCGGCCTGCAATCGCACGAGGAGAGCCTCGCGCAGGCCGGGCCGGGGCGGCGCGTGGCGGTCAACCTGCGCGGCGTGGAGAAAGCCGACATCGCGCGCGGCGACGTGCTGGGCCTGCCGGGCGCGTGGCACCCGACCACGCTGGCCGACGCCTGGCTGCGCTACCTGCCCGGCGCGCACCAGCCGCTGGCGCACAACGACGAGGTCAAAGTGTTCGCCGGGGCGGCGGAGGTGATGGGCCGCGTCCGCGTGCTGGACCGCGAGCTGGTGCTGCCCGGCGAGGAGAGCTGGATCCAGCTCCGGCTGGAGCGCCCGATCGTGGCCGCCCACGGCGACCGCTACATCGTGCGCCGTGCCTCGCCGCCGGAGACGATCGGCGGGGGCGTCATCCTCGACACGGCGCCGGGCCGCCGCTGGAAACGCTTCAGGCCGGACGTGGTCCGGCGGCTCGAAACGCTGTTGGACGGCGACCCGGTGACGGCGGCGCTGCTGGCGCTGGCGGGCGCGCGCGGGCCGGTTCGCGCCGGGGCGCTCGATCTGCCGCCGGAGGGACGCGAGCAGGCATTGGCCAGCGGCGACCTGCTGGCGCTCGGTGACTCCGGCTGGGTGATTCACGCGCAAAGCTGGGAGCGGCTGGTCGCCAGGGCGACCCGCGTCCTGGCCGAGTTCCACGCCGCGGAGCCGCTGCGCGTGGGCCTGCCGCGGGACGCGCTGCGCGGGCGGCTGCGCCTGGAGCCGGACGCGTTCGAGGCCAGCCTAGCCGCGCTGGCCGGGGCGGGACGGGTCGTGATCGAGGATGGCGGCGTCCTGCGCCTGCCCGATCACGCGATCCGCTTCACCGCCGCCCAGGAAGACGCGCTGCGGGCCTTGCGGCGCGACTTCGAGCGCGCGCGCCACACGCCGCCCACGGCGGGACAGGTCCGCGAGCGGGTGGGCGACGCCGTGCTGACCAGCCTGATCGAGCAGGGCGAGCTGGTGCGCATCAGCGACGACGTAGTGCTGCTGCCGGACGTGCTGCGCGAGTGGATCGACTTTGCGCGCGGGCGGCTGGAGGCGGGCGAGCCGCTGACAGTGGCCGTGCTGCGCGATCATTTCCAGACGACGCGCCGCTATGCGCTGGACTTCCTCGAACGGCTGGACGCGCTCGGCATCACGCGGCGCAAAGGCGACGAGCGCGTGCCCGGCTCGGGCCGCTGGGACCGGCTGCTGAGTTAGCCGGGGCGCGGGACAAAAAGCCCACCACAAAGGACACAGGGAACACAGAGCGGGATATTTTGAGAGATTCTTCCAAACCCCTCTCTGTGATCTCCGTGGTTCAAAATCCGCCTCAGATGTGAAATGTGCCCGCTTAGCCCGTTTCGTTGGACAACCGCCCGGCTCGCGCCCTATAATCAGGGTGCAGCACGCAACCATCACCGGCCTGGGGGGTCGCACACATGCAGCGCAGGATAGCCGTCGTCTTGTTGATCTGGCTGGGCGCCTTTGCGGCGTCGCGGGCCGGGGCGCAGGGCGGCGTGTATCCTCCCCTGGAGCCGGACAACGCCGGGCAGGCCGCGCAGGTGATGATGGTGGGCCGGGGCAAGCCCAATGCCGTCGCGTGGTCGCCGGACGGCGCGACGCTGGCCGTCAGTAGCTCGACCGGTCTGTGGCTGTACGATGGCGCCGATCTGCGGGCCGAGCCGCGCCTGCTGCCGGTGGAAACCGGTCCCCTGGGCAGCGTGGCCTTCAGCCCGGACGGCGCGCTGATCGCGGCCACCAGTGACAAGTTCCCCAATTTTCTGCTCTACGTGTGGTACGCGGCGACGGGCGAGGTCGCTGCCGTGCTCGGCCACGACGAGCCGGTGTACGGCGTGGCCTTCAGCCCGGACGGCGCGCTGCTGGGCACCGGCAGCGAGAGCATGGTGCACCTGTGGCACGTCGGGGCGTGGGAAGCCCGCACGCTCGTGCTGCCGCCCGAATACGGATCGGTGTTCAGCGTGGCGTTCAGCCCGGACGGCGCGCTGATCGCGACGAGCACGAACAGCGGCATGGTGCTGCTGTGGGACCCCGCGACCGGCGAGCAGGTGGCCGCGCTGGAGGCCCACACCGCGGCGGTGAGCAGCGTGACGTTCAGCCCGGATGGCGCGCTGCTGGCCTCGAACAGCCTCGACGGACGCGTCCTGCTGACCGGCGTGGACCAACGCGCCCTGCACGGTATCGTCGACGAAGCGGCGCAGAGCGGATTCGCGGGCAGCATCGGCTTTTCGCCGGACGGCTCCACGCTGGCGACCGGCACCTACAGCGGCGCGATCTGGCTGTGGGACGTGGCTTCGACCCGCAGCGTGGGCACGCTTGGCGGCGACGCCCGGCCCGTGCAAAGCCTCGCCTTCCGGCCCGATGGCGCAGCCCTGGCGGCGGCGAGTCTGAACGGACAGGTGCGCGTGTGGGATGTGCCTGCCGGGACCCTGCTGGCCGAGCTGGATGGGTTTACCGATGGCCTGTTGAGCCTCGCCTTCCGGCCCGCTGGAAGCCAGATCGCCACCGGCGGGCGCGACGGCCTGATCCGCCTGCACGACCCGGCTGGTGGGCCGGGCGCCATGATGGCAAACGTCAGTCCCGTGCCCGGCGGCCCAGCGTTCTATTCCCCGGTCAGCGCCCTGGCATTCAGCCCCGATGGCCGCGAGCTGGCCTCCGGCGGATATGACGGCGCGCTGCGCTGGTGGGACGCCGCGACCGGGGACGAGATCGCCGCCGTGACCGCCCACACGCGCGGGGTGACCGGGCTGGCGTACCGTCCCGGTGGGCAGGTCGTGATTTCGGGCAGCAGCGAAAACGCGATCCGGCTGTGGAGCCGGGCCGTCCTGGCGGTGAGCGACGAGCCGCTGGTCGAACTGCCGCTCGGTGACGAGCCGGCCCAGGCCGCCGTGTGGCATGTGGCGACGAGTCCCGACGGCGCGCTGATCGCGTCGGCCCACTGGGATCACACCGTGCGCCTGTGGGACCCCGAAACGGGCGAGTCGCTGGCCGTGTTGGAGGGCCACCGCCAGGCTGTGTACGGGGTCGCGTTCAGCCCGGACGAGGCGCGGCTCGCCTCCGCCAGCCGGGATGGTACCGTCCGGCTGTGGGACGTGCGCGACGTCCGCGCGGGCGTGGAGTCGCTGGCCGTGCTGGTCCACGATCAGTGGGTGCGCTGTCTGGCGTTCGGGCCGGACGGTTCGCTGCTGGCGAGCGGCAGCGACGACGGCGTCGTGCGCCTGTGGGATGTGAGCGTGCCCCGATCCGGCGCGGCCCCCCTGGCCCGCCTGAACGGGCATACGGATTTCATCACGGCGGTGGCGTTCAGCCCGGATGGCAAGCTGCTGGCGTCCACCAGCCTGGACGGTACGCTGCGCCTGTGGGCCGTGCCCGTCCCGCCGCCCTGATTGCGCGCAATGACGCCTTGAAAATCGGGACAGAGAGTTACCACGGAGGTCCCAGAGGCCACAGAGAGAAGAAAATTCACGAGAGTCTGTATTAAATCCCTCTCTGTGATCTCCGTGCGCTCTGTGGTTAAAAGTCCGCCCCAGATTTGAAATGCATCCTGCGCCGTGGCGCTGTTGGCGAACTCTCGTTTTTCCAGTATGCTAAACGTGCACAGAGAAACCCATTCAGGGAGGTGTGTCGTGGGTTCTGACATGGACGATCTCCGCCGGCTGGCGTTGGAGGAAGAAGAAGAGGCCGATCACTTCGAGAATTACCTGGCCCAGAACGTGCGCAGCGACAAGATGTTTGGCATGACGCCCGCCGAGCGCATGTTCGTCTCGATCGGCTGTTTCCTGGTGACGGGCCTGGGCGGGTTTTTGCTGCTGCTGGTCATGGGCAAGATCGCTATCTGACTTCTACCATCACGGAGGCTGTCATGGCAGCCAGGGCAGAGCCTGTATCGCTGGGCGAGTGGACGCTTCGCGTTCTGGTCGTCCTGTTCTTGGGCATCGTGTTGTTGGGCGTCTGGCATTTGCGAGACGTCTTTTTGTTGGTGTTCTTCGGCGCCATCCTGGCGATCGTGCTGCAAATCCCGGTGCGCAGGCTCCAGCGCCTGGGGCTCAACCGTTCCCTGAGCGTTGCGCTGACGCTGGTGGGGGCGTTCGCGTTCCTGATCGTGCTGCTGATTTTGATGGTCCCCATCTTCGCCGACCAGGTGCGCGATCTGGCCGATATCCTGCCACAGCGCATCGACGACGCGCGCGTCGAGTACAACCGGCAGATCGCCGACAAGATGGGGCTGCCCCGCGTCGAGTGGTACCAGACCACCGAGCAGGATATCGAGGAATTTCTGCGCGAGCAGGCCGAGAACCTGACACACCAGGTCTTTCCGTTTCTCAGTGGCCTCAGCGGCGTCTTGACCAGCATCGTGTTCACATTTTTCATCGGCGTGTTTTTCGTCGTCGAGCCGATCGACTACCTGGCCGGGCTGCTCACGCTCGTCCCGCGCAGTTACCGCCCGCGCGCGCTGGAGATCTTCGAGAAGCTGGGCCGCATGCTCCAGCGCTGGTTCGTGGGCCAGCTCATCAGCATGACGCTGACCGCCGTGATGATCACCTTTGTGACCGGGGTGATCCTGGGGCTGCCCAACGCCGTGGCCCTGGGCGTGATCTCCGGGCTGATGGAGTTCATCCCCAATTTCGGCTCGATCATCGCGGTGATCCCGGCGTTGATCATCGCCCTGGCGACGCGGCCTGTCCTGGTGCCGTTCGTGATCCTGGCCTACCTGATCACGCAGCAGCTCCAGAGCAACCTGCTCATGCCGCGCATCATGGCCCGCCAGATTTCGCTGCCGGCGGCGACCATCCTCGTCGCGCAGATCATCGGGGCGGCGCTGTTCGGCTTTCTGGGGATTCTGCTGGCGCTGCCGCTCACGATCGTGGTGACGGTGATCGTGCGCGAGGTTTACGTTTACGACGTGCTCAACACACGCTCGGCGCGGCTCGAAACCCATATCCGGTCGGACGGCACCACCTACACCCGCGTCTCCAGCGAGACGTATCGCCCGGAACGGCTGTCCCCCGGCGAGGCGGCGCGGCTGCAAGCCGAGGGGCGCAATCTGTTCGAGGAGGATATCGTGGAGATCATCACACCCACCTTGCCCGTGCTCGAACAGGCGGCGCGCGGCCAGCAGATCGTGTTGTGGGCCGTTCTGGGGTTGACGGTGGCTCAGGTGCTCGCGCTGGTACGGTCGCTGCTGGGGTCCGGCAGCGAGGACTAGCGGCCCTTGTTCGTGGAAGGGGGGAGTTGGCCGGCCCGCAAACAGGTCTGGGCCCGGCTTCTATCGGTGAAGTAGGCCACCTGTTGGTGGTTGTTCAGCGTATTGTGCAGCAGGACGGCGAGCTGTCGTTGGGCGTCCGTGCCGAACAGCACGGCTACCGGGATCGGGTATTCGGTTAGGAGATCGATCAGGTGGCTGAGCCGGACGATGCTCAGGTTGTCGCTGTGGCTCATGTCGAGCAGGATGCCCACCGGGGAAGCCCCGTCGTCGATGGTGTCCTTCACCTGCTGGACGATCGCCTGCGAAAGCTCGGGCACGAACTGGCCCCGCGGTTGGATGTCGAAAACGCCGTCGTCGCCCGCGTGGAAATCGAAGGTGGGATCGACAGTTGGACATGGTCCATTCATGTGGCTTATCCGTTCGATAGATGGATTTCGTCTGTGACTATCTTCTCAGCCAGCAATTAAACCCTCGTAAAAGCATAATTTAAAGTCAATAAAATCGCTGGCACCCTACAATGGAGAATTAATGATATGGCAACTCTTCGAGACTATTGGCCGACCGCCGGATGGCGCGATGCCTCGCCGGGCGCGCACGGCATGGACGGCGCGCAGCTTGAGCAGGCGCGCGATGCCCTGCTCCAGCAGGCGCCCCACATGACGAGCCTGCTGATCGTGCGCGGCGGGCACCTCGTCACCGAATGGTACGCGGACGGGGCGGCCCCTGACACGCTGCACAACGTGATGTCGGTCACCAAGAGCGTCCTGTCGCTGCTGGTCGGGATCGCCATCCAGACCGGCGACCTGGAGGGCCTGGACGAATCCCTCGGCGACCTGCTGCCGGACTATTTCACGTCGAGCAGCGACGCGCGCAAGCGGGCGATCACGGTGCGCGACCTGCTGAGCATGCGCTCCGGGCTGGCGTGGGAAGAATACGGCCCCAGCGTGGTCGAGATGACGTCCAGCAAAAACTGGGTGCGCTACGTGCTCGACCTGCCGCTGGAACACGATCCTGGCGAGCGGTACAACTACAGCACCGGCGACTCGCAGCTTCTCTCGGCGATGCTGGCCCGCGCGACCGGCATGACGGCGCTGGCCTTCGCGGACCTGTACCTGTTCGGCCCGCTGGGCATCGAGCGCCGGAACTGGCCCGCCGACCCGCAGGAAGTGACGGTGGGCGGCGCGGAGCTGTCGCTCACCCCGCGCGACATGGCGAAGATCGGCTACCTGGTGTTGAACGAAGGCCGGTGGGAAGACAGCGCGATCGTCCCTGCCGCGTGGATCGAGGAGTCGACCCGGCAGCAGGCGCTGGTCGTGCCGCCCGGCGCGCGCGACTGTCCCGCGATCGGCTATGGGTTTCTGTGGTGGCTGCGCCCGCAGGGGGAGTACGCCAGCGCGATGGCGGTAGGCTTCGGTGGGCAGTACATCTACGTGATCCCGGAGCGCGACCTGGTGGTGGTCATGACCGGCGACGCCAGCTCGCCGCCGAAGCAGTTCCGCAGCAACCGCATGTTATGCGAGTTCAACTTCGTGGAAGACACGATCATCCCGGCGCTGGAAGCGTAGGCGGAGCGCGGGCCGGGCGTAGCGCGCTCGCCCGCTGAATTTACGCGTTTTTTATAGCGCGCCGGTCGAAAATCGCGTATCATAGTAGTACCTGGGGGCTATTGACAGGACCCGCCGGGAATGACTTGGGGGAACTATGATACCGAAACTTCGTAAACTCATCGTCGCGCTGGCGCTCTGCGGCCTGCTGCTGGCGATGATGCTGCCGACGGTTTCCGCGTCGATGCAGGTCGCGCCATCCGGTGGGCCGGACGGCAACGATCAGCAGGACTGCACCCCCCGCCAGATCCTGTACGAGCTGGTGGTGTATGCGTATGGCGCGCCCGGCGGCGAGGCCATCCACACCGTCGGCAACGGCGGCGCGCCGCTGTGCGTGACCGACATTCAGGCCAGCGCGGCGGGCGGCCATGCGGCGGACGTTTACACCATGCAGGTCACCGGCGGGGTGCTGCCCGCGCCGCCCAAGTCCTGACCCCTGCTATCATCTCGCAACCCCTGGCCCTGGCCTTGCGCCGGGGCTTTTTTGTGCCTGTCTCGCCCTACCCCGCCAGGCGATCGCGCCGCCGCAACTGGGGGCATACAAAACGCGCGATGCCGCGTATAATAACGCCATCTCGCTCGTTTTCCGGGGTTGTTACGGTGAGGCCAGGCAGACAACGTGTTGGGACAATCGAAGACTTTCGTGCGCCAGTATGGAGCCGATATCGGCATGGCGCTGATGGCGCTCGTCTGGGGCGTGCATTACATCGTCGTCAAGGATGCGCTCTCCGACCTGGCGCCGCTGACGTTCAACGCGATCCGCTTCTCGATCGGGCTGCCGGTGATTCTGCTGGCCGGGATGCAGCGCCCCGCCGCGCTGCGCGTCGCCCGGCGTGATATTCCCCGCCTGGTGCTGTTGGGGCTGATCGGCCCGTTCGGCTACCAGATGTTCTTCATCCTGGGGCTGGAGCGCACCACGTCCACCAACACGGCGCTGCTGACGGCCACCATGCCCACCTGGACCGCGCTGCTAACCATCGTCCTGGGGATCATCGTCATCCGGCGGCAGATGCTGGTCGGCGTGGCGCTGTCGCTGGTGGGGGTGGCGCTTGTCGTGGTCGGCCAGTCCGAGGGCGGGATCTCGCTCTCCCGCGCGGATGCCGTGGGCAGCAGCCTGGCGCTGGCCGCGGCGATGGTGACCGCCGTGTACAACATCAGCATCAAGCCGCTGGTCGACCGTTACGGCGGGACGGTGATCGCGTTCTGGACCTACTGCCTGACTACCGTTGGCCTGATCGCGGCCTCGCTGCCCGACCTGGCGACGCTCGGCGGTGACAGCCTGACGGCGCGCGTGGTGCCCAACCTGCTTTACAGCGGGATTCTGTCGTGCGCGTTCGGCTTCCTGACCGAGAATTTCGCGCTGCACCGCCTGGGCCCGGCCCGCACCGCGACCTATTACAACTTCACGCCGATCATCGCGGCCTTCGCCGGGGTGGCGGCCCTGGGCGATCCGTTGACGGTCGGGCTGGTGATGGGCGGCGCGCTGACCCTGTGGGGCGTGACGGTCGTCCGGCGCAACACGTTTCTGCGCCTACCGGCCTCGCAGCCCCAGCCGGAGGTCCGGCCTGCGGTGGAGGGGCGCAGTTCGTGAGCGGGGACGGGTTGCCGTTTGGCCCGCGTTTCCCCTAAAATTGAACTGTAACCGAGCGGTATAACATCCTCATTCGACCGGGCCGAAGCGACAGCGCCTGCTCCCTGCATGCCAGCCTCTGCTGATCGGGTTCGCGCCCGGCTTATGCAACCCACTCTTCAGGAGGTTTTGATTTTCCATGGACAAGAAGACATTGATCGAAGCGTTGAACGAAGACCTGGCCGGTGAATTGCAGGCCGTGATCCAGTACCTGACCTATTCGGCCAGAGTGACCGGCCCCTGGCGTCCCCAGTTGGTGGCCTTCATGCAGACCGAGGTCCAGGACGAGCTGATGCATGCCCAGTTCCTGGCCGACAAGATCGCCGCGCTCGGTGGCGAGCCGACGACCACGCCGCGCCCCGTCCCCCCGGCGGAGCACCCGCGCGACATGCTGAAGGCCATCCTCGAAGCCGAGCTTCAGGCCGGCAAGGACTACACCGAGCGGGCCAAGCAGGCCGACGAGTACGGCGACAAAGGGCTGGCGGTCCAGCTTGAGGACATGGTCCGCGACGAAACGGGCCATGCCGAAGAAACCGCCAAGCTGCTCAAGAACTGGGAATAGGCTCCGCGCCACCCGCACGCAGCACGACGGGCGTTTGCAGGCCGCAGGCGCCCGTTTTTGCTGCCCGCTCCCGGATGCGTCAGGCGGGATCGTCCGCCTCGCTGTACCCGGTGGGCCGGACGTAGCGCGTCTGCAAGTGCGGCTCCAGCGCCTCGCGGAGCGCGTCTTTCATGATGTTGCCGGAGACGTGCATCAGCGTGTCGCCGTACTGCGGATCGATGCCCATGCTGGCCTGGCAAGGGTAATGGTGGTGATGCAGGCCGCCCGCCTCGATCGCCTCGTCCACCGGGGTGCCGGCCAGTCGTTCGGCCACGTAGCGCGCGCAGCCGCAGCCCGCATCGCGGACCACGTCCAGCGCGACGATCTGCCGGGTGCGCTCGTCCACGGTGGCGCGAAACGCGGGCTGGCCGAAGTGCTCGGCGAACGCCGCGATCAGCGGGTGGGCCCGGTACGGCACGCGCTGGCGCAGCGCGTTGGTGTGGGTGGCGGTGAGCGAGCAGAACGGCTTGGGCGTCACGCACGCCACCTCGATCCGCGCCAGCCATTCGCCAAGCTGGCGGGCCAGCCCCACCGGCAGCCACGCCACGTTGTCGATCGGGGCGATGACGGCCTGCGCGCCGGTCATCTGCGCGATCTCGGGGATCATCTCCGCGACGCCCTTGACCTCGGCCAGCGAGAGGATCAGGTCGCACGGCGGCAGCGCGTCCGGCAGGTAGTCTTCGGGATAGTCCAGCACGGGCGGCAGGACTTTGGGCGTCTGCCACGTCGCGACCTCCCAGCCCGGCGGGGCGTGGCGGCGGATGTTATCGACGTGACGCCAGCCGTATTCTCCGGTCACCAGGACCAGCAAGCGCATAGTTTATCTTTGCTCCAGAGTGAGCGCCTCCCCCGGTCTGTTCGGGCTGGGGGAGGCGCCGACGGTCAGGACTCGTCGCGCAGCGTTTCCGAGCGCGGATCGAGCAGCACGAACAGACCCAGCGAGCCGAGATTCGCGAACAACAGCGGCGCCAGGAACGGCGCGCCCCGGATGAACCGCTCGGCGACGAACGCGCCGCGCGAGGTCAGGTTGTCATCCACGTGCAGGGCGGCGCCCACCACGCCCGTGAGGATCATGAGCAGCATCGCGACCGTGTAGGTCCACAGGTCGCTGCGCGTGGGCCGCTCGATGGCGCCCATCGTCGCGGCGACGACGGTGGCGAACACGCCGACCACGGTTGGAATCCACAGCCAGCCGTTTTCGTACCCGGTGCGCGCGTGGTCCAGCACGGCGCTCAACACGGTGGCGAGCGAGCCGAGCGAGACGATCAGGAAGTAGGCGCGCGTCTTGGGCAGCGGCAACCGCAGGGTCCGGCCAAACAACAGCCGCAGCCGCCCGCTGTCCGGCGGATCTTCGACCCAGGCCGCGCTGATACCCAGCAGGCCCGTCATCGCGAACATGAGCGGGCCAAGCACGGGCGGCCCCCACACCAGCAGCCGCACCGTCAGGCTCTCGCCTTCGGGGCCGGCGGGCAGGGCGGCGCGCTCCAGGTGGAAGTAGGCGCCCAGCACGCCGACGATGATGCTGCCCAGCAGGACCAGCGTCGCCAGTATGGTGGCCGTCTCGCGCTGTTTGATCGCGATCAGCCCGGCGACCAGCAGCACCGCCCCCGCGACGGGCCCGAAGATGATCGGGATCCATTCGTAGGGCACAATCGTGCCGCTGATGCTGTGGGCCAGGTAGATGTCGATGCCCAGAAAAATCTCGTTGATGGCCGCCATCAACAGCATGATCTGATCGCGCGAGAGCGGAATCTTGATGCGCTGGATGGGCGGCGCCATGGTTGCCAGGTGGTACATAGCCACCTCACTCACTCGGATGCGGGCGCTTCGGCTTCTTCCGGCGCGGCTTCCAGCGGCGGCGGACTGGCGACGCCATCGTTCACCACGCGCGGGCTGACTGCCGGAATCTCGCCGGAGAGCTTGCCGTTCACCAGTTCTTCGAGCTCTTCCAGTTCCTTGAGCATTTCATAGGCGCCGTGCCACTGCGTATAGTCCGGTCCCTGCATCGACGCGCCGAACTTGGCCGTGCGGCCCCAGTGGTGCCACAGCTCGAAGTACACGAAGTCGATCGGCTCGTCGAACGGCTCCGGCGACATCAGGCCCTGCTCCTTGAGCGGGGCGATCATCTCGTCGCTGACCTCGACCCAGTTGTTGATCGCGCCCACCAGGTCGTCGAAATCGGCGTAGAAGCCTTCGATGAAGTTGGTGTTGTGGCATTCCAGGCACACGTTCTGCATGCGCACCAGGTTGTCCTGCCAGCTAGGGCGGCGCTCGCTGATCGGCTGGAACAGGTACCACGTCAGGCGGTCGCCGATGTCGTGGGTCGTGCCGGTGGAACCAAAGCCGCTCATGTGGCAGATCGCGCAGGTCGGCGCGGGGAAGTCCTCGACGGTCAGGGTGCCCGCTTCGGCGTCCCAGTTCCAGTATTCGCCGCCGGTGTGGTACGCGATGCCGTGCGGCGACTCGACGTAGATCTCCCACTGCGGATGGTCGGGGCCGATGTGGCAGGCGTTGCACGTTTCGGGCTTGCGCACCTGCTCCAGGCTGAACTCGTGGCGCAGGTGGCATTTCTGGCACTGCCCGATCGATCCGTCCTCGGCGGGCTTGCCGATGTTATGGCAGCTCTCGCAGGCGAAGCGCGTCACCGCCGGCCCTTCGATGGCGTGCAGCGAGTTGCGCATCTCGTTGGGCTTGACGGCGGCTTCGGGGATCGCTTCGTACCGGGCGAGCATGTCCTCCGAGATACCCTCCAGGCCTACCATCGCCACGTAGGCGGGGATGGAGTGGCGGCTGGCGTAAAATTCTCGAACCTCTTTTTGGTGGCAGGTCTCACACATGGCGGTCGTGGGCGAGGCCAGCACGTAGGTGCCCTCGTGTTCGACCGCGCCGGCATAATTCGAGTCTACTTCGTGGCAGTCCACGCACGCGACGTTCGCCGCGGCCATGGTGCTGAAGCCGTACTGCTGGACGATCCCCGGCGTGGTGCGGCGGTGACACTGCACGCAGGAGTCGTCGCTGTTGGCGAGCGCGTCGACCCGCTCGCGCCCTCCGGCGGCCTTGTCCGCTTCTTCGACGGCGGTGATGATCAGGATCAGGCCGAGGACGATGATCACACCCACCAGGCCGATGATCAACACGCGCCCGGCGGTGATCCAGCTCCGCCAACCGTTCGAGGCGGTCGATTGTGGTTGTTCGGTCATGTTTCCCCCTTCACGCGTGTACTTAGTCGCTCGGATCCACCGCGCCCGACCGCAGCAGGGTCAACAGCATGATCACGGGCGATGTTGCCGTGATTTTGTGCGGCATCTTGGGCGGCATGTGAATCCACGTTCCGGGGCGAGCGTGATGGACGTCATCCCCCAGGGTGACGGTGGCTTCGCCCTGAACGAACTCGATGATCGCCGGCTGCGACGAAGTGTGCTCCGAAAGTTCCTGGCCGGTCGCAAACCCGAAAACCACGACCTTGATGTGATCGTCAGCGTGCAGCGTCCGGCTGATGATGCTGTCGTCCAGGATTTCCGGCACGGACTCGATGATGCTGTCGAAATAGGTGTACGACGTCATAACCTCCCTTTACCGTTCTCAGATCCCAAGCACAAAAACCCCGGGATGGGGCGGCGTCTGCGGGAATACGCTCTGGTGTCGAAACGCGATCGGACAGCTCCTTTCTGGCGCGGGTGCCGCGCCCGGCTAACTGCCGTCCTGGGGATCGGACTCGCTGTCGTCCCACCGGATCAGGTAGGGCAGCTCGATGGCCCCCACCGGGCAGACGGCCTCGCAGATGGCCGAATAGGTGCAGGCGTCCGGACGGATCACCGCCGCTTTGCCGGCAACCATTCCGAGCGCCCCGGTCGGGCACCGCTCGATGCAGTCTCCGCACGCGGTACACTTCCGCCGGTCGATTTGGGGGATCCAGGCGCGATCCACCAAGCTTCACCTGCCACTAGATAACCGTATGACCAGCGTAATCGAAAACGGCTGACAGAGCATTGATCTGGATCAAGAGAGGGGCCGCCGGTCAATCCATGGCGACGGCGTGCAGCAGGTCGGGCCGCAGGATGGCGATCTCGTGCCGGTCGAACCGGATCGCGTCGATCTGCTCCAGCGTGCGCAGCGCCCGGCTGACCGTTTCGGGCGTGGTGGCGAGGTGGGCGGCCAGCGTCGCGCGCGTAATGGCGGGGCTGTTGGGCGCCCGGCTGTCGCTCTGTTTGAGCAGGTAGCGCGCCAGCCGCGCCGTGACCGAGCACAGCGCCAGGTCTTCGATCTGCTGGACCAGCTCGCGCATCCGCCCGGTGAGGATTTCGATCACCGCGACGGCCAGGTCGGGGTCGGCACGCAGCGCGTCGATCAGCGCGTCGGGCGGCAGCATCCAGGCGATCACCGGGGTGAGCGCGACGGCGTGCGCCGCCGCCGGGCCGCCATCGAGCGCGGGGATGTCGTTGAACGACTCGCCGGAGCCGAGCAGGTGGACGATGTGCTCGCGGCCATCGGCGCTCAGCCGGAAGACCTTGACCTGTCCCGATTCGATCACCCACAGGCCGGTGTGGTGCTCGCCCTGCACCAGAATCGTCTCCTGGGCGGCGAAGTGGCGGCACGCGGCGTGATGGGCCAGCGCGTCCACCCGCGCGGGCGAGAGCGCCCTGAAGTACGGCAGGTGTCCGAGCCGGTCGGCAAGCGAGAATCCGGGGTCGGCTGAGGCCATGCACATAAGTCCGTCCTGCTGGTGTCCGTTGAGGCGGATTATACAGCAGGCGGGCCGTTGGGAACACCGGCACCCAACGAAACTGGCCGCGCAGCGGCGGCCAGCAGGGTATATCGGTGGAGGCGCAAGCCCGGCGATGCTAGCCGGTCGCGGGGCGCATCATGGGCCGGAACTTGGGCCCGTAGACGATGATCCCGCGGCTGCCATCGGTGCGCAGCTTGCGGATCACCATCTCGACGCGCATCCCGATCTCGACCGGGCCGTCGACGTCCGTGAGCTGGGCGGTGACGACCGGCCCTTCGTCGAGCTGCACCAGGGCCAGCAGGTACGGCGCGAACGGCTCGAACGCTTCGGCGGGCGTGGTCACGGTGGTGAAACTGTAGACCGTCCCCTTGCCGGAGAGCGGGAACAACGCCACGTCGCGCGCGTCGTCGAGCGGCTGCGCCCGGCGAAACTGGTCCCAATAGGCCAGTTGGTGATCCAGGCGCCCCTGGTGGGCGTTCGATTCTTGCGTGCTCATGCCAGTCGTTACCGGGCAGCCTGGGCGTAATCGACCTCAGCCTGGGGGGCGGTGGCCTTCTCGGCATCGAACGTGTAGACCCTGGTCGCGCCGTTGGCCGTGCCGGTCTGCTGGGGCAGCAGCACCGCGCCGGTTTCCGGGCAGCGCGTCGCGAGGAGTTGGCTTCGACTCGTCTTCAGTCGCCAGTTACGCGTGATATCCATGTCCTACCTCTCTCATCGATAATGATCGGCGCCGGCACAAATCCCTACCCGTGCGGCCTTTGCGCCATTTGTCACACTTTATACATGCGGGGACCTCTCAAAAGCTATCAAAGACTCGACCTTGATAGTTTTTGACAGCCGGTTGAGGGGAAAAATGCCCCGAACGAGAGCCGGAAAACCGGGCGCGAAAGGGGCGCGGCGAGCGCGCTAGGGAATCGTCACGACCTGGATCGCGATTCCGCCGGGCGCGATGGTGACGTCGGCTATGGAGAACCGCGCCTCGGCGCCGCCCGCCTGCTCGAACAGCAGATCGGTGATCGTCTCTTCAACGGTAGCCAGCATGTTGTCGACCAGTTCCTCGTCGAACACGGCATTGTCGTCGTCGAAGAAGGTGCGCAGTTTCTTGAGCACCAGCCGACCGTCCTGCATCAGCAGCGTGAACTGGAGCGTTGCGGGGCGCGCGGTGCTGGCGCTGCCGGGCGTCGTCAGCACATCGACCGACACCCGCGCCAGCCCGTCGAGCAGCTCGACCTGCGGTGGCTCCAGGAAGAAGCCGCCCGCGCCTTCGGCCAGCTCCTGGGCGAGCACCTGGTTGATCTGGTTGGCGGTGATCGTCACCCGCGGGCCGGGCGGCGTGGACGTCGGCGGCACCGGCGAGGGGGTGTAGGTCGGGTAATCGATGTCGGTCGCGGTCGGGCGCTCGTAGGTGTACGCGATCGTCGGGCGGTCGGGCGCGGGCGTGTTGGTAGCGCCGGGCGTCCAGGTGGGCGGCAGCGGCGACGGGACGAACGGCGTGGCGGTCAGGATGGGCACGGCGGGGGTCGCGGTGGGTCCCTGGGTGGGGACGGCGAAATCCGGGTCGGGCGTGGGATCGGCCTCTTCGCCGCACCCGGCAGCGATGAGCACCACCAGCGCCAGAACGAGCCACAATCGCGCTTTCGTCATGCTATTTCCTCCGTGCATGTGCCTGTCCTAATCCCCGCCCGCCAGATCGCGCAGGCAGCCGGGCGGCCCGAGCGACACAACCCGCGCCGGAATCCAGCCGTCGCGCTCCTGCTCGCCCAGCCAGACGCGCAGCCAGGTGTCGTCCCCGGCGGTGTGCTGTCCCAGCACCACCAGCGGCTCCGCCAGCCGGGCCAGCGCAACGCCAGCCGGGCCGGGCGCGCTGCGCACGATGGCGATCCGGTCGTCCCGAGCGCGGGCGATGCACGCGCCGGGCGGCGGCGTGATCGACGGCGTGGGCGTGTCGGTCCAGCGGGCCGCGGTGGCGGTCAGCCCGGCGTCGAAGGCGGCGGCGAGCGTTTCAGTGACGTCCGGCGTATGTGATGGTGTCGGCGTGTCGGTCCAGCGGGCGGCGGTGGCGGTCAGCCCCGCGTCGAAGGCGGCAGCGAGCGTCTCGGTGGCGTCCGGCGTATGTGATGGTGTCGGCGTGGCGGTCCAGCGGGCGGCGGTAGCGGTTAGCCCGGCGTCGAAGGCGGCAGCGAGCGTCTCGGTGGCGTCCGGCGTGATCGACGGCGTGGGCGTGTCGGTCCAGCGGGCGGCGGTGGCGGTCAGCCCGGCGTCGAAGGCGGCAGCGAGCGTCTCGGTGGCGTCCGGCGTGATCGACGGCGTGAGGGTGGGAATGTGGGCGCGCGTTTCTTCCGCGTCGATGGCCGCTTGCAGCGTGCCGGACAGGGCTTCGTTTTGCGCGCCAAGCTGCACCACGGCAGTCGCATGCTCGACGCCGCGGGCGGCAGCCGTCGCCGTTTCGTCGAGCCGGGCCTGCGGGATCAGGGTGGGCGGAGCGGTGGCCTTGTAGTCCCGGTAGACGTTCAAACCGGCGGCGCCCAGGGCCGCGCCCAGGATCAACGCGACGAGGGCTGCGCCCGCCATCAGCGGCGCCAGGAAGCGGCTCTCGCCGGTGGGCGCGGCGTGGCCGGGCGGCGAGATGGTGACCGCCTCGCTCCACTCGCTGGCGGTGCGCGCGTCGTCCGGATTGCGCAGCGCGCGCACGCGGTAGATCGCTGGCTGGCCGGCCACCCCGCAGGACGTCTCCGGCGTGAAATAATCGTCGCCCTGGCCCTCGTCCTGGTCCCTGGGAGTCACGTGGACCGCGTACTGCCGCGCGCCGGGCACCGGCGTCCAGGCCAATTTGCGGCCCGAAACCTGGGTGAAGACCGGCGTTTCGAGGCGCGCGGGCGCCTGCTGGGGGCGGCTCCAGTCGGACGGCGCGTGTGGGGCGTACAGCGCGTTGATCGCGCGCACGCGGAAGAAGCTCTGCGGCGGGGTGTCGGGTGGCAGGTGCGCTTCCGGGACCTCGCCCCGGTACACGATCGCGCTCTCGTGCGGCTCGAAGGCTGCCGATGGCGCGGTTTCGATCTCGTAGCCCGTCGCCTGGGCCACCGGCGACCAGCGCAGCGTATAGCCGCCATCCACCGCCCAGCGAACCGGCTCCAGCACGGGCGCGCTGAGCGCCAGCGGCGTGACCGCCAGCGGCTCGCCGGGGATACCCGGTACGCCCCGGTTGATCGGCACGACGCGGTAATAGCGCTGGCTGTTGACCGGCGGGGACAGGCGATACTGCACCTGCCGCTGGTCGGTCAGCTCGGCCAGCAGCGCGATCTCGTCGAAGGCCGGCGAGGGCGATTCTTCAACGCGGTAGCCGGTCGCGTGCTCGACCGGGTCCCAGGTGAGCGTGCACGTATCGGGCGAGGTCCAGCGGTAGCGCACGGCGACCCTGTCCGGCTCGATCAACAGCGGGTTCAGCCGCAGGTCGAAGATCGCCAGCCCGCGCCCAGCTTCGGCGGCCCAGTCTTCGAGCGCGTGCTGAAGCTCGGCTTGAGGCAGGTCGGGCAGGTCGCTGCCAATGGGCCGGGCCCCGGTGCTGAACACAAACAGGCGCTCCAGGCCGTACAGCGCGCCGTGATGGGCGTGCAGCGTGGCGACGGGCGGCTCGATTTGCCCGGCGGGCGTCCAGCCTTCGCCTGGCAGAACGGCCAGGTCCAGGTCGACCAGCGAGCGGGTGCGGTCGATCAGGCGCACGCCGGTCATGCCCAGCCAGGCCAGGTAAATGCGCCCGCCCGCGATGTTGCGCTCCAACCGGCCCGCGACGAACCCGGTCAGGCCGTCCGGCGCGCCCGCGAAGGTTTCGCCGTCGGTGAGCCAGCCGTGCACCGGCGCGGGCCAGTCGTCGCCGTCCGGCGCGCGCGTCCACAGCAGATCGGCCAGCCGCTCGCCGACCAGCGCGGCGGCGGGGCCTTCAGTCAGGGCGAACGCCAGCCGGTCCGCGTCCTGGATCACGTTCAGCGTGACGTCCGACTCGCCGGGTGCCGGTGGTGCCTGCTCCGCGGGCTGGACCGCCGCCCGCCAGCGACCGTGTGAGCTGCGGCCCTGCTGGATCGGCGCGGCGTCAGGGCCGAGCTGGAGTCGTTGAACACTGCTCATGGCAGTTTCCGTTGCGTGCGTGTGAATGACACAGAGGTAGTGTAAGTCGCCCGGCGTGAATGGGCAAGTTCACCCGGTCAGCGGCCCCGGCGGACGACCGCCCCGGCCATGATGGTCAGCCCGAGCAGGACCAGGATGCCCGGCCAGAACAGGCCCGCGGCGAAGAGGGCCGCCAGCCCGATGAGCCACGCTGCCGGCAGCAGCCCCGCCGGGATCCCGCCGCGCACTACCCCCACCGGCAGCGACGACAAACCGATGACAGCCAGGAGCCACGGCCAGAAGTCCACCGCATCCCATACCAGCAGGATGACGATGCCGATCAGCATGATCGCCCCGCCGGCGGCGGCGAGCGGATCGCGTCGTTCCATGTGTCACCTTCCCCCCGGTGAGCGGGTCCCTATGCCCAGTCGTCGCCGAAGTACTCTTCGTTATACGTGTCGGGCGGCAGGCCGCGTTTGGCTTTCGATTTGCGGGCCGATTCGGGGCGGGCGAGCGCTTCCGCCAGGATTTTCAACCCGACCAGGATCAGGATGCCCGGCCAGAAGTGGCCGGTCGCGAACAGCACCGCCAGCCCGCCCATCCAGATGAAAGGTTCCAGGCCGCCCCACAGTCCCTTCCGGGCGATGCTGCTGGGCAGGCTCGACAGGCCGGCCACCAGCAAAATCCACGGGAAGAACGGGATCGAATCGATCAGAAACAGCACGCCCAGGCCGATCAGCAGGATGCCGCCGCTCATGCCGTCGAGCGTTCCCGTGTTGCAGACTTTGGTTTCAATTCTCATTTTAGTCTTGGCTGTCATGCGATAATCTCCCGGTCTCGTCTTCTTCGTACTCACTATCCCAAATATCATCGGTGTGATCCCAGCCGTTGCCCGGAAAATCGTGATCGTCGCGCAGCACCAGCCGGTCGGTATCCGGTGGGACGGCCAGGCCGCGCTTGCGCTTCTGCAGCATCTGGCGGCCCAGCCGGCGCTCGGCCATCAGGCGCTGGTGGCGCTGGTCGAGCTTGTCCGGCGGCGCGATGGCGATCAGCAGCGCGCTCATCCCCGACAGGACCAGGATGCCCGGCCAGATCATCCTGGTGAACAGGAAGAACGGCAGTCCAATCATCCAGATCGTCGCCTGCGCGATCAGCCACAGGCCGTACAAAAACCCTTTCTCGGCCAGCAGCAGCGGAATCGACACGAACCAGATCAACAGCAGGAGTCCCGGCCAGATGAAATTGATCAACACGAGGAACGCGAACCCGAACAGGAAGATCGCGCCGCTGAACGCTACCAGCCGTTGCTTCAAAGCATCAGGATCGTCGAACATGGTTCACCCGTAACGAGTTGGTTATGATGGCTTCTCTAATGATTCTACGTCGAAGCGGCGGTTTGGTTGTGCGGACCCGGAAACAGTTGTCAATTCCCAGAATCTCGCTACAGTTGCGGATAGGACTCAGCGAACCGGAGGGACCCATGTCATGCCCCAAGAAACCGCCGCCATCCCCAGGCGCAAACGAATCGCGCTGATCGCGCACGACGACCGCAAGCAGGACCTGTTGGAATGGGCGGAGTATAACAAAGACTCCCTGCGCCGGCACCTGCTCTACGCAACCGGCACAACGGGCACCCTGCTCGAAAAGCGGCTGGGTATCCCGGTCGTGTCGTTCATGACCGGGCCGCTGGGGGGCGACCAGCAGATCGGCGCGAAAATCGCCCAGGGCGAGATCGATTTCCTGATCTTCTTCTGGGATCCGCTGGAGTCGCATCCCCACGATCCGGACGTGCGGGCGCTGCTGCGCGTGGCCGTGCTGCAAAACATCCCGGTGGCGACCAACCGCGCCACGGCGGATTTTATTTTCTCGTCGCCGCTGATGGACTCGGCTTACGAACGCTACGTGTACGATTACGCGTCGCGCCTCAAACGGGGCCGCCTGATCGACTCGCTGCAGGACGGCGAGTGACGGCGATGGACGCGGCGCAGCGAGGCGGCCCCGGCGAGCTGCCGCCCTCCGAGCCTGTCCGCCATCTCGCGCGCGAGGAGCTGAGCGAGCTGGTGGACGTCGTGCTGCACGTCGGGCAGGCGATGCTGCAAGCGGGCGCGTCGAGCTTCCGCGCCGAGGAGACGATGGCCCGCATCGGCCTGGGCCTGGGCGCCGACCGGCTGGAGCTGTACGTCACGCCGACCGGGATCATCGCCACGGCGGTCAGCGGCGGCGAGCAGCGGACGCGCGTGGGCCGGGTGGGGCCGCTGGGCGTGAACATGGCGCGCGCCATCGAGCTGAACCGCCTCTCGCGCACGATGAGTCTGGTCGGCGGCACGCTGCCCGCCGTCCGGCGCCAGGTGGAGGTCATCGAGCAGTCCCCGCGCGAGCTGCCGGACTGGATCACGATCCCCGCGGTGGGCGTGGCCTGCGGCGCGTTCGCGCAGATTCTCGGCGGCGACGCGATCGAGTTCGTCGCGGCGGCGGTCGGCGCGGCGCTGGCCCAGTGGCTGCGGATGGTCCTGCACCGCGCGCGTGTGACGGCGGTGGCACTCACCGTGATCTGCGCGCTGGCCGGGTCGCTGGCGGCGTGGGGCGTGACCCGGCTGGCGGACAGCCAGCACCCGGAGCTGGCCGTGATCGCGTCGGTGCTGCTGCTGGTGCCGGGTGTGCCGCTGGTCACGTCGGTGATCGACCTGTCGAACAACGACCTGGTATCGGGCGTCACGCGGGGGACGCTGGCGCTCATGCTCGCGCTGGCGATCGGCGTGGGCGTGCTGCTGACGCTGTGGATCACGGGGCTGCGCATTCTGCCATGAGCGGCGTCGATTTGCTCGAACAGGGCGTGTGGGGCTTCCTGGCGACGGCGGGCTTCGGCGTGCTGTTCAACGTCCCGCTGGCGATGCTGCCGGTGTGCGGCTTCACCGGGGCGATGGGCCACATGTGGCGGCAGGCGCTGCTGGCGGGCGGCGCGCATCCCGTCGCGGCGACGTTCGTCGGGGCGCTGATCGTCGGGCTGCTGGGCTATTCGCAGGCGCGATTTTTCCACGTGCCGCGCCTGATCTTCACCGTGACGGGGATCATCCCGATGGTGCCGGGCGTGCCCGCCTTCGAGACGGTCGTCTTCTTCATGCGCGACGACATCCCGACCGGGCTGGAGAGCGCCGTGCTGACCGGCCTGCTGGTGAGCGCGATCTCGGCGGGGCTGGTGGCGGCGCGCCTACTGCTGACGCTGGGCGACACGGCCTCGCCGCACCACGTCCGCGGCCTGTGGCAGCGGGGAGGGCCGGATCGCAAATGAGCGCCTGGACAAAATGCCAACAACCATCCGGGGCGCGGGTGCCGTATAATGAACGCACGGAATGGCGAGAGTGGAGAGGTGTATGATGCGACGATGGGCGCTGTTGGGGATCGCGCTGGTGCTGGTGCTGGCTGTGGCGGCGTGCGGCGGCGATGACGAGCAGGACGACGCCAACCTCCCGGACGGCGGCGCGCCGACCGCCGAGGGGCCGGGCGCGGACGCCACCGAGGAGGCGAACCCCCCGCTTGAGCTGGTCCAGCGCGAGCCGGGGATCAACGTGCAGTCCGGCCTGACGCTCCTCACCTACAGCGTGGGCGTCGAGGAGGGCACCGCGTATTTCTTCGGAGAGGTCCGCAACGATACCGGCGAGTCCCTGCGCCAGGTCTACGCGACGCTCTACCCTCTCGACGACGAAAATTACCCGCTTGAGCAGGTGCAGGCCGACTCGCTGCTGTCCGACATTCCCCCCGGCCAGACGGTCTACCTGTCGCGTATCTTCCCCGCGGGGGAGACGATCGTCGATGCCCAGGTGTGGGTCCGCTATGAATCCGGCGACCCGATGCTGCAAGGGTATTTCGACCTGCCGGGGACGGTCGAGGCGAACGGCAGCGACCCGGCGGCGGCATACCTGGTGCAGGGCACGGCGGAGAACACCGCCGGCGTCGATTTGACATTCCCCGTGGTGGATGTCGTGCTGATCGGCCCCGACGACAACCTGATCGGCATGGCGCACGGCGTCGTCACCGGCGGCGTGCAGGATGGCGTGTGGCCGGCGGGCGAAAGCATCTCGTTCGATGCCCGGTTCGATTTCGTGCTGGGCGACATCGCCCAGGTGCGCGAGGTACGCATCGCCGCAGCGGGCTACGCGCCGCTGCCCTGAGCGCGCCGCTGCGCACAAAAAAACACCACCGTCCCAGCCGGGCACGGTGGTGCTGCTCGTTGTGCGGTGAGTGGGGCGCGTCAGCCCTGGTCGGTGAGCGGGTCAGCGTCGTCGGGCACACTGTCGAAGCGGGCTTCGCGCTCGCCATCGTGGGCGCTGCCGTCGAGCCGCTGTTCGGGCGCGGTGTCGGTGAGGCGCACCGGGCGGAGGTTGTCGTGATCGACGCCCGTCCGGTGGAGCGTGCTCCGGCGATCCTCTTCGGGCCGTTCGTCAGCTTCGCGAGCGCGGACCGGCATCATCTCGACGGCGCGGCGGCGCGGATCGTGGCCGGGATCGACGCCCGGTATCTCGCCATCGGGAATGGCATCGATCCGCGACTCGGCGGGAAGATTCTGCGGGCCGGCGTGCTCGCCTGGTTCCGGTTTATCAGGTCGATTGGTCACAACCTTCTCCTTCAAGCTCGCTGACCAGTCGTATCCTCGATACTCTGATTGTGACCCGACTCGGCGAAAATTTCAACCGATTGTCCCAATTTTTAGGGAATTTTTCCCAAATTTTTACCACTCGTTTTTTTTCTTGCGCCCCTGCACGACCGGCAGCCCGCTCGCGCTGCGCTCCGCGATGGCGTCCGCCCACCCCGCCGCGCGCCGCACCCTGAACCCGACGGTGTCGATCGCGCCATCCGCCGCCCGGTACTCGACTCGCAGCAGGCCGGCAGACAGCGGGTTGAGCGCGTCCAGCCCGCCCGCGTCGATCACGTCCAGCCGCTGGATGTCGTCCAGGGCGATCGCGCTGCGCCACGCGAACAGCAGCCGGTCCGGCGCCAGGTACAGCTCGTCCTCGCGATCGGTCGACCACTCGCCGTAGACGTCCTGGATCAGGCGCGTGGCCCGCGCCGGGCCGTAATCGGCGCGCTCGGAGCCGGTATCGCGCACGAGGAGGCCGGTCTCGCGGCCCAACGCCTGGGCGATGTCCTCCGGCGCGTCGGTCACGAAGGTCGCCACGCGCCACTCGTCCGGGCCTTCGTAGTGGAGCGCGAGCGCGCGCCGGTGGGCGGCCACGCGTCCCGCCCAGACGGAGATGGTCGTCAGGCCCACCCAGCGCAGCGCGTCCAGCCGGATGGTGACGTTGTGCCGGTTGCTGCGGTGGCCGTCGAAGACCAGCGTCTTGTCGGTGATGCCCAGCGCGCCGAACGCGCCGCCCGTATAGGTCCCGCGCGGGCGAGTCCCGAAGCTGATCGCGCCCACTGGCCCATAGCGGATGATCCGCCCGGCACGGACCCAGTCCGTGCGCACGCGGCCCACGTGGGCTTGTTGCGCGCGCCGGGCCCACAGCGCCCCGCCGAGCCCGCTGATGCCGGCACCGGCCAGAATGAGGAACAGAAGTTCAGCCGCCATGGTCTCCCCAGGATGCATCGAGTGCGTATGGCGTGATCTTACCCGATTCTGGCACCTTTAAAAACGTGTAAAATCTCGCTTAAGCTTGTTGTGTGGGGTTTGCAAAACGCATATAATCTAAAATCACATGGCGCGGTTGCGAGCAGCGATAACGACCGATCTATCCACAGTTCCAGCCGGTCATCGGTTTTCAGTTTTTAGAGCAAAGGATGAATCTCACATGAAGAAGTGGTCATTATTCCTGATGTTGGCCGTCATGCTGGCTGCCCCGATGCTGGCCTGCGGCTTCCCCCTGCCTGCCGGCACGCAGACCATGGCCGTCGAAAAGGCCGTGTGTGCCGAGACAGAAGCCGCCGAAACGTGCCAGGCGCGCCAGGACGCTTACCAGTTGATGGGCCAACTTCAGTCGGCTTCTGTGGAAGACCTGCAAATGTCGATGCTCGTCGACGATGGCGAAACGACGACTGAAATCAACATTCAAGGCTCGTTCGATTACGTCGCCAACGAAACGGCGGACGGCCTGGGCGCCAACGTCCACGCGCGGTTGGATGATGGCATGATTGTCGACGAAGACGGCACCGAGTCGATCTCGGGCGTGGAATTCATCGTCGTGGGGAATGAAGGCTACAGCTCCGAAGATGGCGGCGCGAGCTGGCAGATGACGGCGCTCGATGAGGAGACGCTGACCGGCCTGGGCTTCGTTCTGGGCCTGGGTGGTGTCGAAGGCGCTTCGATGGACATGTTCAACGATCCGACGACCTTCACCGTGACGGTTGGCGAGCCGGTCGAGATGAACGGCCAGATGATGCAGGTCCAGACGCTGACGGTCGACCTCAACGAGCTGTTCCTCAACGCGGAAGCGCTGGGCGGCCTGTTGGAAGGCAGCATGGCTGCCGGTGGCGAGTCCCTGGGCATGAGCGAGGAAGACCTGGGCGAGGATCCGGCGGAGATGGCGATGATGGCCGGGATGCTGCTGCCGTTCCTGCAGGGCACGTCGTTCAGCACGACCCTGTACATCGGCGCGGATGACGGCTACATTCACGCAGTCGAGGACAACTACGTCTTCGCAATGGACATGAGCGCGTTTGATCCTGAAACGGGCGCCATGACCATGAGCTATACGCTCTCGGGCCAGATTGTCAACCACAACGGCGCGATCGCGATTGAAGCGCCGGCGGGCGCGACCGAGGGCGAGGGCCTGTTCGGTGAGGGCGGCCTGTTTGGCAGCACGGGCGAGATCGGCGGCGGGCTGTTCGGCGAATAAGCCGCGCGCGTTTCTCGATCGCTCATTAGAATAGTATGACTGATGCAGGTCGTCTGCTGGCGCGGGCGACCTGTTGCGTACCCGGCGACAAGTTGCCCTTTGCAACGTTCTGCCGGTAAGATCGTAATTGCATACTGGCAGCCTGGCCCGCCCAGGCTCGCAATCGTTATCTGAATGAGGAGAGAGTTCGATGAGCCGGTTTACACGTGTGTCTGCGATGGTGATTCTGGTTACGCTGTTGGCGTTGAGTCTTGCGGTGCCAGCTTTCGCCCAGACGGGCGGCGATCCGATCTGCAACGGCCTGACCGCGGCTGATTGCGAACTGTTGACAGCGGCGGGCGACGCGATGGACGGCGTGGATTCGCTCAGCATCCCCGCCTGGTCGCTGGCGCTGACGCTGATGGTCCAGGGCGAAGGGATCGACCTGCAGGCCAGCGGGAGCGCCCCGGCGCTCGATTTTGCCGAACCGCCGACCGTACACTTCGTCATTGAAAATGCTGTCCTCACCACGCCGGATGGCAGCGAGTCCGGCGGGCTGGAGTTCATCACTCAGGACAACATGATCTTCGTCAAGGTCGAGGGTGAGTGGTACGGCGGCGCTGCCGACGACGAGGCGCTGGGCGACGTGGGCGAGATGCCCGAACTCGGTGACCTGGAGGCGCTCGGTGAGCTCGACCTGGACGTCGATCTGAGCGGCGCGATCAGCACCGTGCGCGGCGAAGACATCGCGATGGCGGACCAGTCGATGGCGACCTTCACCACCACGCTCGATCCGGCCAGGGCGCTGTCCGCGCTGTTGATGGACCCGTCGATCGGGGGCATGCTCGGCATGGCGCTCGGCGAGGCGGACCTCGGCGCGCAGGAACTCAGGCCAGAGGACCTGCAACTGCTCGGCGCGATGTTGGGGCCGATGCTGTCCAAGTCGACCATCAGCTTCGAGCAGTGGGTCGGCCTGGACGATTCGCTGATTCACAAGATCGTCCTGAACGTGGTGATCGACGTCGATCTGAGCTTCATCGCGCCGGAACTGGGCGTGGTGACGGGTAACCTGTTCCTTGAGTCGGACATGGCCGATTTCAACGAGACGTTCGAAGTCGCCGTGCCGGAATCCTACAAGTCGCTGGAAGACCTCGACCTGGGAGAGTTGGAAGAGCTAGAGCTGGAGTTGTAAACCCGATCGGCTCGCGATTGAGCCTGGCAAGCCCTCTCGCCCGGCCCGGTGCGAGGGGGCTTTTCGTGCCGGTCGCCGGCCAGGTCCGATCCGCAAATATGCCGTTTTAAGCCCTTTTTGATAGTATTTAAAGCCTGCCTTGATTGTCAGCGATTACACTGGTCCTGAGCCGCGCTGCGAGTGTCCGTTCGGCTTGCCTGCCAGCGGCGGAGTCGCGGCGCGGAGATGAGGAAGGAGCAGCATGTCCACCGACAAGATCCGGCGCTTGTTCCTGGAATTCACACGCCTGCGGCAGAAGGGCCGCACGCGCGACGAAGCCTGGGAGGGAATCGAAGCGGCTGCCCAGAAGCTGCCCGCGCGCGAGCACACGCGGCTGTTGAAGATGCTGCGCGACTGGGAGGCCGCCGAGGGTCACAATTACCGGCCATCGGGCAAGGCAGACATTTTCGAGACGCACTACCAATCCGGCGAGAATGCGGGCGCGGCAGGCGGCGCGCCCGCGAATGGCGCGCCGCGGAAAAGCGTGATCCGGCGCTTGCAGCCGCGCACCCCGGCGCTCGGCATGCTCTGCCCGGACTGCCAGAAGATGAACGCCCCCGACGCGACCTATTGTTATGCCTGCGGCGCGCCGCTGCGCGTGGGCCCGTCGCCCAAGCCCGGCGAGACGCAGCCGGTCGAATCACCCGAACGCCAGGACGCCTACTTTGGCGAGGGCATGGTGCTGTACCTGCGGGTGGGCAGCGGCCAGCAGATGATCCGGATTGTGCCGCGCCGGGACGAGATGGTCATCGGGCGCACCTCGACCGACAGCGTGATGATCCCGGACGTGGACCTGGCGCCCTTCCAGGCGGACACGATGGGCGTGTCGCGCCTGCATGCCGGGCTGCGCCGCCACGGCGATACCCTGGTGCTGACCGACCTGGGCAGCCTGAATCACACCTACATCAACGGCCAACAGCTTCACGCGCACGAGGTCCGCGTGCTGCACGACGGCGACGAGGTCCGCTTCGGCCACCTGGTGGCGCGGGTGTATTTCCGGCAGGAGTGAGCACCCTGCTGGGTTCGCGGGATCAAAACTCCGTCGGTAAATGCGGCATACCAACCATGTTCGACAGCATCGACTTCACATTGTACATTGTGGCCCAGTCGGAAACTGGCCCGGGCGATTGGTAAAGGAGGTTTGTCCCTATGACTGAGGAAGCTCCCCACGGAGGCAGTACGCAGGTTTCTAGAATCATCAGGGCGCCGCGGAAAGCAGTTTACCAGGCCTTCCTTGACCCGAAGGCGGTGGCTTCGTGGCTTGCGCCGGACAATATGCGACTTCAAGTCCATACCTTCGACCCGCGTGAAGGCGGCACGTTCCGCATGTCACTGACGTACCGGAATCCGGCGGATTCACAGCACGGAAAGACAACCGGAGATACCGACACGTATCACGGGCGGTTTGTTGAACTGGTCGATGACGAGCGCATTGTGGAGGTCATCGAGTTTGAGACACAGGACCCGGCCTTCGCAGGCGAAATGACAATGACGGTGGTGCTGGCGGATGTCGAAGGTGGAACCGAGGTTTCCCTAGTCTATGAGCATGTTCCAATTGGAATACGCCCCGAAGACAACGAAGCGGGGTCGCTCCAATCGCTGCGCAAGCTGGCGCAGCTTGTCGAATGAATATTGGTAGCGGTGAGCCGCCCTGGTGCGGCTCTATTGACCGCGGCTGGTGAAAAAAAACCGGGGCAGGTGATTTCCTGCCCCGGCGTGCGTGTTCGGGTATGCGATGGTGGCGTGGCGGCTCAGGCCGTTTCGAGCGAGGTCGTCTCGGGGATCAGGTCCAGGTTGTGGCCGACGACTTCCAGCGCCCGCAGCGCGCGGTCCAGGTGATCGGTGGTGTGCGTCGCCATGTAGCTGGTGCGCAGCAGGGCGCTGTTGGGCGGCACGCCCGGCGCCACGACCGGGTTGGTATACACGCCCTCTTCGATCAGCGCGTGCCAGGCCAGCACCGTCCGGTAGTCGTCGCGGATGATCAGCGGGATGACCGGCGTGTTGCTGGTGCCGGTATCGTACCCCAGGCGCTTGAGCCCGGCGCGCATGTATTCAGCGTTGTCCCACAGGCGCTGGACGTGTCCCGGCTCGTTTTCGATGATGTCCAGCGCGGCCAGCACGGCGGCGGCGTTGCCCGCGGGCAGGCTGGCGCTGAACGCGAACGAGCGCGCGTGGTGCTGGATGTAGTGGATCGTGTCGGCATCGCCGGCGATGAAGCCCCCAATGGAAGCCAATGACTTGCTGAACGTGCCCATGATCAGGTCGACTTCGTCGGTGAGGCCGAAGTGCGCCGCGGTTCCGTGACCGTCGGCCAGCACGCCGATGCTGTGAGCATCGTCGACCATGATCCGCGCGCCGTACTTCTTGCTGATTTCGACGATCTCCGGCAGGGGGGCAATATCCCCGGCCATGCTGTACACGCCATCGACGATCACCAGCTTGCCGGAGTCTTCCGGCAGGCGCCTGAGCGCGGCCTCCAGGCTGTCGAGATCGTTGTGGTTGAAGCGCCGCATGTCGGCCTGGCTCATGCCACGCGCCAGGAAACACCCGTCGACGATGCTGGCGTGATCGTCCTTGTCCAGGATGGCGAAATCGCCGCGCTGGACCAGCGCCGAGATCGTGCCGACGTTGGTCTGGTAGCCGGTGGAAAAGACGATGGCCGCTTCTTTGCCGACGAACCGGGCCAGGCGCCGGTCCAGCTCCAGGTGAAATTCGAGCGTCCCGTTCAGGAAACGGCTGCCGGTGCAGCTCGTGCCGAACTTCTCGACGGCCTCGATCGAGGCCTGCTTGACCTTGGGATGGGTCGTCAGGCCGAGATAGTTGTTCGAGCCGATCATCACGACTTCTTTGCCCTTGAAGATGGCCGTCGTGGCGTCAGAATCGGCGAGTGGCTGGAAGAACGGGTACAACCCCAGTGCCATCGCTTCCTTGGCGCGAGTGAACGAGCGCGTCTTGTCAAAGATATCTTTCATGGTTCCTTCTCTATTCGCCTTGTGCGGGCGCTCCGTTCTCCAGGTGAGCGGCATCTGCCCGCGTCCGGACGGTGATAGGCCGGTTACGGTTCGGTACGTGGTCCCATTCTAACCTGAAGGGACTGAGTTGGCGATAATCCGCATTTGTGCAATCTGTCTACCATTCCAGGTTGTCGGCGGACGGTTCGCTGCCATCGTCGTCCCATTGATCTTCGGGCGCGTCTGGGTGCGCGGGCGGCGCGCGGCGGGGACTGGCGGGGGGGCGTTCCCAGTCGGGGGATGGTGGTTGGGGCGCGGTGTCTCGCTCGGCCTGCGCATCGGGGAACCACAGGCTCCCCAGCCAGTTCACCATGACCTGCACCATGTCCGGAGTCATCCGGGCGGCGGCTTCGAAACCGTGGGGCGAAAAGGCGTAGACGCGGGCGAAGCCTTCGCGCACGACGAAGATCACGTAAGGCGCCTCCCACCGCTCGCGCGTCCACAGAAAGGCGATCCCGCTCTCGCGCCGCATCAGGTCGAGCCAGCGGCGGCGATCCGTTTCCAGCAGCGGGCTGAGCCGGAACCGCAGCGCCAGCGCGCTGAGCAGCGAGAAGGTGATCTCGAGCGAGGCATCCTGCCCCTGGACGGGGGGCGCGTCGATGCTCATCAGCATCGAGTCGTCCTGGCAGCTAAAGACGGCGGTCGCCTGGTGGCGCAGCGGCGCGCCGGGCCGGGCCGTGAAGCGGACGTGCGCCATGAGCGGCGCGTGCAGGAATCGATCGGCCAGCTCGGAGTCGAGGTCGATCTCGCCGGAGAAAAACTGCTGGAGCGGGATCGGTGCCGCGGTCTGGATGGTGCGCTGGTGGCCGGAGGCGCGCAGATCGAGCGCGAGCCGCTGGCGGTCCTGGTTGGTGATCCGACGCGTGAACTCGCGCGTGAGGCGGATCAGATCGTCAACCGGGATATCGTCCTGGGCGCCAGGGGAGGGCCGCGTATCTTCTGCTGAGTCGGACATAGGCCGCGCTTCGTCTCCGGGTGCGATTGCCGAGATCGTGCTGGCCCGATTATACGGCAGGCGGGCCGGAATCCGAAAGTGCGCCGGACTGCAGCCCGCGCCGATTTCATGTACACTACAGCATGTGGAAAGAGCGATGCGTATGCACCAGGCCGGAGGTCGTCCGGCGCCGGACGTGACGATACGCGGTTTCGAGCCGCGCGATGCTGCCGCCGTGCACCGCATTGGCGCGGATACGGCGCACTTTGGCGACCCGGTCGAGGCGATCATGGACGACCGGCAGGTGTTCATCGACGTGTTCATGCGCCCCTACACGACTCACTGCCCGGCGACCTGCTGGGTGGCCGAGGTCGAGGGGCAGGTGATCGGCTACCTGACCGGCTGCCTGGACACGGCGGCCTTCGATCCGCTGTTCCGGCGGGGGCTGTTGCGCGCTGCCGGGCGGCTGTTGGCCGGGCGGTATCGCGTCGGGCGGCGAACGCTGCGCGCGGGGTTCGGCTATCTGCGCGAGCTGGCGAGCCGCCATCCGCGGGCCGACCTCGCCGCCTACCCGGCGCATCTGCACATCAACCTGAGCGCGCCGTTTCGCGGGCAGGGGATCGGGCGGCGGCTCATGCTGGCCTACCTCGACCAGTGCCGCGCGGCGGGCGTGCTTGGGGTGCATCTCAGCACGTCGGAGCGCAACGCGGCGGCGGTGAGGCTGTATCGTTCACTGGGGTTCGACGTGCTGCACCGGTACCCGGCGCCGTACCTGAGCACGGTCAACCGCCAGGCGGTCGAAGCGTTGATCATGGGCCTGCGTCTGGCCTGAATCGTTGGCGAATCGCGGAGACACACCATGAACGAGTCGTTTTTCTATCGCGGCGGAACCTTGTGGTGCGAGGGCGTGCCGCTGGAGGCCATCGCCGAGCCGGTGGGGACTCCGGTGTACGTGTACAGCGTGGCGCGGGTGTTGCGCAACATCCGCAGGCTCCAGACCGCTTTTGGCCCGTTGGGGGCGTCGATTCACTACAGCCTGAAGGCTAACGCCAACCTGGCCCTGCTGGGCGTGATCAACGAGGCCGGGGTGGGCGTGGACGCGGTGAGCGCCGGGGAGATCGCCCGCGCGCGCCTCGCCGGAATCCCGCCCAGCCGGATCGTCTTCGCGGGCGTGGGCAAAACCCGCGCCGAGCTGGAATACGCGCTCGATACCGGCGTCGGCTGGATCAACGTCGAGAGCCAGGCGGAGATGGCCCTGCTCGAAACGCTGGCCGCCGACCGCCGCCAGATCGTCACCGTCGCGCTGCGCCTGAATCCCGGCGTCGAGGCCGCCACGCACCGCCACATCGCGACCGGGCACGCCGGGGCCAAGTTCGGGATCGAGCCCGAGGTGCTCGCCGATATTCTCGACAACCGCGAGGGTTACCCGCACCTGTTCATCGCCGGGATCCACGTGCACATCGGCAGCCAGTTGACGCGCGTCGATGCCACGCTGGACGCGGTGCGGCTGGCGCAAGAACTGGCCGACCCGCACTCGGACGTGCGCACCCTGAACATTGGCGGCGGCTTCCCGGTGCGCTACGACGACGCCGAGACGCTGCCCGAGCCCGCCGAGTTTGCCGAGGCGCTCCAGCCCGTGCTGGACGGCTGGCACATCATGATCGAGCCGGGGCGCGCGGTCGTGGCCGATGCCGGGCTGCTGCTGGTGTCCGTGTTGTACGTCAAGGAGCAGTACGGGCGCCGGTTCGTGATCGTCGACGGCAGCATGACCGAGCTGCTGCGCCCGGCGCTGTACGGCGCGGAGCACCCCATCATCCCGCTGCGCGAGCCGGAGAGCGAGCTGGTCCCGGCGACGGTGGTCGGGCCGGTGTGCGAATCGACTGACGTGCTGAGCCCGTCGGCGCGGCTGCCCCGGCTGGACGCCGGGGATCGCATGGCCGTGCTGGATGTGGGCGCGTATGGCATGGTGATGGCGTCGAATTACAATATGCGCCTGCGCCCGCCCGAAGTGCTGGTCGAGGGCCGCCAGTGGCGGGTGGTCCGCCGCCGCGAGACGCTGGACGACCTGCTGCGCCTGGAGCAGTAAGTTCCCCCGCCGGCGTTCGTGGGGATGCCGGCGGCGCGCTGAATAACGTGATTGCCTCAATACCGATGAGTGAACCCTGGAGCTTGCCAATGAGCAACCTGCAACCCGACATCCGTGAGTCGAGCGGCCCGAAGCTGTTGATCGCCGCCACCATCGCGCCGACCGTCACGGCGTTTCTGCTGCCCTTCGGCCACTATTTTCGCCGGCAGGGCTGGCGCGTGGACGCGCTCTCCACCAACATTACCGCGGCGCCGGACTGTGTGGACGCCTTCGATCGCGTGTGGGACATCGACTGGTCGCGCAACCCGCTGGACGTGCGGAACTTCCGCGAGACGCCGCGCCGCATCCGCGAGCTGGTGGCGCGCGAGGGCTACGATCTCGTCCACGTGCATACCCCGGTGGCGGCGTTCGTCACCCGGTATGCCCTGCGGAACCGGGACGCAAAACCGCGCCTGGTCTACACCGCGCACGGCTTCCACTTCTACCGGGGCGCGCCCGCCACCAGGAACCTCGTCTACCGCACGCTGGAGCGGGTCGCCGGGCAGTGGACCGACGCGCTGATCGTGATCAACCGCGAGGACGAGCAAGCCGCGCGGCGGTATCGCATCGTCCGCGAGGACCGCGTGCACTATATGCCGGGGATCGGCGTCGATACGAGCGTCTACCGGGCGGATACCGTCGACGCGGGCGCGCTGGACCGTCTGCGCGACGAGCTGGGGCTAGGGCCGGGCGAGGCGTTATTCCTGATGATCGCAGAGTTCAACCCCGGCAAGCGCCATTACGACGCGCTGATCGCGTTTGCCCGGATGAAAAACCGGGGCGCGCACCTGGCCTTTGCCGGATTAGGCCCGCTGATGCCGGAGATCAAAGCGCTGGCGGCGCAGTTGGGCGTGAGCGACCGGACGCACTTCCTCGGATTTCGCCAGGACATACCGGTCCTGGTTCGCGCGTCGACGGCAACGCTGCTGCCCTCCGACCGGGAAGGGCTGCCCCGGAGTGTCCTGGAATCGCTGGCGCTGGGCGTGCCGGTGATCGGCAGTGACATTCGCGGCGTGCGCGATCTGATCGCGGATGGGTGTGGGCGTCTGGTCGCCGTCGGGGATATGGAAGCCCTGGCCCAGGCGATGGACTGGATGCTCGAGCACCCGGACGAAGCCCGCGCGATGGGCGAGCGGGGCCGCGCGCGCGTGGCGGCGTTCGACGTGCGCCACGTCATCGAGATGCACGAGAAACTCTACGGGGATTTGCTGGCGGGCGGATGAGTTCCGCGATCCGTGCCCGGCGTCAGGCGCGGGGCGCGATGACGCGATGCAGCATGCCCTGCGCCTCGGCCAGCCGGGCGCGCGCGGCTTCCGGCGAGAGGCCGAGCAGCGCAACGACGATCGCCGTCTTGACCTCGTCCCCGGCCAGGGCCAGCAGCCGCGCCGCTTCGTCTTCGCTCGCCCCGGTCACTTCGGACACGATGCGCCGGGCGCGGGCGGCGAGCTTCTGGTTGCTCACCCGCACATCGACCATCAGGTTGCCGTACACCTTGCCCAGCCGGATCATGGACGCCGTGCTCAGCATGTTGAGGATCATCTTCTGCGCGGTGCCCGCTTTCATGCGCGTGGAGCCGGTGATCACTTCCGGGCCGACCAGCGCCGCGATCCCGATCTGCGCGACGTCGAACAGCGGGGCCGGGGCGTTGCAGGCCACGGCGACGGTCGCCGCGCCGCGCGCGTTGGCCTCTTCCAGCGCGCCGATGACGTAGGGCGTGTGGCCGCTGGCTGCGATGCCGACCACGGAATCGTGGCGCGTCACGGCCCGGTCGCGGATGGCCGCCCGGCCCGCTTCGCGGTCGTCCTCGGCGCCTTCGATCGAGCGGGTGATCGCCCGGTCGCCGCCGGCTACGATTCCCTGCACCATCTCCGGCTCGGTGCTGAAGGTGGGGACGCACTCGACCGCGTCCAACACGCCCAGCCGCCCGCTGGTTCCCGCGCCGACGTACAGCAGGCGCCCGCCGTGACGCATCCCCTCGACGATCGCGTCGACGGCCTGCGCGACCTGGGGCAGCGCCTCGCGGACGGCAGCGGCCACGGTCGCGTCCTCATCGTTGATGAGCTGGACGATCTCCAGGGATGAGAGCTGGTCGATGTGCGTGGTTCGCGGATTGCGTTGTTCGGTGAGCATCGCGCTATTCCTTCGTGTGAGTGAGATCGCTAAGGGTGACGGCCCGCGTCAGGCGTTCCAGCAGCGAGCCGGTTGGCGTCCCGGCGCCGGGCGTCAGGTCGGACACGACCACCTGCGACCAGCCGTGGGAGAACGTCGCGTGGATGGCGTACGGCTCGCCGTCGACGTGGCCGAGGTAGAGCATCACGTGCCCCGGCATGACCAGGATCGCGCCGGGGGGCGCCTGTTCGACGAGCAGGGCCCGGCGTTCGGCGGGCGACATGCCGGGCGCAAACGTCGCCTGCAGCGCGCCGACCACGGCCTGCTGCGACCCGTTACGCGGCAGGACCACGCCGGTGACGGCGGTCACGTCGCGGATGAAGCGCGAGCAGTCGCGCCCGAACGTCCCCAGGCGCGACCCGCCCCAGGCATACGGCTCGCCCAGCAGTTTGAAGGCGTGGTCGAACAGCGTGCGCAGCGTGCACGGCAGGTGCCCGGCGGTGAACGCGCCCTCGCCGCGCGCGATGAATCCCTCGGTCAGGGCCAGCCCGTCCCCGTCCACGCGGACCGGCACGCTCACGCGGAAGGCCCGCTCGCGCTCCTCGACCAGCGGCAGCCGGGTGCCCATCTGGGGCGTCACGCCGCCGCCCGCCGCGAACGCCACCAGCCCACGCGACGCCGTGATCACGCCGGACGGCTCCCCCTGGACGAACCCGGCGACCGCCTCGCGCGTCCCCAGGGCGACGTGCTCCGCCCGCACCCAGCCCCAGTAATGGGGCGTCAGGCAGAACAGCCAGCGCCCGTCACGGCTGGTCGCCAGCGCGGCCACCGGCCACCCAACGTCGATCGTCGTCTCCTGGAAGCGGTCCAGCGCGAACTCGAACGGCGCGGAGGTGAGCACGTCGGCGGTCGGGAAGGTGCGCACGTCCGTCCGGCGGATTGCCAGCCCGAACCGCACCGGGACCGGGTCAACGAGTGGCGGGCTGGCGTTGGCTCTCAGCGCGTCGAAATAGGCCGCGCCCACCGGCTGGCCCGCGCCGTCGTAGTGCGGCCCGGCGGGCGGGGCGATACGCCCGATGATGTCGCGCACGGCGTCCGCGTCCAGCGTATCCGGCAGGGCGAGCACGGGCGGAATGTCGATCAGGTCGTAGACGCGGGCGTTGAAAGCCGGGATCGCGGCGTGGGACATCAGGGCCGCGTCGGGGTGATCGGCGCGCGCCAGCCAGAAACCAGCATCCAACAGGGCAGTTGGCAGATCGGGCATTGACATCACTTTTCGGGCTGGACGCTGCGCACGGCCTCCAGCGCGCCACAAACAATCACTTGCTTGGCGAATGTGGCGTAGAGTGGCATAATCCACTGCGCTCACTCGTGTATAGCATGAGTCCGGCATAAAGTCAATTTTCAGGGCCCAGGCCGGAGCAGCCTAGTCGGGCGCGCTGTGGTGGAGCCGGGGCCGCTGATCTAGAATACAGGTAACTTTTTTTTGGCGGGCCGCACCGGGCGATGGTGCGCCGGGATAGTCAGGAAAACGGTCATGAGCACACGACTCGAACACGAAATTTTTGAACAACCGCAGTCCTTGCAGCGGCTGCTGGACGCGGAGAGCGCGCACGTAGCGCAAATCGCGCAGGCGATCCGGCAGGCCCAACCGCGCTACGCGCTGATCGTGGCGCGCGGCACGTCCGATAACGCGGCGCGCTATGCCCAGTACACGCTGGGCGGGCTGGCCGGGCTGTTCGTCGGGCTGGCGACGCCCTCGTTGACGACCATTTACGACGCCACGCCGCGCTTCGACGGCGCGCTGGTGATCGGCATTTCGCAGTCGGGCCGGTCGCTGGAGCCAACGCACGTCCTGGAGCGCGCTCACGACCGCGGCGCGGCGCTCACGCTGTCGATCACCAACGACGCCGGCTCGCCGCTGGCCAAGGTGGCCGATCACCATATCGCGCTGCACGCCGGTGACGAGCTGAGCCTGGCCGCCACCAAGACCTACACCGCGCAGCTCCTGGCGATTGCCATGCTGGTCGGCCACCTGGGCGAGGTCCCCGGCTGGGAAGCCCTGCTCCAGCGCGTGCCGGAGTGGGTCGCGCAGACGCTGGAACTGAACGAAGCGACGCGGGCGGCGGCGGCGCGCTACACCTTCATGGAGCATTGCGTCACGCTGGCGCGCGGCTTCAATTACTGCACCGGCTTCGAGATCGCGCTCAAGCTCAAAGAGCTGACGTACGTCGCCGCCGAGGCGTACAGCTCCGCCGATTTTCACCACGGGCCGAAGGCCATCGTCGATCCGGGCTTCCCGTTGATTGCCATCGCGCCGCGCGGCAAGGCGCTGGACACGATGACCGAGTCGATCAATGCGTTCGCCGAACGGGGCGCGGACCTGGCGATCATCTCCAACGTGACCGCCCTGCTGGAGCGCGCGCGGCTGGCGATGCCCCTCCCGGCGGATGTGCCGGAATGGCTGTCGCCAATCGTCGGCGTGGTGCCGGGGCAACTGCTGGCGATGGGGTTGTCCGAAACGAAGGGGATCGACGTCGACTCGCCGCGCGGGCTGAACAAGGTGACGATCACCGAGTAGCGCCGCCCGCCCTTTTGAGTCCGGCGCCGGTCAGCGCGGGCGCGGCAGCGCGATGTCGAGCGCGTCGGTGATGCTGCGCACCTTGATCACCTCCACGCCGCTGGACGGCAGATCGTCATGGCGGAAGGTGCGCGGCACCATCAGCTTCTTGAAGCCCAGCTTGGCCGCCTCGCGGACGCGGATCGCGGTTTGGCTGACGGCGCGCAGCTCGCCGCTGAGGCCGATCTCGCCGATGAAGGCCATGTCCGCCGGGACGGGCACGTCCCACGCGCTCGACGCGATAGCGACCGCGATCGCGAGGTCCGCCGCCGGCTCGTCGATCTTCAGGCCGCTGATGACGTTAATGAAGATGTCCTTCTCGTACAGCTTGATCCCCACCCGCCGGGTGAGCACCGCCGTCGTGAGCAGCATCCGGTTGAAGTCGATACCGTTGGCGGTCCGGCGCGGGTTGGGGTAGACCGTCTGGCTGGCGAGCGCCTGGACTTCCACCAGCAGCGGGCGCGTGCCTTCGAGCGTGACGGCGATGGCGCTGCCCGGCGCGTTGACCACGCGCTCGGCGATGAACACCTCCGACGGGTTCGTGATCTCGACCAGCCCCCGGTCGCGCATCTCGAACACGCCCACCTCGCTGGTGGGGCCGAACCGGTTTTTGACGCTGCGCAGCAGGCGATACGCCTGGAAGCGGTCGCCTTCCAGGTAGAGCACGGTATCGACGATGTGCTCCAACACGCGCGGCCCAGCGATGACGCCCTCTTTGGTGACGTGCCCCACCAGGAAGATCGCGATCCCGGAGTTCTTCGCCAGCTCGCGGAACTGGCTGGCGCACTCGCGAACCTGGCTCACGCTGCCCGCCGCGGACGCTTTGCTCTCCATGTACGTCGTCTGGATCGAGTCGACGATCACCAGGCGCGGCTTGATCGTCTCGATGTGCGCCAGGATCGCGTTGACCTCGGTTTCGGTCACCAGGTACAGGTTGTGCGCTTCCAGTTCCAGCCGGTCGGCGCGCATCTTGATCTGGCGCTCGCTCTCCTCGCCGCTGATGTACAATACCGGCCCGGCGACCTGGTCCATCAGCACGGCGAGCTGCAGCAGCAGCGTGCTCTTGCCGATGCCCGGATCGCCGCCGACCAGCACCACGCTGCCCGGCACCAACCCTCCGCCCAACACGCGCGATAGTTCCTCGACCGGCACGGGGTAGCGGTCGCCCGCATCCGCCGAGACGTCGCCCAGGCGCTGGGGCGCGGAGCGCGGCACGGCGGCGGGGCCGGCGGCCTTCGGCTCCGGCTCCTCGATCATCTCGATCATGGTGTTGAACTCGCCGCAGTTGGGACACTTGCCCATATAGCGCGGCGAGCGCCGCCCGCAGTTCTGGCATTCGTAATACACGTGGGTCTTCGCCATCGGTTTGTGCTCCGTGGGGGATGGTTTGGTACCTCAAGTGTAACGCGAACAGGTGTTCTGTGCAACGCGCAAAAAACACCGGGGCGCTTTCAGTCCGGGGCGAATTTTGGAGTCACGGAGCACACGGCGATCACGGAGAGGGATTTGGAAGAACCTCTCAAAATATCCCTCTCTGTGTCCTCTGCGACCCCGGTGGTAGGCTTTTGTCCCCAAATTTGAGACGCACGCGGGCTAATCCCCATAGGTCACCGGCGTCAGGCTGTCGGCCTCGGCGTCGAGCACGTAAGCCGTGCCGTTCGCCATCTCGATCAGGGCCATCGACTGGCTGCCGAAGGGCCGCACGCGTACCGGCGCGCTGCCGGTCGGGCCCAGGCTGCTGTTGAGCACCTGCCAGTCGCCGGTGCGGACGCTCTGCGTCACGAAATCGCCGCGAATCGTCGTCCACAAATACTGTGAGTCCGTGCGGATCAGGTGAACGGCCAGCCGGTTGAGGGGGTCCATCATGTCGGGCAGCGCGACCGGCGGCGTGAATTCGCGGTTGCCCAGCGTGAAGACCATCACCTCGGCCATGCCCGCGTTAGCGACCATCACCCGCGTGCCGCTCTCGTTCCACGGCAGGCCCAGCGATCGCTGCTCGGCGGACAGGTACACCGCGCCGCCGGGCAGCCAGATCTCGTTCCGGTTCGACCCGTCGGGATTCATGACGAACAGGCGCGCGGCCCGGCTCCCGTCCTCGCCGCCGACCAGCCGGAACACGTTGAGCGCCTCGCCGGCGTTCGTCCACCCGACGTGCCGCCCCTCGCCGGGGACGTACAACTGCCCGGTTTCGACGTTCCACACGTACAGGTGAAAGCGGTAGCACGTTTCGCCGCCGCACGCGTCGCGGTAGGCGACCACGAACGCGATGAAGCGCCCGTGTGGCGACCATACCACCTCGTCCAGGTACACGTTCCGGACATCGGTGGGATCGCTCGGCGCGTAGCGGTCCTCGGAGCGCGGCACCGATCCGTGCTGCGGGAAGGGGAAGAGAGGCGTTTCGGTCCCGTCGGGGTCGAGCAGGCTCACCTGGGTGATGCCGACCGGCTCCGGCACGACGGTATCGCAGCGCGGGACGGGCAGCGTCAGGTGGCGGGCCAGCAGCAGCCGCTCGCCGTCCGGCGCGGGGTAATAGTCGTAGGCCAGCGACGGCAGCGGGACCTGAAGCGCCGCGTCGAGCGTGTCCGCGCCCTGCCACACGGTCCCGTTCAGGCGATCCGGGCACTCGGCGCGCAGCGTGTCGAGCGCGGCCTCCAGCCGGTCGATCTCCACCTGCTGCCACGCGTCCTGGGGCGTGGCTTCGACCGGCGCGACCGTGAATTGGGCGCGCGGCTGGGCCGAGGCATCCGGCGTCACGAAATAATGCATGATGACCCGGCTGTCGGGGCGGCGCCAGAACGCGTGCAGGCCGAGCATGACCGGCTCCAGGTAGTAATCGGCGCTGTCGCCTTCGGCAGCCCAGCCCGTCCGGCCATCGTCCAGCAGCACCCGCCACCACACGTAACCGAGATTGCAGCGGTAGCCCTCCAACACGGAGACCACCGTGCCGTATGGCAGTTGGGCCACCTCAGTCGCGCCGGCGGCCCCGGTGCGCGGATCGTTCTTCATGCTCACGCCGAACGACGCGATCACCCGCGCCGGCTCGCCGACCGCCAGGCGCGGCGTCACCAGCCCGTCACACGGATCCTGCCCCGCCGCCGGCAGCAGCCCGCGTCCCGGCAGCGCCGCCTCCGCGACCAGGATCGCGATCACCACCAGCCACACCCATCGTCGCCCAAAAACGCGCGTCATAGCGAACCCCTCCTGTTGCGGCCCGATCATAACACGTTCCGGCGCATTCACGGCAACGCCTGGGCTACGGGTAGACGATGCGCCGCTGACGACTTGGTACATGCGCGGTCAATGGGTATGCTATGTCTGGTTGGACCTCCACAGGAGAAGCGCACGATGCACACGTTCCGAAACCCCGGCTGGCTGGTACTGGTCCTGATCGCGGCGTCCGTCCTGGCGTGCAGCATCGACATCAGCACCGCCCACTTCGCCGATCCGGTCGTCGCCAAAGATCCCCAGGGCGAGGAACGAGCGCGCGCGTACGCGCCCGGCGAGACGTTCTACTGCGTGGTCACGCTCAAGAACGCGCCCGACGATATCCGCGCCAAAGCCATCTGGCGCGCGGTGGAGGCGGCAGGCCAGGCGCCGGATACGGTCATCGGCGAGACGGAGGTCACCAGCGGCAGCGGCACAATCACCTTCGAGGCCGCCCCGCCGGACGGCGGCTGGCCGCGCGGCAACTACCGGGTCGAGCTGTACCTGAACGGCAGAAAAACCGACACAATTCCCTTCCAGGTGGGGTGAGAGTGCACAGGAGGATCACCATGCGGATACGCCTGCCCCTGCTTCTCGGCATCATCGCGCTGCTGTGGGCGCCGGTTGGAGCCGCGTCGGGCCAGGGTGATGACGACGCCCTGCTCGATTGGCTGGCTTTCGTCCCGGCAACGCCCGAATACGTGGAGAACCTCGTCTATTTCGGCGACCTGGACGCGTGGCACGCCAGTTGGGACGTGCCCAGGGTGCGCACATGGGCCCAGGTGGATTTCCTCGACCGGGAATCACGCACGGCCTGGATGTTCACCATGCCCCGGCAGCTCGTGCCGCCCGAAACGTTGGGCCTGCAGTACTTGCTCATGGACGAGCAGCGCCCGTTCTACGGCTTCGACATCTTCGGAGTCGACCGCTTCATCTATGCCGAGGCGCGCCCGGATGACGTGACGATCGTCGAGCACCGCCTCGATCCCGCCGCCATCGGGGAGGCGCTGGTCGCGTCGGGCTACGAGGCCAGCGACGTGGACGGGGGCACCCTGTACAGCATTCTGGACGATTACGAGATCAGCCTCGATCAACTGCCGCGCGTGGGCCAGTTCGGCCAGTTGAACCGGATCGCCCTGGCCGACAACTACCTGATTACCGGGCGGGCCACCGGCCCCGTGACCGGCGCGCTGGCCGCAGCCCAGGGCGAGACGCTGTCGCTCGCCGACCTGCCGGCGTGGGCCGCCGGGGCGAAGGCGCTCGACGATCCCGCGTTGGACGGCACCGGCGATCTGGTGGCGGCGATGCTGTGGCAGACCATCATCACCGACGACCCGCTAACCAAACTCACCCCCAGGGACGAGCAAGCCGAGTTGTTCGCTGCCGATCCCCTGCCGGCCTACAGCTTGCTGGCCTTTGGCACGCGCCACACCGAGGGCGCGTCGTACCTGGTGCTGGCCGTCGTGTTCCTGCCGGATGCTGACGCGGCAGCGGCGGCGGATATCCTGGCCGACCGGCTGCAAACCTACACCAGCCTGGTGACGGGCCAGCCGCTCGCGGACCACTGGACGTTCGAGCGAACCGCCGCCACCGAGATCGACGGGTGGCCGGTCGCGCTGGCTGTCATGCGCGTCGACGACCCGGCCCCGACAGAGCCGGACCAGCCGCCCGCCAGGGTGTCAATAAGCTGGTCCGAGCTGGTTTTCCAGCGCGACCTGGGCTTCCTGACCGCCGGCGAATCGCTGAACGAATAGTGTTGACCTGAAAGGATGCATCCATGAGAGCCATATTGTTTCACGAGCACGGTCCCGCCGACACCCTCCAACTGGTGACCGATTTCCCGATCCCGGAACCGGGCCCCGGCGAAGTGCGCATCAACGTCAAGGCCGCCGCCCTGAACTACATGGATATCTGGGTGCGCAACGGCTGGCCGGGCATCCGGCTCACCTATCCGCACATCCCCGGCGCGGACGCCGCGGGCATCATCGACGCGGTGGGCGAGGGCGTCACCGGCTGGAGCGCGGGCGACCGGGTAGGCATCGATCCCACGCTGAGCTGTGGCGAGTGTGCCTTCTGCCGGTCCGGCTGGCAGAATCGCTGCGTCCGGTTCGGCATCCTGGGCGAGCACGCGCCCGGCACCTACCGGGACTACCTCACCATCCCGGCGCGCAACCTGATCGGCCTGCCGGAGCACGTCTCGTTCGCCGAATCGGCGGCGGCATCGCTGGTCTTCGTGACGGCGTGGCACAGCCTGATCACGCGCGGCGGGCTGCGCCCCGGCGAGACGGTGCTGGTCGTGGGGGCGAGCGGCGGCGTGAATTCCGCCAGCATCCAGATCGCCAAGCTGGCCGGCTGCACCGTCTACGTGGTCGGCAGCACGGAAGACAAGCTCGCCCAGGCGCGCGAGCTGGGCGCGGATGTGACCATCCCGCGCGATACGGACGGCGGCTGGTCGCGGGCGGTCTACCAGCTCACCGCCAAGCGCGGCGTCGACGCGGTGGTCGATAACGTGGGCGAGGCGACGTACACGCACAGCCTGCGGGCGCTGGCTCGCGGCGGGCGCCTGCTGACGGTCGGCAACACCAGCGGCGCGCAGGTCGCCCTGGACAACCGCCTGCTGTTCGGCAAGCACCTGAGCATCATCGGCAGCACGATGGGCCCGCACCAGGATTACGTGACGGTCATGAACCTGCTGTTCAAGGGCCGGCTCCGCGCCGTGATCGGCGCGCGCTACCCGCTGGAAGCCGCCGCCGATGCCCAGCGCGCGATGGAGAACGGGCAGCATTTCGGCAAGATCGTATTGGAGTTGTAGAGTTGTAGCCGCGCGCTACAACGGAGGTGGGAACCATGAACGCGTCAGCCCCGGATATGTCCCGTTTTCCCGAACTGTCCGCGCCGGAGCGCATTCTGCTCGGCCCCGGCCCCAGCATGGTCGACCCGCGCGTCATGCGGGCGATGGTCACGCCGGTCGTCGGCCACCTGGACCCGACGTTCGTCCGGCTGATGGACCGCATTCAGGACCTGCTGCGCTACGTCTTCCAGACCGCCAACCCGCTGACGATCCCGATCTCCGGCACGGGCACCGCCGCCATGGAAGCCGCGGTCGCCAACGCCGTCGAGCCGGGCGACGCGGTGCTGGTCTGCGTCAACGGCTACTTCGGCGCGCGCATCGCGGAGATGGCGCGGCGCTATGGCGGCGAGGTGCAGACTATCTCGCGCCCGTGGGGCGAGGTCTTCACCGGCGAGGAGGTGCGCGCCGCGCTGGAGCAGCGCCCGGCGAAAGTAGTCGCCATCGTCCACGGCGAAACCTCGACCGGCGCCGAGCAGCCGCTGGCGGACATCGTCCGCGCGGCACACGACGGCGGCGCTATCGTGATCGTGGACACGGTGGCCTCGCTGGGCGGCGTCCCGCTGAGCGTGGACGCGCTCGACATCGACATCTGCTACACCGGCTCGCAGAAGTGCCTGAGCTGCCCGCCCGGCAGCGCGCCGATCACGTTTGGGCCGCGCGCCGTCGCCAGGATCGAGGGGCGGAAGACGCCGGTCGCCAACTGGTACCTGGACGTTACCTTGCTGCGGCAGTATTGGGGCGAGGCGCGCGTCTATCACCACACCGCGCCGATCTCGTCCTTTTACGCGCTCTACGAGGCGCTGCGGCTGGTGGCCGAAGAGGGACTCGAAGCGCGCTGGGCACGGCACCGCGCGCTGGCCGAGATGCTGTGGGCCGGGCTGGAACGCCTGGGATTGGCGCTTCACGTGGATGCGCCGCACCGCCTGCCGTCGCTGACCACGGTCCGCGTGCCGGAAGGTGTGGACGAGGCAGCGGTCCGCAAAGTGCTGCTGAGCGAATACAACATCGAGATCGCGGGCGGCCTGGGCGAGCTGAAGGGCCGCGCCTGGCGCATCGGCCTGATGGGCTATTCGGCGCGCCGCGAGAACGTCGAGCTGCTGCTGGCTGCGCTGGGCAAGCTGCTGTAGCGCCCGGCCATGCGCGACCAACCGCCCCCAGCGCAGTCCCAGATCCAGATGGTCTGGCCGGATTACCTGCTGGACGCGCCGCCCTCAGTCCGGCTGGCGCCCGGTTACACGCTGCGGGCCTACCAGCCGGGCGACGAGCCGCGCTTCTACGAGGTCATGGCGCTGGCCGGGTGGCCCGGCTGGGACGGCGACACGCTCAAGCCGTGGCTGAGCCGCATCCTGCCCGGTGGCTGGTTCATGGCGGTGCACGAGGCGAGCGGGATGATCGTCGCGACGGCGATGGCCCTGCACAGCCACAGTGACGAGCACCCGTTTGGCGGCGAGCTGGGCTGGGTCGCCAGCGACCCGGATCACCGCGGCCAGGGGCTGGGGATGGCCGTCAGCGCCGCGGTGACGGCGCGGCTGATCGGCGCCGGGTACCGCAACATCCACCTGTACACCGAGGACTGGCGGCTCCCGGCGCTGAAGACCTACCTCAAGCTGGGCTATATCCCGTACCTCGCCGCGCCGGACATGAACGCGCGCTGGCGGGCGATCTGCGCCCAGCTTGGCTGGCCCTTCACGCCCGACGTGTGGCGGACGTGACACAAACCAGGGCGCGAGCGACTCACTCCGCCCGCGCTCGATGGGGTTGCTAGTAGCCCAGCTTGGAGCCGGTATCGCTGCCCGAACTCTCCCCGGCCTCTGCCGGATCATCCGCTTCGGCCTCGGCTTCGTCAGCCGTGCCCGCGTCCATGCTGGCCGCCGCGCCGCTATCCTCGAACGGCACGCGCACGATCGGGAACACGTCCGGCGGATCGTCGCTGCCCATGGCGCTGAGCTGGGCGAAGATCGCGTAGACCTCGCCATCGCGGATCGCCGCCGTGGTGGCGGGCTGCTCGAGCGACGCGGTCTCGACGATCGATGCCGTCGCCCAATCGTCCTCGCTGCGCACCAGGAACACCGACTGCGGCTGCCCAACGACCGCCAGCGCGCCGTCAGGCCGCAGCACGATCCCATCCGCGCCGGATACAGGTGCGTCCAACTCGACCCGGCTGAAGGCTTCCGGATCATCGAGCGGCACCTTGAACAGCGCGCCTTCGTCAGCCTTGGCAACCAGCAGGTAGCCGTCCGGGTGATAGTCGATCCCGTTCAGGCCGAACTGCTCGCTGGCGAACGCGTCATTTTGCAGGAAGATCGACGCCTCGCCCTCCGAATCGACCCTGTAGATCACCGGAGAAAAGCTGTCGGTGACGTAGGCGTTGCCGTCGGGATCGACCGTCACGTCGTTGGCGAAGTGCCCCGCTTCGGGGTCGAAGGTCGACAGGTCGGTGAAGAACAGGCGCTCGCCGCTCTCCAGATCGTAGGCCAGCAGCGAGATCGCCGGGCCCTGCGGCTCCGCGCCGGACAGCACGCCGCGATCCACGTTCGGGACCAACAGCCGCCCGCCCGCCACGTCGATGTGAATCCCGACCGTCGAGAGCAGGTCGGCGTCTTCGATGAATGGCGCGATCGCCCCGTCGTCGGTCACGGCGAAGATCGTGCCTTCCGCCAGCGAGCCGAGCAGGAAGCGCTCGCCCGCCGCGTCATATTCGATGCCTTCCGGGAAGAAGCCCTCGCGGGCGACGTCGATCCGGTCGGGGAGCGGGCCATCCTGGGCCAGGGCCAGCGGCACACCGGCCAGGGCGGCAATCAAGACGATCCCCATCCACAAGCGCAAAAACGGTTTTCGGTTCATACTCTAATCACTCCTTTTTACGTCAGGTGCTAACGATACGATCAAGCTCACAACAGAGTCTATAAAAACTGTGACCGAAGGTGAAACATTGTGAACGATGTTACTTGTGCCCGGCACGCCCTACCCCCCGCCAGACGAGATGAGAACAGGAGCGAGACGCCATGACGACTCCCCCCGACAAGGCCACGTTGCTGGCCGAAATGGACGCCATCTGGAACGAGATGGACGCGCTGCTCGACCGGTTCGGCGACAAACTCGACACCCGGATGCCGATCCAGGGGCCCGCCTGGACGGGCCGCCAGTTCCTCGGCCACCTGCTCGGCTCGATGCAGTCGAGTCCGTACTACCTGATGCAGCCGCGCGATGGCGGCATCATCGAAGGCGTGATCGGCGACCCGTACTGGCGCCAGATCTACGCCACGGCGACCATCGCCAGCTTCCGCGCCATGCTCTATGCCGCGCACATCGGGACGGTGCTGCTGGTCGAGACGGCGGACGAGGCCGACCTGGGCCGCACGTCGCCTTATCCGCAGGGCGGCGAGACAACGGCGCTGGAGATTCTGTGGTTCAACTACAACGTGCACCTGCGCAGCCACGTCGAAGACCTGCGCAAATGGGTGCAAACCGGGGACACGGAGCAAACGTAAATCTTGCATAAGAGACGCAACGCCGCGCGCGCTGGCGCGTACAGTATGGTAGGAACGATTGCGACGGACGCTGAGTTGAGAGAGGGATAGACGATGCAGGACAATCACACCCCGCCCAACCCTGAAGACATGGGCGATCACCTGGACGAAGAAATCAAGGAAACGGTCCACGACTGGGCGAACAACCCCGAAGGGACCGACTACGACGACCTGGACGAGAAGATCGACGAGAAGCTGCGCCGCACGGTCGCGGGCTGGGTGGGCGCGCCGGAAGATGCCGACTGGAAGACCATCGGCGAGCGGATGGACGCCAACACGCGCAGCGCGATCGGCAAGTGGGTCGGCGCCGAAGAAGACGCCGACTGGGCACGGATCACGGCGCGCATCGACAACCGCGTGCGCTACAACATCGCCCGGCTGGTCCGCGCCCCGCACGAGGAAGGCGAAGCGAGCTGGACGGACATCGGCACGAAGGTCGAGCGCGACGTGCGCGGCTGGATGGCGTCGCTGGTGGGCACAGAAAAAGACGCCGACTGGCAGGCCATCGGTGACAGGTTGTTCGACCAGGTGCGCCAGGCGTTCGACAAAGTTGCGAAATCCGAGAAGAAGGGCGACGCGGACGCCCCGCGCTCGACCAAGATCGAGATCGAAAGCGACGACGCGCCGGACGCTGCGGCCCCGCCCGCTGTGGAATCCGAAAAGCCGGTCGAGCCAGAAGGCTGATCTCTGGCCCAGGCGGCACCACTCACCACCCCCTACCCCCCGCGCGCCGGAGCAACCCGTTCTGGCGCGCGTTGTGTTGAGTGCCCGGAGCGCGTTCGGGTATACTCGACTCCGGAGTGAGACTGATTTTGCGCGTATCACACACAACTGAGCTGGAGGAATGATGGACGACACGACCTTGATGCTGGCCGTAATCCCCCTGGTGGTGATCCAGGTCGGTCTGGCGCTTTTCGCGCTGTATGACATCTACCAACGCAAAGGGGTGCGCCCGCCGCTGCCCACCTGGGCGTGGGTGATCATCGTGGTGGCGATCAACCTGATCGGCCCGATCCTGTATTTCGTGCTGGGGCGCAGGGAAGACGTCGCATGACGGCAGCGATCGAAATCCGGAACCTGACCAAGCGCTTCGGGACGGTCACCGCGCTGGCGGGCTTCGACCTCAGCGTGCCGCGCGGCTCGATCTTCGGGTTCCTGGGGCCAAACGGTGCCGGCAAGACCACGACTCTGCGCATCATGACCGGGCTGGCCCGCACTACAGCGGGCAGCGTCACGATCGAGGGTGTCGAGGTCGGGCGCGGCGTGCGCCCCCCGATCGGGTATCTGCCCGACACGCCGAGCTTCTATAGCTGGATGACCGCCCGCGAGTTCCTGACCTACATCGCGCGGCTGCACGACCTGAGCGATCCGCCGATCGACGCCACGCTGGAGCGCGTGGGGCTGGCGAATGCGAACAAGAAACGCGTGGGCGGCTTCTCGCGCGGGATGAAACAGCGGCTGGGGCTCGCCCAGGCGCTGCTGCCGCAGCCGCGCGTCCTGCTGCTCGACGAGCCGGTCTCCGCGCTGGACCCGGCAGGCCGCAAGGCCATGCTCGATATCATGGGCGACCTGCGCGGCGAGATGACCATCTTTTTCTCGACACACATTCTCAACGACGCCGAGCGGATCTGTGACGAGATCGGGATCATCGACCAGGGGCGGCTGGTGATCCAGGCCCGGCGCGACGACCTACTGGCCCGCTTCGCCCGCCCGGTCTTCGAGATCGAAGTCGCGCCGGACGATGCCCCGCAGCTCGCCGCGCTGGCCGACCGGCTGGAGACGACCGGCCTGATCGAGCGCGCATCGCTGGATGGGGTGCGGCTGCGCGTGACGGCGCGCGACCTCGACCGCGCCCGGCGCGAGGTGCTGCCGCTGCTGGCCGACCGGTCGCTGGTGCGCTTCGAGATGCTCGGCGCGACGCTGGAGGATATCTTCCTGAACCTGACCGATCCGGCCAACTCCCGACCGGAGGTGGCGTCATGATGCGGATTTTCGGCGTGCAACTGCGCAAAGAGATCACCGAGCTGTGGCGCACCCGCAAGCTGATCATCGTGCTGGTGGTGCTCATCGCGTTCGGGCTGATGTCGCCCATCCTGGCGAAGATCACGCCCGACCTGATCGAATCGATGGGCGAGGGCCAGATGGAAGGCATCATCATCACCATCCCCGAGCCGACCAAGAAGGACGCGATCGACCAGTTGGTGAAGAACGTCTCGCAGTTCGGGCTGCTGCTGGCCGTGCTGATGAGCTTCGGGACCGTCGTCGGGGAACGCGAGCGCGGGCAGGCGGCGCTGGTGTTCGCCCACCCGCTGCCGCGCGAGGTGTTCGTGGCGGCCAAATTCGCCGCCCAGGCGATCATGTTCGCGGCGGGGCTGGCCCTGGGGGTGCTGGGCGCGTACCTCTACACCGCGATCCTGTTCGACGCGCCGCCCGTGGGCCGCTATCTGGCGCTGACCGGCCTGATCTACGTCTGGCTGCTGAGCCTGATCGCGCTCTCGCTGCTGGCGAGCACGCTGGGCCGCTCGATGGGCAGCGCCGGCGGGCTGGCATTCGTGTTCATCGTCGCGCTGCTGCTGGCCGGCAGCTTTACCAACCTGGCGCCCGGCGCGCTGCTCGAATGGGGCCGCAGCATCGCGATCAAGGCCGGGAGCTCGGCGCGCTGGGGCGCGCTGGCGGTCACCGTGGCGGTCACGGCGCTGGCGGTGAGCGCGAGCTGCATCATCCTGCGGCGGCAGGAAATCGACTGAAACAAACGAGCGCCCGGCGGGGCGCTCTCGTTTTTTGGGAACCGCACGCGGTCTTTAGAAGAACTTCACCACGATGTCATCGATCGTGTTGGCCGCGTCGCCGATGCGCCCGCCCGCGTGGAACAGGTGCCGGTAGATCTCGCGCAGCTTGAGCATGGTGATCACCGTGTCGAGATCCTTCGGCTTGCGGAACAGGTCGGCCAGCGCCTTGGCGTAGAGCGTCTCCATGTCGTTCTTGATCGACTTGGCGCGGATGGCGTGCGTGCTGGCGACGCCTGGATGCCGTTCGAGCCGGTCCATCGCCAGCTTGATCTCCTCGGCGCCATGGCCCAACAGCTCGGCCATATCCTTGAGGAAGCTGTTTGGCTCCACTTCCAGGATGTCCATCTCGTTGATGGTGAACCACGTATCGTCGAGTATGTCGTCGATAGTCCGCGACAGGGCGTGAATGTCCTCGCGATCGATCGGCGTGACGAACGTGCGGTTCAGCTCGTCCACCAGGATGCGGTGGATCTCGTCGCCGTTCTTCTCAAGCTGGCGAACGCGCTGGGCGTTTTTCTTGTTCGGCTTGCCCAGATAATCGAGCAGGGCCTGGGTCGCTTCGATGCCCAGCTCGCACTGCTGTTGGATGCGGTTGAGAAACCGGTCCGGCTTGCGCTGGAACTGCTGGCGCACCCGCTCCGGGAATCGCTTTAACGCTTGTAGAATCCGGTCGATAATCATATCATCCTCAAAATGTTTGAATATGCACATTCGTCGCTGGCAAGGTAAAATAATTTTAACGATTTTGCGGGCTTTTGGCTATAGGCGATTTTTCTCGGCCCCACCCACCGGGAAAACGTTCGATCCCGCACGCGCCAGTGATGCAGGCATTTTCAGGAAGGATAGCGGGCTTTATGTCGGTAAACGCGTTCGTTTTGGTGACGATTGCGCTGGCTTTTGGATTCTTCAACGGGCTGCACGACTCGTCGAATGTCGTGGCGACGGTCATCTCGACCCGCGCGCTCAGCCCGCGCCGGGCGTTGTGGCTGGCCGCCATCGCCAACGGCGTCGGCCCGCTGATCTTCGGCGTGGCGGTGGCGACGACGATCGGGCACGAAGTGGTCGCCGAAGACGCGGTCACGCTGCCGGTCGTCTATGCCTCGCTGCTGGCGGCCATCACATGGAACGTGGTCACGCTCCTGTTCGGCATCCCGTCGAGCACCTCGCACGCGCTCATCGGCGGGATCATGGGCGCGGTGTGGGCCGGTTTCGGCTTCAGCTCGATCCTGATGGGCGGCCTCACCAAGATTCTGCTGGCGCTGTTCCTCTCGCCCATCCTGGGCATGATCGCGGGGTACTACATCGTCCGGCTGTCGTACTTCCTGGCGCGCGGCGCCACCCCCCACGTCAACATCTGGTTCAAGCGCGGCCAACTGCTCACCGCCACCACGCTGGCGCTCTCGCACGGCACCAACGACGCGCAAAAGACGATGGGCATCATCGCCCTGGGGCTGGTCGCCACCGGCACGCTGGAAACCTTCAGCATCCCCACCTGGGTGATCCTCGCCAGCGCGGCGGCGATGGGCGCCGGGACCCTGTTCGGCGGCTGGAGCCTGATTAAAACGTTGGGCGGCAAGTTTTACCGCGTGCGGCCCGTGCACGGCTTCGGCGCGCAGACCGCCTCCAGCGCGGTGATCCTGGGCGCGGCCATGCTGGGCGGTCCGGTCAGCACCACGCACGTCGTCAGCTCCGCGATCGTGGGCGCGGGCACCGCCGACCGGGTCAGCAAGGTGCGGTGGGGCGTGGTCAACAACATCGTGCTGTCCTGGTTCCTGACCATCCCGGCGGCGGGCGCGATGGGCGCGCTCATCTACGCGCTGATCGAGGGCCTGTTCTGAGCGCCGGTGGTCACTCGCCGGGCCGCGCCGTATAATCTGCGCGGAGAATTGCGCGGCTTGAACCACACGTTTTTTCAGGAGACTCACCATGCGCATTCGGTCGCTGGCCCCCTTGCTGTTGCTGGGCGCTCTGGTGTTGGGCGCGTGCGGGAGCGATGACCCGTCCCGCAAAGTCACCCAGGGAGACACGCTGTTCACCGTCTCGTTCGACGAGCCGGGCGCCTGGGAAGAGGGCGCGTACCCGGTCGAGAGCAGCCCGCCGGATTCCACGCTGGCCGTGGCGGATGGGCGCTACCGCATCGAGCACCGCGCCGCGCGCAGCAGCTCGTTCACGTGGGGCGTGGGGGGCGAGCCCGCCGGCAACGTGATCGTCGAGGTGGAAGCGGCGCAGGCCAGCGCGGAAGACGATAATCTCTACGGCGTCCTGTGCCGCGTCCAGACGGACGACTCCGGCGCGACGCGCGGCTACGCGCTGTTGATCAGCGGCGACGGCCACTACGGGATCGCCACGTTCGAGCGGGGCGCGCTGTCGTTCCTGCTCGAATGGCACCAGTCCGACGCCATCCACCAGGGCCAGGCGAACAACACGATCCGAGCCGTGTGCGTGGATGATTACCTGGCCGTGTACGCCAACGGGACTTTCCTGGGCGACGTGACCGACTCGGCGCTCAGCGGGCCGGGGCAGGTCGGGCTGATCGCGGGCGTCAAGCGCGAGAGCACCGTCACCGTGACGTTCGACAACCTGGCCGTCTACGAAGGCCGGCGGGAGTAAGGCCCATCGCACCGGATGGCTTGTCCTATCGCAAACGGTACCGGATAATAGGAGGGCATCGCACACAGCGCTAGAAAGGGGCCGCTATGGCTCACATCTTTCTGGTCTACCAGCCCTCGGACCAGCGGTTCGCGCTCCAGCTCGCCACCCAGCTCCAGCAGCGCGGCCTGAACGTCTGGCCGGTGCCCGATCCGGACACCGCGCCCGCAGCGGAGCCGACAGGCCAGGACGACGGCTTCGAGGACGCCAGCCATTTCCTGATCGTGGCGGCGGAGGGCGGCGCGGCTCTCCCCTTCGACGACGCGCTGGCGACCGGCAGGCACGTCATCACGGTGCTGCGCCCAGGCCGCAGCGTCCCCCCGGCGCTGGCCGGCTGCCCCTCGGTGGATTTCCAGGCACCGTTCCTGGTGGCGGTCGAGCAACTGGTCGCGCACCTCACCCGGGCGCACGCGCCCATCCGCCCGCTAACCGTCGAGCACCCGCCGCCGGTGGTCAAGCCCGGCCTGCTGCCGATCGCGCTGCCCGCCGAGCGCTGTTGGCGCGACGACCGGATGCGCATCAACTACGTCCTGCCCATGGTGATCTCCGACGAGGACGTCGCGCTGCGGCTGCCCGCCTTCCTGGTCAAGACCGGGTTCACGCTGGCCGACAGCCCACCGCCCACCATCCACGCCGCGCGCAAGGGCGGGTTTCCCTGGTTCGACCCGCGCCGCGTCGATCACACGCTGACCATCGAGCCGCGCGAAGGGATGCTGCTGGCCCATTACCAGATGACCCGCACGCAGGTCCGGCACTGGTTCCCCGCTCACTATCACGTGCTCGACCGCGAGGCGGCGGCGCTCTACCGCTACCTGGCGATGGAGAACCTCGACAACCTGCTCAAACCGGTCCAGCGCCAGGCCCGGCGCGCCCTGGTCGTGTCGTGGGGCACGCTGATCGGGGCGATCCTGGTGCTCGCCGTGGTGATCTACCTGATCGCCACCTAAGCGCGCCCTCCCCGACCCGGCAGCGGCGGTTGTCGCGCCGCGCCCCGGTCGTGTACAATGCTCGCGGCAGTGTGCCACCACCATATCCGCAACCGGGAGGAGGACGTTATGCCAGAGCACGCGTGGGCGCTGGTCATTCTGGGGCTGTTGGCCGGGATGCTGTCCGGCATGTTTGGGATCGGCGGCGGCGTGATCATCGTCCCCGCGCTGACCGTGCTGCTGGGCTTCGAGCTGCAGGTCGCGATCGGGACCTCGCTGGCGGTGCTGATCTGGCCGGTCAGCTTCTTCGCCGTGCTGGCCTACTACCGCGCCCGGCTGCTCAACGTCGCCCCGGCGGCCCTGATCGCGATCGGGCTGGTCGGCGGCGGAGTCGTCGGCGCGCAGATCGCGCTCAACCTGCCCGGCGCCACCTTGCAGCGCGTCTACGGCATTTTCCTGATTTACACCGGCTGGCGGTTCATCGAGCCGCGCAAGCTGTGGGCCGCCCGCCGCGTCAACGGGCTGAGTCCCGCGCCCAACCCGAACACGGGGGCGCCCCCGGAAGTTCCCTGGTACGTGCTGCTGGGCGTGGGGCTGGGCGCGGGAGTCGCGTCGGGCCTGTTCGGGATCGGCGGCGGGTTGGTGATCGTCCCGGCGCTGATCGCGCTGCTGCGCTTCGATCAAAAGCGCGCGGTCGGCACGTCGCTGGGGGCGCTGCTGCCGCCGGTGGGCATTGGGGCCGTGCTGTCGTACTACGAAGCGGACGAGATCGACCTGGCGGCGTCGGTTTTCGTGGCGCTGGGCCTCATCTTCGGCGCGTTCCTGGGGGCGCGGATCGCGCTCGGCCTGCCATCCGCCACCGTCAAACGCCTGTACGGCGCGTTTCTGATCGCGGTCAGCCTGCGCTTCATCTTCCAGCTCTGAGTCTTGAGGAACCTATAGGCACGCATATTAAAAAGTAACGATGTATTGAGGGCGTAGGGTTTGCGTAGGCCAACCGTAGCTATCCCATAAGGGAATAGCAAGGAATTGGGCCGTATGATAGAGGCAGCGAAGGGTGAAATCTCTTCTTCTCCTCCTTTTAGAGCCGGGGGTCGGCGTCCCCGGCCCTATTTTTTTCTGTGGCGCTATTCTTCGGGCGCGTCTTCCTCATAGAGCGACGGCAGGCCGTATTCCTCGCGGATCACGTTCTCGATCTGCATCGCCATGGCCGGGTTCTCGCGCAGGAACTGCTTGGCATTCTCGCGCCCCTGGCCGATCAGCTCGTCCTGGTAGCGGTAGAACGCGCCGCGCTTCTCGACCACGCCCAGCTCAGCCGCGATGTCCAGGATGTCGCCCACCTTGCTGATCCCCTCGTCGAACATGATGTCGAACTCCGCCTCGCGGAACGGCGGGGCGACCTTGTTCTTCGTCACGCGCACGCGGGTGCGGTTGCCGACCGTGTCGCCGCCGGCCTTGATGGCCTGCGTGCGCCGGATGTCGAGCCGCACGCTGGCGTAGAATTTGAGCGCGCGCCCGCCGGTGGTCGTCTCCGGGTTGCCGAACATCACGCCGATCTTCTCGCGGAGCTGATTGGTGAAGATCATCGCCGTGTTCGACTGCTTGATCACGCCGGACAGCTTGCGCAGCGCCTGCGACATCAGCCGGGCCTGCAGGCCGACGTGGCTGTCGCCCATCTCGCCTTCGATCTCCGCGCGCGGGACCAGCGCCGCCACGCTGTCGAGCACGATCACATCCAACGCGCCGCTGCGCACCAGCGCCTCGGCGATCTCCAGCGCCTGCTCGGCGGTGTCCGGCTGGGAAATGTACAGGTTCTCGACGTCGACGCCGATCCGCGCCGCGTAGCTCGGATCGAGCGCGTGCTCCATGTCGATGAACGCGCAGATGCCGCCGCGCTTTTGGGCTTCGGCGACGGTGTGCAGGCAGATCGTGGTCTTGCCCGAGCTTTCCGGCCCGTAGATCTCGGTGACGCGCCCGCGCGGGATGCCCCCCACACCGATCGCGATATCCACCGCGAGCGATCCGGTCGGAATCGCGTCCACGTGCAGGTGTACGGCGTCGCCCAGGCGAATGATAGCCCCATCTCCGAACCGCTTGGTGAGATCGGCCACCGCCGCCTCTAACGCCTTGTCTCGGCCCTTGTCGCTCATGCGTTGTTGTCCCCTTGTGGATTAAATCTCGGCGCTGAGTCTACAACGGGCAGGGCGAGTCTGCCACATGTCAATCTTAAAATATCCTTGCCCGCGCCCGGCGCGCTGTGCTATAATGCGCCGCGCAGTGGGGAGTCGCCAAGTGGCCTAAGGCAGCGGCCTTTGGAGCCGCCATACGCAGGTTCGAATCCTGCCTCCCCAGCACGATTTCCGCCGGCCTGAGCCTTCAGGCCGGTTTTTTGTTGTCCGGCGCCCGGCACTATAATCAGGGACAATGACGATACCCGGACCTTTTCGAGAGGAGCGCCATCCGATGAGCTTATCCGAACGCATCGCCGCCGCGCGCGGCCAGGCCGCCGCCGACCTGCTGCTGACCAATCTGCAGCTCGTCAACGTCTTCACCGGCGAAGTCTATCCCACCCAGATCGCGATCAAGGACTCGATCATCGTCGGCGTAGGCGAGGGCTACACCGCCGCGAACGTGGTCGACCTGGGCGGGCGCTACGTCGCGCCGGGCCTGATCGACGCGCACGTGCACATCGAGAGCAGCATGTGCACCCCGCCGGCGTTCAGCCACGCCGCGCTGACCCACGGCGTCACCAGCGTGATCACCGACCCGCACGAGATCGCCAACGTCCACGGGCTGGACGGAATCCACTTCATGCTGAACTCGGCGGCGGGCGGCGTGCTGAGCGTGTACGTGATGGCGTCGAGCTGCGTCCCGGCGACGCACATGGAAACCGCCGGCGCCACCCTCAGCGCCGCCGATCTGCAAACCCTGCTGGGCAACTCCTGGGTGCTGGGCCTGGCCGAGATGATGAACTATCCCGGCGTGGTCTTTGGCGACCCGGACGTGCTGAGCAAGATCGACGCCTTCGCCGGGCGCGTGCTGGACGGGCACTGTCCGGGGCTGCGCGGGAACGACCTCAACGCCTACATCGCCGCCGGGATCGCCAGCGACCACGAATGCACCACGGTGGAGGAAGCCCACGAGAAGCTGCAAAAGGGCATGGTGATCTTCATCCGCGAGGCGACCAACGCCCGCAACCTACGCCCGCTGCTGCCGCTGGTCACGCCGGAGAACAGCCGCCGGATCTGCTTCTGCACCGACGACCGCCAGCCCGCCGATCTGCTGGACGACGGCTCGATCGATCACATGATCCGCGTGGCGATTGCCGAGGGTGGCCTGGACCCGGTGACGGCGATCCGCATGGCGACGCTCAACACGGCGGAATACTTCCGGCTGGACGACCGGGGTGCCATCGCGCCGGGCCGCCGCGCCGACCTGATCGTCTTTTCGGACCTGCACGCGCCCCGTGCCGAACAGGTCTACTGTGGCGGGGCGCTGGTCGCCCAGGACGGCGCGCTGACCGTGGACCTCGCGCCGCCCCGCGTGCAGCCGCTGCCGCGCTCGGTCAACATCGACTGGGACGCGATCGACCTGGCGATCCCCGCGCGCGGCGAGCGCATCCGCGTGATCGGCAGCATCCCCAACCAGCTCGTCACCGATCACCGCGTCGAGGACGCGCGCATCGAAAACGGGCAGGCCGTGGCCGACGTGGCCCGCGACATCCTGAAGATGGCCGTCATCGAGCGCCACAACGCCACCGGCAAGCTGGGCAAGGGCTTCATCCACGGGATCGGCCTGCGGCGCGGCGCGATTGCCGGGACCGTCGCCCACGATCATCACAACCTGGTCGTGATCGGCGCCGACGACGCCAGCATGATGGCCGCCGCGCGGGCAGTCGAGCGCATGGGCGGCGGGCTGGTCGCGGTGGACGGCGAGCGCGTGCTGGCCGAGCTGCCGCTGCCGGTCGGCGGGCTGATGAGCGACAGGCCGATCAACGAGGTGCGTGCCGCGCTCGACCGCCTGCTGGACGTGGCGGGCCGCGAGCTGGGCTCGCCGCTGCACGATCCGTTCATGGCGATGAGCTTCATGGCGCTGGAGGTGATCCCCAGCCTCAAGCTGACGGATGTCGGCCTGGTGGACGTGGACAAGTTCGAGGTGGTGGATTTGTTTGTGTAGGTTGACCAACGCGGGGCACAAACCGGGCGGCTTTTCCGGCGAATCGCCCCTGCCGGAGGTGGGCATTGGGCGGTCAGTATAGCCGGTGCGCAGCGGATTTTGTGCCCTTTGTAGCTTTGCTTTTGGCCGATTTTCATCTAAACTGTTGGGAGGATTGTGGTCCACTATCAAGATCATTTACGTTATTGAGGAGAAGCGTTCTATGTTCAAGAAACTCGGCGTGTTGTTCGTTTTAGTCGCCGTCGTGCTGGGCGGCGTGGCGGCCAGCCCGCGCGCCAGCGCCCAGGATGACGAGTTCATCTTCGGCGTGATCCTGGTCGGCCCCAAGGATGATCGCGGCTGGAGCCAGGCGCACTACGATGCCGGCCTGTACGTCCAGGAAAACGTGCCCGGCGCGCGCATGATCGAGCTGGAAAGCCTGAACTCCGCCGACCGCCCCGAGACCACCCTCGACCAGGTCGTCGAGGACATGGTCGCGCAGGGCGCCCAGTTGATCCTGACCACCTCGGCGGACTTCGAAGTTGACACGACGGTCGTCGCCGAATTCTACCCGGATGTGACGTTCATCAACATCTCCGGCGATGACGCCCTGTGGGGCATCGCGCCGGACAACCTCGGCAACATCATGGGCAAGATGGAATACGGCAAGATGATCGCCGGCTGTGCCGCCGCGCTGAAGACCGAAACCGGCAAGCTCGGCTACGTCGGCCCGCTGATCGACCCCGAAACCACCCGCCTGACCAACTCGGTGTACCTGGGCGCGCGCTACTGCTACGAGAACTATCGCGGCATGGACCCCGCCACGCTCGAATTCCAGGTGACCTGGATCGGCTTCTGGTTCAATATCCCCGGCGTCACGCTGGACCCGACCGAAGTCTCGAACTCGATGCTCGACAGCGGCGTTGACGTGCTGATCTCCGGCATCGACACCACCGAAGCGATCGTCGTGGCCGGGCAGCGCGCGGCTGAAGGCAACGCCGTGTGGGCGATCCCCTACGACTACGAAGGCGCCTGCGAAGAATCGCCCGACATCTGCCTGGGCGTGCCGTACTTCAACTGGGGCCCGGCCTATGTCGAGCTGGTCACCCAGGTGAAAGACGGCACCTACGAGCCGTCGTGGGATTGGAATGGGCCGGATTGGTCGGACATCAACAACCCGGACACGACCGCCGTGGGGTACGTCTATGGCGATAGCCTGACGGACGACGAGAAGGCAACGCTGGATGAGTTCATCGCCGGCCTGGCCGCGGGCGCCCAGGGTGAAGAGGGCGGCCTGAATCTGTTCGTCGGCCCGCTGAACCTGCAGGATGGCACCGTGTTCCTGGAGGACGGCGAAGTCGCGACCGAGAAGCAGATCTGGTACATGGCGTCGAACGCCGACGAGGCCCAAAGCCCCGACGAGATCAGCCCGCCGCAGCTTCTGGAAGGCATTCAGGGCGCCAGCCAGTAACGCCAACTGTATTGGGTTTTCAGGGAGAGGGTCATTCCCCTCTCCCTTACTTTTCGATGGTACAGGCCCTGTATGAAAGTTGAACTAAAGCACATTTCAAAAACATTTGGCCCCGTCCGCGCCAACCAGGACATCTCGCTGACCTTCGAGGAGGGGCGCATCTACGCCATCCTGGGCGAGAACGGCGCCGGCAAAAGCACGCTGATGAAAATCATGTCCGGCTACCAGTCGGCGGACAGCGGCGAAGTCGTGGTGGACGGGCAGGCGCTCACCTTCAACGCGCCGACCGATGCCATCACCAGCGGCATCGGCATGTTATACCAGGACCCGCTCGATTTTCCCCCTTTCACCGTGCTCGAAAACTTCATCGCCGGGCGCGCCGGCGGCTTCCTCCCGGACATGGACGAGGCCCGGCAGCAGTTCATGGCGCTGATTCAGCGCTTCGAATTCGACCTGGACCCTGACGCCTACGTCGACGCGCTGACCATCGGCGAGCGCCAGCAGCTCGAAATCCTGCGGCTGCTCTCGCTGAATGTGCGCGTGCTGATCCTGGACGAGCCGACGACGGGGATCTCCGCCGAGCAAAAGACGATGCTGTTCAATGTGCTCAAGGCGCTGGCCCGCGACGAGGCGATGACCGTCGTCCTGGTGTCGCACAAGCTGGAAGACGTGATCGAGCTGTGCGACGAGGCGTACGTGCTCCGGCGCGGCAAATTCGTCGGCCAGCAGTCGATCCCCTGCCCGATCTCGGCGCTGGTCGAGCTGATGTTCGGCAAGGTCATCGAGCGCCAGGAGCGGCCCCCGGTGGAGGTGGGCGACCCGACGCTGGTCGTGGACCGCCTGTGCATCACCAGCCGCCGCCTGACAGTCGAGAACGTCTCGCTGGAGGTCCACGCGGGCGAGGTGATCGGGCTGGCCGGGCTGGACGGCAGCGGGCAGGGGGAGTTCGTGCGGTCGTGCGCGGGGCTGATCAAGCCGGAAGACGGGCGCATCCTGATCGACGGGCGCCCCATGATCGGCCTGACCTACCACCAGTTCGCGCGCGCGGGCGTGGCGTTTCTGCCGGCGGGGCGCATCGAGGAAGGGTTGATCGGCGAGATGACGGTGACCGACCACTTCGCGCTCACGCTGCCCAGCCGCGCGCCGTGGGTCAACTGGCCGCGCGCCCGGAACACCGCCCAGGCGCGGATCACGCACTTCAACGTCAAAGGGCGGCCCGGCAGCCCCGTGCGGACGCTTTCCGGCGGCAACCAGCAGCGGTTCGCGCTGTCGCTGCTGCCGCAAAACCTGCGCCTGCTGCTGCTCGAACATCCGACGCGCGGCCTGGACGTGGAGAGCGCGAATTACATCTGGGAACAACTGCTGGAGCGGCGTCGCGGGGGCACGGCGATCGTGTTCATCTCGGCTGAGCTGGACGAGATCGTCGCCTACAGCGACCGGATCCTGGTCTTCTTCGGCGGGCGCGTGACGCTCGTCGACGATCCGGAGGACATGACCGCCAACCGGTTGGGGGAACTGATCGGGGGAAGACTGTAGATGGCATCGACACAAGAACCACTCGCGCCAGCGCCCCGACCGGCAGGCCCGCCGCGCAGCATGTTCCTGAACGCCGTGATCGACATGCTGCCCGCGATCCTCGCGCCGGTGTTCGGGATCGTGGCGGCGCTGGGCATCATCATCCTGATCCTCGAATGGCAGGGCGCCGATCCCCAGGTGGCCTGGGACTACGTCTACGAAGGCACGTTGCAGACCGCGGCCAACCGGGCCGACCTGATGGCGTTCTGGATGCCGCTGGCGATCACCGCGTTCGGGCTGGTGCTCACCTTCACCGCCGGGCTGTGGAACATCGGCGTCGAGGGCCAGCTCGTCATGGGCGCCATCGGCGGCACGTGGGCGGTCCGGCTGTTCACCGAGTACGAAGCGGGCAAAGGCCCGGCGCTGGACCTGGGCCTGGGCCGCGACGGTGTGCTGATCCTGTGTTTTGTGTTCGCCGCGGCAGCCGGGGCGCTGTGGGCTGTGGTGGCCGCCGTGCTGAAGACGCGCGGCGGCGTCAACGAGATCTTCGGCGGCGTCGCGCTCAACTTCATCGCGCAGACGTTCAACATGTACCTGATCTCCAACGGGGGCCCGTGGCAGCCGGTCGGCAGCCGCGCCACCGAAACCGCCCGCTTCCCGGAAATCGCGCGCCTGCCCACCCACGCCGAGTTCCGGCGGCTGAGCCCCACGACGATCTACATCACCATCGGCGCCTTCGTGCTGATCCTGCTGATCATGTACGTGTCGCGGTGGGGCTTACAGCTCCGCGCGATGGGCAAGAACCAGCGGTCCGCGTTTTTGCTGGGCGTGCACACCGAGCGGAACATCATCCTGTCGATGGCGCTGTGCGGGAGCCTGGCCGGGCTGGCGGGCGCGTTCCGCGTGCTGGCGCCGGACGTGACCAAGCTGACCGCGACACCGTCCGGCGGCATGGGCTTCCTGGCGATCCTGGTCGTGCTGCTGGCCTCGACGTCGGCCATCCTGACGCCGTTCGTGTCGTTCGTGTTCGCCGTGCTGTCCAAGGGCGGCCAGCGTCTGGAAAGCGGCTATCAGTGGGACTATGGCCTGACGCTCGACCGGTCGCTGGTGCGCGTGCTGCAGAGCACGGTGGTGTTGATGGTGGTGCTGGCGTTCGGCGTGCGCAACCGGTATTTCCCGCCGCGCAGCACCCTGCCCGTCGTCGATGAAGATGAGGTCGCCCGGACCTGAACGGCCTATGCAGCAGTGGGAATACCTGACCGTTTTCGTGTCGGGCGCGCTCGATTTTCCGGAGACAGTCGACCGGGCCGAAACGCTGGCCTGGGCCGGGAAGTCGACCACGCAGCAACTGAACGAGCGCGCCCAACAGGGGTGGGAGATCATCGATCTGCGCTGGCTGTCGGACACCGACCTGATGGTCGTGTTCAAACGCCACGTCGCAGCGCGCACACCAAAGAAAAGGCAGCACAATGATTGAGCTACGCGACATCACGGCTGACAACTGGGAAGACGTCGCCAATCTGAAAGTGGCCGGCGACCAGCAATCGTTCGTCGCGCCGAACGTGTACTCCATTGCCGAGTCGAAGTTCTATCCCAGCGTGGAGATCAAGGCCATCCATGCCGGGGAAACCCTGGTCGGCTTCATCATGTGGGGACCCGACCCGGTACACAACCCGCCCGAAATGTGGATCTGGCGCTTCATGATCGCCGCAGAGCACCAGGGCAACGGCTATGGCCGGGCGGCGATGCAGGCGGCGCTGGATCACCTGCGGGCCCAGCCGGGCGTGGATGCCGTGTTTTTGAGCTTCGAGCCGGACAACACCGGCGCCGACCGCCTCTACACCAGCCTGGGGTTCAGGCGCACCGGGCGCGTGGAATATGGCGAGATCGTGGTGAAACTGGAATTTTGATGCATGACCGATTCTAGGACGCAGTTATGACCGGATTAGAGAGCACGTTACGCGGCATCATCCGCGCCGCCGCCCCCATCGTGATCGCCGGGCAGGGCGAGCTGCTCACCGAGCGCGCCGGCGTGATCAACCTGTCGCTGAACGGGACGATCATGCTGTCGGCCATGACGGCGCATGCCGTCGTGCGCAACACGGGCAGCCTGACGCAGGCTGTGCTGGCGGCGATGGCGGTGGGCGCGGCGGTGGCGTTCATCGTCGTCTTTTCGAGCATCGCGCTCAAGCTCAACCAGGTGGCCGTCGGCTTCATCCTGACGATCCTGTGCGCCGATCTCGCCATCTTCCTGGGCAAGCCCCACTTCAACCAGCCGGGCAAGCAGGTGCCGCACACCCCGATCCCGATCCTGAGCGACATCCCGCTGATCGGGCGGGTGCTGTTCGACCACAACGTGTTGATCTATTTCAGCCTGATCCTGATCGGGCTGGTGTGGTTCTACATCTACCGCACGCGGCCCGGCCTGACGCTGCGCAGCATCGGCGAGCAGCCCGAAGCGGCCTTCGTGCGCGGGACGCCCGTGCAGGCGCTGCGCTACGCGTACACCGTGCTGGGCGGCGCGCTGGTCGGGCTGGCGGGGGCGACCTATTCGCTGTCGGTCAAGCTCGGCTGGAAGGAAGACCTCAGCGGCGAGGGCTGGATTGCGCTGGCGATCGTGATCTTCGGGCTGTGGGTGCCCGGTCGCGTGGCGCTCGGCGCCTACCTGATCGTGGGCCTGCGCTCGGTGGCGATCGACCTGCAAGACAACGACGTGATCGACCTGCCCGCCCAGATCGTCAACATGCTGCCCTGGTTCCTGATGATCGTCACGCTGCTGTTTGCGACCAGCGGCGTGCTCGAACGGCTGGTGCGCTTCACGCCGGACCGCTTCAAACCGACCGTCCGGCGCTTCCTGCGGGCGGCGCCGCCGCGCGCGCTCGGCACCACGTTCGAGAAGCACTAGACCCGCCCAGGTGCGAGCCCCCCGCTCGCACCTGATTTTTTATCTTCCCCCGCCCCTCATGGTAAACTCTACCGCAGGCAGCTAAGAGAACTCCACAAGGGGCAACACCATGCAGGCGCTCAAAGACAAGATCCGGTCTGAAGGCAAGTATTTAGGTGAGGGCATCCTCAAGATCGACGGTATCCTCAACCACCAGATGGACCCCCAGCTCGTCAAGCAGATGGGCGAAGAGATCGCGCACCGCTTCCGCGACACCCATCCCACGCGCATCCTGACCGCCGAGGTGTCCGGCATCGCGCCGGCGCTGATGGCCGCGCTGGCGCTCGATGTGCCGGTCGTCTACGCGCGCAAGCACAAGCCGCTGACCATGTACGGTCCGGTCTTCCTGGAGACGGCGCCCAGCCACACCCACGGCGGCGAGATCAACCTGCTGGTCGCGGCGGAATACCTGCCGCCGGGCGAGCGCGTGCTGATCGTCGATGACTTCCTGGCGTCGGGCAAGACGCTCTATTCGCTGGCGCGCATGGTCGGCGAGGCGCGGTGCACGCTGGTCGGGATCGTGGTCGTGGTCGAAAAGCTGTTCGAGGGCGGACGCGAGAAGCTCCAGAAGACATATAACGTCCCGGTCGAGGCGCTGGCGACGATCACCTACCTGGACGAGAATCGCATCGAGTTCGCCGACGATCCGCCGCGCGGCGTGGAGATCTAGCGTGGCGCTGAAAGACGGCGGAATCGTCATCCTCGATTACGGTTCCCAGACAGCCCAGCTCATCGCGCGGCGGGTGCGCGAGCTGAACGTGTTCGCGGCGCTGGTGCCCTACATCTACACGCTCGACGAGGCGCGCGAGGCCGCGCCCAGTTTTCGCGGGATCATCCTCTCCGGCGGGCCGACCAGCGTGTACGAAGCGGACGCGCCGCCCCTGCCGGACTGGGTGCTGGCGTCCCGAGTGCCGGTGTTGGGCATCTGCTACGGGATGCAGCTTCTCACCCACCGGTTGGGCGGCGAGGTCGCCCCGGCGGCGCGGCGCGAGTACGGGCTGGCGACGGTGCGCGTCGAGCGCGCCGAGGGGTTGTTCGGCGGCCTGGACGCGGCGCAGGCGGTCTGGATGAGCCACAGCGACCACATCGCGCGCCCGCCGGACGGATTCGTCGTGCTGGCCGCGACCGGCAACGCGCCGCATGCCGCCATCGCCGACCCGGAGCGCGGCCTGTTCGGCGTGCAGTTTCACCCTGAAGTGTCGCATACCGAGCACGGCGCGGCCATGCTGCGCAACTTCGTGATCGACGTGTGCGGCGCGTCCGCCACGTGGACGCCCGAAAACCTGGTCGAGGTCACCATCGAGGCCACCCGCCGGAAGGTCGGCGCGGGGCGCGTGCTGCTCGGCATGAGCGGCGGCGTCGATTCGTCGGTGGCCGGCGAGCTGATCCACCGCGCGGTAGGCGATCAACTGGTGCCGGTGTTCGTCAACCACGGGATGCTGCGCCAGGGCGAGGCGGACCAGGTGATCGAGCTGGGGCGGCAGTTGAACTGGCGCAACATGACCGCCGTCGACGCGACCGAGGACTTCCTCGGCGCGCTGCAAGGCGTGACCGACCCCGAAGACAAGCGCATGATCATCGGCCAGACCTTCGCCGACGTGTTCGAGCGCGAGGCGTCCCGGCTGGGCGCCCTCGACTGGCTGGCCCAGGGCACGATCTACCCCGACGTGATCGAGAGCGCGGGCACCGGGCGGCCCGGCGCGAAGCGCATCAAGTCGCACCACAACGTCGGCGGCCTGCCGGAGCACCTCAAGGGCCGGCTGGTCGAGCCGCTGCGCGACCTGTTCAAGGACGAGGTTCGCCGCATCGGCGCGCTGCTCGGCATCCCCGAGGCCATCGTGTGGCGCCAGCCGTTCCCCGGCCCAGGGCTGGGCGTGCGCTGCGTGGGCGAGGTCACCTGGGAGCGGCTGGAGACGCTGCGCGCCGCCGATCACATCTTCACGTCCGAACTGGACGCGGCTGGCCTGCTGCGCGAAGGGACGGCGCAGGCGTTCGCCGTGCTGCTGCCAGTGCGCAGCGTGGGCGTGATGGGCGACAACCGCACGTATGAGGAAGTGATCGCGCTGCGCGCCGTGACGACCAGCGATTTCATGACCGCCGACTGGGCGCGCCTCGACCCGGCGCTGCTGGCTCACATCAGCAGCCGCATCGTGAACGAGGTGAACGGCGTCAACCGCGTGCTGTACGACATCAGCAGCAAGCCCCCCGCCACCATCGAGTGGGAATGAGCGTGCAGCCCGGCTGCACCGATCTGTTTCGCGCTAGAAGTCGGTCCGCTTTTCGATTCTTGCCTGTCCGGAGGAGCACCACATGCCAACGCTACTCATCGTCGTCGTTTTCGGGTTGTTGGGAGGAATCTCTGTCGGGCTGCAGTCGCCGCTGGCGAGCATGATGTCCCAGCGCGTCGGCACGATGGCGAGCGTGTTCATCATCCACATTGGCGGGGCGGCATTCGCCGGGGCGTTCCTGCTCACGCAGCGCGCGTCCCACTTCGGCGAGGTGCGCTCGCTGCCCTGGTACGTACTGATGGCGGGCGGCCTGGGGGTGGTGGTGATCAGCGCGGTGAGCTACGCGATCCCGCGCGTGGGCGTGGTGACCATGACGTTCCTGATCGTGGCCGGACAGCTTCTGATCAGCGCGCTGATCGATCACTTTGGCTGGCTGGGGACCGAGGTGCGCCCGCTCGATCCCACGCGCATCCTGGGGATCGTCGTGTTGTTCATCGGCGTGTGGCTGATCGTGCGGTGACTCACGTCCCGTTGAGCAGCTCGCGCACGGCGCTGCCCGGATCGAGCTGCCGCGCCAGGATGCGCTCGATCACCCCCGCCACCGCCGCCGGCGACCGCTCGTCCAGCAGGCGGGCCAGCAGTTCCTCGCGCAGGCGCGTCGCCAGCTCGGCCTGCACCCGCTGGCGGGCGCGCTCCTCGTACAGGCCGGACTCGCTCAAATAGGCGCGGTGGCGCTCGATGGCCCCGGCCAGCTCGTCCAGGCCCGATCGCTCGGTCGCCACCGTCTTGAGGATCGGCACGTTCCACAGGTCCAGCGCCGGTTCGGGCGGCGCGTCGTCCTGATCCAGCAGCGGCCCGTGATGCCCCGCCGAGCGCAAGCGGTGCCCCAGCTCGAGCGTGGCCCGCAGCGCGCGGACCGTATTCTCCGCGCCGGGGCGGTCGGCCTTGTTGACCACCAGGATATCCGCAATTTCGAGGATCCCGGCCTTGATGGCCTGCACGTCGTCGCCCAGGCCGGGCGCGTCGACGACGATCGTCGTGTAGGCCGTGCGGGCGATGTCCACCTCGCTCTGCCCTGCGCCGACCGTCTCGATCAGCACGACGTCGAATCCGGCAGCGTCCAGGGCGCGCACCACGTCGCCGGTCGCGGCGGCCAGCCCGCCCAGGCTGCCCCGGTTCGCCATGCTGCGGATGAACACGCCCCGGTCGCCCGCCAGGTCGGTCATGCGGATCCGGTCGCCGAGCACGGCCCCGCCGCTGAACGGGCTGGTCGGGTCGACGGCCACGATGCCCACCGTGCGCTCCTGGGCGCGGAGCGTGCGGGCCAGCGCGTTGACCACGGTCGATTTGCCGGTGCCGGGCGCGCCGGTGATGCCGACGATATAGGCCCGCCCGGTGTGAGGAAACAGCGCGGCCAGCGCGGCGGGAGCATCCGGCGCGCGGTTCTCGATGCGGGTGATCAGGCGTGCCAGGGCGCGGCGGTCGCCGTCCAGCACGCCGTTGACGAGCGTCTCAATACGTGACATCGATCACTGCCGGGCGCCCAGCGTGGCCGTGATATGCCGCACGATGTCGTCGGTGTTGGTGCCGGGGCCGAACACGCCGCTGATCCCCAGCTCCAGCAGCGCGGGCACGTCGTCGTCGGGGATGATGCCGCCGATCAGCACCAGTACGTCGGCCAGCCCTTCGGCGCGCAGCAGCTCCAGCACGCGCGGCACCAGCGCCATGTGCGCCCCGCTGAGGATCGACAGCCCGATCACGTCAACGTCTTCCTGCAGCGCCGCCTCGACGATCATCTCCGGCGTCTGGCGCAGGCCGGTGTAGATCACTTCCATGCCCGCGTCGCGCAGCGCCCGCGCGATCACTTTGGCGCCCCGGTCGTGCCCGTCCAGGCCGGGCTTGGCGACTAGCACGCGGATTTTTTCTTCGCTCATACCTGCTCCGATGCTCATCGTTCCAACTTCGCGCTCCCCATTATAACGGAAACAACGCCGGGCGGATATGACCGGGCCAGCAGGCTGATTGTTCTGATTCCGTTTGGGTCGGGCCGGGCGGGCGGGTGCGCCTCGGATTTGTGTGATAAAATGCAGGGTGACTTAAGAAATGACAAATGAGCGCGGTCGGAGCAACGTTCATGCAGGCACCTTCTTCTCCGTTTCACCGGCTGTCGGGCCAATGGTCCGGCTTGCTGCTGGCCCTGCTGCCGCTGGCGGTAGCGGGCGCGCTGCTGATCCTGTACGGCAGCGCCGCGCTGCGCTGGCAACAGCAGCCGTTCCTGGGCTTCTTCCCGCTACGGAACCTCGAGATCGATTCGAGCGAGTCGCTGATCGGCGCGGACTGGCCGGCCCTGGACGCCGGGCTGGCCGAGGGGGACCGCCTGATCGCGCTCGACGGGGTGGACCTCGACGCGCTGGCGCCCGGCGAGCGCGTGAGCGCGTTCACCGATGCGCTGCACGCGCGCAGCGAGGGCGATACGGTGGCGGTCACCTTCCTGCGGGACGGTGACGCCGCGCCCGAGGGCGCGACCTGCGCGCCGCTCCCGGACACGAACGGCCTGCAGCGCTGCACGCTCTCGCTGGCGCTGGGCGGCATGCCCACCGGCGACTTCGCCAGCTATTTCGGCGTGGGCTGGATCACGGCGCTGGTGCTGTGGCTGGCGACGATCGTGCTCGTGCTGCGCCACCCGCGCGACGTCCAGGTGCACACCGTCGCGCTGATTGCGGCGGCGGTGGCGGTCTTCCTGGCCGGGCGCTTCGACACGCTCACCACGCACCGGTACGCCTGGGTCTGGCTGGTGACGACGAACCTGCTGGCCGGGCTGCTGGTCATGTTCGCGCTGGAATTCCCGTACCGGCTGGCCGCCGTCCAGCGGGCGCCCGTCTGGCGGTTCGCGCCGGTGATCGCGGGCCTGGGCGTGGGCGGGACGGCTGCCGGGCTGTATTCCTCGTCCGACGCCAGCCTCAACCGCGCCTCGTTCACGCTGTCGATCGGCGTGCTGCTGCTCGGATCGCTGATCGTGAGCGGCGTCATGCTCTGGCGGCGCACGCGCTCCGCCTCGCCGGTCGTGCGCAACCAGAGCACGATCGTCCTGATCGGCCTGCTGCCGGCCATCATCCCCATGCTGATCGCGTTCGGCTGGCAGGGGGTGACGGGCGAAGGGCTGAACAACCTGATCGTGTTCAACCAGGTGCTGCCGGTCCTCTTCCCGCTGAGCGCGATTTACGCCGTCTCGCAGTTCCGCCTGGTCGATACCGACCGCATGATCACGCAGAGCGTGCTGTACGCGGCGCTGTTGGGCCTGCTCACGCTGAGTTACTGGCTGGTCGTGACCGGCGTCGCGATGTTGATCGGGCGCAGCACGCGCGACACCGCGCTCAGCCCGGCGCTGATCGTCGCCTCGATCTTCGTGGTCGCGATGGTGTTCTACCCGGTCCGCGCCGCGCTCCAGCGCGTGATCGACGCCGTGTATTTCCGGACGCGCCGCGCCTACCAGACCTATCTGGAGCAGTTCTCGCGCGAGGTGACGCACGCCGTCTCGCTGAGCGACGTGACCAGCCTGATCGCCCGCTCGCTGGAAGACACGCTCGCCCCCACGCACGTGATCGTGTTCGTGCGCGATAACGTGACCTACGAATACCGGCCCCAGGTCGATCCGGCCACCGGCGCGCCGCCGACCGATATCACGTTTGCGCCCGAAAGCGGGCTGGTGCATTACCTCAGCGAGCGATCGAGCCTGCTCTACCTGGAGGAAGGCCGGCCCCTGCCGCTGGACGTGGTCAGCGACCGCTCGCGGCTGGCTGTGCTGGGCGCGCCGGTTATCGTGGGGTTGCAGGGCCAGCGGGTGCTCAACGGCTTCATGGTCATCGGCCCGCGGCGCAACAACGCGCCCTACCTGCACGAAGACCTGCGCTTCATCGAAAGCCTGAGCGACCAGGTGGCGCTGGCCGTCGAGCGCGCCCAGGCCATCGACGACCTGGAGCGGCGCGTCCGCGTGCAGGACGTGCTGAGCCAGGTGAGCCGCGCGCTCAACTTCGCGATCGACTTCGACACGCTGCTCGAATTGATCTACGCGCAAACGATCCGCGTGATCGACGTGCCCAACTTCTACATCGCGCTGCGCAACCCGAACGTCGACGAGCTGATCTACGTGTTCTACAACGAGGGCGACGAGCGCATCGCGCCCATGGAAGGCAAGCGCTGGCGCATGGGCCGCGACCTGATGAGCGAGATCGTGCGCACGCGCCAGACGGTGCGCACCGACGACTTCGCCCGCGACTCGCTGGCGCGCGATCCGCGCGTCAAACTGGACAACCCGAACCTCAAGGCGTGGATGGGCGTGCCGCTGCTGGCCGATACCGGCGGGGGCGTGCTGGGCGTGATGGTCGCCGCCACGACCGAGCCGAACGTCACCTTCAACGACGACCAGCTCGACCTGTTCTGGGACATCGCCAACCTGGCGTCGAGCGCGATCGACAAGCTCCAGTTGTTCGACAAGACGCAGCAGCGCGCGCGCCAGCTCAGCGCGATCAACGAAATCGCGAACCAGTTGGCGTCCGAGATGGGCAACGTGGACCGCCTGCTCCATTTGATCACCGAGAACGCCGTGCAAATTCTGGGCGCCGAAGCGGGCAGCCTGCTGCTGGTGGACGAAGAATCCGGCCATCTCGAATTTCACGTCGTGGTGGGCGGCGGCGGGCAGGACCTGATCGGCACGCGCATCCCGGCGGGCAGCGGGCTGGCCGGGGCGACCGTGGAGCGCGGCACACCGATCATCGTCAACGATCCCTCGCGGGACGCGCGCTGGTACGGCGATCTCGACGGGCCGGATGACCTGGTCGCCGCGCTGGACCGGGGCGAGCGTTACGACCTGGCGAGCGACGATGCCGCGCTGGACGACGCCGGCTTCCAGTCGCGCGCGATCCTCTCGGTCCCGCTAATGATCGGCGGGCGGGCGATTGGCGTGCTCCAGACGATCAACAAGGCCGACGGCAGCATCTTCATCGACGAAGACGCCGACCTGCTCGAAACCTTCGCCGGGCAGGCCGCCGTCGCCATCGAAAACGCGCGCCTGTTCGACATGACCGACCAGCAGCTCGCGCTGCGCGTGCAGGAGCTGGACACCATGCAGCGCATCGATCACGAGCTGAACCGCACGCTCAACCTGACCAGCGTGGTCGAGATCACGATGGACTGGGCGCTGCGCAAGAGCGGCGCCGAAGCCGGCATCCTGGCGATTCTCGACCGCGAACAGGGCGAGCTGCGCATCGTGGCATCCTACGGGTACCAGCCCGGCAGCCCGTTTGGCCGCCGCGACGACTCCGCCCAGATGGTCTACCCCACCGACCGGGGCATCGTCGGGCGCGTGATCCGCAGCGCGCAGCCGTCGCTGATCACGGACGTGTCGATCGATCCGGACTACGAAGAAACGCTTGAGGGCTGCGTCGCCCAGCTCACCGTGCCGCTGTTCAGCGCCAACCGCGTGATCGGCGTGATCGTGCTGGAGAGCGCCCGCGAGGGCCAGCTCGACCTGCTCGACCTGGACTTCGTCGCCCGCCTGGCCGAGCACGCCAGCCCGGCCATCGTCAACGCCCAGTTGTTCCAGGAGCTTCAGCGGGCCAACCAGGCCAAGAGCGAGTTCGTCAGCTTCGTGGCCCACGACCTGAAAAACCCGATGACCAGCATGAAAGGTTACACCGACCTGCTGCTGAAGGGCGTGGTCGGGCCGGTCAACGAGCAGCAGACCGGCTTCCTGAGCACGATCCTCAACAACGTCACGCGCATGGAAACCCTGGTGAGCGACCTGAACGACCTCACCAAGCAGGAAACGGGCAACATGCGGCTCGACATCGCGCCGGTGGACTTCCGCGAGGTGATCGACGAAACCGTCCAGGCCCAGCAGCGCCAGATCGACGAGAAAGAGCAGGAGCTGGACATCCGTGTGCCGTTCGACCTGCCGGCGGTCCTGGGCGATCAAACGCGCCTGATCCAGATCATGACCAACTTCGTCTCCAACGCGAACAAGTACACGCCGCCCGGCGGGCGAATCACCATCACCGCCGAGGCCGCGCGCAACACCTGGGACCCGCACGGCCCGCCCCAGGTGATTCACTGCGCCGTGCAGGACACGGGCATCGGCATGAGCGAGGACGACCTGAGCCAGCTTTTCGTGCCCTATTTCCGCAGCGACAACCCGAAAACGCGCGAGCAGCCGGGCACCGGCCTGGGGCTGACCATCACCCGCGGCCTGATCGAGCAGCACGGGGGCCGGGTGTGGGTCGAGAGCGCGCTGGAGGCCGGCACGACCTTCCATTTCACGCTGCCGGTCGTCGCCGAAACGGAGCGCGCGCAGATCGGAGAGTAGAATGGCAACAGAAGCGAAAGACTTCGGAATGCTAATAGATGCTACTCTGCATCAGATATTTGATGCAATCGGAGGATATTCGAAATTCGGCCAGTTGACTGAAACTTGGCTTGCTAGCAAGAAGCTGAATTATTCTGGTAGCAGCTATCACGAACAGATCGAAAAGAATGCTGTCTATCTGATTGAAGGTAGTAGCTGTTTGAGGGGTGCCATTACGAAATATCTCATTGCTGGCGAACCCCGCCTTCAGGAGAGTCAGATTCAATCCTATATAGATCAAGTTAGTATACAGGCGCCTCTCCAACTCTCGCCGGATTTAGTGTCATACATTAGGGGTTATTTGGCAGAAAGACCCATGACAGTCTCGAATTGGGATTGGGATAAGTTGCGCCACATGCGGCAATCGATCTCTCCATCCGAGTATTTGCAGGAGTTGGAATTGCTTTGTCGAATCTTCCAGACAGCCTCTAATCTGACAACTCAAGTGTTGCGATTGTTCATTCACCCAGCAAATAGTATGGCTGGTGTAGCCGCGAATCTTCAACTTTACGAGTTAAATGATGTACTGCAACAGCGTTTTTACTTCTGGGCAAACGTATGTATCGGCAATATAAAGTACAATACTTGAATTATTAATCGACGAACAATTCTTCCATGCAGCATGCCGACCAACGCGCCCGAAGTTCCGTGAGCGGAAATGCCGTTTTGGGCGCCCAACCGCACGCCGACGGTTTATAATAGACGTATGGCAGTCCAATCCAGAGAGGAGAACAGCACATGTCAACTCGAGGGATCTGCACTCGTGACGGTGAAGTGTTCGCGTATCTGGACCACAACCGGATTTACGATCTGAACGGCGTACAAACCGGCGTGGTCGATGGACGAACGGTGTACGATCTGGAAGGAAACCGCCGCTGGCTGTTGGACGGCGACGCTTTGCTCGACCTGCAAGCCAACGTGATCGGCTATGTGGGCGAACCTGTGTCGGATGACGAGATCGAATGACGAGGATGAATCCATGAGCGAAGACATCAAGAAACTCAATTCCATGCGCTTCCTGGAAGCCCAGGGTGTGCCCTACGAGGCGTTCACCTATGACGAGGCGATCCAGGATGGCATCGGCGCCGCCGACGCGATGGGGTTCCCGCCCGAGCAGGTCTACAAGACGCTGGTCGTGCAGTTGAAGGGCGGGGAGTATGCGCTGGTCATGATCGCGTCGGACCAGACGCTCGACCTCAAGCAGTTCGCCCGGTCGATCGGGCTCAAGAAAGCGTCGATGCCCACCAAGCGCGGCGCCGAGGCCGCCACCGGCCTGAAGACCGGCGGCATTGGCGCGCTGGCGCTCACCCACAAGCGGTGGGGCGTCTACCTGGACGAATCCGCGAAGGCCCACGAGGCGATCCTGGTCAACGCCGGGCAGCGCGGCGTGAACCTCAAGATCAAGGTCGATGATCTGGTGCGCGTCCTGAACGCGCGCGTGGTGGACCTGTCCGGCCAGGCGGACGACGGCGCCGGCTCGGATGACGGCGCCGACTGAGTGGGACCGAGGGGGCAGGATGGTTTTTGGGCGAAAGAAGCGGCGCGACGGGGCGATTGGCTCCCAGCGCGCGCCTGAGGATATGCCGGTGGGCTACAACCCCAACCGGGACGACACGCTGTTTTGGCTCACCGAAGAAGGCTACCTGATCGCCCAGGATGTGGCCTGCCAGACGGAATACGTCGAGGCCACATCCTGCCCCTCGTGCGGCGCATCGCTGACAGTCGTCGCGCACCTGAACCGGGCCGGCCAGGGCCTGAGCGAGATCGTGACGCTGTGCTGCGGGTGCCGCGAGCGCTACAGCTTCATCTTCGACATCAGCAACACGGCTTACCAGACGTGGTGGGCCGGCCTGCTGGGGCCGCACTACGTCCAGCAGTTCGACGGCCCACCGCGCGAGCCCTATTGCCCCGCCGAGTGATCCGGCCTACTTCGTTCCGATATACCCGCGAATCTTGCTCGCCAGGTTTGCCAGCGGCATGGTCTGGAGCCAGACCTTGCCCGGCCCCTTCAGCGTCGCCAGGAACAAGCCCTCGCCGCCGCCCAGCCAGTTCATGACGCCCTTGATCATTTCGATGTCGTAATCGCAGGTCGGCTCGTACATGGCGATGTGGCCGGGGTCAACCTTCAGCTTCTGCCCGGCCTGAAGCTCGATCATCTGCACCTCGCCCGCGATCTCGACGAACGCGGTGCCGGGGCCGGTCAGCTTTTGCAGGATGAAGCCCTCGCCGCCGAACAGGCCGGTGCCCAGCCGCTTGCGGAAGTGCATCGCCAGATCGACCGATTCCTCGGCGCACATGAAGGCGTCCTTCTGGGCGATGATGCTGTGCCCAGCCTTGAGCGGCACGGGGATCACCTTGCCAGGGCTTTCGGGGGTGAAGGTGATCACGCCCTGGGGCACCCGGCAGGTGTAGGTCGTCATGAAGAAGCTCTCGCCGGAGAGCATCCGGCCAAACGCTTTGCCCAGCCCGCCCTTGCCGCTGGTCTGCATGTCGATGCCATCGGACATCCAGGCCATGCCGCCCGACTCGGTATAGACCGATTCCCCTTGCTTGAGGGTGATCTCCAGCGCCTGCATGACAGTGCCGTGAATGGTATATTCCATAATCGTTTCTCTCCGATTTCATAGCAGGTGACGTGCCACCATTGTACACGCCTACCCGGCAACAAAAAAGGCAGGCCGCATGGACCTGCCCGGATTGGCTGTCGCCCGCTTACATCAGGAACATCGGCATGCCGAAGACGTGGCGCACCTTCGGGCGGTACTGGCCCACGTCGTACAGCTCGGCCACGTTCACGCGCTTGATGCCCTGCATGATCGTGCTGAGGTTGATGTCGGTGTACAGGCCGCGCTGGAGGGCGACCATCCGGCCAAACCGTCCCTGCTCGACCAGGCTCATCGCCATCTGCGCGTAGTTGGCCGCCACCATCAGGTCCAGCGAGTCCGGCGCACCGGAGCGCATCAGGTACGCGACCTGCTGGTAGATGATGTTCTCGTGCGTCAGGTCCTTCAACACGCTGCCCAACACGGCGCCAATGCCGCCGAGCTTCTTGTGCCCATAGGCGTCGGCCTCGCCGGTCTCGATGATCTCGCCCTCGATCAGGTGCGCGCCCTCGGAGATGGTCACCATAGCGTAGTTGCTCGGGTTCGTCGCCTTGTCTTCCATGATCAACTCGGCCAGGCGGTGCGGGTCGAAGGGCACTTCGGAGATGATGGCGCGATCGACGCCGGCCAGGTAGGCCGCGATGAGCGACGTCTCGCCCGAGTTGCGCCCGAACAGCTCGACGACCGCGATGCGTTCGTGCGACCCGGCGCTGGTGCGCAGGTTGTGGATGAACTCCACCGAGCGGGTGACCGCCGTCGAGAAGCCGATGCAGTAGTCGGTCCCGTAGACGTCGTTATCCATCGTCTTGGGGATCGCGACAACCTTGACGCCTTCGCGGTGCATCCGCTCGCCATAGCTGAGCGTGTCGTCGCCGCCGATGGGGATCAGCACATCGATGCCCAGGTGCTCCAACACGCGCATCACGTGCTCGGTGTAGTCGCCCACGTCACGGTTGTGCTTGTCCTTGTGATGCGGCACTTCCATATCGGCCAGATGTTCGGGCACGCTGTCGAGCTGCACGCTGCTGGGGTTGGTTCGCGACGTGTGGAGGAACGTCCCGCCCGTGCGGTCTACGGTGCGCACACGCTGTTTGTCCAGCGGCATCACCCACTTGTGAAGCTGTTCCTGATTCTTCTCATCCAACTGGTAATCCAGCAGCCCGGCCCACCCGCGCCGGATGCCAAAAACCTCGTGCCCCGCATCGACCGCGCGATTGACAATCTGTTTGATGCAGGGGTTCAGGCCGGGAACATCGCCACCGCCCGTCAGCACACCAATACGCAACATCATAGCCTCCTGTTATGATCGCGAAAAAACTAAGCTGCGTGCAAGCGCGCGAAACCGACGCGCCATAATGTTAAGTTGTCCCCCTGATTATACCAAGCCCCGGCGGGTCTGCGCGTGACATTCGTCATCAATTAGCACAAAAAGGGCCACCCGGCACACGCGGAGGCCCCTGTAGCGACCAGCCGAAGCCCGGCGCGGGCTATTTGGCGAGGAACTCCGCCATGTTGACGTATTCCAGCGACACGCTGCGCTGCTTGGTGGTGGCGTCTTCCAGCGTCACTGTGCCGATCTCGCGGCCCTGCAGCCCGACCATGATGCCGGTTTCGTTCGCCAGCAGGTGCTCGACCGCCGCCACGCCCATCCGCGTCGCCAGCAGGCGGTCGAACGCGCTGGGGCGGCCCCCGCGCACCACGTGGCCCAGCACCGTCACGCGCACCTCGAAGCCGATCTCGTGGCTTTCCAGGTAGGTCGCCACCTCGTCGATGTTGAGCGAGGCGCCCTCGGCGATGACGCCCATCGCGTGGCTCTTGCCGCGCATGTACGCGTCTTCCAGCGCCTGGCCGATCTCTTCGAGCGTTGACTCGCGCTCCGGGATCACGATGAATTCCGCGCCGCCCAGGATGCCGCCCATCAGCGTCAGATAGCCGCAGTTGCGCCCCATCACCTCCAGCAGGAAGCAGCGCTCGTGACTGCTGGCCGTGTCGCGCAGCTTGTCGATGGCGTCGAGAATGGTATTCAGCGCGGTGTCGACGCCAATGCTCATATTGGTGCCCCAGATGTCGTTGTCGATGCTGCCGGGCACGCCCACCACCGGGAACCCCAGCGTATGCAGCGCCAGCGCGCCGCGCAGGCTGCCGTCGCCGCCGATCACGATCAGACCATCGATGCCGTGTTCGTTCAGGCGCCGCAGGCCGCGCTTCTGGCCCTGCGGTGTTTTGAATTCCAGGTTGCGCGCGGTCTGCAAGATCGTGCCGCCGCGCTGGATAATACCGCTGACGTCGCGGTTGGACATGCGCTCGAAATCACCCGCCAGCAGGCCCGAATACGCCTGGCGAATGCCATAGACTTCAATGCCGGCTGCCGTCGCGGTGCGCACCACCGCGCGGATGGCAGGATTCATCCCCGGTGCGTCGCCTCCGCCGGTCAAGACAGCGATACGTCGCATGGTTGCCATATTAACTGCTCCCTACTGAGCGTGTTCAGTCACGTAAATATGCCGGGCGGTTATACATCCTCCCATGCCGGCTGTCAATCCGGCCCAGCCCGTCGAGATGCACAATCGGGCTAGGGCCGCGTGATCTCCACCGACTCGATCAGCTTGTCGATGTCGCCGGTGAAATCCGCGACCCGCGCTTCGGGCAGCCGGATCTCGAAGGCCGCCGCCGTGCCCCGATCGACCGGCACCTCGAACGTGATCGTGCGGACCCGGGCCGACGCGTCGCGCCCATCGAAGATCTCGACCTGGTCCTGGTCCTCAACGGCGAACGAGCGCGTCCCGCACAGGCCGTTCTCGTATTCGGTCACGATGCCGTCCTGGGCGCGCACTGCCTCGCACGAGAAATCACCCTCGACCAATCCCGCATACGTCAGGCTGATCAGGTCCCCGGCAGAGCTGAGCACTTCGGGATTCGTCTCCAGGAACCGCCGGCCCTCGCCGGGCGCGGCTTCCTGGTCGCTCCACGTCGTGTTGGGGTCGGCGAACGGCACGATCTCGTCCAGCAGCCCGCGCGCGACCTCCCACCAGGGATTATCGCGCTCGGCCAGGTACCAGCTTCGCGGCACGACCAGGGTGAACTCGAAGTTGTCCGCCTCCAGGGTGGTCGTCTTGCGCCCAAACTGGTCCGGCAGATAGCCTGCCACGATGTCGAACGGGCCCAGGCTGAACCCGGCATACGTCACCCCGCCGCAGATCACGACCGGCAGGATCACGAGCAGGATCAACATGACGAAGCAGCTTTGGAAGCATCCGCAGCCGCCGCACCCCGACAACCCCGGCAGGAAGAAACAGCCGCTGCACCCGCGCCGCCGGCGTGGCGGCTCGGACACCTGGGGCATGCTCGGCGCCGGGTAGGCGCTGGGGGGCGGTGACGACGATGGAAACACGGACGAAAAACTGCGTTCCGGTTGCGGCGGCGGGGTGGCTGGCGGCTGGCTCTGGTACGGCGCGGCGGGCGGCGGCGTGCTGATCCGCGGCGCGGGCTGGTCGGCGGGCGGCGGGACGGGCGCTGGCGCAATCTCGGAGCCGTACTGCTGTTGGAACTCGGCCAGCAACTGCTGCGCCTGCTGGTTGTTCGGGTTGATGCGCAGCACCTCTTGCAGCGCCCGGACGTATTCAGGCTGGTCCGCCGCGACCGAGGCCAGCCACAGCCACGCGACCTCGTTGGCCGGATCGGCCTGGACCACCTGACGCAGCAGTTGGCGCGCCTCTTCGGTTTGGCCGGCCTGTGCCAGCCCGACTGCCTGGTGAAGTTGAGAGGACATAAACCGTGTGTCTCCTGGCGATCATCTGGATGGTTGCATTATCCGTGAGTCGTATTCTGGCGACAAATCCGGCGCCGTGCGGCCAGCGATCGCCCCGGAACCCATATCAATGTCAATAAGCCGCGATACCGGCCACCGTCTCCGACACAGCCGGGACGTGCGCGGCCTCCTGCACGTAGGACTCGTCTTCGCCGGCCTGCGTCCGCGACAGGTTGGGTGATTCCTCGGCCACGTGCTGGTTCGACACGCGCCACACCGAGACGATCTTGCCGCCCTGGGGCCGCGCCGACATGAAGACGAGATTCCACTCCAGCGGGTAGTCGCGCATGGGGACATTCTCGCCAATGTCGGTGATCAGATAGACAAACGGCCAGTTCTGCACCGCCTGCATGAGCGGCGTCCAGCGGCGCACGTCGGACAGAATCTGGTCGCGCCCGGCGGTGTTGCGCGCGTCGAAACAGGTCCACTCGAACTCGTCGGTGACGTGCAGCCGGATGCTGCCGCAGTGCAGCAGCACGCCCACCGCCGGAATCCGGCCATCGACGCGCCGCCCCCAGGTGCGGAGGTACGCCAGCGACTCGCGCGAGCCAGCGCCGTTGAACGGCCCGGACAGGTAGGTGAAGCTGTCGGCGTCCGTCAGGCGAAGCCGCGACGCCTTGCCGGATGCCTGCCAGCCGAAGGGCAGCGCGAACAGGATCACCCACCCGGCGATGGCGATCCACGCCAGCGCCAGCGCCGACCACCGCCGTCGCAGGCCAGGCAGCAGGGCGGGATAGGCCGCGCGAAAGTGTGTGGCGTGGTGCTGCAGCGCGGCAAGTCCCCCGCCTGCCAGGACGGCCAGCGCCGGCAGGCCCACCGCCAGGTAGCGCGTCTGGACCGGGGCGCCGAAGAGCACAATGGGCAGCCACAGCGCGGCCAGCCAGCACACGGCCAGCAGCCCCTGGCGCGGGCGCCACCTGATCGCCACCGCGGCCAGCGCCACCAGCAGCAGCGCCACCGGGATCGAGATCAGCACACTGGCGGCTTCGGCGGTCGCGATCAGGTTGTCGAGCAGGTTGATCGGATTGGGCGTGCTGTCCACGAGCGTGCTGGTGAAAAACTTGGGCCGCCGTCCCAACCACGTGCTCAGCAGCATCGCGACGATGTACACGCCCCAGATCGCTGCTATGACGGCTGCCGCCGCGCGCCAGGAGCGGCCATAGCGCGCCCACAGCGCCCGCCCCCAGGCTTCGTACGCGGCGCAGGTGTGCGCCGCCGGGCGGATGTCGGACAGCAGCAGCGCGGCCACCACCGGGATCGCCAGGAAGAAGGTGGTGGTCAGTTTGGCGAGCAGCGTGAGGGCCACCAGCAGGCCCACCAGCGCGCCCCGCGCCGCCGTGGGACGGGGCATGCGGGCCAGCCGGATGCTCCCCCAGAGTGCGATCGCGGCGATGCCCGCCGCGAAGGGATCGGCCAGCGCCATCCGCTCGAAGAACACGCTCCACGGCATGACGGCATACACCAGCAGCGCGGGCAGCATGGCGCGGCTCCCGAACAGGGCGCGCGCGAGCGCGGCGACCATCGCGCCGTTGACCAGCGCGAACACGGCCACCGCCAGCCGCCCGACCACCAGCGCCGAGTCGCCGCCGACGAAGAACAGCCCCAGCCAGTAATAGAACAGCAGCTTGCCGTTGCTGAACTGGACCGGGTTGCGGTCGAAGTTGTAGACGATCTCGGCGCGCCCGATGTGGTAATGCTCGTCCACAAAAGCGGGCATCTCCAGCGGATTGCGCACGCGCAGGTAGAATTGGCTCAACAAGAGCAGCACAATAAGCGCCAGTTGGACGCGAGACCACTTTGCAGCCATTCCGATAATTTTCCTTGAATATGTGATGGAACCGCCCGCAAGCATAGCACTGCCGCGAAGACTGTCAAGCCCTTTACAGGCCGCCGTCGTCGTACCCGGCAGCGACGTCTTCGGCCAGCGGGAGGAACCAGGCCAGAAAATCGCCCTTACTATGGGCCAGATCGATGCTCAGATCGTAGTGCATTGGCGGGAACCGTTCCCAATCGTCGCCCACGCGCCACAGCGCCGGAGGCAGCCAGCCGGGATCCGTGCCGGTCGAGATGCGCCGCAGCACGCCCGCCGCGCCGATCTTGTCCAGCTTGTCGGCGTCGTGGAGAATGGCCCCCAACGCCCCATCATCTTCTTTACGGATGGCGGCCTCGATCGTCTCAATCACGGCGGGAGACAGGTGCCCGCGCAGCACGCGCCCCGCGAAATCGGCGCCTACCTCCTCGTGCGGCTCGCCGGTGCGCGCCTCGTCCAGCTTGGCGACGTCGTGACAGATGCCCATCAGGTACGCGGCGACCGGGTCGGCGTCCTCCTCTTCGGCCAGCGCGACCGCCGCGCCCGTCACGCGCAGGATGTGGCCCCACAGGTGCGGCCATCCGGGATGCCAGGCGGACAGCCGCCGGCGGACCAGGCCGGTGATCTCCTCGCACAGCGAGTCCGGGGGCAGCGCGTCGAACCATTCGTCGTCGAGCTGGTTCACGAACTGCGCCGCCAGCCCGGCAGAGTGGTCGTTCACCAGCCGCTCGGCCCAGTCACCGACCGACTCCAGCAGCGCGCCGGCGCCGGCCAGCAGCCCGTTCAACAACGCGGACATGGCCGCGCGATCATGGTCGTGACTCCACATGGCTGAACTTTCCGCCCGCATCCTGCCGGTTGGCCGTCGGGGACCCAGGCATCGCGTGTTAGACGCGTGTTAAAATCTCTTTAACCTATCTTAAATAGATTCTATCTATGTTACAATAGCTATAATCCCTCGAAATGTGACGCCTGACAAGGAGTACGTGCATGATCTCAGACCAGGACCGCGCCGTGCTGATCCATTTCCAGACGCACGGCACGCCCGCCGAATCCCGCCGCGCCCGGATCGTGCTCATGCGGGCGGAAGGCGCCTCCACGGCGGACATCGCCGCCGCCGTGGCCCTCAGCGCGAGCCGCGTCCGCCATTGGACTCGCGCCTGGAACCAGCAAGGGCTGGATATTTTCCCCGACCAGACGGGGAACGACAACGCTCCCCAGGCAGACGCCGAAGAGGCCGCCGCCGCGCCGGTGCCCGGCGTGGACATGCCGCGCCTGCCGCTGGAACTGCGCGACATGGTCGGCATGAGTCCCGACGACCCGATGGCCGAGGCGGGGCGCAAGGCGCTGTTCTTCCATTTCGAGCGGATGCTGCTCAACGAGCCGGTCAGCCGGCTGGGCGAGGACATCGAGGGAGTCCATGACATGCGCGTCGCCACGCGCCGGATGCGCAGCGCGCTGGGCCTGTTCGGCCCGTTCTTCGACGAGAAGACGATCGAGCCGTTTCGCCGCGACCTGCGGACCATCGCCGGGGCGCTGGGGACGGTGCGCGACCTGGACGTGTTCAAAGAGAAGGCCGAGCGCTTCATGGCGGATCATCCCGACGCCGACCTGACGCCGCTGCTCGACGGGTGGGAGCAGCGCTACGCCAAAGCGCGGCGCAAGCTCATCGCCACGCTGGACAAAGGCAAATACGCGCGCTTCGTGGATCGCTTTCACGAATTCCTGATCACGCCGGGCGCGGGCGCGCTGGCGTCCGAACCGGGCGACGTCGCGGCCTACCAGGTCCGCCACGTGGCGCCGCGCCTGATCTACGAGCATTACGAACAGGTGCGCGCCTACGAAACCGTGGCCGGCAATGGGGCGATCTCCACGCTGCACGCGCTGCGCATCGACTTCAAGCGGCTGCGCTATACCCTGGAGTTCTTCGAAGAGGTGCTCGGCTCCGAGGCCCGCGGGGTGATCAACGAGATCAAGACCATGCAGGATCACCTGGGCGATCTGAACGATGCCGACGTAGCCGAAACCATGCTGCGCGAGTTCGTGGATCACCACAACCAGGCATACAGCGGCGTGCCGCTGGTCATGCGGCCCGACATCAGCGGGGTGCTGGCCTATGCCGCCGCGAAAGACAAGGAAAAGCGCCGCCTGCTCGACACCTTCCCCAAAGCGTGGGCCCACTTCAACCGCGACAAGGTCCGGCGCGACCTGGCGCTGGCGGTGTCGGTGCTGTAGGCGCGCGAGGGCGCGCACGCTGCCGGGCAGGGACGCTGCCCGGTTTTTTATTTGACCTCGATCCGCGTGCTGATCGTCAAGGCGTCGCCCGCGGGCTGCCCGTCGATCGTCACCGGCAGCCGCTCGCCGGTCAGCGGATCGTACAGCCCGATGCGCAACTCGACCGGCCCGGTGGGGATGTCCGCCGGGATCGGCACTTCCCACCAATCGAGCAGCGTTTCGCCGGGCCGCCAGTAGCGCGTGTGGTAAGCGCCCATCAGCGGCTCGCCGTCCCACCCCGCGACGAGGTTCCCCTCGCCGTCGAGCAGGTGAATGAACACGCTGTAATCCTTGGGCGGGGGCGCTTCCTCGGTGGGCCGCCAGTACAGCGAGATGAACGCCTTGTCGCCCCGGTACCACACCAGCCCGGTCACGTCGTGGCCCAGGTATTCGGCAAACCCGCCGATGATCGTCCGGCCCGGCGCGGGGCCGCCCGGCTGGATGGGGTTGGTCCGCGCCTCGGGGTGGACCGTGTAGGCCATGAACAGGAAACTGCCGTCAAACACGCCCAGCTCGCCGTTGGGATTCAGCGGGATCGGCTGGAGCACGGTCGGCCAGGGCTCGCCCTGGGGATCGGTGACGCGCTCGCGGGCGTAGGCCGCGCCCACGTCGGCATCCGCCGCCAGCGACGTGGGCCACTTGCCCGCGTCCTGCAGCAGGGTCATGAGCGTCGAACTGTGCACGAAGATATCCGCGCCGGCAAGGTCTTCGAGCCGGGTGGGCAGGTCGTCCGCGGCGCGGTTGTTGCGAATGTCCCAGGTGGGGAAGAAGAACGGCAGCCGCTCCTCGCCGGGGATGGCGATCACCGGCGGGCCGTGCTCGGCGGCGTAGTCCTCCAGCGCGTGGACGAGGTGCATCAGCGCCGGGTTGCCCGCGTCGTACTTGGCGGTGTCGTCCGGCAGGCCGCCATCCCGCCAGTACCGAGCGCTGTGCTCCAGCGCGACGAACGCCGCCAGCCCGACCGCGCCCGCGATCAAGGCGGCACCCACCCACCGCCGGACGCGCCCCGCCGCCAGCCACGGCCACACGGCGCCGTCGATCAGCGCGGCGGCCTGCACGGCCAGCAGCGGCACGATCGCGAAGCTGAGCCGGTAGTGGTACGAGAAATCGAGGAACCACACCACCGCGTAGGGCAGCAGCAGCGCCCACAGCAGCAGCACCGCCTCGCGCCGCGCGCGCGGCAGCGCCCGCCAGCGGGAGCGCCCGGCCCAGGCCAGCAGCGCCGCGCCCGCCATCACCAGCCCGGCTTCCAGCGGCGAAAACCGCCGCGCGGCGGGCAGGTTGCCCTTCACCCACTCCCAGGCGTTCCGGTTCTCGAAGAGGATGTCGAGATTCAGGGCGGTGGGCAGCGTCCCGGCCAGCAGCAGCGCCAGCGCCGCCAGCGGGAGCGCGATCCGCGCCCGGCGCGCGCGGTCCGGCGCGGGACGCACCAGCAGGGCGAACACGGCCAGCGCGGCGATCAGCAGCGGCCAGCCCAGCTCTTGCCCGGATCGCTGGGCGAGGCTGTGCCAGTAGTCCGCCGGGAAGACGACCGCCGTATGGCCGAGCGCGACGTTGCGCAGGTACCACATGCCGCCGATCGGGGCGCTGGCGATCCCTGCAAGGATCGCGAGCCGCAATTTCGGCCAGCCCGCCGCCGGGCGAAAGCGAACCGCCGCCCACCACCCCGCCACGGACAGCATCACGCCCAGCGCCAGCGCGCCGCCGGTGGGCTTGGTCCACAGCGCGCCCGCCAGCAGCAGGCCGCTCACGATGGCCGAGCGCGCCCGCCCGGACTGCCACGCGTCGATGAAAAAGGCCGCCGCGCCGGTCACGTACAGCGTCAGCGGGATCTCCAGGTCGCCGGAGCCGTACCACGCGGCCACGTGCGGATAGAACATCCATAACGCCGCCGCCAGCAGGCCGGTCCGCCGCGACCCGAAGACGCGCCGCCCCAGGACGTACGCCACGAGCGCGGTCGCCATGTTGAACCAGGGGATGATCGTCCGCGCGGCGTGATCGTCGAAGGCCGCGCCGGGGTGCAGCGCCTCCCATGCCTGCTGCATGAACGTGTAGCCCAGCGGCACGAGCTGCGGATAGTAGCCCATGTCGGACGGGATGGCGCGCTCCATCGTGAAAATCTTGGCGTTGTAGGCGTAGACCCACAGCGCGTCATACGCCAGGAAAGGCCAGTACGCCGTCACGATCACGTTGATCAGCAGCAGCAGCGCGATCCCCGCGATCAGCAGTCCTTCGGCGCGCGACAGACGCGGCCCCGGCGCGGGAGCGTCCGGCCCGGCGGGGGATGCGGCCCGCCGCCGCCACGCCAGCCCGGCCCCCAGCGCGGCCACCAGCGCGCTGCCGACCAGCGTCCCGCCCAGTGTGATCGTGCCGAACGTGCCGAGCAGGAACATCACCGCCGTGAGGCCGACCGGCCCCAGCGCCAACCCGACCGCCAGAACGGTGACGCGCTCGCGCCACAATTCGCGGGGCAGCAGCGCCAGCGCCCACGGCAGCCCGACGCCCGCGAACATCCACGCGGCGAAGGGAAACAGGACGATCGTCGGTTCGAGCCAGCCCGCCATGGTCGATCAGGCTTCCGGCGTGACGGGCAGCAGCGCCGTCAGGACGTACCACACGAAGCGCACCGCGCCGATCCCGGCGACGACGGCGACCGGCGCTTGCAGGGGCAGATAATAGCGCTGCCAGTCGAAGGGCGTCAGCGCCAGCAGGCCCAGCACCGTGACCACCGTCCAGGCCAGCACCGCCCACGCCGGGCCCGCCCGCCAGCGGTAGCCCAGCGCGACCAGCCCCGCCGCGAACGCGATCAGCAGCAGCGCGCCCCACACCGGCCCGCCGCCCCGCCCGTCGAGCAGCGTCGCTTCGTAGGCGGCGATCTCGTCCTGAATGACCGGGAACTCGTCCCACATCCGGTCTTCGTAATACTGCGGCTCGGCGGAGAACATGCCCTCGAACAGGCCGGTCAGCCGGTCGTCGAGCGTCTCGTAGCCGCCGTATTTCTCGACCTGGGCATCGAGCATATTCTGCCGCATGGTCAGCACGCGATCCGGCATCCCCACCAGGTCGGACCACCAGGCCGGGGTCAGCGCCAGGAACGTCAGGATGACCAGCAACCCGGCGCCGGTCCAGCGGGCGAGCCGCCGCCAGTTGGGCCATTCCCAGCGGCGCTTGCGGATCGCCGGCTCCAGCGCGATGATCGCGAACGTGACGGCGACCGTCATCACCGCTGTGTGCTTGCTGGCGATGGCGAACCCGCCGGCGACGGCCCAGGCCGCCGTCCAGGCCAGCAAAACGCCGCGCCGGGGCCGGGGGTCGCGCGCCTGCTCGCGGATCACCAGCAGGGCGGCCAGCATGGTTAGCGCCGAGAAGGCCAGCAGCGAGCCTTCCATCATGGCGCGCCGCCCGTTGAGCAGCAGGGCGGGCGTCGTGGCGTAGATCAGGCTCGCGGCCCAGGCGGCCAGGTGGTTCGGGAACGCGGCGAGGGTGATGGCGAACACCGCCCACACGCTGATGATGGTCAGCACTGCCGACGACAGGCGCGCCGCGTAGAGCACGTCATCCGAGGGGACGTGCAGCATGGCCGCGTTGAGGTCCCAGCCCAGGCCCCACGCCCACGGCTCGTTGAGGTCCTCGACGGTGTACCCGCCCAGGTCCCAGGCGAGGCCCATCGCCATCTTGCCGACCGTCCCGTTCAACAGGCGCAGCTCCTGCTCGGAGGGATTCTCTGGCGACTCGGTGTAGAGCACGCGGTCCAGGTCACGCTGCTGAACGAGGTAATGGTAATCGCGGCTCATGTAGATCAGGCTGGACTCGTCGCCGTGGAACGGCACGTTATCGGTCCCTGCGCCGACGTACAGCGACAGCCCGACCAGCCAGATCACGTCCAGCGCCAGCCACAACCACCGGTTTTTGAGAAACGCCATCATCCCGCATCCGTAAAAAACCCGGTCGCCTTGACTCTCGCGACCGGACACTACCGCCTGATGATACCCCTCGTGCCTCCGAGCACGCCCCGCGCTCGCCCTACGAAATGGTGACGAGGACCTTGTTCTGCTCGACGTTGTCCCCTTCGGCGACGTGGATCATGTGGACGGTGCCATCACGCGGCGCTTTGAGCTCGTTCTCCATCTTCATCGACTCCAGCACGATGATCGTGTCGCCTTTGGCAATCGCCTGTCCCGGCTCGACCGGCACGCGGACGATCAGCCCCGGCATGGGCGAGCGAATCGACAGCTCGCCGCCGGAATCGCCGAACGCCATGAACGCGCTCGCCAGCCGGCGGCTGCGCTCGTCGGTCACCTGAACTTCGTACAGGCTGCCGACGATCATCACGTGGTACAGGTCGTCGCGCTCCTCGACCACGGCCTCGAAGCTGAGGTGATCGAGCAGCAGCGAGTACATCTCGCCCTGGCGCAGCACGCGGAAATCGATGGCCCGCTCCTCGCCGTTGACGAAAATGCGGCCATCCTCGTTGATGTCGATGTCGAAGGTTTCGTCGTTGATGATCGTCTGGTATCTCATGCGCGCCCCGTCCTCGATGTGCCTAACCCACCTCGCGGTGATCGCCGGTGGGCGAATCGCCGGTTGAGACGACTCGCCCGCCGCGCTCCGCTCGAACGTTACTCCACCGCGACGGCGTCGTTGCCGCGGTCCAGCGTGCCGGAGATCGACCCGTAGAGCAGGTCTTGCAGCACGTAGCCCAGGTACTGCACCGCCGTCGGCTCGGTATCCTCGCCGATGTAGTCGCTGTCCAGCACCAGGTCGGCGGTCAGGACGTAGCGCCCGTAGGGCAGCTCCAGCCGGTGATAGACGCCGCTGGCGCCGCAGTAGTCGCCCTCGGCCACCGGGCGGCTGTAGACGCGCCCGACCACGTCCGGCGGATCGGCGTACGTCTCGAACGCGCCGGACGCGACGATCTCGTCCGAGCGATCGTCGTCGAATACCAGCCCATCGGGCGCGCCAGACACGCCCAGGTCGCTGACGCGGAAGCCCAACGCCCAGATCGGCAGGTCTTGCGGGCTGGCGGGGCATTCGGAGATGTCGAGCATCACCGCCGCCGTCCCGATGAAGCCCTGGCGCTCCAGCGTATCGCGCAGCGAGCCGGCCAGCGCGTCGCCGCCGGTCTCGCCCCAGAAGGTGGCCTCGGCGTCCAGGTCATAGGTGTGCGAGTGCGCCTCGTCCAGCGTGAACTGGGTGTTGATCTGCCCGACGATCACGCTGTCGAGCAGCGCCTGAAAGTGCTCGACCGGCGGCGCGCCGTCCTGCGTGGCCTCGACGGTCGCCGAGTCTTCGACGATCACGACCGTCTCCAGCGTCTCGCCCTCATAGTCGGGCATCTGCTCCGGGTTGCGCGGGCGCAGCAGCTCGGCCACGTCCAGCCCCTGGAACACGCGCCCGAAGATCGTGTGCCCGCCGTCCAGCCAGGACGTGGGCGCGTAGGTGATGAAGAACTGGCTGCCGTTGGTGCCCGGCCCCGCGTTCGCCATCGCCAGCAGGCCGGGCTGGTCGAACGTCAGGCCGTTGTCCGTCTCGTCGCCGAATTCATAGCCCGGCCCGCCCCCGCCGGTGCCGGTCGGGTCGCCGCCCTGGGCCATGAAACCGGGCAGCACCCGGTGAAAGGTCGTGTTGTTGTAGTAGTCATTCTGGGCCAGGAAAACGAAGTTGTTGACCGTCATCGGGGACTCTTCTTCCAGCAAGTCGACGTAAATCGGCCCCTTGGCGGTGCAGATTACGGCCCAATAATCGACGCCGTCCTGCAACACGTCTTCCGCTGCTTCGAATTCGCGCGATTCCGGCTCGGCCAGGTCTTCGGTGGCCTGCTCGCAGATAGCTTCCGGCGTCAGGGCATCCTGGGCGGTTCGCTCCGCTGCCGGGACGTCCGGCGCCGCGCCCGCCATGCCCACCGGCGCCGCGATCAGCAGGGCGACGGTCACAAGCACCACTCGGCGTAACATCCTCATCAGATTCTCCTCAAGTCTCCAATCCATAGCGTGAGGGGCTACTATAACACGTTATTCACCTAAAAAGCTCAAAACGTGCGGCTGTATAACCTTCACCGCCGTAACCAATCCCGCGTGATCCAGATCGTCGAAGAGTTGCAGCGTTAACCCGGCCGCTTCGATGTCGGGCTGTTGTTGGTTCAGAGCGGCGACGATCCGGCCATCGCGAGTCCCGGAATAGACCAGAGTAGAACAGCGCAACTCTTTCGGTTCCACCTGGGGCCAACCTAATAGAGCACGGTAGCGCGCCGACAGAACCGTAAGATCGGTCCGCGCAGCCAGATCGCGCTCACCCGGCGTCAGATCATCCAGCCGCCCCTCAGCTTTGGCGCGCGCCAGCATCTCGGTGTGCGCCACCCAGCCATTAACCCTCTCACTCGTATACAATGGGCCAAAATACGTTCCGGCGATGACGGCGCGTGTCACGCGGTCGGACCTGGAGGCAAGATGCGTGCCGATCGTCGCGCCAAATGACCATCCCCATAATCTGAAGTCACTTGCGTCACACGCGTCCGCGACTGCCAGCACGTCCTCTAAGTGCCGCGTCGCGGTGTAATGAGCTGGATCATCGTAGGTATCGCTCTCACCACAACCACGCAAATCAACGGTAATTACTCGGAACTGGCTGCTCAACCGATCCACCCAACCGAGCTCGTGCCAGATCATCGTGCGGTTGTTGCTGAAGCCATGCAGCAGCACTAATGATGGTCCGTTTCCAGACACATCGTAAGCGATGCGCGTTCCGTCGCGCGAGGTGACAAACAGTGTCCGGCTCATCACTGCGGCAGCAGGAAAAACGCCCAGCCGATGATCACGTACACGCCGAGCAGCATCAGCCCCTCGAACCAGTTCGACTCGCCGTCTTCGGCCACCAGCGCCGCCACGTAGGACGCCGCCGCCAGCGCGATCACCTCCGGCAGCGAGAAGGCCAGCACCAGCTTGTCGTCGAACAGCAGGCTGATGAAGACCAGCACCGGCGCGACGAACAGCGCGATCTGCAGGCTGGAGCCGAGCGCGATGCTCATGCTCAGTTCCATGCGGTTCTTGAGCGCCACCTGCACCGCGACGAGGTGCTCGGCCACGTTGCCGACGATCGGCACGATGATCACCCCGACGAACAACTCGCTCCAGCCCAGTTCTTCGACCACCGGCTCGACGGACCCGACCAGGAATTCGGACATCACCACAATGCCCAGCGTGGCGAAGGCCAGCACGCCGATTGCCCTCCGCGTCGACCAGCGCGGCTCGTGGTGGTGACGGGCGCTCACGTCGCCCGGCGCGTGGGTGTTGCGCAGCGAATAGACGATGCTGGCCGCGTAGAGCAGGATCAGCACGATCGCCACGCCTTCGCTCAGCAGCAGTTCGTCGCCAAACGCCTCTTCCTCGACGAAGGTCGCATCGAACAGCGACGGGATCGCCAGCGCCATGAACGCCAGGATCAACAGGGTGGCGTTCATCGTCGCGCCCCGCCGGTCGAAGGTTTGCAGGCCGTTCTTCAGCCCGCCGAGCAGGATCGCCAGGCCCATCACCAGCAGCAGGTTGCCCAACACCGAGCCGATGATCGACGCGCGGACCAGCTCCAGCAGCCCCTCGCGCAGGGCGAAAATGGTGATGATCAGCTCCGCCGCGTTGCCGAGCGTCGCGTTGAGCAGCCCGCCGATCTGCGGGCCGGTGCGCGCGGCGATCTCTTCGGTCGCCGTCCCGATCAGCCCGGCCAGCGGGATGATCGCCAGCGCCGAGGTCGCGAAGATCGCCACGTCGCCGCCGTCCGACAGCCGCAGGATCACCGCCAGCACGCCGAAGGCGAGCAGGCTGTTCAGGCTCAACAGTTTTTTCGGTTCGAAACTCTGCGCCATGGTGTTTGTCCCCCTGGGGACGGTGGCCCGTGGAGCGCCAGCAGGTCACCCGACCGCCCACAACTATCGCTGCATGCGCTCCCAGCGCCCGATCCATTTCCAGTTCGAAACGTCGCGCTTGGGCCGCGCCACGATCTGCATGGCCTGCTGGCGTTGCTGGTGCTCGATCAGCGTCGCCAGGATGGCCGCCACTTCGGCGCGGTCGTTGGCCTGGTCTTCCTCGTGCATGCTCATGTATTCTTCGACGAACTGCGTGTCGTAGCGCCCGGCCAGGAAGCGCGTGCTGTCGATCAGCTTCTGGTGAAACGGCAGATTCGTCTTCAGCCCCATAACCTTGTATTCGGCCAGCGCCCGCCGCATGCGCAGCAGGGCCTCGCCGCGCGTCTCGCCCCACGCGATCAGCTTGGCGAGCATCGAGTCGTAGTAGGGCGTCACCTCGTAGCCCGCGTAAATCCCGCTGTCCAGCCGGACGCCGGGCCCGGTGGGCGCGATGTGGACCGTCACCAGCCCGATCGACGGCAGGAAATTGTTATACGGGTCCTCGGCGTTGATCCGGCACTCGACCGCCCACCCGTTGAACTGCACGCCGTCTTGCGGCCCCATGCGCCGCCCGCGCGCGATGCGGATCTGCTCTTTGACCATATCCACGCCGGTCACCAGCTCAGTAACCGGGTGCTCCACCTGGAGCCGCGTGTTCATCTCCAGGAAGTAGAAATTTTTGTCCGCGTCGACCAGGAATTCGATCGTGCCCGCGTTGACGTAGTTCACCGCCTGCGCCGCCTGGATCGCGGCCCGGCCCATCCGCTCGCGCAGGTCGTCATCCATGAACGGGCTGGGCGATTCCTCGAACAGCTTTTGGTGGCGGCGCTGGATGCTGCACTCGCGCTCGCCGAGGTGGATCGTGTTGCCGTGCATGTCGGCCAGCACCTGGAACTCGATGTGCCGCGCGCCTTCCATCAGCTTTTCGAGGTAGACCGTGCCATCGCCGAAGGCCGCCTCGGCCTCGCGGTGGGCCGAAGCCAGCGCCGCGTCGAGCTGGTCCGGGTCGCGCACGATGCGCATGCCCTTACCGCCGCCGCCCGCCGCCGCCTTGACCATCAGCGGGAAGCCGATCTTCGAGGCGGAATAGCGCAGCGCACCATCGTTGAGGCCCGGCTCGGTGCCCGGCACCACGGGCACGCCGGCCTTCTCCATCAGCTCGCGGGCGGCCAGCTTGTCGCCCATGCGGCTGATCGCGTCCGGCGAAGGGCCGATCCAGATCAGCCCCGCGTCGACGACGGCCTGGGCGAAGTCGGCCCGCTCGCTGAGAAAGCCGTAGCCCGGATGGACGGCATCCGCGCTGGAGCGCCGCGCCACGTCGATCAGCTTGCCGATGTTCAGATAGCTCTCGCGCGGGGCGGGCGCGCCGATCGAATACGCCTCGTCGGCATAGCGGACGTGCAGCGCCTCGCGGTCCGGCTCGGAATAGACCGCCACCGTGCGGATGCCGCCCAGCTCGCGGCAGGCGCGGATCACGCGGACGGCGATCTCGCCACGGTTGGCGATCAATACTTTGCGAATCAGGGTCGTTTCAGCCATCAGTTCCTCTTTGTCATCTCCGGGTCGAGCTGCATCAGCGCGTCCCTGGCTCCCACTCCGCCGCCGGGCGGTCGAGCGTGTGCTGCTGGTGGATGTTCCCACAGGCGGACTGCACCTTGATCTCGACCTGGTCGCCGGGCGCGGCGGCGCGCAGCGCGTCGAGCGTCGTTTGCCACGCCGGATCGAGCGTTTCGTCCGGCGCAGGCGGCAGCCCGCCCCGCAGCACGACGTGGCTCAGAATCCGGTAGAAGTCCCACACCCACAGCACCTGGAGCCGCCGCGTGGAGTCATACGCGCCCCAGACGACCTGCCGGTCCGAATGCTGGACCGGCTCCAGGTCCAGGTCGATCCAGGCCAGCCGAGTCTCGCCCTGGGGGCTGCGCAGCATCAACTCGGCGCACAGCGTCGAGACGTCTTTGGGCTGCCGGGGCGGCGCGTCGACGCCGTAGCGCGGGACGCCACCGCTGCCATAGCAGGCGACATTCGTCGCCGCCACCGTTTCCAGCAGGGCGCTCGCCTGGGCGACCAGCCACCGCTGCGGGCGAACCGGCGCGGCTGGGGTCTCGTTCTCGTTTTGGACGTCAGACGGGCGGTTGTCACTCACATCAACGCCTTTCGGCCAGGTAATGAATCACGGAATCCACCGCCACGCCCAGGCCGGTCCCCGCCGCCGTCCCGACCGGCAGCGATCCAGCCAGCACACCGGCCACCGCCCCGATCACCAGCCCGGCCAGCGTCGCCAGCCCGACCGGCCAGCGGCGGCGGGGGTGCATCTGCGTGGGGGACGGATCGCCGGTCATCGCGGGTGCCTACAGCGGGATGTTACCGTGCTTCTTGGGCGGGTTGGTGTCGCGCTTGTTTTGCAGCATTTCCAGCGCGTTGATCAGGCGCGGGCGCGTTTCGGACGGCACGATCACGTCGTCGATGTACCCGCGCGCGGCGGCGACGTAGGGGTTGGCGAACCGGTCGCGGTATTCCTGCACCAACTCCGCTTTGCGCGCCACCGGGTCCTCGGCCTCGGCGATCTCGCGCCGGAAGATGATGTTCACCGCGCCGTCCGGCCCCATCACGGCCAGTTCGGCGGTCGGCCAGGCCAGGTTCAGGTCGCTGCGAATGTGCTTGCTGTTCATCACGCAGTACGCGCCGCCGTACGCCTTGCGCGTCACGACCGTGATCTTGGGCACCGTCGCCTCGCAGTAGGCGTACAACAGCTTGGCCCCGGACCGGATGATCCCGCCGTGCTCCTGATCGGTGCCGGGCATGAAGCCGGGCACGTCCTCGAACGTGATGATCGGGATGTTGAACGCGTCGCAGAAGCGGATGAAGCGGGCCGCCTTCTCGCTGGCCTTGATGTCGAGCACCCCGGCCAGCACCGCCGGCTGGTTGGCGACGATGCCGACGCTGTGCCCGCCCAGCCGCGCAAACCCGACGACGATGTTCTGCGCGAAATGCTCGTGAATCTCGAAGAAGCGGCCCTCGTCGACGATCAGCTTGATCGCCTCTTTGACGTCGTAGGGCTTGCTGGGGTCGTCCGGCACGATGTCGTTGAGCGCCTCGTCGGTGCGCAGCGGATCGTCCTTCGTCGGCTCGAAGGGCGGGTCTTCCATGTTGTTCTGCGGCATGTAGCCCAGGATCTCGCGGATCAGAAACAGGGCATCTTCTTCGGTGTTGGCCGCCACGTGGCTCACGCCGCTGAGCGCGTTGTGCGTCATCGCGCCGCCCAGCTCCTCGAAGCTGACGTCCTCGTGCGTCACCGTGCGGACCACGTCGGGGCCGGTCACGAACATATAGGACGTGTCCTTGACCATGAAGATGAAGTCGGTCAGCGCCGGGCTGTAGACCGCGCCGCCCGCGCACGGCCCCATGATCACGCTGAGCTGGGGGACGACCCCGCTGGCGAGCGTATTGCGCAGGAAGATGTCCGCGTAACCGCCCAGGCTGACGACGCCCTCTTGAATCCGCGCCCCGCCGGAATCGTTCAGGCCGATCACGGGCGCGCCGTTCTTGATCGCCATGTCCAGGACCTTGCAAATCTTCTCGGCGTGGGCTTCGCTCAATGAGCCGCCCATCACGGTGAAATCCTGGGCGTAGACGTACACCAGCCGCCCGTTGATCGTGCCCCAGCCCGTGATCACGCTGTCGCCCAAAAACTGCTTGTCCGGGTCATCCATGCCAAAATTGCGCTCGCGCTGGACGACGAACGCGTCGATCTCGCGAAAGCTGCCGGGATCGAGCATCAGGTCGAGCCGCTCGCGCGCGGTGAGCTTGCCGGACTGGTGCTGCTTCTCGACGCGCTGCGGGCCACCGCCTGCCACGCTGCGCAGACGCATGTCGTTAAGCTGTTCGATCTTGGGATGGTTTTGGGTCATTCGGGCACTTCTCCGGGATTAGTGTGCGATGATGTCACGTCGAACGCAGCGCGGACGCGGCCCCAACGCATGAACCACGCCACCAGGCCGACCAGCAGCGCCGTCACCGCAGCCTGAAACGCGATACGCTCCCTGGCGAAATCGGAACGGGCAAATACGATCATCCATAACACGCCAAACGCGCCATAGTTACTCAGCACGACGGCCAGCCAGCGGCGCGCCCAGGGACGGCGATTCCACAGCCCGGCCCCCGCCGCCAGCAGCACCACGCTCCAGATCAACGCCAACCCGGCCCGCAGCAGCGGCGGGTAGGATACGCCCAGCGCGCGGTAGTGGTCCGCGTGCCGCAGGTGGTCCAGCGCCAGGAGCGCGTTATAGACCCCGATCGACAGGACGATCAGGGTGAGCAGCAGCAGGCTCCAGGGCCTTAAGCGACGAGATAAGCCGACCATTGCGCAGCATTATAGCCTAGCGCCCGCACACGTCCAAACATGGCCGCGCCTTTTGGACCGCGCCGGAAGGTTGCCGTACACTCTGGGTGTGACGTGACGCCCGGCCAGCCCACAGGGGATCCCCATGAGCCAGATGATCCTGATTTCCGACTCCAAAGACCTGCTCGGCGGGTGTTTCGTCTGCGGGGCGTATCACTGGGACTGCACGGTCGATGGCTGCCAGCCGCGCGGCGGCAACCGCCCCGGCGACGTGATCCACTGCAAGATCTGCAACACGGTGTACGTGGTCGAGCCGCCCGGCGAGGCCCGGCGCCCGCGCCCGCGATCTGACGCGTAACGCCGTTTGACGTGAGGGTTATAACTGATAACTCGGCCTGCATCGGGTATCATAGAGGCGATGCAGGTGTTTTCACCACAGAGTACACAGAGAGCACAGAGAAGGCATGGATGAGACGGCTCTCAACAGAGTGACGGGCACCATCATCGGCGCAGTGATGGAGGTTCACCGGGCATTAGGGCCAGGGTTGCTCGAATCGGCGTACGAAGCCTGTCTCGCGTACGAACTGGTCGAGCGTGGCCTGAAGGTCGAGCAGCAGAAGCCGCTGCCTCTGGTCTACAAGGCCGTTAACCTGGATTGCGGCTAACGGCTGAATCTGCTCGTCGACGACTGTGTCATCGTCGAAATCAAGGCTGTCGGCGCGCTGGAACCGGTGCACACAGCTCAGGTGCTTTCGTATCTGAAGCTGTCGGGCTGCCGAGTGGGATTGCTGATTAACTTCAACGTCCAGGTACTGAAACGCGGCATTCGCCGCCTCGTCAATTAAAAGAACCTCTGTGATCTCTGTGTTCTCTGTGGTTAGTGAATCAGGTGGGCAGCAGCAACCATGACCAAATCGCTCCAAGAACGCAAACAGGAATGGGAGCAGGCGTCCGTCGCTCCCGTGATCAACCGCTTTCCCGAACGCAAGGCGTCCTTCACCACGTCGTCCGACATCGCGCTGGACCGCGTCTACGTGCCGGACGGCACCTGTGACGCCGAGGCCTACATGGACGACCTGGGCTTCCCCGGCGAATACCCGTACACGCGCGGCGTGCAGCCGACGATGTACCGCGGGCGGCTGTGGACCATGCGCCAGTATGCAGGCTACGCCACCGCCGAAGAGACCAACGCCCGCTACCGCTTCCTGCTCGACGCCGGGCAGACCGGGCTGAGCGTGGCCTTCGACCTGCCCACCCAGATCGGCTACGACTCCGACGACCCGATGGCGCTGGGCGAGGTCGGCAAGGTGGGCGTGAGCATCCCCTCGCTGCGCGACATGGCGCGGCTGTTCGAGGGCATCCCGCTGGACAAGGTCTCGACCAGCATGACGATCAACGCCCCGGCGACCATCCTGCTGGCGATGTACATCGCCGTCGGCAAGCAGCAGGGCGTGGAGCCGTCGAAGCTGCGCGGGACGGTGCAGAACGACATCCTGAAGGAATACATCGCGCGCGGGACGTACATCTTCCCGCCCAAGCCGTCGATGCGCCTGATCACGGACCTGTTCGACTACTGCGCGCGCGAGGTGCCCCACTGGAACACGATCAGCATCAGCGGCTACCACATCCGCGAGGCGGGCAGCACCGCCGTGCAGGAGGTCGCCTTCACGCTGGCGAACGGGATCGCCTACGTCCAGGCGGCTATCGACGCCGGGCAGCCCGTGGACGACTTCGCGCCGCAGCTCTCCTTTTTCTTCAACGCGCATAACAACTTCCTGGAAGAGATCGCCAAGTTCCGCGCGGCGCGGCGGCTGTGGGCGCGCATCATGAAAGATCGCTTCGGCGCCCAAAATCCTAAGAGCTGGGCGCTCAAGTTCCACACCCAGACCGGCGGCAGCACGCTCACCGCCCAACAGGCGGAGAACAACATCGTCCGCGTGACGCTCCAGGCGTTGGCGGCGGTGCTCGGCGGCACGCAGAGCCTGCACACCAACAGCATGGACGAGGCGCTGGCGCTGCCCACCGAGGCCGCGGTGCAGGTCGCGCTGCGCACCCAGCAGATCATCGCGCACGAGTCCGGCGTGGCTGACACCATCGACCCGATGGGCGGCAGCTACCTGATCGAGCACCTGACCGACGAGATCGAGGCCCGCGCCCGCGACTACATCGAGCGTATCGACGCCATGGGTGGCGCGCTGGCGGCCATCGAAAACGGCTACGTCCAGGGCGAGATCAACGACGCGGCCTATGCCTACCAGCGCGCTGTCGAGAGCGGCGGCCAGATTGTGGTGGGCGTCAACAAGTTCGCCAGCGGCGACGGGAGCGCCGATCACCGCGACATCCTGCGCGTGGACCCGGCCATCGAGCAGGCACAGCGCGACCGGCTGGCCCGGCTGCGCGCCGAGCGCGACAATGCCAGAGTGGCCGAGCTGCGGACCCGGCTCGAAGCGGCGGCGCGCGGCAGCGACAACCTGATGCCGCTGTTCGTCACCTGCGTCGAAAACGACGTGACGCTCGGCGAGATCTGCCACACGCTGCGCGGCGTCTTCGGGGAATATCGCCCGCAGGTGACGGTGTAGCCTCACTCAGCCCGCGCCACATGTGCCGCCCTACCCAGGTAGGGCGGTTTTGGTTATGATCGTGATCAGTGGAGCGCGCGGGGAGCGTTCGGGGAGCCGTGGGGATAGACCCCAGCCGCCGGGGCAGCGCGGCGACGAGATTTCCGAATAATGAATGAATAAATACTATTTTCCATACCGCATTTATCCATTTTTTGTTTATAATAGAAGGACCTATCTCGCGCCCGGGGGGGTGTCCACATCCGTACATGATGGCCGCAAGGTGCCAGCATCTGGCCAAGGTTTCACCACATGCTCAGAACGCGTAACCTGAAGATTTTTCGGGACATTACGGCGCGCAAACGCCGGACTGCCCTGGTTACGTTAAGCGTCTTCGTGGGCGTGTTGGGCGTCGTCGCCATGACGACTATGGGCCAGCTCGTCAGCAACCAGCTCGAAAAAGACCTCGTCCCCGAAGAAATGGCGATGATGCGCCTGTTCGTCGAAACGCCGCGCGGCGCGCGCATCGACAACAGCTCCGTGCTCCAACTGCTGCGCGTGCAGCCGGGCGTTACCGCGATCGAAGGCCAGGCCGTCTACGAGTTCAAGTGGCGTCTGCCCGGCGAGGACATCGTCCGGACCGGCCAGATTTACGCCTCCTCCGAGCCGCTGGAGGCGATCACGCTGGAGCCGCTACGCCTGCTGCGGGGCCGCTACCCGGTCGAGGGCCAGGGCGAGATCGCCATCGAGCAGCGCATGGCCGACCGCTATCACCTGGACACCGGCGACACGCTGATCGCCCTGCGCAACGGCTTTGGCGAGTACGAGATGCGCGTCGTCGGGATCACGTTCCAGCCCTATATGTATATGGGCGGCGACGACGGCTCGAACAGCGTCTATGCCACCTACGCCGACGCCCAGGAGATCGTGGGCTTTGCGGGGTTTAGCTCGATCTACGCGCGGTTCGATACCTACGCAACGGCCCGCCAGCAGTCGTCGTCGTTCCGCAAGACGCTCAGCGAGGGCACGTCCTACGACATCGCGTTCTACCTGCTGACCGACCCGGAGGACAACGTGCTCCTCGTCGCCGTGCAGCAGTTCTCGCGCGTGCTGGTGATCCTGGCGACGATCGCGATGATCGTGTCCAGCTTCCTGGTCACCAACGTGATCAGCACCATCGTCTCCGAGCAGCGCCAGCAGATCGGCGCGATGAAAGCCCTGGGCGCCACGCAGGGGGACATCCTGCGCATCTACCTGGGCATGGCGTTTCTCTATGGGCTGATCGGCACCGTGCCGGGCACCATCCTGGGGATGATCGTGGGGCGAGAGGCCGCGCTGGCCGCCGCCCCGCTCGCCAACACCATCCTCGAAGATACGTCGCCGCCGCCCCTGGCGTTGGGGCTGGGCGTGTTGCTGGGGCTGGGCGTGCCGGTGCTGGCCGCGATCATTCCCGTCTACCACGCCTCGAAGATCTCCATCCTGGAAGCCATGACCGACCAGGGCATCTCGGCCAATTACGGGCGCGGGCTGCTGCCCTACGTGGTGCGGATCTTGCACCTGCCGCTCACCACGGTGCAGGCGCTCAACAACGTCTTTCGCCACAAGGCGCGGCTGGCGCTCACCCTGCTGACGCTCACGCTGGCGGTGGCCGCGTTCATGGGCATGTTCGCCGTGTTCAACATGCTCAACGACGTGGTGGGCTACGTGGAGAACAAGCTCGATCACCCGGTGTCGGTCAATCCCGGCAACATCGAGGTGATCGACCTGATGCAGAGCCTGCTCACCGAGGAGCCGATCCAGGAGATCCGGCCCGGCGTCGCGGTGGAGCTGACCGCCGTGTTCGCCCCGCAGCCGGAAGAACCGGCGGATACCGAGCCGGTGCGCAACGTCGTGCCCGACGAGTCCCAGGACATGCTTCAGGCGGAATCGGACGACGAAACCGCGCAAATCTACGTCACCGGGATCGACACTACGACCGAGCTGGTCGACCTGACGCTGGACGAGGGCACCGGCTGGACCGGCGACCCCACCCGGCCCGGCATCGTCATCACGCCGAAGATGGCCGGGCAGTTCGATAAAACCGTCGGCGACCCGCTGCGCTTGCAGTCCCCCGCGGCAGAGGGCGAATTCGAGATCATTGGCATTTCCGACTTCCCGATCGAAACCGCCTTCATGGAGTGGAACCAACTGGCGGCTTTCGTCGGCGACCTGGGCGACTCGCCCATCCCCAACGCCTACTGGGAACGGATCGAAGTCGAAATCGAGGGCCTCGACCATCCTTACGAGGAGGACGGCGTTTGGGCCGTCGGCATCGACGAACGCTTTGGCCGGTTCCTGTATTCGAGATTCGATCCGGACACGCCGGGCGTCATCATCAGCCTGGCTGTGGCCGACGCGGGCGGCTTTGCGAAAGGCGACGAGATCACCCTGCGCACCGGCGACGGCTCGCTGCTCGACACCCTGCTCGAAGACCGGAGCCGCACCTACCCGATCCTGGAAATCGTCGACGTGAACCCCCAGGAGCTGAGCCTCGTCGCGCGGCAGGTGCCGCCCGATCTGCTGGAATCCGACCAGCCGGCGGTGATCGCGATGCACTGGTACGCGCTGGCCTCGCTCACCCAGCTCGACTATTCCGAGATCAAGCCCCGCACGATTTACATCGACCTGGCGAACCCGGCGATCAACAACACGTTTACCTCGCCGGTGCCCGTCTATCGCAACCAGGAAGAATTCACCAACCGTGTCACGCAGACTCTGCTGAGCGTCGGCGTGGTGATGGGGGCCGCCTCGCTGCTGATGGCGGTGGTCGGCGGCATCGGCCTGCTGACGATCGCCTCGATCAGCGTCTTCGAGCGCCAGCGCGAGATCGGCGTGATGCGGTCGGTCGGGGCGTCGTCCGGCGCCATCCTGATCCAGTTCTGGCTGGAGGGCGTGCTGGTGGGGCTGGCGGCGTGGCTGGCCGGGCTGCCGCTCAGCTACCTGCTCGGCAAAATCCTGATCGCGTCGGTTCCGTTCAGCGGGGTGATCGTGTTCGAGTATACGTCGCGGGCGCCGCTGGTGGGACTGATCGGCATGCTGCTGATCACGACCAGCGCCACGCTCTACCCATCCATCACCGCCGCGCGCAAGACCGTCGCGCAGATTCTACGGTACCAGTGATCTTCCGGGAGGTGTCTCGTGTATATTGCCTGTCCGCGCTGTGATTGGCGGCCCGCGCCGAGCCACGTGTGGCGCTGCTCGTGCGGGCACACGTGGCACACGTTCGACACGCACGGCGTATGCCCGGCCTGCGGGCGCGCCTGGACCGTGACGCAGTGCAGCCCGATTATCGGCTGCGGCGCGTGGTCCGATCACGAAGAGTGGTATCACGACGATGAGGGCCTGACCGTCGAAGAGGTGCTGGCGAACCCGCAGCGAATCCAGGTGGACAGCCCGGTGAGCGGCTGAGTCAGTCGTTCCAGACCGAATCGGCGGGATAGGCGGGGCCGTCGGGCGAGGAGTCCCGGCGCGGCAGCGCGGGCGGGGCGTCCAGCCGGTGGAACACGCCATCCAGCAGGCGCAAGATCGCCAGGCAGCCCAGCGCGCTGGCGGCGATGGCGGCGGCGCTGACCAGGTTCCCGGCGACGAGCGACGGCGACAGGCCGCCCGGATCGAACGCGGCGGCCAGGATCATCGCCATAGCCAACACGGCGCCGGTGAGCAGGACCAGCGCCTTGATTCCCCCTTTGAGCGTCACACGCTGTTTCATCAGTACACGCCTCGCGAACCTGTCATTTTCATTGTAAAGACGCGCCATACGGGGTTAAATAGGCAAAAGGTCCTGCCGGACCGGCGCGCGTTGGGAACCCGCCCGCGCTCGTGATAAAATCAACAAGGTTTTAGATTGTTCTAAACGAACTGAACACTCAGGAGAATCCCATGGCTTACGCCGATCTGCGCGCGTTCATCGACCGGCTCGAAGCGGAAGGCGAGCTGGTGCGCATCACCACGCCCGTCAGCCCGCACCTGGAGATCACCGAGATCACCGACCGGGTGAGCAAAGGGCCTGCCGCGCAGAACAAGGCGCTGCTGTTCGAGAACGTCGAAGGCTCGGCCATGCCGGTGCTGATCAACGCCTACGGCTCGGTGCGGCGGATGGCGCTGGCGCTGGGCGTGGACGATCTCGAAGACCTGCGCCGCAACCTGGGCACACTGATCGATCCCCGGCTGCCGCAGGGCCTGCGCGCCATGGCCGGGCGGGGGATGGACTTCCTCGGCGCGCTGCGGAGCATCGGCCTGGGGCCGAAGCGCGTCCGCCAGGGCAAAGCGCCCTGCCAGGAGGTGATCATCACCGACGATCCCTCGCTGGACCTGCTGCCGATCCCCACCTGCTGGCCGGAGGACGGCGGCCCGTACATCACGCTGCCGCAGGTCATCACCCGCGACCCGGTCACGGGGGCGCGCAACGTGGGCATGTATCGCCTGCAAAAATACGACAGCCGCACGCTGGGCATGCACTGGCAGCGTCACAAGGGCGGCGCCGAGCACGAGCGCGAGGCGCGCGCCGTCCAGAAGGACCGCATCCCGTGCGCGATTGCCCTGGGCGGCGACCCGGCGCAGATGTGGTGTGGGTCCGCCCCGCTGCCGCCCAACATCGACGAGTACCTGCTCGCCGGGTGGCTGCGCGGCCAGCCTGTGCCGTTCGTCAAGTGCATCACGCAGGACATCGAGGCCCCGGCCAACGCCGAGATCGTGATCGAAGGCTACGTCGATCCCAACGAGCACCGCATGGAAGGGCCGTTTGGCGACCACACCGGGTTCTACACGCCGCCGGACCTGTTCCCGGTGTTCCACGTGACGGCGATCACCCACAAGCGCGGCGCGATCTACCCGACGACGGTGGTCGGCAAGCCGCCGATGGAAGATTACTGGATGGGCAAGGCCACCGAGCGCCTGTTCCTGCCGCTGATGCAGTTGTTCCAGGGCGAGATCGCCGACGTCAACATGCCCGCCGAGGGCGTCTTTCACAACCTGGTGATCGTGGGCCTCAAGCCGCGCTTTCCCGGCCACGCGCAGAAGGTTATGTACGGGCTGTGGGGCCTGGGCCTGATGATGCTGAGCAAAGGCTTCGTCGTGGTCGACGCCGATGTGAACGTCCACGACCTGGACGCCGTGGCCGCCGCCGTGCTGAACAACGTGGACTGGCGGCGCGACGTGACGATCGTCGATGGCCCGGTGGACCAGCTCGACCATGCTGCGATCCGCGACTCGTATGGCGGCAAGATCGGCATCGACGCCACGCGCAAGCCCGACCGCGCCCCGGTCGAGATCGCGCCGCTGCCCGCTGACGCGATCACGGCGGCGGTGGGCGACCGCTGGCACAGCCCGCGCGCGGGCGTGGTGCTGGTGGCGGTGGACAAGGCGCAGCGCCCGGTCCGCGAGGTCTTCGACGCGATCTGGGATGCCGCGCCGGGGGTGAACATCGTGGCGCTGGACGGGTTCGTCGACGTGCACAACCTCTCCGACGCGGCGTGGCGGGCGCTGGGGAACGTCGATTGGCGGCGCGACATCGCCATCCGGGGCGGCCCGATCGATCACTTCGCCGGGGACGATGGTCCGCGCGGGCAGATCGGGATCGACGCCACGACCAAGACCGCCGACGATGGGCACCCGCGCGGCTGGCCGGTCGAGATCGCCATGAGCGAGGACGTCCGGCAGCGCGTGGACGAGAAGTGGCCGCAGTACGGGGTATAGGCATGGGCTCATCCACACAACGCGCCAAAGACTCCGCCCGCGCGCGCGGGCTGGCCCCCGGCAGCGCCGCCTACAAGCTGCGCGTGTTCCTGGACCTGGTGCGCTTCGAGCACACCATCTTCGCGCTGCCGTTCGCCTACACCGGCATGGTCCTGGCGGCGGGCGGCCTGCCCACGCTGTGGGAATTCGCCTGGGTGACGGTGGCGATGGCCGCCGCGCGCACGCTGGCTTTCGCCGTCAACCGGCTGGCCGATCGCGCCTACGACGCGACCAACCCGCGCACCAACAAGCGCCCCACCGTGACCGGCGCCATCGACGCGCGGACGGTGCTGATGTACGCGGGCGTGTCGCTGGCCCTGCTGCTGGTCGCCGCCGCGCTGCTGGACCCGCTGGCGCTGGCGCTGGCGCCGCTGGCGGTGCTGTTCCTGGTGGGCTACAGCTTCACCAAGCGCTTCACGGTGATGGCCCACTGGGTGCTCGGCTTCACCGATGCGCTGGCGGTGGGCGGCGGCTGGATCGCGGTGCGCGGCTCGTTCTTCGGCGCGGACGACCTGCCCGCGTGGCTGTTGATCGCGGCGGTGATGTTCTGGATCGCCGGGTTCGACCTGATCTACGCCTGCCAGGACGTCGAACACGACCGCGCCGAAGGGCTGCACGCGTGGCCCGCCCGGCACGGCGTCGCCAGCGCGCTGGGGCTGGCGCGGCTGAACCACGTGGCCTTCCTGCTGTTCCTGCTGCTGGCCGGGCTGGCGCTGGACATGGCGTGGCCCTATTACGCGGCGGCGGCGATCACCGCGCTGCTGCTGGTCTACGAGCACCGGCTGGTCGCGCCGGACGATCTCAGCCGGGTGAACGTCGCGTTCTTCAACATGAATTCGATTATCGCGGTGACGCTCCTCAGCGGGGCGCTGCTGGCGGTGATGATCACCTGACACCTACCACACACAAGGAGAAAGTCGATTCATGCGCAAAAACCTGTTTTCCCTCATGCTCGCGTTGACGCTGGTCGCGGCGGCGCTGCTGCCGCTGGGCCAGCCGGGCGCCCAGGCGCAGACCAAGCTCAAGATGGGGCTGCTGCCGATCCTGGACGTGCTGCCGTTCTACGTGGCCGATCAGGCGGGCTACTTCGCCGACGAAGGGCTGGAGATCGAGCTGGTGCCGGTCAGCAGCGCGCTGGAGCGCGACCAACTGCTGCTGGCGGGCGAGATCGACGGCATGCTCAATGACCTGATCAGCACGGGCATCTTTAACCAGGACGAGGCCCGCATCCAGATCGTGGCGATGGCCCGCCGCGCCTACGAGGACGCGCCGCAGTTCCGCATCCTGGCCGCGCCGCGCAGCAACATCACCATCCCCAACGACCTGAAAAACGTCGAGATCGGGATCAGCGAGAACTCGGTGATCCACTACATCGCCCAGCGCATCCTGGAAGAAAACGGCGTGAGCGCCGGCGAACTGAGCTGGATCGCCGAGCCGAACATCCCGGCGCGCTTCCAACTGCTGATGGAAGGCACGATGAAGGCCGTCTGCCTGCCGGACCCGCTGGCCCAGGCGGCGATCGAGGGCGGCGCGATCCTGATCGCGGATGACACGTCGCTGGTCGAGAGCGAATTCAGCCAGAGCGTGCTCACCTTCCGTACCGACATCATCGAGGACAACCCCGAAGCGATCGAAGCCTTCCTGCGGGCGTGGATGCGCGCCGCCGAGGACGTGAACGCCGACCCGGAGGCTTACCGCGACTTGTGGATCGAGAACACGAACGTGCCGGACAACGTGCGCGATTCGTACGAGCTGCCGCCGTTCCCGACCTACGCCATCACGCAGCCGCTGGCCTGGGACGACACGATGACCTGGCTGGTCGAGCTGGGCATCATCGATGAGGCGCCCAGCTATGAGAGCAGCGTGAACCCGGCCTTCCTGGACGCCATCGCGCCCGCCGAAGTGGCGGCTGGCGACCCGGCCAACGGCGAAACGCTGTTCGTCAACCTGGGCTGCATCGGCTGCCACTCGCTGGACGGAGCGCAGGCCACCGGGCCGACGATGCAGGGCATCGCCGAGGAAGTCGCCGAGGAGTACGAGGGCGTCGATGTGGCGGCATTCCTGCACGAATCCATCGTGGAGCCGGGCGCGGTCGTGGCTGAGGGCTTTCCCGATGGCGTCATGCCCGCCTATACGGACCTGTCCGAGAGCGACCTGAACGACCTGGTCGCCTACCTGCTGACGCTGGAATAGAGACCGCGGGCGCGGGGCGAGCGGGCAGCACACGCCACCGGCTCGCCCCGGCGCCCCGCCGGATGGTTCACATGAGCACCACCAACACCCAGGCCATGATCGCCATCACCGATCTGACCTTCCGCTATGGGCCGCGCAGCACCCCGGTATTCGACCGCTTCAACTGGCAGGTCGCGCCGGGCGAAACGTGGTCGATCATCGGCGCGTCGGGCTGCGGCAAGACAACGCTGCTCACGCTGATCGCCGGGCTGCGCCGCGCCACCAGCGGGACGATCCGCGTGGGCGACACCGTGATTCGCCGCCCGCGCCCGGAGACGGGGCTGATCCTGCAGGATTACGGCCTGCTGCCCTGGGCGACGGTGTGGGACAACGTCGCGCTGGGGCTGCGCGTGCGCCGCTTTTATGGGCCGGACGGCACTCACGCGCCGCGCACCGCCCCGCCCCCGTCGCGCCAGGAAGCGCGGCGCATGGTCGAGCAGTGGCTGCGGCGGCTGAACATCGCCGACCAGCGCAACAAGTACCCCGGCGCGATCAGCGGCGGCCAGCGCCAGCGCACCGCCATCGCGCGCACGCTGGCGCTCCAGCCGGACCTGCTGCTGATGGACGAGCCGTTCAGCAGCCTGGACGCGCCCACCCGCGAAGACCTGCAGAACCTGGTCATCCAGCTCCAACGCGAGATGGACCTGACCAGCGTCATCGTCACGCACGCCATCGAGGAAGCCGCGATCCTGGGGCAGCACATCCTGGTGCTGGACCAGCCGCCCAACACCGAGCCGGTGATCGTGTCGAATCCAGGCGCGGGCGCGCCCGGCTACCGCAGCACGCCGGCCTTCCTCGACAGGTGCAACGAGCTGCGTGAGCTGTTGGGGCTGACGGTATGAACGACAAGGCGACTCCGTTCACCGACGCCGCCCGCGCCGCCGAAGCGCGGCCCCTGTCCACCCCGCCGGCGGTATGGAACGGCGACGCAGCCACGGCAAAACGCGCCGCGAAGACAACGCTCGCCCGGCTGGGCAATCTGGCGCTGGCGCTGGCGATCTTCGTCGCGTGCTGGATCGCGCTGGCGGCCTACCTGGACCGCGACATCATGCCCTATCCCTGGGACGTGCTGCCGGTCTTCGTCGAAGAGATGCGCGAGGGCGACCTGTGGGATCACACGGTCATCAGCGCCGGGCGTGTGCTGCAAGCGATCGCCGTCGCCGTGCTGTTCGCCACGCCGATCGGCATGGGCCTGGGCCAGATTCGCGTGCTCAACCGCATTTTCTCGCCGCTGATCGGGTTGGTCCACCCGATCCCCAAGGTCGTGTTCCTGCCGGTGATCCTGGTGATCATGGGCATCGGCGAAACGTCGAAGGTGTTCCTGATCGCGCTGATCCTGTTCTTCCAGATCCTGGTGGTGGTGCGCGATGAAGCGGCCAGCCTGCGCCCGGAGCTGATCCAGTCGGTGCGGTCGCTGGGCGCGGGACGGCGCGCGCTGTTTCGCTACGTGTACCTGCCCGCCTCGCTGCCCGCCGTGCTGACGGCGCTGCGGGTGTCGGTGGGCACGGCCATCGCGGTCCTGTTCATCGCGGAGCAGTACAGCACGCGCGAGGGATTGGGGTATTATATCGTCACGCTGACGTGGCAGCGGCTGCGCTTCGATCAGATGTACGCGGGCATCCTGGCGATGAGCCTGCTGGGCCTGCTGCTGTACATGGTGGTCGACGTGCTGGAGCGGATCGTCGGGCGTTGGCGCCGCGCCGGGGAGCTTGACTAGGGCGCGTGGCGCGCGGCAGGACTGGCCCGATTCCCTCATCCGAAGAGAGAGCAGGAGAGCAACACCATGACCGACAAAATCCAGAAGACCGACGCGGAATGGCGCGAAGAATTGACGTCCGAACAGTATGCCGTGCTGCGCAAGGCGGCCACCGAGCGCCCCTTCACCGGCGAGTACGTCCACGAAAAGCCCCGGGGCACCTACCACTGCGCGGCCTGCGGGCAGGCGCTGTTTTCGTCCGACACCAAGTTCGATTCGGGCAGCGGCTGGCCGAGCTTCTGGGACGTCATCCAGGAGGGCAGCGTCGAGCTGAAGACGGACTACAGCCACGGCATGATCCGGACCGAGGTCGTGTGCAGCCGGTGCGGCGGGCACCTGGGCCACCTCTTCGACGATGGCCCGCGCGACAAGACCGGCCAGCGCTACTGCATCAACTCGGTGGCGCTGGAACTGAAGCCCGCCACCGGAGAATAGTCTCCGCTTCCAGGCCCGGACCAGGCCGCAGGTTAGGATCGTGCAACGCATGAACGCCACCACCGATCACGCCGCCTACGTGCAGGATATGTTTGGGCGCATCGCGCGGCGCTACAACCTGATGAACCGCCTGATGACCTTCGGGCAGGACAGGCGCTGGCGGCGCTTCGTCGTCCGGCAGGCGACCCTGCCGCGCGGCGGGTGGCTGCTCGATATCGCCACCGGCACAGGCGACATCGCCTTCGAGGCCCGCCAGCAGGTGCCCGATCTGCACGTCGTGGCGGCGGATTTCGCCCTGCCGATGATGCGCGTCGGCCAGCAGCGCAGCGGCGCGCATGCGATCGCGTGGCAGGCCGCCGATACGCTGCACCTGCCGTATGCCACCGCCGCCTTCGATGCCGTGACCAGCGGCTACCTGTTCCGCAACGTGACCGACATTCCCGGCGCACTGGCCGAGCAGGTTCGCGTGCTGCGGCCTGGCGGGCGGCTGGTCACGCTGGACACGACTCCGCCCCCGCGCGGCCCGCTGCGCCCGTTCATCCAGTTTCACCTGAAGTTGGTGATCCCCGTGCTGGGCCGGATCATCAGCGGGCAGGCGGACGCGTACCGCTACCTGCCGGAGAGCACGCTCGGCTTCAAAACCGCCGAGGAGCTCGCCGGGCTGATGCGCGCCGCCGGGCTGGTCGAGGTCGGCTACCGGCGCTTCATGCTGGGCACGATGGCCGTTCACTGGGGCACCAGGCCGCCCTAAACTGCCGCCCGGCGGGGAATTTATGTTATATTCGTGTGTACCCTCAACGTCAATCACAAGGAGTCAACCCTCATGAAACTCAGCGCACGCAACACGCTCAAAGGCACGGTCAAGCAGATCACGCCCGGTGCAGTGAACACCGAGGTCGTCATCGCGCTGCCGGGCGGCACCGAGATCGTGTCGGTGATCACCAAGGAGTCCGCCGAGAGCCTGGGCCTGGCCGTGGGCAAAGACGCCTACGCCGTGATCAAGGCTTCGAACGTGATGATCGGCATCGATCACTAAGCGCCTTCACACCACACCTGCCCGTTCGATGCCACCTGACCCCAACCGCCTGATCGTGGGCATTTCCGGCGCCAGCGGCGCCATTTTGGGAATCCGCTTGCTGGAAGCGCTCCGGCAGGATGATTCGATCGAAACGCACCTGATCCTGACCGACGCGGCCAAGATCACCATCGCGCAGGAAACGGATTGGAAGATCAGCGATGTGGAAGCGCTGGCGAGTGAGGTCCACAAGACGGGCAACATCGGCGCGAGCATCGCCAGCGGCTCGTTCCAGACGATGGGCATGGTCGTGGTGCCGTGCAGCATCAAGAGCCTGTCGGCGATCGCGCACAGCCACGCCGACGAGTTGTTGACCCGCGCCGCCGACGTCCAGCTCAAAGAAGGGCGCCCACTGGTGCTGGTCGTGCGCGAGTCGCCGCTGCACCTGGGGCACCTGCGCCTGATGGTCCGGGCCGCCGAGATCGGCGCCGTGATCCTGCCACCGATGCCCGCGTTTTATAGCCATCCGCAGTCAGTCGATGATATGATAAATGGGATCGTGGGGCGGGTGCTGCTGCGCCTGGGCATCGCCAACGATCTGTATTTCGAATGGCTGGGATTGAGAGGCAGAACGCCATGAACGAGCTTCCCCTGCTGCCTGACGACATGCGCCCGGTGCTGCGGGATTTCCTGAACGGGCAGTCGACGATGGCGCTGGCAACCGCCGGGGAACAGGATGGGCGCCCCCAGGTCGCGCCGCTCTTTTTCGCCAGCGACGACGACTTCAACATCTACTGGATTTCCAGCCCCGACAGCCGCCACAGCCGCAACGTCGCGGATTGGAACGACGTGGCGGCGGCGATTTACGCTCATACCTGGGAATGGACCGGGATCAAAGGCGTGCAGATCGAGGGCGACGTGTGGGCGGTCACCGATGACAACGGCGAGCGCCAACACGCCCTGGCGCTGTACCGGGCCAAGTTCCCGTTCGTCAACGAGCGGTTCGAGCCGTTGATGGATCAGAGCGTGATCTACGTGCTGCGTCCCCGCTGGATTCGCTGGCTGGACAACGCGCGGCGGTTTGGATACAAACAAGAGTTCCGGCTGGAACCCGTCAACAGCAGCGCGCGAGAGAGCTAATGCGCTGTCTGTGTCCGGTGGATTGGCCCCCGGTTTTGCCTCCCCACGGGCTTGCACCGCGCTAAAAAAGTAAGGAGGGGTTGTGGAGAGCGGATTCGTTGTTCAGTTATTCCTGGCGCTCGGCGTGATCATCGCCGGGGCCCAGTTTTCCGGTGCGGCGGCCCGCGCCATCGGCCAGCCGCGCGTGTTTGGCGAGCTGCTGGCGGGAGTCGTCCTCGGCCCCACGGTGTTGGGTATGACGAGCTGGGGGGTCTTCGACGATCCCGAAACGCTGCGGCACACAATCGAGGACTTCGCCGAGCTGGGCGTGCTGTTCCTGATGTTCACCGTCGGCCTCGAAGTGCACCTGAGCGAGCTGCTTTCGGTGGGCAAGGTGGCGATCTGGGGCGGCATTCTGGGCGGGCTGCTGCCGGTGCTGATGGGCGTCCCAACGATCGTCCTGTTCGATTACTCCCTGGAAACCGGGATCTTCGTCGGGGTAGTGCTGGCGGCCACCTCGGTGAGCATCTCCGCCCAGACGCTGCTGGAGCTGGGCATCCTGCGCACCAAGGAGGGGATCGGCCTGCTGGCGACCGCCGTGGTCGACGACATTCTGGCGATCCTGCTGCTGTCGATCGCGATTGCGACGCTGGGATCCGAGGCGGAAAATGCCTCGGTGCTGGAGCTGGTCTGGATCTTCGTGCGCATGGTGCTCTACCTGGGCGGCGCGCTGGCGATCGCGTGGACCGTGCTGCCGCGCCTGTTCAACTGGCTGCACCGCCAGCGTGAGCTGGCCCGTAGCGTCGCGTCGTTCGCGCTGATCGCCGCGCTGGTGTTCGGCTGGTCGGCGGACTACCTGGGCGGCATCGCGGCCATCACCGGGGCGTTCATCGCCGGGATGGGCCTCAGCCAGACCAACGAGAAAGTCAAAACCGAGATCGAGAGCGCCGTACACCACATCTCGTATGCATTTCTGGTCCCGATCTTTTTCGTCAACGTGGGGCTTCATCTCGATCTGACGCGCATCGGGGCCGACATGATCCCGCTGGCGATCGTGCTGCTGCTCGTGGCGATCGTCTCGAAAGTGGCCGGCGCCGGCATCGGCGCGCGGCTGGGCGGCTTCAACAACGGCGAATCGTTCCGGCTGGGCGTGTGCATGATTTCGCGCGGCGAAGTCGGCCTGATCATCGCCTCGCTTGAGCTGTCGCTCGGCCTGCTGGGCCAGAAACTGTTCGAGCCGCTGTTCCTGGTGATCCTGCTCACCACCGTTTTGACGCCGCCCATGGTGCGACTGGTCTTCCACCACAAGTCCGAAGAACGCGAAGTGCAGTACTCGACCGACGCCGCATAAAGGAGGAGGATATGGCGAAGCTCGTGATGCTCATTACCACGCATGTCGAAAAGGGGCTGGCCGTGGCCGAAGCCTGGGAAGCGGCAGGCGCGCCCGGCGTCACCCTGATCGACAGCTACGGTCTGCACGACCTGCGCGAGAAAAGTAAGTCGCTCGAAATTCCGCTGTTCGTTTCGATGGCGCGGCTCATGCGCCAGATCGAGCAGACCAACCAGACGATCATGGCCGTGGTCGATGACGATCTGGTCGACACGCTGATCGATAAGGCGTGCAAAGTGCTGGAGACCGAAAGCCTGGACGCCGAAGGCAACGGCGTCGCGTTCGTGCTGCCCGTCGATCGCACGATCGGCATTCGCCCCCGCCGGAGAGACTCGGCTGAGTGAGGGCCGCCGGGCGGGCTGTACGAGGTAGCGTGATGAGCGAAACCGAATCACAGCGCGTGCTGGCCTTGATTCCAGCCTACAACGAAGGCGAGCGCGTGGCCGGCGTGGTACGCGGCGCTCTGGCCTTCCTGCCGGTGCTGGTGGTCGACGACGGCTCGACCGACGACACCCCGGCGCACGCCGAGCGCGCCGGCGCGACCATCCTGCACCAGGCCCCCAACCAGGGCAAAGGCGCCGCGCTGCGGGCCGGGTTCCGCTGGGCGCTGGATCGCGGCTACGACGCCGTGATCGCGCTCGACGCCGACGGCCAGCACGACCCGGCGGAGATCCCGCTGTTTCTGGAGGCGTTCCGCGCCCGCCAGCCCGACCTGATCATCGGCGAGCGGCGCTTCACCCAGATGCCCTTCCCGCGCAATCTCACCAACACGATTGGGCGCTGGCTGTTCTCGTGGGCGCTCGGCCAGCGCGTGCACGACAACCAGTCCGGCTACCGGCTGATCAGCCGCCGCCTGATGGAGGCCACTCTCGCCAGCCGCGAAGAGGGCTTCGAGTTCGAAGTCGAGATGATCGTGACCTGCGTGCGGCAGGGCATGGCGCTGGAAGGCGTGCCGATCCGCACCATTTACGGCGACGAGCGGAGTCACATCCGGCCCTGGCACCACCTGGTCCATTACATGCGCGTGATCCGCCACACCCGCCGCGCCACGCGCGGGACGCGCCAGGGATCGCTCCAGTGGCTGCCGCTGGCGATCCTGCCGCTGGTGGGCATCCTCGCCGCCGCGCTGATCATCCTCAGCACGCGGGACGGCGACGGCGATTCCGGCGTGCCCGCCGCCAGCTTTCCCTCGCCGCCGCCGGTGACCTTCGTGCCGCCCACGCCCCGGCCCACCGCGCCGCCGACCGTCGTGCCCGCCGCCGACACCCTGATCGACGAGCCGGTGCCGGACATCACCCTGACCACGCTCGACGGCGGCGAGGTCCGCTTGCGCGACCTGGCCGGGCAGGTCGTCTTCCTCAACTTCTGGGCGACGTGGTGCGAGCCGTGCCAGCGCGAAATGCCCGCGCTCCAGGACGTGCTCGACGCGCGCGGGGACGCGGTGCGCGTGATCGGTATCACCGATCCGGACCAGGGGCAGACCGAAGACGACATTCGCGCCTTCGTGGAAGCCCGCGACCTGACGCTGACGGTGGCGCTGTCGTCCGACCTGGCGCTGTACCAGCGTTTCAGCGTGCTGCAAATCCCCATGACGTTCGTCATCGACCGCGAGGGGATCGTGCGCTTCCGGCACATCGGCGAGATCGAGCCGGACGACATCGCCGCCTATCTCGACCGGCTGGGCGAGGGCGCGTGATCGACGGCGGCGGCCTGGGGGCCGTGACGTTCGGGCTGCTGGCCTCGCTGTCGTGGGGCGCCAGCGACTTCGGCGGCGGCCTCTCGACGCGGCGGATGCACGTGTTCGGCGTCATCGCCGTGTCGTACGCTATTGGGCTGGCGCTGCTGGTGGCGCTGGCGCTGGCCCGGTCCGAGGCAATCCCCGGCGGGGACGATCTGGCGTGGGGCGGCGCTGCCGGGCTGGCCGGGGTGGTCGGCCTGACGGCGCAGTACCGGGCGCTGGCCGTGGGGCGCATGGGCATCGTGGCGCCGGTGGCCGCCGTGTTGGGCACCACCGTCCCGGTGCTGTTCGCCGCGGCCACGGAAGGGCTGCCCGGCGCGGGCCAGGTGGCCGGATTCGCGCTGGCGATCGCGGGGGTGTGGATCATCGCGCGGCCCGAACGCGCCGGCGGGCGGCCCGACGGGCTGGGGCTGGCCGTCCTGGCCGGGCTGGGATTCGGCGCGTTCTTCATCCTGATCGACCGGGTGAGCGACGGCGCCGTGTTCTGGCCGCTGGTCGCCGCGCGCGTGACGTCCTTCGTCGTGATGGCGCTGATCGTCATGACCAGCCGCGTCGCCTGGCGTCCCGACCGGGGCGCGCTGCGGCTTATCGCGGTGGCCGGTGTGCTGGACGTAGCGGGCAACACATTTTTCCTGCTGGCGGCGCAGGCGGGCCGGCTGGATGTCTCGACCGTGATGTCGTCGCTCTACCCTATGGTGACGGTGATCCTCGCCCGGCTGGTGCTGGACGAGCACGTCACGCGTCTGCAAACCGCCGGGATCCTGGCCGCCGTCGCAGCCATTCCTCTGATCGCCGCGTGAGAGCGCCCGGTTTCCCGCACCCGGCCCGACTGCCCCTTGACACACCCCGGATGGATCATTAGAATCTGTACTGAAAATCTTTTTCAATTGTAAGGGTTCTCACACAGCATGACGACCTCGTTCGAAACCCTGGCCCAGCAGTTCCGCGCCCAGGGACACAAGCTCACGCAGCCGCGCCGCGCGATCCTGCGCACGCTGCTGGCAACGCCCAAGCCGCTCTCGCCCGCCGAAATCCAGGAGCGCGGCCAGAAGCTGTACGGCGACCTGGGGCTGGTGACCGTCTACCGCACGCTGGAGCTGATGGAGACGATGGGCGTGCTGCGCGCGGTGCACGTGGCCGATGGCTGTCACGGGTACGCCCTGGCGACGCCCGGCCACACGCATCACGTCGTCTGCGAGCGCTGTCACGGCGTCGTGGAGATCGTCGGGTGCGACCTGGGCCACTTCCTGGATCGCGTCGCCGAAACGACCGGCTACACGATCACCGGCCACTGGCTGGAGATCTCCGGGATCTGCCCGGCCTGCCAGCGCCAGCAGGCCCGCTAGCCGTTTTCAACCACCGTCGATCGTCCGGCTTCAACTGAGAGGGAGTCGATACCACCATGGTCCATTTGCCGAGCATCCCGTCCCGCAACGGCAGCGACAACTGCGCCGATCCCGCGCTGGTGATGAGCGTCGATGATCTGTCGGCGAGCTACAACGGCGCGCCGGCGCTGCATAGCGTCTCGTTCGACGTGTACCGGGGTGAGCGCGTGGGGATCGTGGGGCCGAACGGCGCGGGCAAATCGACGCTGTTCAAGGCCATCGTCGGCCTGCTGCCGCACCACGGCTCGATCTCGATCCAGGGCGCGTCCTGCCGCCAGAGTCACACGATGGTCGGCTACGTGCCACAGCATGAGGCGATCGATTGGAAGTTCCCGGCGACGGTGTGGGACGTGGTCATGATGGGCCGCGCCCGGCAGATCGGCTACATCCTGCCGCCGCGCAAGCGCGACCGGCACGCCGTGCGCGCGGCGCTGGAGCGCGTGGGCCTGTGGGACCTGCGCCGGCGGCAGATTGGCGAGCTGTCCGGCGGGCAGCGGCGGCGTGTGTTCGTGGCGCGCGCGCTGGCCCAGCAGGCCAGCGTCCTGCTGCTGGACGAGCCGTTCAGCGGGGTGGACGCCCAAGCCGAAACCGAGATCTTCGACGTGCTGGACGTGCTGCGCGAGGAAGGCGTGGCCGTGCTGCTGGCGACGCACAACCTGGCCCAGGCCGCCACGCACTACGATAAACTCATGATGATCAACGGGGGCCGGATGCTGGCCTTTGGCCCGCCCCAGCAGGTCTACACGCCCGCCAACCTGGCGACCACGTTCGGCGACCGGATCGCGCTGTGGCAGGACGGCGACCAGTACATCATGATTGCGGACAAGCCCTGTCACGATCACGACGACTACCAGCACGCGCATTCGCATGCGCGACCATTCTAAGGACGGAACGCTTTATGACACGACCGCTCATCATCCTGACCAACGACGACGGCATCGATTCGCCGGGGCTGGCCGCCTCGGCAGCCGCGCTCGATCCGCTGGGCGACCTGCTGATCGTCGCGCCCACCGAGCAGCAGTCCGGCATGGGGCGCAGCATGCCCGCCTGGAACGACGGGCGCCTGATCGAAACCACGATTAGCGCGCACGGGCAGACCTGGCGTGCCTACCGCGCCAATGCCTCGCCCGCCCAGGCGGTCCAGCACGCCATGCTGGAGCTGATCGACCGCCGCCCGGCGCTGGCCGTGTCGGGCATCAACTACGGCGAGAACGTGGGCACCGCGATCACCATGTCGGGCACGGTGGGCGCCGCGCTCGAAGCTGCCGCGTTCGGCGTTCCGGCGCTGGCCGTGTCGCTCCAGACCGATCCCGCGCACCACATGACCAACGACGCGTCGGTCGATTTCCGCATGGCGATGCATTTCACGCGGTTGTTCGCCGAGCGCTGGCTGGGCGCCGAGCGCCTGCCCGACGTGGACGTGCTCAAGATCGACATCCCGCAGGACGCCACGCCGGACACGCCCTGGCGGATCACCCGGCTGGAGCGCGGCATCTATTACCGCCCGCTGCGCCCGGCGCGCCGCGCCCTGGACGACGAGGGGCGCATCGCCTACGAGCTGAACCCCGATATGCCCGACGACCCGGACACGGACGCGGCGGTCGTGCTGCGCGGCATGATCTCGGTCACGCCGCTGAGCCTCGACATCACGTCGCGCACCGGGCCGGACGCGCTCTATCGTGCCCTGGACGGGGCAGGCGAAGCCGTGCGCCGCGACGAGGCGGCGCGCTAGGGGGAACGGCTATGATCGTGCTGGCGGCCAGCCTGGGAACGCTGCTCAAAGAGGGGTGGGCGGTCCTGATGCACAACATCGACGTGTTGCTCCTGGAACCGCTGACCTACCCGCTGCTGGCGCGCAGCATGGAGGCCGCGATCATCGTCGGCATCATCAGCGGCGTGCTGGGGACCTACGTGGTCGTGCGCGGCATGGCCTTCTTCGGCGACGCGCTGGCGCACGCCATCCTGCCCGGCGTGGCCTTCATGTACCAGCGGACGAATGGCCGGACGGATGACCTGTTCTGGGGCGGGCTGGCCGCGGGGATTCTGAGCGCGCTGGGGATCGGCTTCCTGACCCGCCACGAGAAGATCAAGGAAGACACGGCGATCGGCGTGGTGTTCGCGGCGTCGTTCGCGCTCGGCATCGCCATGATCTCGCGCATCGACAACTACGCGGGCGACCTGACGCACATCCTGTTCGGGCAGATCCTGGGCGTGTCGCAGAGCGACCTGAACCTGATCCGGCTGTTCGGGCTGGGCGTGCTGGCCGTGGTGGCGTTGTGCTACAAGGAATTCATGATCATCTCGTTCGATCCCACCCTGGCCCGCACGCTGCGGATGCCCAGCGAGTTGTTCCGGCTGCTGCTGCTGGTGTTGATCGCGGTGACGATCGTCGTGTCGCTGCAAACGGTGGGCATCGCGCTGATGGTGGCGCTGCTGGTCACGCCCGCCGCCACCGCCAACCTGATGACGCGGCGCCTGCTGCCGATGATGCTCGTCTCGGCACTGATCGGCGCGGCGTCGAGCATCATCGGGTTTTACGTGTCGTACCACCAGGACATCGCCACCGGCCCGGCCATCGTACTGACGGCGACGGCGATCTTCGTCTTCGTCTTCGTCGAGCAGCAGGTGATACGCGCCCTGCTAGACCTGAGCCAGGGCGCCCGCCAGCGCCGGCTGCACCCGGCAGGCGACAGCCCGCACTGATCGCCGCCCCGAAACGCAAAGAAACCGGCGCACACAGGCCGGTTTCTTCGTCGTTCGCTATGGTGGAGGTGGCGGGAGTCGAACCCGCGTCCAGAAGATTCGAGCACAAACATCTACAAGCTTAGTCGGTGTTTGGCATTCGCAGCGTGGGAACCTACACCGGCCAAAGGCGGGCCACGCGCTAGCTGGTGATCTTAGCGGCGACGTCCCAGCGTCGTCACCGGGCATCCTGTTGTTTGTGACGCCTGCTTGCCGCCCGAACAGGACACGGTCGGGGCAGACGGGTTACCCTCGGGTAACCTGTGTCTGCTAGGCTACTTACGCAGCCATAGCGAGACGAGCAGTGCTGTTGTTGGCACTTATCGTTTTGCTCTGGATTAACGAGGGTAGAGCGCCTCGGCTTGCAGTCTGTGACCAACCTCCCCTGTCGAAGCCAGTCACCCCCTGTGCCCATATTATACCAGACTTTCGCCTGCGTTGAATGGCGAGCCTTTAAGAAACGCGTTAGAACGCCGGTTCCGGCGCGGAACGGCGCAGCGCCTCGAACTCGCGCAGGCGGGCCATTTGCGGCGGCATGACGTTGATGAAGGGCCGCGTCCGCCGGATGAGCGCCAGCGCCTCGTCGAGCGCCATGCCCTGGTCGATGAAATAGGCGGCGGCCATGGTGGGCGCGCGTCCCACGCCGCCCGCACAGTGAATGTAGACCTTGCCGCCGCGCTCGACCACGTCGCGGATGAACGCGACGCCCTGCTCGAGGTGCTCCAGCGAAATCGCGTCGTCGTCGACGGTGGGCAGGTGGCAGTACGCCGCCAGGGCCAGCCCGTGCGCCGCGTCGTCGAACTCGGTGCGCAGGTTGACGCCCGCGGTGTAGCCCTGCGCCTCCAGGTGGCGCTTGCCGCGCCGCCCATACTGCGGCCCCACAGCGATCTGCGGCGTGATCTCGCTGAAGCGCAGCAGCGGCACGCCGGTCAGCTTGGGCACGCCGCGCCCGTAGATCCACAGCAGCGTGGTGCGCAGCCCCTGCGTGCGCAGCCGGTGGATCACGATCCGGATGGCTTTGCGTATGGATGACAGCATGTTGGGCATCCTTGTCCTGAGAGCCCCGGTCATGGGGCGTTGCGGGCGGCTAGACCTCGGCTGTTTTGTCTTTGGGCGACGCGCCGAACGTCCGCCCGATGTAGACCACGCCGCCCAGCAGCGCCAGCGCCCACACCAGCGCGCGCATGATGATCGCCGTCACGCCGGCTTCGGCGCTGCCCACGCCCACCAACCCCAGGAAGAAGATGTAGGCGCTCTCTTTCACGCCCAGCGCCGCGATCGAGATCGGGATCAGCTCGGCGACGGTGATCAGCGCGATCATCGGCACGAATGACGCCAGCGCGATCGGATCGGTGACGGCGCTCAGCACCAGGTACGTCGCGCCCATCGTCAGCGCGTTCGCCACGATCGAGAGCAGCAGCATCTGAACCAGCACCCACGGGTGTCCCAGGTGGCCGGACAGCGCCTCCTGCAGGTGGCGCACTTTGTCGACCAGCTTGCCCATTCTGAGGCGGGTCATCAGCGCGGCGATCGGCTCGACGAACCAGCCCTGGCGCAGGAAGATCAGGCCGATCACCCCGGCAAGGAACATGGCGTGAACCACCAGCAGGAACACCTGGGGCACTTTGCCCGCCTCGATGAACAGCCCGAAGAGGCTGCCGGAGCCGATCACGACCAGAAGGCCGATTCCGCGCTCGATGAGGACCGACGAGGTCGCGTCGGCCACGCGGCCCGTCTTGGCCGCCGTATCGACGGCGCGCACCGCGTCCCCGCCGATGGACGTCGGCAGCACGGTGCTGAAAAACGCCCCGACGAGGTACGTCCCCAGCAGGCGGCGATACGTCAGGCCCATGTGGCTCAGCCGGACCAGCAGGCTCCAGCGCAGCGCTTTGATCAGCGTGCTGACCAGCATAAGCAGCCACGCCAGCGGAATCCAGTTCCAGTTGACGTTCTGGAGCTCGTCGCGGTTGTCGAGCACCAGCATGACCACCAGCGCCATCAGGCTGACGGAGACGGCGAGCCGTCCCCACAGCAGCAGCCGGGACCGGTGCTGTTTCAACCAGGCGACGATCGGCTTGGGCGGCGGGGCAGAGTGGCGGGGTGGCGGTGATTTGGATGAGCTATCGGTCATAGATTAAGGTGGCTTTCGGCATTATGGGATAGCGGGCGAATTATAGCAAAGCGCCAGCGGCGCGCCAATTGTTGCCCACGCGCTGACATCTATCCTGGTATACGCACCCCTGGCGGCGGAGTTGCGCCCCGCGCAGCCCCCGCCGGAAACGCTCCGGGCCGCCGGGCCGCATTTGTCACCCCGGACAAGCGTGCTATTATGCAAGCATAGTCTTCGTCCGAGCAGCCCGGAGAGCACACCCATGCCTATCGCCGACAGCGAACTCGATAAAACCGCGAACGCGCACCTGGTACGCCCCGCCGGGGATACCCTCTACACGGCGCTGCAGGTCTGGCGCAGCACGCCCAACAGCTACGAATGGTGGTGGCTGGTCATCGATCACGGCGACGCACAGTTCACCGCCCTGCGCTTCGAGGCCGTGCGCGACCTGCTGCGCGATTCGGAGCAGCGGGTCACCATGCACACCCGGCTCAGCGACCTGCCCCCGCGCCGCGAGAATCCGGACGCGTGGGGCCCGCCGCTGCCCGGCGTGGTGACGCCGGTGGTGGTCGAGCAGGCGGCCATGGGCACGGCGCGCGCGCTCCAGATCATGCGCGACAGTCCGGGGCGGGTGCTGGTCGTGGTCAACCAGGGCCAGTTTCGCGGCATTCTCAGCGGCAGCGAGCGCACCTTTGCCTTCACCGACAAGCCGCTGCTGGACATGCTCGACGACTACGAACAGGGCAATGAGCCGCCCGGCGACGACCCCGCCAGCGGCGAGAACCTGGCGACCGGCTAGACGACTACGGAGGCGCGCATGTCCCCCACTCCCCCTTCACCGGAGACGATCTTCCGGTGCGAACAGTGCGATCGCCGCACCTGGGACGCTCTGTTCGACTGCCCGCAGCGTCGTGACGGCAACTGTCCCTTCCTGCTGGAGAACGTGGGCGGCAGCCGCCTGACGCGCCTGCTCGTGGCGGCGGCGCTCTGGGCGCTGGCGATTGGCGCGCTGTGGCTTTCGCAGCAGCCCGCGGACTACCTGATGCGGCTGCTCATCCTGCTGCTCGCCCTGCTGTTCGCGGCGGGTGGCTCGCTGGGCGTGTTGAGCCTGTTCTCCGAGCCATCCTACCTGCTGGTCAACCGCGCGACCGGCGCATCGTGGCACCGCCTCACCCTGGCCGGCTGGACCATCTCGGACCAGATCACGCTGCCCACCGAGCCGCTCCCGCTCGACCTGTCGCTGGATTTCACGCTCCAGTACCCGGCGAGCGCGTCCGCGCTGTGCGAGACGGACACCAGCCTCGTGGGCGGCGACGACCGCCAGCACGCGATCGATGTCGTCCTGCGCACGGTGGTCGCGCTCATCGCGCAGGGGCTGCTCGCCGTGCGCGTGGGCCGCCGCTACGACCGCTATTGGGGCCGCCCGCTGAAACTCGATTCGATCAAGTACGCGCTGGAACCCGGTCCGCTGGCCGAGCTGGCGGACGTGGAGGGCGCGCTCGAACAACGCCTGATGGTCGAGGTGATCCAGTGGCCGGAACGCACCCCGGCCAGCGACATCAAGATCCGGCGGCTGGCGGTGAGCTGGCAGATTCCGCCCGGCCAGGGGATCGAGGTCGACAAGCTGATGGCGGCCATCTTCGACAACGACGAGCGCGATCCGTACGAATGGCTGGTGACGCTGGTCGAGGAAGACATCATGGCCCGCGGGCTGTGCAACCAGCCCCAGGTGCACCGGGGCAGCGGGCGCGCCGCCTACGACATCGCGCCGTCTCATGCCGACCGGATGCGCGAGGAGGGCGACGCCGTGCGCGCCGCCCAGGACCGGCTGGCGCGCGCGTATCCCGACCTGGTGCGCGCGCTGCGGTACGCCATCGACACGGGGATCGAATCGCGGCAGGTGGATTGAGCGAGGGCGACTCAGTCGCCGAAATGGGCCAGCTCGCGGGACTCGTCGCCAGGCGCAGCAGACCAGCGCCCGCGCCTGTCGAGCAGGTCGCAGACGCGCGTCCCCAGTTCCTGGAATGACACGGGCTTCACCAGGTAGTCGTCGGCGCCCATTTCGCGGGCGGCGAGAATGCGCTGGATGCCGCTGCCCGCCGACACGAACATCAGGGGAATCTCGCGCGTGGCCGGGTCGGCGCGCAACTGCTTGAGCAAGTCGAACCCACTCATGCCCGGCTTCATCACGTCCGAGATCACGAGCGAGATCGGCATCGTGCGGCACATCGCCAGCGCCTCGTCGCCATATGGTGTGGTGACTACGCTGAGGTTGAAACGCTCCAGCATGAGACGCAGCAGGTCCAGCACGTGGGGATCGTCGTCGGTGAGCAGGACCGGGTTGGCGCGTGTCAACGCGGGGAGATCGACCCATTCGGGGCGGGAAACAGCAAGCCGGGCCAATCGCCACAAGACCAGAGTCGACCCGGCAGCGATCAGCCAGGAGAACAACGTGCGGTCACGCCATCGATCGATCGAAAACGGCAGCGCCATGGCTTCGCTTCTTTCGCACTATCTAAAACTAGTTTTCGCCGGCAGCCGGGGCCGCCGTCGGGACGTAGGGTTGCCGGTCGGGATCGACTTTCACGCTGCTGACGATAGGCAGCCTAAGTCTCTATTAAGAACTATTTTAGTCCGGATTATTACCGCGCGCCAGTGGACGTCGGGCGATGATCTGCTCCATGCTGCGCACGTGATCCTTGAGCGCCTCACCATAGGGAGTCTGCTTGTGGCGCCGCGCCTCTTCGTGCAGCAGGGGCAGCACCTTCGGCGCGCCCTCGGCCATGCGCGCGTACCACTCGTCCGCCGCGTCGCCCCGGCCCTCGGCGACCTGGCCCAGGATGTACGAGCCGTAGACCTGTCCCTGGCGAATCAGCGTCGGGTCGTCGATGATGCCGCGCAGCGTTCGCTCGGCGGCGGCATGGTCCCCCGCCAGAAACTGGCACAGGCCGAGGTAATAAACCGAGTTGATGTTGTCCTCGAACCGCAGCGCCTGGCGGATGATCTCGGCGGCCTCGGCATAGCGGGCCTGGTGGCGCCGCAGCGAGCCCAGCGCCCCGTTGACCGAGGCGAACTCCGGCGCGAGCTGGCGCGCGCGGGCCAGCAGTTGGTCGGCGCGCTCCCACTTGTTCAGCTCGATGTAGGCCAGGGCGACCATCGCCAGCTTGTCCGGGTGCCCGCGCCCGGCAGTGGCCTCGTCTTCCAGCTCGCGAACCAGCTTGCGGTATTCGCCCTGTTGGAGAAGCGTCAGCGCGGGGGTGCGCCACGCGTACAGGTTCGCCACCACGCTGCGCCGCCACGCGCGCAGCGCCACGAACCCGGCGATGAAGATCAGCAGCGGAATCCAGGCGCGCGTCCCGCCGCCGGCCAGGTACCAGCCGAACGCGCCGATGCCGAGCGCCATCAGCACAAGGTTGCCGATCATGGTGATCGCCCAGGTGCGCGGCGGCTCCACGGGGCGGAAGCGCTGCGCCTGGACGATCACGCCCTGGGCCATGTAGCCGAAATAGCTCACCACCAGCAGGATGATGAGCGCCACGCCGTCCAACGCCCCGGCCAGCACCAGCGCCAGCACGAGGCCAACCCCGATCAGCGCGATCGCCTCCAGCGGCCCCACCGATTCCCACGCGCGCCTCAACCCGTTCATTGTGCCTCCCAAAGCCGGATGACATTCGCATCGCGCACGGCCACCGCAAGCGCGCGGCCATCGGGCCGCCACGCCAGCGCCGTAGCGCGGTCCGGCAGCGTGGCGATCACCGTGCCGGCCCCCGGGTCGAGCACCTGCGTCCCTTCGTCGCCGCCCACGGCCAGGATCGCGCCGCCCGGCTGCCACGCGACGGCCCGCCAGCGCCCCTCGATCGTGTGCAGCGCGGTACCCATCGTCGCGTCCCACACCTGGACGCGCCCATCCGCCGCTATGCCGGCCAGCCACGCGCCATCCGCGCTCCAGGCGAGGCGGGGATCACGCGGGTCGAGCGCGCCGTCCATCTCGCCGATCAGCTTGCCCGTCGCGGTGTCCCACACGCGCACGCCGCCCGACTCATCCTCAGCCGCCAGCTTGCGCCCGTCCGGGCTCCAGAACAGGGCATCTCCCAGCAGGGTAACCCGGCCCGCGTCCCAGGTCAGGTCCACGCTGCCGCTCGCCACATTGACCAGCGCCAGCGTCCCGTCGTCGCTCGCCGCAGCGATCTGCACCAGGTCGGGCCGCGGCGCCGCGCTGCACGCGCCCTGCTGGCTCCACACCGCGCGGAACGGCACCACCGACTCCGGCGGGGCGGCGCTGTCCCAGGTCATGACGCCGCAGTAGCCATTCGCCAGCCCGTAGCGCACCACGGCCACCTCGCCCGCCTCGGTCCAGCCCATCGCCACCGCATCGGCGCGCACCGGGACCGCCGCTTCGAGCGTGCCCCCCGCTGGGTCCCAGATCGCCAGCACGCGGCCAGCGGTCAGCGCGGCGAGACGCGCGCCATCCGGGCTCCATGCCAGGGCGCCGATCGGCCCGTTGTGCCCCGGCTGGCTGGCGAGCGGCGCGCCGGTCGCGGCATCCCACACGCTCAGCATGTGATCCCAGCCGGCGGTCGCCAACCGCGAGCCGTCCGGGCTGAAGGCCGCCTGCCGGACGCCGAGCCACGCCCCTTGCAGCGCCGCGCCCAGGCTTTCGAGCGTCTCCGCATCCCAGAACGTCAGGCCGCCATCCCCGGCGTAATTCCGGTAGCCGACCGCCAGCCGCGATCCGTCCGGGCTCCAGGCGACCGTATCGTACACCACGCCCGGCGTGCCCGGCAGCGCGACCAGTTCGTCACCCGTGGCGGCATCCCACACCCAGGCGCGGCCATCCGGCCCCACGCCCGCCAGCCGCGCGCCATCGGGGCTCAGCGCGAGATCGAGCACGATCCCGGCGTGATCGTCGAAGCCCGGCAGGGCGTCGCCCGTGGCAGCGTCCCAGCGGCGGAGCGTTCCATCGACCCCCGCGCTGATCACCGCCGAGCCGTCGGCGTTCCACGCCAGGACCTGCACCCAGCCATCATGGCCGTGCAACACGGCCCATTCGCCGCCGCTGGCTGCGTTCCAGATGCGCAGCGTCCCATCGTCGGAGGCGCTGGCGAGCAGCCCGGCGAACGGCGTCCCATCGGGGCTGAACGCGACCGCCGTCACGCGGTCGGTGTGACCCTCGCAGGTGCAGAGCTGTTCGCCGCTGGCCGCATCCCAGACGGTGACAACCCCATCGACGCCCGCCGTGGCGATCTGGCGCCCGTCCGGGCTGAACGCCACGTCCAGCACGCCACCCGCCGCCCCGGCGAGCTGTTCCCCCTCGCCGGACAGGTCGCCATCATACAGCCAGACGCCCGCAGAGCCGCCCGCCGCGAGGCGCGCGCCATCCGGGCTCCACGCCACCGCCGCGGCGCTCCCGCGCCCCAACACCGCGCTCTCGGCATAGGATGCGCCATCCTGCGCCGCCGCGCTGCTCCCCAGCGCCAGAATCACGACCAGGATCGCACCAACGAAAAGAAACCGGGTTTTCATGCCAACTCCCTTGAGTGACCGATCAGGCTACGCGCTCATTCCGCCCAGACGACAATCGTACCGTCCCGCGCGGCAACCGCCAAGTGATCCCCGGCGGGGCTCCACGCGGCGGCGTTGGCGCGGCCCGGCAGCGTGGCGATCACCGCGCCGGTGTCCGCCGCCGTGACGCGCACGATGCCTTCCTCGTCGATATCCACTTCGCGCGCGCCGTCCGGGCTGGCCGCCGGGAGCGAGACGGGCGCCATCGTGCCGGGGACCAGCTCGATCAGGTCGCCGGTCGCGGGGTCCCAGGTGCGCAGGCGGCGATCCAGGCTGGCGCTGGTGACGTGTCCGTCCGCCGTCCAGCCAACCGCCCCGACCCAGCCCATGAACTGGTCCCAGCGGGTGCCCGGCCTCCCGCGCGAGACTTCCCAGATCATCGCCGTGTCGTCCCAGCCCAGCGACACCAGCGCCGTGCCGTCCGGATTCCACGCCAGATCGTGCACCGGGCCGGTGTGCTCGTCGAAGCGGCCCCCTTCACGCATATCGCGCGTGTACCACAGCCGGACCGAGCCATCCCAACCGGCGGTGGCGAACGTCATGCCCCCCGGATTCCACGCGACGTCATCGATCACGTCGGCGCCCGCCTGAAAGACCCACGCCTCGCTGAAATCGAGCAGATTCCACGCGCGGATCGTCCCGTCCCACCCGGCGCTGACCAGCAGCCCGCCGTGCCACGTCACGGCACTCACGGCGCCGTCGTGCCCTTCCAGCGCGGCGAGCGGGTCGCCGCTGGCGGGGTCCCACAGGCGCACCGTGCCGTCATAGCTCGCGCTGGCGAGCGCCGCGCCGTCCGGGCTGTACGCGACCGACGTCACCCAGCCGGTGTGGCCTTCCAGCACGGCGCGCTCCGCACCGGTCGCCGCGTCCCACAGGCGCACGGTGCCATCATAGCTCCCGCTGGCGATCTCCGCACCATCCGGGCGCCAGTCAACGGCAACCACCAGGTCGGTGTGGCCTTCGAGCACCGCGAGTTCCGCCTGCGCGGCCACGTCCCACAGGCGCACGGTCCGGTCGTGGCTGGCGCTCGCCAGCCGGGCGGAATCCGGGCTGAAGGCGAGCGCGTACACGGCGCGGGCGTGCCCGGTGAGCAGGCCGCGATCGGCCCCGTCGGGCGCGGACAGCCAGATGCCCAGCGCGCCGCCGATGGCGATCGTGTCGCCGTCCGGGCTCCAGGCGATGCTGCGCACCAGCCCGCGCCCCAGGCGGCCCTGGGGAGCATACGGCCCGGCGTCGTCCTGGGCGGCGGCGGGCAGGATCAACGAAACGGCGAACAACAGGGCGGTCAGGGGAATGAGAGAGCGCAGCATGGTCAACCTCCTGTTTGCGGATGGGAGTGATCTTAGTGGATGTGAGGGAGGGGCGCAAAAGTGGGCGGGGGTCTTGACGGCGGCCCGATTCCGTGCTAAACTAATATCACAATTGCACAATCACGCAATTAAGCAAGTGAACAAGCGAGGGCCTTATGCAATCACAAACCGAGTTGGCTCCGACCGTCAACCATCAGTCCCCCGCCTTTCGCTGCCCGGCCCAGGTGCTGGTCATCGATCGTCCTAACGGCCCTGCCAACGTGCTGGTCGATACCGTAAGCTTGCTGTTGAACCAGGGCATTTCGGTGGTGCTGGTCGACCAGCAGGATGATGCCCTGCGCGCATTGGAGTTCTACGACTTCGACCTGGTTGTCGTCGGGGTCGACGCCCGCCACCTGGTCGACCTGTCGATCCTGGCGCCGGTGCGGGTGGAGCATCCCGCCGTCCCGGTGCTGGTGGTCGGGCGCCGCCTGCCGTACCTGCTGCGCGATCGCGCCCGCCAGCTTGGCGCCGACGACGTGGTAGAGCTTCCCGAACGGGCCGCGGACCTGAAAGCGCTCGTCGGGCAGATGGCCGGCGCGTATCTCAGCCCGGCCTGGGCCTCGTGCGAGTGAACGAAGACATCCTTATGCCCACGACAAGAAGGTGACCGTATGCCGCTCGAAGTGATCGACGCAACCGACCCCATTACCGAGATGGTTCGTTTCCAGTCCTCGCCGGTCTACGAGATGATGCTCAGTCTCCAGACCCTGCGCAAACCGGGCGCGCGCGCCGAGTGGACGGCTGCGGCGCGGGCGGTCCTCCCACCCGGTTTGCTGCGCGAGTTGGACGATCTGTACGAGCCGTACTTCAACGGCGCGCTCTTTTTCGAGCTGGCGGTTGATTACGCCGATCACGACGACGTGCCCGGATATATCGAGTATATCCGCACGATGGACCCGGTCACCTTCATTTTTTACTGCATGGGGCGCATTCTGCGGCGCGAGGAGATCGCCGAGACCGGCCTCGACACCGACCGGCTGCGCGAGAAACTCCGGGGGTCGGAGTACGATACCCACTGGATGTATACCCACGTGCCGCTCGAAGCGATCCTGGCCGACGTGCCCGCCTTCCAGAACCGCCTGGCCGGCCTGTGGCAGTGGTATTGGGAGGACTTCTTCGCCGGGCAGATCGAGTCCCTGCGCCCCCATTGGGAGCGCGCGCTCGACGATAAATCGGCCCTGCTCGCCCGGCTGGGGGGCGCGGGCCTGCTCGAGCACGTCACCGGCAAGTCCGAGATGCTGCCGCCGCTGCCGGAAGAATACCCGGTGACGGACATCGTGTACGTCCCGGTGTACCTGATGCCCTCGTCGGTGTACATGTTTTACGGCTACGGCAATATCACGGTGCTGTTCAACAGCGAGCGCACCGAGGCGCGGCTGGCCGAGCTGGAGCGCAGCAAGCAGCAGTTGGTGAACGTCTTCAAGGCGCTGTCCGACGGCTCGCGGATCGACATCCTGCGCCTGATCGCGCACCACGGCCAACAGATGCACGGCAAGCGAATCGCCCACAAGCTGAACCTATCGCCCTCGGCGGTATCGCGGCACCTGGCCCAGCTCAAGGAAGCCGGGTTGATCGCCGAGGAAACCCACGACAACCGCACCATCACTTACACCGTCCGGGAAGACGCGATCAACGCGCTGCCGGAAACCCTGTTCGACGTCCTCCACCACTGACCGCCCCTGCCCGCGCGCCTACTCCACCGGCAGCGGGACATAGCCACTCTCGGCGACGACGAGCTGACCCTCGGCGCCAATCAGCCAGTCGCGCAGCAGCGCCGCCGTGGAGTCCGCCGGTGTGTCCGCGCGCAGGACGGCGTACACCTCCGCCGCCAGCGGGTAGCGCCTTTCGGCGATCGTGCTGGCTTCCGGCGGCACGCCCTCGATCGCCACCAGCCTCACGCTTTCGTCGGGATTGATGGCCGTGGCGTAGTAGTAGACCGAGTAGCCGATACCGGCCACGTCCGTGCTGATCGCGTTGATCGGCCCGATCATGGATTCCAGGATCATGTCCGGCGCCTCGATCATCGCGCCCCCCTGCATGACCAGTGCCTCCATCAGTTCCTGGCTGCCGGAGTTCGGATTGCGCAGGTACGCATGAATCGCGTTGTCCGGATCGTCGCCGAGCGGCTCGTCGATGCCCAGCTCGGACCAGCTCGTGATCTCCCCGGTGTAGATCCCGCGAACGGCGTCCAGGCTGAGGGTGGGGATGGGATTCTCCGCGTTGACCAGGAATACGAACGCGTCCAGGGCGATGGGCCGCGCATCCAGCGCGACACCTTCCGTCTCCGCGAGGGTCAGCTCGTCGTCCGAAGGCGCGCGCGCCACCAGGATGAGGTCGACTGCCCCGCCGATCAGGTTCAGGTAGGACTCGTGCGTGCCGGTATGGTGCAGCCTGTTGAGCACGTCGAGCTCCGGCGAGATTGGCTCATCCATGGCGACGACATACGCGATCCAGCGCTCCGGGCCGAAGAACCCCTCCAGCCACACGCAGGACGCGCCGAGAATCTTGCAGGCAACCAACTGCTGGAGCGGCAGCGTCGAGGTCGAGCCATCGACGCGCGGGTAGTCCGCTGCGATGATCGCGAGGTCACCCACCGGCGCCAGGGTGGGGAACGGCGTCGGGAAAGGGGTCGGCGAGGGGGTGGCGTCCTGCTGGGCGGCGGCGGGAAGGGACGCGGGGAAGCCCATCACGGCGACCCAAACGAAGAGAGCGGCCAGGATCATGAGTCCGGCCAACGGCGTGTTTTTCATCGAGCAGCCTCCACACTCCATCGATATCGATCGCGCGGCAGGTCGTTCGGAGGAGCCTCGCCCTCTGCTGCGCTGATTCAGCCCACCTGATCGGTATCCAACCAGATCGTCACCGGGCCATCGTTGTGGATCTCGACCTGCATTCGCGCGCCAAAGACGCCCATCGCCACCCGCTCGACGCCCGCCTGGCGCAGCATCCCGGCGAACCGCTCGATCAGCGGCGCGGCGATCTCCGGCGGGGCGGCATCGACGAAGCTGGGGCGGCGGCCCTTGCGCGAGTCGGCGTAGAGCGTGAACTGCGACACGACGAGGCACCCGCCGCCCACGTCCAGCAGCGAGCGGTTGAACTTGCCGTCCGCGTCTTCGAACACGCGCAGCCCGGCGATCTTGCGCGCCAGCCACTGCGCCTGGGCGTCGCCGTCGCCATGCCCCACGCCCACCAGGATCACGAAGCCGTGATCGATCTCGCCCACCACCGCGCCATCGACGCGCACCGCGCCGCGTTTCACCCGCTGTAAGACTGCTCGCATTCCACGCTCGCTATCCGTTCCGAACCGCTGCGCCAACCATACCGCGAACGCCGCGAATGGCGCAAAAAGCGTAGCCGCCCGCCGCCGCGAGCACTATAATGGTCGCCCGCTCGAACTGGCAGGCAGGCCGGTCGAGCGCGATCCGTTCGCACCACTACAGGAGCACAATCGATGACCAAACACGCCATCAACCCCAAAGAACTGTTCGACAGCTTGCAGTACGGCTTCTCGCAGATCGTCGTGAGCCAGGGATCGCGCATCGTGTCGATCTCGGGCCAGGTGGCCTGGGACGAGCACGGGCAGATCGTCGGGCCGGGCGATTTGCGCCGGCAGACGTTCCGGGCGCTGGAGAATCTCGAAACGGCCATGCGCGCCGCGGGTGGCACGCTGGGCGACATCGCGTCGCTGCGCATCTACATCGCCCAGGCGGCGATCGACGACACGAGGCCGGTGCGCGACGGGCTGCTCGCGTTCTTCCCCGATAACCCGCCCGCCACCACGTGGATCGGCGTCCCCGCGCTGGCGCGCCCGGAATTCCTGATCGAGATCGAGGCGTTCGCCGTCCTCGACTAATCCCGGCTGGATGCCGTCCAGGCCCGGCCCGCTGACATAATGCGCGGCGCGAAACCTGTTCGATGGTTCAAGCCGCGCTGTGTTTTATTGACTTGCACTCACCATTGTAATATACTGTCTTTGAGTTCACTGGTAGGTGAACATCGCTTAATGATTACAGTTTCAGGAGGCCAAACTAATGAGGAAGCTAATCGTTTTATGCGTTCTGCTAGCCCTGATAGTGCCTTCCGGAAGCATGATGGTGGGTGCTCAGGATGGCAACCCGTTCGAGGGCATGAGCCCGGAGGACCTGTTCCCCAACGCCATCGACGATGTCGAGCGCGAAAGCGCCATGGCAGCGCTGCTGGCCGCCAATCTCCCTGACGCACGCGACCGGTTCGAGGGCGAAAAACTGACCGTGGGCGTGCTCGCCAGCGGCACGCGCGGCGTGATTTCGGGCGGCGTCTACTTCTGGCGCGAGGCGTTCCAGGCGGTCACCGGTGCCGAGCTGGAGATTATCGAGATCCCCTTCGAGCAAATGCTCACCACGCTCACCATCGATTTCTCGACCAACCAGAACACCTATGATGCCATCATCAACGCGTCGTGGTTCTACGGCGACTACATCAGCAACGACTGGATCATCCCGATCGATGATTACATCGGCGCTGAGGGCTTCCCGGTCTGGGAGCCTGAGAAAGTGGCCGCCCCGCTGCAGCAACTGCTCACATGGGGCGACAACTGGTACGGGGTCGTCAACGATGGCGACGCGCAGATGCTCTACTATCGCCGCGACATTCTGGAAGACCCGGAGTGGCAGGCCGCCTATGAGGAAGAAGTGGGTGAGCCAATGCCCGTCCCGCCGCGCACCTGGCAGCAGGTGTTGAAGGTGTCCCGCTTCTTCAACGGCAAAGACTGGAACGGCGACGGCGATCCGGATGACGGCATCAGCCTGCACCTGAAGGTAGGCGGCCAGGGCCATTTCCACTACATGGCGCTGTCCTCACCGTTCGCCATCACGCCCGCCGAGGGCGATGATCCGCGCGCCGTGACCAAGTACGACAACATCTACTGGTTCGACCCGGACGACATGACGCCGGTCATCAACTCGCCCGGCCACGTTGCCGCGCTCGAGTTCTTGAAGGAACTGGCCGCGACCGGCTCGCAGTCACAGTTCGGGTGGGAACTGGGCGAAGCCTGGGACAACTTCCTGAACGACAACGCCGTGTTGACCTTCTCGTGGGGCGACGTCGGCTCGCTGGCGCAGGACCCGAACCAGTCGGTCATTCAGGGCAAGCTCGGCGGCGCGCCCATTCCGTGCTCGGAAGTGTGGTACGACCGCGAGCTTGGTGAGTTCGTCGAAGACGCCGAGAACCCGAACTGCGTCGGGAACCTGGTCGGCGCGTCGTGGCACGGCGTCATTTCGAGCCGCTCGAACGTACCGGAGCTGGCCTACTACTTCCTGGCGATGCAGGCCAACCCGTCCATCCTGTTCTGGAACGTGGTCTACGGCTGGACCGGCGTCGATCCCAGCTCGCTGCCGCACCTGTTCCCGCCCGCCGGCGAGGCTACGGTAGAGGATTACGTGGCGGCGGGGTACAACGCCGATGACGTCGAGTCGTACATCACGGCATACGGGCAGAACCTGTTCGATCCGCCGACCACGCTGACTTACCTGCGTATCCCCGGCACGCCCGAATACTGGAACATCCTCGACATTCGCCTGGCCGAGGCCATGATCGACGTGCTCTCGCCCCAGGAGGCGCTGGACGCCGTGGCCGAGGAATGGGAGGAAATCACCGACGACATCGGACGTGACTACCTGCTGGATATCTACCGGGAATCGATCGGCTACTCGCCCGAGTAAAGGATGAGGTTGAACCCAGTGACTGCTTGAAAGGGGAGGGGAGCTGATCCCCTCCCCTTTACACACCATGCACAGGCGGGAGTCTATGAAAAGTGCCAACCGAGCCCGGCTGATCTTTTTGTTGCCCGGTGCGCTCTGGGTGCTCTGCTTCACCCTGTTTCCGTTGGTTTATTCGCTTGGCCTCAGCTTCACCGACAAGCGGATGGGCAGGCGCACGCGTCCGGGCGAATTCATCGGATTCCAGAACTACCAGGATATTTTTCAGGATAACCGCGTCGCCGAAGTCATGGAGATGACCATCTTCGTGATCGTGGGCAGCGTGCTGCTGACCGTCGTGCTGGGCACGTTCATCGCCTGGCTGTTCAATCACGAAATCCCCGGTCTGCGCGCGTTTCGCTCGATCCTGACGCTGCCCATCTTCGCCGCGCCCATCGCCCTGGGCCAGCTCGGCATGATCCTGTTCAACGAGCAAAGCGGCCCCATCAACCACATGATTCGCGGCGTGGGGCTCGATCCCGTGTATTGGATCACTGACCCGTGGTCGGCGCGTTTCGCCGTGCTGATCGTGGATGTCTGGCAGTGGACACCGTTCGTCTTCATCATCGTGCTGGCCGCGATGCAGTCGATCCCCGACGAGCTGTACGAGGCGGCGCGGCTGGACACGTCTTCGGCGTGGACCATGTTTCGCCGGATCACGTTCCCGATGATCACCCCCGCGCTCGGCACGGTGACGATGCTGCGGCTGGTGGAGACGTTCAAAATCCTGGACATCCCCTACACGCTGACGGGCGGCGGGCCGGGCGTATCGACGCAGACATACTCCTACTACATCTACCTGGAGGGGCTGCGCTTCTTCGATATGGGATACGCCTCGGCGCTGGCGTACCTGCTGGTTATCACCGCGATCATCATCAGCTCGATCTTCTTCTGGCGCGTCCGTCACCGCTACGACATCGAATAAGGAAGGCATCGATGGTTGGGCAGGCATCTCTCAAACAAAGCGTCGAGCGCATCGCCCTGTGGGCGGCGGTGGCCCTGGTGACGCTCATTGCGTTGTACCCGTTCGTGTGGGCCATCATCACGTCGTTCAAGCCCCAGCGCGACGCGCTGCAATCGTCCCTGATACCGTTCGTCCAGTTCGAGCCGATCATGGACAACTGGAACGCGGAGCTGGGCCGCACCGGCAGGGAAAACATCACCGCGCTGAAGAACAGCGCCATCATCGCCGTCGGCGCCACGCTCATCGCCCTGACGCTGGGCACGATGGCCGGGTACAGCCTGGCCCGTTTCCGCTTCGGGATCGGCAACCGGAACCTGGTTTCGTGGTTTCTCTCGCAGCGGTTCCTGCCGCCGGTGGCGACGCTCATCCCGTTTTTCCTGCTGCTCCAGCGGCTGGACCTGTTCGATAGCTACGCCGGCATGATCATCGTCAATGCCACGTTCGTCATGCCGTTTGCCGTCCTCATCACGCGCGACTTTTTCGCGGACTTTCCCAAGGACCTGGAAGAGGCGGCGCTGGTCGATGGCGCGTCACACTTCCAGGTGTTCCTGCGCGTGGCCCTGCCGATCGCGGGGCCGGCGCTGGTCGCGGCGGGCATCATCTGCTTCACCTTCGCCTGGAACGAGTTCCTGTTCGCCAGCGTGCTCACCGTGCGCGAGGCGCAGCCGTTCACCGTCAAGATCGTCAGCACGGGGACGGTGCGCGGCATCCACTTCGGCTTCGTCTCCACGCGCCTGCTGATGGCGGTCGTGCCGCCCCTGATCCTGTCCCTGTTCGTGCAGCGCTATATCGTGCGGGGCTTGACGATGGGGGCGGTCAAGGGATAAGCCCGGCGACCACCGTCCGCAGTGAAAAAAGTAGCCCCAGAGCGGGGCTATTTTCGTTGTGGGTATGTCCTTGCCGGGCGCGGATCAGGCGCGCTGCGCGGCCTTGACCTGCGCCTCGATCCAGGGGTAGGTGCGCTCGATGCCGGCGCGCAGGTCGAAGCGCGACTGCCAGCCGATCGAGTAGATGCGCGCGTTGCTGAAGTTGCGCGACTGCACGCCCACCGGCCCCTCGACGTGCTTGATGTGGATGCGCTTGCCCGCCACCGCCGCCACCGTCTCGACCAGCTCGTTGACGCTCACGTACTGCGGGCTGCCGATGTTCACCGCGCCCTTGAGGTCCGAGTGCATCAGCAGGTAGATCCCGTCCACCATGTCATCGACGTAGGTGTACGACCGGATCGCCGACCCGTCGCCCCACACCTCGATCGTGCCGCCGTCCTCGGCCTCGGCCACCTTGCGGCAGATCGCCGCCGGGGCTTTCTCGCGCCCGCCGGTCCACGTGCCCTCCGGCCCGTAGCAGTTCTGGAAGCGCGCGATGCGCACCACCATCCCCCGGTTGCGCTCGTACGCCTGCGCCATGCGCTCGGCGTAGAGCTTCTCCCAGCCGTATTCGTTGTCCGGGTTGGCGGGGATCGCTTCGGCCTCGGTCATCTCCGGCTCGCCGGGCTGCATGTCGCGGTAGACGCACACCGAGGAGGAGAAGAAGTAGCGTCGCACGCCCATCTGTGAGGCGTTGTGCACCATGTGGATGTTGATCAGGGCGCTGTTGTGCATGATCTCGCATTCGGCGGAGTGGATAAAGCCCATGCCGCCCATGTCCGCCGCGAGCTGGTAGACCTCGTCGAACGTGCCATCGTTGAGCGCCAGCGCGGCCTGGCAGTTCGCCTCTTCGCGCAGGTCGAGCCGCAGGAATTCGTCGGCCTGAGTGGGCGCAAACTCGTGCTCCTTGATGTCCACGCCGCGCACCCAGTACCCTTCGCGCTTCAGTTTCTTGACCAGGTGCCCGCCGATGAAGCCACCCGCACCACAGACAAGTGCTGTTTTCATAACCTGTTTCCTCTTTTTCGGTTCGCAATACAATTTCGCGCGTTTGCTGGCGGCACAGCGACGATGACCGGCCAGCGCGCCATGCGCCAGCACGCTCTTACGCCGGCGCTGCCCAGGGCCACAAGCATAGCGCGGGTTCCGCCGTGGTGCAAAGACTTTTAGCGTGCGGGGGAGCGTTTTCCGCGCGAGGCGTTCGCGCTAAGAAGGGATCCTCACAAACCAGAAACCGGTTGAATTTACGACAAGAAAATCTTGTTTAATGAGCAAATCGACAGGCGAATTGGCACCAATGTTACCAGCCAGTTGATTGTGATCGAAAACTCAGTTAAGATGATAATAAGGGAGGTGTATATAGGAGAATTGACATGTCCCGCCTTATCGTTCTGCTGCTGGTCGTTGCTGTGCTGCTCGTGATGGCAGCGCCTCTATCCCAACCCGCTGAGGCGCAAGTTGGGGCGTCGGCATCCTCGGCTGGTTTTGGGGCTGCGTTCGGATATGCTCAAACCATTGGCGTGATTTCGTATACAGCGGCAGGCTCCATTGGTGACGGCTCGGCGTGGGGATCGGCGATTACGCCCACAACGGGCAGTTGGTCGCAAATGGCCACCACCGGCAATGCGGCGGGGGCGGCACAGGCAATCGGCACACCCTTTGGATCGACCGCGCAGGTTCAGGTGATTTCGTTTCCGGGCGGGGGGGCCGTGGGTCTCGCTATGGCGTGGCCGTAACTCCTCACGTCAACTCCACACACGAGCGTAAGAAAAACGCCCGCACTTGAAAGGTTAGGGTAGGTGTTGGTTCCCATTTCCACCCGGCAAAGGGTTTATATGGCGGCGCTCAGCGTCGTCGCTGTATGGGCGATGCTGGCGCCTGCCTTCTGGATGGGCCCGGCGACGGCACAGGCGCGGGCCATTTTCAGCCACGAGTGCCACCCGGATGGCCGCATCCAGTTCCTGTATTACGGGCAGCCCTGGCACACGGTCGACCCTGACCAGATCGCCGCGCCGCTCGCCCTCGCGATCGCGACCCGCCAGCACCAGCTCATCATCATGGAAGACGACGTCAGTCTGTGGGCACTGTACCACAACGAGCTTCAGATCCACCGCAACGAGGACCCGGACGGGACCAAGTACATCATCCCCGCGCAAAGCTGCGGACCGATCGAGAGCCCGCCGCCGCTGGCGGACAGCCAGGCGTGGGCCGCCGCCGGAGCGCAGCCGGGCGGGCGCGCCAGCGCGCTGGCCTATGTGTCGCCGGATGGCAGCGTCCTGGCGTGGGCGGCCGTCGAGGGGCCGGGGTGGGCCTGGGCGGCGGCGCAGTCCACTCGCACCGGGGGAACGGGCGGCGCGCGGGTGCACGTCGTCAGGCCGGGCGAAAACCTGTTTCGCATCGCGCTCCGCTACGGGGTCCCGCTGGCCCGGCTGGCGGCGATCAACCGCATCGCGGACGTCAACCTGATCTACGCCGGGCAAACCCTGCTCATTCCGTGACGCGACTCGCTCCCGCCTCTTTCACCATCACCGGCTCGCTCACTGGGGGTTGACCGGCGGCTGGTCCGGCACCAGCTTAATCTGGGCGAGCAGACTATACCCATCGTAAAGCTCGCGTATCTGGCGCAAACGCCCCTGCTCGTCGAACCGGTGAACCGTGACGATCGTCAGCTCGATCCTGCCGCCGGTGGGCGGGACCGCCGTCTCGTCGGGCAGGACGAAGACGCGATCGAACGTCCCTTGCAGGGAATAGGCGGCGGCGATCCAATCGCCCTCGGCGACCGTCATCTGAATCGCGATGGTGAAGCCGGACAGGGCATCGCGCAGCGACCGCCAGTCCTGAACGTAGCCCTCGCGGTCGAAGTCTCCGAACGGGTTATAGCCTACGAAGTCCGGCGACAGCCAGCCCTGGATGAAGTCGAAATCGCCCGCGTTCAGCGCCTGGTAGTAGCTCGCGATCAGCGCGCCCGCCTGAGCCGTGGCAGGCGAGGCCGCCGGGGTGAACGCCTCATCCGGCGCGCTCCAGAACGCGACAGGCTCCAACAGGCCAATCGCAGCCAGGAAGCTCAGGTTGTCGAAAGCGTTCCACTCGATGCTGATCTGCCCCTGCTCGTTGAACACGAACACGCTGCTCACGATCAGCGCGAGGGGCTGGTTGGTGGCGGGGATCGGCACGCTGTCCGGAAAGACCATATCGGCGACGAACGTGCCGTGGATGGACAGGTGCAGCGCGGCGCTGTTCTCCTCGACGATCAGCAGCAGGGGCCGCGCCTCCAGGTCCGGCATAGCGGCCCGCAGCGCCAGGATGTTTCGCTTGAACCCGTCGCGATCGGTCGCGGCGGGATAGCGCGTAAAGGTAGCGGCGAAAAGCTCGTCAACCGCGCCGATCTGCCCCTGGTTGTACACCTCGTCGACCAGCCGGCGGATCGCATCGCGGTAGGGGGAGGCGGGATTGCCTTGCGCGGACGCCCTCGCCTGCCCGCAGAAACACAGGATGAGCACGAGCGTGACACTACGGAAGCGCATATCGACCCCCTCGCATGGTTTCCCATGCTGCTCACGGGCTACGGATTGCAGAGCGTATCGACGAACTCCTTGAGATCGGGCGGCACGCCGCTGAGATCCTGCTGGCAAAAATCGGCGGGCGGGCTTTCGTCCTCGTTGGGCGGCTGCGCGGGCGTGCCTTCGGGCTGGCCGGTGTCCGCCGGGACGGCGGCGCCGCTGTCCACGCCGCAGGGGATGATCAGCTCCTGCCCCTCGTAGATCAGGCCCGGACTGACCAGGCGATTGGCCGCCACGATGTCATCCACCGGGACCCCGTACCGCCGGGATATGCCGTACAGCGTTTCGCCGCGCGCCACGCGGTGCCGCGGGCTGCCCTCGCAGATGAGCACCTCACGCTGGGCCGCCTGCTGGACCGGCACAATCGGCCCCACGGCGGGCTGGCCTCCGGCGCAGGGGATGATCAACTGCTGCCCGGCGTAGAGCAGGTTAGGGTTCTGGAGCGCGTTGGCATCGAGGATGGCCTGCGGCGAGACGTTGTAGCGCCGGGCGATGCTGTAGATCCACTCGCCGGGCTGCACGACGTGGACGGTAGAGGGGCCACAGCCACTCACCGGCATACCGGCATCCAGCAGCACGTTCAGCGCCCCGGCGACGATTTGCGCCTGCCCTGATTCCTGGTCGTTGTGCAGGCGCGGCGCGGACCAGAACGCGACGCTCCCGGCGTTGTCCGTCACGGCGACCAGGGTCTGCCCGGCGCCCGCCACCGGCCCCCCGGCTATCGAGACCTGGCCCTGAAACACGGCCAGCGTCATGCTGTTCGGCGTCTGCTGGCGGACGGTCACGAGCGCGCCGTCCAGGATCATCCCCGCCTCGTTGAGCGCCAGCTCCAGGCGGTCGCCCGGCGGCACGTAGAGCGAGAAGCCGGGAGCCGCCTCGGGGCACTGCAATTCCGCCACCGCGCCGGTCAGCACGCCGAGGTCGAGAGCGCCCGCCGCAATCGAGCGGTTGTCGAGCTGCACGTCCCCCGTCAGGAGCAGCACCGGCGGCGCAGCGGAGGGCCGGATCACCGCCACGCCCCACGCGCCCGTGAAGGCATCGAAGGGACTCGTCTGCATGTTGCGCAGGCTGGCGAAGGCGGCCCGATCGTCGGGCCGGGAAAAGGACACAAGCGCCGGTGCGCCTTCCACCGTCGCGGCCACGCGCTCGTGAGCGAAGCAGACCTGCCCCGCGCCGAGATCGGCGCAGACGCCGGCCAAGCCCTCGATCACGGCGTTGATGTGCGTGGCGCAGTCCACCTGCGCCCCTGCCGGGCGCGGGGCCAGCGCAGCCACCGTCAGAACGCACAAGAGGATGCATCTTTTCATGGGGTTTCCCGGCCTCGCGTAGGTGAACTCTGGCTCGATGACTGAGCAGTCGATCACGGCAGTGGAGGGGCGCGCCTCGCGATCGCGCGCCGGTATCGGGACGATTCGATGCGAATGTGCCAGGTCTGCCCGCGTGTGTGGGATGGCTGGGGCTGCCCGGTGGGCGCGGCATGATGCATGGGGCAGCGGCGGGGACCTGTTGCGGTGGGGACAGTCGAACTCGCCTCGTTCCAGGCACGGCGAGTCCCCTCCCCCTCGACTAAAGTCACTATATCACGGAACGAGTCCCCAGAGCAATGCCCCCGCGTGGAGGAGGGAACAGCGCGGGGTGAGCAGCACCCCGCGCCGTCAATAATTGACGTTCCTCAGCGTGTCCACCAGCAGCGACAGCCGGATTTTGCGCCGCAGAAAACTCGTGAGATAGCCCCGGCGCGTGATGAAGTTGTGGAGAATCTGTGACCCCAGCCCCCACACGCGCTGGCCCTTCAGGTACAGGATGTACCCTTTGTTGGCCGGGCGCTCGCCATACTCCACCGCATAGCCGAGCGAGCGCATGGTTTCGCCGCACACCGATTCGATCAGCGCCACCTGCCGGGGGAGCAGGTGCTTGCGCCACGCCTCGATCCGGGTCGGATCGGGCGCTTCGTTCAACTTGGCATGGATCTGCGCGTAATATTCCCCGTACTCGGCGGTCCCTTTTTTGTGATACGTCAACAGCCCCGGCTCGAAGTCGATCTCCAGGAAAGCGCAGACCTGGCGCAGCGTGTCTTCCGGCGATTTGACCAGCGTTTCGTACTGGATGCTGATCGCGTCGCCGGGATAGTCCGCCTGGAGCGCGAGGCCTGCCTGCACGTCGCGCAGCCACCGGCGCGCGGCGAAATACACGTTGCTGTGATGGACGTTCGACCGGATGAGCGAGCTCACGACGGCGCGCGGATCGCGAATGACGTTGATGAACCGGGCTTCGGGATAGTGGCGTTTCAGCAGGCGCCCATAGCGAACGAACCGGGGAGTCTTCTGCCCCCAGATCGTTTTGCCGAAATGGCGCGCGTAGATGTCGTGCGCCCGGTCGATGAACTCCTTCGCCGTGACGCACCCCTCGAAATCCGTCGGGGCGAACGGGATCCCCCATTCGCTAAGCTCGTATTCTTTCAGGATCAACTGCCGGAAGGTCGCCGCTGGCGTGTCCGGCGCGGCGCGGAGATAGTCCGCGATGAACAGCGATTCCAACGGGATCGCGACCTGGGAATGCTGGTTGAGCATCGTGCGCAGGAGCGTCGTGCCCGACCGCCCGCAGCCCACGATGAAGAAAGTCGCGTGCGTCATGATGATTCCTCGGGGGACGATGAAACCGGCGCCGGTTCGCGGGCGGGCGCGCGGTGAACTTCAGCCGTGCCGTGCAGGGGATCTTCCGAGCGCTGCCCGTAAAACACCAGCAGTTCCCCGATAAGGCCCATCGTCAGCAGTTGGATGCCCATCAGCATGAGCAGGATCCCCAGCAGCAGCAGCGGGCGCTGGCTCAACGGGCGCATTCCCTGAAACCATTCGATCGCCAGATAGGCGTTCACCACGAAGCCGGCCAGCAGCAACACGATGCCGGTGATACCAAACAGGTGCAAGGGGCGATAGCGAAAGTTGATCAGGAACAGCACGGTCATAAAATCGGAGCCGCCGCGCAGCATCCGGCCCGGCCCGTACTTGGATTTGCCGAACTGGCGCTTGTGATGCGTGACCGGAATCTCGGTCACACGGTAGCCGTTGTGGTGGGCCAGGACGGGGATGTAGCGGTGCATATCGCCGTACAGGGTGAGCTGTTTGGCGCAGGCGGCGCGGTACGCCTTCAGGCCGCTGTTCATGTCGTGGATGCGGATGCCCGTGACCATCGCCGTCACCCTGTTGGCGATCTTGGAGGGGATCCGCTTCGTCAACGGGTCCTGGCGGCTCTGCTTCCAGCCGATGACCACGTCGTAGCCTTCGTCCAGCCGGGCGAGCAAGCGCGGGATCTCCTGGGGATCGTCCTGCAAGTCGGCATCGAGCGTGACGATCGCATTGCCACACGCCAGCAAAAAGCCCGCGGCCAGCGCGGCGCTCTTGCCAAAGTTGCGGCGCTGGATGGCAACGACGACACCCGGATCCTGCTCTTGCAGCGCGCACAGCGCCTCGGTCGAGCCATCGGTACTGCCATCGTCGATGAAGACGATTTCCCAGGTCAGTTCCAGGGAATCGAGCACGGCGCGCAGTTTTTCATAGAGCAGCGGGATGCTCTCGCGCTCATTGTACACCGGCAGGATCAGCGTCAGGTCCACTGCATCCCGGCACGTTTCACGAACTAACTGCATCTGGGCCTCCGTCTTCCAATCGCTTGCCCGACATTTTCAATCTGCCTTGATGCCAAACAGCGCGCCTCAAATGACCGGTCTCGAAACCGGTCTAGCGGCGCTGGGCGCCCTGTTCGACGCGGTACAGGTACACGGTGTGTTCGCTGCCGGGCCGCTCTATCGTAGCGATAAGGGTATTCGGCTGGGGAAGTCCCGACAGGTCCAGGTAGACCAGATTCTCGCCCACCACGTACAACGGTCCTTGCACAGCCGTTTGCTCGGCCCGGTCGAAAAGCTGTTCGTTGGCGCCAAACCAATCAAACGCCGGGCACGCTACCTCGACGGGATGGGCCGCGATGCGCAGCGCCTGGCAGTTGGCGACCAGCCCCAACACCGGGAGCGTTTCGTCCGCCGCGCTCAGCATCTGGCCCGCCCCGGTGACGCCAAACCCCGACGATTCCCGCCGGATGTATTCGGCCAGGTCGTTGTCATTCAGCGGCAGGTCGGCGGGATGATACCAGGCATTGTAGGCGAATGGGGCAAAAAAGATAGCGAACCACAGCGCCATGGCCGCGTAGGGCACGAATCGCCAGCGCGGGTACCGTTCGATCAACAGGCCGATCCCGACGGCACACAGCAAAACGACCCAAACGACGTGGTTGAGCGCATAGCGCGAGTTCAGGATATTGCCGAATACGATGGCGCCGCCCCCGCCCATCCCCAGGGCCGCGATGCCGAACAGGGCCGGGCGCGGGCGCTGCCACAGCCAGATCAGCGCGCCGAACATCGCCATGACGATCACCGGCAGCCCGAGATAGGTCACATCGAAGCCCCACACCTCGCCCAGGTTGTGCCAGACGCGCTCGATGATGTTCCGGTCCGCCCCGCCCACGAAGCGCTCGGCGGTGGCGAAATAGTCGTACCCGCGCCAGCGAAGCACCACCATGAACGGTCCCCAGAGAGCCGCGAACGTGCCGTAGCTAAGCGCTCCCAACAGGATACGCCTGCGCCAGGGCGCCTTACTGACGAGGATCAGCGCGACCACCGGCAAGGGCAGCCACGCCGTCCCGGACGCCTTAGCCAGCAGCACCGCGACCAGCGCGATTCCCAGGGCGACCGCCCATCGCCATTGCGCCGCGCGAGCCATCTGCCACGCCAGCCACACGCTCACCACCGCCAGCGCAGCCAGGGCCGGGTCCCCCAACGACATCCGCTCGTAGAACAAGCCGTAGGGGGACGCAATCCAGAGCGCCAGAGCGATCAGGCCCGCCCGATGCGACACGAAGGTGCGCGCCAGGCCATACAGCGCCGCCGCTCCCGCCAGCCCCAGAAGCACGATCGCGACGCGTCCCAGCCATGCGCCACCCGGCGGATCGGGACCAAGGATGGCGGTCAGCCAGGCATGGAGGATCCGGCTGTGACCGGCAGGCAGCAGCACCTGCCCCTCGCGCACGAGCTGCGACCGGCGAATATACACTGCCTCGTCGACGAACAGGGGAAGCGCCAGCACGTTGTGCAGGCGGATGAACGCATACACGAGCAGCAATGGGAGGGTATCCCAGGTGGGCGCACGGGTAACGGTGTTTTTCATGAACGGGTTTTTCACGAGAATGGCAACTCATCCGCGGAACAGAACACGCGCACAGCCCCTTAATAATAACATCGATTCAGGCGACCGGGCGATGATTGCGACACCGTCCTGGAGCGAGGCACCAGAGCCGGACAGTCCGGGGCTGACGAGTTCGCCGGCGCCTGCCTGCGCGCAACAAAAAGCGCCCCGCAGCAGCGTGCTGCAGGGCGCATAACTTACATTCTATCGGGAGCCTTAGCTGTCTTCGCGTCGCACCTGGCTCGCCTGCGGACCTTTCTGACCCTGCGTGACCACGAAGGACACGCGCTCACCTTCGTTCAGCTCGCGATAGCCCTCGGACTGGATCTCGCTGTGGTGGACGAACACATCGGGGCCACCCTGGCGCTCGATGAAGCCGAACCCCTTCTGGGAGTTGAACCACTTGACGGTACCGAATTCACGTTCTTCAGACATTTGGGGAACTCCTTTCCCGCTCATTAGGTTTGGTGTTGTGGGAATGGAGTTGCGTAAGGACAAAAAACCCAGCGTCTTGGTTCAGTTGCGCTGGGACTCTCTGGCCTGTTCTGCGAACAACCTTTTCCACTACAGCCCAGATTATACGCGATCTTTTGTCCCCCTCCAAATTAAGCCTGAGGGCAGCAAAAGCCGGGCGGCTGAGCCTTGCCCGTTGCGTCTGGTGTTTTGATCAGATGGGCATCTATCCGCGCAAAGGAGAGCCCGGTTAGGTCCGGCGGGTGGGCGAGCATGGCAACGGTGGATCGGTATGTGAAGGCCAGCCAGATCGCCAACGAGGGGATGGCCGGAGATATCTATTCGCGCGTGACATGAACTCACGCCGTTTGTTCTGTTCAAGGCTCGCTCGTGACAGAGTCGACTCAGACACGACGCCAGTAGAGCACACTGATAATCGCCATCACAATAATCGCCCCGATGGTCGAGACGATAATGTCGATCCAGCGAATGAGAATACCCCCGGCCAGATCGCCGGTCGGCTCGATGTTCAGCAGATCGAAGAAGATGAAACCGCCAACGACGGCGCCGATGAACCCCACGAACAGCAGCCCTCCCAGGCTCACGCGGCCACGCACAACGATGTTGGCCGCCAGGCCGGCGATCAACCCGACGATGATCCAGGCGATAATCTGTTCAACAGTGACGCTTATGGTGATTTGATTGTCCAGAATACCCTCTGCCAAAAACATGAGACATCCCTCCGGCTACCTTCTGCCCCTACTCGTCAGACCCAATGCCAGTATACAATATCGTATCACATCCCTCGAATATTCCTGTGAGCCAAATGACCTGTTCCACGCTGGTCCGATTGGAGGAGATCACGCGGGTCGGCGTCGTAGCGGGTCACGATGTCAGTGGAATTGGAGCATAAAACAAGCCCTGAGGGACAACCACCCGTCTACTGGGCGTACACATGGGTTCGATCTTCCCGTGCCGGCGACCACAGCCGCCAGCGATCGCAATCCCGACAAGGCGAAGTTAAAGGAGATTATACTCGCTCTACGCGCGCAGGGCTGGAGCTATCGCCAGATCGCGGCAGAGGTGGGGCTGCATTGGACGAGGGTCGGGCAGATATTGAAAGACATTGGGCGCAAGTAAGTTGATACTTACGGTAGTAGTTCGAGATAGTCGCAGTGAGTTGGCCGGAAGAGCGAGAAATCGCGACGATCAAAGGTGTAAATTCGAGTAATGCCAAGCCGTGCTGCCAGGGCAAGTTGTGCTACATCCGCGATATCCAGTTCTGCATCTTGATACTGCTGCATGATTTCATGCATGCGCTGCCGGTCGGCTTCAGATAGATCCACGATCTGAAACGCCGTTGTTTGTATCAACGCAAACAATTCAATGGCCCGTTGATAGGATATGCGTGCTGATACCATGAAGAACAACTCGATCACTACTGGTGACGCAACTAGCCTTCCAGAGGTGAGATTTCGCAGAGCCGAAACTGCAACGGTGTGATTCTGGTCGCGTTCGAAAGCGGCAGCTAGCAGAAAGCTGGTATCAAGTAGCGCTGTTGTCATGATCGGCGAATTTCTGGTGTAGCGTCTCACGGACGGTGGTCGACAGATCGGTTACATTATCGTCAAAAGCCCCAATGAAGTTGTCAATGGGGTCTTTAGGAGCTTCGCCAGACGCGCTCTGTTCATACGCATCGAGCAATTCCTGCAAGATCACTTCAGGGGAACGTCCCTCACGCTCAGCGATGGTTCGCAGGCGTTTGGTGAGATTATCAAGTAAAGTCATGTTGTGCCTCGCGTCAACTCAATTTCCGTTTCCGCCATTATAGCACGGTCGAGCCCATATCAGCATCAGGGTTGACTCCAATGTCCAATGGTGCAATTTTACTCATAAGCATGATTGCGTTAGCCTTCGACAGCGGTCAGTTGAGATGCTCTCTCGCAGAAGTCCACTGCTAGGTGCCCTCACATCATAGAGTGCCGACTAATAATATCGGAATGGCGGAGCGCGCCTGTTGACAGAAATCTGCGTTACTCCCAGTGCCAACCTGTTTTGAGACTGGTCCCTGCGCTATCCTGGCAAATTGCGTCTATTATTGTCATGTGAAACAAGGTATTTATGTCACTTATACGTGGCACATTCAGAGGGACAACCACCCGTCTACTGGGCGTACACATGGGTTCGATCTTCCCGTGCCAGCGACCACAGCCGCCAGCGATCGCAATCCCGACAAGGCGAAGTTGAAGGAGATTATACTCGCTCTACGCGCGCAGGGCTTGAGCTATCGCCAGATCGCGGCGGAGGTGGGACTGCATTGGACGCGCGTGGGGCAGATCTTAAAGCAACCTAAACCTTACGCAAAATAGCATGACTCAGAATAGTTTACTCAAGGATGGCCATTCGGATCATCAGTAGTTAAACCTTCAGAAGTAGCTACCGCCAACAGACGATGATCCGCGGCAACAAAGATAAGTGGGGATAGTCCAGCGGCAACCAAGCGATAGCTGCTTTCCAGTGCTGAAGCCAACTGTACAGCGTCATAAGCGCGCAACACGTGTTGTTCTAACAGATTCTCTGCGCGCTGGACTATTAGGTCAGACAAACCGATGACTTTGTACTCTCGGCTGGTATGGCGATCAACCAAGAGGCGAACAGCATGGGCAGTTCGCGCCGAAATTGAACCATCCCTTTTGCGCCGCATGGTACCCGAAACAATTTCGACCGGCGTGATGTGGGCAATGATGACGCTATTGCCCGTTCTTGGGGTTGTAATCGAACGTACCCAAGCGGTTCCTGTTTCAATGACATAGCGCTTTACAAGCGCGCTGCTATCCAGGAAATAGTGTGTCACGGACCCTCACGGCGTTCTTCGAGGATGGTGTCAGACAGTGGGGATTGTCCGCGAAAACCTTCTTCAATCTCACGAGCCAATACCGCTTCATCAATATCGCCAGCCAGTGGGTCAGCTATTTCCACCAACAAATCACCGAGAGCTGTTGTGACGCGCTCATCGGCGGAGAGGATCATCAGTTGGATTTCTTCTCCCTCACTCAGATTTACTGGATCAAGCAAGCGAAGTTGCCCTTCCCTATAGATTGCTCGGATTGCCTGTGACATATCTGTATCTCCATGTTTTCTTTCATTTTACCAGCTTCTCGCAGATAATTCGAAGCTGGTTTCTCCGTTTGATAGCAGCTAATCTTGCGACATCCCGATGAGGCAAGATTGAAGGAAGCCATTCTGGCGCTGCGCGCGCAGGGCTGGAGCTATCGCCAGATCGCGGCAGAGGTGGGGCTGCACTGGACGCGCGTGGGGCAGATTGTGCGGGAAATTGACAACAAACGAGCCTCTATCCGCTAATGCAGAGGCAGAATCTTCGATCTCCGTACGTCAGGATTGCTCGCGTCGATTTGGGCGGTCGTTCCGATCTTTCAGCGGGTTTGACTGGTGCTTACCATTCGCCGATGTCCATCAACAATTGACGCGTTTCGATTTGGTCAGGTGCGTTGAAGGACAGCAATATGACTGTTACACGACCAACAGGTGAAAGGCCCAAGATTCGTGCCCCTTGAAAAACAAAATGCTGTTCCCAAACGTCAACTCGCGGATTGTAAAGGGGAGTTAATCGCTGGGTCACCGGGTCATACGAGGCAACGTCCCGCCCCTTGCTAACATTACACTCGAAACAAGCCCAGGCGAGATTCTCCGCTTCCGAGTTTCCACCATGTGCGATAGGAATGATGTGATCGACGTGGTATCCGTACGTACTGACCAGATCTGGCTTCCGACAATATTCGCAACGGTTATCAGCACGCTGCCGCACTTGCTCGCGCTGACTCTCTGAGAATCGACTCATCCTCGGTGCAATGACCTCAAAGCTTTTGCCTTCAGCACGGACATTAGCCGTTCAACCTGCTCCATTTGCCCTAAAATCTGAGCCTCCTGTGGAGAGAGCCGACCTTCACTCTGGCGCTCGATCAGGTTCTGGGCATAAGCTTGTGCTTCAGGCGACGCTTTAAAGGCCAAGATTTCCTGGGGTGTGGCCTTGTCAACGAGATAGTCGAGCAACTCATCGTAAAGTGGCAACATGTTGACTGCGGTCATCGCTTTTGTTCCTTGGCTCTTTGCATAAATCAATTATAGCCTACTCACGGAGCTTGGCGTACTCGCAGACATTCACAACGTTGCCCGTTGATGAGCACAGCCAAAGGTGGCCCACGTGAAGTATCCTAACAGGGCCAAGTTGCAGGGAATATTCCGGGCAGGCGGGCTAGAGCTACCGGCAGATCGCCGCTGAGGTGGGGCTGCACTGGACGCGGGTCGGGCAGATTGTGCGGAAAACCAAACTCGAGTGATGTGTCTTCTTCACGGTGATACACTTGGTGAGTTACAATAGAAGTAGGAACAACCGCGTGGATATGTATGAGGTGATGGCTGTGAACAGGACATCGCAAATGGAGGAAGCTTTGGCCCTGGCGCTGCGCCTCCCACTCGGTGATCGATTGCGGTTGGTTGAGCGTGTTGTAGCTTCAGTGGGTCGGGACATCAACCTGGCAGCACCATCTGATGAACCTCGATCTGAAGACCATTGGGGACAGCGCTTGGTGCAATTGGTTGAAGAACTAGATTTCACCAACTGGACAGATGTCGATACTGATGATCCGGTCGAGTGGGTCCAGCGTGTGCGCAAGGATCAGGCAGCACGACGCGGATTGGACTGGGGAGCGGGTGAATGACGGTCGGCCTCGTTGATACTACGGTAATAATCTCTCATCGACTGGGAAGAGATGTAGGGGATGTCTGATGAGCCACTGTACCGGCTGTCCGATCACGCGCGAGAAGAGGCTGAGCGACGTGGCATCTCTTTGGACCTGGTGGATACGATCATGCGTTCACCTGGTCAAGTGATCAAGGCTCATCTTGACCGCAGAGTCTATCAGTCGAAAGTCAAAATCGGGAACAAACTGTATTTGGTTCGTGCCGTCGTCGAGCAGTCCGAGCCACTGCTGGTGATCACAGTCTACCGAACGAGCAAGATTGACAAGTATTGGAGTGATAACGCATGAAGGTAACCTACGATGCCAGCGTGGACGTGCTCCGCATTTTGTTGAGTGACTCCCCCGTGGAGGAAAGTGACGAAGATAAGCCGGGTGTAATTATTGACTATGATGCACAGGGAAATGTTGTCGGAATTGAAATCCTGGATGCGTCAAAGCGTGTGGGCAATCCACATGGCGTAGAATATGCTGTCACAGGACTGCCTGCTGCTCGCTCAGGGTAAAAACTGGTCATGCCTGTTCCGGTTTGTTGCCGTAGCGCTGTTGCATTTCCCTCGACTGCTGCATATCAGCAGCATCCTGTGCATCAAGTTCCGCCTTGTGTTCCCGATAATATAACAACGCAGCCAAGACTTGTTCCTCTGATAGCGTAAACTGGTAGACCAGTTCTGCTATTGATAGGTGGTTGGCCTGTTCCGCTGCAGCCACAAAGACAACTGGCAATCGACGACCACGGATTTGGGCGCGCTCATGACGAATTTCGATGCATTTGCTTAGGTCGATGGTATCTGGGGCGGCAGTGCTCATCGAAATACTCGCCGGATACCCCCGGCTTAAGCCGTGGGGTTGCTTACACGGTTGAGTAAGGAATCTGCGAATTCATTATTCAAGATATCATCAGCCTGCGTGACATCTAGTGAACCGCCGGTTTCAACCCCACCCATTTCACGAATGATTTTCGCCGCATAAGCGAGTGATCCAACGGGGGGTTCAAGCGACTTGAGTTCGGATTTTAGGCGGAGAATACCCTCCTCGTCGAACATGCCAAACTGCTCATCCAGTTCCTCATCAGTCAGTGCCGCTTTAGAGGCGTCACCCACAGACTGCCAATAACGGCGAGCTTTTGCGTAGGCTGTACGCCGAACTTGTTTGACAGCATCACTGGTCTCGTGTACGCCTGGTTCAGTGGTGCTTTCTCCGGGATACTGGTCAATGAGCGTTTTTAGCACGTCTTCTACTGGGCGGTTTTCACGCTCGGCGATTTGGCGCAGCCGTCGAGCCAATTGCTCGTCCTGGATCTGAATGGTCAACATCACAGCACACTCCAATTACTGCTGTCCGCGTAAGGTTTCCGCGGTGTGCATTTCTAAAGTATACGCGCTGTTCAAAACAAATCACAAGATTCGGCTGCTTGGAATACAATGTATGCAACGCTTTACCGCTGTGCGCATCGCAGACCTCTTTTCCGGGCAAAATGGGTAGAAAGCGAGGAATGCGATCATGGATCAAGTACAGGCGAACATCGTTCACAACGACACCGCCTCCTGCAGTACGCGCTCGCGAATATACCAATGGAGTCCGTTCTCAGTCGTGATGTCCACATGACGACCTAATAGGCGTCGCAGTTCGATATCCAGCCGCGCGCCCCCCCAAGCCGATATCCGTGCCATATCCCATTCCACCAGCAGATCAATATCACTATCCGGCCCGGCCTCACCGCGCGCCACTGATCCGAATACGCGTATGTTCCTCGCACCGTGTTTTTCTGCCAGCTCAAGGACGGCTTGTCGCTTATCGCCGATCACGTCGTCGATCCCCAGACCAGAAGATTTGGCCTTAGGCATGATCACGTCTCCAGTAGTGTGCTCGCCTCACCGGATGGCTCGCAAGCGCGCATTGATATCGTCCAGATCGCACGCTTCTGGATCGAACTCGCCGCCGATCCATTCCTTGTACAGCTCATGCTCGGGATGCCCCGGGTCATTCAGGGCTTCCAGGAAGTTGGCATATCCCCACACTCCCCCCACATCTTCCGGCGGACAGGCCCGCCTGCCCTTGATGCAAACAGGGAGTTTTTGGGCTGGATCAGGAGGCAGGATTTTCTCGACCTGGACGGCATGGAGCCAGTCGTCTCCGAAGTCATATTCGTAGGTGAACCGGGATTTCTCGGTGGGCGCTATCTGATTCAACCTGGCGCGCCGTTCATCCTTCACTTCGTGCCAGTCGTCGGGATCGGGTACGCCATAATAGACGCGACCTACTATGAACTGGTGCAGATGGGAATCCCACCAGCCCATCGCGGCCTGAATGATCCGGTGCAGTTTGCTGAGAGGAATATCGGACGGCACCAACACACGTCGCCAGATGGGGGGTTTGCTGTCCTTCAGTGTGATTTTGAGCTGGTAGATGGGCGCATCAGACTTTTTCACCTCGCTCCTCCTTCTCTTTGTTTGCAGTGATTCTACCACGTCTGGACGGCAGAACGTGATGTCTGATCAGAAAACGACAAGGCGTTGTCAAGTACCCAATCTGTGAAGCCACGCTGCAGGGAATATTCCGGGCAGGCGGGTTGGAGCTACCGGCAAATCGCGGCGGAGGTGGGCTTGCATTGGACGAGGGTGGAACAGATTGTGCAAAACATAACCCGTGAGTGATTTGGATTTACGTCTGGCACAGCAGTCATTTTGTCATGCTTGATGCGTGGGTGGAACAGGACTCCGGCACCTCCAACCACCTGCCTGTCACGGCGGTGGTGGCGCTGAAATAGCCGTCGGGCAGCGCGCCTCGTCAAAGTGAGCTGTCCCCGTCCGGCAGACCCGAGCTCGTCGGTGTGGAAACCGGCAAAAACTGCCGCCTGGCCCGAAGGCGGCTGCGCCGGCGACGACGTTGGTTGAACCAGACCTGGCGGCGATGTTGACGTTGCATACGACGAACCTTCCCATTTTTCAGATGAAACAAAAGCGCCCTGGAGCAGGGTGCTGCAGGGCGCGTAACTTGCTCTACAAGGGGAGCCTTAGCTGTTTTCTCGCCGCACCTGGCTCGCCTGCGGACCTTTCTGACCTTGCGTGACCACGAAGGACACGCGCTCACCTTCGTTCAGCTCGCGATAGCCTTCGGCCTGGATCTCGCTGTGGTGGACGAAGACATCGGGGCCACCCTCGCGCTCGATGAAGCCGAACCCCTTCTGGGAGTTGAACCACTTGACGGTACCGAATTCACGTTCTTCAGACATTGGGGGAACTCCTTTCCCGCTCATTAGGTTTGGTGTTGTGGGAATGGAGTTGCGTAAGGACAAAAAAGCCCAGCGTCATGGTTCAGTTGCGCTGGGACTCTCTGGCCTGTTCTGCGAACAACCTTTTCCACTACAGCCCAGATTATATCCGATATTCTTCAACCGTCCACTTCGCGAACTGAGTGGCGACCGGTCGGCTGACGCCCTGCACATACCGCGCGCACCCGGTGGCAGCGGAACCAAGTTTGCTCGGAACGTTCCGGAACGGAGCCATGCACGCTTCACCCCAGCCGAACACGCCCGCACTGACTGTCTGACCTAACCTCAGCGCATGGTGACTACAACGAATCTGGCATTCATTTTCGCCTCAAATTACGCTAAAATAGATTCTGATATTTAGACAATATTGGCATCTATCAGCGCAAAGGACACGCCCCATGGGGCCTCAAAAACGCGACAAACTCATTGTGATCAACCAGCATCTGGATAAGCCCGCCCGCCCGATGATCGAGGCCGGTCAGGGGTAATGTCCGTAAACTGATGTAAAAAGAGGAGGCGTGAGCTACCATTCGTTTGTCGAAGAACGAATTCCCGAAAAGGGAGAAGGAGCCCACGCCATGAACGCAAAGATACCGCCGAGCGAGCGC